>SDBU01000029.1_pt1 | contig 198314 bp, 175 predicted proteins | sample 2277071 | NCBI WGS metagenome assembly SDBU01 (sample SAMN10397929, study PRJNA504765) | marine sediment metagenome | isolation source: marine sediment core GS08_GC12, 126 cmbsf | place: Arctic Ocean: Gakkel Ridge, Loki's castle | collected 2008
AAAATCTACCATACCTACACCTACATGTTCAAACTGACAGTCAAAACCACCCAATTCCAATAGGAATTCTCTGTTCATCAAACCACTCATAATCAAAAAATAGTGATCAGGTGCTATTCCGCCATCAACATCATTGTAGGGAGGTTGATTGTTCCAAAAGCCGAATGTCCAATAATTTGGGTTATTACGAAATGTCCAGTACTTTTTTTGAAACTTTTTAGGTAATTTACTGATTTCTTCCAAGCCTTCGTTATAACCAAACGCAACCATATTGTTCTTTGACGGAGGCATACTCGATAAAGCTTCAAAAGCTAAATCTATACTACTGTTAGCAGTGAAAATTCCATCATCCACTGCTGGAACAACATACTCACCTTCACACGCCAATAACCCTAACTGGTAGCACCTACTAGGACATCCGAAATCCTTAATCAACTTAATATTTGGAAGACCTTTCATGTTTTCTGGTAAGTCATAAGGACTCACAAATATCATTTCAAACTCTTTGTTCGGATTATTAGAACGACGGACAGAGTCATAGAGTGTCCTCCAGTTTTGTGGTCGTATAGCTGCTAAAAATATGGACAGATCAACCATTATTCTGTTACTCCATTAGGCCATCTACGAGACCATACTTCGGGGGCATCTTTCCAGTTATCATATGGTATTTTTGTTCTGGATTGGCCAGCTTGCACATCAGCATATAATCCCATAAACAGGGCTTGATCATCGGGTGCTGATGCTTCAATCGGTAAATGTTCCTCGCTCCCAGGACGCCAATCACAATCCTCTACTTCAATAGGTGATAAATGATAAACACTTCCATTGTTTTGAGCACGAATAGATAGATCATTAAGAGCATAGGCGACGTGCTCAAATCGACAATCGAATCCCCCGATCTCTTTGAAATATTCAACTGACATCAGAGGGTGTATAGCCAACTTATAATCTTGATTAATGCCTGGGCTGTACCATCCGTGACCCGGAAACAGACCATGAGGACGACATGTCCAATATTCTGGAGGATTCTCCGCTGCCCTCTTATGCACTACTCCACAGTAAACAAAATTCTCTATCCAAGACCCTTCTCGAAACCTTAACACTATAACATCCTTGTTACTGTTTTGCTGATCATAAAGTTTTATCGCTTCGTCAAATCCGCTGGGAAAAAATCGTCCATCATCTGCTGGGATAGCCACTAATTTACCCTCAGCAGCCTCAACGCCAATTTGACTGGCAACAGTGGAACTCGCGTAACTTTTAATATATCTTACATTGGGCTTACTTAATAGTTCTTCAGGAGAATGGGGGCCAATAAAAATAAGTTCAAAGCTATATTTTGTACACGATTTACACAGAGTTTCATAATACTCTGGCCAATACTTGGGATGAATAGCAGGTTGACACACAGTTAAATCATATTTACTCATTTATTCCTCCTAATGTTAAATAATTGGGGCAGCACCATATAAGTATCTTTTTGACTCTTTCCATGTATGACCCTTCGCCGCCGCAACTTCCGCACGACGCCGGTCACAAAAGTCCTTGCCGTTATTTTTGGCTTGTAAGCTTGCTGTCTCATGCGTAGGGGCAGGGCCTGAAAACCTGTCCCATTTTTCAGGTGAAGATTCCCAATTGTCAAATGGTATTTTGTACCGATCTGTTGAATGATCCCAATTTGATTCAAAAACAGGCCAATCATCTTCCGAGGCTCGTTGTACATACTTATGAGCAGGTTCGTTTGGATTCCAATCAAAGTTTTTCACAAAAAAAGGAGTAAGATGAAGCTTTCCGCCGTTGTTCTGTACTCTGCAAGTAAGATCGGTCATTCCCATCGCCTGCGATTTATACACACAATCTATGCCCCCTATTTCACGAACATAGTCAGTATTGAGTAAAAAATCCCCAAGCCTCCAATTATTTATTACACCCTCCATATAGTAATAGTTTTCGTGGAACCCCAATTGCCAATATTCGTCAGTGCCGTGCATAGTTGAGTGCTCAGGATATCCATGCCCCTCTGTGTACTTCATTATGAGTCCGTCCTGCCGCCCGCATATCTTTTTGTAAAGATTAATTGCGTTACGAATCATTCCTTTGACGCAGACCCCATCATCGCCATCCTGCATAATCAATTCACCCTCTGCGTGGAGAAAAGCAATCTGAGAACACCGAGTGGGAGACCCAAAATCTTTAATGAACTTCACATTAGGAAGACCTTTCATGTCTTCAGGCAAGTCGTAAGGGCCCACAAAAATAATTTCAAACGTGTAACTGCCTACGGACCCGACAGTGCTATCATAACTCTGTCGCCATAGGTGAGGTCTAATACCTGGTAAAGCTATAGAAATATCATATTTCATTAATCTACTCCTCTTGTACATCTTTCCATTCGGAATTCTTCAACTACCCTCTTCCAACCTTTATTGAAAAAAGGAGCAATCTCACATACTTTTGAGTTATCAGCCCTACCAAGATGATACGTGTAATCTCCAAATGTAATATCACTACCCACAAATTTAGACACTGTAAATAGATCTACATAATCAGAGCCCAACACATTATAAACACCTGTAATATCATCTCGAATAGATATATCAATAAATTTGGCAATGTCGGAGGACAACACAAAACAAGATGTCGTAGACCCACTAACAAATACATCCCAATGTCTGGTAGTGTCTAAAGTTTTTATTGATGAATTCGGCCTCGAATAAGGATCTAATAAATTGGAACATCTTAAAATCAGCCAGTTGGAACAGTTCATTACAGCAGCTTCTGATATTAACTTGGTTGTTGCGTAGAGGCTCAATGTTGGAGGGCTAGTACTAAGCACTATCTCGTCAGACTCTCGCCAACGATAATTGTCGTCTGTTGCAGGATACACATCTACTGAAGAGATGTATATAAACTTCTTGGTAGGAACTAAGCATAAACGTTTAGTTAGAGAGATATTATCATCGATATATGCTTCTAAATTTTTATGACTGACATCTTTCACTGTACTAACAGCACAGTGAATCACAGCATCATATTCTTTGTTTAGGGGTATATTATCTCCTCTGACAAAGCCATCGCTCTTCTGGTGACGATGCAAATGCTTGCCTAAGCCTCTATTTGCACCACTAATTAACAGTTCCATTATTCGATATCTCTTTGTAGAGGTATGCACCCCTCTTGTTGTCAAACCATACTACTTTACGATACCAATCATCCCACGTATTCCACGAATCAGAGGTACGATCCATCGTGTGTGCATACTCTCCCTTTTTCAGTTTGACGGTTTTACCGATCAGTTTTGATCTGTAAACTTCCAAAATGTTGTATGACAATTTTACTGTAGCATCTGAATAAACAAAAGGAACTTTAATCATATTTCTGTTAAGTAAAATAGATTCCGATATCAGATCATTATCAGTTTTGTCTCCTATCATATTCACCAGCACACTTTGAGATTCCTCGTAAAATTTGGACAACAAACGGCCCCTTACTATCTTTATGAACATATATTCGTCAGCGGGCCACCAAATCCCTAACCACTCCTTTGACTTACAGTACTCTGCACCACCTTCTTGAATATCTCTAGATTTGTTTATGAAAAATTGGACAATTTCAGACAGGACTGGTGTCGAAGCCTTTAACATGGCTTTGATAATATCTTTGTATCTAATACCATACTTCGTATAGGTTATTATCATCGGAATCTGTAAAAGCTTATCAAAATGTAGCAAAGCAGTCATAAAAGAAAATGTTCTACAGAGTACCCATTCTTCTCTAGATAATGTTGAGGTAGACACAGCAATATGTTGCTTCTCATATATGTTATCAATCCATTCGTCCAGACTGCCGTGAGTGTTAATCATCTCACTTTCCACTAATTCTAAGCCGTACTTCTTCTGGTATTCCATGTCACCCATTTCAGCGTTCGGCAGAATAGACAAATTACTGAATTGTATTCGATTGTGTTGCCCCATCTCTATTATCGTGGAAACCCCATCAACGAAGCTGTCATACGTCTCTTCTGGTAAGCCTAGAATCATATCAGAGAATGTTTCAACCCCTTCGTCAGTGAATCTTCGCTGAAGATCATAATAAGTCTCCAGCTTAATGTTGTCCCTTTTCACTGCCTTCAAGGTAGGTGGGTGAAGTGATTGAAATGCCAACAAAACACCTTTACCTAACCCAGCTTGATTTATGAGTTTCTGTATGTTATACGACGCCTCTGTTGAGTTTTTCGTATTTTGAACAGATAATGCCTGCGGGTAGCCATGCAGTTTCTTGTTTTCAGCGAACTTGCGAGTGATTGCCAGATCTCTGTCTTTGTACATACCAAAATTGGCATCACAACAATATATAAATTCTATCTCATTATCGCTGAACCAGTCTATCTCACTATACAGCCGATCCAAATCATAGCTAGCCATGCGTTTTTTAGACCCAACACCCCAATCGCAATACGTACACTTAAACGGACATCCGCGATTGCTCTCCCATAAACCAATCCAATTTTCACTCGGGTTAGATTGCATCATTGGATCAAAAACACCAGTCAGGAAGGGGGACGGTATATCGTTGAGATTTTCAATTCGCGGTGGTAAGGGATTATTCACGAAACGATCATCCTTCAAATATGACAAAGCCGGTACTTTTGACCAGTCTTTAGAATGGAAATGACTAAGAAACAGAGCAAAGGGGATCTCGCCTTCACCGATAACAGAGAAGTCTACATAGGGCAGAGATCGCATGAATTCTTCGAGAGATGAGATGTTATCCGGCACATGACATCCACCAAAAAGAATAACCACTTCAGGATTAATTTCCTTTAACTTCTCAGCAATCAGACACGATATCTTAAAATTCCACACATAGACACTAAACGAGACAATGTCTGCACCCTTCAATTGATCAATCGCCAACTTCACAGAGATTCGTTTATAAATGGGAGTAAGAAAGTCAAAATCATCTATATTGGGTGTGTACTTTTTTGAGTAAGCCACTAAAAACCCTATCGACAGCGGTAGATAACTCTGCTCAGAAAAACTATTACTAACTTGAACCAAACCGACAGTTTTGTTTATTTTAGGCACAGGAATCATATCTACGAGTGTCCACGGGAATTCATTTCATTCTGGTTTACCATTCGGGAATCGACGAGCCCATACTTCAGGGGCATTCTTCCAGTTATCTAAGGGTATTTTAGTTCTATGTACAGAATTCGAATCGGACCAGATTTTTTCGAACATGGGGATATCGTTGAAATTGTGTCCATCCTGCACAGGGGTATGATGCCCACCTCTAGTATGAGTAAGGTCCATTAGTTTACTACCAATGATTACATTCGCACCATCCTGCTGCACTCTAATCGCAAAATCCACAGCCCCAATACCTAGATGTTCATACGCACAATCCCAACCCCCTAATTCTAGTAAATACTCTCGCTTAGCCAACCCCACCATAATCAACCAATAATGGGGCGGACAGACCTGACGGCCACAAGTTCCATATGGCCTAAGATGCTGGTGCTGTCCTATCGTCCAGTATACGTCTCTAGCATTTTTGCCTTTACCAAACTTGGCCTCTATATATTTGAAAGATACCATGTTTTTCTTGGGGTCACCAGCAGGGTTAAAAGTGGGACACTTTTCCGCTAAGGCCGGATGAACTATTCCAGTACGACACGACTCATCAGCCACACTCAATAACCAGAACGCTTTATCTATGGCTTTCGATTTTTTAGCAAACAGCCCGTCATCAACGGCCCAGATCACGTAGTCGCCCTGACATGCCAATAGGCCCAGTTGATAACAACGGCTGGGGCATCCAAAGTCTTTAATGTGTTTTATACAGGGATTATCTGCCAATCGGGGACAGAGATCATAGGGACTTACAATTATGAACTCAAAATCTCTTTCTTTTGTAGCACTAACAAAAGATTGAAATACGGGTATCCAACGGTCAGGGTGGATTCCTGATAAAAAAACAGATAATTTCATAGTTCTTCCTTTACTTTCTCACATTAGGATAATGATCAACAAACCAATTCACTGTTTCTTTAATGCCGTCTTGTGTGGGTGTAAATTTGAACTCAGGCACGATTTTTCTTAAGATAAATGCATCACTGGGGCACCCTTGTCTGCCATTCGGTTTCGTTTTGTCATATATGATCTCTCCATCAAAACCAATGCATTCGCAGATATGATCACATACCTGTTTAATGGTTAGCAGTCCTTCATCACCGGACACAATAACTTTGTCCACATCGACATCGGAATTAAGAACCGCAATAGCACATTGGGCAGCATCGAGAGAGTAGACAAACTCTCTTTGAGCCGAGCCATCGCCCCAAATTGTCATCGGCTTTCCTTCCTGTTTTGACAGATAACACTTGTGAATCAAATTAGGAATCACATGTCCGTCGTCCAAATTCCAGTTATCATGGGGACCATAAGCGTTGGATAATATCATCGCGCAGTATTTCACTCCATACTGTTGTCGATATGCTCTAATTTGAACATCTATCATCCTCTTCGCGTAACCGTATGCAAAATTGCCACTAAAAGGCTCACCCGCTTGCTGAAGATTCTCTTTGAAAATATCCACATTTTCATACGGAAAAGTGCAAAGAGAAGAGAAACAGATCATTTTTTTAACACCAAATTCTTGAGCAAAATGTATCATGTAACTGTTCATTAAGATATTTTGATAAAATAACTCGGCGGGTTGTCGCAAGTTAGCCCCTATTCCTCCTACTTTAGCAGCAGCATGAATAACGAACTCAGGTCGAGTTTTTTTGTACAATTCGTATACGTCATCTCTGTAGGTTAGATCGGCATCCTGCCGAGTGGCAAAATACATATCATCGTCGGGACCACACAGTCTCTTCAGTGCCGAGCCTATAAGTCCGTCTGATCCTGTAATTAATGTTCTACCCATGTTACGAACTAAACCTTCGCTGCCATATGTCTGACGCAGACTTCCAATTATCAAAATCTATCTTGGTTCTATTTACGCAATTTGGGTCATCATAAATTGATCGATACAGTGGTAGGTCATTTTCCATGAAAGCATCGTGAACAGCTCCATGTACACCCTCTTTACCGGGCTCGTGACCCACTGCCCAAACCTGAAAATCAGTTAGGATAAATTTAGCTCCGGTTCTCTGGGCACGAACAGCCCAGTCGGCCGTAGCTAATGCGGTAGTTTCAAATCGACAATCAAATCCCCCCATCTCTTTGAAATGCGATCTATCGATGTAGGCAAAATTGGCAATTTTATAAGAACGAGGAATATGTACCGATGCAGTAGGAGCGGGGTGTGCAGGATATCCATAAATATCATAATATTGATCAGCCATCTGAAAGTTCCAATTGAACCTCTTTTTTCCGGGTGGCCCCTCAGTATATCTCCCTAGTACCACAGTCGTATAATCTTGTGCTTCTAATATATTCCACACCTGATCTTGTGATCCATCAACAATCTGACCATCATCAGTGCCAAAAGATATATACTGACCTGATGCCTCGATTGCCCCTATTTGCGAACACACCGTTGGGTTGGCTTTGCTTTTAATGTGTTTTATGTTGTGTTTGCCTTGTAATTCAGAAGGTAAATCGTGAGGACCGACAAAAACCATTTCTATACCCTCAGTTAAATGTTGGGGTAAAGAATCTGTGAATATTGACCCGTAGACATTGATCCAATTTGGCGTTCGAATGCCCGGTATTATAATTGATAATTTCATAAACCTTCCTCCATCGTATTATTCCTTGGCACTTAGACTGATTCCCCTGTAATAGTCAATCGAATTTCGTAAACCTTCTTCAATACTGGTCTTAGGAACAAAACCTAATACATCATGGGCCTTCGCCGTGTTTACTTTTCTAATTGGAATAGTAGAAGGTCTATCAGAGTTAAATGTTACACTTGCCTCTCGATAGTCGTCAAGTTGTAGTATTATATCTAGTACTTCTTTGACGCTGTACGATCTTGGTCCACCAAGATTGATCGGGTCATATGCATTCACCTTTTCCATGGCCAACATAATAGCGTCCACCACATCATCCACATAAATGAAATCCCTTATATCATTCCCATCGCCCCAAACCTCAATGGGGTCATGCCGTTCAACAATCTTACGAATAAGGGCAGGGAGAACATGGCATTGTGGAGGAGCAAATTTGTCGTAAGGCCCGTAGATATTGGTCGGTCTGAGTACAATGCAGGGCATCGGTCTATCAAGTTTAGAGTACATGTTACACAAAATTTCAATAAACCGCCATGTCCATCCCGCAAAGTAGTATTTTTCATACGGATCGCTATTAAACATTTCCCCTTCTTGCAGCATGTCACTACCGGCATCTGGATACCCAGTAGTGCTACTAAGCCACATCACTTTCTTGACACCAAAATCATAAGCTGCCTCTAACATGTGAAGAGCAATCTGTAAATTAGGCGTCACATGTACCATTGGGTTTGTATTCATTTCTGATGCCCCAGACTGGTAAGAAGCCATCAAAAATAAGTAATCCATGCCTTGAACTGACGCTCGACAACCTTCTTTTTTCGAAAGGTCACAAGATAGGTACTCCACCTTACCAGTATGTCCCAATGGTTTAGTGTTGTTTATAGTGCCACGAACATTAGCCCCCAGACTAACGAGTCGATTTGTTAGATGAGTACCGACCAGCCCACACGATCCAGCTACCACTACATTTTTGTTTTTGAACATTATTTTTACTCTCGAAAGACGTTGTACGCCATATCTGTGTCGTTTTGATTGTTACGATACCAGTTTATCGTCTCAGTTATTCCATTTACTAGGGATGTTGTTTCTGTGAATCCAAGAATTTCTTTGGCTCTCGTAGTATCCATTAACCTAACTTGGTCCCCTGTCGGCTTGGAAGTGTCCCATTGAATATCAACATCCACCTCGCTGCATTGAACGATAGTAGAAACCAATTCCTTAATACTGATCCCTCTGCCACTTCCCAAATTAATGGGATCAGATGGCATCTTATCCATAGCAAGTAAAATTCCCTCCGCACAATCCTTGGCATAAAGGAAGTCTCTAATAGCAGAACCATCCCCCCAAACAGTGAGAGGATTTTCCCCTTCAAGGACACGACGTATCAACGAGGGAACAACCATAGAACTATTCAAATCGAAGTTATCATATGGCCCATATATATTAGCCGGTCTGACTATAGCAATTTGATCCCAACCAAATTCAATTTTGTATGCTTCAGCCTGCAATTCTCCCATCCGTTTTGACCAACCAGAAAATCTATCATGCTCTGATGGAAAAGTTTTCCACACGTCGTCTTCTCTGAGGAGGGGAGCAGGCGAATACACGCCCACAGAACTCGTGTAAAGATACTTACCTATCCCACTTCGGTATGACGACTCCATCATATTTAAATTGAACGATACAGTGGAAAAGAAGAAATTAGCAGGATTCTCATGAGTAATTTTAGGTGACCCTTTGATTCCTAATAGGTTATATACTTCATCCATTCCATCGGCAGCCTTCATACAATTATCTTTATCCCTTAAGTCGAGTTGCATAAATTCCGTATCCGGATTCGATCTAACTGGATCATCCAAAGATGCTACTCTGACCTGATCCCCACGATCCAACAGCAAATCCACAAGGAATCTACCAATCATACCAGTACCACCTGCCACTAGAATCTTACTCATTTTTATTATCCTTATACCAAGAAAGTGTCTTATTTATGCCTTCATGAAGATCGATTTGAGGACTAAATCCAAGAACCTCTTTCGCTTTATTTGTATTCACTTTGCAAATTGGAATCGTTGACGGTTTCAACGTATCAAACTCAATATCAGGATCAAATGATTCAATGGACAATATTGTTTTTAATAGTTCTTTGATACTAAGAGTAATGCCACTTCCAATGTTTATTGGGTCATACCTATTTATCTTTTCCATAGCCAACATAATGGCGTCCACCACATCATCCACATAAATGAAATCCCTTATATCATTCCCATCGCCCCAAACCCCAAGAGGATCATGCCGTTCAACTACCCTACGGATCAAAGCAGGGAATACATGACACCTTTCAAAGTCAAACTTATCATGGGGTCCATAGATGTTAGTGGGTCTGAGTACAATGCAGGGCATCGGTCTATCAAGTTTAGAGTACATGTTACAAAGGATCTCGGTGAACCTTTTCATCCATCCCCCAAAGTAGTATTTCTCATACGGATCGTCACCATAAAACATATCATCTTCCTGAGATTCCTTATTAGATAAAGCATAGCCGCATGCACTGCTTATCCACAGAAATTTCTTAATTTTATGTTTATAAGCAGAATCTAGCATTTGGGAATTAATCAACATATTGGGGGTAACATGCACCATTGGTGTAGAGCATATAACAGCCGACCCAGAAGTTGTTGCCGCACAGAGAAAAACATATTCCATATCTTTAACAGATTTATCACAATCTTCCGTAAGAGTTAAATCACATTGGAAGTATTCGAAATTTGGATGATTGATACTTGATTTTCGAGAAAACCCCGTACCTCTCACATTAGCCCCCACACTTAGAAGACGTTCTGTTAAATTATAACCTATGAACCCCGTCGAGCCAGCCACTAACACATTTTTTCCGTACATCACCTATTTCCCCTTCGTAGCATCCACTTGATAACTTCGTCCACGCTTTCTTCTAAGGGAATATTACATTTAATACCCAATACTTTCTCAGACTTAGATACATCGGGCATCCTCATTTGCACGTCATATTTGAATCCTTCCTGATATTCGAATATCGGGTCTACACCATATAATTGTTGATATACAATGGTGGCCAATTCTTTTACAGTAGTGGATCGTGGTGATGAAATGTTGAAATCATCGTTGATTGCTTTTTCAGATTCAAGTATAACCCGAATAGCTCTCCCGATATCTTTTCCATTGGTGTAATTTCGAATCTGTTCTCCACTACCTAAAATAGTCAAAGGTGCATCTTTGCCTAATTTCGATGCTCGGTATACCAAATCGGGCAAAACATGACTCATCATCATTTTAATGCCGCCGACCTTTGTTTCTCCGTCACCAATCGATTCATCTTCACCCACACCAACACAATTAAAAGGTCGTACTATTGTGTATGGCAACCCATATTGTTCATGGGCTCCTTTACAGAAGTATTCAGTTGCTAATTTTTGAAAGCCGTAGGTACTAGATGGCGATGAGCAACGACAAACTTCATCTTCGGGTGTAGGAAATACTTGAGTATTTTCATAGACCATACTACTTGACAAAACGAGTATTCTCTGGAGACAGCCATCCCTAAATAACCGAAGTGCTTGGTCAAAAGTGGAAGCGATAATTCTTTCATTCGTGGCAAGTAAATCATACGCATACTTGTGGAAATAACTAATGCCGCCAATCATCGCTGCACAAGCAATAATAAAATCGGAACTAGGAAAACTATCCATTAGGATTACATCCTCCGGATAGAGTTTGAAATGAGGATGGTTATCGTGTGATCGTGAAACTTTTCCATATTTCGAGTAGTTATCAATTCCAGTTACTTTATATCCATGTTCTAATAACTCAGAACAAATATACGAACCGATAAATCCTTGACTACCTGTCACAAGAACATTTTTCATTTTCGCATTCCATCAAAAACAGTTACTTTATACTTATTGTTTTCATCAATCAAATATTGAAAAAAGTCAACATCCACACCCAGTCTCTTACATAGTGCAGCCATTGCCCGAGTATCCTTGGGTAGACAAACACCACCGAAGCCACGAAAGTTTTCATTGCAGTCTAAATAAAGATCTGCAATATGACCACGCCGGACAACAGCCTCTTTAATTTTTGTGTAATTTGCTCCGCATCGTTTACATACTTCATAGAAACTGTTGGCCAAAGTAACCAATGTGGCATTGTGAACATTATTGAAGTATTTAACTAACTCTGCTTCTGTGGGGGTAACTTGCATGAACTGTTTTGGGTATTTTCCGTGAGATTCTTTTATACGCATGACACCCAATGCAGAATTGGTTCCCATAACACAAATATCATGCTCTTCTGTAAAATCAGTTATTGCAGCACGTTCACGAAGAAATTCAGGGACAAAACATATAACATGATCATATGTATTATTCAATTTTTCAGTAGTGCCGGGTTCTACGGTAGATTTAATGGCAATAACAGAACTAGTAGGATATCCGACATCCACTAGTTCCTTAATTACCTGTTCTACAATTGAAGTATCACAAGATCCATCGTCTTTTTCGGGGCTCGGCACAGTGATATAACAAATGTCTGTATCTAAAACATCTCGTATAGACGTATCAAGTTTAATGTCATGAATTCGCACGATATGACCCAGTTTTTCAAATCCATACTTACAAGCTGAGCCAACGACACCGAGACCAATAATTCCGATTTTCGTTCTTATTTTCATTTACTTTTCCTTGAAAGAGTTATCCATAAAGCTTAGTCTCCCCGATTACCTGTTCAGTTTCATTGTGAACTTCCCGTGAAATATATGCTCGGAGCTTATCGTCAATACAGTTTTTAAGTAATCCTCTTGCTCTGCACAATTTTACATCTTCTTCGGATGCCCAAGCACAAAATGCTTCATCGCCCTTCCGTCGTATTACTTCGTTTTTTAAAGTGTATAACTTAAAATTAGTGATTGATAACTTTTCAACCAATTCTCCTAATCCTAACAACTTTTCGTAGTTGTTTTCTGCATGATAATTATCGTCAAATTGATCAATTGCCTGACTAATAATAGATTCAACAGTATCACTCAGCATTACCTATTTCTACCTCCCCTCAAGTACACTTTGTCTTTCTCAAAATACCATACGCAGCCATATACGGTGACAAAAATATCTCGAACATCACAGTACTCAGTAACCGCTTTGATAGTGCCTGGAAATTCAAGTGAATAATCATCACCACTGACAATGCCTCCACTTTTTACTTTTGGAAACCATGCGTTAATATCATCCCTTACCCATTCATATCCATGATTAGCATCTATCCAAACAAGATCTAAACTTTCGTCTTCTATTTGCTTAGATGCACCAATAGAGTCGTCTCTTATCAGGGTGCTCCTTTCCCCAAATGAAGATAGTGTGGCAGCGACCTTTTGGTAGATTTTATCAAATCTCTCCTGCGAATGATTGTTCTTACCATCAACATACTGCTCATGAGGCCACTGTTTGTAAGGGTCGATGCTGTATACCCTTTTGACAAAATCACAATTTTCTAAAATGTAGCTAGAGAAATGTGCCTTCCACACCCCCACCTCAGCAATAGTGGTCGATTGTTTATCTTCAATGAGCTGTCTCAAAAACAGATATGCCGCAGGTGTGTTAGGCATCATCTTCTCCCTTGCCATAATAATCGGCAACCTCAACAATTATAGAAGACCTATCACTATGAAGTGCTTTCTCATAAGCAGGGAAAACTTGCTCTGGTTCCTCAATTCTGATCACGTCAATATTATTGAGTAAAACCTTGTATGCATCCGTGAAGTCAGAACAATGCTGTACACCGGGATGTAGAGGTTTCGTACTACCTACACACACCCTCACGATAACTTTTGGTTCTACCCTGCCAACAGTCATTTCGGTAAATTTGTCAAGATGGTTCGCCAACTGGTTAGTTGCCAGCGCTAAGAAATTCCACCGAGGATAAACTGTTACTGGTATAAAACCAGAAAAAGACAATCCAATAGACATCCCCATTTGGGTGTCTTCTATAACGGGTAATTCCAACTTTCTACAAGTATCAATATTAGGCATAGTTTTGAATAAAGCATTACCGGGACACCCAACACACTGACCCAGAAAAATAACTTTTTCATTCTGAGAAAGATACTCCATCGACCTAGTTAGTTCATTAAAATAATTCAAAATGTCACCCACTTTCCAGCCCCGACATGGGGATAACTGCTTTTAAACTCGTAACGAATGACACGCACATCAGTGTCATCAAGCCCCCAAGATTCTTTTGTTGGAGTTTGGACTGAAATTCCATTGTCCTCAATAACAAATGATATAGGCAATGAATGTCCACGAGCGTACTCTAAAGCTTCATGAAACGCTCCTGTTCTCGATGTCATATCACCAACAAACAACCATACATGGTCGGAGCTTCCCTTTATTTTCAAACCTAGAGCTGTGCCCAGTGCTATAGGAATAATGCCACCTACAATTGCAGAAGTGTAGAACTTGTGCTCAGGATTACAAATCGTAATACTGAACCCTTGTTCAATTTGGTCCTTTAGCCACTCAGGATCAATACCATGCAAAAGGGCATGGTAATGGCTCCTCCACGCAGAAAACACCCAATCAGTGCGTTTGATATCCTTGAAAATCTCAATCAACTCCGACTCATTACCGTCAGCAAGATGTACAGGTGCCTTAATCTTACCCGCTACAAATATTTCTTTGACATCGTTTTCAAATTGAATAAGCTCATCTTTATCCATTCGTTTACTCCAATTCTTAATATACTGTTTCAGTTTGCTGATCCACTCTTGTCTCTCAGGTAGTGTTTTTCTATATGTTTGCTTATCTTTTTCAAGATATGTGATATCTTCCGATATCTTATATTTTTCTCTGTATGTATCATCCCAATATTGTGCTAGTTCCAAAGGAGGGTTTTTCTTCCTTTCCGAAAAACCCGGATGATCATGGGATATATGAACATCATCTAAACATTTACACCTCCCAATAGATTGGTATACATCCCACATCCAAGTATCACCGAAATTATAAGCAAAGATATCGGGAAAAAATATACCTGTAATCTCCATAGCCTTTTTCGACAGGAATCCATGAGGAGCCCCCCTGGCACCCTTATATTTTTCATACGGGTGGACGAGCCAAATTTGATCATCCGTAAACGACTCTTTCACACGCGTGTCCCAGCCTTCAGTGGTGAAATACATATCATCTGCTAAGTAGGCAAGAATATATCCATTTGCACACTCTGCTAGATAATTTTGGACTTTGTATAAATTAAATAGTCTCTTCCCAACAAAAGTCTTTATGGTAGTGGCAGGAAATTCACTTTGTAATTCCTCATGTCGTGTCTCGTTGTCGTCTTCATCAACGTACAAAAGAAATTCAAGATCACCTGGATTATCAGCTAAGTCCACACAACTCTTTATACATTTTCTGAGCCGTTCTGGACGATTTCTTGTAGGCATGGTTATACTAATCATCTATGACGCCTCTGCCATTGTGCAATATAGTCTCGCAATTTCCGCATCCACTCACGTCTTTCATGTTCGGTGTTTTTGTATATTCTGTGATCTATTTTCATGTAGTCACGATCCTTGCACTTATCCCTATAAGTATCATCCAAATGCATTACATATGCTGGGTCTATCAACGGATTTTCATGCGTAATCATTACATCCTTCAGACAGACAGATCGCCCCAGCTTCTTGTAGACCACACTTAACCATTGGTCGCCCCAATAATAGGTAAAACAATTAGGAACAAAGGCTCTCACGATTTTTATAGCTTTTCGGGACAAGAACCCATGAGTTGCCCTTACCCGCCCATGAGGGTTTTCTGTGTCATTCGGAAAAACAAGCCATATTTTATCATGAATAAATGGTTGTTTTACACGAGTATCCCAACCTTGAGTAGTGAAATACATATCATCTGCTAAGTATCCAATAGGACAACCATGAGATCTGGCAGCCAGGAAATTTTGAACTGTGTATAAATTAAACAACCTCGGAGCAACGAAAATCTGTATATTTACACCTGGAAATTCACTCTGCAACTCCTCATGCCTTGTTTCATTGTCATCATCGTCAACGTACAAAAGAAATTCAAGATCACCTGGATTATCAGCCAAGTCCACGCAGCTATGGATGCAGTGTCTAAGTCGCTCTGGACGCTTTCTTGTAGGCATAGTTATACTAAGCATCCAATTCTCCTAGTTGAGCATCGTACTTTTTGATATTTTCAACATCATTTGATCTATTTCCGTTGTGTTTACGGACATAATACAGAGGCACTGGTAAATTACCGATGGAATATTTACCCCTAAACCTCTTGCTTAGTTCGTGTCCTTCCCGGTACTCGAATTCTTCATTGTACAACCCTACTTCTTCTATGAATTCTTTGCGGTACATTACCGCGCAAGCAATTTCCTCCTCAAGCCATTCAACTTGTCTCAAGTTCCTTTCAAACGCATCAACTTCAAAATAATCACAACAAAAAGCCTGATGTTTTCTATTCTTATCCAGACTGTACTTCAATAAGAACAAAAAATGTCTATTAACCCAATCATCTGCATCAACTCGAACTACGTATCTTCCAGATGATTCTCCAATAGCGATATTACATGACGCAGCAAGACCCCGGTTGTTTGTGTTTCGAATATACAGTAAATTAGGGAATTTCTTTTCAAATTTACGAACCACCGCACCCGTATGGTCGTGACTGGCATCATCGATTAACACGACCTCATAGGAAAACCTATTATTATGTTCTTGGTTAAAAATACTTCTAAGGCACCGTTCTAGAAACCGTCCATAATTGAAACAAGTCACAATAACACTAACATCCGGCAACAACATCAGTCTCTTTCTTCAGGAATAAATACTTTGTCATCAACTGTCATCTTTTTTGTAAACAGATGATCATTCTTCTCCGCAAAAGCCAGAAGATCTTCCAAGACAAAGTAGTCCACATTCATATTACGTGTAACAAAGTCAACAACCTCTAAATCCGATGGCGTATCCAATTCGAAACTGTAGGCCAGTGAACTCACAGGGCTGACATTGAGCAACTTCTTGTCAGGACAGGAATTAAAATACCACGTCAAGTACTCGGTGTCCTTGGTGGATAACGTCTTTTGTAGTTGTCTTAGGAAATCTGTGTCTAAAATCTGAAAATCCGTACCTTTTGGCAAATCCGTGTAACAAAAAGGGGCACCGCAATAAGAATCAACTGCTTTATCTAGAATATCGGGATCAACAAAAAGATCATCTCCAGTAATTCGGGCAATGAGATCGAAGTCGAATTTGGTTGCGGCTCTAATCAACCTATCAAGAACATCATCTTCTGATCCTCTGAAATAAAAGTAATCATTCTCTATACAAAACTGTTCAACAGCATCATCCAAGGAATTATCAGATGTACAAACAACGAATGGATACTTAGAGTGTGATAACTGTCTACACAACCAGTACAGGGACGGTTTACCTCCAACATCTTTCAGGCATTTACCGAAAAGCCTTTGTGAGTTCATTCGTACCGTAATTAAACTGCCGAATTTCATATCATATCTCTTATCCAATTAGCCGTCTCTACAATATCTATAAACGTTGCCGGATCAACAGCCTGCTCTGAATCAGAAAGTGAGGCATCAGGATCACAGTGGGTCTCTATCAGCATCCCATCAGCACCAGCGGCAACACCTGCCAATGTCATGCTCTTGACCAAGTTTCTATTGCCAGTTCCGTGACTTGCATCCACAATGATAGGTAACTCCGTCATCTGTTTGATAAGAGCAATCATAGATATCGATAACTCCCATCTAACATGATCCAAGCACGAAACTCCACCTCGTTCACATAGGATCACATTAGGATTGCCTTCTTTTAGAATGTACTCAGCAGACCCCAAGAACTCACTTAACTTCTGCCATGTACCTCTTTTTAGAATGACAGGCTTGCTCTGTCTGCCGAGTTCCTTTAGTAGTGCGTAATGTTGAGATTGTCTCGTACCCACTTGAAATACGTCAGTGTAAGGGTCTATTTTTTCCAAATCCCTAAAGTCCAAAACATCAACTATGTTCGGTTTTCCACGAGCCTTGGCCGCCGAGTGATACATTTTCAGAAGATCCATTTGCCATCCCCATTGGTCACCGGGAAAAGTACCAGCACGAAACACACCTCCACGAAAATAGGTGACATGCTTTTTAATAGAATCAAATATTGCCTCGACTTGAGACTCACTTTCTATAGAACAGGGTCCGCCAATGACCATTAAGTCGGCCGACCGATAGGACTTCGGCAGCTTAAAACCTGAAACCAACGGACAATTTAGTTTTGGTCCAAAAGTGTTCTTATACATTATCCTTCTCCAATTCGTGTAACATCCAGTTCAACAGATTGTTTTGGATACGCGCATGTGTAACAAGTGGAAACAGATTGATAGTCACCCTTTTTGTGAGTATCCCTGAGTTGCTTCAATTTTGGTGAATGCCAAGCATCATAAATAGAAATATCTGACAGATTGCCCAGATATAAGTCATCCGGTGCGTTGAAAGCATGACAGCAAGGAAACATTTTCCCGTCGTTGAAAATCAACATCCGCTGCCATAACTGGGGGCATGTAAACGTGTCAGTGCGTTCATAATTAAGGATCGTGAAGGCCGAGTCATTTTTCATCATCTCACCGGGATTGTACACGTCACTGATTAGTATTTTGCTTAAGTTCATATTATTCCAAAATGACAGAAAATCATCTGCTTCTTCGCAATTTGCTTTCTGTTTGACAAAACTAACGTGGCAATTGATGTCGTCAGAGAAACGACACATATCAAGTGCAACAGCGTAAGCTCTATAGAAGTCCCCTCCAGCACGTACCTTTTGGTAGGTCTCTGGTTTGATGGCATCAAGAGATATCGAAATCCAAGTCAAACCGGCATCGATCATTTGTTCTGTCAGACCAACATCATAGTTGCCGTTGGTATTTAGCATGATCTCAAAAACACTGTCTTTGGCATATTTGATAAGATCAATAATTTCATTATGAAGGGTACTTTCACCCCGGTAATTCAATTTGATGGAATGAAAATGTTTATACCGTACCGCTTCGTCAATTGCTTTCATGAATAACTTAGGCTCCATCAAGGACTCTTTCATCCTCTGCTCTTTGTATTTCTTGAAGGATGGATCTTTGATATACACAGTGTGACACATTGGGCATTTCAAATTACAAGCGCTTGATAGTTCGAGATCTAAGTGGGTAGGAAAATCTCCAGCCTTTTGCATTTGGGGCCAAGTTTCATATTGTTCCCGATATTTAGCAAACTGTATCGGATCTCGGTTAGCGAGAGTATTTTTGCGGGTGTGATAATGATGACCCGACCGAAATGGAGTGTAATCATTCATACTCAATTATACCCTCAGTCTCATCAAGGCACTTTTTAAGGCAAAATTAGCACCTTTTTCAAGGACTTGGTCCAGATCTAAATAGAACTTCTTTTTGGTATACAGTTTTGCAAGATATTCTGGAAAATCAGTGTATTTGTTCCTAGAGATATCTCCTATGATTGGTCGATAAATATCCAGAATTATATTGTTGTAATGTCTCCTGGTTGAATCAGTGTTTGCTTTGGTCACATTAACTGAAATCCCATTTCCTATGTGTAAGAACCTACCAGGAATTAGACACAAACATTTTAGTTTTGCTGCATTAAGCTCTTTGTACAAGTGTTTTTTAATATGATTTTGCCTATTAAACACGCTCATGCTCTTCATTTTTTTGGGTTGCAACTTTTTAGCAAGTTCAGTTCGAATTACATATGGCCAACTGTTAGACAAAGAGAGGCTGGGATCTGCAAGATAGAAATCGAGACCTTCTCTGTTAATTAGTGTTCCTTCACCGCCGACTATTCGGTTTGCAATCCTTTCATGCACCTGAAGTTTTATTAACCCAATACTGGGATCTTCCGAAAGAATTTTGTTGGCGACAGTCACCGCATTCAATTGGTCAGTATCAACATCAACATCCGATATTAGATCCGATGCTGTGGGAGTGAACACGTTTACAGCGGGTGGAACAGGGCTATTTGTAAAAATGAAATCATCTTCACAAAACATGTATAGTTCCGTATCACATCTCAGTGATACTTTTCTCATCGTTTCAGCAAAACTGTTATTGCTATGTTTCCCAACATGTACACTATCTACAGGAAGCTTACGTATTGATTTTACCACTGCTGGCATTGAACCATCATCCGCTACCACAATTTTTATCGTGTCACCCAAAAAGTGTCGTAGTAGCTTTACACTTATATCCAAAAAATATGGTCTATTGTAGTGAGGTAAAAAAACAGTTATCATTTCATCCATCCTCTCACAAATCTAACAAATTCGTTCTTAGTAACCACCTTTGAATTACCATCTATTTGAGCGTGTAGATAAGCAAAGATGTTTGCCATAACCAAAGCATCATGAGCACTGCCACCTACCCGCATAACACACGAAACAACCGCAAAAAACACATCACCACAACCTATCGTATCCTCAATAGACTGTGACACACAGGGTAAACTTTCGTATTTACTCCCATCAAATGCCATTGCACCTTCTTGTCCCGTCGTGATAAAGACGGTTTGGGTCAAAGTCTCTCTGGCTAAAATTGCTGCTGCCTCTCTCAAATCGGTGCTTTTCGAGTTGAAAATAGCTTCTTTTCTATTTAGTGACAACACATCTTTGTGTAAGTAATTGTATTTCCAGGGAAAATTCATGTGTTGATTCAAGGAATTTTGTTGTATCATAAATGCTTTGAACGGCTTGCTACGTTCAATTATTGAAATAGCATCATCAGTGAATGCTCCATGACCAAAATCAGCAATCAACACTAAATCCACATCTCCCTTCAATCCCTCTTTAAGAATGTTTACGTCAGGAGATACTGTATCATTTCTATTGGTTTCAAAGAGTTTGTGGTTTTTGAAAGAGTCTACATATCTAGTTTTGACTACGTCCTTATCTAAAAATTTAACTAATCTGGTCTGTGGTGAAATTCCTCGCAACAAGTTATATATGGCATAACTGCCACCCTGATCTCTTCTTCTATCCAGTTCTTTCACAGAGAGTATAGGGTACTTGTTTGCAACCCCCAGCGATTCCACCATAATATACTCGTCAATAATACCTTCTCCAATAACCCTTATCTTTAGTTGTTTTATTTTATCGAGCAGGTCAAAGTAATGCTTCTTGTCTCGTAGTCCCGTAAAAGTATCGTCGCCCACTATGTCCCTAATAATTTCACTTGAGGACGACACTGTTCCAGAAACGTACTTAACCACCCCTCCGTGTTTTTCTGTAAGTTCTATTTCTCTACCGATGTTATTAGTGTAATCAGGTTTATCCCGATATTCTGTACCACGGAAATAAACGCTTGGCTTCAGTAACTCTAAAGTATAGCAGGCAGATTCATCATCCCAATCGTCACAAATGGTAGCATCTACACATTTTATGGTTTCAATAATTTTACATCTGTCCGCCTGCTTATAAAGGGGTCTATCTGGAGATTTTTTAGCGAACTTATCTGGAACCACGGATACAATTAGAAAGTCGCAGGACTCCTTACAAAGAGAAAAATGCTCGATATGCCCCGCATGTAATAAGTCAAAACACCCCTGTGTAAAGCCAATAACTTTTCCTTGCTGCTTCATCTTATTCACTTGCTGTACGGCATATTCTAAAGTCCACATTATGAAAATATCTCCGGGTGATTAATAAATACATTTTTGTACTCTGCGAAATAAACATGTGTACAAGATTGAAGTAATTCGTCGTCGTAATGTTGCTTAAGTAATTCCGTAAGTTTTCTGGTGCTAACATTGAACCCGTACTTTTCTTCCCAAACTTCTCGCTGGTTAAAGGGCAATGTAGTTACTTTGGCTACCGCATCCAGTAAGCTTACCTTGTTTCCAGCTTCATACGTCTGTCCAAAACGATCATCTTCAAAATAGTGCCAACCACCGAGAATCTTTTCATTGACGATAGCTGGTCGGTTATTCAAAAAACACTCCGGAATCATTCGGGGGCTACAATCTGCCATATTAGGAAATATACCAAATTTACTCTTCGCCATTGTTCCCACCACTTGCTGCCTTGTCATTCTTCCAGATGTCAATTGTACATTACTGGAATCAAGAATCGATTTTTCTTTTCTCGTCAAAAACTTCGTCTTATTATAACATATTACAACACCCCGCAATCCTAATTTGTTCAAAACTACGATGTCCTTAAGGAACAAATTTAATCCTTTATATATAACTCCTTTCTGCCCCGATAGTGTAAAACAAAAGTAATCAAATTTGGTTTTGTTTCTATTAGAAACAGGTGTATGACAGACATCAACGAAATCGGATTCTGGAAAAAGATACTTCGGCATCTGGTCGGGTATAACAGAATCATCCCGGTAACAGTGTAACCACATGAAGGGAGACACTCCAGATGTTGTGACTAGCCGTGGATTTGAAACAAAGCAGAAGTAATCTCCTGGTGGAAATTTACCTTTCGGCAACGGTGGCTTACGCATGCACCGAAAGGGCAACTCTACAATCTCCTGGGTAACACAGTTATACCCTACCATTATCTTGTTTCTGCTAGGGGTTTGTTTAATTTCTGTCAGCATTTTGTATTGCCTCATACATGGCTGATCGTATATGTCCTAATGGGACATCGTCCCCCGGCAATACAATCGATGGAATACGAAAAGGGTTACAATCTCTAGTAAATCTATTGGGATATTTTTTGTGTGTTTTACTACCGACTGTAGTTACAATCGGTAATCCAGCATAAGATGCAACGTGCAGAATACCGGATGCAGGACCAATAGCCACCGCAGATCTACTCATAGCAGCAACATGAATATTTAGCATTTGATCTGTTCTGTTGATTTCGACTAAATTTAAGCAACCTTTAGGAACTAAATCACCCTTAATTATAGATCCCTCCGATGAACCAGCAAAGGCGGCAAGATAGTCAGGGAACTTTTGAGATAAACTTTTGTGCAATTTATGGTAATACTTCACCGTCCAGTTTCTTGCTCGGTCTCGGCGACGGCCGCGGGGGAAAAACAACACCAACTTCCTATCTATGTCGAAACCTTGCCCTTGCATTTCTTTATACAACAAACTCAAATGTGCCTCAGTAGGTGTTATCTCTTCAAGGCTTTGAAATCGACGAGGTATTGGCTTAGGAATGTGGAACGCGGCAGATCTTCGATTGTTATTTGTTACACCACCGAATGTTTTACCTTGATACACAAATGGTTTCCAGGGTACTATAAATTCTTCAACAGGAACGTTGAGCTGTCGGGACATATTAGATAGCAGTCTTTTAGCATGTGGTCTCAATGGTTCGTAAACATATTTTGACTTTTTAATCCTGGGACCATCCTTGGTCCAAAAATCACTAGCATACGCCCTATTGCTGTACTCAATATTCTGAAACCACTCCGGATGGGAAATGTAAGTTACATCGCTGGGGTACAAACATTCTCTGCCAGAAAACCCTATGATAACAACTTTATGATCCGCATACTCATTTTTACAAACGTTTCTAATCCATCCTTGCCATGAGGTTAATTCCCAACCAAGTTCACCAATCCACGGGCCAAAGACTACTGTTTTCATTTGGTCTTCTCCCTGTTCATAAATGTTTCTACACCCATTTGTTCTTGGAAAGCATGCCGAATTCTTTTAGCCCATCGTCTCTGTAAACTTTTGCTCACTTTACCAGAGCTAATAGATCGTAAATGTTTACATCTAACCACCAGAGGTTCATTTATGCCAGCAAAACGCATACCCTTCAGGGCACAAGCTGTCCAGAGACCGTAATCCTGTGCAAACTCATGTTTTTTATTGTAAGAACATTCATCAAATATCGAACGCCGCATCATTACAGCGGAGTGAAATAAAGCGTTATGATCTAACATTGTCTTAATAATATCCTCGTGGCTCACCGGGACATCTTTGCGGTGCATTATCTTGTTCTCTCTATCAGCAATGTGAACCGACGAACCAATTATTGATACTTCGGGATGCTTTTGAAAAAGATCGATTTGTTTTGCAAACCTATCTGGCATAGAATAATCATCTGCATCGTGACACACAATAAATTCTGTATCAGTATTGGTTTTGATCCATTTCACAGCAGACATCAGTGACCTTGTTAATCCTCTGTTCTTTTTGTTTTTTATAATGGGCAAAAGTGGCAATTTAGAGTTCCGTAGAACGGAAATGGACCTATCAGTCGAATTATCATCAACAGTAAGCACTGAGAAATCCTTAAATGTCTGGTTATGGAGACTCTCTATAAATTTGCTGTACATAAGTTTTGTTTTTACATAATTATTGAATATGGAAACTATAACCGTTATTTTACTCATTTCACACTCCTAGTAAATTCATAATGTATTGGCAATTACTTGGTTCTTGAAAGGTAACCACATCACCTGATAAGTTCTGTATATTTTGGTCGCTCTTACCTTGTGAAAATGGTCCACGCAATGCACCATCAATCGAATTAAATCTCATCCGTCTAGCCAGCGGAGCAAAAAGTGATCTCGCTTTCTTTCCTTTGTAATTTTTTTGATCGCACATTACTACCGAAGTGTGAGAAAAGATTGCCTCTAAAGCGAATCGAGACTCACATGGCATTATGCACACATCTGATGCTATTGCTACTGTAGCACTGGTCGGTGGATACAACCATTCATTTTCGATGTACAAATCTACACGCGGTGCTATCGTTTGTCGGCAAGGATTAGAAACAGTTTTTTCACGAGCTTTAAACACTATAAAGTCCCTACTTCGGTCCACCTTTTTGATTATTGAGAGGTAAAGTGGGCTCCATCTGGACTTTACATTCTTAATGTTTCCAGTTTCTGGTATCAGTATTACACGTTTATCCGTAGAAATACCTAATTTTTTTCTACATTCTTCTTTAGTTAAAGTGTTAAATAAGTCATAGTACGGATGACAAAAATGAATTTTACCCCGGTATTTTGAATACAATTCTCTGGCGGCAGCGTGGCTGTGAAAAAACGGACCTTCTGAAAAAACAAGAGTTGCACGGGCATAGGGTTCTTTCATTGCTATACTTTTTCCATCAAACCCCCAGCTAAAAATACACAGCTTACCCATACGTGGAGATTTGATAGGGAAATTAATTTTTTTAAACAAGTTATAGTAAGATGACATAAAGAAAGTATATTCAAACTCGTGGGAATCCAAAAACGTGGAAAAATCGCCGACATCACCAACATACTTTAATGCCCCATCACTCATTTCAACCCTTGAAAGTAAGGTCTCCCGATTCTCCATAAACACCTGACGATAAGGCTTCAGAGGAGTGGTCAAAAAGAACACATGAACGGGGAGTCCACGCTCTGCCATGTGCTCTATAAGGACTCTGGAGTTATTCAGATCGTATAAATCTGTAACTATGAATAAAAACATTTATCTCGATTCTTTAATAGTGTTAATTACGTAGTGCATCATAGCCATATGAGTAACTTCAATATAACCATAATCCTCAACCGGAATATGAATATTAATATCACCCATAGAACTCAATTCATTACCTCTCTTAAATCCCGACAACGTAATCACCCGATGCCCTGCACCCTTAGCAATCGATGCCGCGTTTACTATATTTTTAGAATTACCACTACTACTAATAGCAATTACACAACAATCACCAATAGGATACATTTCTATTTGCTTGCTGTATATATATTCATAACCAAAGTCATTTGCTAATGCAGTTACGACAGCGGGAGTCGATAAACTGGTACAATTGATTCCCAGCAACAAAAAATCGATAGCAGAGTGAGATGCAATAGTCTCACTTCCACCATTACCCACAATAAGAACAAATTTGGTAGATTGTACTTCTTTTACAATTTCGTCAAGCTGATTCTGGTACTTTATTAGTGTTGGGAATTGAGTTAGGTAATCAAAACTGTCCATTATTTCATCTCCTTTAAGATCTTTGTGAGCTTCGGGTGTTTAGATCTTGATATAAACTTTTGTCGATAAGTGCCATAATCGTTTCCAAGACAATCCTTTATCACCCTTAAACTTACTTTCATTTTGTCCTTATAGAATACACGAGAAACTTCCGAATACTTTCTAAATCCCTTGTGAAATTTTTTGAGCCAATAACCGGCTTCATCTTTGTTACCGACCTTGTAATAATAACAACCCATCCAAAACCAGAGTACAAACATTTGCTTTGCACACTTTATTTCACTCGCAATGTCATGCGACTTGGTGTAATAACCTCTCATCAAGTCAAGGTACTTTTGTTGACTGTCCTGAGAAACCACAGCCAAATCTCCGTGCCTATGTCCCAAACCTTCATACAGAAGAATTAGACCATATTTCTTATCAGTTTTAATAAATTCAGATTCTAACATACTCGTAAACTCAAAAGAAATACCCCACTTATCACACATGTTGCTGTTCTTCTTACAGCCATCAGATCGTGAAGGATGTGTGATAGTAAGCAAGGTTCCATTTCTCTCTGTAAGTCCAAATATTTTCCTCATAAACGATGTTTCAAAGTGTTGTTTATACTTAGAAAAACCCGACACTCGGTCATTAATTGGGAATAAGGCTACAATATCCCTGACTATCACATTCCATTCCTCTCTAGGAATTTGAGGTAATGATTCAAATATCAAGTATCCTATATGCCCATTTCTATCAAACTTGAGCCTCGGAATTTCAACCAACAGCTCCGACTTGGTCATAAAGTAACCTCAATCACAGGATGAGTTTCAATAGAATGAACTTTTCTTTTTTCTATAAATTCGAGTGCCATCCTCCTCCATCTATGTTTTTGACTATCCTTCATCCTTACTCTTTTTTTTGTATTCAATCTAGTAGACAGGTTGTTGCCTTCATACCACCTGTATTTGTAGAGAACTTTTGAGAAGAACCCACCTTTTCCGTGTTCTTCCAAAATAAAACCCATGTGCTTATCTACACAACTCTCTAAACCCGCAGGAAAGATAACTTCTGGCTGGGTTACTCCCATCCTACAAGTTCGGAAATGAGAAAAACAATGAACTTTTTCCATTGCCATATCAGCAAAACTTTTACCCGATGGAGGCAAACTGGATACACCATGACGCATATGTCTCATTTTATGCGTACATATCTCATGCTGAGAGTAGATATAACTAATATCAGGATACTTATTGTACAATGCAACTATATCACTTATTGCATTCGGCATAAGTATGTCATCTATATCTAAAACGCCCCATATTCTCCCGTCAGCGTGAGATAGACAATTTGCATATGTTTCAGAACATTTTTTTCGGCTTTCGTTTGAATAGAAATGGACCCTCGGATCTTTTTTTGTAAGTTTGTTTATTACGATAGCAGAACGATCGCGGCTGCAATCATCTACAATGATCCACTCCCAATTCTTGTAGCTCTGCCCCAGAAGACTGGTATAAGCATCACGTATGTATGGTTGTTTGCTATGACAAGCAGAGAGTACAGAAAACTTCTTCACCGAAGCACCCCCTCAAAAAACCGGTAGTATTTCTTTGCCACGTATTCCATAGTTAGTTGTCTCCGAGGTTGGGCAGGCCCCATCTTTACAAGCTCACTCAAATGTGTTGATATTAGTTTGGGATCAATATTATCTATTTTGACTTTCAAGTCTCGGTAATCCCATCCAACATCCACCGGCATTTTAATTCCTTGATCCAAAACAATTTCTGGAGTGCCACCATGCGCCGTATGTAAGACGGGTAACCCGCAACAAATTTCTTCTACAACGGCATTAGGACAAGGGTCAAACTTTCCTAAATGAATAGCATGAGAACAAGATTTCATCACCCCAATAGAATCAGCAGGACTCAGGGTACCCATCCAAGTGATACGGCTGTCAGTTACCCCATCTTTGGGCTTCTTACCTAAAATATAGAGATGATGAGGTATGCTACTTGCTAAAAACCCACGACAAGTAGAATGTGGCCTCTTCGTTGGTCTCCATTTAGCACACGCCACCAACCCAGGATAATGTGGCAATGGATATTTGGGTGTTACGGAGATCATACCTGTATCCACACCATTCAAAATAACCTTGAATCTTTTTGCTCGTACTCCTCGTGTTTCACAGCACCGGCGACAGAAATGACTCTGGTACACAACCCCATCAGCGAGACGAATAGACTCAAAAATATGAGCATTCATCTTCCTGTTTTTATCATGCATATTCCAATAAATTCCGTCCACCCGCAAAATTGCCTTGCTCCCTTTCGGCACTTGTGATTTAGAGAAAGAGATAACAGCAAAGTATATATCAGGTTTCTGGTTAGGAGACACTACTTGAATCCCATAGTGAACAGTAAGATATTCAAGTAATCGATTACTGAATAACAAGGGACCAGTTGCCTTGGAATCTAAATTTCTATTGACAGCAATTTTCATACAAGTTTCATGGTAGAACAAACTACCATTCCTGAACCAAATTCTTTTCCACCTTTTACTATATCAGCATCCTTGGCATGTTTAATCATTTTGTTTTTTACCAGCCAGCCGTCAGTGTGAACTAACACCTTGTGATCATAAGCAATGGAGTCTATCATTGTTTTGACTGACTTAAATTTGTTGCGATAATCGTCAAATACAATAATGTGTTTAGGTTTCAGTTTTGGAACAACGTAATCATAGTTGAGTTTCACTGACTTACCGTCATGCTGTGCGTCTATAAATACCAAGTCAAAATCACCCTGTATCTTTGAAGGTGATAGTGTATTAGCCTCCGATTGAATATATTCCATGCGTGACTCGTCTATTCCCAACGATTGGATTAAAGCCCTGGCTTCTGGAATTGATTTTTTATCAATCGTAGCTATTCGATTCATATCGGCCATATCAGCAAGACAAGCACAAACGTATCCTCTACCAGTGCCAAACTCCAAAAAATCTTGCAGTTCGTAACGCTTCGCTAAAACAGTTATGAGAACCCCTCTCTCGTAATTTTTTCTGTAATTAACACCTTTTCTATTTCTTATTGCTGTCTTATCACCAATTTTGATAAAGTTACCAACTGAATCTGGTGTGTATCCTATTCGTGATAAAAAATCTGTCAGTCCTATGCTTTTCATTTTTCAAACCTTTATCTTAATAACAGGATGAGTGGTCATTCGTGAATATTTTTCAGCCATTGCAGTCCACAACATCTTCTGTTCTTTGGGATATACCAAGGACATATTGCCTTTATAGTACCTGTAATAGTACAATTCTTTAGGATAGAAGGCTCCGCGAGCAATGTGCTGTAAAGCAAAACCCAAGTGCTTATCCACAGCATACTTAAGTCCGTCCGGAAAAATATCATATCCAAGAACTATATCTCTTCGAAACGTGCGCCAATGAGAAAAACAGTGCTTGGCAGGTGCCAATTGGGCAAAGCTTTTCTTTCGAGGGAAGGAGGATAATCCCGAACGCTTCACTTTTAGATCTTTGTCACACCACCAGTGTTGGGTGTAAATATAACCGATGTCAGGTAGCGTTGAATACAGTTTTTTGATTCTCTTCACTGCCTTGTTTGCCAAAGCATCATCAGCATCAACGACGCCACACAGAGGCGACGTAGCATGAGACAAGGCCACCTTGTACGAGGAGGAACAATACAACCTCTCTTCATTTCTTACTAATATGACTCTCGGATCGGACTTATATTGGTTCGCGAATTCCCACGACCCATCAGTGCTACAATCGTCAACAAACACCACCTCAACATCGCTCCCCTGACAAAGAACACTATCGAAGTATTCATTGAGGAACTGTTTATTGTTATAACAAGCTGTTAAAATAGAAAAACTAGACATTTTCTTTCAATAACTGTTCAAATAATTGCATATATTTACAAGCTGTATGCCTTACATGCAGCCTTTCGTCAAAATCTTTTCTTACTTGTTCTTTCATTTTCTCATGATGATCGTGATCATCCGACATCGACTTCATAACCAAGAGGAAACCTGCCCTGTCATGAACTATGAACCCATTGACATTATTTTTTACCAATTCCGGGTTTCCACCAATGGGTTTACACACCACCGGTATTCCACAGTTATGTGTAGCAACAAATGGAGTACAATATTGGGATGTATCTGTAGTATAATTCACGACCTCTTCGCTTTCCGTGGTAGATAAAGATATCGGCAAGTAAAAATTACATTCATCTTGTAAATACCGTTTTTTGCTATTAGCATGATTAGGGACAACTGATATATTCCAAGATGGATGAACATTTACTTTTCGATTGCAGATTATAGTTGTAGAATCTGCTTTAACTTTTTTCTGCCAAACAGCAAATTGGTCTAATTTCGAATAAGCTAAAATCAGTTGATATGACAACTCAAGTGATGCTGTACACATGACAGTCCTCAATTTGCGAGGATCGTACCAACCATCACCAGCGGCATATCCTTCCAGGAATCGACGCAACAATTCCACGGGTAGATTTAAAATAAATTCAGGAATACGTTTGGATTGAGAATTATTGCCAAAAATATCCTTAAACCATCGAGATAGTACCGTATGACAAAAATACCATCGAACACATGAAGAATCACATGTCGATTTCTTTTGGAAGAGATGTAAATTTAACTCTTCATCAAGAATATGTGCTAATTTATGAGCTACATAATTCTCTTCCCTTGATAATGAAAAAGTCACAACTCCAGCTGAACTATCTCCTTCAGCCAGATACCACCCCAGTAAATACGCCAAACCCGGAGTAATTCTTATTTCTGTAATATCCACCTTACATTTGCGCCTTTGTCTATATTCTGACAAGTCGATGGCAATATTATCAGACACAAATTTATATTTCGGAAAAATTAGATAATCGTTTATATCGAGATTACAAGCATCCTTCCATGTTTCTCCTAATAACCTATCATATACTCGTACCCGATGATCGGGAGTAACACGAAAAGGTGGTAAACCCAAAGGTTTAATTTCTAGAAGTTTTGATAAACCATTATCAAATACCCTTAAAACACGACCACCATATATTTCGTCCCCAACATGTACCTCTGAAGCGTTCCGTAACCGACCATTGACAAACAATTTTTGTGTTTTAGGGATACAAGCCAGACCCTCCAATATGGCAATGCTAGCACCTTCATTACCCGTCGTTTCATAGAAGTACAAGTCCCACGCCTTTATCATGGACATTTTTATATTACGATCAAGAATCGGACCCATATATTCCACGCTCTTAGATGAGAGTCTCTCACTTGCACCTTTAGCATCTTTATTTGACCCTATCAAATAGTGTCGATGTCCTCGTATTTTCTTAGCAACACGATCCATCCAAGGAATCGAATCCTTACAAAACTTGCTAGGGACCAGTCTATGACAACGACCGGTCTTGAAACTACCAGAAAATGGATGGGGTTTTATTGCTGCAACATAGTCATTTTCTATCCCGTTCAAGATAATTAGTTTTCGTGTTGGGTGAAGAAAGTTTAATTTTCTCGTTTTTTTGTCAAGAAACTCACAAACTGAAATATAGTAATCACAATAAGGAAAATTAGCAATCCTATGTATGTAGTTCCAAGTGTGATTCAGAAGAATATATTTTACTCCAGGCGGCAGGTGTTTCTTGAGGCAAGCAGAATTAGCTATTCTGTGGTGAACCACCACATCTACCTTATTCTTCTTGCAAAAACCTTTCAGGGCAGAATGATTATTATGAACCGCGGAAACACCATAAGACTGAAACAGTTTTTTTAACGGTTTCTGTAATTTTGAAGAGACACTACTAATATGGTTCGCGATATGATCCCCATAATACTTATTTAACCCATTAACAAGTTCCATCATCATTGTCTGGGCACCACCCATACCCAGACTCTCAATGATATGTAAAACTACTACAGTTCTTTCTTTATATTCATACTTATCATAAGATAAGAATGGTGGCAGTTCTGAAGGGTTTTTCGCTGGACAAGCATTGAAGTCTACACCGTGTGACTGCTCTTCTCTTAGTTTTTTTCTTGCCCGACGACGATGAAGCAGCAGCTCCCTGTGTCGAGAGTTTCTCGGGTTAGGGCTCTCTGCTTTTTTTTTGGCAATTTTGAGATTTTTAACACGTTCCGATTTTCTGATCGCCCGCTGGCGAATCATTTTATCTCTGAAATCTCGAAGAGATCGACCTCGTCTCATTGGGATAACCCTTCACAATTGTCACCCTTCGCTTTTAGATCGAGAGAAGAGATCTTCTTGTTCAACTCAGAATCCTTCTTCACACAGTAAAAATTATGCGGATTATCAAAAAAAACTAGATATTTGCAGCAGGATGAACCCTGTCGATAACGGCAGACTTGTACCATGTAATCTTCTGTAACTACAGATTCAGGTGATAGTGGAAACTCAGTATCCATGTTAGTCAATTATACACAAAAAGGTGACACCCTTCCAAAGAATGTCACCCTTATGCGAAACAGGAACTAAACTACTTTTTAGAACTGGAGTCAATCTCCTTATGATCTATATCACCGGTTGAGAACTTGGCCGCAACACCTTCCTCCCACTTTTTATCAGATCGATTCTTAGCCTCTTCATACTCGGAAATAAGGATATCAAAAACACCCTTTTGAGACCATACGAATCTCTGTCCAACACGAATTAGACTTCTGGACCGCTCAAACTGAATCTGTAACCAACCAATCTTATCAAATTGAGAAACCGCCTTCTGTACCGCAACCTGAGCAGCATCAGCATCACCAGCCGTGGCAGCTAGACGAGCTTCAGCAACCCCCATGTCTACCGCATATTGTTTGGCCATCGTCGATAGGTCGCTCACAATATTGGCAGTCTGATCAACACCACGCTCTAACGAATTAGCTGCGATGTACTGAGTAGGGGTAGTACAACCAATTAAGACAACCAAAATAGGAATCACAAACCAAATTACTTTTTTCATTGTATCCTCCTTAGACCACTTTTTAATTCCTGGTAAAGATTATATTTTCTATCCAAATAAACATCACTGTTCTCGTATATATAATCAAGAAATTTGATGAATTCAAATCTTTTGGAGTTACGCAAAAACGCACTCTTTTTGCTCCCTGATAAGTGTTGAATCTTAAAATTTATAATAGGAGACAATAATTTTTTTATGTGCAAACAGAATTCCGTCGAAGAAGTGATCGCACAACCACCGGAAAGACGAGATGGGCTTAGACTTAAAGTTCCGTCACCATCAAAATAACCCCGTAAAAAGTGTGAAACCTTATCACTATCTAACCATTTAGGAAATTCCAATTTCAGACTTTTGCGTCTTACACAGCCCAACGTACTTAATTTGTTAGCAAAAGAAGTGCTACATATTGTTACACCCGACATTTTGTAAGTTTTTCCGTTCCTGATTTTGGGCTTGCGGTCTACGATTGGGCCAGAAAAGGATAAAAAACTACAAAATTTTCTCAAATGTGATTTATCTCCTGTTTTTAAATCAAGTACTAAACCTCTCCCATCATTACAGCCATCTGCAAAAAGAAAACCCATCCAATAATTGGAGTACTCATCGTCCATATTGTCAAAGGCATTTTCATTAAAAGTGTAAAGTCTAAAATCATCTTTGCTATGCAAAGGAATATTGAATCGATGACAAAGACGTAGCACACTTGCCGGGCTAATTCCATGTTTTTGGGCCACCTCCCTAGAACTGAGTCCATCGCGGTAATCATCAAGAACTTTATTGTTATTGCATTTTATCGAATAATCTCGGAATTGAATTCCACGTCGTTTCAAAAACCTGTAAACAGGAGAATGAGATACACCATACTTTTTTGCAAGAGCATAGACCCCCATGCCTGACTCGTAATCGGAAATCACGTCTTGTTCGTTATCTCGTAAGGACATTAAACCATTACACCTGCGACAAAACCCTTAACATATGCAATAGCAGCCTCTTTCACGACGGCTTCGGCATATCCCTTCTCAATGGCGTCAATGTCGTCATAAGATATACCTATGGTTGTTAGGTCGTGCTCTTCTCCTGCAACCCATTCACGGGAGCCTTCTTCTAAATACACCGGTGATGGAGTCTCCCCCTGTAACCTATACCACTCCTTAGTAATACTTAGAAACTTAGCTAGCGCCTGTGGTGTATTTTCCAGGAATTTTAAAAACTCGGCATTCACATTCATTGGCATAAAGCACCTCCTTAGAATTAATCTCTATACTACCACCTAATCGTGATGTCCTGTCAATAAATTTCCGCAACACCAAACCTTGGAGATATTGACACCCCTAACCCTGTCGATCATTAAAGATCCGCAATCAGGACAAAAAGTATTTCTATAAGATAGAACGCTGGAACCATAATGATTGGACAGATACACATATTTCATTCTATCCTTAAATATCTTCACAAGAGGTACAAGTTCATCTATTTTATATGAGTCCACCATTTTGTGAAATGGGTAAAAGAACAACAAATGAATCGGTACTTCAGGCATCTTTTCCAACCAACCCAACATACGGTTGTGATACAGGTCATCCCGCAAAAGTCGTGGAGTTACCAGATAACTGATTTCCAGATGCTTACCTAATCTATAAAGTTCATTTATTGTCTCAATAACAGGTTGAAGGTGCCCACCGCAAACTGTTTGGTATTCATGCTCGTCACCTTTGATATCTACATTGAAAGCATCAACCACACTCGTAAGGCGGCGTAGTGCATCCACATTCACAAACCCATTCGTCTTAACTACAATAGGTAACGACGAGATAGCACCCACATCTAAGAGATACTCCAGATGGACTGTGGGTTCATTGAAAGTGAAAGCAATACCATCTGTTGATTTATCTTTGGCGAGAACCACCAACTCAAGAGGAGTAAGTACTTTTACACGACCATTCGATGTTTGCGATAATGTGTAATTCTGACAAAAACCACAAGTGAAGCTACATCCTCGAAAACCGACTGCCAGATATTTCTTGCCAGGATCAAAGTGGAAAAACGGTCGTTTCTCGATGGGCTCTACAGAAAGGACAGAGCAGTGTCCGTACTGTGTCAACCTAATTGATTTCCCAATATTCTTACGAACCAAACACCGACCAGTCTCACCAAAGTGTAATTGACAGTAGTGAGGACAAAGATCGCAAGTTAAACCTTGAAAAGCTTCCTCTTCTCGTGTCTCTGTGAATATCGGTAATCTGCTCTGCATTTATTTCGCCTGACCGACTTGGGAAACCGCTTACCAACTATGTCCTCCACAGTCTTATATACGGTTTTCTGTCGGGTTGTGTAACCCGGAGACTTAACAATAGTAAATGCGTCGAAGTGTTGACCTGTTATAACTTTTGACATAGATCCTGAACAATGCACATTAATTCTGTCAGCAAGGGATAAAACCCCCTTAGATCGGGCCTGAGACACTGATTTCATCAATGTCAATCTATCTGCTCTAACAACCCGAACATCTCCCCCTGTGACCCATGTGTAATTTCTTAAAATGTTCTCATGCGCCATGAATGCAAAAAAATTACCACAATCGATTTTGGCAGCCTTAGAACTAAAATCCACCCCCTGTAAATAGTAGAAATCATGATGATCATCTATATTTATTACATCAACTTTTGACTTGTTACGAGACTGCAATAAACTCAAGCACCACGGGTAAAGATAATGATGATCAGTTATTAGGGTGATATCATCAGGTAGTGTGCATCTATTATTTAGACATTCAAAGAAATCACGAATAGCACGCCGCAACTTGTAGTAATGAACGCCGTTGAACCAGTCCAAATCTAAGCTAAGGATGTTGAGGGTTTTGTCCATAAACGATAACCCAAAAAGAAACAGCATATAGGACAGAGGCGCTCATCGTGATGTAATGGTCGGTCTGTGGGAGCACCACAACTGTCACAACGATCACATTTGCATTCGGATTTACAACAAATCTTACACACTTCAACTTGCAGGTTCATGGGATTTTCCACAAGCCTTGATAACTTGGTTTGCCAAGTCAGCAAGGGTATAAACGATAGTGACATCCTGCCGATGCTCAAGTTCTAACTGAATTTCCACATCGACCCGCTTTTCGTATTCTGGATCCATGCCGACAAAGAGATGGTCGAGCTGCGTGCCTATGGTCTCATCTGAACCCTGATCGATCTGCATCCAACGACCCAATTCAAGCAGTGTGATCGGACAGATGGATTCTTTAGCAAACCAGAAGAGGCGATGAGTTGCAATCATCCAGTGATCATGTTCCCACTGGATTTGCTTACGAGGCAAAGTAGGATCATTGAAGTCATAATCCTTACGGCGAGGGTTAAAAACGCATCCCTCTACCCCGCTCATCATTTGAACGAAATCATTTTGCCACAAAGGAGCCTTGCCCATCGCAATAGCACCACCGAGAAACAATCGGACTTCTTGACAGTGAGGAGTTGGATACTTATCTGGACATTGTATGTGGATCATTTGAAAACGTACCCTGTCTGTTGAGACCAAAACAACAGGTCTAACTCATCAATGGACACGCCTACCTTACCGGCATACTCACGCATCACCTGACTTATACCACGATACCGAATGGATGTCAAGGGCTTTACATCAGCCTCCGTTATAAGGCCACGTTTCTGCATTCCCTTAATTATGTGAACATCAAGGATCGCCAAACCCGGCATACCAATATTTCTTAAGAAATGACTGGCCAATTTCATCCCCATGCCATTGATTTGTTTTATGAGCCAGATACGAACTATTCCAAGGTATTGAAGGCGTTTAGCATCATCATCAATTTGCTTGTATTGTCGGTAATGATATTTCAGAGTCACCCAGAACGACATATCAGTCGGCAATCCTTTACCTCCCGAAACTGCGACCGTAATAACTGGCGCAGGACCATCCTTGAAAAAGACCTGTTTAGCTGTCAACAACCGGTCAGTTTTGGTGGAATGGAATCGAACTCTGGACTTGAGAACTTCTACCACCTTCAACCTAGGAATATCATACAGATAAAAGTTTTTGGAACGCAAACGATCAATGGCATCTTCCGCTTTGAGTGCTTTACTCTGAGGTACACACAAACAAAACATCAACATGTAGAAGATATCTTCTTTGTTCTGCTCTGTAACCCCACTGATGAAGCCGGTCGAACCTTCGAGAGCAGCCTGTATCTTTTTTTGTTTGATCCGATAATTGCGTCTATCGGACTTCAGCCAATTATCCAGTGTAACAGCCATACTCCATTATACCCTGTCCAACCTGACATCAATCCAACTTATAAGTATAACAGTTGGAAGGTCGTTCTTGTCAGTGCCACGGTCGTCGGCGGCCTTGTCTTGTGCCATCCCCGCGTGTATAGACGACTCCTGGATCTCTGTCTTTGTTATGTTTGTAGTTCCTGATATATGCTTCGTGTCTCCATTTGTCGTCGAGATAACGTGCGAGTTGGACGATTCCTACGATGGCTATAATTATCACTGCCACCCAGGGGTCTGCATCATCTTGCTGTCTACAATAATCCCATTCTGGTCCACTAAAGTCAGCCATTATTGTTTTCATAGTTGTCACCCGACAAAGAAATTCAATCCCGAACATGCCGTGATCTACGCCACAATTCATTTATCGGTAACTGTGTTTCCTCCCTCGCACCACGTTTGTTATTACACAATCGACATGCCACGACACGGCGAACACCAGATCGTTTACCCCGTTGACCAGAGAGACGACTATCTAAGTGCTCCAAGGTGGCAAGGTTATTAGGTTGCTTCTTTAGATAGATGATCGACGGATCGATCATCTTACAGCCACACCAATAACACTCGCCACCTTGGCGCTCATCCAGCGAGTCCTCGTTGTCGTCTTCTCCTGGCCCATTTTTAATCCAAAAATGCGACCTTCGGGGCATGACGGGCCCGACTCTCTGTGTTCGGGATAACCTTATGCCATCCGTCGAGATGCAGAGGAGCGTGATCAGGTGCAGACACCTTACCGCGAGCGTAAACCGATGCATCACGAACCATCCGACGAAAATACCCTGACTGTCGTTCCTTTTGGTCCAAAGCCTTGTATTCAGCGTCGGGCATACCGTTGGGATTCTTGGAGTTCACCCAAACGGTCTCACCACCAGATCGGAAAACTTCCGCACAGATGTGCTGTCGTTTTCCGCCCATCTGAATTGGCTCATTCTTCAAGACCAACTCATCATCTACCTGCAACTTACGATCAGGGACGAAAAACCATTCACCCTGACGTTTGCTGGCAGCATTGACACGACCGGATCGCTTGCGGGGCTTAAGTCGCAGACGACCCTCAGCCTCAATGACCTCTGGTGGTTTCAAGGATGCCTTGGCACTGGCAACATCGGAAATGCCCCGGCGAGTGCTTGGCTTCTCACCTCTATGCCACTTAACATGTTGTGGCTCGGGTAGAGGAGCAGCAAACCAGCCTCTTTCATCGAATCCACAGAGGAACTTGGGCTTGTCACCGTTAGGCATACGAGCCATCAACACCAGATGACGATCCTTCTTATCTACGTCAAGTACCACAAGAGGTACTTCCGAGCGGATGTCGAACTTATCTTCATCCACGTCAATCCGAAGCTCCTGGCCTGATGACCAGCGAGATTGTTCTTTAGTGGGCGGGTATACCTTCACCCGCGCACCCATTTCTTTGAATTTATCTGTTACAGACATTGTTATATCCTCTCACGTCGCTCTTTGATTTTTTGCACAAGAGCGATCAAAGCATTCTGATTTTTGAGTGACATCGAGGTACGTTCATCACCGGTCATCGTCACAAGTATCAAGTCATCATTGAAATACGAGACGACCAGACAATTATAACAAACCGAAATCTGTCCCGGTATCACCGGTACCGACTTTAGACTACTACCGATCCCAAAGTCGAACTCGCACTTGCAACCGGGGCATACAACTGGACGACCTTTGACGGTTAGTCTTTCCATCGGTACAGTCCAAACTACCGTATATTGCAACCTCTGATAGTCTGGTTAGACCAGAACTAAGTGAGAGGATGCAAGACGGAGTTATCGAAATTGCATATCAGCATTTTTCGTTCCTCCTTCCTGCTGGTTAGGGGTTTGCATTTACTCCGGCTCAAACGGATTCGTCGTATCATTCCACCACGATTCTGGTGGCTGATTTTCCGGTCGCTCAGCCCACTCTAATAGCTCGGCGTTGCTCGGCGTGATCTTTTCTATTTCTCGCTGGAGACGAACATCTCGCACTCGGCAAATTGCTCTCCACATATAACAGAGCACCAACACCGTGAACACGACCGCAGCTATGATCAGTGCAGCTTGTGTCATGGTTTCATCCACTTTCCGCATGATTATACTTCATTCCTGCTTGATGTCAAGGCTTTATTTGAAATTTTTCAGCATTCTGGATCAAGGCGAAAGGGCCTCGACGAAGAGATGTATGTCTGCCCCGTCGGCCAACCCGTCACCGTTCATGTCGGCGGCCACGCAGGCCGCCGGGGCGGGATCCAGCAGGCAGGCCACGAAGCCATCGATATCTCCCAGGTCTACGATGCCGTCGCCGTTCAAATCGCCGGGGATGGGGACTGTGTCACAGGTCCGGTTCCGCAGGACCGACAACCCCACGTGCTCATCGCCGTTGGTGACCGCCAAATCGAGGTCGCCATCACCATCAAGATCCCCGAGGACTACGGCGGGTTCGGCCCGTGTGCCCTGGCATAGACCACACCGGCGGCGAACGTCCCGTCACCGTGGCCCAGCAGCACGGAAACATCCTCCTGTCCGGCGTTCGCAAGGGCCAGGTCGAGTACCCCGTCGCCGTCCAGGTCACCGATGGAGATCGAATCCGTCTGCCATGTCCCCGGCACGAGGTAGCTGCCGCCATCGGCGAGGATCCCGGCCCCGTCGTTGACGAACACCTGCACGTTTGGCGTACCGTCGCTGGGGTTGTTGTTGAATCCGAGCACCAGGTCCAGATCGCCATCGCCGTCCAAGTCGGCGATGGCCAGCGACATGACAAACGTCCAAGGGCCGAGACCGCCGTGTCGTAGGTCACCGCGGCACCGAACGTGCCGTCGCCGTCGCCGTTGAGCACTGATACAAAGAAGGCGCTGGAGCCGCGGTGGGCGACCACCAGATCCAGATCACCGTCGCCGTCCATGTCGCCGATAGCTACGGAACGTGGTTCGTAACCGGCCTCATAGTAGGTCTCGTCCACGAACAGCCCGTAGTAGGTCTCGTCCACGAACAGCCCGTCACCCTGGTTGAGCATGATCGTGAGGTCGCCGGAGACGCCGCCTAGATGCGCGTAATAGGCCGAGTTGGCGATGGCGAAGTCGAGGTCGCCATCGCCGTCCAGGTCGCCCATGGCCAGGGCCAACGGGCCCATCGTCTCGCATCCATCGAAGTCGCAGTGCATCATGGAGTATTTTGGATTGCCGAAGATCGGGTGGCCGTCGCCGTTGCAGTCGGGCAGGCAGGGCGGGGGATCGGCAGGCGCCGCCGGGGAGGTGAGAAGAGAAAAGACCAGGGCCATGGTCGCGAGCGGGCGGCGGAAGTGGGCGGGACCACAACCCGGGGAGTCCGGCATTTGTCTTTTCTTCAATTCATCTTGAACTTTTTGATCATCATTATTCCTTTCCGTTAGATGACCTTCGTTTTGTGACTAATTAAGCATAACCTACAAGCCACTGATAGTCAACAAAATATTTCGCGATTTTGACCATTAATGGGCTGCAATGGGGTAAGGAATGGAGCCGCAGGGATTTGAGATAAAAGAAGGATTTCGTCTCCATATTGTATAACGTTGATGTGGAGGTTGATTATGAAACTCATAAAACTCAGGTGCGATAAATGCGGAAAAAGATTTGACAGAAGCGAGGGAGAATATAGACGATCACAAAAACTGGGGAGACCGTCTTATTGTACTCTATCCTGCTCTACGTCAATGGGCAACCAGAAAACTTCAAGAGGAACTACTGCCCATTTAGACTCTGGAAACCGCAGAGATGAATTCACTGGGTTTAGATATTTTTTGAGGCGTGCAAAATACAGAAAAAAGAGAGGAATAACAGACCTAACTCTGCACGACATAAAAGAAGTGTGGGACAACCAAAAAGGGATATGCCCATTTACTGGATGGAAACTGGAATTACCTCACAACTCAGATGGTTGGAAGGACAATACTTATGACAAGTGGAACTTGAAACAGGCGAGTATAGATCGTCTAGATCACCACAAATCCTATTCCAAAGACAACATAAGGTTCGTTTCTATAATAGCTAACATTGCTCGGAATAGTTTTTCTGATGAAGATTTACACACTTTTTGTGAAGCAGTGCATAAAAAAAGGGTTGCGGGAAACCCGCAACCCTAAGAGTGGAGACGATCGGAATTGAACCGATGTCCTGAAACGTGATCCAAGCAGCGTCTACATGGTTAGTCTCTTTTCCTCAGCGTTACGCAAGCATTCAAGAGTGCGGAGTGAGACAACCTGTCTCAAATGCCCGACGACCTAAATTGTCGGCAACGAGGTTCGGCGTTTCTCGTCGCTTATCCTGATGCTTCGCCAATCCACCTATCAGGATGTCGGTGGTTGACGGCTTGGCTATGCAGCCAGAGCGAAGTTGCCGTTGTTGGCAGATAAAATGTGATCTGATTTTATCGGCTGACACCTCTTACATATTCCAGCGCGGACTCAAGATAACCATCGAGATATCCTAGTCCTCTGTTGCATTTGTTGCAGAGCAGACCACGAATTTCACCTGTTTGGTGATCGTGATCAACTGCTAAACGAGCAAATCCGCTCTTTATTTTATGTCCTGCACTCTTATTGCAGATAGCGCATTTGCTGTTTTGCCGCAAGAACAGTTCTTCGTATAACTTCCTGCTACAACCCAATTTCTCGATTTGTCGAGTGTGATTTTCCTTAGAATTGCACACCTTACAAATATATCTGCCGTATCTCAGGCAACTATCCGAAAACTTGGATAAAGCAAGTTCCTCGCGACATCGCAGGCAACAGGCTGTTCCCTTCGCTGCTTTCTTATGATACGGTTGATGGAGACCAGATTGTATCACCCTGCCACGCAAGGTGCTATATGGAACCCCAGTCCGTCTCGATATTTCCCGCAGCGAGAGTCCCTCTTTGAGCATTCCGTCAATTTGCATCGAATTCTCCAATCTGCTTACTTACGGAAAGCAGATCAGACAATCCTTCTACAAAATACCGAAATATGTAAGAGGTGTCAGCACGCCGTGGCCATCAGATCAACCACGCCATGCAGCTACAATTCACTACGTCCAGTCGAACCCAGTTTCGTCCCCGATTTTCAAAGAACTCTGCGTCCACGACGTAATTATACCTTCTACGAATAGAAAGTCAAGCCCTTTTTGCGGAAAATAATAAAATCAACGGGCCGGAATCGAACCGGCTTGGTTGCCTTTGCTCGATGAAAAGGTACTTTCAGCGGAGTTCTACCGCAGCAACCCGTCACCTCTGCTCTGTGCGTTACCCACACGCCGACGTCGATCCACCTTGGTTCATTCAGTCGTCAGAATCTCCGCCACTGTCAGAATCTCCGCCATCGTAACTGCTGCCACCGGAGTCGGAATAGTCATTGTTACCACCAGAGCCCGAATCCGCCATCCAGGAGGCCGAGTGAGATTGTGAAACAGGTTCCGGTTCAGAAATTACCTCGGTCTCCTCTGGAGGGGCTGGTTCAAATGTTCTTATTGTCTCTGACTCATTTACCGGTGCTAAGGGAATCGTCCCACATTCATTGATTTCCCTGTCAGTACAATAACATGGTTCGAGCATGTCCGCCATAACCTCAAGCCAAATAACATCCGTGAACATGTCGATGGAGTCGTAGATATACCCATCATCACCCAGAAAGCAATCACCGCAACGATGTCCACGAATTGGGCGACGGATCTCGCGCTTGGGAACCTTCACTCTATAGAGAATATCTTCCCCGTCACGAAATTCACTAATCTTGCCCCGTGTCACTAAATCCCTCAATCCACTACGAGTTATCCTTAGCTTGGAGCACACTTGTTCAGCACCCAAAAAATTAGCTGAAAAGTCATGAAGATCTCCTAGCGCTTCGCAGCAGCTATTAGTTGGTTCCTGCACAGTAGTGGTGTGTGTCTTCCTTAAACGAAGGACAACAACCGCAATACCTAATACTGCCACAACGATGCACACAATGGTGATGAGTTGAATAGAATCCATGTTACCATCCTTTCTGTAAATGTAACACCAAAACAATGGTACAATACTACTTGGGGCTGTCAAGTAAAAATGGTTTTATTTTAAGTAGTTTTACTTGCTCGCCATGCTTCGAATTGGTCGAACGCAGGTATCTTACGGACATGGCGGCACGAGTGAACTACCTTGTCAATAGCTAATTTTAGTTCTTTCCCGGCCTTCACAGCTTCCCCAAACCACGGCTTCCCAAAGTCCACTCCATCTCTCAGATTACAATGCAACAGAACAGACTCTTTGACGTAATCCCATACCCTTTGATCGGTGAACGAGACAACTGCATCGGTCACGTTGTCAATGCGATCGCAACACTTAATGATCCGGGCAGCGTTACCAACCCACAACGCTTTCTCGATCATCTTCTGTTTGCGTTCTATTTTAGGTAGGGACGTATCATTCGTCAGTTGCTCAACAATTTCAAGAACTGTTGGACCAAAAATGCTGCGAATGTCATTCGGGGTGGAGAGAGACCAATATGCCACATTGGTCAAAAATGCCCTCTGGATCGCTAAAAACGAGGTTTCTACAGATCAGATTCTCGTCTAACTCGTTTTTGAGCGGACCTGTAATATGACTCGTTTTTCTCGACACATATGGATTTCAGTCCCTCATATCGGCAAACAGCCTCTGTAGTACCACTACCACACATAGGATCAAGTACCAACCCGGCAGGGTGACATGCCAAACCTACAAGCCTTTGTATTAGCCATGACGGTTTTTGATGGGGGTGCCCAACCAACTCGCTTGGTGGAGTCTTCAAAGAACTCCAGACGTTTCTCAATTGCTTGCCATCATTTTGGGAACAAGCGTAATCATAATTGAAATGATGTCCTTCACCATTGTCAACTGTCACCCAAAGGATATGCTCAGTTCCTTCAATCAGTGCTGACCTACTCACGTTGAAAATAGCATTGGTCTTGTTCCATGTAATCGAGTTGATAATCTTCATACCCAAATGCCGCTGAAGAATCTCACCAACAAGATAGATATTATGAAAGGAACCGAAAACAAACATAGTTCCTTTTTTAGTAAGAGTGTTAACCAATAAAGAAAGTGTGTTTTTGTAGAACAAGTATTGATCATCTACAGAACTAAAAGTGTCCCAATCCTCCTCGGTTTTTTTCCACGGTTTTGCCCCCTTAACAGAGAGCGGTTTATTGCCTATTCCATAAGGCGGGTCATAGATGACAAGATCAACAGATTCATCATCGACCTGCTCAGGTATAACTGTCAGCATATCACCGTGAATCAGCATTTACGAATTGTGTCCCGAACACTCATCAGGACTTCACCAAGCCAGTTAGTCCCTTTCCATTTGGTTTTGTCTTGAGCGTCCGGATCGTCGGCAGACAAACCTATCCCCCAGATAACATCCTCGGGACTGGCTTCCACGATTTCCTGATCACCAGTACCCAACATGTACTTCCTGAGATCTGGGTTCTGGGTGAATTTCGCCATGTTGCCCCTGAAGACGACATCTCTGGAAACGGCATTCCATCGTTCTGCCACGAAATTCTTGACAGCTCTCCCAATCCTCTTCTGCTCTCTGGGATGAGAGGATTCCATGATTTTCAATAGAGCTTCTTCATCCCCAAAAAGTTCTGCCTTCTTGGCCATCATGTACTGCTCAGTACAGTTGTACTCGATCCCCTCCACTTCAAACAGTGAGGGATACCATTGAGAAAAGGGTCCACCCCAAAACATGTGAAATTCACTCATTATAATATCTCCAATTCTTCCCTGCCGGGACCGTAACTTACCATCGTGATCGGCACGCCCAAACGTTTTGAGAGCGTGTTGCGAAAATTCGCAAAGTTTTCATCGTGAACATCCGTCCACCCGGGCCAACCTTCAAGTTCACCAGCTTCATTACGAATCTTCGGGTCAATCCCCGACATTGTATCAGTATGCATTAAAGCAATCTCTGTCGCTCCTGTCAAGGCGATAGCCCGATTGGTCATTTCTATGTCAAACCATCCAATGCGTCGAGGGCGACCAGTAGTTGTTCCAAACTCGTTACCTTGTTCCCGAATTTTGTGCGATCGACACCAAGAACATCTGCACCAAGGATGGAACTTGTTTCCACGTCTATCTACAAGTTCCTTTTCTAACGGTGCTTGCTGTCCCGACTTCACTGTGCCACAAGGATGTATAGCATCAAGACGAGCATCAGAAGGATGAATCTCACTCAGAAACGGTCCTTCTCCTACTCTCGTAGCGTGGCACTTGATTACACCCACAATGCGATCAAGATGCAGATGTGGTGTTGATGGCATCCTTGCGTCTGGGTTCACGCGGGCCACATACGTTAATCATACTACCGGCTCACTTTCTTTCATGGTCATTTCCCTCTCGACTCTTAAGTAGTACAAATTCAACTTCTCCTACAAAGTCTTGAATATTACTGAACCCCGCGTAAGATATACCCGATCTCAGCGACCCCCTGTATCGGTTGAGTAAATCTTCAGCATTCTCACCAACTGGGAGGTACCGAACACCACCTTCAGGAGCCCCATTCTTCACAAACCCATGCCATTGTTCTTGCACGAATCGAGATGCCATACCAGCATATATTTTGTCTCCGTTCTTGTCTAATGGTGCAGCACTTTCTGGACAACTAGCAAAAATCTTACCAGCCATAACGCTGGACGCGCCAGCCCCAAGAGCCTTAACAAAATCAGCAGGCTCCCGAATTCCTCCGTCACTAATCATCGGCAGTCCGTATGTTTTCGATGCAGAAATACATTTACGCAGAGCGGAAAACTGCTTCTCAGTAACACCCGCTGTATTTTTTGTTTCACAAGCAAACCCCTGCGCGATACCCACCTTTACAGCCGATGCAAATTCAGCACTTTCAGAAAATAAACCCGGATTAATAGTGTTGCCTACAACAATATGGGTTTCCGGCGCAAAGTTTTTAATCTTGCGACCAATATCGACAACTGGATCGCAGTATCCATGAGCAACATCAATAAAAATAATGTTTGCTCCGCTACGAATCAACATTTTTGCCAAGTCCAACTGAGATGAACCGATACCCACAGAAACAGCGACTCGGATATTTTCTTTACTAATTCGACGAGTCCATCGTTGTAGTATGTCATCGGAGGCAGCACGATGTAAAACACCTAATGAACCAAGTTTTTCTAACAAAATACATAACTCAACACTAGTAACTGTATTCATGTTGGCTGCTATTAGGGGAATGTCGGTATACACATCTCTCATTATTTCATATGAGGTATCTATATCTGACCGACTACGACATGTAGATTTCTTTTGCCGGATTGCAACATCCTCAAACCCAATAGAACTAGGCATTGTCGCCATCTTAGTTATCGGATCAATAAAATATTTACCAGAACCATGATCAAAAACAATGATGCCTCTTCTAATAAGCTCAAAGGCAACTTCTTCTAGTTGTCCATGTATTTTTCGGTGTTGTTGGTTTGTCGGAACTGCGAGGAGATTAGATGAATTATTATCATCTTTTTTCCCGTTTATATGGTGAACAATCCACCCGGTATCAACTACTTTGAAACCAGTGGTTTCCTCTAATACAAGATGATGTTCACAAACGTATCGTTTGTACCGATCATCCCAAAGCATTACATAGTTACCAGGTATTCCAGATTTTACTTTCCGACCATATCGAATTTTCAATCTTTGATAATTTTTAGTTCTAGAACATGTTCCACACAAGTCCCTATTCCACTTTTCATACGATTGCTTGGCATGTCTCCATTGTGGGGTACTCTTCGCACCACATGAATCACATATTTTAATTACACGCTGAGTCCGACCAAGGACCAAAAAGTCATCGATAGGATGTTCCTCAAGAGATATAATCATGATTTCTCTCTCTTAAGGTCTCTGGAGTCAATTGCTTGAAGCATATGCGAGTCTTGCTGGCAACAGTAAGCACAAAGATAACCGTCGAGAAAACTGCCGGTATCAATTAGTCGTACTTTATCAAATTTGATTGGTGTCGGACTGCCGTAGTAAGTCGTTGGGGTATGTCCAAACACCCCGATCTTATCCCACTTGGTCACAATCGGGATGAACGCTCCTGTATGATTATCTTTAGGGAATCGACTCCATAGCGTCTCATCAACACGATCAGACGACATAAACCTTACTGATCTTGGAAGTGCTTCATCAGGTCGCATAAACCCATGACAGGCAAAGTGGGTATCGTTCTCCCAATACAAAGGAAGGCTATTAAAGAAGTCTTTATGTTCTTGTGGAACTTTCTCCCGAAAATCCTCAACAATCCTCTCACCTCCGGCACGCTGCCCATAAGGTCCAGCCGATTTCAAATGCTCGAAAACTCCGTAACTTTCTAGGGTAGGAATTAAACCGTTATCCATCCACCATTGCACAACCTTATGATAGGTCGGTTCCCCTACAACCATCTCCCGCAAGTTCCCCATATAGTGATCACTAAGTAGCCAATTGATGACGTTATCGTGATTTCCTCGTAAACAAATCGCCCCTTTTTTCTGTAATTCTATGAGGTATTCGACGGTTTCCTTGCTATTTAATGCACGATCCACATAGTCACCGACAAAGACAAATTCGGCGTCTTCATCTGCGAACAAAACCTTATCTACCAACTTGGTAAGAGTATGGTAGCAGGCATGGACATCGCCTACAATATGGATCAAAGTACTATCCCATTACTCGGATTTTGATACGACCTTTTTCATCTACCTTTTGGGACTTCACGCTGAAGCCCATCTTTTTGGCCTGCTTGATAAACTTATGCTTTCCGTAGAGTTGTTTCAACTCTTTTGTGAGTTTTTTGGAATGTTTTGAGCGCCGATCATACTCTGATATGATAAGTTCATAATCACCATTCGACTTTTTGAGAAAACCCACGTCGTTCGACGCGGTTCCTACATGTTTTCGTCGAATGATAATGTTCGCCTTCTGCGTTCTTTTATCACCTACATATCCATGAAGATTTTCAGCAGTCTCATGCTCTTCAAATACATAACCCAATTCCTTGAGTGCGGCTTTAATACAATCACCATCGGACATTTCCAGCTCGATCACGACATATTCGCTCATTGGTTTCTCCTACTCCAAAACAACGAGGCATCCTTCACAAAACCCACGAACCTGATCAATGATTTCGGGGATACCGATGGGAGCACCACAAAAGATCGTAAGGTGGGCATTCTCTAGTAAGTGTCTAAATCTTTTTAGTTCTCGCACATCTTTACCCGCACGATCCATCGCCACATAGAATTCTTGCCACGCAAAATAAGTAATGTTCTGTTCCTCATTGTATAGATCACAGTAGACAGTCGATGAGGGATAAATGACAATAATATTGTGCAGCCCAGAATCCAGAGAATGGCGAATGATATTTTGAATCGATTCGAATAAAGGCCAGTTATCGGGCACGGAAAGTGTCAAACCAAACTGACGATGAAAATTTAGATTATCAAGATCTTCGTTTGACTCTTTCTGTTCTCGAAAATGATCAAAATAAAGAAGCATCGTATCCAGCAGAGGATGCGTTCTCGGAGTCTCTTGTATTACGGTTTCCATTGCTTTATCTCCGGGCAATTATACCATCTTTAGGACGAGATTAGCGAATTCTCTCACGCATCCCTCGCCACCTTTACGGTCCATTACCCATCCATCTTTTCTGCTCTGAATTAGATCGAGCACTTCTGGGTCAGCGTCTGGTGGGCATGCTGCCATACCTACGCATCTAAGAAGTTCCAAATCATTCACGTCATCACCGATATAGGCTATTTCATCCCAAGAAAATACGCCTGTTTCAACTAAGGGAACAATTACGTCTTTCTTGTTCTTTACTTTAGCATGGACAGTCAGGGGAAAAGGTGATCGTTCCGCTTGATTGCGAATAACAAGACCACTAGACATCGTAATAACCCGACATTCAACACCTTTCTCGTGCAACAACATCATGCCATGAAAATCTCGGGTATTAAACTGCTTTGTAATACCTTCTTGGTGTGAAAAAACACAGTAACAACCGTTTGTCAAAGTTCCATCGAGATCCACTCCAAAAAATTTTATCATAGCATACCTTTCATATAAAAATCTGATTTTGCTAACAGTTTATTAGTTTCTTTTTGTCTTCCAATATTAACGGTATACCTATCCTTCCAGGTCGGATTACGAAGATGTGTATATTTATATTTCCTAAAAAGTATACTACTGTGTTGTAAACATTTACAAAAAGCATTGACAATAGATTCAACAGTGTTACAAAAGCTCAGAATTTTATGCCTACGATGGTAGTGTCCATCTGTATTAATTAGCCCTACAGCAAAATTGATATTTTGTACAACGTCGTCCACTGGATATGGTTGAGAATTAAATTTTGGACTACTGAAAAACATTCCATACTCTATTAGCAAATCGTCTGGCAACATAAAATATATAAGCTCACAGTTTGAACCACCTTTTTCGATGTAGTATGAGACTTCCAATAATTTTAACACAGAGATAACAACGTCTGTTAGTCGAGGTTGGCGGGTATCACAAGCGACTAAAATCTGGGAAGCTTTCTTGTTATCAACTTTTCTCGAAAACCCATCACCCAGTATCACTCCTGCTAAATAACTAACCTCGTTTGGATGATCCATAAATGAATTATTTAGGTGTTCATATTTTTGCTTATAACCATAATTATCTTTACATTTTTGTCCACAAAATTTCGGCTGTGAGCTTTTGTGAAATTTGAAATCAGTGCCACAGTGTAGACATTTTTTAGTTATCTGACTGCCTTTTCTCTCTTCTTCACTCCATCTGAACTTGTTCAAATCAAAATCATACTTGTGATAATTCTTGCGACTTCTACACGATTTACAGTAGTCTTGATCATATTTTCTGCGCTTATAATTACTGTATAGCGTATCCCAAACACTGCCACACTCATCACATTTAACTTCGATTCGTTGCCTCTTGACTATGCAGCCAGTTTTCTCGTTTCTCCTGTAGGTGTTGTCCATTATCATTTTTCACCTCACTTCAAGAGAACCCGTAAATTCTGATCCATGTTATACTTGATACTGTGCCATATCATCTGGGAATCCTCTTTATCCGCAAAAAGGATATCACTCTGGGCGAACATGGCAACAAGCATAGAAGCAGCTTTACGATTGGGCGCTGGCGCTTTTAGAAAAAAGGCATTATAAAATGGATGATCTGTATTAAGGTGTATTGTCAATACACGTCCTTCTAAAAACCCTTGAAACATCGAAGATGCGACACCCATAGATACATTTTTGATTTTGTACCAAGGTTTACCAGATTGGGTTTTATTTCCTACATTGCGATTTCCTGACTCCTCGTTATGCGAAGTTTTCTTTGAAGTATTTGTAGGTGGATTGCGAACTTCCTTTTCAGCAGAAGGCATAACCAACAAACTGGACTTTTGCCTTATTTCCTTCATTGCTTTATCTTGGGCCTCCTCAATCTCTTTATTTGGCTGGGCTTTGAGTTTTTGTTGTTGTTGATTGCGAATAGAGTTTAAACATGGTTTCACTACAGGAGATAGAATATCATGAGTGGATTGCGACAATTTTATGAACTGTTTCTGAATATTCACACCCATTTGTTCATCTAGCTTACCACTGAAAGAAATCTCACCCCGAAAACGGTTCATGTAGTTGTCCCCATACCGCTTATAGAAGCCAGCAGTTACCGCCGAATCGATACAACGGTTGTTGCGATATATGTGAAAGCCCTCATTATCTTTCAGGGAATCATTTTCCTCAAGATCCCCTTTATCTATAAGAGCTAATTTAATCTGTACAGGTTCATTATTAATTAAGATCTCCTCATCAATATGTCGTACTGTTCCTTTATTGTCCCACAAAAGCGGATCGTATGGAGGAACTTTTTCATTATTTACAAAGAAATCACGACCAGAGGTGATAAACTTATTAAAAAGTTGCCCGATACTATTTTTTAGACGTTTACTAAGAGAGTCAACAGTCACGGAATCCAGCCTGTCAATTTTAGAAATACTAACAACAGTACCTGTTCCATGCACCATATTATCTTCATTCTCAGTTGGTCCAAACAGTGCAACAAAATCATTTTGTTCTTTAATAATATCTAAATCAAGGATACCTTGCAGAATAGTATCGTCGCAACGGGATCGGATCTCTAACCTTCTCCCTAAACTAAAAGCTGCTGCCTTTGCTCCTGTCCCAAAAATACCTAAATCTACTTCTCTATCGTGATCTGATATGGAACCTAACCGCAAAAATTGATCGAGCTTGTGAACGTCCATTCCACGTCCATCATCTACAATAGTAATCTCATTTACATACAAAACATTTTTAGCACTGCGCTGCTTGCCTAAATCTTTCCCCTTAACACCGCCGATTGTTATCTTGATTATTTTGGCACCTGCATCGAGAGCGTTATCAAGAATATCGTGAATAGCGGCTTTATCCGAATAATTCAAACTACGAAAACTATTCATAAAATTGGCAGCATTTGGGGGAACTTTGTGGGAAAAGAGACCGGTTTTAGGATTTGCGTTCATCGTTTTATTCTCCTTCTATTCTAAAAACAAAAAGAATGACACCGCTTTGTCGCTTCTAAGACCCGCTCAAAAGCATCTCCGCGATCTATTATACCTAATTATACCTCGTGCTCACCGAAAAGGTTTTTATCATTTTCGTAATTTCGTCCTTTGTTCTAATTCTTCTTCTGACAAATCAACCTTTAGTTGACACGCATCATAAACTGCCTTTAAATCCCTACAGAGACGACGTAAACCATCTGGTTCAAGGCTGGACGCTGCATCTGTGTGGCGAAAAGTGCGATCATCGACAAAATGTCTCTCAATCCATTCTGCACCAAAAATATACGCAGCAACGTCGGTAGCAATTCCTTTTCCGTGATTTGAGTACCCTATCCTCGGGCAAGGGTACATGGTTTTCAATCGAGTAATCTCATTGAGATACAATCTGTCCATTGGACACGGGTACTCACTGGTACAATGATACAATAAAAACCTGCTAAAATCAAATTTTAGATCCGACATAAACTTAAGAAGGTTCATGGATTCCAGAGGATTTGTCATTCCCAAAGAAATGTGCACTTCACTTTTAGTATTCATTAGGAATTTAATTAAAGTTCGATCGTTATTACAGCAACTTGGAACTTTGACGAACAGGGGGTCAAGATGGTCAGTTACCTCTTGGGCTGAAGTCATATCAAAAACCGATATTGCATAACCTATTCCCAAATCGTGGCAATAATATTGAAGTTCTTTATGTTGACTAATGGACAGTTCTAAATTTTGTCTATGTTCAAGATATGTTGCCCCATAAGAAAAAATTTGGTTAGGGTGCGGGGCCTTTTGTAAGTGCTCGGGTACACACTCTGTAGGGTTGCGCTTCTGAAGTTTGACGCAATCCGCGCCAGCAAGGTGGGCAAGCTTAATTAGTTCTTTAGCCCTATCCATTGAACCGAGGTGTACTGCCCCGATTTCGGCCGTAACTTTGCAAGGATTCATTTTACAATCTCCTTAGTGAATAGTTGTAAACTCGTGTAATCCAGCGAAGAAATTCTGATTCATTCATAACCGATTTTGCAACATTTACCATTTTTATATTTCAATTCCTGCACATTTTTAGAAAAAATAGCGTTCATGATCGTCAGATCATCAATTGTGTCAATTTGCATGCTTTCCAACATTGATATTGGAAAGATACACGGCTTCTTTCCAATCCGACACCCCGTTTCCTTTAATACCTTAGTGTCAGTAATGTAGATGTTCCCATCGTCAAAGTATCGGGTGTCTTCCCTTGATAATTCCTGTCGTCTGGGTCGGTCTAATACTGGATAACTGGCAACCCATTGATAAGATGTATCGTCAACTGGTTTTTCTTGCCAAAAGAAATCGTGGAACGGAGTAACCGTCAGTAGGCTGTCAAAATCACCATCAAAGTATTTTGATAAACATGCAGCCACACGACCTTGGAAACGGATAGGAGAAGTGGGTTGCAACAATAACATAGTGTTAAAGGTTGAGTATTGATCAGCAATATGCAACATTACTGACTCTGTAGACGCCTCATCACCCGAGAGATAATCTGGCCTCCTATGGGCAACAACCTTATTTCTGTCAGCGAGATGAAGAATGGCTTCGCTATCACTTGAAACAATAATTTGATCGATAGGGACACCAGCATCCTTAGCGTGGCGAATAGAATGAACTACAAGTGGTACTCCACCTATCATCTGCTCGTTCTTGCGAGGGATACCTTTAGAACCACCACGGGCAGGTATTAGGCAAATAACGTCATTCAGTTTCATATATCTTTCCATTCTATTTTTGGAAAAATATTCAATGTGCTCAAGGTGGATGCGTTGTAAATATTACACTTCTTATTCAACTCGCCACCAAACTTGGTCCAATAGTCTTGTATTTGTATTAAATCACTGTCAGTCTGTACACCCCGTTTGCGTACCCTTTTAAATTTGACTAGTGGCACTCCGTCTGATCGACTGATGTTGTATTTCTTTTGATTGAACTCCCAGAAATACCGTTTACCTTCTAATCGTCGGCAATCTATGCCCAGAAGGATAATTCTGTCGCACCCCATTATATGAGCGACGTGAATAGCTGATCCCACGCTGGTTCTGGCTTGTAATATATGGTTCTTCTTATCATTGTGGCTATATGGGTCGGTCACATGGTAACCATGTCGGTGCCTAAATAGAACCAACCTATCGCCAAAAAGATGGGCTTCTTTCTTGAGTTTGTCCTCATACAAAAGAACAGTCGTCTTGGATTGCTTCAAGTCTTTCTGAAAATAACTCCAACGAGCGACTTCGTGATCATCGGATAGAAAAAAATCGGATGATGGAAAAGCCAGATAACCTGAATTGACTGCAATGGTAATGTGTTGAGACAACAGAGATAGATCGGCAAATGCAAGAGAGGGGCCAGAGCCAATCACAAATGCAGTCTTACCTTCAAATGCACTATTGTATTCTTCAAGATTCCTCATCGACATTCTTCAAGAAATCAGTGAACCGATTCACCTCTCTATGTGGTCGGGATTTCTTCTTATCTTTCTTAATTTTCTCGGTCATCATTGCTGGATCTACACCAAAAAAATCTAACCATTTTTCATAGTCAGACACCTTCATCGCTTCTTTTAGTTTCTCGACTGTGTCTTTTAGTTTTTTAAAATCATAAGGATCAGGTGCAGTGTCAACCGATGTTAGTCCAATCGTCGAATCCCATGTCGTGGTTGAATCGCCCCCGCCCCACGCTGCGGTTGAATCGCCCCCGCCCCACGATATTGTCACATTATCTGTGGCAGTGTTAGTATACCACTGGCTTGAAACGTGATCACCCATTGCCGTTGTAATCGCCATTATTTGTTCCTCCATCTACTCTATTATACGCTGATACGATGGTTATTCTTCTAGCGCGTCATCAAGTGAAATTTTATCAAACACTTTTAACTTAGAAAGATTACTGCAATTTTTGATAATAGCCGAGTGGCGAGCAGCGTATTCCTTGAGTGCCTTAAAAACTGAGGCATTCTGATCAAAAACCTTTACCTGGTGTTTTTGTTCTGGTCTGAAGTTTTTTCCTTTATCTGACCGCCGAGGCCATTTCTTTTTGTCCCAAAATTGCCAAAAGTGTGAGTTACCATGTACCATACGCTGGTCAACACCGATCAAGTATATTTTTTTACACCCCGTATAAACCGCCAAGTCAATGGCTGTCGGTATAGAACTTACCGAACAGAGACCGCCATCATCGTCTGATAATGGCGGTCTTTCAGACTCACGAGGCTTAAAATACCGGAATCCATGATCCCTGATTTTGTCTTCAAACGGCTTCCAACTCGTTCTAACTATTTTATTGCACTTCGCCCGCAACACATTCTTCCAAAAATAGTCCCATTTGCAACAGAGTCGATCATTAGAGATCCAATATCGGTTTTTGAGCGAAACATCATCGGACGTTCCAACTTCCCATTTCAACAATAAGATGGAACTGTTCACGATTATAACAACGTGATTATCGAGTTCTTCGAGGTTTAGAAATGTTGCAGATGGACCGGCACCGACAATAAAACATTTTGAACCGTCATGTATATTCTTTAGATCTGAGAGATCAGTCCAGCCTTGTACTTCTCGACGAGTGCGATGTTCTTCTCTTTTCATACATCATTATACTGTGGGAGACTTATTTACATTTCGCATGCTTCATCCAAAAACCGACTGCGACGGCATGTGATAGTCCTCTTTCCTTTTTGGTTTTTTGCGAAATTCATACGAAATCGGCAATAACTAATGAACAATTTTCTTGAACATCTCGTAATACCGACATACATCAGCCTTCGTTCCTCTTCAATGTCCTCTTCTTTCATTGATAGTTTATGTGGAATTATGCCCTCTTCCACCCCAATAATGAACACCACAGAAAATTCCAATCCTTTGACCGAATGTACCGTGGATAGGACAACACTATTATCATTATTGTCATCAGTAGCCACTGAATGTATACTGTGTAAGTAATCTGCAATAGTAGCACCGGGTTTTTGTGCTGAAAAATCGGCAACCCCTAGCAATAAAGCGTCCACATTATCTATCTTGCGTTTTGAAATGGTATCTTTTTCACTTTCATCTTGCATGTATTGATAATAACCTGTTTCTTTGATGTAGCTTTCAGCAATTTGTTCGACCTTAATGCCATCTTTTTCCATTTGTCGGTGCTTTTCAGTAATTGTCGCAAACGACTCTAAGTTTTCTTTGGCTATCGAAGTGATCTGCGGAACCTGATCCATCTTTTTACACGCATCAAGAATAGATATTTTCTGAGTTTGACATATTCTTTCTATTTTACCCACAGTTATCTTTGATATCTTACGAGCAGGCTGAGAAATAGCTCTTGCAAATGCCATCGTATCATTGGGATTTGATAAAAAACTGAGGTACGCGAGTATTGTTTTAATTTCCTTTCGATCAAAAAACGAGAAACCTCCACGCACTTTGTATGGTATATTTCGTTTTCTTAGAGCCATTTCAATCGGTTGGCTTTGCGAACTCATTCTGTATAAAATAGCAAAATCACTCCATCTCTGCCCAGTATCCTCTTGAATCGATTGGATACGAGAGGATATTACATCTGACTCGTGCATTGGTTGGTTAAAAACATCGATAATTACATCGTCGCCGTCACCTACAACAGAGTGCAACTCAACTTCTGCCGCACCACTATTATTTCGAATTAATTTTTGTGCAATATCAAGAATTTGGCGAGTCGATCTATAATTTCTTGGCAACGTTATTTCTTTGACATCGGCAAAATCATTATTTATCAGATTAAGATTCTCTGGCTTTGCTCCTCGGAAACCATAGATAGATTGATTATAGTCCCCGACTATAAACATATTTCCATGTCCCCCGATATGTTTAATGATTTCATACTGAATAGTGTTGGTATCTTGTCCCTCATCAATCATTACATACTTAAAACGATTCTCCATAGTATCAACAACACGTTGATTATTCGTCAAAAGTTGCCATGTTTTATAGAGAATACCACTGAAATCAACAGCGTTGAACTCATCTAATAGTTCAAGATACTCTTTCAGAACGGAAACCTTTTCAGGTGACAAAAAATCTAAACATCTATCGAAGTTCTCTGTGTCTTCACGAAAATCATTAACGATTTTGGCCATATAATTGATCTTGGACTTATTAAGATCTTCGCAACCTTGCATGCGTGCCACTTTTTGTAGAAGATCTTTTTGATCCTTATCTCCGTAAATTGAGAAACCGATATTAACACCTACCTCCGATCCGTATTTTCTTAATATCGACAAACAGAGAGCATGAAAAGTGCTAATCCAAACTTGATTAGCAATATCCTCCCCCAACTGTGTTGCAACCCGCTCCTTCATCTCATTCGCAGCCTTATTCGTAAACGTAAGGCAGAGAATATTCTTGGGAGCCACATTGTGCTTACATATCAGGTTGATAACCCGAGAAGTCAGGGTGGATGTTTTACCTGATCCCGGGACGGCGGTTACCACACATGCACCAAGTACATGGTCAACAGCTAGTTGCTGTTCAGGATTAAGATTCACTTAAGAGATCCTTCGATTTGTTGTTTTTTCATATCGATGAGACGTGGAGCATATGTTTTCCCCGGGGGGAATTGATGCTTTACAACTTCATTATCACCGTCCCTGTAGACTATCTGCACTACAGGGAATTCATCAATTTTCCATTCGTCTAATTGCTTCTCGTTCTGGGGCGCATCACCATCATAGATTTCGAACTCATATCCCTGCTTTTGAAGGCGAGGTATATAAGATGCACAAATGAGACAGTCGTCAGATTTCACAATCCGAACTATTACCATTGATTACCCAACCCCAACCGATCTCTTAAGGCACTCTCATTATTATACATCTTGGCAAAATCAAACTTTCCTTCTTTGCCCATACGATGTAATTTGCGAGAGATTTGCCCTTCTTCATCAGCAAGACCTTCTGTTACCTTGCCTAACTCTTCAGTGATGCGTTTGTTAAACATACTAGCATATGTCATTTGTTCTTTTTCGGAGAACTGCTTGCGATTTGGGTCATCATCGATAGTAATTCTGAACTCACGATTTTTGATCATCTTACCAGTGCGTCTCATCTCTATATCCGGCACACCTTTTTGTCCCTTAAAAAGAAAGTCATCCTTATGCCAAGGTACAATACGTCTTTCACCCATATCAAGAAACAGTAGATTTAACACTAAAAATCCTTGAACTTCATCATAAACTGCATCTAAACATCTAACCCGGTGTGGTTTATTTGACATTACAAAACTCCTGATTTTATAAGTTCCTGTCGCATTGCTTCGGCAGTGTTTTCAATAATGTCTTTCGACGGTTTACTTAATTTGACCTTTGTTAAGGTTTCAAGAGTCTCAGAGCTAAACATCTCCAACAATAGATGATCATGAAACGTTCGGTAGGTACCACCATCCTTATCATGCAGATTTACAATGTGCTCCGGCATCCCTATTCTTAATTCTTGTTTCCTTACGTGTGCAAACCATCTCTCGTCTTGATCAACTGTTACACCCTTGCCCGAAACAGTTGAAACCAAATTACACTGCGGCTTAGAGGTGAAATTTTTCCCTTCACGATCTTCCAACTGTTCCCATCTTTTTTTCCAATTTTCTTCGGGAATCACCCCATACTGGCGACAGGCGATTGGTCGTGATAAATACACTGTGCAACCCTGATCATAACAAACACAACCCTTCTGCATATCACTACTTAAGTATGCTTTAATTGCGCGAATAATCAAACCTGCTTTTTTTTCTTTGCTCCAAGTCTGTACCTCCAGACATGCCTTTATAAACTCAACGTAAAAAAGGCTGGGAGACTGCATCCGGCAGCACCAGATAGCATCATCTCCATTCACATCTTCACACTTATCACAGCCTGTGGTCGATGGCATGCCATCATATAACACATCGAGGGCAATAAGTGGAGCAAATGTTTTAGTTGCTGAAGTATTCTCACCAAATGTACTCATAGGTCATCAACACTCAAACTATCTAGGACATCAAGAGCTTCAAGGGCATCAGATGCCCTTTCCGCAACTGGTACAGCTGTGGACTCTTCGACTTCCTCAAATCTAATACTGATAGATTCACTTGTCGGTTTAGGTGACACACCCGGTACGGAAACTCTAGCATCTGCAAAATCATCCAAGACGCTGTTAAGTTTGCGAGCATCAATAACCTGCTTGGTTTTAACTACCGTATCCTTATAGCCTTGTTTGTCAAGAAATGCCACCAACGATTCCTCGTCATCTATATTCCATGCTGACTTTGCTTTCTTGCGTGTCACACTACCAATAGAAGGGAAAGTGATGGTATTTTTCTTGGGTTCGAGCTGCTTCATTGTGTGTAAAACCACCCCACGTAACCGAGAGGAACGATCAGTGAGATCCCCAATTTTATCATCAATCGACTTTGTTCTATACTTCTTTAGTCCCTTAAAATATTCAACCTTCTCCTTGATACCCTTCAACATCAACAGGACATTTTCAACCTCATAAACTGAGTCCAATACATAGTCCTGTGGCAAATCGTCAGACATCAGTTCTTTGATTTGCTCACCACTCAAGAATGTCTGATTCATTTTTCTTCCTTTTCTTCCTTTTCTTTAGTGTCTGTCCACTCTCTATAATCTTTCAATCGAAACATCATTGCCGTGACAGTCTGCACATGATGCTGATTACGCAACGCCCCCAAATTGCCTTCATCGAAACAAACATCGAAACAAACATCGATGCCTTTAGTCTTGCAGTAACCCTCTGAGATCGCGATTGCCTTTATAGCATTGTAATTAGCATTACGACCGACAGCGCGTATATTGGCATATCCATGATTACTCATAGCCATAAAAATTGCACTAGCCAAGTTTTTAACGTGATCTTTTTCAAGGTGTCTTCTATCACGATCAATCTCAGATTCTAGATCGTTAATTTGGTGAGTGAGACCGACAACTTCAATCGAATCTCCTGCCTTACCCTGTAATAACAGTTGTTCTCTTTCATGAAACAACTTGGAACGGGATTCTTCGTGTGGGGAATAAAACCGACCTTTCGAAACAAGGAACCCGGGATCATTCTTTTTAGTTTGAAAACTACCGGTAGTCTTGGATTTGTCAGATACTAATCCACTCATCGTTATACTCCAAGTATATTATACCTAATCAATTAGCATTGATTCCAAATCTTTGATATTATCACGAATTAAACGCATACGTCGTCGTATTTCTTTTCTATCTATTTCAAGTGTGTCCGAGATATCTTCGATGACATATCCTGCTGCAATGAGTTTTAAAATATCTCTTTCAATCGCACTCTTTACCAAAATATCTATAGTGCGAAATGTGTTTTCGTATCGAAATGGAACTTTACCCGCACAGATCATTTCATAATCCAGTGATTCCATAGATTCTGAAATTCTACTATCCGATGCAACACGATCTCGCAAGATAGCCTTTTCATTACTTCGACCTTCACGGATAGAATGCTCCAAGCTATACACTTCAGACTGGATTATGGATGAAGGGTAAGTCTCAACAAAATCTGCCCACTTCGTAGGATCAGCATACCGACTATATTTATCGGGTAAAGTACGAATATACATCTCCGTTATCTGTGGTATAATTTTCTTTGTGAATGGGCAAACCACACCCTTTTCACCGTCCTTCAAGAACCATGGCCAATCCACACGATGTTTGTCTTTGATATAACTTTTGGATTCCGACTTCTGTAAACTTCTCCACTTGGGCAGTGTTTTCTTGCCCCACGACACAGCATTCACTCGGGGCACCGATGTAGTTTCAAATATTTCCCCCTTCCAAACGAAATGCTTAGGAAGGTCACTGAGACCCTTGAAATGTTCTAAGTGTACCTGCTCAATGCGACCAACAAAACGACCACATATTGGACACTGTGTTGAAGGTCGTTTCTTTAATCTAAACGACGAAGTCTTGACGTTTGATTTCCAGTTCGAAAGTATCCTAAAAAACCATCGATTAAATCTCCCTAAATCCGTCCAACCATTTCTACAGGCCAAGTGTTTCGACCGATATTCACTAAACTTGTCAACTGCCCGACTCAATCTGAAATCAAATTCACTGTCAAATGTCTCGCGATCCATGTAATCTTCAAGTTGATTAAACCATTGTTCTTTATATTCATTGTAGTAGCTCTGAATCGGGAGATAATCATCAGACACTCTGGAGTCCTGATATATCATCACCTGGTCGTTAAGTGGTAATCCATTTGAACAAAAGTAAAGTCGTCCCATTATCCTTCATCCTTCCAGCAGTCCCCTCGAAACTTGCATCGCAAACAATCTCTATGAGATCTGCTCTTATATTTCCGTCCGGGTAACCGTTTAATACCCTTATCGTCAGCATTAGTGAGCACAAACTTCAACCATATAGCCTCTTCCTTTTTGACTGCTAACATGTGATCGTCTCGAACAACGAGAAATTCTTTTGTGGATTGCGAACCCTTGTCCTCATAAATAAACTTGCCATACTTCAACCCCGACAAGTAGATGTAGATTTGCATCTGCGTAATATGATCAGGAAGTGGACATTCTAACTTATTAAACTGCATAGGATTCATCGATTTCAAATCCACAATCAGATACTTATCTACTGCATTCTGTGCCTCAATCCCTTTATTCGTATCACCCTTTAACAGAAAGCTTTGTTGGTACTTCCTATATAGATCAACATCAAGAACTGCATCGACGTGACCGCCCCACATTGTTTCTTCATCAAAGAAACCGACTTCCTCATAAATGAAACCTTTGTCATAATGACAGTGTTTACAACACGGTCCGGGCTTCAATATTCCAAGTTTCTCCTCAGTTCCATCCACCTTCCTGCAAGCGATACATCGCCACACACCAAGTAAAGCGCCCGTATTTTGAAAATACTTGTTCCATCGAGCATGGACATCGTGCCCGTTTTCAAATATTCTCTCCAATTTAGCGTCAATAGTGTTCTTTATCGAAGATTCATCAAGATTAATATAGCCCTTAGCATGATAATAGTGGTATGCAATCTGTCGATGACACTTGTCCCACTGACTCGCATGAAAATGGGTCATGTCGCGATCGCCACTATTGAATGCGGCTATCCCACGAAGAACTAACTGCCTATTGACTGCATCTACTAAATCAATGTCCACGTTTCCTCAACTCCTCGACCTTGTGTCGGATAAGGTTCTTCAACTGTTCAATTCCATGCTTGCGTATATATTCATCAGGATCAAGATTTTCACTAAAAAGAAGTGTCTCTATTTGAGTGGCATACTGATCAATGAAAAATCTATCCTTATTAACCCCGGGATACGCAACTTTTTCGCGAACCTTTTTAGCTGCAATCTGACCCGCTCTATTATCGTCGGCATCAAGAATTACTACTACCTCTTCACAATACCGATGAATCATAGATAATTGTATGTCGCTCAATTTCGTTCCACAAAGAGCAACTGTGTTTGACAGTCGATGATCGTGCAATTGCAAAGCATCAAACTGACCTTCAACAACAATTGCAAAACCTAAACGTCTCATACTATGCTTTGACAGATGAATTCCATACAGATGAAAATCCTTCTCATAGCTCTCGTGCCAATAATGCGGCAGGATACCTCTGAAATCGATAGCATTGAACCCGTCTAATAATTCAAGATACTCTTTGTCTTCTTCGTGAATAAATCTTGATGTAACGCACACTAAGTTTTCGCTAGGATCGAAAATTGGAAAAATTATCCTACCAGCTAACTGGTGTTTTACATCAAGAGGGATATAGCCGAGGCTGAAGGTACGAATAGTATCTTCCGATATTTGTCGAACGTCCCGCACATACGACAGTCCCGGCTCTCCCTCGGCAGTCCATAAGCACTGCTTTGCTTTCGCCACAATCTCTTTACGTTCGTCACTACTAAATCGTTTTCGTATTTTCATCATAGATCAATTGCTGGTGTTTTCTTTAAACTCTTCTCTACCGACATTGGTTTCTCTTTATAAGTGGCACCCAAGGCCGCAATAGTGGTAGGAACCTTGGTTGGATTATTCTTCTTCTGATTGCGATCTGAAGATTCAGCGATGACACAGGCGGCAGCCAGTTGAGCTTCCATTTGTCCTTCTCTGATCTTCGACAGGACACCAGCTTCACCAGTCACCTGTAAAATAATAGCATCCTGATCCTTCCAAGTCAAGGTACCTTTGTGAATCGTAATAACTTGCAACTCACGAGCCAACTTATAACACTTCTCTGCGTTGTCAGGGAAGTATTCCCGATAGAAGATGGGAATTTCAATCTCAACACCCGGAGGAACCGGTGGAGCCTTCTTATTTTTAACAATCTTCGTCCGAGCCCAGTGTCCGATCAATTCTTTTTTGCCATCAATCTCAGCCCAGACCTGTCCCTCCGCTCCACCCTTCTTCTCTACTCTGATCCGCTGATGAGCAAAAAACTTCAAAGCTTTGCCACCGGGTGTGTGATTTGGGTTGTGATACATCGTTCCCGGCTGATCACGCTTCTGGTTGATAAAGATAACACTTGTTTGCCGCTTCTTGCATGCAGGAGCAATCTTTCTCAACATGTCGGACATTGCCCTTGCCACTTCAGCGGGTGCAGCCGACTTATTGGGATCATACCCATCTGACAAGATACGTTCAGGCATCAACCCGGCGACCGAATCAAGAACAATCAATGAAAAAAGGTTACTAATAACAGATCTGTAGATCATCTCAAGTATTTCATACACATTGAAAAACTGAATTTGATCTTCCGTACTCTGTGCCTTTTCAACAACACTCGTTTCAGCCAAATCTGGTAGAATCAACTGGGTTGGATCACACCCATTCAATTGAGCCAGAGTTTCATCAAAAGCGGACTCAGCGTCCAGCCAACAACAACGAAGACCCATCTTCTGTGCATTACCTACAGTTCGGAGAGCAAGACTGGTGTTATGACTAATAAACCCATTAGACCAAAAGCTATGTGTCTTAGGCAATGTAAAATCATAAGTTCTGTTTCTACATTTTTCAATTGTTGTGATACGGGAAAAAATCAGATTGCTTTCCTTTAGCCTTTCCAGGGAATATATAAGATCGAAATTCATAAAAGAACAATTTTTCTTGTTGTGAACTTGATCCATCTGAGCAGTTTTTTGATTAGACTCTATTATGGAGCATAAACTCTCTAAAATCCGAGAAAGACGATTGTAAGTCAGTTCACACCGACCAGAAAGATTGTCGTGAAATAACTTATAAAGATCTCTGTTCCTAACGCTAGGATCGATACTACCATACAGCGATTGTAATATTCGTTGTTGATTTGGAATTACATCAATATTAGTGTTATTTTTGATGATTCCCAAGCCTATATCTCGCTTACGACCATCGAGACAACTACTTATTTTATCACACTTATCATTGTGATTAAATCCTATTTCTTCTAAATACCGGATGGCTTCAGCAGAACCCAACTCCAGTTCATAATAGTCACGATTGTACTTAGAGTTAAACACAGAAGTAATGTAAGCGTATATCCCAAAATTCAACAACATCAGTTGTAATTCTTGTAACAATCGCAAACTGGCAGAACTAAACTGCAAATTGTGTTTATCGTACTGGAAAGTTCCATCGCTATCGAAGTATGACCGAATAAAAGAGGCTTGACTCTCCTTGGAGCAACACCTAATAGTAGCCGGGATTCTTTTATCGACGGATTTATAGTGGCCTAAGCCGTGCTTTTCTCTAAACCGATTGACAAATTGACCGTCATTAACATGATAATCAATGCCATACTTCCTGACCTTATTATCGATCTTACTACCAGCCACAGATCGAAGATTGCCCATGAAGTTATCAACAATTCGTTCATCTACATTTGTGAAACCAAACCTATTCTTTGGTGTTAAATTTCCATCACCAATAAGATATCCCAGTAGTGATGCTTCTTCCTGTGAAAGAGTCGAGTTATTATTCCACACCCCCATGCCTCTTTTTATACAAGCATAATCTCCCTTTTTTATTTGCTGTAATTTACGCCAAACCACATGCCCATTATCATCCATAACTCGTATTGGATGATTATGAGTCCCCTCTAAGACAAAGCCTGCTTTTGTCTCTATGCGAATTGTTTTCAATACATCCGAATTGTATCCATTGCGATAAAAGTGTGATGTTGGTTCTATTTCTCCATAACCATTAACGAGATCTTGTTTTTTCTCTACAAAACCTTGAGCCGCATCAACTTCGAGATCACAGTATTCGAAAATTTCTGCAACTGTCATCAAACCGTTAGGCGTCGAACACAATGTATCTGATACAACACATTTTCCACTGCCTTCACTACCGAATAACTCTATAATGCCGCCTTGGTAAATACCATGAGCCCCTTTAGTTAACAAACAATCGAGGTCATCGTGTCCAGTAGGAATTGCTTTGTATTTTACCTCTGCAAGCCCCCGCACACCGAAACCAGCACCAAACTGCTTAATGAGGGCATCCATGCCTTTATCGAAAAAATCATCAGATTTCTTTTTTGCCATTTTAATACTCCGCACAAAGAAAGGACTGGAACACACTACTGACGCCACGACTCGCCAATTAGTGTGCCCCAGTCCGACTATCTAAAAGTCAAGTACTTCTTTTGCCCCACCAGACATCGCCGAAACAACCTCTGCCGGAGGCTGAGCCCGAGGTGCTACAGGCTCAGGACCGCTCGAAGATCGGTCACCCGTTGCTCTGTCAACAACTTCCTCCGGTGGACAACCTTCAAAAACCTCACGAAGTGTAAAGATTTCCTTCAGTTCCTTGATTCGATGAAGTTCCTGCTCTGTCAAAGGGGCAGGGGTCATAGGTGTCGTGATGTATTCACGATTCAAACCCTCGCCTCTCGCCGCAATCATCCAATCCCATCCCTCAGAACCACCTGGAGGGGCACCGCCGTGGCCGTTTGACCAATTAGCAAAGTGCTCAAAGATCCTCGATCCACCCTCAAGGATCTTGATCTGCTGGTCCTCACGATCAATACAGTTGATCGCATAACGCAAACCAGGCTTAACTTCCGTACCCAGAGCCGCACTTAGTCGGGCGGCAGCCTCACCCTTATACTCGGGATCAACTACAACTGAGCGTGGACCATTGGCAGTACGAACAAAGAACTTGTAAAAGGTAACTGCCCTACCAATGAGACGGAGATTTTTGGATTTCCCCGCCTCAAACTTGATGAATTTCTTACCGCCGCCATTTCCACCTGCGGCCTTACCACCAATACTTCCCCAATCGGTTACTTCTTGTGCCATTTTGTTTCTCCTTTAACCTAACTGTGAGAGTTCATCTTCATTATCATACCGCACTTCTGTGACGGCACTTGCTGGCTTGGGTTTTGGAGCCGAGATCACCGTCCCTTCTCCAACTGTATCCAAGCTTTCGAGTTTATTTTTGCGATGAGTATTCTCATGGGTTGGTCGCCTTTGGACTTTAGGCGATTCCACCCGTAAACCAAGTGAATCATTCAACTGTATACAAGTAAGTTGCCTGCTCAAGTTGTCCGACGCCGCACGCAACATCAAATCAAAGTGCTTAGAGGACTCAATGAATCCCTTAAGACCAGCAACATAATTTTCCATATCTGATATATGTTCTAAAACCATTCCATCGCGGCGATGAGCACCCTTAACTTCATGATCTTTCCACAATTTTGACCTGAGCAAATCAAGTAATCTATCCCACGCATAAAACTGCTCAAACGCTCCCGATAAAAGACCAGATAGCCGGGCACGCTGGCGATAAGCATCGTCCAGTTTTACACGAATTAGGTCTGGTGTAGCATTTTCGGCATCATCACCGAGAAAGTGATTCAGCTTGATATTCTGCAATTCACCAATCAAATCAGGAACATCCAATAAAGGGAATTGCCCCAATAACTGTCTTAGTATAAACACTTTATGTCGATAAAAGTCCCTAAATGCCACACTACCATCGTACAATACAAATTGAGGATATCGGGATTTTATATTTTTATACGCCTTTAGATCGGAATCATCCAGTCCTAATGGGTTAGCTGAAAGGTTCGCCTCCAACCCAGTCTCAGGCTCAGGCTCAGGCTCAGGCTCAGGCTCAGGCTCAGTGTTTTTACCGGGTTGCACCTGTTTATCAAAGGCTTTGATGTCTGCATCTACTTCAGCTAGTACATCTCCCGGAATTTCCTCATCCAGTTCAGGTTCAGGTTCAGGTTCAAGTGTAGGTGCAGGATTGGGGGCGTTTATGGCAGACTGTATTAAGGATACTTCATCTACTTCATCTACTTCATCTACTTCATCTACTTCATCTACTTCATCTTCCTTGAGCATTATTTTTTTTGCATCTTGAACTCTACCGTCAAAGGTTGTGACCGAATCTAATTCTTCGGACTCACCTTCTAAATTAGTGTCCAAGTTCACATCAAATAATTCTGACATTCTCTTTGGGGTCATTTCTTCGTCTCCAATGCATCGAGATTCATGAGTTCGTCCAACTCATGAGTGGCACCCGGCTTAGGACGGTAATCCTTATCTTCAAGACTGTTTTTGAAGTAAGCCTTCTTATGGGAAAGTCCCAGTTCTTCCATAACTTTGTCATGAGTCTTTTTGAAATTCTGAATGAGAATTGTGTCCCAGTTATCAATTTTTCTCTGTCGCTCTTCGAGAGATGACCACTCAATTTCCTCTTCAAACTCGTCATGTATGACAATGCTCTCGAATTTAGCAGTAGTTAAAGTGCGTTGAATGCTCTTGCGAATCATGCTCTTACGAGGTTTACTTGATTTGTTTGTCTGTACCCCATCATTGGTCATAGGTTTCTCCCGTTATTACTTTAATTATACAATAGTTTTTTGAAAAAGAGACAGAAAAATCAAAAAAAATACAAAAAGTGTAAAAATTTATTTAACACAGAGTTCGGTGTTCTACCACTTAGATGAGTATCATTCGAAAAGATCACCAATTTGGTGACCCCTCGCCTTCTTATGGTCGGCACGTACAGACTCGAAGTATTTCCGGGATTTGGCTTTCGATTTTGTTTTATCAAGAAGACCAGCATCGTACATATAATCAATGACAGCGGTATTGATAGCAGTAGAGTTCTTAGTTCGTATCGCAAAACTTTCTAATATGTTTGGACCTTTGTATGGCTGACGCGCAACAATTTCCTCTGCTGCTTTATCCCCAATACCTTTGACAATAACAGGTCGTCTAAGCGTCATTTCGCCAGTTATAGCATAGTGCATTTTTGATTCATTCAAATCTGGTGGTTCAATAGTGATACCACTGTAGATGCAGTCTCGCTCAAACTTCTCTACATCGTCAAACTTACGATCTAAAGCGGCAACAGACAAGCGGGCAGACATAAATTCTATTTGGTAATGCGCCTTCAAATAGGCGGTTTTCCAAGATTCATAGCCGTAACTCACGGCATGTGACTTATTGAAGGCATAACCCTGAAACGGCTCCATTTGCTTCCACACTTCTTCAGCAATACGCTTGTTTGCCTTTTTAGTGGCACCTTCAATGAATCGGCTTTTCATAGACATGAACAATTCGGGATCTTTCTTCGCCGACCCCTTAATGAAAACGTAGCCTTCATAGTTGCTTAATCCAGCCAACTCGACAAAAATCTGCATAGCTTGTTCTTGATAAACAATAATACCATACGTCTGCTTAGTGTATTTTTCGATAATAGGATGCAGATACCTAACCGATGATGGGTTTCGCTTGCGCTGAGCATATTCTGAAACAAAAGCAAGTGGACCTGGACGATACATCGCGATAGCCACTGCCAAGTCATCGAAAGAATCTATTCCGATTTCCTTAATAGTACGCTGCATCCCAAGTTCTTCTAATTGAAATATACCGTCCGTTTTCTTTGTTTGTAAAAACTCAAGAGTTAGCGGATCGTCCAAGGCAAGGTTCTCAATATCAATATCAACCATGTGCCTTTCTTTAATTAGGTTTATTGCCAGTTCTATCACAGTCTTCGCCAACAAACCTAAAAAATCAAACTTAATCAAACCCAGTGCTTCTACCTCACTTGCCACAAACTGTGTCGTTAGCGTTTTTTCTTTGCTATCAGACCCGGTTTTCGTAGCGTGCATTGGGGCAATCTTGGCAAGTGGTATGGGCGAGATAACAAAACCGGCAGCATGAGAATTATGAACAATTATATTCTGGGCTATAAAATTATGTTCGTTATTAAAATAAGTATTGTCATCTGATAATGATATATCCCAGACTTCTTGCTCTTCTAATTCTTCGATTTGCGTTATAGAGGAAGTATCAATCAACATTTGTCTTTCTCGCATCAGGAACCGACAAATGCTCGGTTCGCCCAATCTACCCATTCATTAATATCCATGTATACAATGCGTTTATTCTGTTGTTCAATTCCGTGTGTCCACCGTATCGTGTTCTTTTCACAAACTTCACGAATAAACAATTTTTGTCTTGAAGTAAAACCGTCACCGTCTATCAGTAATATACCACGTCACCTTTGGTGACAGTTTCAAATGTTTCTCTAAAATCCATAGCCTTAATTTGAAATTTCTTTATTTTATCTAACGATGCAAGAAATTCCTTTTCCGGAAAATAAGGCTCTTTATAATCTCCTATAGGAGTGTTAAATTCTCCTTTGCCGTTATATCTGCAAAGTCCATTAAAACAATGTCTGTTTAAATAAATGAACAGACATGCTTTTTTTGTCTTGTCATTAGTAGTGTTAAATTCGTTCTTGAGATTAGCGTAAGCCTCCCTGTTATTGTTTTTTGGAATAAATAATTTTCGGCACTTACTGACAAATTCCATTCCAGTTTTTTGAAATACACAGTATACAGACATCAAATCTAAATTAGTATCACTGATGATATATTTCGGATAGTCAACGTTTAGAGAAACAGAACCAGCACCTACAAATGGTTCTATAAATCGTTCTCCGCTAGGAAATTTCTTTTTGAGATTATTGACTACTCTCAATTTGCCACCTGCCCATTTTAAAAACGGCTTGGTCAACGGAACATCCTGATTTACTTTTCCCATTATATCTCTCCATTCTGTTTGAGTAGTTGTAAAACTTCTTTGTCGGTCATACTGCAAAACTCGTCTTCCCACACCACTAAATAATGATTATACCCCATCTGCCGAGCAAGTCGCTCCTTATCAGCATCATATTCCCAAATATCTGAGGCTTTGCGCTTATTTTTGCTGATAACGATCTGATCATCAGGACTGTACATTCTTGGGTTAGCGTGGTAATAGTTACCCTGCATTTCGATTATTATAGTTCCTTCTACAAGAAAATCATAAAGACGCCACGTCCCACAAGGGTGTTTAATATAAAAGTTTCTCAAGTATTGTAGTTTCACTGAATCGAGAATTTTGACCATACGACCTTCAGTTTTTGCGGGCATTCTGTTATGACATTGTTGCCGATGAATTCCCAGAAACCTTTCTCGATTTTTTCTTTGACGTTCCTCAAAACCGGGAGCAGTATAGTAAGGGTTGTTTTTACCTCTGCGACTTTTGGCATATTGCATCACTGATGGGTGGTCATGTTTTGTCTTGCCCTTATTCCATAAACCATCACGCTTGATTTGATTTTTTGTCGCATCTGACAAATTACGCAAGGGTATGTCGTAATAATGCATAGCCGACAACAATGATGGTTTATAAACACTAAGTTCATCAGAAATAATAGGTGTAGATTTCATCTCCTTACAATACATTTTTGTCAAAGTCTTCTTTGACAAACCTTTTCGACCTTCGTGTATAGACATATAAACAAGCAACGGAACGTGCTTTTTTTGCTTTTCTTTGCCATACGAGGTTCCAATGTGTTTTTCTAAAGAAATCCGCTTCTCAAATTCTTTACCACAAATCTTACATTGATTCATTATATATCCTCCTGCATGATATTGCATGCTGCTGGATATATAATTCAATTTTTAGTGCAATATACCTTGTATTTTTCTGGGTTTTTCCGTATTTTTTCAAATGCCACACAACCGAGATCTGTAAAAATCAAATGCTCGTCAGTGACTTTGATCCAATCACCAGAGGATAATCGCATTTTATAGCACTTTTTGTTTCCAGTCTTATGAGATTGATACTTATCGGTGTACTGTGTTTCCCCTAAATCATCAATGTATGTTATTGGGACAGAACCATCGAGTTGGTCAATTCTTGCCCAACCATCCCTGGTCTTAATTAAGGTGTCTTTTGAGAGACAGCCGAAAGTTTTTATTCCACCTTCCATATGTTGTGCTACCCGATACACTTCTGGATAGGCATCCATACATCGGCGAAATTCTGACAGTGTTTCATAAGCATCCTTGATCGTTTTTATAGGTTTACCATCAGACATTTTCGCGTTGTTAGGAATAGTGTTCGAAATACGATGACGTAGCGCCACATTCTCGCCGTGTTCATCTTTAACCTTCTTGCCATCCTTATCAAAGATAATGGCATTATCTGGATCTAACACAGACAGGGTACTTTGTAAACACGATTTGGTGGCAGACCGAATAACGGTTCCAATGTTGGCAACATATTCTCTGCCATATTTTTTGAATAGATAATCGTATATTTCATACCGTCGGTAGTGATGGAAATCCATATCAACGTCAGGGAAACCACTCCTTCCATATGTACGTCGTTTTTCTAATGAAAATGCACCAGTCGGCTTTTGTTTTGTTAAACCTAAAAGGTATCCAATTAGGGAATTGAGCTTATTCTTATCCCCTACTGGTCTACTATTGCTACTAACTGCGGTATACAAAGATGATATATCTTTCAGAACGTTACAATCTGAAAGAACCTTCAACTCGTTCCTCACCCGTTGATCGTCAAAATCGGGGTGTTTTTTGACAATATCGTAAATCTTCCTAGCAATACCGTTCTTCATGTTAGATTATACCATTTCAGAAGGGTTAATATAAAACAGATCAGATAGGACTTTTTCAAGATCGTTATACGTCGCCTTAACATGGGGAATGTTATGATCACCTAAGAACATAAAAATACGGTTCTGTATCTCTTTTGCCTCATCAGGAGTTTGAAATCTTACACCGTTTTCGTGATAATCTACTAACTGCATAAATATCATATCAGTGTACGAATCCAGGTCAAATAACACTCTCTTGTAAATCTTAGAGAGATACAAAGCCGTATCTTTACTAAACGGCAACTTATTAAGAAGAACCATATAGATGTATGATAAGAACGTTGGGCAGTCCGAAATGACAATATTGGAAGTTCCAGCATCATCTTCGCGGGCGTGTTGTCCATACCACAGGAAAAACTGGTCGTAAAAAGAAGGGTTCTTTTTGTATTTCTGTATGAAGGAAGTAGCGAACTCTACCACGTTGAAAGAATTAGCACCATATTTAGTGTTCAGTGTATGTGACATCCACTTCGCAGTTTCCGACTTACCTGATGATGGTCCACCACAAATTCCTATTTTACGGCGAAAAAGACTCCATGCACACAACGGACATTCTCGAAGTGATAACCCAAACAGTTTCTGACATATATCAGGTGGGACTGGATACAGTCCATTATCCATTGCCTCAATTTCTAACACTGCCAACTTCATTGGTTCGTCAATGAAATCCATTGTAACGTGGTATCGTTTATTTTTACCTGTTAGTTCCTCGGGCAGTGGAATTGATACACGAGATTTTCGAACAGTTAAAACTGACCTTTGCTTCAAAATATCGGCTGCATTGGCGCTAACATCCTCTTCCCTCTCAAACCGATGCCCATCAGACTTATTGCCTTCTTTATGTGTTAAAATAAACCGCTTGTCTACACATCGTATCCTTACTCCCTTGTCAAAGTAATAATCCACGATAGGTTTATGAACCGCTTCGGTAGTATGAAATTTATCCAGAAATCTTTTGCCATCTTCAAGAGACAATATGTAACTTCGTTCATGTTCAATCATCAATAAATCCCTCAGAAATCAAATGTCATATCGATTAACCGGCATAAGAGATATAACAAATAAATCAGTACCATCCCATAAATTGGGGCGTGCCTTGTACTGCTCACTTATTGCTGCACGGGCACGACCAGGAGTCGTATAAGGACCATCATCAACCAATTCTATTTCACTATCTGAACTCTCATATGCAATACCATATGCCAATCTATTGTGATAAACAAATGATAATGGTTTTGTTTGTTGATTTGTAAAAAGTGTATCTATAATCATCCTGCTGTACCACTGTCGGCAACAAGAATTCTTATATCAAAAGATTGACCGATATCCAAATCAGATACATCTTCGGTCTGTATACCGATCCGAGCATAATCAGTATCAAGAAGAATCCGTGTTTCGTCAAGATTGCGCTTCAATGCAGTTTTAGCGATGTGGCATATGAGTCGGTCTTTTTCTTCTGTATAAAACTTTAACACATGACCGGTTACCGGGACAATCACCACACGTGTTGTCCTGTTCCCCTCTTCATCAGTTATAGAGAAATGACATTCATAATAAAAGACATTTTCGTTCTTTCCTCGTCTCCCCAGCGACACTATTTTATCAAGTGTACCTTTGCAATTTATGAACTGTTCTTTTTTCATATTAAATTCCTTGTTTCCCAGATAACTCTTTTGTATCGGGGCATGTTTCACGTTTACAATTACCGGGCTTCACCGTCCTCACCCGGGCTCCACTTCCCCTTTCTGCTAGCGAAGGCTCAGACAATAGTTTTTCATCCACTTGTGTAGAAGATGAATTCGAAATCCCGAAATCATCTTCACAAATGAACATGAGAGACACAGCAAGAGTGTTAAAAATCATCATCGATATCTCTCCGACTATTATCGGCTAGCCTATTATCGGCTAGCCTAAATAATTTCTCATCTTTTTCGCAACAAATATAGGATCGATTTATATTTCTAGCAGCAATACCAACACTACAACTACCCGCACATGGATCGAGAACAACATCATTTGGTTTCGTATATGTAGAAATTATATATTCTAATAGCGCAACAGGCTTCTGTGTAGAATGTATAGTTTTGCCTTCGCTTTCTGCTGTTTTGAAATAAATAACAGATCTCGGATATCTCGTACCTTGATTATTGTTACGGAATTGTGTATCCTTCACTGTACCATATACATCAGTAATCTTTTTACCGGGACGAGCCTTATACGCTTTACCTTTTGTCATTTGAGGAAAATATGGTATTCTCTGCTTACAAAACACCAAAATAGATTCATGAGATTTAAGAGGGCGTTTTTTGGCATCAAGAAAATTGCTTGCTTTAGATTTTTCCCAGATCCACTCATAACGAAAATTCTCCAATTGTGACGTTACCAAGAGAGACGTAAACGGCTGACTGGCAAACATCAATACAGGTGTGTTGGGCTTCGATAATCGCCACAGCATAGGCCATAATTTGTCAAAAGAAATCCGGGAATCCCATTTACATTGAGTAGTTCCATATGGTAAATCACATATAACTAAATCAACCGATTCAGCATTAACCGATGGCAAAAAATCAAAACAATCTTGATTAACAAAAATGTTCATTAAGTTTATCAATCTCCCAAATAACTCTTTTATACCGCGGCAGATACACTTCACGTTTACAGTTGCCGGGCTTCACCGTCCTTAGTATTATACTCAGCTCCTTGCATCTTTGTCGTCTGTCTCGTACCCGCTGTACAGCAAGGGCATCTTCACCTATGATATACTTCCTTCAAAAATTTCAAAAAATAAATTATCCAGCAGCACCTGAACCCTGTTCTGATATAGGTTTTTCGCTCGATAATTTCCCTAAATCACTGTGAACACTAGAGTTACGTGAGTTACCTATACCGAAATCATCTTCACAAATAAAGTGCAAAAAATCCACACTCAAAAACCGCTCCCAGAGCAAGCCCTGACTTAAAGGATCAACTCCTTTACACAAGCCAATACAATGCAGGAGTAACGAACCATATCCAGAACCGCGCACTCCATACGGAATATTTTTCTTATCAGCAAAACGAGTCACATCCTCTTCGATCAGAAAATAGACTGCAAAGTCGTAGCCTTTTGTGTCCCAAATCAACTTAAGATCAGATAATTCTCTATTTAACCGGTCAACGTGTTCTTGTGATTTGTCCCATCCACGTTTTATCAAGCCAGCCTGTGCCAATTTTGTAAGATAACCGAGAGATGTTTCTCCTTCCTCTAAATCTTTGACAACGGTTTCAAGTTTAGGCAGACGCATTTCTCCGAAGACAATATCAGAGTAGTCGCACTTTTCAGCAACTTCTAAAGTGTTTCTCATGTACGATGGATTATGGCCAAAGATTTTATACATTTCTTCAGCAGACTTGAAGTAAAACTCATCGTATGGAAATTTAATACGTTTTGGATCTTTGATCGACCTACCTGTACTCATACACATTAGGACTTGTTGAAATTCGGCATCTTCAGATTCAACATAATGGCAGTCATTTACGGCCAATATTTTAACACCGGTGTCTTTGGACAACTTCTGTATACCGGGCAGAACGCGTCCTTCATCATCAAGTCCGTGGAACATTATTTCAAGATAGAAGTCCTCGCCAAACAAATCCTTAAAGCCACCGGCCAACTCTAATGCACTGGCATAATTATCAGTAAAAAGGGCATGATTGATTACATTGCTCAAACATGCTGACGTAACAATTAGACCTTCCTTATGCTTGTCAAGCAGTTCCCAATCAACACGAGGATCATAGTAGTAACCGTTCACAGATGCTTCTTGTGAAAGGGTACAAAGATTCTCATATCCTTTGAGATTTTTAGCAATGATATTGAGATGCCGATTGCCTTTACGACCATCCGGCTGACCTTCTTTATCGTGGCAGCAATGATCTCTGGATAAGTATGCTTCCATACCTAATATGGGTCGTATTTCTTGTTCTCGACACTCCTGCAAAAAACGCATAATACCCGCAACAGTACCGTGGTCGGTGATGCCTACAGCAGACATACCTAGTTCTTTAGCTTTGGAAACCATCCCTTCCACGGATGAAAAGCCATCAAATCTTGAATACTAACATTACAGTGAGTGTGCCCCCACCCAAGAGTGGGCAGGGGCACACTCACTGTGTATGATTGTGCAGATGTACAAAATCAGGCACAGCCATATTTATCTCCTTCTTCTTGTTTCCCAATTGGGAATGACATCTCTGTATTTCCGAACAGGTGGGACACGTTTCTCATACATTTGTTTCTCCGAAATCAAAAGTGTCAAATTCGAGCCCGGATACCTCTCTAAAACGTCTCTTCATAACACTAACCGCGGCAGGGTTACTATCTATCATTAAGAATTGTCTATCATGATTATACGCAGATACACCAGTAGTTCCACTTCCAGCAAAGAAATCTAAAACCATATCACCAGGGTTTGAGTGAACTTTGATAACACGATCCAATATACCTAACGGCTTTTGAGTGGGGTACCCCGTTTTTTCTTTTCCAGCAGTCGGTACTATAGTGTGCCACCAACAATTGCTAACCCAATTTATCTTTCCCTCCCTTTTTGCGAGCAGAGTGTGGTTGGCAACTGTACAGCAATACACTTTTCCTTTGTAGTGAGACATAGAAAAATGTTTTTTAGGAAAGAGATACATTTCTCTGGACTGCTTAACATAAATTCGATATAGTTTTCTCCAATTTGGATGTCTTCCATCTTCCTCTCTAATGGTCGGTGTGTACCCTATTTTAATTATAATCTCTGCCACATCTTCCGCCAATCTTAGCGAAGTAGTAGTATATATCGATTCTGAACAAGCTCCACGAATTCTCGAATACCCGTCACCCTTCATTAATGATTGAAATAAAATCACCAATTGTTCTTTGGGGAGACTTAAAATATCCCTGCTGATGTATTTTTCATGAGCTTTACCAAATCGTTTGACATACGTAAAGAGTTCTTTTCTTGTGATAGTATATGAATGAGAGTTATAATGCCATTTCCACGGAAGATCATTCAGTATGGATTCAATGTCTTTCTTATGTTTAGGTTTAGTTTGAGATATCAAAACTCTATAACAAGAATTGTGTTCCGTAAATGCATAGCTACCTTCACTAAGATACCATCCCAAAAATCCAAGCCAAGTATTCATAGGGATTTTATGATTACCTACACGATAGAATTCTCTTGACTTTCCTTGCCATGTAGTATTTTGTGGAATTGCATAACACTGTTTATTCATGTTTTTTGCAGAAATAAACTCATAGATTTTGGAGTGTTTACGACGAACATACATTTTATGATTTGGTGTAATTCTAAGCTTGCAAGATGTATGATTTATCTCAATAATATCTGAATCGTGATCATTAATATGTAATTTACTCGGATACTGGTATTCTATTTCATGTTGTCGGTTTATAGTCATCACTTCATCTGTTAAACGTACATCAGGTATATATTTCCAGCCTGCCCGTGTAAGAATTTCTGTATCAGGAGTAAAACAATCAGTGGGAGTCTTACCTTTTTCTGCTCTATCCTTGTCCTTTTGCAAACCTGGAGCCATATAAGGTATACGATCCATCTCATCATAATTGAAAGTGTATTCGTCTGACTTTGAGTACCAAAAGATATTATCGTGCTTTGTAGACCATTTTTTACGAGAACGGGCCCCGTAATCATAAGCCCAAATTATTTCATTGCGGAAATTGTCTCGACCGAATACTTTATCCAACCATATCTTGCAGTAGTGTGATTCCCGATAATCTATATGAAAAAACAAAGAACCGGTCGGTACTAACAATCTATGGGACTGATCCAATCTTGGTCTAATGAAGGATTCAAATTCGGAAAATGAATCCTCATAAGAAGTCAAATGACGGCGTTGGGTGTGTCCAGTATTGAATGGAGGATCAATATAAATAAGGTCAATCGATTCATCGTCTAAGGTAGACAATACTTCCATATTGTCACCGCAAACAACTCGCCGGATCATATCTAACCCTTCTTCAGTGAGATGTAATTGACATCAACTCCAATTTCTCCATCGCGAATACCATAATCAAATCTCGACTCTTCCAAGTGTTCAACAAATTCGCTGAAAGTAAGGGTTATATCCTCACCGGCATATCGCTTGATGTTTGCATAGAGTTGTTTAATGGATAGTGAACCACCCTGACCAACAGCCGCTCCTGCAAGTTGTAGGTTTATGAAAGATTGTACCAAATCCACCTGGGTATCAACTTCGGTTTTCATCTTGTACTCCTTATTACCTATTATACAGCGGGCTCGGAGAAAATGTCGGCAGCCGGGTCGAGTAATGTCCATCTCGAAATGCTGGGCTTTGTACGGCTGATAATAGACGCAGATGTGTTAACCTCTAAATAATCCAATTCCGCAAACAGTATTGACTTGTTTAAACAAGAATTCTGTGTTACTATCTTACAATTAAACGAGTCATCGTCCACACTTTTAATTCTAACATTTTGCAACTTGGGTCCATCGGACACTCGTAAAGTGCAGCTTAACTCTTTCTCCTTGAGAACGATTATGATAGATTTGATGGTCTTAATATCTAGCACATCCTCATCAACAATTTTAGAGACAGTAGTAGTTAGTCGTACATATCTCATTTTCGCTTCTGATTTGTAAACCTCTGGTAAGACTCTTGAGTTCTTTTTCGTTTACGCCGCTGGCCCGCACGCTTTTTAATAGCAGCGACTTCTTCTGGCGTTCGTGTTTGTTTTTTTGAAACTGTCCCAGACCCGGTATGACCGTCACCCCCCGTGACTTTGTGTCGCACTCCGTTGTGATCTCTCCAATACTTTGCTTTCAATATATCATTGTATTCATTCGCTCCGCGCCCCTTCATTATTACTCCGCCTATCCGACTGATCAATCTCACAACATCAACTCCACATTCTGGACATTTTTTCAATTTGTTATTGATAGACTGCATTACCTCAAAGTAGTCTCTACAATGAGAGCATGCTTCCTTAGAATTTGTTGCTTGATATTCATAAAAAGGCATCGAATTTTTCTTTCTTCCGACATAAATAAACACTGGAACGAGCATATAGGTAATCATAGAATTTTTTGGCTTTACGATTACCATTACCTTCAAGGACAAATATATTACCGCGTTTACGGGGTCTAGTAAACTGAACACCTCTCGACAACAAGTGTTGCCGAACAGACGATAAAAAGGAACCGGTGCCTACAATACTCATTCGTAAATTTTTACCCTGAGTACTAACTGACCCATCTCCATCAAAATATCCCCGGATAAAGTGTCGAATCATTTGTGGTTTCAAAATAGGGAATCTAAGTTTCAGAGATTTCCGTTCAACACAACCATACTTTTCAAGATCACTTACTATATACTCAGATTGCAAAGACACTCTGCATTCCGTCTCATTATTACAAATATTAACCGCATTGGTTGAATTTATATCCCGCAAAAACGATTCAAGGTGGCTCTGGTCTTTAATCGATAAACCAATTCTTAAAGCGGTAACATCACCGTAGCTGTATTTTCGTCTAATAACACAACCGTCTGCAAAGATAAAACCCAACCAATATGATTTTTGTTCAGTATCGATTGTCTCAAAGAATCTTTCATCAAACTTACACCGCTTCTGTGTGGTTCTTAAACCTTGCCGATATAATCGTTTATAAACCGCCACAGGTGTAATATTATACTTATTAGCAATTTCCCGGCATGTCATACCACAACGGTATGATTGGACGATCTGTTGTGTTGAAACTGTAACTGGTACTGACATAATACTCTCCTGATTCATTATTCGTCCTTTCAGAAGAGATTCCTTCTACCAATCATCATCCATATCAATCGACTGAAATCTCGTGGAAGTACCTGAGTCAACGATCTGTGGAACTACTTGTACACCTCTACCGTATTCATTGTATAAATCAATCATGTGCTGCCCGAGTTTTCTGCCTCTTTTAATAATGATAGGGACTATCAATCCCGCGTGTTTACCTAAAAACCGATTCATTTTTTCTTGGGGAGCGTCTAAATCAATTACTTTAATACCATACTCATCGTGAGACAGCTCTTCAAAAATTTTCACCCATTCTTTATCATCAGAAAGAACATCCTGAACACAAAATGGTAGAAAGTTCCTATTTACAATTTCTTCCTCTGTCATACCTTTATCTTTATAAAAGTCGATTGTGTTAGTGTATACAAACTCTTCTTCATCAAGGGTATACCGACGATTAGACCGATTGGCTGCCCCTGAAACAGCGTGAATCATTTCATGTACCAACACATCTTCCATTTCTACAGGCGTTTCCACTTTGACGTATTCAGTCCAGCCATACTCATCAGTAGTTTTAATAATACTTGATGCTTTCTCCAGAGCAGACTGCAAAGTTTTGTCAAATTTGTTTTTTGCAGTATGACCCCCACCCATAGTAATTTTGTTCTTAACAACTATGAGATACATATGATGAACATAGCAACCGCCGATGTATGATAAACCGGCAGCCGACAGACCTTTATCAGTCGCTACATAGATAGGGATATCGTTTACATTGATATCGGGAAACGTGAGACGAATGTACTTTTCTACAGTTGGAAAGTCCTTCAAAGATTTCTTCTTAGTGTCATACCTTTTTATTATACGGTTTATCTTTTTTGTCGTCTCGGTTAATTGTTTCTGGCGGTTGCGTGATAATTCTTTCATTAGGTGAAACAGATGACTCGACATTTCCTATAAACCCTTTACATTGAACTACTTGCCTAAACACATCATAAACAGCATACACTCTCATTTTTTTTGGTATACCCAACACATAAATGGTTTTATCCCTAATTGGGTTAGTACAATCTGGAGCCGAACATTCATTACACAGCGGCTGCCGCAAGCCGTGTGGATCAACCATTAAACGATCAAGTGAAGCTAGCGTACATTCGTAATTCATAAAATATCCGCTGCACGAGTTCTCTTGAATTGCCCATCGCCTGTTCCACCAGCACTGCCACGAGAAACATTGGGCCGTCGTATTTGTGTTGTGGTACGATCAATCTTATCTCTCTGCCCTATTAGATCGGCAGGAGTTTCCTCCATCTCGTCAAGATTACGAGGATCAACTCCTGTTTGAACTGATCTCCAATCATTCGCAATGGCTTCTGGCGTATTCGCAAGTGACTCCATCGGTGGAGTTGCATCGTCAAAGTTACGCATCGACTCTTTTACCGTGGATTCAATAATTTCACTTCTAGTCCCACGATGATCAGTTACTTTCGGGGATCGCAAGCGTGGACGACCACCGCCTGTTATTTGCTGTGCCCGTTTCTGTGGACTTGTCATATTTCTAACAAAGTCGCCAATCTCTAAGAACATCTCCCAATCCCAAGTAGTAAAGTCCTTATCCTCCATGCCTTCTCGCCCTATCTGGACATATTTACGACCTTCATTCTCGACGTAAAAAATAACATATTTGTCCGGGGCCCCTTCAATTCCATCTGGGCTCTCGTATTCAAGTTCATATTTTTGGTAAATTGATTTCCTCTTGATTGGCATCGTCCTGCTCCTCTATCTCTTGTGCTTTTATAAGTCGGTTCATTTCATCTTCTTCGTGCTGTTTAAGCTCGTCACTATCTACCATTCCTGCTATATACATTCGCATCCAGAATTCAAAGCCTTGTGGTGATTCAATGAGTTCCCTTCTAACCGAGAGCTTTTTCCACCCGTGATCCACACACCACTGTTTCAGTTCTATAATATCATCATAGGGTGCCTCAGCGATGGTTGGATGAGTAGTCTCTGATATACACACTTCACCATGAGACCAAAAATGAAGTGTAAAATTACTTGGAAACCCGGGATTCCCCAATAAGTCTTGAGGAGCAACCGTGGCATTGGATTTAAGCATCCAGTCAAAAACACCATCTTGATCCCGCATGATCGCAGTAATAGTCGAAAAATGACCCTTGCCCTCATCGATAGTTATGTCTGAAAAGTGTATCATGCTACCTCGATTGGTTGATCCTTCAAAATACGCTTTTGAATTGCAAAGGTTACTGCCTTCTCGTGTAGCCATTCCTCCTCAGTCATAGACATACGTGGATCACTACTAACGATTTGACTATAAGAACGGGCAATCTTAGCAATGTCTGATTCAAAATCAACTGCGACATATTTCTTGTCGTTGGTATTTTCACACCGGATTACATACGATGGATGGTATGTCGCAAATGACCACGCCCTATATTGAGGAAGAAACAACCAGCTTCCTCTACAATTTGTAATACCTCTCTCATTACGAACATACTCCAGAGCCTGTGCCCCCAGAGTTACAATCACCTTCGGTTTGACAAGTTTTATTTCCTGTTGTAACCAACTGTTCAAACAATAGTTAACAATTTCCTTCGCGCCACTCTTTCCCACTGGCGTCGGCGGCTTTGTTAACGTAGGATTATGGTACCAAGGACCACCTCCATTCCTCGGAAATCGATTCTCAAGAGGGCGACAGGGAATTACATTGCTAATCAATGTAGTGGTCTTATTGAAAGTTGCCTTATTTTTACGCAACTCCACCCGCAATCTTTGTCCAGCACGACCAATAAACGGTCGTGCTTGCTCAAGTTCATCTTTTCCCGGACTTTCACCGATAAACATGAAAGTAGGATCGCGGGCGTTACCTTCACTTTGAACCACCTGCTTATAGTGATCATAGATACTGCAATTCTGACAACCACTTTTTTTCAAAGCGAGTTTCTTATAGTCGTCAGAAATGAACGGAAAATTATTGGTGAGTATCTCGTTAATCTCCATAACCTATTATACCGAATCTAGGTCTATTCGCCAGTCCCTGGTTTTGCGCTTACGATCTTGAGCCATTTTACAATGCTCAGGTGCAGGTGTAAAGGTATATCCGCCATATTCTTGTTTTATGCGATTGATCCAGTTCTTAGCAATCCTGCAATACATCTCAGAATTATCAATACCGATGTACTGCCTGCCATGTTCAAAAGCAACAGCAGTGGTAGTGCCTGAACCATTAAACGGATCGAGGACAACATTTCCTACATAACTAAACAACTTCATACAGCGGATAACCAACTCACGAGGGTAGGGCACAGGATGCGATTTGTCTGTTGTTTCGGGCTTCATTTTCCATTCACTCAACGTCCATTCATGAAATTCCTTCTTCGTCAAGTCACACATCATATTATCACCTTCAAGTGTTAAAGAGCCTTTTGAGGCGAGAATAATATACTCAGAATTGCGACGTATATGAGGATTAGAACAAAGGCAGTACGATCCCCATGCAGTATCTTTTCCCGGGGCATTTTGTTTTGTCCAGCAAATTTCGCCACGATAGATGTAACCCAAATCACGAATTTGGTTTGTAAAATCGACATGTAAAGGATGTACCCTCTCTTTCCTCTCTTCAGGCTTCCCCTCCAAATTCATTGTGGCATCTATGTTAATACAGATACGTCCACCAACGACAAGGACTCTTTTACAGGCTTTCCACACTTCCCTCATCCACGACAAATAATCTGCATGAGGCATTGTGTCTTGATGTTGATCGTATTGGATGCCAACATTGAAAGGTGGTGAAGTTACAATTAGATGCACACTTTCTTCTGGTATTTGATCTAATCCATTAAGGACATTGGCACAAATAATCTTATTCATTATCGTATTATCTGGAGTACATTGCGGCACCACTCTGATGCCCGCTCTTCCAATATCTTCTTCAACCCTTGATCGGCTTCGTCAAAAGTGTCGAATAAAAAACTCTCGGAGACAAGCTGGTGTACCTTCTGTGATAAGTCCGGCACCTTGAACCACAACGAGTGTTGCCCTGATGGCTTGTGAAAAATCGTCGCCATCACTATTCCGTTCAATCGGAATTCCCACTTACGATCTGTCAACCGACGCCACCGACCCTCTACTTCGGGTTCCAAAAATTTGCTCGGGCCCTTCCCTTCAACTGGACCTCTTGTAAGCGCATCTTTTGCAAATTGCTCTATTTTAGCACGTTGTTGTTTGTTCATATATTAGACTCCATGTCAATAAGACGGCCCTGAAATCCAATCCTCTGGACATCGTTAAGTGCCGACTGATAAAAATCTTCCATCGTGTAATTACCATCATGAATTTTACGAAAGATAAGTGGTTCTATTTTGTGGAACAAATTCTTAGTGCGACCTATAAAATGACACAACTCAACGCGGATACCCCTATTAAGACGATCAAATAGTTCACTACCGTAAACATTTACGTCCCGAGGCAGAAGAGAGAAAGGAATATCAGACGCATACAAACCGATGTTAAATGCTCCCTGTTCATCCAAAAAATATGAATCCGGTGTTTCCCCATATTTAACCTGTTTACTTGCTTCATAAAAATGATCACTGATATCAATTTCAGGTTTCATACCAATCAAACCGGCATTAACGGGAATGCGATGAGATAGCAGTTTGTTTTCCCAAAGATTACCACAGACCTCTTCACAAAAATACGGAAATCTATCCGACATTACAACTATTTCATGGCTATCCCTGAGATGTTTTTTTAGTGTTTCTGGACCAGACATACAAATAATGTCTGTGTCTACATGAACTTCGGTCTTGGAAGGACTATGACGAAACGGCACCCACTTCCACCAAACACCCGTATCTGGCTCAAAATTGTACGGATTGTCAAGTTTTCTTGAGTCAAGACATTCTGTCTTCACAAGTAAGGAAGGAGTGGATCGGTGGAAAGCTTCTTCAAAATAACTAAAGTTCTTTCCGTTGTAATATACCACAAAATCCGCTGTTGGAAAGTGTTTTTGAAAACTCAGAATAGAGGTTTTCGCCATTCTGAGGAACTTAACAAATTCACTGGAACTGTAATATATAGATACTTCTTCTGGTTTAGTATAATATGGAGAAGAATGTGAACCACCACCACCTGACCAACCCACAGTAGCTGTGTTAGTATCACCCATTGCCCATCGAAAAACTAAATCATCCATATTGTTCACCCGAATAAATCAACCCTTCTCTTGATGCTCAGCCTTTTCTGAGCTACATCAAAACTCTTACTGTCCTTCTCGTACCCTATAAACTTACGTTTTAAAATTTGACATGCAACTCCAGTTGACCCGGATCCCGCAAAAGGATCCAGAACAATCACATCTTCCCCCACTACTGCTGGATTTGGGGTCACCAGTGAAATTAGACGCTCCATCAACCGTATTGGCTTGACAGTTGTATGTGTATTATTTCGCCCCTTCTCATTGATGTCGGGCTTGGGAACCATAAAGATATGATCGTACTCCGCAAACAAGGGGTCAAGCCACAAGAGATTAGCAGGCCAACGCCCCATTGGATGAACGTTAGCCTGCTTCTTACCGCCAGTATTCACCGAAAAGAACCGAGCATCACCGTGGTCTGTTGCTTCGAATTTTGCGAAGCTCTCTAAGGACTTCTTATCCTCCTCTGAAGCAAACGGTATCCGACACTCATCGATATTTAGAACACCTACCTTGTGTTTTAAGACATTATGTACGAGGTTACGCTCAACAGGCTTCTGGGCAACTACAATAGGCTCCCATGCCACTTTGAAGATATTTGCCCATCCCTTCCACTGTTGAGCCTCCCCAGTAACCGGACTGTAGGGGTAATCCTCGTAATTAACTTCCACTCCTAAGTGTTTATCTATCGACTTATCAATGTTGTACGGTCGGGGCGCACCAGTCGCATACGCCCAACACAAACAATCCTTTATTACTAGTCCAGCATCTTCAAGTTGGCAAGCCAAGCGGTGATATAATCTTGTGTGTCCGAAGGTTAGACAGAAACCACCAGGTTTTAGAACACTAAAACAGGCGTCCCAAATCTCTTGTGGCGGAAGCACCTTATCCCATTCCTGACCCATTAGGTGTAAACCATAAGGAGGATCTGTAATTACTGCATGAACTGACTGAGGATCTAACTCCCTAATCAACTCTTTTGCATCACCAAGGATCACCCCTCGATGTTGCCTTTTCATATATTGCCATCCATTTCAAACCCTCGTTTATCCGAAGGAGATTTGCTAGGAAATGTTGTTCGTAAAATCTTGGTCATGTCAAATCCCCTATCTGCGGCAGTAACCCTAAACAAATTAACTGGTGTAGCCTTTTCTAAGGGTCGATCTTTATCATTAGTAAGCACTGTCATATTATCATGCGATTGGCATCCATCCTCGGCATTCTCAAACACTAAATGCTTCATTGTCCCAGACGCACCGCCCGAGCCAGCATGAAAATGCAAACTCAAATAGGTGGCAGCAATTGGTTGCCGTTTCAATGGATCAATGACCCAACATTTCAGTCCTGTCGATCCGGCAGTGAATGGATCGATGCCATCCGTGTATGTCTCAAAATGTAACTGTATCTGCCTCATAAATATCATCACTTTGTAAGTACTTGCTGTCCTTTAAGTGTATCAACGTCAATCTCGAAATTCTTGATATCTTTTAGGTAGATAGCCTTTTTCCAACCAACATACCTCTGAACACGGGGGTCAGCCAAAAACTGAAAAATGGTCGGCCAATAGAAAGACCCAATTTTACAAGGCACATCTTCTTTGCTGGCCTTGTCCCACACTACGTCGTCAATTTGAACTCCAATAAAAAGGCTCTTCACATCAGATCGAGTAGTCATTGGGTCAGGATGTCCACCTCTTGATCTTTTGATTTGCCAAATCCAAGATTCTCCCCATCTTTTTCCAACAGAGTAAAGTTGAGCCTTCACAGATTGATTGTCGATGAGTTGAACGTCGTCACCATCCAACTTGATAATGGGTGCTTCATTGAAAACTAAATCATCAGGCCATAGTTTGGCACCCTTCTTAATACTAAAATCAGGAAACTTACAGTCTAAGCCTAACTCATTAGTGTAAAAATTATAGCTGATAATTTCGCCGAGGTTACCAAGAAAAGCATCTTTCTCAGCCTTTTCTACTGGAATACCATCTGTATCAGCGTAGTATCCCATTTTCCAGTCCTTGCCCCACTCTGCTTCGTAAGCAAGGTTCACATCTTCTCTACTGACAGTGTAGTCGATCATTCAAATTCCTCCATCTTTCTGCGGTGAACAGACGTAGATCGACAGAGGTCATACGACCGTTGATCAACTACAAACATCTCCCTACCTTCACGGTTCTCTTCTCTATAATCTGACATAGAATACAACCACTTTTCCGAAATAATTAAATGCTCCGGCACAAGCGATGTCCATATGTCACGTAGTTCTTTGCAATCATCTACGGTAACAACATATCTATGAGAACTCTGTGATACTGTTTCGGCTAATTCTTTATGATCGTCTAAGGTAAAAGAAAAATTATAGCACTGTCCACCTTTTTTAAGATACGGCGGGTCTAAATACAAACTTATGTCTTTGCCCGATTCCTCTACGAGAACCTGCCAAGATTCATTGGTGATACGAACGTTTTGAAGATTACTGTGAGCAGCCCAAATACGACTAATAGTGAGATTTGGTGCCCATCTCGAAAATAAAGTGTACTCTCCTGTTTGGTGAATACCACCTGTCGGACCACCTGATAAGACTCCGCTAAAACATGTCTTACTTAAAAATAATGTACGATATCCGGATGGGACATCTTGTTGTATTTCCCTCCATAATTCCATCGCTTTTTTGATCTTTTGAGGTTCCCTTTTATGATCTAAAATAGGGGTATGTTCTTCAATGATCCGCACCAATTCATTTGGTTGATCCCTAACTGCAACCCATAATTTATAGACATCAGGGTCAATGTCATTAATCCATGCATCCTCGAATTCGCTCGCCAAGAAAACACTGCCACCACCGATAAAGGGCTCGCGATATTCTGGTTCACCCAGATTAAAGTATCGCAAGATCTTACCAGTGTGGCGGGATTTTGAGCCAGGATAACGAATGAATGCTTTTAGCATTATTTAACACTCACCAGATCAGAGACTGCAATTTTTTTAAACGGACAATCAATATCGCCATCATATTCGGTGGGTGCTTCCAAAAATGTTGTATTGTCTACTTCGTATTTAGATAGTGTCCTCTTCCAGCTTTGATGGACATTCCACGTACAGTGCTTAGACTCTGTATGTGTTGTATTTTTCTTGTTCACATGTTTCCATAATTCATCGAATGACATTCTGTACACATGTAATTCACAATCAGCATCAAGAACACCTAAAATATAGTAGTCTACCGGGACGAAAGGTTGAAGCTCCTTGAATTGAGCGGACGTTTTGTTTTTAGCGAAATAAAGACAACAGGTTTTAATTTCAATTGTTTTAGAATACTTATCAACACCATCTCCCATTGAACTTCTTTTAGTCCAACCATGACGCAATCGCCATCTCTGTTCCCACATATTACCTCTTTTAGAATCAGTGACAATCCCTGATATATCTACAAATTTATCCCAAGATCCATAGAGATAGAAACTGGGATCATCAGCTTGACGGCGAACGTATTGTGTTTCCCTGCACAGTTTTGTATAATCAATGTCCATTTTTATCCTTACACATAAGGTATTTCACGTAAACGACTTTTGGATTTAGACACGAATTCATTATCAATATCACAACCATCAAACCGCCTACTAAGTTGCTTCGCGGCTACAAGTGTGCTACTGACACCACAAAAAGGGTCCACCACATATTCCCCTTCTTTGGTCGCCATTCTAATTAATTGCTCACACAAAAAAACGGGCTTTTGTGTGGGATGTCCACAGTACTCACTTTTAGGCACTCTTCCATAATCCCAGCAATTGACAATCTTCTTTTTTAGTTCATTATCCTCATTAAAAACAGGATACGATTGAGGCTTCCCTTTAGAAGCACGGATCACCATTTCGACCACAGATATTGGAGGATCTCTCAAATCACCACCATTTGCACACTTCTTGTTCCAAAAAATAGGCGTTTTTAAAACGAACCCATTTGACTCAATCAACTTCGACCATGATATATATGATCGCCAATTACAGAAAACAAACAAAAATCCGTCATCCAAGAGACACTCATAACAACTTTTGAACACTTTGTCGAAATCGATGTCACCGGGTGTGTCTCCATACAATTTACTAAATTTACCCTTGGTTTTTCCACTTTTATTCCAGTGACTACTTCCCGGTATGGATGTTTTATAGTTCATTCCGTAAGGAGGATCAGTTAAAATCAGTCTCGGTTTCTCTTCTGTAGATTTCAGAAAATCGATAACATCTTTCTGAATAACTGAATTCATTAATTGACCCTTTCCAGACCAATATGCCCATGAATATCAATACGTTTATCATCTATATCAAACTCAGCAAAAATATCTGTTTTCTTTTCAAAAAGCATTTTGCTAATGTCATAATTCGAGATAAACAGTTCCTTCTTAATGAGATCTCGTTCACCTCGCTCATCAGCCGCATTGTAAACAATTTCATCAGTCCGGTAAATATAATAGTCCTTATACAACTTCTCAATCTCTGGCACATCATCATAGGTGATTAGGAACTTATTCTTGTTCTCATTAACCAAATCACAAGAATCTCTAAGTCGCATATGGTCTTCTTCAGTAAACACAAAGTCGTAGTAGTTAGTGTTGTTAGCGATCCAATAAGGAGGATCAGCAAAAAAGAATGTATCTCCTGATTCCCTATTGTACTTCTTAATCAGGTCAGCAAAATCCATACTCTCGATCTGGGCGTTACGTTCACGAAATCTTTTGGTAAACTTGTCGAAGTTAGTGTTCATGTTGTAACGACTATTCGTCATAGGGGAGGCTTCGTACCCACCTTTAGGTACAGAGCTAAAACCCTTCTTGACGCAGTAGTAAAAACGGAACGCACGCTGGGCAGGATTCAGCTTCTCTAGATCTTTACCTTTCCATTTCTTCCATTCTTCATATGCAGCGCGAGCAGCAGGCATTGATCGTACATACCCAATAAATTCCTGCCTAACTTCCTCAGAATCCAAGTGACATTTACACATAGGACACGTCTCTCGGTCTTCAAACGTAGCGCCTGCCAGAACCTTCATCAAGATAATTAATTCGGTATGCACATCGTTAAGAACTTCAATACGTGACATACGAGAAGGCTTACCAAAGAAAACTGTTGCTGAACCCGCAAAAACTTCCACATAGCACATATGGGATGGTATGCAGTTAATGATGGTGGGGCGGAGTTTTGTTTTTCCACCCAGCCAACCTATAAATGAATTAAGCACGGGTTTGATCGGATGATCTATGTGCATTTCTCAATCTCTCCAGCTTTATATCTTCAAACTTTTCGCGGCGCTGCATGAGTACGTCAGGAAGATATCGGAGTGTTTCTTCAATACTATCATAATCAAAATCAGCAAGACTGTGATCAATTTCTGACCAGAATCTATCCATTATACCACACTCTACATCATCGAATTCAATATGCTTTAGATAACGCCTACACAAAGAACTAACTGACATCAACTGTTCTGCAAGACTTATCTTAGATGAATAGTATTGCTGATGGACATCGGCGAGTAAATTTTGCACAGCCTCAAGACTAAATTCAAGGTTCTCTTCAATGCTGATATCTAACTCTTGGGACAGCCGCTGAAGCGATTCTTTGAAAGAAATCCCCTCAATAAACGACAACAAGTGGATAACCGTGTAACCCCGTTGACACCCGAAACAGTGAAAGTTTTGATAATCGGCATTAGTCCACACTATAAAACTTGGCGACTTCTTGTCTTCGTGTCCTGGTAACGGACAATAGTACGCATACTTCCCACCTGAAAGGGTTTTGCTGGGATTGATGCCCTTCCGATCTAAATAATCCACAATGGGCTTTTTCTTTAGAATTGCTTCTATGGAGGCGTTCATTTCATCACGTCAGAATACACTTGTTCTTCCGAATATTCCATTTCACTAATCGAGTGGTAAAATAACTTTACTTTCCACACATCAGAAAAATTAGCTACCATGAAGGCACCCTCTTGAAACCAAAATTTAGTCAGCGCTGTTTGCTTTTTATTGCAAATAGCATTGCATATAATCTGGCATAAAAATGGGTGTGAAACACATAATATGTTTTTAGAAGCTTGACTGAAAAACCCCTTAACAAACTGCATGGCTCTCGCGGCACATTCAGCCACAGATTCGCCTTTTTCCGCACAAATTCTGGAATGCGTAAATAAGTCCGACTGAAAACCAGACATAAATATCGTCCCAGTAAGAACCCCAAAATTTCGCTCCCGCAATGCGTCTGAGTATCTAATTCTTGGTGTAGTAACTATACACTTTTTACGTATTTGATGCAACAGATGAGTCAGCCGTACAGCATCGCTCGCAGCAATGGCGTCGAACTTAGGAAATTTCTTAGATAAACATTCAGATATCTGGTCTGACTGATGCTTGCCCCTTTGGGAGCATGGGGACAGCGACGAACCAACGATAATACCGGCAGAATCCAACTCACACTCGACATCATTAAGTAACACTAACCGAGGCATGATATATCGTCCTCTTCATCTAAGTCTAATCCTATAAACGACAATTCCGACTTAGATTGAATCTCTTCTGATATCTGAGCAGCAGGCTGATTCAAAGTCCACTCAAGATCATTCTCACTCGTCCCAATACTACTGGCAATATTTCCAAGAGCAGCTGTGCTCATGATGCGACAGTGATCAGGGTCCACTTGCAGCTCTTGTATTGTTCCACCAGGACCGTGACGAGACTTGATAACAGTAATTTTAATTCGATTTGTTTCATCTTTAATCTTTAGTAACCCAAAAATAGTATCCGAATCAGCCGAGTACTCGTGAGAACCACGAATCGATGTCGAATCGGGCACTGCATTCGCATCACTCTGCATTGCCTTAATAGCAGAACGACCCATTTGAGCAGCAGATATGGTATGGAAATTATGTTTTCGGCCGAGAAAACGCAACGACTTCAGTATCTCACCAATCTCCAAGTCATTCCGTTCACCATATCGCACATCAGGTTTAATATTAGCCACGTAGTCAATAATTACTACCTCTGGCTTGAAGATAATCGCACGCTTTTCGATCTCTCTTTGCAGTTGTGACACAGTCGGTCTATCCTCAGCATCCAATATATAGAACCGATGAGGTTTACTCTCATACCAAGATGTACAATCTTCAATCCTTTTCCATTCTTCCTCGTTAAACATGGATGGGTGTGCCAACTTAGTAAAACTTACATTCGCCCTATTAGCAATAATTCTGGTAAGTAAATCTTCTCCGGGCATCTCTAAAGGCACAAACAACACATTATGTCCGCGATCGTACAACTCCAAACCTATATTGAGCATTAGGTTTGACTTGTGACCTCCAACATCTGCTACAACAAGTGTTAAATGCTGAGGTTTAAATCCAACATTCATTGGAATATCGATCTCAGGTATGCCGCACCTAATAATAGCGTCGGGGTTTGCCGCTCTATGTTTTAGATTCTTGATGAAGATATCTTTCATCTCACCAAGAGACGAAAAATTAGTTCGGCGTGTTTCCGTAATTCCTAGAGCAGATTGAAGCTTGTCTGATAAGTTGTTCGATGCATATAAAAAGCCGGACTTCTTTGCCTCTTTACGGAAGTCCTCAAAAAAGAAATGACAACTCCGTGCCATATGACCTTCAATAAGTAATTTCTTGAGATAACCAAGATCATCTGTCTTAGCATAAGTTCCCATAAAGCATGCGTCATAAATGCTCACATTCTGCATCATGTCGCCGCTCATCTTCTGGTCCAACAACATCTGTCGGTAACCTTCACGGCTCAATCGACGCTTACCCCCACTGACCGCATACTCCCTAAAAATACACTCCACCAGTGGTTCGTGATGAGGATCAAATAAGTCAGGGGATAAACCATCATCCAAAACTTCCCCTATTACACCGCGAGACTTCAGCATCAAATGAATGAGCTGGCGTTCAGTCTCTAAAAATTGCTTAGGCTTATCCAACACTCACCTCTTTATCCAACTTGATTACAAGATTATTTGAATCATTCAACAACAAGATAAATTCTCTACTCCACTGTGCAGACATATCTTCTTGCCAACCGGGGTTAGTCACTTGCGACCAGAAAGAGGGAGAACATATACTAATAGTAGGATGCTTTAATCTTCGACGAGACCAAAATAACTGATTCATCGAATTATAGTCAGGCGGAGCAGTGTGATGTCCCCTCGCAGGCATAATCTCCATTTTATCTATAACAAGAAACTCCGTGTCAGACATTTCATTTAAGAAGTCATGATTTATTGATTTGTTGTCATCCCACCGAGCAGCATCTTTCAGTGCCCAACTGGTCACATACTGGTAGTCTATATTTTTGTTGTAGATCCTACAAGCATGGGCAACCTCTTTGATGATTAGTGTTGCAAGTAGCGTTCTACCACTGTTGCCATCACCTACAATTACTACGTTTTGTCCATCTTCTAAGTGTCGGTGTACTGTAAGGTGTTTGCGGCGATCCTTGTAACCGTCTTGGGAATCAAAACAATATCCCAATGCCTTCGATTTAGCCTTTACCAAGCTATCTTCGGTGAGTATCTTACCTCGGTTAGTTGTACCAGTGAAATCCTCCCATGTCTTATATTTAAGTTCTGGCGGTTCGACAGGAAAACGTTCAAACCTAAACTTTAGGATTGCAGCCTGTTGACAGACGCAAGCAGTCCAAACCCCTTCGTGCTTGATTCGTCTATTACCCGCGCAAATCTTACACTTACTGGCGTAGTACTGACAGTAATGCTCTGATGTTAGTTCTTTCATACATCTTCTTCAGAAAAACTGAGATTACGACTGGTTGTTTTTACAGAGTAGTCTCCCGAATCGTGTGAAGATGCAGAATTAGCCAGAACGGCTCGACCACCTGATCCGTCTTCTCCAAGCGCCCAGTCTTTCATGTCTTGTATCTCATCCCTGCGGGAATTATACAAGGGCTGGAATTTACCGACCTCAGACACTATATCCTCGGTTGTAAGGGGTCGCTTATCCTCGGCGTAAGCTATAAATAACGCATTGCCAATCGCCTTTTCTAATTCAGCAGGACTGTAGTTTTCACTTGCAGCAGCAATCGCAGACACGTCAAACAATTGTGGGTCTCGATTCTTCTTGGCAATAAGACGAATTAAGACATCCTCTCTTTGCTCCTTGTTGGGCAAATCCAAGAAAAAGATTTCATCGAATCGACCTGCTCTCATGAACTCTGGAGGGATCGCGTGAACGTTATTAGCTGTACAAATCACAAAAACTGGACTCGTCTTCTCTTGCAACCATGTTAGTAGTGTTCCAAAAATTCTACTGCCCACACCACCGTCTGTTTGATTGCTACTAGCAACACCACCAATACCCTTCTCGATTTCGTCAACCCAAAGGATGCATGGGGCGATGGTTTCAGAAACCTGTACTACTTGACGCATGTTTTGTTCGGACTCTCCCACATGAGGGGAAAACACAGCCCCCATATCTAATCGCAATAATGGCATCTGCCAATAATTAGCAAGAGCATCGCAAGTCATGGATTTACCTGTACCCGGAATACCCACCAGTAATGCCCCCTTTGGGGCAGGCAACCCAAACTCTAATGCGTCTTCTGTAAACGCAAGACGACGCTGGTGTAACCAACTTTTTAATGCATCCAAGCCACCGACCTCATCAAACGAGAATCGTGGCTCCCTAAATTCGATAATCCCTGTCTTTTTGATGATCTGTTTCTTCTCATCGATGATTGTTGGAATATTAAAATTTTTGTGTTTTACGAGGCTCAAGGCATAAGCATTCTCAGCCTCGTTGATTGTCAACCCAGCAGCAGCTAGTAACAGGTCTTCCTCGTGGGCATCGGCAAATTTGACTGCTTGGGGATAATTCGCCGGTATCTCATGTTTAATAATACGTAGAGCACTTCTTAGTTCATGTGCAGAAGGGTAAGGAAAATCAATTAGAGTGAACTCTTTATCAAGTGTCTCGGGACACTCAAATACAGGGGAGATCATTACAATACAGCACACCGATGATATACTAAAGAACTCTTTCAGTTGTCGCTGAATCTCAGGGTTATCTCTGAGGAATGGATGAAAGTCCAACAACATGTAGATGTGACCTTCGCCTGTCAGTTTTTCCTCCGACATTTTCTGGTTGTCATTCTTGGCATGCTCAATTATGTGCCCCAGAACAGCACCGGGTAACTCGTGAACCTCATTGTTTGCAGATTTCACCTGCTGAAGTGTTTGGGTTTCCAAGAGCCCCCTGCTACAATCCCATTGAAAAAGATCAAATCCCTCAGACATTGACATCCACTTAAAGCACTGCATCACTCGCATTTCTTCATGGGATCTAACGTAGATGATTTTGTATCGGCTTTTAATTAGATGATAGAGATGCCGTCCGACTTTGCCATCGCCCATTGAGGCGAACTTTTCTCGATAATCTGTTTTTTCCGACTTACCCACTGATACTTTTTTAAGTGTTGGCGATGGCTTCTTTGACTTTGTCGCTGGCATTAGAATCTTTCTCTTTTTGTGGATGAACTATCGCACTAAAGTTCGACCCAGTTCTCTTCTGTAAATCAGCTCTGTACTGTTCAAAATTAGATAAGATGCTGCCTAATTTTAATTGAGCAGCCTGTGGGTTACCTTTTTCCCGTCCACGCATTTCAATTACGACACGTACATCATGACCCTTTTCTAAGAACTTAGATATTCTTCGTATTTTAATATCCCGATCGTGATCATCGATTCTAAGCCCCATCTTTACTTCTTTCATTGGATAATGATGGGTAGCGTTTTTCTTTATCTTTTTCTTTTGTTCATACTTCCACTTGCCGTGATCCATAATCCGACAAACGGATGTATCTCCCTGCCGATCGACTTCGATTAGATCTAGTTGTTGTTCCTGAGCGAGATGCTTAGCCTGTGAAATCGGCATTTCGCCTATTCTGTTACCTTCACTATCGAATACAAGAGCCTTTGCTGCAAATCGAAAATTGTCAGACATTTTGTTTAAAGCAGCCTTGATAAGAAATGTTTAAGAACTCTTTCAAACCATGAAAATCTAACGCAGGTCGTGCGACCGAGACAAAATCAATTGTGTCATCGTCATTATACGGCGACAGCTCCAAAGTAATCTTCATTGTCTTACGCACTACATCTTTCGAAAAGTCTCGTAGTGTGGAAGATATTTTACCAAAAGGGTTTAGAGTGTTCTTTGACCTTAAAACTCTATAAGAGGAAACAATACCTCTCGACATTAACAACATCTGTAAACCACCCATCTCATATAAAACATCCTCACTTACGTCGGAATCGACTGGTTGTACGGGCTTTGGTGCATCTGGTGCTTCGTACCTTTTCAAAAACTTGCTTACCAGATCATCCCGCAGGAATGTTGCAGCGTAAATCTGATAGTCGTGCATAAACGGGCCATAGGATGAAATCCACCAGTCGAAATACTCCTTCAACACCACGTTGCTCATCTTCTCTTGTAATTGCTTTGCTAAAATATCATAAAGACGATTGACATTGTCTCTGTCCCGAACATTCGTGCTTTCCAGTCGGAGATCATGAACAGATAGCATTTCATTAATGTACCTAAGAAAATCCGAGCCATTCCACTCCGATAACTTTTTCATCTTTGACCTGGACACTGCTTTACGTTTACGAGACTGCTTTGTCGCCAAGGCAGTTATCGCGTCCGGCCCCGCATCTATCGAGGGCTCAATCTCCCGTACCACCATCCTACAACGACGATGAGGCGAAGCCTGCTGAAGTGCTTTTAGAATCAGATCTCTTTCATTCATCCTATGTATTATACAATCCGAATGACCTAAAGTCAAAATATTTATCTAAGTTCATTTTCATTACCTCTAGGCGAAACGGCATTCCCCGTGGTAAACATATAATCCTCTCTTATCTCTACAGCACCCTAAAGAGCTACAGATTTATCTCAGAAGATCCACAAGTCACGCTGCTTACTGCTAATAAAGCTGGTAGATTAGGAGTATCAATTCTATATAACATAGAACACCACATAGGAGCAGGATGCTGCCGTTTCATGGGAACCACTATCCCTCAGATGCCTGCATTAAGGACTACCTCCAGCCGTCATCTTATACACGTATATAAGATTGCACACTGGCCTTTTATAACTCCTGCCTTTTTACGAGCATGTCCCTCGCTTAGTTTAACGTCCTAAGAAGACATTCCCGTCTTTACTTGCAGTGGAAGACGGAGAACCGAGACCACTTTAGCAGATATACCAATTCGTCATAATATTCGTCATACTTCTCGAACACTTATTTCTTGGATTTCCCCGTCTTATTTTTTCTAACCGGCGTTCCTTGGATGCCGTTATATGCCATTTTACAGTACTCGTCATTCAATTCGATTCCGATACCTCTTCGGTTGGTCACTTCAGTTGCAAAAAGAGTCGTACCAATGCCTAAGAAGGGATCTAGGACGATCTCTTGCTCATCCTTTGAGTATACCTCGATAGCCCAAATAGGCAGATCGATAGGGAAGGATGCTTCGTGAGAACTAATTTTACCACTCTTAGTCCAGTGATCCCCAAGCACCGCTTTCTGTGACTTCTTTCTATCATTCATAAACTCTTGACCTGTTCCATCGGGTTTGCGGTACGTCCAGATATGTTCGTAGTCAAAAGTAGGTCTCGGGTGTTTGTTGCAGATCATCGGGATTCCCATTCTTGAAAACTGTTTTCGCCAGATCCGTGTAGCTTGTAGATCAAATCCAGCATCTCTACCCCATTTGAAGTAATTAATGGCTGCGGGGTAAACGCTCGGCACATCAGCCTCGTAGAATCGGTTGCCGTTGAAATAGTCGCCGAAATTGAAGACAGCATATCTCCCCGGTTTGAGTATGCGGAAGCATTGAACAAAACAGTCCCTCATCAATCTGTAGTATTGATCAATAGTCCACGATTTCTCGTAAGCCTTCTGTACAAAATACGGTGGCGACGTAATGATGATATCAATACTGTCTTCAGGTATGTCACTCATCACAGATATACAGTCACCACAGATTACGTTGTCCACGTAATCTTCCGGAAAACATCTGTTGGAAATTTGTTCGTACCTAACTGTCCTGTAAATGTCTTCCATTCTGCGAGGTGTCTTATAAAAATTTTGCAATTTCTCGTTTTCCTAATTCTTGTTCAAGAGTTCGTTTGATATTACTGGCAAATCTGGATCCCATAAATTCCTTGATGTATATAACAAACACTTTCCGACGATTATCACTTGCACCATGTAATCCGATCAACATTCGGATGCTATATTTGCCGCATAAGATATGCCGTTGAGCCGGGCAAACATTTCACACTTAGTAAGGGGAGACTTTTTTCCTAATCGATAATCAAGATCAGGATCATAGTTTAAGTCTGGCCAACCGTAATCGTGTAAACGGTTAAGTATTAAATTAACACATTTTCGTCCACACGCCTGATGGGATTTAGTTCTTATAGTCGAACCAATTAATTTTAGGACTTCATTAGAAAGACATCCTTTTAGTCCTTCAAATCTATTGGCTCCCAGAATGACCGATCCGATGTCCATTTCTCTACATCACCTCGGATAATGGTTGCACCATTATATATTTGCCCAAGCAAAAACCCAGTGGCCATGAATTCTGTTTCATCACGAAACATATCTCCATTGCCAGTAAGAACTCTAAGAGCGCTATTTGTTATTGGGTTTACGTTCATATCTACCTCGCAATAATTAAGTACTCAGTTGCTCTACTGTCTCGTCCTTGCTTCTTCCGGTAGAGGTACCGGTAATCTCCGTCTAATACTTCTACCTGTACGTCATCCTTGTAATCTCGGATGATCTCTACAATATCATCTACACCTCGCCACGAATAGTTATTGTAACTAAATATCCAGAGAGGTATTTGTGTGGCTGCTTGTAGCATATCTCTGAAGTGTTCTTCATATCCTTTGTTTTTGACGAACCTGTTAGCACTTGCCTTGATATGAGGTAGGTCTTCAAGTGGTGTGCTGTAGATGTATTCTTCAAGGAACCGGTAGATGGACGCATAATCGACTCCACCGCCGTAAGGAGGGTCAAAGTACGCGCAGTCCACCTTGATCCCTGTGTTGAGTAGGGCGATGATATCCATGTTAGTTGCGAGACAAGACCCTGAAAAATCTAGGTCGGCGAAAGTCCACCATCTCATTCCTTGTCCGGGCTTATTATCAGTCCAGTCTGACCCAGCTTTAGTGAAGAAGTCCATTTCAGTTGAACCTTCGTTCGACCAGTGGGCTTTGAGTTGATTTTTCTGGTGCTTAAGTCTAATACCTACCTCTGCAAGAGCTTGCCCTTGATGTAATCGACCAGCGACCATACAGTCACGTAATACGTGTTGTTGTAAATTAGCTAAGAAGGCAGCCCGCTTAATTTTTTGTTCAAATGGAGATCCTGTAGGTGATTTACGATTACAGGACATGAAGTCGTTAACGTATTTCGGGAACCATTTATCAAATCGCAAGTTAAGGTCGGCGTCGTAATAAATACCAATACGTCGGTCGTGTTTTTCCGATCCCTCACCATAGGCTGCGGCTTGTTTCTTGCGGTGTTTCAGGATGTCATGGCTCTGGTCTACATTACCAAACGGTAGTCGTAAGACCACGGCTGCATTCGCCGCCATACTGAGCGATTGCGGGTATATACCACACAGTTCATCTACGTTTGCTCGGAAATTATCAAGGTGCTGGCATTCTTTTAGTGTGAATTTCTTAAATCGGACAGAGTTACTGTTTTGTCCTAAGTAGTTATCTTGGACAAACGATCCTTTATGGGTGTTATCGTGGTACAAGAGGTAATTTTTATCATCCTCCGATAGCTTGATACCGGGGTTTTCTGCAAAGGCGACTGCGTTCATATAGGAAGAGGTAAGAAGGTCATTTGCTATAACCTTTTTTCCCATCAACTTAAACAACATGGCAACTGAGGCGCTACCGGTAAAAGCATCTAAAACAGTGTCGAACTGTAGATTATACTTATTGATGGCATCGTGCATATGATAAAGCAGTTTTTTCTTATTCCCTGTGTACGGCAAGGGTAGTTTGATTATCTGCTTTATTAGTGTTTCTACTGACGGCACGAGTCCATTATCGGTGAATTCTTGCAATTTTTTCATCTAAAAATCTTCTTCGTGTAGAAGATATCCACGAATATAAGGTTTAGGTGCATCATCCGTGATATAGTTCACTACGAATATTCTGTCATCAGGGAGTTGCACCCAACCTGTGTAACCGCCGTCAGGCTTTTTGCTACGATCATGGTCGAGAGGTAGGATAATTGCTTTTTCATCTACTCTTGCACCTCTCGGTATGATTGCGGCAAAAGTGTTTCTTGCCCAGCATTCGGGAGACATAACTGAGCTTTGTTCTCGATAGGTAACTAAGATATTTTTAGATTTGAGTGCTCCCCAAACGGGTCTATGACAACCAAACAATCTGGTATCCCATGTTCCTGTCCAATTCTCTCCATCTGCTGAATAAGCAAAGCAACCCGGCAACCCTTTACCGGAATTTTCTCGCATTAGACAATATAAGCCGCTTGGATTCTCAAAAATAGATCCTTCACAAAGGTGTTTTCCTTCTTGATCTGAGACAACATGTTCTTCCCAATCACAAGTCAGTTGCACTGATGTCAGGTTGGGATCGTCGGTTGTCCATGCCTTCTGTACCAATCTGCCCTGCGATTGCTCTCTGTCATAGCTACTGCTAAAGTCTTTGTCCTTGCCGTCAACGGGCTTTCCATGTTCTTTAGTGTGTACTGCTATAAGATATTTGTCGTTGAACTTTCTTAACCTGTCGGGGACTATACCTTGAATATTAGTGTGAATTGGTTCAGTGCGGGATACTCCATGTTCTGGGCATGGATTGACTTGCCATATAATTATGTGGGTTTTAGTTTTATCATTTTCTGCGGAAATAAAACCTGCACCCGATTGGATTTCATCACAAACTATCCACAGTTTGTCATCTACCACACTGATACGCGGACAGTTGAGCCGATGGGTACTCTCTGCTACTGTCAAAACGTTAGCATAGCTGAGGGTATCATGTTCTGTTATCTTACCCTTGATCAATTTTATTCTTGTAGTACCACTAGTGAGGTGTTTATCTGACTCACGATACACGATGTAAACGTAATCCTTGTAAAAGGTTACGTCAGGATGACCTTGCCATAGTTCATCGTTACGAGCGATAGGTTCTTTCATTTTCATGATAATACCGGATCAATGTCTTCTACTGAAAACTCAGGTTCAGTGTTATACATTTTTTCTCTTGAGACAGCATGATCGATAAGATACTTCTGGTGTATGCAGAAGTCAATAGCCGTTGCCTTTGTTTTTTGTTTGCCATCCTCATCTTCGAACTTTCTAAGGATACGACCAATGCGTTGCAGTGCTCGTGTTTTACTTTTACCTTGCCCAGCGAGGATAACAGTATCCAAAGGTTTGACATCAATTCCTTCGTCAAAAATGGTTGTTGAGACGATGCAGGAGATATATTTGTTTCTAAGGTTCTTAATGCCTTCCTCTCGGGCTTTCTTGCTACTGCTACCGGACAAAAATATAGATCCTGGGATCATACTTTCGAGTGTTTTCCCATGAGCAATTTGTCGAACAAGTACGAGTACCAGACGCTCTTCTCCAATGTAGGCGTTAGAGATGTTTGCAATCATCCCATTATACTTGTCATTCTCTACCACTTGGTCTTTATAAATGGACTGCCACTGCTTGTAAATGCTCTTCGGACCCCGGACATGTATCATTTTGATGTCAGGACGGACAAGAAATCCATCTCGAATTAGCTCGCTGGCAGTGATTGCTGCAACCTTTTTGCCGAAACATGCCTGTATAAGCATGTCATCACCTTCATCTCGGAAGGGGGTTGCCGACATACCAAAAGTGTAATACGCCGACTTAAGTTCTCTGGCTACCAACTGACATGTATCTGCACGCCAATGTTGAACTTCGTCACAGATGGAACCCTTCGCTGAACGGATTAGATCAATGATCTCGCCTCGGTGTTTTTCAATGGGAGTCTTATCGTCTTGGTCCTCATCGTCGAACTTGTATTTGCTATCCCATTTTTTACCAAGTGCCCGAACTGCGGTTTGTATAGTACAGACATTTATATCTCGGATATCAATAACCCCACCACCTATTTGACCGACTTCCAATTTATTTTTACCACTTCGCAGTGCTCTTTCAAGGCTTTCTTTTGCTTGTAGTAGTAGGTCGATAGATGTAACAAAGAACATAAACGGGGCAACATTTAGTTTAGCAATGATGCCCGAACCGATAACAGTGTTATGAGTGACAGTAAAGTCTCCCAGCATAAACAGTCGATCACCATCAATCTCGAATCCATAATACTCTCCTTTGCCAATCGGTTTTATGTCAAACCCAAAGTGAAGACAGTTCTTTTTTTGACGCCTTTTGGAGGCTTTCTTTTTTGTTATTTTAATAGGAACAATAGAACAATCACCACTTATGAATACTCGAAAATAGGTGCCGGTCTTTCCATTAGTTGTACAAGTCTTTGAACACTGAGTAACATTAGCTCTCAGTCCAAGCGACCGAGACAAATGAGCTACGTCATTAGCTAGTTGTTTGTATTTAGAAATATAATCGTATCCACTGTTACTAAGACTCCCATCAGAGTCAAGGAGACCGGCCAAAACTTTTAGTCTTACATCATGAGAATTAGACTTATATATAAGGGGTACGTGTTTATTATTGGTTACCTCCAATCTTCTGAGTGATGTAAGCAAGTGATTTGTGCGAACAAAACTTTTCTTTTCACTTATAATCGCATACTGAGGACATTTGTCTTTGTATATTTTTTTACTTAACTGTAAAGATAAAGATAATGCAAATTTTTCTAGATACTTCACTACTTCAGAGTCTGTGGTTGATATTTCTGGATGAGTGCTTCGCCCATCACCTAACCATAGACCTAAGAAATAAGGATCTATAGGAACTTCTTTGTCGTCAAAGTCAACTGACGATCTGTATCCTTTGGCACAATGTTTGAAATATTTATTCTTCTGTAAATATTCACGGACGGGGATATTTACGATTTCACCATCTCTACCAGAACCGTTGGTCATACGAAGAGAAAGAATGTGAGGTGCATTAACAATGAAAGAGTCGCCCCGTTTAGGGATGATCTGATAGAGATTATCGAATCCAGATGCTGTGGATAGGACTTTTCTGGGTTGTGAGTCAGGCCCCATCAATAGATCTCCAATTGCTACCTGTTCTACCGGTTTAATTGTACCATCAAACATAAGGATAGGAGTGCCTTTTCCTAAACATTTACCTGCACCGGTGGCAGCATGGATGATTCCACGACTTACATTACAGGAATGATCAATTATGTCTGATTGGTAAGGGTAGTAAGAGAACTCACCACTTTCGATCAAATCAAAGTTTGGGGCAGGTTGTTCTCTTATGTCCTCTGTGGTGAATGGTATGCTTTTGCTATCCAAGTAGTCTTTGGCAATCGAGAGGAGACCTGTGGGCAAGTAGGTTCTTTTTTTTCCTCGCCAAAACTGCTTCTTCCAACCATCCCACATTCGTCTGGTAGGTTTTCCGTTCTGGTAAATAAAACGGTTGAAGGCAGGTGTGAACTGGTAATTTTGTGGGCGAAAAGACAGAGTCCGCTCAAATTCTTTCCATTTGGCGGCAGGCAAATCCCCAATAATATCCGTGTAGATGTTACCGACGCGGAGTATCAACATCCTTTACAATCTCACTTTTCAAACATTCAGAACAAATACATGGAGGTCCAATTTCAGATTGATCGGCGGTTACGGGGCTACTCAACATAGGTGCGTTGCACTGGGCGCATCTGGTTATCTGGTGGCTCACCCGGACGTTCTCTCGGGTTACGTTTGACCTTTTTACGAACATTATCTTTCTTCTTTCTATCCGGCTCCGGGAAAGACATTAGACCAAGATCATGATCAGTGCCGTCAAGCCTGCCGCCACCATCATCAAGACCCTGGTTATTCCGTGGGAAGTTCCCGAAGGCTTTCTTCTGTAGTAGTTTCACTAACCACATTTTGTGTTTCTCTTTGTTTATCAGCAAGTACCTCTCCCACACATTTCAAGATGTTATCGCATCGCACTTGGGCACCTTGTAATTTGCGGTCGCATTGTACTACCTTGCCATTGAATACCATGTTTTTGGCCTCATCGATAGACCATTTTAGTTCCCTCAACGCGAGAAACAATTCTTCTATATCTATGTTCATTTCCATACCCTATTGTCTTTCAGCATAAATTCTACAATTTTTCCGGGCTCAATGGACTTGTGATTATACAAATCTCTGTAGCTTTCTAATAATTCTTCAAAGTTTAACTGACTTCCTTTACTGTGTGCTTTCTCATTTTGCAAATCCCGAAACTTATCCTCAAATGGCTTGATAGTCTCGCTAGACGGCCACATCGAGCCTCGCATGGGAGTTAGTTGCTTTTCGATCAGCCCCATAAGCATAGACCACTGGCTCCACTGCTTTGTTATTTGTGTTTCTCTCGCAATTTTGACCCTTAAATAAGCATCAGCAGCGATGACCCGGTGCTGTTTTTCTGATGACATCACCATCTCACTTTGACTGAGCGACACATGTGAACCAAAGTATTTCAGAAAATCTAACACAAAATCAGGTTCACCACGAAGCATCTTCAACACCAGCACCAAATTATGTAATAAAGAGCTAGACTTGTCAAGCAAAATACCTCTGAGTACTTTTCCTGCTTTTTCGCCCCCCAAACAAAGTTCCATCTCTTTAAAAGTTATATGTGCCAGTAGTGCAGCATCATTGTGAATGTTTGTATTACACAACACTAACGGAAAATCACCGTATCCGACGGCTGTCCTTGGTAAATTATACTGCTTTGTTAGCTGATCAGCGCTATTTATTTCACGGCAAGCATCGGTAAATTTACAAGGTGCGAAAAATAAAGGACAAGTATTAATAGTGCCAACTATAGGCTCTATAATTTTTTTTATAATAAATGCTGGAACTGGCAATTTATTAAAATCGATTAGAACAGGCGGCCCCCTGGTTTCTTCTGGTTCAAAATCAGAATAAACATACTCTTTACACATAAATAATAAACCAAGACCCAACTTGTCTCTGTAAATATCCTCTCTAATGAACTTCGATAGTGCCATATAAAGAACATTAAATAGAAATCGAGTTACCGAAGTTGGGTTATGCACCAGTATTGAATTACCACGATCCACCAAGGAGTCTGGTTCTCCGTTGTTACTAATTTCAATATCGTGTTCGAGAACTTGGTTAGTTGCAGCATCATCAAGATCTATCTCATGTGTCAAAAGATATTTAGCGAACTGCAAGTCTCTAATCTTTATCTGGGTGCTCATTCTTTTTTCCGATATGTCTATCAGCCTTTATGTACTTAAGAAATTCTTCATGTGTTCTTGACGCATTCATGAATTTTAATAGATCATCAACCTCAGATTTTGAGATCTTAGATCGAGAGATTTTTTGTTTATCATGAAACAGTTTTGATCGTTCCGAGACTTTCTTTTGATTGATACCCTCCAGCATGACATAGCATAATTCTTCAATAGTTCCCTTCCTTTTTGGCATAGTTGTTATTTCACGATAATCACATTTCGAACATTTATGTTCAATGTACAGGATGGATCTGTCCCCAGATTCTCGTATTCCCACACCGATAATATCTTGTTTTTGGGCATGCTCCCCACATTTAGCACAAAATCTATTCTTTAGTCCCGAAAACATCCAATGAGGCATATAGTGATAAATAGGTTTATTTTTCATGGTGGCTCCTATAGGTACTACTTGCTATATTCTGAGTAGCAATCCTGCTCAAAAACAGCGGTGGACATCCGTATGTCTTTGAGCATTCGTCTCCTAAACGCAGACCAAACCTCATCAGTAGCTTCTACCATAGTTTGTTTCTCGGTTCTCGTAACTCCATTAGGGTTAATCCTATACTTTATTAATGGGTGTTGAATATTAGCTAACCGGTAACCTTTTACAAGTAGTCTGCACCACAAATCAAAATCTAACACCGTTCGCATTTTGGGGTCCATTGAATATCCACCATTTTTCATAATGTCTTCTCGACGATACATGCATGATGGATCAATAATGGGATTCAACTTGAATCTCGTGATAATAGAAAATGCATTAAGTGTGTCCTTTGGAGGGTATACCATTGAACCGATAGTTTCACCTGTGGCAGACATTTTTACAGCATGTCCACCCATAAAAGTAATATTTGGGTGTTCATCCAGAAAAGATGCCTCTTCATCAAATCTGTCCGGCAGACTGACATCATCTGCGTCATGAATGGCAACATACTCACCAGTCGCTGCAAGAAGCGCCCTATTACGCCCGACCGGGATACCCTCATTATGTTTGTTTTCCAAGAGACGAACATTAGGTTTGTCAGCATAAGATATGAGAATATCTCTCGTCTTATCAGTAGAACCATCGTTGACAAGAATTAATTCATAATCCAGATCGGGTGGATTGTCAAATATGGAATCGAGACTTTCTCGGACGTAGTTGTCTGCATTGTACACTGTGCATATTATACTTAATTTAGTCATTAGAAACCCTTCTACAAAACAGATAACTATCCTCCAAAAATATTATAAACAGTTTTCATTGTTATGATGCTTAGTTTCATGTTAATCAATAATACTCGAATATTGAGGAAGAATCCTATCCCACGTCATTTCGTTTTCAATTTGTAATCTACCATCCTCAGCTATGACAGGTGCAGACCATAATTCTTCGATACCCTTAGCAAATAATTTGAACACTCTATCATCGAAATAGCTATGGTACTTAGAATCCTTAATGGCAGGAATACATTTTCCACCTCTTAGGTTTTCTGCATTACCGATATTTGTGGCTATCCACGGCATCGAGCATGCCATTGCTTCTAGTAAGATAAGGGGTGCAACCTCTTTTTGCGAAGTAGAAACTAGAACGTTGCTGTTTTTGAAATACCCAACAACATCCTCTCTTGTGGGGTTCTTAATCAACCGGTATTGGATATCCTTATTTAACTTAGTTTTAACTATTTTTTTCCAATGTATTTCTAATTGTTCTCCGATCTTGAAATCAATATCAGAAGCAATTTGTAGATACGCAATATTTTCAGGATTGGGTATTCTGTTTACCACGTCAACCATATATTCCTGTCCTTTGCCGGGGAAGAAATTGGCTACGTTAAGTATCCACCGTCTTTCAAGAAGTTTAGGTTGCAATTCTTCTTTCTTGATGCTATTTGTGTCAAATTCTTCGAGATCGACTCCATTTGGAATAACAATGGTTTTCTGTTTAAAGTTTTTACTTGAACATAGTTTATAATCTCGATCACACGTTGAATGGCAGACGATCCAGTCGATATTACTCAGATTGCGGTACAAGATTCGGGTAAAATTACGATGACTATGCAACCAGTTTGCACCACACAAGGCAACAATTAGTTTGAATCGTTTACGTGGTTCTGTAACAAGTTGTCGAAAGAAGTCAAATACGTCACTGTATATGAACACAGCATCCGGTGATACTCTGGCAAGTTGCTTGATAAACATCTTTGAATCACCAGGCAAATATTCTACGATTGGGAGAGGGAACTCTCTATGTTTTCTACCCCGAATACGTCGAGTAATAATGCTTACGTCGTGATCCTTTGCCCAATGTTCTGCTATTTTTCGGGTGACTGTCTCACATCCACCGACAAGGGGCCAGAAATGGTTGGTACATACAGCAATCTTCATTTAGTTACTACCTTATCTCAATTCTAACACTTTCGAATGACAAAAGACCGTCATACGGCTCATCATCACTTGAACCAGATACTAAGACCTCTCCGTAACCTCTGTCCTTGAGAAATTGCTTAATACTCTCAGCAAGTTCATTTTTTGGTTCAGAACATTCACCTTTAATAGTAATTGTGAGATTTGTTTTCACAGCTTAGGACTCCATTTATTAACACCTTGGGTTTGTCGGATAGATCTTAGTTCGTCTCTCATATCGAGCAATACTTCTAAAAACAGCCGATCCCGATCGACTGTATATTTCTGATGATCATAGAATTCGTCGGCTACATCAATACAATCATAAAACTTATTTGACATTCTTTCCAGATCATCTTTTAGTGTTTTTCTGTCTCTATCCATTTGCCCAAAAATCCTCATATACTACACTGTCAACGTTTCTCGCATTGTACCTAGCAACAAGAGCATCGTCTTGCCACACTTGAAGCCAATAGATACTATAATCTCCGCAAAATTGTTCTACACAATCAATTTTGGTTACTCCGTGCTGTCCTACTTCAACAGAGTTGAAGTCAGGCTCAAACCACCAGCCGATCCGTTTGATCGGCTTATCATCGAGAATTACCATTTGGTCTTTCATTCCTACCTCATTTGTATGCTTGGATAATAAGGAGTCCACTTTTTTTGAAACCTTCGCCAACTTTTTATAAATTGATCGTTCTTTCGGAACAAAGTTTGATTTGTTATAGTCTGATGTGCCAAGTGATCGATCGGGCAATTATGTAACCAACCCAACTTATAGCCTGCCTGTATTGCACGAAAACAAAAATCAGGATCTTCAAAATACGCTGGACCAAATTGCTCATCAAACAAACCTATATCGTCGTACACTTTCTTTTTAATGAGCATTCCACCACAACCGATGTATGTAAATCGATCTCGTTTATTGACACAGTGTTTAGTAGGATAATAATCCCGCTTATAGGTATTACTGCCGACCATCACTGTGCCTCTAGATTTTGGAGGCAACAAACACCATGCCTCGACACCTACAATATCATATCCTTGGGACATCAGATTGTGTAAACCCTGCAACCATCCTTTTCTCGGGTATTGGTCATTATCTATGTTTAGGAAATAATCTGATTCTACACTTTGTACCCCTAAATTTCGCCCGCCAATAACCCCTAAATTTTCCTCCGACCGGATGAGAGTCCACTGTCCTTCATCGGCACCAGTTTGCAGAAATGTAGCGGTTTGTTTATCACTACCATTGTCCACAAAAATTAATCTAAAGTTCTCGGTATTTTCGAAGAGTTTCTTGGTAAAACCCTGGGTCACAGGGAGATTATTATGCACCAGACAGACAATGTCAGTATGCGGATAGTCCATGAGACATTATACAATGAACTGCCCAGCCGAAGACGGTTGAGCTTCCTCTTTCATAGGGTCTTCCAGTGAAGTACTCTCCAGAGGCTTTGAATCGGGGCGTCCCACCCCTATATGATTATTTTTATGTAAACCAAAGTCCAAGATATTCTTTGCAGCGTTTATATCTCTATCGTGAATCACGTTGCACTCTTCACATCTCCACTCTCTATCTTTTAAAATCAAGTCTTTCTTAATCCAACCACACTTGGAGCACATTTTGCTACTTGGTTCGAATCTCCCTATTCTAATAATATTAACACCATTCCAGTCAGCTTTATACTCCAGAAATTGACTGAATTTACTCCAACTACAATCCTGAATACTCTGAGCTAATTTGTGGTTTTTCAACATTCCTGCTACATCGAGGTTTTCCAAGCAAATAGTTTGGTTCTCACTAATAAGTTTGGAAGACAACTTGTGTAGAAAGTCTGTTCTTAGATTATGAATGCGCTCGTACACTTTTGCCACTCTTAAATTGGCTCTTCTTCTATTGCTGCTGCCTTTCTTTTTTTTGCTTGCCCTGCGTTGTAGTTTTTTTAGGCTGAAAAGGTGTTCCTTTAGGTGTTTGGGGTTCTCGACTTTCTCTCCGTTAGAGGTGATGAGGAAATCTTTGATACCCAAGTCTATTCCAATGGAAGTCTGTTCTTTGATTTTGTACTTCTTGGGAGGTTTAATTCCAGTGTCAATTAGAATGCTTATGAAGTACTTGTCTGTTGGAGTTCTACTGACTGTAGCTGACTTGATAGTTCCTTCCGGTTTTCTATCGAGAGCAAATCTTATGTTCTTAAGCTTGGGAATGGAAACCCTCTTGTTCTCCCAGTCCACTTTGACGCTCTGGGGAACAGAAAAAGACTGTCTTGAGCCGTGTTTGCTCTTAAATTTGGGAAAGCCCTTTTTCTCTCTGAAAAATCGAACAAAAGCATTATCCATATGCTCTAAGGATACCTGAAGTGACTGAGAGTTGACTTCTTTGAGCCATTCGGTATCTTTTTGTTCCTTTAGTCTTGGTAGATCTGCCTGAAGTTGAAACCTGCTTAATCTAGTTTTATCCTTCTTATATGCCTTGGTTTTTTTCTCAAGTGCGTAGTTATAGAGCCACCTACAAGAGCCAATGTGCTTATTTATAAGTACCGTCTGCTCTTTTGTGGGATATATTCTATACTTGTATGCTTTGTAAATAGTCTCCATACAGGTTTATATGGAGATTATTTAGAAAATCCTCTTTTATTTTCTAAATTTCTGAGGCGATTTCTTACCCCTTTTGATCATCCAATTTTCGTTTTCGAGTTCCTTCCCTTATTTTGACTCCTCGGCGATGAAGTTCTTGTAAAACCAACCGTTTTGTAAATCCTAATTTAGCTATCGCGTATGCACTCATTCCATTAATATACAATTGAACTGCCTTATCGTAATGTTTAAATTTTGTTTTCAATTTTTGTTCCTTACGGCAAAAGGGGCACATAGTAGACTTTAAGTGAAAAATTTTATTTGCCACGGACTCATATACTTTATCGTGAATGATGCAATGAATTTTAAGCCTACGTCCGCCACCTAGATAGACTTCTGATAACAAGATGTGTTGCCGTCCGAGTTCATGTTGAATTTTATTTAATTTACTGGCGAATACTCCAAACTGACTCCATTCGATATCCTTTTGTACGTTCATTTTGTTGCTGATAAATGCAATTAAATGATCATCCCCCTTTTTCATAACCGTGTAAGGTATAGTAATGAGTCGAATACCTTTTTCTTCACACCGCTTGTTCTTCTCTAAATCTCGTGATTGTATTACTGATAATTTAGTTTGAAACCTATCATTTTGGGTGTAATGTTGTTTTCCATTATATTCAAAGGCTACCTGCAATTCATCGTTATATCCATCCAGTTCATATCTATCTCCATGCTTATCTCCAAGGACATTTCTGTTTTTTGGAAATGATTTATCACAGAGCTGCTCTAAAATAAATCTACACTTTTCTTCAGAAAGCCACAGATGACACTTAGAACATCCTCGTCCAACGGTAGCAATGCAACTTCCCCTTGCACGGAATATGTGACCATCAGGACACTGCCATCGATAATGTGCTTTCATACCTTGGTAAACAGTATCCAGTAGCTTATATCCTTTATCCTTACCTTCTTTCCTCAAAATATCAATAGTTTTTGTATTACAACTTCCGCCACACAGACATCCCCAATGACCGCGAAGAACGCTACTCGCCGTGGGATGCCAGACATGATGACATTTATTACACCTTATACCGACCTTATAGTATATACCAGTAAATCCAATGAACGGAGTTAGAAGTGTGCCACCACGACCTTTAATGAATTCAGTGAGGCATTTATAAGAGCATCGTTTTTGCGAGAGGAATTGACATTTTTTAGAGCAAAACTTAGCCCGTTTTCTCTTCTTTTGTGATTTACTTAACTCTTTCCCGCAATAGGAACAACAACGCTGTTTCTTTGTTATTTGGTGAGATGCAGGATATTCGCCAAAAATATCTTTCATTTTTCTCATAGAAAATTATACACTTTTTAACAGGACTTTAGCACCCAAGTTTCAATATAAGGTGTGGGTGAGAAAATCATGGTGTAATGACAACGGTGTTACTAACTGCCACATTTCCTACATCCAACCCATCAAAAGCGGTTACTTGTGCAAACCAATGTTCCCCTGCTCTCAAGAAGAAAGGTGGAACTGTTGACTCACCTTGAAGATCAGTTACCTCTATAAAATCGGTTCCATTTGCAGAATTAAACCATTTTAGTTCACTCTGGTCAGTTTGGGTCTCAAAAACATTGATATCATTATCATCTAAATCATATGTAAGTACCAATGTAGACTGTGCTGTGGGGACTTCTGGTTCAATCTTGACGTTTGTGGCTATAGGAATACTGTTTTCTACAGTAACAATTTGAGTTTTTACTACATCACCTGTAATAACCAAAGTTTTAGGTGTAACCTCAGCCTGTACTTGGTTGCCGATAATGTGAGCAGTAGTTCCTCCAATTATTTCAGTAGGAGCCAGTTGTTTCGCGGCATCATTTACTTGCCCGGAAGTATCAATATCAAATCCTGAGAATGTTCCTTCCTTGAATAGAGTTCCATTGACAAACCATCTAATTATGGTTCCATCTTCTACGCCAGCAGAGCCAATTTCTTCCGTTCTAAAATCGTATTCAACAACAAAAGTACTTGAGGTGTCAAACCTTCCATTTAGGATATTGTTCCTAAATGGAGCCATTCTTACATCATCCGCACCGGGCGGGAGTGAAACCACAACAACCGTTGGCGAAACTACTGGGGTTCCAAAATCTCTGCCATCACTCGGAATAACCCGGAAATTAATTTTGTCATTAGGTTCTAATTTATTGCCCGGGAGTAGGTCGGTATTAGACCAAGATGTTTGATTTTGAATCTCAAGTAATTGCGACCCATTTCTAAACCATGATATTAATGTTCCAGACTCTTTATCATTATTTAGATCAACAAAAACATAGAGAGCAAAGAAGGTATCACCTGAACTTGGAGATTGAGGTGAAATCTGCACACTTATTGCTCTTGGAGCAACTTGTGATAGTGCTAATGGTTTTTCATCATTAGTGCTATATATAAATCCAACCCCAGTTAAGGAAATAGCTTCGGTATGTAATCGGTTGCGTAATCTTAGACCTACCCGCAAACAATCGTCATTGACTATAGTAATTTTGAATTGCTTATCGGGCGGTTGTTTTGTGTCAAAATATACTTCACCATCACGAGGGTAGAGTACAAACCCATCTAAGACAGGTATATCGACACCATCATCATTGACTTCGAAAAGCGAAACAGTGGCAGCTGGATCCCACCGACCATAGTTGGATACATACAGTCTACCATCAATTGTAGATACCGGCTCTATAGGAACTAATGATGTTGGATCGTCCGTTCTCTCAAGCATGAACATTTTACCACAATCTCTTACAGCAGGTCTTGCGGGTGATTGGAAATCAGTCCACTCATGCGAATTTGAAGTTGCCGACCCAATTTCCACGATTGACGTTGTTGGAATAGTTCCTTCAATTGCAGCAGCTACCTGTTGTACGTTAGTGAGAACAGTTTCTTTGTCTAAAAACATCAAGTCCTCACGTTCGCCTGATGTCTGGAATACAATACTTACTAATTTTGGTATACCTGTAGCTGTGCTGTCATATTCTTCACTAATGTCAATAGTAAACCCGGTGGTCAGAACTACTTCTATTTCTATAATCAATGCAACAAAATCGATAAGATCAATTATTTGAGATCCTTCAAATCGTTCACCGAAATCGCCAAAGTTAAACCCATCGGGGCTGAATCTAATCCTCACGAAACCCTGTGTATTCGACGGCAACCTAAAGTTCAGAGTCATTGCCGTGATTGCAGTGGGTTCGAGGAAGATCAGTTTTCTTGTATGAATACCAAATCCCAAACCTCCCGTGGCAGAGCCTAACGCAAGATTTAGAATTTGGTCAAGGAAGCCGGATCGTATTAGAGTTGTAGCTTGACCACCAGTTGCCTGGGTTATTTTTTCTACATCACCTACCTCTGATCTTTGAAGTTGAGCGGCTAGACTTATAGGGAAAGACGTACTAAAAACACTATAGATTACAGGAACCTTTTTGTCTCCGTCTATTGCATTAATTTCATCAATGGCTTTATCTCTTGTTACTAAGGATAGATTCTGTGAATTATCTGAAGCTATATATACTACTTTTTTGATAAGAGCAAATTCATCGCCAGAAGTTGTCGCACCAGCTTCAAACATGGCGTTATAAAGTTGGCTTCCACCAAACGGAACCTCATGGTCAATAATATCAAGTTCTTCTACTACTTCTGACAAAGTAGCAGTGTTATCAACAAGACGTTTTTTGATCTGTGGCATCCAATCTACAACGTTGAAAAACTTGGCCTCCACCGCGGATAGTTGATTCCTTACATCAACGTTAGTAGGTAGAATGGTCTGACAAAACAAACATTGTCCTGATCCAGCGAATCCACCTATTCCAAGCGGAGTGTTTGGATTACTAGCAGGAGGTGTACTTGATGGGGGTATATCAGGTTGTGCTGCATGTTGCAACAAGAAACATTCACTTTCATCAACTACTGATCCACCCCCAAATAGGGGAGCCCCTAAAGGTGGCTCCCCTGGCTCTTCTATTTCTGGAGGGGTCAATAGTTCTACGATTTTGCTGTCAATTGCCTCTTGAACATCCAAATCAAAATCGCTGATAGTTTGACCAAACAAGATAGGATCTAGAATTGTTACGAGTGTTTCAATACTATACAAATCTCTCAGAGAACCGGATTTAATAACTGTAGGCGGCAACTGGACTGTCGCCAATGTATCACCCAGCGCTGCCAATTCTTCTCTTGTAAGATCACCGCTAAATCTCTCGTTTGGATCTACAGGGGTATTCTCAAGCCTCAACCGAATAAACTCAGACAGTTTTTGGAAATCAGCGAGTGGGTCTTCTGACCTGGGCAACAAAGTAACTCCGCCAACACCGGCGTTGACGACAAACTCCTTAGCACTATATAATATTGGAAATAAGCTTACCTGTTCACTTAGTTTACGTGAAGCATTAAATTGGAAGGCATCGCTGTTCGGGTCGATGATTTTATTTTGCGCCTTAATAAGCTGTTCCACATTAATCTCTTCACCTGCCTGGGGTAAATCTGTCGCTGTTCCAGTACCATCACCACCCAATGCCCGATCTGCTGCTCGCTCAGCAATAAATTGAGACAAAATATCATCTATAGCTGGCATTCGTAATCGACCCCGAACGTCAATTCTAACATCTTGCTCAAGTACTTCACCAGAGTCGTTTTTAAGAGTAACTAATAAGCCTGCACTCTGTGTTCCCCTGGCTTCTATAAATGTCGTGTCAGGTTCAATGTCAATTTCTACAAACCCGGCACTATGCCCACTAGTCAAACCTCCTGTTAGAAAGATTTCATCCCCTATTAGGACTGCACCGAACATAGTCCGTCCACGATTTAGGGGTGTTAACCTGCTATAATCATTATCATTATGTAGATCGATGCTTTCGTTGCGATTAAGAGTTGTTGATTTGTTTTGATTACTCCCACCAATGAAAAAGGCGATGTCTTGTAGTGGTGAGTATACTGCGGCACCCATATCTCTTGCCTGCGGGAGTACAGTCCACTCGTCATCTAAGGTATCTGATATATCAATATTCAAAACACCATTTTGTACAAACTCTGACCCGGGTGCGAATCTAAATCCAGTGACCAGGTATAAGAACCCGGGTACCTGTACTCCGTCAATGATAATTGACTCTTGTGTTTGAACAAAAAGTTCTTGATCACCCAAGGGTAAATTATTATAGTATGTGGAAGTGAATATAAATGATCTAAATTCATTGAGTAATCTATCAATAATCGATTGTCGTTCTGATTGAACCAGTTCTAATGGTTTTGGTATTGATCCACTATAGATATAATAATCTCTATCAGATGTATTAACAGCACCACTTCTGTAGAATCCGAACGGGGCGAGTCTTTGATACAAAGAAATATTAGATGGAGTGATTTCAGTCCACGAATCTCCCAGTATAGAATATATTAGTATTTTAGTATTCAAATCACCCGCCTGAGCCAATCCAGACATTGATGTGACACCACAAGTAACATAGATGAAATCTCCAACCACCTGTGCATCACCATATGCAACTCCATTATCTTCTGGCATAATAGCAAGAGAGGTGTTCCATAGTTCGGTTATAGAATCGAACATTTCAATTCTACGTGATACCACATATTGAGCAAGTAGTGGGTTTACTTCAAGACCTCCAATACAATAGACTTTTTCGTCTTTTACAACAGTCATACCGAACACTCGGGGAGTGGGCATGTCAGTTGTGAATTCCCACTCCTGTGTTTGAACGTTAAACACTTCACTCAGCGGAGTTAGGTTTGTAGTGGAGCTATCACCTTGCCCAGTAATACCTCCAAACACATACATAAAGTCGCCAGTACCCAGGATAGTCGCAGCCGCAAAATGTCCTATTCGTCTAATTTCACCGGCGCGTGTAGTAAAAAACAAATCCTGAATTGTGTCATATAAAATAAGTTCATTACTCGTCGCTGCTCCCTCAATTGGGTCATTAGCTTGAGGTGGGAAACTTGGTGTTTCTACGTTGACGGTATTATTAATTTCTATACACCGAGTTATTTCTCGGACTACTGTGTTGAGTTGGTCAAACCGGGATGTTACATTGATTTTAGCATTGAAAGCTACATCTGACAGAGGATCAATAGTAAAGAAAGCAAGACTGCGGGCTGATATAGTTCCTTCGTTATTTTGTGGATTGATTATAGGGTCGTTTATTTGGTTAGCAAAAATAACACCGCTAGAACCGGGAACGCAGCCTGCTGGGGACTGAATACAAGAAGATAGAACTACAATGTTTTGGTTTTCCCCCGTTACATTCAATTCTATCTCTGTGCCGTCTGGGACAGGTTTCCCTGCAAATGTGACTTCGACCGTAAAAGTGTGTTGAGAAACCCCATCAACGACGAGTTCGTTGACTCGCTGGCCATTTACTCTACCATCTATAACCCGAACATCAAGTGGCTCACGAAAACCAACATATATCGGCGGAATTCCATCGTCATATGTTCCACCTCCAAAAAGGGTTATTTCCTGGTTACTAGATATGAAAGTTGATTGTCCAGTTACGGCCCCAACGTTCACCCACCTTATACCCTCTATGGGTGAACATCCAGGACTTTGACCGCAGATATTTCTCCACTCGCAGGGTAGAATTCCACCACCGGCCCCGCCGCCACCGCCGCCGCTGGTTTCACAGTTGTCGGGTCTTGGATTTGCAGTGTCAATGAACGAGTTGATTCTAACAAAGAAATCTGTTGTTTCACCAGTTATCGGAATATTGGCGATAACTTGTATACCAACTTCACCAGATTCTGGTGAGACCGATTCAGAACTTACAAGTGTAAGTTCGCCGGTATATGGATCTTCATCAAATACAGCATTCCATAGAATTTCACCTGGGGCACTGATCCGTATTAACTGTCCTTCTGGAAATTGGAATAGTTGACCACCAACCGCACTCTCCACACAATTTCGAAAACAGGAAGCCCCGTGAACCACTTGGTTAATTGCGGGATTTTTCGCAATCTGAAACTTAAGTAGATGGATGCCGTCTGCCCAGGTAATCCAGTTAGGATCTGCCTGCGGACCACCTGACAATGGTTGTGTTGGGTCAGCGTTCATTAGGAATCGTCTGTTGCTAAATCCCTCCTCCGATGGACACGAATATTCAAATTTGACGCCGTCAGTTGCTGACTCAGAACCAAGTAGAATGTCTGCCTTAATAGCATATTGTTCACCTACGCAACATGGTGAAGGAAGGGCCAGATCGGTACACGTTTTAGTTCTATGGTGGGCCTCAATATTGCCGACCGGGCCGAAGAATACATTCCTTGCAACGCCCGACGTAGTTATGGAGTATACACCTGATAATATTTGAGATATTAGATCTAAACTATAAAATGGTCTCTCTTTTGCAAAGGCTAGTTTAACCAGTTCCCACTTTACCAACGTCCCGTCCGGGATAGCTATTCTCTGTTCAATATCCTCTGGAAAATCGGGATGTATTCTCCATGCAGTAGCGAATTGCTCAGCGACATCTATGCCATCACTATCTGGTTTTGTAACCTCAATTTCTATGAACAGAGTTTCGATAAACCTGATTTCGTGAACAGCATCTATGAAAAATCCCACAAAATCAAGTGTAACATATAGATCAACAAAATCATTAAGATCAGGGTGTATAATTTCAACATCAGCAATGCTTTTAGATATAAGATTTCCCGTTAAATTACCGTCATCATCCAACTCTTCAACAAACAGGGCAGATGTAGTATAGATGCCCTCTCTAACGAAAGTCCTATCAGATTTATCAAAAAGAGGATTTGGATTATTATCATTTGCATCATGTTTAAATAATGAAACGGTAATTGGTGTTCCATTAGGTAGTGCCTCACCTTTATATTGTAATTCAATTCGTGCTACATAAGGGTTGACTGCCCCAGTGTGACCACCATTGAAAACGGTTGCATTACCTTGTTCAGCAGAAGGTATAGGACACTCACATGATCCCTGCGGTCCTTTAAGTTGTCCATCTTGACCCGGCTCAATGACAGCCTTTTTGTTTAACTTATTTACAATAGATATCTTAATGGGATGTATGAATGTGGTGCGTACTACATCAGTATTGAATTCGAATAAACTTTGACCACTGGGGTCATCTGGATCCTCTACTTTATACTGCGCCCGCACATCCATCGTGTATTTTTCTCGTCGGGCAAGGGTTTGTCTATTATCTGTGTGGGTAAGCAAACCTTTAATTAATCCGCTTTCGATAGTGGCAAAACTAAGAACTGTCTCCTCTTCCTCCTCCTGTGTGTTACAATCTTCATTGAATGTGGAACCAAATCCGGGACCATCGATTCGAATACGACCAGGGCCTCGCGGCGCAGGCGTATCTACTTCCCCGCCGAGTTCTCTTTCGCTAGTCTTTAAATTGCGGCTGACAAACTCAGTACAGACCTGTAATTTAAGATTGGTTATATCGTCCAACTTTCCACCAAAGAGATCTAAAACACTAACAAAAACCAATGATGCTTCTCCGAAAAATAAGTTTATTTCCTCGGATTTAATAATTGGATTTATCCACTGTATCGATAATGTCTGTGGGTTAAGCACTTCAATGTGAAGGTCTTCAATTTCTTCCGGTTGAAATACTGTAGTGAGTAAAGCAGAGGGAACTCCTATTAAGAATTTTGATTCCGAAATCCTGTTGAACTTGTCATAAATTACAATCGTGTAGTAGTGACTTATACCATTTCTTAGAGGTGTGTCAACTCCGGAATCTGTCACAGTAAAAATTCTGTGGACCAAAGATGAGTCCGTCGTATCTGCGATTAATACCCCATCGCTGACTTGAAGTGTTCCTTGAGCATTCACAGAAATTGTGGGGAAACCCTCAGTTCCGAAATACACTCTTGTTCCTACTCGCCTGGTGTCAGTTGGGTTCACCCACTGTAGAAATAATTTCTTATTACCCGGTGTTATCTGTTCGCTGGTAACAGGCTCCAAAACTGGAACAGCAGGATCATTTTTCGATAACGGTATTGCAATAGGTAAAATTCTCGCATCTAATCTATCACATATGTTACCAATACTGTTTATAGTAAATATACGGTAATAATAACTGCCACTGTTGATGAAATCAAAAGAGTCCATGAAGAAAAATTGTCCAGACTCGTTTGTTGCTTGAACCAACACTTGCGTTCCATCTTCGATATTACTTGGAACTTCGTTGTACTCACGAACAATTGTAACAGTGCCGCCTTGAAAATCAAAATCCTCACCAATATCCCAACTAATCAAAACCTCTCTCTGCTTGTTGTCGGGCGGGTTCTGTCTGTTTTGGTTGGCAGATTGGTTAAATATACCTAATTCAAAATCATAGAGGTCACTAATATAAGTGTCGCTACGATTTGTGTTATGTATACTAACTTGGTTGAGAGACCCAAAAAAGTCAACTCCCGGCCAGATAGAGGCACTACTTTCGGGTTTTCCACCAATGTAGATTCTGTTGTTAGTCGGCTTCGGTCTTGATGTTGGTATGTTGGGAGGCGAGGCCGACAGCGTTTGTCGAACACCATTAATAAATATGCCTTCCACCAACATTGGTGAGTTGGCAAACTCCACTGTGACCATTGTCCATATTTTTTCTGGTATGACACTCGTTGATATCTCAGTAAACCCAAATGTAAGGTCATTTATAGCTGCACCAACTGTGTTAGATGCTGTTAAACCGATAGCCCATCCAATATCATTAGATATCGACTGAGTTGATGTTCCTATTACCCATTGTTCTTGATTTTTGGAATACCTAAATATCCAAAAATTCACAACTACATTCTGAGAACTGGTTGCTACAAAATCTGAATCATTGGAAATTGGAACTTCTACAATATCAAACTCACCATCAAACCGTACTCCAACTGATTTTTTTATTGCCCCACCTTGCTCAAAGGAGCCGGAAGATGCATCTCCACTCCAAAAGTTCTCCTCTATTACTTCTGTTCCCACAGTTCCATGTCGGCCAACACCCGACGAATCGAACACCAAAAAACCTGCACCTTCTACAAAACTGTAGATTAACTGCGTATTATCATCTCTCTCGACTCCGGGTAGGATACGCGGAAAAGCAGATGCAAGGTTAACTCCCCTTGGTAAAATTCGATCCGTCGGTGTGGCCTGTAAGAATTGCCCAACACTGAAATTTAGCTCTTTATTGAAAGTCCACACGCCATAGTAGTATACTTGACCTTCAGTTAGATTCTCGTCTTTAACTGCCTCAAAAATTCCTTCAGCAACAACGACACCATCTGCTGGATGAGTAGGAAATCTATCGGTTCTTCTAACAACTCTTACTCCAGCAAAGTCAAAAACACTATCTTGAAACATTTCCTGTAAAAGTTGATCTAAGTTTTGACTGGTATTTGTTAGGAAGTCAATTCCTGCCTCAGACAAGAATAGATTGGTTCTGGTTGGGATTCCACCAAATCCAATTAGATTGGCATTGATGGTGCCCGGATATGTTGCTTCTAGCTTGTTTAGTAGACGAGTGTAATATATATATCGGTCACCATTATTGTCGTTCCATGTCATTGATCCAGATTCGTCCAATAACAATGTAAGAATGCGGTCTTCTAATTCAAGCTGTAGAGACCCGTTTGTATCTGGCCCAGTTCTAAAGTGTTCTCCGTCGGTAAAATCATCAATGGTAGTATTTGCTAGAGAAGGAGGGTTTGTTTCTATAGTCCCATAAGGGGTGAGCGCTTCATCAAAGCTGTACAGCTCAAGGGAATAGTTGAACGTGTCACCCGATGAAGAAGTCTCTCCATAGTCGTCACTTAAAAATGTAGAACCTATACTAGCCATATTTAGTCCACAAAGGTGTAATTCCAACCCGGAAAGTGTTTATCTGTCCCACCAACTTGCATAAATTCAATTGAGAGACCATCCCTGAATCGGACTCCAATAACTGACGATCGATCTCTGATTTCATAGTTAAATTTACCCGATGCACGAATTGTTTGTGATGACAGCCATGCCGCAATTGATGTTACTGCGGAACTGTCTTCTAATTCTGCTTTTTGCCCGTTTACTAAATTTCTCAGTCGCACCATAGTCATAAAAGGAGACTTGGATACAGGAAGAGGCGATGAAAACCCATCTGTGTCAGTAAGAGTATTTTCAAAGCTAGTGTTAGTTGTGAAATACCACTGATCTAGAACAACTTGCTGGACACTGCTGAGATATACCGAAAAAGTGTGAAGACCACCTTCTTCAAGAAAGATGGTGCCAAAATTTGTCCATCTCGGGACTCCAGTGAATCCAGAATCGTCTGTCCCTAATGTAAACTTTCGTAAGTGGGTTATATCGTCATCCAATTGCCAAAAAATGCCATCACTTGATGTGTATCCACGCCCCCACAAATCATAAGTTCCACCCGAAGGGAAGAATATACTGTATTTCAAAAATGGAGCATTTTGTAGCGCATCTTCCAGAGCATCGTATGACTCACTTTGTAAAGTATTTTCTATCGTAATACCACTGGTCTCCCAGCCGTTTTCAGGAAGCCAATGAACTACAGGTTGAAATGCCCACTCATCCCGTGATTCTAGAAATACAGCCGCGTGCCACGATATAGTTCCCGACTGTCCAACGATAAACGATTTAGGATCAACTGAAGTAACAGTGAGATTCAAAGATAACTTATCCACTACTTGTGCCCCATTGAAAGATACCACCTGTCCTAAAACTGTTCCAGGGATCAAAGCTGAATTCGCCGCCTGTAACAGTTGATCGGCAACTGATGCACTCATCTCCAAAGATTTTAGAATCGGTGTATCTAATTGAAGTGGGTCTGCTGTTGACGAGGTCGAACTTGAAGGGCTCATCTGTATTCGTATCTGTTGATATCTACCAAATACAAACACACCGAGATCTGCAATCTCTGCTATGATATTAGTTACAACCTGTTGCGGAGCGGTGAAACCAGTCCATGCCACCGAAGTATCATCTTGAGTAAACGACGTGTCATTAGCCCTAAATGAAAATGTCACAGACGAGTCATTGGGTGTTTCAAATTCTGCTAAAATACTTGATAAAAGTGTTTTATTTTTACCAGTGTCCACTACAGGAGATAGAAAAATGTTACTTTCAAACCGCACATTGGTATCTGTATCAAAATCATGACTCGTATATTGACCAACATACATTTCATCAATAAGTCCAGAGAATCCAAAAACGGCGTCATTTTCTAAAGAACCAATCGTAAACTGTTTACTCTCAGCAAAAGCAGTCATTGAATCTGTAAGTGTAATGGCGTTAGCGTTATCCACTTTAATTGTTTGTGTACCGCCTGATACGATACCCCCCATTGTAACATGGTGCCATTTTGTGTCTATTGCAACAGTAGAATCCAGAGACAGTAAATTTCGTGAAACCTTTTTGATCCTACCGTCGGTGTCAACCACTATAGCATAAGGTAGGTCTGATACAATCGAGCCATAACCTGCTATAACACCAATGCCGCTGCTGTAGTTAGTTGTATTACTTTTGATCCAACACGAGATAAATATGGGTGTGTTATCATTGAATGGATCAGATGCTCCTTCATTAATGGTGGCATATCCATCCTTGTTCTGAGACAACAATCCGTTTTCATTTAATTCTGCCGGAACGCCAGCGGGAATGGCAGCATCACGACCATTGCCTGTTTGATCGGTCAAGGTTTGAGTTTGACCAAATTGCCATCGAGCAACTTCTGTGAGTCCGGTAGCATTGATCGTTATAGGTTTGAATGGAAGCTTCAGTTCTCCGCTTACTATGCGACGAATTAAGGTTTGCGACCCTGTTGAATCTGAAGCATTGACCCACAACGACCAGTCAGTTTCGTCATCCCATGTAACAAGAAAAGGCATTAGTCAAAAACTCCAGATCCAGGCGTAACATCTATTACGCGAATTTTGTTATAAGATATAACCACCAATGTGTGTAATGATTCATCTTGCTCGAATAGAATAATCTTGTGTATACTTCCAAAATTGGGTACAAAATAACTTTTCCATTCATTAGGTACTGCATCACCTGGAACTTCATCGAAGAAACGATATATTTTTCCTGCACTTGTACATACATATAAAGCATCAACCCCATGAGCCAAGTCATTGATTTCCAAAGTAACCGATTCTGCCGCGCTACTCTCCATCTCTAATTCTAGTGTCCACTGAACAGTGTCAGCTAATAGAGAGTTACCGTCGTTATACAAACCCCGATCCGTCGCGGCCCATGTTATATTTTTGAATCTAATAACCTTGTTGATAACACTAACATCGTTCTGCACAAGTTGCCCCTCTAGGGCAAAAAATTCAAGGCCATTTCCTGATGTGTAAAACCATCTATCTGATTCTAAAATCAAAAACGTGTCCTGAAATATGTTCATTGTTTGATCTTTGAAGGCGGTTAGAGATGGGCTTTCGAGGGGCATGTTGTCGGATGGGACCACGTCAGATGGGAGCCAGGTACCGAATTCATTATCTGAGTAAAATACTCCCTCGTTTGTCGTGACGACCTTGTTGCCGTTGATGATCCTGAAAGTAAATATTCGCGATGGCAGATTCACAGAATCTAACTCTGACCAAGTTGTACCAAAGTCTAATGTGAGCATAATGCGGCCCTTGCCGGTCTCTTTGTCGGCGGTTACAACATAAATCTCAGACTCATCCGACACATAGATATCCCAAATAAATGAAAATACAGGGTCAAAAGGCAAGAGAAGTTTTTCTAATTCCACTTCGTCATCATTGAATCCATACTGTAGTATAGTATCATCAGTTCCTATCCATACCTTTTCCAAGGAATAGGGATCGTTACTTGTATTTAGAAAAGCAATAGTAGTAGCAAACCGTATTTCAGTCGTATTTGCAGTCTCAATTATAACGTTCCAGTCTAGTGTAGAATTCAAAATATCATACCAATCGCTGGTGTGAGCGGCATAGTAACGGCTTTGTATATTATGAACATTGAACCTATCAAAGAAGAAGTTGTGTTGTGTTTCGTTGAAGATTCCTAATTTGATCAGATTCGTAAATTTGGATCTCCCCAAATTAGAACTAAGACCCGTATTGATATCTTCCATTTTGTCTTCAAGCTCTTTATGGGTAAATTCGCCCGTGTTAATTACATTGGCATTGAAGATAGTAACTTCCATGTTATCAAATTTATCGAAGCTCAATTTATCCCTGTCTACCGGATTAGTTGCTCGGCTGAAGGCGTTGAGAAAACTAACTTCTCCGGCCACAATATCAACGTTAATACCAGTCGAGTCTTCAGCTTCAAAGTCTTCTTGTTCTTCTAAAATATTAGCCTTCGAGGTTATTGGTCGTTGTGATCTAGGTATACCAATCAATCTAATAGGTATAAGTTCTAATTGGGATTGATTGACATATTTTGCCGTTACTAAGGATAAAAATCTAGTGTAATCATCCATAAACTGTATGATGGTCGCATCGTTGATAAGAGGTACGTTGTCGCCTGCCGCGCCAGTCTCGGGATCAATTTCTCCTTCCCCACCCTCTTGAATGGTTAATATATCGACCAAACAAGCATCCAGGAAGGTTTGTGAATCAGGGAGTAAGCTATTAAAATCTGTTAGCACCGCAGTCGCGCGCAGTTTGCCATCTAAAATTTGAACTTGACCAAGAATATCTGGCTCGTCAAAAGCAAAATCTAACCATGTAGGAATACCGTTTTTGAAAACAAAAATTTCAGCGTCAGGGTTGGTTTGTGACCAACCACCATTCCTGGCAAAGAATGATTGTCTCGGCAAATGAGCAGCCGAGACTATCTGGTTGGCCAATATAGGTTCTCTAAAAGATAAAGAATTATTGAATGTATTATATATATATCCAATAATGACCTCAACATCATCTACAAAGAAACTAGGAAGTTCCTTATTGCGAAATTCTTTTTTGACAGAGAGAATGTTGTTTTCATTTGACTGAACTAATCTGTTTTCTTGTCCTATGAATAGTCTATTACCGAGAGATCCCAACGAAACAACATCTAAACCGAATGCAATGCGAATAAAAGTGTTAAAATTAAGACCTTCAAACACTTTTTTAAACGCAACTGTTAGTACTCCAGCATTAAATAGATCATCTGTATCATTAGAAAAGACCCCCTGACCAGTGGAGATATATAGTCTTCCGGCAAAAAATGCCATAGTCCATATATCAAAAATATCATGCTGTTCTTCAAAATCGGCAATAATCTGAAAAGCACCACTACCTTGCCTTCTTAATACATGTTTACGAGTTATTGCTATAAGGGTGTCATCTCCAATGCTGTCGATTTCAAATGATACAAGACCACCGGTGCGTAGACCTGTATCTTCCCATGTGTCACCTATATCTGTGGTCTTATATATTCCCAATTCCGTACTTACCCATATTTCGTCTATGCCAGATGCGACTGCATTATGATATAGTGCGTAAGCATCAGTTGAAAAGGCGTTTATCGGTTGTGTTTGCCTGAATACAGAAAACGTTGTAATGAGTGCTATTTCTAACCAATAAACACCTTTATCTGTAGATATAAAGATATTACCGTCATTATCCTCAACGATATCCCTAATGTATTGCACTCCCTCTGTTCCACTAGTCGCAAACCAAAATGCTGGATCGACTGATAATAACACTTCAGTTGCCGAAATAGCCCAGATGAACCGATTATTCTGGGCTTTGAAAAACTTATGTACTGGGGTGTCAGTGAATCTAGATAATTCCCAGTTAGATCCAAAATCGTTAGAAATCAAAATACCCTGACTTGTACCAGCCACAAGGAGGTCGGAAATTTGTTCTAATTTATCTATGTAGACAGTAAATGGTCCGGTCGGGCTTAAGGATGTAGGAACGACTGTGAAAGCTAGATGCTCTAACACTCCAAAATCAGTATCAAGACTGTTGTTTCCATTTTCAAAACTAACAATGTTGGATTTTTGCAAGTCGATATCCACCTCTTGCCATTCAGGGCTGGACTCAATCAGTATACCAATCGGGGCAACATTTCCCAGACTATCTGTTTCAAGTTGGTCAGCTCCGACCCATTCTATTGGACCTACAGTACCACCATTATCTCCAACTGTAGCATCGATTAGGGTTATCTCTCTAACACCAAAGGTAAGATAAATAGACCCTTCCTCCATAAGTATCCTGAACCTTAATCTCTTGTTTAGATCAATAATTGGATTAGGTTTTATAGGAGTATCAAACGAGGTGATCCGCACCCATCTTGTTGATTCGTTGTCTTCAAACTCGAACTCGAACTTGTACGATTTTTCACTTTGAAAACCACCGGGGTCACTGTTGATTTCAGCAGTATCAACGACAAATGTCATATCAAGGATAGGTGCTTGAGATAAGTCATTGAATGAAAATACGGTACGATGATGACCTTGGGTAGTAGTACCTAAAGTTTGAATTTTGATGATCGCATTTCTTCCCTGAACGTATCCATTTGATAACACGAAAGACTGGATCAATGTAGTAATATCTATAGTGGTGTTGTCACCCGATTCACTTGCCGTCCATATAGACGGAGACCAATCAACAGACCCAAGAGTTGCAACAAGTGTCACTGTGGGCAATGATAAATCTGTGGCAGTTGAAACCTCTCCGGGATCCAATACAGACAACCGAAGTCTAACCGTATCTCCCACCGATGCCTCTGTATCATGTGCTGTGAAAACTATCTCAGCACTACCGACTGTTCTTCCAACTGGAATATCTACTGGGAATCTAAGATATACATCAGACGACAAACCAGTAAAATTACCAAATCTCAATCGGTCAGGACCACTATTCCACCAATCCTCATTTGCTGTTCGAGAGGAAGATATGTTAATAGCTCCATCGAAAACAACCGCATCTGTAACTGTCTCGGTAGTTCTATCAGTAAGCCTGTGCAAGTCACGCGAAGCGGTAGGTGAGTTATTATAGTAAAGCCGATCGCCGATAACACCCGCAAGACCGCTGTTATTTAACCTGTACCAAAATGGCCCGGTATCAGTAATATCGTCGATCACCGTCACAACGGCAGTGCTAAGATTGATAGATACTAAATCAATCGTGCCCGGACCCGCAGTATTATCTTGAATACCATACATCACTTGCTCTGATGCACCGACATATGCTAAAACTTCAACCAGACCACCAGAAAACATTGCTATGGTAGTGCTCACGCCGGTCGTGGGATTGATGGTAGACAAGTTGTTACCGGTGTCTCCAGCATATATAATCCCATTTACTACTTCTATGTTTGTTAAGGTTAAAGAAATAGAGACACTGGCTAATTTTTCACCGGTAGCCGGGTCCACAGTCCATAATTCATTTGGGGTAGAAACTGCGACATAGAGTTTGTTGTTTGTATAATCGAAAGCCATCTCATTGATGTTTTCTGAACTGTCAATTGTACCTATGAGATGTAATACATCGGAAAGACCCAATTTAGCATATAAATTTCCTGTTCCCGAGGTGGATGTAACATAGTCAAATTTCTGATCAAAAATGTACTGTGTGGCATTATCCGTCCCTGCGACTAATGTACCCATAACCGGGTTTTGTTTTAAGTTCAATAGAGTCGTCGGTGAGAACGAAGGTTTTCGGAATCCCACAAGAAGAAGATCATCGTGTAGATCGAAATCAATAACCTCTACAACTTGCCCGTCAGATGCAGTGGTAGCATAGAATGTGGTTCCATCCCCAAATGTCTTAGTGTTATCAGTGTTACCTTGGGGAACTATAAAAGTGTGATTACTAAATCTCTCAAGTAAGAACCGGTCAGGAAACAGAGTTTCTCTTATTCTCCCTTCATGATTTATTTCAGGAAGTTGTTCTCTATTTAGTGTTCCAAACTGTATTTGTCTGGCGTGAAGATCATCAAATCGAAAGGACTCCAAAACATTTTGAACCTCTTCAACTCCAAGAACTCTAAGTTCAATAGTTGGTAATTCACCGACGACAGTTCCTGTCTCTTCATCGAAAGGCACGATAGCTTCTGAGAAAACAATTCGGCGGTTGACTGAGTCGATTGTGAAGAATACACTAGGAAATCTTCCATTTACCCTCAAAAGAAACGTAGTACCAGAAATGTCCTCTTCTGACGTTGTAAAAATCCGACCATCTACCGTTGCCCAATCTGTAACTGTCAGTTCCGGACTCAAATCAATCCGGGTAGGATCGAAGCGCGCTCGATGGCGATGCCGATGCGGCAATAAAAATCGGCTCGTGTACTCGGCGAGAGGATCAGCCATATCTTTGATGTCTCGTAAATCAGTAGCATCAATCGTAAAACCCGTATCACTTGTAGTCACTTGCCCCAAAAGGATGGCATTTTCCGGTGCAATGGATGTTGTTTGTGCAATGATATCCGCATCATCAATCACTTTGTCTACACTGTAGTAGAAAATAGTTCCGTCTACTAGAGGTAGCTCAACGTCAGTATAACTAAAAGTGGTACGACTTACAGTAGCAATGTCCGTCCAGCTGTGCAAGTTATTGATTGAACGATATACAGTAAAACCATCGAATTCTTCATTCAGAGAGTCCCATGTAATAACTATATTTGCTCCAACCAGTATAACATCAACACCGGTTGGTTCGGTGAGAACTCCTTCTCGTTTTGGAATGCCCCGTGCAAATGTTAGGTTGATTGCTCCATCAGGGAGATGCAATGATTCCCTTCCATAAATATCAACTGCTGTTATGTAATAGGAATAGATTTGGTCATTGATCAGACCAAAATCTGTGAATGTCAATATATCCTTATCCATAGTGTCAATTAGAGTCCAATCGGCACTTTCGAATGTGATGTCACCCACTTTTTTGTATAGATTATATTGAGATGTAAATAAAGTGTTACTCCTATTCCACGATAAATGAATTTGGCGATCATTAGCCTTTACCTCGACTGAATTGGGTGGGTCGGGCAAAGGTAGACCACCAGCAATAATAGTTAATTCTACGACGACTGATGATGGACCGGCAACATCTTCAGAATTGAAAGGTGTCAGTGTAATAGTAAATCTATGATTAAGTAATACATTAGAAAGAACAAATCTTTCAACTCGTCCCAGTCGTTGATTAACGAGAATACTTCCAAGGTACTCATCTTCAGTGTCGTCATCTTCAATAACTATAAGAACATCGTTGGTGTCAGGTTGATTGTCCCAAGTAACAGTAATAGTTCGGTCATTGAAATCAAACTCAGATTGCAGGTTTGACAATCGTAAAGGCAAGGAAAATAGACCTGTTACAAGTCTGATGTAATTTCCAAAACTTTCAAACCCAGCATTGTCAAGTGCAGTGAGTCTAAACGTTACCAATGTATCCTCTGGTATTGGGAAGTATTCTAGGAGATCAAATGTATATAAAGATATCTGTTCTTCCGTAAACCCGATGGGAACGTCTATACCTAAACTCTCTCCTTGTCCATCAACAGTGAGATAAATCTTATACCTAAATGTAACGGCAGGATCATAAGGTGTGTCACCATCTATCCATGAAAGGTTTACCTGTACACCTGATCCGCTTTCTTCCATTGTGAAGGCTATCGCTTGAGGATCTCTTGGGGCCGCTGTAGGTTGTGGAGTGACACCTATAGAGACGCCACTGGACTCCCTATTTTGAGTGTCAATCGTTTGAATTGTTACTCTATATTTTTGTCCTACTCTGAGTCCATCAATTCGGTCATTGTACAGATTTCTATTAACATTGAATGATGTTCTAGTGCTGGATATCTCAGTATTATCTGTATCCAGCTCAACATAAGTAATCTTCCAGTGCTGTATTTTAGTGAAAGATATGTTGGGTGGCCGTTTCCAAAGAATGTTGATACCTGCTTCTGATTGCGGCATCAACACTGATACGGGATTGGGCGGGTTAATAACAGAGAGAGAAACTACCACTGTGTCTGTACTGGCAGTTGACCTATTCCCGCTTTGGTCTACCGCAAAAAACCTATAGAAATAAGTATCACCTTCTTCTACACTGTCTGCGTACATTGTGGCAGTTTTATCTATTGTATCGATAAGGGTAAAAGTACTGCCATCATCACTTCGGTCTACTTCATAGTGACTAAGGTCATCTTCTGTATTTGCGGTCCATGTAAGAAGCACTATGAAGTTATAAAGGATTGCCGGATCTTCGTTACTTAATTCGGCATCAAAACCAGAAGGACTACTTGGTGGTCCAGCATCCACATAACTAATAAAGTCTACATCTGACCTTGGACCTTGAATGCCTGTAATCCCTACTCTTCTTTGTACATACATGAAGAAGATACCATTAGCGGACAATTCAATTATTCTATCACCGAATGTGTTAACATAATATTTGTCGATTAACCCGTTGCCCGCAGTGACTAAAATATTAGGAAAAGCCTGTCCCTGAATTTCCCATCCTTCTATTTTACCATCACCAACCAACTCAGACACTCTGTTCATTTGGTTGTCGATAGTACTAAAACGCCGCTTATCGGCAGCAGCGAGATAGGCATCACCGTCAATGAAGGCTTCTAGAAAAAAATGTTCTGTTCTGATTGGCAAGGTTTTCCCCTACAGATTGATTTTGATTTTTTCACCGTTATCAAGCTCAAATAACATACCGAAGTTAAGTATGCGGGGTACATCAAAATCTCCGCAATATTCACTTGTAACAGCATGAAACAGTCTTGATGCCGGTATGGTTGCCGCGGTTGTTTCACCGGGAATTATCCAACTTAGATTGAGTCCAGCCGCGCCGGTCCGCTCAAAGAAATGGACTTCTATATTATGAAATCCTTCCGATAGATTAACTTCCGCACTTTCGTTTGCAAATGCTTGTATCTGATTCATAGATATAATTTCAAAACCGTTAATGATTAATCTGGAACCATCATCAGATCCCAAGATAAATGTGTAGGTTCCGGTTACTGGTGCTTGTACTTTGCCTATAAAACGGATTGCAAAATTTTGTTCAAAATCAATTAGGTTGCAATCCCCACCAGGTATCCATGGCGTTTCTATAAGTGAAAAGTCAATGGTTGGCTCTAAACATACCACGTCGGGTGTAAACTGAGAAAAATCAGGTATGCTTGTTAGAGTGCCAAGACCAGTTTTGTAGTATTCGGCAGTCAAACCGGGCTCATTAACTATATTACATGTAGCACATATGAAGGATTTGTCAGTGGATACTGTCTCAAAAAAGCTACCGTTGAATGCATCAATAGTAACGTACCATCGTTGTGTTGGTGACACGGACTCTCCGGGCGTAAATGTAATAGATTGGGTGTCATTGGATGCCATCGTCAAACCCGTAGCAGGGAATATATTACTACCACTGCCATGTGACCAACCTGTCTGGTCACTACCACTGAAGAATGTGTGAACCAATTGAGTTCTAAAGGGGTCATTATAGAATCTAGTTCTAAAGTGGTAATTATTCGATGTACTATCTATATTTTGATAATTGAAACTTACTATACATATAAATGAACTAGAATCGTAGGGGTCGCCGGGATTGTTCGTAGGATTAAGTTGAGGAATTCCTGGTGAGAGCAGCTTGGCTCCAATACGTATATTAGTACCAAATTGACCCTGTGCGGATGTAAATAGTCTATCCGGTTCTATAATTTGATAGTCTCCAAAATCTGCACTATTATTGGTATTTATACCAAACACGACATCACTAGAAATTGGAATAAACGTATTGGCAGTCAACAAGCCCTTGACAGGTCTACTGGGCACCACAAAGTTAGTAGTAAAGAAGTGGCTAGATTGCGCGGTTAAAGTCCTCAAAACCACAGAGGTTAGTGTTGGCGTTATATCTCTTACAGAACTTTGCAGTATCACCCTGAATTGCAAATACTGGTCGGTGATATGTTCCAGTGAAACGAGACTATTGCTATCTAGTACTAAGTTCGCACTCCAGTCAGCAGACAGCGCATCATCTTCTGTGACTCCTGTCCTTATCTGTACATTAACAGAAGTTCCTGTTGGTTCCACACTAGTCCATGTAATACTTTTCCATGACACTAAATCATTAGAACCATTGAACACCTGCGAAGTGTATATACCAATTTCTTCGTCGATCTGATCGGCGGAGAAAAAACTTCTTGTATTTGGTGAATCATATGTAAAAACTATTTCTCCATACTCAGTTATATCAACGATCCGGCTTTCATTGACAAAGTTTTTCAGATCCGCGATATTAATCGAATATGCAAAATTACAACATATCTTGTTATTATCTGCAACTTGTTGTTCAGTAGGACATGACGGATTAGTTACCGGGGGATCACTTATGTTACCTGCTTTGTCCCTAAGCCTCATATACACTGTTTTCGTGGTAAGAATGGCAGTCCATTTGGTGACCTTGGAATTTGATATTATCCAAACACCATCCACACCAGCAGTTTCATATTGTATAAAATCATTAATTTCTTCTGTATGTTTGTAGAAAAATTCCCACGAAGGCTCCACATTTTTAAACATGTTAACACCAACTGACGCAATTGTCGTGGTATCTGTTTCGGGTATTTCTTCCAGTGTAGGATCAGCCAATACTGTAGAATCCACCGTTCTTATCCTATTGATATTTTGATTGAAAGAACTATAGCTCTTGACAAAATCAAAAGTATCAAGGTTTGTTTTGTAGATAGTTGTGGAATCACTGGATCCGGTGAATATAAACGCTTTATCCGGTGATGTTACAAGTTCAGCATCCCTGATATGGACCTCGTTTACAAAATCTTCTGGTCCGTCGAAGATAATCAAGTTGTCATCCGTTTCAAGATCAATTGTAAACACCCGACCTTGATTACCAGTACCAACAATCATTGTGTTATCGAAAATATCCAGGGAATAAATCGATTGACCTATATTCTGGAATCGTACAGACAGTATATCACCGACAAGTTGGTATATCCTTCCGTCACTGGATCCAAAAAATATGGTTCCATCGGAGGATGCTGCAATTCCTCTGGCGTGTGCCCCGGTCACACTGCCAATTAAATCAAATGTAGTTCCATTCACGGACTGATAAATGGCACCGCTACCACCTGCTGTCCCTGTAACCATAAAGAGAACATTGAAAAAAGTTTTTATTTCATTGACCACTCTGCTCTGGTTATCGCTGTCAATTGCCTGAATAGATGCCCATGTGTCAGTTGGTGGATCATACTTAAAGACAACTGCCGGAGCACTAGTGGCTGCAAACAAAAATACAGTTTGGGTCGATTCATCTGTCCAAGTTCCCAGTGTAGATCCATTTCCAACAGTAAACGTTTCCACACCTATTGTTGTAGTAGGTGGAAAAGTTAAGCTATCAAACACATTGTTGATGCCTTCGCCAATGTCGTGTTCTATGATAGATTGGACAGGAGAAAATTCTTGGGGAGTTTCTCCGTCAGTAGTAAAGTTCTCAAAGTTAGATAAAATCACCCCATCTAATCCAGATAGTGGGTCAAACACTAATAACTGGAATCTGATGATAGTTCTAGTAACAACACCCAGTTCCTCTAGACAGCCGAACGGTGGATCCCGGTCAATCATCATAGTGGTAAATGGTAGACCCGTAAGTTGCCGTTCATTGAATAGTAATATGGACGGCTTATCTAACCCTGAGAGTAGTAACAACTGCTCTTTATCAGTATGATCCATCTTAGTAATCGATCGCCGTAGGTCTCCACGAACACTTTTCTCGATATTAGTTTGGTTGAAATTATGAAATTCGGTGAAGCGGTTGGACACTTCGATTTCTACTCGGTCATCTACCAATAAGTCGGTAGCAAACAAAACAGATTGACCAACTTCATCAACAGTGAAACCAAACGATATTTTGTTGCGATTTATAAATACAGTTGTAGATTCTGTCGTTAGTCGATTATTATCATCTAACTGTAATGCACTAAAATCAAGCACAAAATACAAGTCTTTATCAAATACTTGTTCGGTACTTAGTTCAAGGTTATCGTAGATTGATACCTCATCTTCAATAATGTCGTGCGCCACATCTTTGAATACTATCTCATGCAAGGCATACAAGGAGCCAACGTACAAACTATTGGTTTCCTCAAAGTAGGCAATAGACGAGATGTTATCATTTAAGATTCCGTGAGTTCTAACATTGAAGTTAGTAAACTTCATGCCGTTCATACGTTCGACACCGGTAGCTGTAGCAATAAATCTTAGGAACTTATTAACAATAGTGATATCAGTAACATGAGACGACCTCATTCCGCTACTGCGATCAAACGACAACATATTGTTGGGACTAAAGTTTTCAATGCGGAGTAAGCCTGTATTTGACCCGGCCCAAATGATGTTATTCTCATCAACGGCAACTACTTTGATTTCTTTGTTTGTTTGTATAAAGATAGGTGAAGACAAATCCGGATGTGCTACATACACACCGTCAGTTAGGGGATCAAATGTGCCACTTGTAACAGCACATACGGCTTGTCCATCTTTATTAACAGAGATAGAGTTGATAACTTTTCCAAAAAGCGGTTGATTTTCTCCGCTTTCTGCGCTATGTAATGGTTCCCAGAAACGTCCTGCCGTCCTTGAGAAAAACAGACCCTCAGTCGTACCAGCATACCAAATTCCGTTCTTCCCCCACTTGACGGCAGTTGCTAATCGATTTAGAAGTAGACACTTCTCTCTATCTATTGCCCCACTACTATTAAAGCATGTACCATCGTATGATGTTGTGTGTCCCTCGATGATAGTAAGTTCGCTGGTAAACACATTGTGATAATATAATCCCCCAAAAGTTGCCACTACGATATTTCCAAAGGCATCGACAAATAAGTCATTGATTCGGTTATCTGTCCAGCCGACTACTGAGTTAGTGTTGAATTTGGAGGTACTGTGTGGTTTTGCATCATATCCGAAATACATTTCTATATCTCGCCAATGAGCAAGCATTCCAACGTTTTCAGAAAAGTCACCAAAAGCAAACTCTTTGGTATCTAATGAACTAACTCTTCCGTCACTTAAAGAAGATGTAGTAGATATATCGTTGGTTGTTACGATATGTTCTACCAACGCATCACCAATAAGTTGGAAGTCAGGATTTTCAGTACTTTGCAGGAGATTTACGTTCCTATCGAGTCTGTAGTCATACAGCATCAAAAAGGATTTAGACAACGTTGATGGTGGAACCGCAGGATTAGATGCAACCTTGTCATCATCCAGCTGAATAACCTCATCATTTCCTTCAATTGCAGAACCCCTAAATGAACGGAGTGTAGAATTATAACTTGACAGAAGTAAGGAGTTGTTCTTTTCAAAAACTATAATACACTGATCGCTGGCAAATCCTGCTGATGGATTCTTGCAATCATCCGTTTGATTTGTTATTTGAGTTGCGGCAACTATCGGAATGCCCATTGTTGAAAATGACGCTCCCCAAATCTGGCTAATTGGCTCTGTTCTGTCTTCCCATGCTACAACAATAGTAAATTGAGATGAAGATACTGCTATACTGGGATTGATAGAATTTCTATTTAGTTCACTAACCGTCTGTGATGTCCCGAATGATGCTACATCCCCAGCATCATTAACAAACGGGGTTCCAGATGTGTTCCAAACTCCTGTTTCAACGTTTCGGAACCCCAAATAAATAACGGACTCGTTACCGTCTACAAGGTGCCCCTCACAAGTCAACCATAAATTTGGAAAAACAAACTCTAATTTAGCGTTCTTGAAATCCATTATCGACTGGTAAGGATCGGTATCATCGATCTGCATAACTACAGTATCTTCATCAAATTGACCGCTTGATTTCCATGCTTGATCTGTGTTAGTCCATTCGGCCCAAAGTATCTCCTGTCTTCCATGTCGATTGTCTTCCCACGTCACATGTACATTATCAAAAGAATCTACCTTAACGTCTGGTCGAGCTTTGTCGCTTCTAAAGTTGGTAATACGAACTTTAGGATTCCATCCAGCATTATCGCGCACACTAACTGATATTTCGGTGCGACCAAAAGATGTATCTTCGTACACAACCCATACCCTGCCTAAACTGTCGGCTGCAAGAGATGGACTACGAACGTTGAACTTATCAGATGACATAACAATGTCGGGGGTGTCCCACTCATTACCATCAAATGAGCTATAGAAAATCTGTGATTGGTTTATGCCATCATCCTGCCACACTGCGTGATAAACACCCAAACTATCCAGAATAATTTTTGGCTTACGGCTATTACCGGTTTTAACAGCAGGGCTCGTAAACATACCCGATCCGTCCAAGAGCAACTGAAAAGCCCCTGCACTATCTCTGGTTTTCTGATAAATTTTTAGGCTATTACCTTTGCCGACAATAGCATAGTCTCGTTCGGTCGCTGTATTGATCGGGACGAACACGTTTGCGTAGAATAATCTTATTCTATCTTCGTAGAAATAAATAATCTCCTGAAAGACTCCATCGTTAACATATACACCAAAACCGCTTTTGTCGATGTTAGTCTCCTGGAATTCATCTGCTTCAAGACGATCAAGATCAAAAGCGAAACTTACTCTCCACCCCTTTTCATTACTAACCCTATCAAACCATGCGTGCCCATGAGTTCTTTGAGAATAGTAGTGTATGGCGTGTGCAATGGTGGTGCCTAAAACATATGGGTCATATGGATCTTCGATAGCAGCAATAGGAAAGTTTACGGCCCGGAAAGTTGTATCCAAAGTAAACCAATTACTTTTTGTGTCAGGTTCTACTGATGGTAGATCAGTAGCCGTTACATTACTAATTCGATCAAAGTCGTTCTGAAATATTTGTACATTATCATCGCTAGTGTCTAGTTGGTAATCGGGATCGTGTTTATCACCAAATATAGCGGTGACGCCATTTGCAGTTCCGATATACTTGTTTCTGTTTTTGTCAACATGAATGGTTGTTATCGGTGAGAAATTACGAGTGACTGTTGGCAATCTTGTCGAAACACTATTTTCATTAAACTTGATAAGCTTAGCAGATTCATCTACATCATCTGGTAACCAAGAAATCAAGTTATCAAACACATAGTCGATGCTACCACCCTCAATCTGCCCAAGATTAGAGAAAAAGAATGTGTCTTCATTAGGAAGACCACTCTCTAATCCAAATGCACCAACGGTTGAATATCGGAAGAATCTAAAAGTTCCGAAATTGATATTTTTACCATCAATGTCTCCAAATTCAAGTCGTTTCAACTGCGAAGGATTACTGAACGCGCCCTGTACATCAATGATAAGCTGGTTGTTCATAAATATCTGAACATTTGTATTCTTTCCTACAACCTTAAATGTCTTGGCAACACTTAGATTTGGTCCCTCTGTTATATTAAATGTGACAGACTCACTTGATAAGAAAGTTACAGAGTTCCACGCCAAAGTTATTGTGGCAAAATACGTTCCATCGTGGATGTATAGTCCCAGATTGGGCTCAGGATCACCTTCTGCGAGTGTTATCCCAGGGGCTACAGCAACCTTAAACTCAATTGTCCAACCCGTGCTGTTACTAACTTGATTTTCCCAGCTCGACCCGGAGGTTTGAACTTCCTTCGTGATAAACTGTCCCTCATCGATGGGATTACTGTCTCCTACTCCCACATGAAAGAAGTATCGTTGTCCGCGGTCCAGAATATTATCAGGTATAGCGAACGAACTTTTGGTGTACTCAGTTACCCCTGTGTCGAGAATTGGTCCATCCAGCGATGGGGTTTTTGTCACAAGGACACGAAGAAATGCCGGTGCATCCCCAGAGTCCGCGGTAGTTTTATGAATTTTCCATTCTAAAATAGGCTCTAGATCTGCTAATTGGTCTACTTCTATTAATCCACTTATCTCTAGATCGAAAACAAACCAAAGAACGTCACTGATGGTCAAGTTATCACTCCGTAATTCCGCTAAGACAGACTCTCCATCAGTTATCCTAATTATGACATGAACTACATCTCCCGGATTTAATTCTAAACGAATAAATTGGCTATTACTATCTGCAACAGCTACACCGTTGATAAACCATTCGATTTCAATAACACCAGTTGTGGCGACATACTCACTATCTTCTAGAACCCATTCTACCTTGAGTATGTCATCTACATTCGCATCCAATGGTAAAATCTGAACAGAAGTAAAACTTGTGTCAATTTCTTGAATTATTACTGCCGGGGTTTCCGTAACAGCGCCAAACTCAATTCCATCGGACGGGAGAATTTTGGCAACCCATGATTCTCCTGCGCTAGTGGCAGAAGCAGGTAGCGTACATAATCCGTCATGACGGGATATTGGCAAATTGTCCCTAAACCACCGTATCCTGGTACCAGATTGGTCGTGATCGTCAGGGTCTTGGTAGGTATATATGAGGTCTATATCAGACGCCAGCGACGGACTTACAGGAGAAAGGCGTTGATTCGTAATAAACGGGAGACTGTTAACCTTGAACTGAAATTGAGACCATGATGTTTTATCGCCGTCAGGGTCAGTAGCTTGTATCTGCCCGAAATAAGTTTGTCCTCGGCTCAGATTATGTATATCATGTTCGTAACTTGACCCGCTATTCTCTTCACTGATACTGACTATATTTCCATCAAAGCTGTTGCTTCCCCAATTGGTATTAGTGCTACCTATTCTAAGTGCTCTTGACGCCTGACTTGGTGTGGCAACATCTGACACAAATTCCCAAGTTATCACCGGGTTAAAACCAGCAACAATGGGAGAATCGGTACTAGATGATGTTTCACCATTTATTCTAATATCATCAATGGATGCCATTCTAGATCCTTACTGTTGCCCCTTGTATCCTCAGTCCGTCAACGGTCCAACAAACGGTCTTCGTAGTAGGGTCGAAACTCCCGCCCGAGGCAGGACACGAACTAACCTGACTAATGTTTAACCTAGACACTGTAGATGGTGTGGAAAATCCAAATTCGTTGTCCCAAATTGGTCTGGATCCTTTTAGTAGTTCTCCGTTTGATCGAGCAGCTGTTATATTACCACCTTCCGCAAATATCTGGTTAGTGGTTACTGTCGATGGTCGTGCATAAGAAATCGAATGAAACGAAGATGACTTACTAGATAACAGACTATCGGTTGCATAATCTAAGCCAAACCTCATAGTCAATAAAGCATGTTCGGGGTTATTTCCTTGTGCTTTTAACACTAAATCTCCAATAACTCCTCCAGTTTGAGTTACTTTGTGGGCCGTATAACCGAATCCTACTTGATTCAATGAAATCGCCGCCGCGGTTGGCGTTATTGTCGATGGTCCTAAGTGATTAGTTCCCGGTTTGCCATCAATTGCTATCTGAACGTAGTTATCAAACCCAGAGATAGCCCTCATAAACAGGGTCACATGATGCAATCCGGGAGTGTACGGTTCAGACTCAAAAATGAAATCAGGATCATTACCAGCTTCGCACAGGGCGAATTGTATAGCATTCTGGGTTTTAGAATATCCTATTTCAGAAATAATCCATTCTCCCGTACCGGCGGTAATGGTCTCAAAACCGCCAGAAGTTGTCGAAGTTGCTTTTGCTAATATCGGTGCTACTTTAGGAACCAGTTGCTTTGTAATCGTATGTCTTGTTTGACCGATAGCACCGGGTGAAGTCCACCAAAATGATATCATCAACTGATATAAACCGCTAGCACCTATCAGACTAAATGTGTTAGTGTTATTAAAACGAACGTTATCTACGAATTGAAGACCGCTCCTGATATCAAATTTACTGGTGAATATGTTGAATGTCTCGAAATTGGCAAAAGTGGGAGACGTTGTAACTATAGAAAAATCCTTACCAGCGGAATCTTCTGTAAGACTACCGTCAAAAGACCAAATTCCTTTTACAGTGGATGATATTGCCATTAGTTAAGTGCCATTATAGGTCGTTGTAGGTTAGTAGTATTGTTGCGCCACTATCATCTAAATTCTTTTTATTCCTTTGCATTGTTCTTTTTATCCACAAATAAAAGTGGTCATTTTCGTACACGGGATTACCTACCCTGTTCGATATGTTCAAATGTTGAATCAATTTTACCGTGTTAGAACCCCCATCCCCAAAGAACCCCGTGAATCTACCAGAATTTTGTACAGGAGCAGTTATTTCGTCAGATATTATTTGGGCCGGTGCGGGATTAATTCTAAACGATGTACTAATTGCAAAAGCAGTAGTGTTATCTTCCAAGAAAAATGTAGCTAATCCTGTGGTGCTACTAAATTCATAACTATCAACAATATGATGTTCTGCTGTCCCACTTGGATCAATAATTAAGTGGGCACCATTAAAGAATCCATCTGCAAATCCGGTGACAGTGAATCTGGAGTCCCCTGAAGTCGAAGCAGTGATCTCGTTGCCACCTGCTGATACACCAGCCGCCAACGTACCAGTTCGTCTATCGAATAGCGGTACCTCAATTCCTGCATCAATTCTAATATCTGCATTAGGATTCTGCACCACAAATACAGATACATTATTGAGCACCCATTCCACAGACCCATCATCTGAGGTCATTTGTATCGCAACACACCGATATTGAATAAGACTATCTGTAGGTGTTGTGTCGAATAAATCAGACACTTCTAAATAATGTACATTGTCAGGGAATGGTTCCATAATGGCTGGATATGCAAATGGTGGAACAACTATCCTCGTCAGTCCAGTTAATTGTAAGGTTGATGCATTGACTCCACTATACTGTGCTATTTCAGAACCAAATTGTACCAAGCCAGCACTGAGAGTTGGCATTGTTGAACCGGGAGCAAGAGTTAAACTAAGGTCAGCAGCACTAATTGCTGCTCCCACTTGGGTGCGATCTGTAATCTCATTCGGGGCTGCATACCCACCTACGCTAGAAGACGGGGTACTCTGAGAGACCGTAGGATCAGCAGGAGTGGTGTATTTCATTAACGGAACACTATGCTGGGCAACATCTGTTCTCATGTATATTACTAATCGTGGAGGATCAGCAATCTCAGGGGACACATTTACTCTCCAAGGTAACGCAACACCTCTCGCCAATGTTAGACCACCTAATAGAGCCTGTCCTCTCTCTGTCGCACCAGTTGCTTTTCGGCGAATGGCAAGTTGGAAACGAGTCCCCCCGGAGGTTGCCGTCTGTAAAGTTGTTGTTGTCCCAGTTACAGGAACACTGAGTCTTGTTTTTTCACCATTTTTGATTGCAACTGTTGCAAAAACAGTGGTTGCAGCCACAATATCAGACCATAAAGTTGTCGGTGCTATAACCGACAATGCAGTGGCGTTATCTAGTTCTACAATTTCAATTTCTTCTATTGGATCTGGTTCGCTAGCACCATAATAATATAGCACTACCTCTGCGTTATGTACATCATCAACACCAAATGTTGTATTAACAGAACTCGGTATAAGCCATTCATATGCAGCATACCCCCGGCTGTTATCTGGACCTCCAACAGCCAAACTAAAAGAATTGAGTTCTGATATTGTTCCCGGTGCGGCTGTACTATCCCCAGACAACCCTATTGTTGTCGTGGCAGCCATTTCAAATTTAACTATTCTTTTTGCACTAGCCATTACTCTAAATCCAGTGTACTAAATATTGTTCCATTATACAAAACCATGTTCTGATTGTTTTCATACCCAATATATAAGTATTCTTTATCCCCAAATATGGATGCAATCGGAGCTGATACAGGCGGGGTCAATTCCGCAAAACTGATACCATCAAAAGACCAAAGACTGCCGCTTTCTAATCCAATATAAAGAACATTATTGAATATCCCCACCGCAGTAGTAAATGCTCTACCACCGCCAACGGCATCCGTAAACGTAAATAACAAAGTTGGTTCCGTTACATTGTGTGTATATATCTCCCCTGTACTCGTTGCGGCGTTATATGTAAAGATGTATATTGAATCATTAAACTCAAGCAACTTAAGAGTCTCGACAGCAGTGCCAAAAGTATATAAAAATCTGGCGAATGGTTCCAATATCCAGAAGTTTCCATTATTACCCAATAAGTACACAACTTCAAAAGTTGCCACGTCTGAAGTTACAACTGGCGGGCTTTGAGTATCATCGACCGTAATCTTTAGTCTCTGCTCGATCACCACAATAAAATCGTTGATCGGATACTCGGCGGAAAAAACCGACAGAAACACTTTAACTTGTTCTTGTAAAGAGGTGTTTCCTCCTACATCCGTTAATAGTGCCTCCAACTTCTTTAGTCCGCTGGCATCCTCAAAATCCCATTTAGTTTTGGGGCTGAATCCAATTGATTTTCCAAAAGCATCAAAGTCGGTAACAATTTCCGACAGAGGGAGACATCCACCGGTCGGGTCTTCTGGGTCTTCTAAATCTCCTAATGATAGATCACCACTGGCATCACATTCCCTTAATCGGATAGTTTCAACACCAGTTGTTGCATCTTCAGCAAATATATTAACAACTTGATCAAGTTGATTAGACACAGTGCTGCCGCCCTCAATTTCAAGAATTGCTTCAGGGGGCTTGGTATCTATCAAAAACATTCCAGACTGCTGTATATGAACGTTGTGTACAAATCTTCTAGAAATCTGATCAGGTGCTGGATCAACTTCATCTACGCATGTTGTAGATGCGTTTTTCACTGTTAATCTAAGTATGTAATCATCAGAACTGGCAACATTCTCTAAATTCCATCTCACCACATTCCGCCCAACAGATATATCTGCGACGATGATTGTCCAATCTATATCTCGTTTTCGGGACGAATATTCTAGTGTATATCTAACTTTTTGGTGATAGGTATTTCTAGTTAGTGTTTCATCTAAGATGATTAATATAAAATCAGTATACAAAATATCCGACAAAGGATTTATAATGGCAGGAGGTATTAATTCGAATACATTGATAGAAAATTCATCGCTAATACTCCAGCTTGAAACAGATTCATCAAAAGAACTAACAGCACGCATTCTTATACGAACCGTATTGCTTTTAATCGATTTGCCGACTTTCCATGTGAATGATGTATCAGAGTATTTAATTCTTCGTTTTACTGTGTGCCAGTTCGTGTCACTAGCCCGGTAGTCATCCGTGTATTCTATTTCGTAAGTTACAGAATCGTTAGGCATCGACGAATCATTTGAAAGAGGATCGTTGATCGTCCATACTATATCTACCGTGCCTCTGTTGAATGCCAAACTCCCTCTTGGGCTAGTCATATGAGGCGCAAACAAATTTGCCTTGGCAGTACCTAGAATAATTAGCTCTAAGTCGAAACCTCCACTCGTTCCTCTTCGGGCTGCCTGAGCAGATGTCTCCCGACCTTGAAGAAGCAAGACAGCAATGACGTTATCACGGTTCCTTAGTTTATTAATGACACTTGGGTTATCGATCTTGATTGGTTGATCAGGACTATCATAATTGATAGTAGGAGTTCTTATTCTGCTATCATTAGCATTAGTACTGTTGTCAGCTGTTGATTTTACAGGTTCAAACGATGCCAGTGTAGTGCCTGAGTTTTCTGCAACCCAAGTAGTATCAACAGTCGGTCTATTGGTTTCTGTAAAAGCAGTAGTCGAAGAGCCAGCACTAGGAATACCACCCTCCCCCGAACTGTTCCACGCAAGTTCTCCGTTAATCCAGATGAAGGCAGCATCATTGATGAAGTAATTAATTTGTACTTCTGTTGGTTCTAAGTCATTTGATATATCAAACCGTTTAATATAATAGTTGGGGTTATTCAGAAAGCCCCCTGTTGTGGTAATCGGTGTTTCATCCCTACCATCATATTCATCGTAGTCCGACACCCACGAAGGAAGTTCCCTTCTCAAGATAATAGCAGACCCCGCAGTTACGTTATTAGCACCCCAAGGAGACGACCAATCGTCACCGATACCCGTGAAGAATGGAGCATTATCAATCTTCCACAAATTAACAGTTGAGCCGGTGACATCAAAATTAAACATTTCCGGTGAAAAAGTTTCCCTGAAAAACTTTTGAGACCCGGTGATAAAATCTACACTATTAGAAAGATCTGGAGCAGTAGTATCAGAGTACACCCATTTAGACCCGAAATTTATTACTCGTGCCAATTTATCTGCGGACGTAATACTGCGTGCCGTATTAGTATGATCGACTACAGTTCCTGTGGCTGAGGTAATTACTCCATTGTTAATGCTAGATGTATTAACTACTACGTTTGGATTATCTGTAAGGAATCCAACAGTCACTAAATCTATCTTGCAACCATCAGCATCGTCAATACCATTGGTACCTACCCCAATTCGTATATGGGCTACAGCCATTTGCCCATTCCAAGTGCCACTGGTTGTATCCATTGCCCCTGAGCCATTGTCTGTGCCAAAATTAGAACAAACATACCAAGTAACATGCCCATTGGCGTAAGTAGTTTTAGCACACCTCCAACCAAGCCAATGCCCATGAAAGTAGGCGTTTACCTTATAAGTCTCGTGTAATCCTATTAAATGAGTTCTCGAATTGGCGTCATCTGCTAAGCTATTAGAATAGGTTGGAGATGCTTCATCAATAGCAGTGTGACCAAACATAAAACACCACTTGTATTTATGTCTGTGCTCTTTAAGGGTTGCTTCAAGCCATGCTCTTTGGTCCTCGTAAGCGGCAGACATAAAATTTGGGCCATTATCCGCTTTTGGGTCACCGCCACCTAAATCTGTTTCAGTGGCAAGCCAGTCATTTATGTGGATAAATAAAGTATTACCGTTGGTGTAAAAATAGTAAGAACCACTGGATGCATCATTGGTACTCGCGGCATGCTGTGACTCTACTGCTTGCCAGTCCTCTTGTCCAGCGCGATAAACTTGCATTCCACGGGTTATCATATGCTGGCATGGAAAATATTCCCATCGAGCCCGTCTCGTTGTATCACCTGCTTCGTGATCATAATTACCGGGCGAGAAATATAATGGAACTAAAATAGTTTCGAGGTCTTCCCTCGTTGGTCGCCACTCTGTTCTAGCAGTTGCAATATCAGCATTACTAGGTTCTCGTGCCATATTGCCGGGACATGCAACAAAATCGGGATTGAGAGAAAGTATAGTTGGTACACACAGAGAAGTAGTTTCTTCGTTAAGTCCATCAGCGACAGCGCTAGTGTCTCGTCCTTCCGGGGCAGATATGAAACTCCAATTGGTTTCAGCGGATCGCGGTCGTCTTAATCTAACACTCTGTATAGTAGAGTCTGCTACAAATGACGTTCCATTCCAAATTTGAAGCCGGTAATAAATAATATCACCAGCGTTACCAATGGTTGGACTGACATCTACAAGATGGACATACGGTACGTTCGCAATAGCTGACATACCATAAGTAGAGTCACCCAGGGCACCAGACATAGCAGCGTTATCGGCATATTCTACATAAAATAGATCGCTGGTATCAAATTCTCCGCTGACAGTGAAGCTATGCTCAGTGGGATGAAATGCTCTCGGATTAAGAACTGTTGCCATTCATGCTCTCCAAACTAAATACCACCGCCGCCGGGTGTACCACCGCCACCGCCACCGCCGCCGCCGCCCGGGTCGGAGACCCCGCCGGTGCCACCACCTGCTCGTTCATCATCTCCCGGTTCTTGTTTGACTCCTTGCTGGGTAGGCAATTTTTTATTCAAGAACATATCAGGATCTCCAAATATTAAGTAAGGATCATCGGTTGGTCTCAGGACAATGTCCACACCTACTCGCCCAGAAATTTGCTGACGAAAATCAGACAACACATCACCGGCATCCTCTCGTATCGATGGTTCCGATTCTTTACTTAATCGGTTAAACTGCTCCTTGTCAAATGTTGATTCTGCCGAAACAAAGGTGTCTTCATCACATGTACCAGGAATTTTTACTCTTATTCTGGTCAATCCATCGATATTGAATACCTTATCTTCTCTATTTATGAGGAAACTACCTCTAAAAACTGTGCGTCCAAGAGTATCTGTTGCCGTAGTAGCTCCTCTATTCAGAAGATCATTTGATCCTTGCTGAATGACATCATAGTTGATGCTCGTTTCACTTATCGTTATATTGGGAACTATTTCAACGAAAACTGTTTCCGTCTCTTTAGCAGATAGTAAACTTGTATCAAATTTGGTTGATGCCACAAAAAGACCGTCATGCAGAGGTAAAGGAATAGTATAAGAATCGTCCGAGTAAAGATTTAATTCAAAAATAGTTTGCGGGTAATCTGCAATTACTGGGAGGCAGAACTGTGTTGTTATACCACTATAAGTCATTGCTTGAACACAAACCTCTTTTATACCCGCATTTTTAGATAAGGACCACTCCTTTTCAAAAAGATAATCACTCAATTCTGGGCTTGTCGGACACCATTTCCCAAAAGTGCCTACATTTTCGTTTTTGATGCGTATTGCTACGACTTCAGGGGTGGCCCAAATCTGCAATCTAATATCGCACACTTTTACCACAGGAGTTAGTAATTGTGATGCGTTGTATGTGTGATATTCCACAAATTCCGGATCGACTACAATTTTCTTTACTATAGCACTTGATATAAAATCGTCTTTAGAGATGATATTCGTTTCAAGTGAATCTATGTTGCAGCCCTCTTGTGTACCAGGTACACCCCTTGCAGGCTGTTCGAAGTCACAATTTTTGAAGAATACAGCGTTACCTGGAACTTCTGTTGGCTTATCCTGTTTTCCGGCGATGGCATCCGGCACCTCATATGTTGCAGCAGATCGGTCAAAGAGATCAACCGTAACATCAACGTCTCTACCACTGATATTTAGATCGTAATCGAACCAGCTCTTTGTGCCAGATCCAAATGTTTCATCTACATTACTTTTATGAAAAGTTGCACCAAGGACTTTACCTTTTAGGTTTTCATTGTAATCCTCAAAAAGAATTATAGCTCCTTCAGTGGATCTAGTTGCAATACCCGGCCTTTGGCTATCTTTGAGAGAATCAGTAACTCGTGTGTCAGATACGCCATGAGCGCTCGATTGCCAGCGACCAATGTCAGGTAAAGGTTGTATCGCATCTTCAAAAATATTACTAGCACACTCACAGAAAAATTCGTCGTTATTTGCGGTAACCGTACTTAGATCAGTAGGTCGGTTTATGTATATAGACGTAGGAAAGTTGGCTTTAAATATTACTCCGAAATTCAAAATTTGAGATATAGATACATTACCAATAAGTAATCTACCACCTTGAAGGAAGTGTACTGAGAAGCCAGTATCTACTACCGTAGTTTCCCAAATATTTTCTGCCAAAGTATTACTAATTAGTTGGGTTATCCTAATTTCACTTGTTACACCTGTTATATACATGTAACTCCAGCTGGGCTTCCCGTTTATGAGTGTTAGGTTTCCGCGGTCACTTACCAAATCGGCAGTTAGTCCAAATATAGTACCACCTACGACCCACTGTTCGGGGGCGTCAGTTGGACCAGCTTTACTAAAGGTTGCCCACACAACAGTGTTTGTGCCGTTTAGAATTCCTATAGTAAACAGCTTACCCTCTATATCTAAAATATCATGAGGAAATGGTATCCACTCATTAGGAGCAGTTGGAGTAGTTATATCCCAAACACCGGCGGAGATTCTTTGTGCAAAAGTTCGAGTACCGGAAAGATTAAGCCAATTAACATAAGGAATTCCGTCTATAACGCTATGAGAGAGACCTCCGGCGGAGCCGAAAGTCGTAATGGTGGTTCCTAGAGTTGTGATGTCCCATGTTTCCCCGTTGACATCGTTCGCCTCTGCATATATTACATGTGATCCGAAGGTAGAAGCAAATATTGCGGGCTTACCATTGAATTCACGCAAAAGTTGTGAGCCTTGCACGTTGTGCGCTCCCGAAGGATGAACGGGGTGTGTGGACCATCTTCCATCGGAAGCTCTTGACGAGTATAAGATTCCCAATGTGGAATTGCCGTGCGCGATGCCAGCTCGTCCGTCTATTTGTCTCAATGATGGGTCACGACCTGCTCGATTGCCGCCGGGTCCGCTCCCGGCGACGCTAGCTATATCAACTAAATTACTAAATATATCATCTTCACCCGATAGGAATTTATCAATATCTACAGTTCCATAAAACAAGGTGAAGCCGTTGTTTCCTTCATATGTGTAGCCTATCTTATCATCAATTTGTGTAATATCAACTTGCTTGTGGGACGAAGGCCCTTGCGGATTGTCGGGGAGGTGTATTTTAAACCAACGATTCAGATCGAAAGTGGTAAAATCAGTACATGTTGCTAATCCATCATTTTCACATGACATAATTTTCGTGGCGTATCTAATACCGCAGACAAATCCAGTGTCGGGTTCTATTCCCGGATGAACTTCAATAAACTTCGCATCTCCACTTCCAAATTCTAGACCCGTACCAGACCATTGACCAGGTGCGGGCCTGTTGTCCACTTCTGCAAACTGCAAATCAGGGTGCCCGGGTGATAATTCAAATCTTCTGATTAACTTCTGTCTGCCCTTATCTGCGTAAAAATCAACTTTAAAATTGAAGAATTGTGGATCAGCACCATTCCTGACCACAAAAGCATAAGAGCAAGTGTGAAAATCAGGGCTGCTCGAAGTACCACGATTGCAACGATGGCAGGAAAAACTGACACGCTGGTTTGTCGATTGCACTGTGATTGATCCATCGGGGGCAATCGAAGAAACCTTGGGGAAAAATGTTTGATTGCGGTCAAATCCGAATGGATATGCCAGTTGGGTACTATTAGGTCGTGCTAGGGATGCGTCAAAAAAGACAACCCTTGACTGTCCGGGCTCTAAAAACACTCCGTTAGCATTAACAAAATAGGGATCATCTACCTCGGCAATATTAAGGAATGCATCCAATGTCAGTCTGCTGTCAATTTCAACTCTAGGTTCTCCTTCCAAATTAAGGTTATCATAAAACTGTAGAAATACATTGTAGAACCCACTGGTTCCAGTTGCTGTAGTCACCCCCGATACATGGTAAGCAAAGCCGGATATCAATGACAAGGGCGTGGGAAATCCACTGGGAATGATAATGTATTGTAAAGTTACTTCGCCACTATCCTGAATAGTCGAAACTGAAAAGCCATCTAATGCAAAAATTGTGTCATTTTCATCCACAGTAAGAGATTGTGGATTGATCCCTGGGCTACTTGTTAATAGTTTGAAGTTAAATATCGCTACACCGCCAGAAATTAGAGGATATACACTGGTAAATATTTGGGTTTGTCCACCTTGATAGGCAACAAACCAAAAAGTGCCATCACTCTTGACTTCCAGACCACCTCGGACTTGATCACTAGAAGAGAAAAGAACTGTTGTGGTTAGTATATTAGCGTTATCATTTACATCTACATTTGTTATCTGAATTGCACCATCATCATCGTCTGAAAAAAGAATCCAGAGACGACCATTAACATCAAATGCTGCATCAAGGATTGTTACTGCTCCCAGATCAATGTCTCCAATCTCAGTTATTTCATTAGTTTCAATGTCGAGATAAGGTTCTTCTGGTTCAGGTATATCAATCTGTAAAACAGTAATAATACCATACGCATCACTCGGCTCGGTGACACCGTACATATTTCCTTCTAGCGACCCAGCCATCGCGGCAACTTTGTAGGGTTCGGAATCACCCCCACCGGATAGTCTCCCACCCGGCCCGGGATCACTAATACCAAATATGTAGTTCTCTTCGCCATTACCGGGATCGGTAGATGTTTTAGATCCGAATAACATACCAGGAACTGATACGGTTGATGTTGAAAAATTTGTCAGAGTAACTGGCAAAATATTGGTATAGTGAGTGTAGCCTTCGGCAAGAGAAGCCAAGTAAGGATCTTGTTGTAATAGTGGTAAAGTTCTCGACTCATCCTTATAGGATAACATAATATCGTAAGGGCCGAATCGGTTATCGTGATATACTATGAATATGGTTCCATTATCATCTACTTCAATTCTGGGAAATCCAGATCTACTCTCTGAATCAGTCACTCTAACTGGTTCAAAAATATCCTTTGCATTGGCATAATAGATTTCCCACTGATTATCCCTATTAGATTGCCAAGCTACGTGCGTAACATCGTTTTTATCAACCACCAGATCACAGAGTTGGTTTACACCTTCGGTGGATAGAGATAAAGAATGTTTGAAGTCAAAATCTTCCTCAGTAATAAATCGGGTAACTCTACTGGATTTTGCTCCGGTTATCGAATCTTGTGCAAAATCACCAGTCCCTACGATTTCAATTTGTGGGAATCCTGCTTCATACATTTCGTAAGCTACAAATACATCGCCTCTGTTGTTGGTTGCAATTTTTGCGCGTGTCGCATTATCTGCTATTTTAATGGGCTCATTCCATCCACCACTGGGAACTCCAACATTGGGGAAATTTAACGAAATTGATCCTGCACCACCGAAAAATACCCAGTTACTTATGTCACCATTTATGTGAACTGGATCTACATCAAACACTTTTGGTTGATATATAGGAAAAGGGAAGTCAATAAGACCCTTTGTGGCACCGTCTCCAGTCGGGGTACCTTCAACAAAAACAAGATTGTTTTTTGATTGGGTCCATATATCTAACAGGTTACCCTGATAGGTAACTAATAATTCAGCGTTTCTTAAAAATGTCGGCTCATAACCTTGTTCATCTCTCTCGACTACCGTAACAGTTCTAATAAAACTTGTTACTAATTCTGATGTGATACCGTCAAAAGCAGCACTATAGCTTGGGTTGCCTGCTGGGTCTGGAGTGCCTGCGACGGGATAAGATCCTGCTGTCCAACCAGTTTGTTCACTAAGATTTTCATAACATAAACCATTCAATGGTTCTAATGGGTCTTGCTCTATAGCTAAGATCACGGTACAATTATTATCCAAACTGTCCTGTATTGCGAGGGATTCATCGTTACTGTATGCTGCTGTACAACCTGATATCCATTCGAAGCAAGTGGTGTCAGTGATTAGAAAGACAAACCTCTTAATTCCCTCTCTCCACACGAACCTGGAATCTTTATTTGCAAATCTTACTGCGGAATATCCAGGGGCCGCCGAACCAGGAATACCCCAGCCAGTTATCGGATTTATAGCAATAGTGAGGTCGTTCACGTTGGAAGTAAATCCACCTTCAGCAGTTGAGCCACTATAATTTAATCCATCGAACATCTCGCCGCCAAGATTACCACAAATAATAGGATTAACTGGCAAGCTGCCATTTGGTCCCGATTGACCAGGTCCGCGACCATAAACTGTTAGGCCAAAACGAACATCCACACCAGACCCTTGTAAAGTCTGAGCAAAATCTGGTATCGCCACAGCTACAGCCGCAATATCGTTCCCCATACTGCCGCTATGATCGACAACAAACATAAAATCTATCGGTTCTCCATTTGCTGCGCCAATACCCGCAATGTCGGTAGCTACATGATACAGAACTCTGGTGACTGTATCATCACCAACTGTTAGTGTGTACAACTCTGCTGGTTTGTACGTCATTGATAGATATGGCGAAGGACAATATGGATCGTCTATCAGATCAGTTTGATTACAAGATGGTTGTTCAAATTTCCAGTCAGACAACGACGAGGGGTAAGCATCAATGGTTATGCACGAAGGATCACCCGCCCATCCAATTTCTCCTGCTGATGGTGGAATCCCACCAGTAAAAACTGCACCAAATAACCACGCGCTAGGTATCGTTGTTCCACATGAATTAGTATTAAAGGTTACTTCAATGTACGCACGAGATAAATCTATTGTTTGTCCACATGACGTTGTTTGACCTGATCCCGTTAATCCGGTAATAACAGGGAATCCCGTGGTGGTTGTGGCTTGCATCAAGGCACATGCTTGACCGGGAATGCCGAATTCCAATCCTACTATCTCGTAATCTAATTCAGTGAAGTCACCAATTACGGGAGTTGATACTAATTGGGGTAATCCAAAAATATAGGGTGTTAAATATGTTGGACTGCTAGCACTTCTATCAGACAATATGAGATGCCTTATGTAGACATTCCATTGCCCATTCTCAAAAGCTTGGTAAGTAACATATACATTTTGATCACCTGCAAGACCCAAATTGTTCTTATCTACGGCGATAGATGGGTTAGATACCGGTGTTTGAATCGCATTAAATGCATGTCGTGGAAGATCAATCGAAGTTGTCGGTAGATCATCAACATCTTTTATTAGGAACCACTCTACATCAGACGCATGATTAGAATCGGCAAACTCATTACTACTCTTAAGGAATGTTATCGTATGTTTTACCCTGCCACCTGATACCGATCTCACTATACCATCTACATGAAATACCGTCCCACCACGTAATGGGCCTGTAATAAAACCTATTAAGGTTGTTGTGTCAGGAAGGCTGTTTTCGTCACTGTCGATTAATACGTCGTCAAAAACTTCAAATACACCTGCTGTCGGCAATGCCGGGTTATTTATGAGTCGCCCACGACTCAACGATTTATAGTAAGGTATGCTATCTTTTACAGATGTTCTGAATATTTGGAGGGTGATTTTAGTTTTACCATCGACATCTCGATCTTCGTAGGCAATAATTGATTGTCCTGATTGCAAAATTGCAATAGCAGGATTATCCTGACTTTGACATTGATCACTACGGGGTATACCTACACCATCATTACAAAAAACATCAAGACCGACAGACGGATCGCTTTCCGGCCTATTGAACCATTCAGTTCGTAATTCACTATCAATTGGAGTACCAGGGTTGAGGTTTTCTGGGTCAGCGGAACCTCCACCCGTTGTGGGGTCTCCGGGGCCCGATTGTGATGGAGGATCAGGCAATTGTTGACCGCCTCCTTGCGTTGGATCTATTGGCTCGCCGCCGCCGAATGTCGTTACTTCGCCCCAACATGCTACACAATCAAAAATTCCCACTTCATCAGAATAATTCCCTGTAATGGTAAAGGAGTGTCCCTCAAATTCAAAACTAACTACACAATCATTTATATCAACAGTTTCTCCACCAACACCATATGCTTTGCCGAAGCAAAAAGATTTGGTGCCAAATGACGTAACATCACAGTTATTTATAGAGAGAAACCCATTCTCAAAAGATGTGATAACAACTTCACATGCTGTAATCTCAAGAGTGTACGTTCTACCTAATTGAGAGGGACATTCATACCACCTGATATCACAATTCGATTCAGGGCAATTTACTTCTTCATGCAATAAGACGGCATCTCCACACGGGCTTTCAACGGGTGCTTCACATGACGTGACGATGGCAACTCGGCGAGGCTCCGACGAATCAATGAAAGATGTACCACTTCCACTAAGATCGGTTTCCACTGTGAATGGTCCCCAACATGTTCCATCGTGCTTCATTCTTGCACCTCATATGTGGGTAAAAACGACACTCTAGAAATACGCCACTCGTCCGTAAACCCTTGTCCAAATGGATCGTGAAAATTAGATAATATCTGCGGAACTTTCTTAGGAACATCAGATATAGATAATGAATTGGATATTTTTGATTTATACAAAACATTGTTAATGCTATGAAAATCTGGTTTAACCAACTCAAAACAATAGATGTTATTACTGCCGTAAGAACCAAACTTTTTCCATATCAACTCTTTAGGAATTATCAATTTATGTATTTTAGGATATAGTGTAAATACGATATCCGAAGATAATATTTTGTCACTCATCTCACCAACTGAAGCAAAACACGTGTGTTGAGACCGGTTATTGATTTGTAGGACAATATCATCCTGCACAGTTATATTAACTTTCCATCGAGAATTTGGTCTACGTCCTAACGTATCCACAAACTGCAACATCCTGCTCTTAAAGTCTAATCCCACTGTTTTGATAACTTGAATATCACTCTTAATTGGGGATACACACGCATTTAAGTCAATCGAAAATAGGAGAGACTCTGACTTATATAATGTATTTCCATTATAAAAGGCTAATAGGCATTCTCCTTTATCTTCAGAACCCAATTCCAAATACAATTGAATAAACTCAGGTGGATTTGTTATTTCAACTGCATTGTCTCTTATAATGCCCGAAGAAGTTGATATGACATTTAATGGTCTTTTATCTGTTATAAACTTCAACACACATTTTTCAGATATTCTAGAAAGATTCATCCGAACTCTTTGAATGCGTTGGTCATCTACTCTAAATGTACTTACACTAATTTTACTCATCTTGCTTCTTAAATCGATACTTTGGATCACCAAAAATTAGATAAGGATCTTCTGTTGGTCGCATTACGATAGCGTGCTTAATCTTACCAGTCTCATCTCGTTCTGATGACCATACATCCCCTGTTTGTGTTGCGACATTTTCGCCCCCTGGTACTGGAACATTGTAAATATCCTTGGTGTAGGGAGTCTCAGCTGCTATGGTTGCTGAGGTGTCAGAACAGTCATTTATAAAGTGCGGAATTATAAACGATAGACCATCTTTTGAAGCACCTACTCCTTCTCGACCAACTACCACTTTTCCTCTAAAAACCTTCTGTAAGTCTCTTGTTCCTTCTATAGTTGGTATATTAAATTCATCAACACTACCTTGCTGTATAAAATCAAAAGTGGGAGTTATATTGTCGCCTTCTTCGAATTGTGATAGATACCCCAGATCGGGTTGGATTTCTATAAACAGGTAATCAGAGTTGTGTAAAATAATGATACCAGGGTCTTCCGGCGAGGCTCCAGGTTCTACCTCGGCCGGACGTATTGCTACCACAGGGACGCCCGACAATGAAGATACTTCGTTACTGTCATCCCATATTGGAGATCCATCACTTAAATCTGGTGTGTCCGGGGTAGTCGGGAGAGGAGTATCATCCGGGATAGGTTTGAAAAATCTAATGGTATGGTTCACTGTAGTGTAGTCTGCAATAACCGTCATAGACGCCGATTTTGCTAATCCAGCATAGGTAGAAACCTGAAAACTAACAGGTTTAAGACCACTACCAGGAGGGAGGCTCCAATTAATCTCTATCGTATGATCTCCAATTTCTGGCTCAAATGGATACCAACGAGACCAGTCTCTAGTTCCATTTCGTAATCGGATAGCCACTGATTCTGGAGTTCCCACAACAGTAAAACGTATGTCACATTTTTTTACCACTGGCGAAACAAGATTATCCCTAGTTATATGGTATTCCACATCTTCATTGTTTACGCGGATCAATTTAACAATCTGGTTGAATATGCTGTCCGTGCTTTCGACCATTGTGGTTTCTACGAGTTCACTAGGTTCGCAAACATCCGGTGTTGGTGTTATAATTTCCTCGACTTCAGGAAATAAATCAAAAGCGTCTGCACCACATCTATGAACTATTACCGTCTGCTGCGTATTTTTGTTTAGTTCTTGACATTCTTCGCTTTGGTCGAATGGCTTTTCGACAGACATAAAAATGCTATCAAACTGATCTATGGCAAATGACGGAGTTCTACCTTCCAAGGTTGGATTATTGGTCGGGACACCCTCACTATCGAAACATCCACCGTCGGAACAAATAGGTATATCAGATCGATGATAAATTTGGTCAAACGGTGATATAATGTGCTGTGTAGACGAAGCATACATTTTGAAGGTTGGACGAACAGAGAATACAGAAGCGTAAATCTTAAAAACTGAGTCTGCTTGGTCTGGTGTTTCTTTCCGATTACTTTCGTATAGAATCACTCCATTCAGGTTTCTTCTGAGTTTGATAATGGGATTTAAGTTATCAAATCCAAGCGTTTCTGTTATTCGAGTATCAGCAAAACCGAAACCACTGCTTCTCCACAATATTAACTCTCTTAGATTTACTGGTGCATCTTCGAACCTATCATCCCACCTGGCAGACTGACAATTACATACCCATTTTTCTCTTGTGAATTCAGTTGCATTCTCCCGATTACATGGGGCAGTGGCATCTTCATCAACTGTACAGACTTCAACTGTAATGTGATATGTAATGCCGCATATTAATCCCGTGGTGTCAGATAGTTGAGGCCACACTAAAAGATCTAGCCGCCCAGTGGATGGAAGTTCTCTTCCTTTAGAAGTCCATCTTTGTGAGGCAGGAATCATGCTGTCGATAGTAAAGCATTGTAGATCGTCAAAAGTATCTAGTTTAGTGATAAGTTGGGTTCTTTCTTGATCACTATAAAACTTAACTATCACATTGTAAAACAGTTTTTCATCGAATGTATTTGTTATAGAAACAAAGAGAGAACAAGATACTGAATTCCATGTATCTGTTTGCTCAAAGCAGGCTTCACAGGATACACTCATCTGTGAATCAAACGGAATTATTGCTCCACTGTCATCGGTTGCAATAGGTCTTACAAAATAAGTGTTATTGGGTATGTAATTAATCGGAAGCGGTGTAGATAGGGTTTGATTTCCGTCTTTATCAATCCTAATCATAGGAGTAATATCAAGGCTCCCTACTACACTTTCGTCTACTCCCAAACATAATCTGGGCGGACCTAGTGAAACTACAGAAAAGTCCCATGTAATAGGTGAAGTATAGAATACTCGGAGTTGAGCGGATTCTACATAAGAAGCATCATACGGAGTAAACATTCTTAGTTCACTGCTGCCATTGTCTCTGATAACTAGCCCGATATGTTGTTCTGCATCGGGATCATAACCCGGACGATCAATATACGATTGTACTAACTGTACTATGTTAGAGGTGTTGATACTTTCACCGTTGGACCACGATTCCGGATTCCAAACAATTCCACCTGGAACTTCAGCTGGAGCGGGCTCATTATATACCACCGTAATTTGAGCAGGTGTACCAGCGCCATCAAATGCATCAAATGACCTAAAATCCACACTGCCGTTATCATCTATTTGGAAACCGATATAATTACCAGCAGTGTAACCTGCATCTTGTAAGTTTAGCCATTCAGTTACAAGGTCGGCAATGTTAGGACTAGCCACACTTGAACCTGAAGTCCATGTACTATGAGACCACGACACTGAAGGTGTAATGATAGGTAATGGAAACGCGCCGGTCGGGCCAAGGATAGTCAAAATAGGAGGATTGGAACCAGCCCCAAACGCCTCTAATGTCCCTTCTGACAGCGGCAACCCCTCGTGTGGCGTCAGCCTAAATCCAAAATGTGCCCACGGTCCCGGGTAGGCACTTGACCAAGCAACCAGTGAGGGCAGGACATTAAAATTTATTAGTCCGGGGAAAAGTACGCCACCCCCCGGCTGTTGAACAGTAAACGAATCAACATCTCTATCGTAATTCAGGAAACGAGAAAGCACAGGATCTTCTGTATAATCTGGGGGGTCTGGATGATCGATCCATTTAATACCAAAAAATCTGTCACCTGATAAGCAGTTCATTGTTATTGTTGCGCTTGAAATTTCATTCACATTTCCTGAAATGATCCCTAGACTATCTGCTCGGAAATTGTCGGCACGAGTCTTATTGCTGGCAGTTTGTGCCCATACACCAAAACCAACAAAGTTACCAGTTGTAACTCTATTGACAGAAGTATCCTCAAACACTTGACTAAATGTCTCGCTGACACCCGGGACACCATCAATTGTCACAGTGATTACTATTTTGTCAGTTTCGTTTTCAATTTCTACTTCACATTTTCTAAAAGCAGAGGGGTCAATTAGAGACCCATATTGAGGACCAGTACATACTTCTTTAATTATCCTATCAGGCGGCCTCTCTGATTGCCGGATTACTCGGACTATATTGACGAGTGTCAATGGGCTAACGTTAGTTACTACCTCCTCTATTTCTATTCTATACAAATCACCGATTAGAGCACTAGAACTTGATCTAACATAAACGATACCTGCATTTTTGTTTCCCAACGAACCAGAAGGAGAAATATCTGCCTTAAATTCAACAGACACCTTATGGTCTGGTGAATTTAATGGTGTAGTATGTCCAGTCACAGCGAAGCCGAAAGCAGTGGAATTAATGACCACGTTGGACGAAATTTGAGGAAGACCCGAAGTAGTAATCCAATCTGTTCCTAATGACCCGTCAGATCTATTAAAGGTGTCCATAAAAGCATTATTAGACAAGGTACTTAGATCGAATCTTAAAAATATTTCTTTCCCGATCCACGTTGTAGGATGACCGAAAAGTTTCAAAACATTAGTGTCAATAACACGAAAAGGATGAGGAGGGAAGGCCAATACACCTTCAAAGAATTCAATGTACACATCATCAATACTGGATTCAATACCAAACACCGAAGTAGCCATAACTGGAAATTCTGGCACATTTACAGAATCCAGCAAATGAATAAACGAAGAAGCAACACCACTATTCGTGGCACTAGCCCTGAAATCTATATTTGCGCTGTTAACTATAGAACCTTTTGGTATGTCTAATGGGAATCTAAGATATGGAACCAGTATATCAGCCCCGCTAAGACCCAGTAAAATACTTGTTGCCGTTCCAGCAGTTGTGGAGGTTCCAGCATTGACAGTATATGTGTCACTTAAAGAAGAATCCACTGAACTTACGGCTGTTTGTGAATCTGGGAAGGACGGAGTATCATCTAAGTCGATCAACTTGATTAAAGTTTTACTTGTACCCGAAAAAGTGCTATCCGATTGCAGCGTTAGAAATGACTGTACTATTTGGGCAGATTTAGGTATATCTAGGTCATATCTTAGATACGCATCGTAAGTAGTTATTACCTCTCCTGTGTCCGTTCCTGTAGTTGTGTCAAACCCAAAACGAAGACTCGATCCACTATTGTTCCATACGCCCGCTCTGGTTCGGTCAGCATCATCATCTGATGCTAATAAATGAAAAGTACTGTCAATCACTTCGCATGTAAAGATGATTCTAATTTGCTGGTATTGTCCTGTAATGCTTAATCCAAGTGTCGAAAAATCAATTGTTTGACCCTGCTGTCCAGTTATAATAATCGGCGTGGTCCACTGTTCGCTTGCCAATGGATCATTCTCTACATTGCTGGCTCTAAACTCAATTGTGAGCAAGGTACATGTGCCACTTAGGGCGGGTAAGGTAAACCTCTCTATTGTTGAGTCTGGTAATCTAGTATCAATTTCGGGGCTCGTTGCTTCAGTGCGTAAGCCTGTTATATATTCGTCTTCAAATGATTGAACAAAAGACCACTCACTTAAGACACTGTATGAACTTATAATTTCGTCAGAATTGATGTCAGGTAATATAAACGCAAACGGAAAATCGCTATGAGCAACAGAGAAGGATAGATTGTTTAGCAATCTATCTTCATAAAACTCAACTTCAAAGCTTCGGTAACATTGAGGTTGACCCGTATCATTGGCAAAGTTTATCGGAATAATATCTGTAGTGTGCGACCAGCCTTCGTCAGAGTTTCTAAATGATGCCAGATAAGGATCTTGTTGGAAGAGTGGTAGTACCCTGGTAGCTAGACTGTATGCAACAAAAATCTCATAGTTTCCATTCCTGTCGTCGTGCCATGTTACAAACAGATTTCCCTCATCTGTTCCATCAATTGTGGGTCGAAGTGATTTGCTTTTAGATCGGGTCAACCTTGTAGGTGCAAAATTTTCTACTGAAGTAGCGTAATAGATTTCCCAGAAATCATCTTTGTTGGATTGCCATGTAAGATGGATAACATCATTGAGATCAATAAACATGTCAGGGGATTGATTTACACCTTCATCTGTAATATCTTCTCGATAAACAAAATCAGCAGCTCTCAAAAAGTAACTAAGAGTATCGTCTATGTCCGTGCCTTCCAAATACCCCCCGGGCAAAGATGATGATGGAGATGTCGTTCCTATAATCTTTATCTGGTGGACCCCCAACTCAGTGCTTTCATACGCTACGTAAACCTCGTTCTTAAAGTTTGCCCTAACAACTGGTCGAGTGCTATGTCCTATCTCGTTCTCTGTGAGCAGAATTGGTTCACCAATATCAAACCCTTTGAAGTTTGTCAATACATCTTTAGCATCATCACTCAGTGTTGACCAGTCAGAAGTATTGATATTGTCATGCCATACTGCTCCAACAAATGATGAAGTAATATTAACACTACCAAAACTTACTGAGGGACTGAATTGTCCCAAGCTAATAGCAGTGTCCCCCTCTACCACTAATAATGCAAACAGATCCTGTGAGGTCAACGTGGTGAACCCAACGACATATTCTTGACCGACTTGCCAATCGTAAAATATGTTGTCAAAACCGAATTGATCTGGACATCTATCGCCCACAACGGAATGGACAACCTCAACAAACACCTTTTCTCTAGGGAACTCACTTGCTGGACTGCCGACACAAAGTGCTCCCCACTCACCCGTAAGATCGGGATTAAAAACCTCTCTCCCATCTTCAAGTAGAACCTCAACAACAATGCTTCGCTTCAATAAAAATTCGGACCCCAAAGTCTCACAGGAATCATTGGTACATACTATGCGGTATATCCCCTGTCCGATATTAAGGCTTGACAGTGTGACAAGTTGAGATTGCTGAGCTGCTATTTGCTCGTCTCTTTGATACTCAGATAACCTTAGCTGTCTTAGATATATGTTCCACTTTCCATCTTCCATTGCTTGATATGTTAGATACACAAAATGGGAATTCTCGTTGACTTCAGCATAGTTCTCTGCTGTTGTCAAGGAAGGGAAAGCGACCGATACTGGTTCTCCATTGTAAATATGAGGCGACAATAGTAATTCCGCATCAACCTGCGACTGTTGAATTAAGAAATTGAAATTTGGTGTTCCTATTGCATTACATCTGTACGTGTTTGATGTAATATTGGGATCGCATCCTATTACACCAGTATCTTCAAAATCAAACAAAAACCACTTAATATTGTACACATCATCATTACTTGGGAATGGTGTAGATAGTGTGACATCTGTCGGTACTAAAAATTCAATAAAATTACCGAAGTCATCTGACCCCGCAGGAGGAATCACTGGGAAACATTGTTGTGCCAGTGGTCCATTTTTAAATACAATCCCATCAACCCATGTTGACGGATCGCCCGGGTTCACAGGAACCTGTGGTACAGTCAAAATATGTTCTGGTATGGATTCATAATAATACAGTTTAGCTGTACCACCCGCCCACCTGACTTGATTTTGGAGCCTTGAAAAATTAAACTCCCTATTAGGTAACAACTTGTTGGCAATAGAGGTGTTAAATTGTTTAATCTTGATTGTAGCAACATTCTCCATATCCTCATAAGCAACCAAGCCTACCCCGTTGTTTAGGATAAGAACTGAAGGATGTCGGGTTGCGGAGCAGTCACTTGGTTCGCCAGAAATAACCTCATCATCAGGACAAATAAGGTTGACGCACTCGAATGCAGGGGGCGGTATTACAGGCTCTATACAAGCAGCGAATTTGGTCGTAACTTCTTGTTCAATAGAAGATCTGCATACAGTGTCGAATTCGCATCCTTCTTGAAGGTTGCCCTGTCCATTCGCGACATCCAAACAACAGTTACAACAGTCATCCAAAAACGCAACAGCACAGTCACAACAGGTACCCTTATCAAGTAACCCCTTTTCTACTGGGTCGTTAGGATTTAGTAATTCACACGGGAAATTAGCATCACCCACTTGTGAATCAGGCTCTGGACAACAACAATTAGCACATTCAGGTGTAAGAGATGATATTCTCGCATTGGTCTCATCCCAACATCCACACCAAACATCATCAATGGCAGATCGTAATCCTTCTGGACCGGGCGGATAGAGCAATTGACCAAATTGATCACAGATGTCTACTTGACATCCCACTCCACAACATTCTGCTTCGCATGGATCGAGGGAACAGTCACATCCGAAACCTACATCGCTGCAACATATCAAGTTTGCTTCTTCGGGAATAATTTGAAAAATACTGCCACAAACGAAAATTCCATCGGGCTGTTTACATAGATTAGGATCTGTACAATCTTGCCCCAAATTACAGACAGTAATAGGAATATTGAAACAATTTTCAGGTAAATTCTGTAGACACTCTATAAAGTTGGGATCAGCCGGGTCACAACCGGTACAGTGCGGTGCTGCCCTAACGATGGGAACATTTGTTAGGTCTAAGCACTCACATGATGAAGGGAAAACAACAATATCCAAATCATCCACTAATTCTTCAAATCCGCTCAGGGCTTCAGTCCAAGTAAATACTGCTCCACCAGTTGCTAGTGCTAAATGTGCTCGCTGTGGAGATGCAACTCCACCCGTACTTCCCGGACCATCAATAACGAACAGAGTAATAAAACGGTTCTGCAACCCTATCAGAGCTGCTTCCTCCCACTCCCCTATAGTGTTAAGTACCCCTTGTACACGGAATTGTGAGTTTTCATCAGCAAGTATCATCATGAAACTTGCTGCCGCTTGTGCCCAATCTCCATTTTCACTACCAAACAGTATTGCTTCCATATCCCATTCATTTCCACCAGATGCAGGAAACCGAAGAGCGGCTTTGGTAGCTACTATGTCTGTAGTAAAATCAAGAATGAGTATGGGCTCATCAAGGACTCCGCCACCACCGAAAGTTGTCACAGCAAATTTGGCAACGGCTCCCCTTGATTGCAGAGCATCAACCAGGAAATCAAGTTGCGATGCAATATTATCTCGGGCACCACCGGTACTCCCAGATATATCAATTACAAACATCCAAGCGATAATAGGAACTCCGCCACAACATCCCAAACTTGGTTGTGCCGAGAAATTATAACTACAATCATCGCCAGTAATATTGATCACAGACTCGCAAAACTGGTTGCATTCAACGCACGTCAAATCACATCCACCACCAGGTGTTTGAAATCCCTCTCGACAAAAACAGTCGCATGGGTTGGACGTTTCCGGAAGGGGCCACCAAGGTTGCTGTGTCATCTCGGTGCATTTGGTAGGTAAACCACCGCCAGGGATAGCAAATGAACACGCTGGTTCACAGTTTACACAATCAGGATCAAAGCAGCTTTCCGGAACGCTAGGATCACACGGCATCGGTCCCGGTCCATCGCCTGCTGCGTTGCACGATAAAATCTGTTGTTTGTGACATTGTACGCTGATGTTACTAACAATATCTAAAGTGGAACAACAACAGCACGTTGGAGTACATTCGGCAGGGTCACATGGAGGACATCCATATGGAGGGCAACCACCAGGTTCCTGAAACAGAGATACACCCATTGTTGCTAAATGAGGGCTGAATGAGACATCTATATCCTCACCAGGTTCATTCTCAGCACTCTCTGTAGAGTCTTCTGCATCAAATATGGAACTGGATAACACAGATATTTTATCAATGTAAGGGGTCTCTATTGATAGGGTAGGTGAATCTAGAAGTAATCTTAAGCTTGTGAGTAACCTTTTCTTTCTCTCTTTTGGTGATTCTGCTACTTCTTTTTCAAATAGCAGGAACTCGTTATAAATATCGACTAACTGCAATTTTTTGTCAGTAAATATTTCTTCGCTAATATCTTCTGGAAGAGATACGTTCAACGATATCACTAAATCAACAAGACGATTAAAAACCCATTCTTTCCCATCTGCAAAAGTCTCAATAATAAACCTGAGACCCTTTGCAGGGAAGTTTGTCAGCAAGATGTTTGTGATCAACTCGCTAACCGTATGTGTCGTTGATGGTCGTAGGTTAAACAAAGATAAAGAAGAAAGGTGTTTAAGATCGTCTCCAGAAATTGTGTAATCATTGAAGAGTCCTGCTTTTTCAGCAAATGAAAACACTGTCTCCATATCCCACTTGTCGTAGCTTATGGTGCTTTTTAGTATACCGTTATCTATATGGGTAACACCCTCACCTGTAACATCTATATTTTGGCGCAACTCTAAATCATAAAATACAGCGTCAACAGTCAGGGGTGCTATATCTTTATAGTCAGTGTGAGGATCGAAATGGTCACGCAACTCAAAGTCTAACACAAAGCTATCAGATACAATACAATACTTGCTGGGGGTGTTTTCAAACTCATGATTGATAATAATTTCTTTGGTCAATGCTGTGTGGAAATCGTTGATATTGAAGTTGTTATTACGAACCAAGATCATCTTTATGATATTGTCTGGTAGGTACTTTTCTAGATTGACGTACTTGCCATATAGGTAAGCACGTACTGATTGCTTCCGTGCAACAGATCGGATCGCATCGAGGGTTTTAGTAAGTTTCTCGGGTCTCTTGGGCATTATTTTTTTCTAGAACAACCACAGCCACCTGATTTTTTAGGTGCCTGAATTATACTCTTAGATTTTGGATCTGCAAAACTGGACATTACAGCCGTTTTCTTGGTATATATATCGGAAAAAGTGTCAAAGACCACTTTTTTATGTGGAGACAAACTGGATCTAACCAACGCATTAGATTGTTCCTGTTGAAACATGGCCCGACTCGACTCAGTTTGCTTTGATTCTTTTTCCTCGTCAAAAATAGATGTTTTGAACCTGTCCATATATTGCGATTCGTGCCAAAACATCGTTAATTTAGATAATCTATTTGAGCCAAATTCTCCTGCCTTTCCAAATTCAGACCAAGGTTTCAGTGTATGTACATAATACCTGTGACTCAAAACAAAATCATTCGACAATTTTTGTCCTGTCGGATCTAGTCTGGCTGTTGGTAATGGCATCATTGCAGTGTCGTTGAAGGATATTTTAGTGTTATCAATCGGTATATATTTTCGGTTCATAAACTTATGATGAGCTACGCCCTCAAATTTAACCCAATACACATCAAAGTGCTTAGGAAATTTGGTGTCCTTCAAACCTAAATCAAACCATAGTACCTCAGATGGTAGTGCGACAGTTAGTCCACCTATTCGTGTAGTTATTTCAAAAGTACATCGCCTCTTTCTATTTTTATTCATAATGCAGAGTTCGTACCTTTTTTCTCTATCGCACACTAAATATATTTGTAAAGGAGTGTTATTTTTCAAATCTACTTGTGGATTAATTACTGACAAGTCGAATGGAATGATATTGCTATCAATCGATTGACTCTGATTGTAAAATGATGTGGTGCTCGACTCTGTTCGTCCGCCTACATCAACTTCACACCGGATATCAACCTTGTAGTGTCCCTCAAGAGAAGTATTCATTTTATCTCTATTAAACAGGTTTATATACCCTTCTACTGATCTTGCTTTAGTTACAATTGTTGTTTCAGAAACAATTCGTCCGTCAGACACACTAAGTATCTCGATTGGTTTACCTGTGTTTTCATTAAACAGTTGAATTTGTGATTTACCACTCCCGGGAAAAGACACCTTAAACTTAACATCTAGGTATGAGTCTACAAATCCACTGGACGGAGTTAATTTAAAGTCAAGCATGGATTACCTCAAGCAATTTTTTGCCAATGACATCATACGAGAAATTATTATGCACGAAATGATATGCTAATTCAGCCTTTTCTTGTGCTTTAGGATAATTATCCTTGACGTACCTCATTTTGTCTCTAATCTCCCCAATTCTAACAACCGGCCAGATACAACCTTCAAATTGAGGAATACCGTCCATTCTGGGGTGGACAGTTTTGTAATGCTTGGGCTCAATGTAGGTAGTATATTCGGGTTTAGCATACTCTAATACCCCTCCGAATTTAGTTGTGATTACGGGGATTCCCAGCGCCATCGCCTGCATACCTGGTAGGCAATTATGTACAGCCGTCTGCATCACATAAGAGTGGTCATCTTTAACATCTATGTTATAAACAAGCCCACTATAATTACTGTGTGATACTGATACTATGGGAACGTATGTATACTGGTCATCTGTGTGAGTACAGGTCGAAAATCTCTTCGTAGAACACTCTATGTTTTTCCACCTTACTTTGTTTATGTCTGTGCCATATATTTTAAGTCGATAATAACCTCTTGCACTCATTTTTAGATCAGCAGAAACTCCAAATCTTAGTAACATTGAATATATTTGCTCCATTAATATATTTGCGACCATTTGAAGATCTATACTAACTTTGTCATAATGCCCATCCCCATCTAATATTCCACGGAAAAACTTAATAAATTGGTCTTTACTAAGTGCTGTAAAAAATGTCATATGTTTTTTGTGGGATGTTTTTCCCATCAAATTACCGAATAACGATGACAAAATAACGGAATACACCTTTATAGTGGCTTTATTGTCAACATATTGTATAGTGGAATTCAGCCCAAATTTGTTTAGTATAATATTTTGAACTTTATTATGATAACGTACCTCTTTACGATGAAAAGAGAAATAAATGCCATCGTGATTACTGCATCCCTCTGCTAGATATATACCAAATAGCCAAAGAAGATCATCATCTAACGATATATTTATAGGAATTTTGGTTCCACAACCATTGGAGTTTTTATAAGAAAAACAACCTTCTTGGATTTTGATATTTTCGGAACCAACATATTGTCGAAGATCAATACAAGTAATCGATTGGTTATCTTTTTGCTTTGGTATTAAAAGATAGTCGCCCTTCACCAAGGATTTGGCAGGTTTCCATTCAGAATTTTTATAACATATTTTGGTTTTATCTATCCTATCGTATTTAGTTTTTTCATATTTCTTACATTTAATGCGAGGAACGCATAAAACCAGATGTTCTGGAGTTAATATTTGTTCATCGAAAGATTTCACAGACTTGATGTGAATTAATTTCCCAGTATAATATCGACTCAATGTCTTATAAATGCTTTTAAATCGACCCATATGAGTATACACCTTGTTGCCTTCTATTAGTTCACATATTGGCTTATAACCAGTCATGGTCATAATCTTAGCTGATGCAATTGTGCAAAATCCTTCTCCAAGACTAGCACTAATATATACGTCAGATTTTTTCATAATACTCGGAATTTCCTCGAAAGGACAATTTCCATGATCTTCTGTGTAAATAGGCGCAGTCTCCTTAGACCGCCATTCACATGTTCTTTTTACTCTTTCTACCATTTGCTGTAAAAGATCCACCTTGTTTGTTTTAATTAACAGACACACTCCGTCTTTCTTCTCGAAGGCGTCGTAGAACGCTTTAATTAGGTATTCCCAATTTTTTCGGTCCTTCCATGTGCCAATAGCAAGAAAAGTAAACATTTCGTACCGACCATGATGCTGTACATTCTTGTGAAATAAGTTGGTATCGAAACAATGAGGAACAACGTCAATGGGAACTTTTAATCCGCCAGTTTCGAATACCCTTTTATTAAACATGGATGCCGTGATAATATGATCCATTTTATTGAGTATTTCTATCCACCGATTGGGTGGGTTCATTGTCTCAAAAATACAAAACGCTATGTTTTTGGTGCCTTTTGGTTGTTTATATCTATCGGGTATGCTGTGATACAGATTGATCATGTTCTCTTGAGATCGTTTTTTTTGTAACTTCGCAAATATCTGTTGTCGATTGGGGCTCATACCAACTGAAACAGAAGTGAGGTTTATAGGGTGTACTCTTACATCAAGATCAGTTTTTTGTCTCTCGATAGCCAGAATATAATCCTGGGCGCTTATGCTATACCCAGTACTATTTAAATAGCAAAAATAGTTAAGCTGCATAAACAATCTCCAGTGCTATTTAGTGAATTATACAATGAGTTCTAAGTAGAAATGACTATCGAACTATCAATTTGAACGTAGACATCATTAATCAGACTATATAGTCCTTCACCAAAACTAAATACTATGTTCCCAGCAGAATCGAGCTTAATGATTCTGCCCGATTTTTGTAAACTGGATTCAGCGACTACGAATTCGCCGCTGTTAGGATCAACATCTACGTCAGATACAACAATTCCTTCAGCGCTGGTGTACTCAAATGTCGTGGCTCCGGCTCTGGTGTCAAATATAACCACAGCTCCAACGTGAGGAGTGGTGCCCCCAAAAAGAATTTGAGATAAAGCACGCTTTTGACTCGACTTGGTCTCATCATTACCCGAGATCGATCTAAAATCAAAGGGATCTTCCGTCGTTGGAGCACCGTCCACCCCTGTAGGTTTAAGCCCTCCTATAAGCAAAGTGCTACTACTAAGCTTTTCCGCACGACCTGGTACAAATGGTGAGAATTTTATAATATTAGAACCAAATATTACGTTGTTATTTCTATCTAATTCGATTATATTGGATACACTACTATTAAGTGTAACTGATTCCTCAGTGGTCGCGCTGGGAAATGTGTACTCTTTCACTGCTACGGTAGCATTCGCTATAACGAAACCTCCATCGACAGTTTTTTCAGCATATGTAGGAGTGAAAATTCCATCAATGTATGCAAAGTTTCCAATAAAGACGGGTAACCCCAAACCTGATACAACAGCCCGATAAAACACTGAGTTACTATCAAACCCAGTAGACAATGCCTCACCATCTACAAACAAGAAGCTACCCGTAGCTGATAATTGTTGGGCAAGACCAGCATTCTGTGCCGACAAATGAATAGGCATAATCTGCCCTTCAGCGCTCACAGATTGTAATTCCGCGGTTGTCAACCCCAATACCTTATCAAAGTCTCTGACCAACTGAATCTGTTGGCCAGTTGTTTGCAAGATCATTTTACCAACATCAACTACCGCAAATGAAATCCTTTGGCTCCACACTAAGTATAAAATTCCTGTTCTTACATCGACAACAGCAGATATAGGAAACAGCTTAGATGCCTCATAATTAATTGAGCCGACACCACTGAGAAGATTTTGGTCTTCGTCAAATTCCAAAACTCTATCATTGTAGGTATCAGCAACTACAAAGGATCTACCTGATCCCCGTATTACAGATCGTGGCTCAAACAGTCTGGGTAAACTAACGGATGTTTCCCCATCTTCTATGGTTTTGAAAATTTGATTAGGAGATATAGGTGTGTTGGTTCCGAATATGGCGAGTTCCCCCTGAGCAAATTTGTCGCCATTGGTGTTGGTTTCTTCGTGGATCTGATTTACTGCATTACCTAAGCAAAAGTAGTAACTATCTACATAAATCGGGGTGTCTAATTCGAGTTGAGAGGAACTGGCTTCAATATTCTCACCGGTTCCTCTGGAAAAATCATCATCTGTTGTAATTATGAATCCATCTGATTCTGCTTCAGTCAATATGAGTAATCGTAGGGATTGCAGGGTTGGAGCAATTATCCGATCATCATCTGGGAAGAACGTCACCTCTATCTCAATGTCCGTGCCTTCTAGGTTAATTAAATCATCACTGTTCAAAAACGGTGTGTAATCCGCACGAGTAAGAAATACTGTACCATTTGCAGACCTGACTCGTACTTGTATGTCTGTACCTGTAGGCTCTATAGATGTCCATTCGATGCTCGCGAAAACTACACTTACAGCACTGGAAAACCTTATTATCATTTGACCATCTTCTGGCAACAAGATGGATCGCTGAATGTTGATAAAATCAATGAAAAATGTAAAGGGGTTTTCGAGATCATCAGTAAAAATAACAAACTTTTTCACTGCATCTCTGAACGCAATGGTACTGATCGATATAACTCTGGTTTCAAAGCCATTCTGAGCAGGATCTGGATTTTCAGTAACCTCATCTTGGTCGAGAATGACAAACTCAGTGCTCTTATCACCGGCTTCATTTTCAAAGAAAAGTTTAACCGGTCCATGAATGGAATCTAAACACTTCACATGCACAATGAAGGAATCGAAAGTTGACCAGTCTTGTGTCTCAGTGAATTCTTTTACGTACTGGTTTCTAAAACTTTGTCTATGGGAAAACTCACCTGAAAAGAAACCCTCGATAACGTTAGTAGAGGACGCCTCTGCTGTGATGTCAGCATCGTCCGTCAAGATTATAGTTTCTTTCCTGAAAAGTTCTTGACCGCCTTCTCCACCTGCCAGACTTTGTCCTCGTTCACTGGCACTCTCAAAACCTTCAATTGTGATAATGTTGGATTCTTCATCTTCGTTGAAAGCCAATGTAAGTGTGTTACCTACAATGATAAGATTACTTCTTGAAAAAACAGATGCCCAAGCAAGAGCAGTGTCATAATTCACAAAGAAAGAGGTACCTGTTTGTGGTGGCACACCACGTATGAAGTGCTGCGTAAGATTTACTTCAGCAGTGGTATTTTCAAAATCGATGAAAGTATCTGGTGTAATACCTGGTATAACAGTAAGCTCGTTAATCATATTTTCATCGACTAAGGAGCCCGCGATGAAGAATGGTGACTCAGGGTCATCATAGACCAGTTTCATACCAATAATCAATTGTAATAGATTAGCAGTGTCAATTTCGCCAAACAGTTCTTTGTTGGAGGTTTCTATTGTTCTGACGAATGTATCTAACTGGGGATGCGTAAGCAGTCCTACATTAGATAGTTCTTGATGATTCAATAATGGAATTCGAGATAAATCGAATGTCCCTGTTGTTATTTTTTCGGCATCAAAATCAGCTATTCGGAAGGAAGGCAGTTGCCCCTTAACTTCTGATTGTAAGTCAATTTTGGATGGATTGAGAGATCCACCACGATGTCTGTGTAGTCTAATGGCTGCTTGAATGAGCTGTAAAAATCCGATGTCCTGCCTAACACTATTATCCACCAATTCGATAGATAGTGGACCTGCAACTACTTCTGCCAGTAATAAGAAATTGGGATCATTAATGTTGCGTGTTGGCGACATGAAAAACTCAACATCTTCAGCAAATGTTGTTCGCCTCTTGCTTCTTGCAAAAACATAACCAACCGTATTAGGGGCTATATCTGATATTGTTGCTGGAAAAGTAGTTCGTGCTGCTGTGAAGTTGATATTGCCAAAACCTTCACCAATACTCACACTAAAAGATTCTTCGGCAGCAACAGTCCAACCATCAATGACGCCATTACCAAAAATGGACATAAGGCCAAAAATCTGCTTATCTATAAAAACGAACCGATCAATCTCGACCTGGGCACTAAAATCTACACCGAGCGGGTCCCCGAAATCGAAGAATCCCAAGCCAAAATGTCGCGTACTTCCGGCGATATCTATACCCTATATTTACTTCTTTTTGCGTTTAATTGACATTGACTAGAACAATATTTCTTAAAACTTTCTTTAATGGAACAGAATTCAAAAATATTACACATACACTTCTTCGAGTGTAACGTATAATCTCCTGTATCCAAAAATCGTGTATCCTGTCATCTGTGAAGTCGGTTCCTACTACAAAGACCGAATTATTTTAAGTGCTCGTGGAAGAGTATTGCCATCAAAATGCCCCTGTGATTTTTCAGTAAAAATAGTCGCTCCTGCATTATTTAGGACATCACCTTGCCATAAAGACACATATGGATCATCATCAGAAAAGATTCCAAATAATTTACCCGCATTTTTTTTGATTTTTGTCCATTGCAGTTCTCCTCTGAAAAACGATTCAACAGTTTTGTATTTTTTCTCGTTTTCAGTGTAAGGGGCCACTAATACGGTGGCTCGAATATTTGTAGTCAGTTTCTCTAAATATCTGAGCGTTGCCATGCAACCGATGCTATGAGATACGATAACAGTGTTATTGTTTGGTTGGATATGATCTTGAAGGTGTTTAACCCAAGTTGATCTTTCTGGAGTATTAGGGGTAGGCATCGACATATTCGAAACTACATGACCATCCTTGATTAATTCTTTGGTTAACCAAGGAAACCAGTTCTTGGATGGTCCACCTTCCCAGCCATGAACTAAAATGCAGTTCTTTTTTCCGGCAATTTTATGCATCCAGTTCATAAGATCTTTCCCAACTACTGTGTAAGACCGAGGTTATCAAGGTGATGTCCCAGGCTTATACCCTGTTCGTCTTGTATTTGTATAATCTCGGTCAATCCCGCATGAGGATTTTCCATTTTAACTCTTTGTAAAATTGCACTTGCCGCTGCTGCTGATGACTGTATTTCTTGTAGTTGTCCATCCAACCTTCTGATATCCACATCTCTGAAATCTGTAGGTTGGGAAAAGTCGTCATCCAATAATTGTGATTGTATGATTTTCATGTCTTATCCTTATGTTGCTTTTCCTGGTGGTGCACCGAACGTTAACCCTGTGGGAGCATTAGATATACGGAGCATAATCTGTTCGTAATCTGCATTAAGTGTACTCAAAAATATCTGAGAATCAGCTATTTTCTTGGCCTCTATTTCACTAATAGGTCTCTGCTTCGCTCTATTGAGAATTTGTTTGTTTCTACTTCTGTTTTTACCTGGCATTAATTACCTCCGTTCGTTTCCTCGCCACTACCACTATCTGAACTGGTCGATCCTCTGCTCTCCAAAAATCCAAGGTCACCCAAAAATGGTTTCAACCATTCGCCTGAAATATTCATCCACCAATTATTTTCTTCAGGGTCTAACTCGTGGGTGATTTCGGTAATGTAAAACAAATTGTCGTCCAACGAAATAATGTCTAACGCTTTCAATCCCGGAACTCCATACGTTTGAAAATTGATCATCGCTGGCGGGAATTTCATTTTGGCGTAGTGTTGAATTCCTTTTCTTACACCTTCAATCCCCCCAAATAAACCATTACTTTGATAAAATGGCTTACGGAATCCCAAAAAGCCTTCTGCATTGGGATCCCAGATTTGTTCGAAAAATGTGTATCCTTCAACAATAAAACCACCAACTTGACTTCCATCTGCCAAGGTTATATTGTTACTGGCTGTCATAAGAACAATTTGATTGACACAATCCTCAACGCTACGAGTATAACTGGCTACATTATAGACCAAATGAGCAGCGTGTAAAGTGGGATCGAAAATAAATCTTTCTTCTGAAGTAGTGCCGGTACCACTGCCGCTTGATGACACATTAAAAGGAGAAGTCGTAAATTGATAAACTGGTTCAAAGTTTTCTCTTGTCCCCGTAGAGAATGCAGCCTCGATTGCCGGAATGTTTTCGTATCGCAAGACACCCCAACGGTCGAAGTACACCAATTTACTTGCGTATTGAGCTATTTTCTTAATTGCGGACTCGAATGTCTCTCCATTTTGAAATCGCACAGCGGGATTAGCAAGATCAGCAAATGAGCCGGGCAGATCGAATCGTCTAGATCTGCTGGTTTCACCATTGTAAGTAAATTTTCCATCACCAATAAAATCGGATTCTTCTATCACCTTTTGCAGATAACCAAGTGGTCGTCGATCAATTCCGCTAGTTTTACGGTCATCGTCATCAAAGTGTGCCATTTTCATAAGTTCATAAACTGCATCTGTATCAGCTACAGCATCAAAGAACGGACTATTGAAGATAAGTTGTTTCTGTAAAACTGACATATAGTCTTTTACGGCAAACTTCATGAATATCTTATTGACTGACCTCTCTAAAGTAGCACCGTATGCCACTCCCGTCATTTGTATTAGTAGATCAGAACTCTCTGGCGGACCACTTCGACTTAATGTGTTACCTATAGCATCTCTGCGTCCTACACCGGCCTCCCACCAATATGACACTGTAACATAGAAAGCCTTATCATTGAGTTTTAACAGTTTCTGCCCTAATGCGTGTAAATCCGGTCTTTTTGCCTGGCTTTGTTGAGCCGGATCGCCACCTACGGGTATACCAAGTGGAATATATGCTTCAACTTCCATCTCGTGATTAATAGTCGTGAAACCCTCAGCATTCCAACTGTCATTAATTGATGCAATAAGATCACTAACATCGATTACATCAACATTGTCCTGTATCGGTTTGCCTCCACCAAGCACGATCATACGCCATTGTGTTGCAATTGGGGTTACATAGTTTTTAAATAACTTGGGAGAAGTCGTTACACCCGGATCAAGATTAGCCTCCTCATTTGATAATACTGGCATCAAAACAGATCCAGCCGATAATCTAATTCCAACATCCCATCTGGAAACAAACTCTTTGTAGGGGTAAGATGAGTCTGATTGTTCGTCTAAACCGAACCTAAATGGCGCACTACTAGAACGGTTTCTACCCCTAAGATTAAGAATTTCCAAAACATGGGGTTCTATTAATCCAGATATCAGTTCATGGGGCTTCTCTAATCCAACTTCGCCTTGTTCTGAAGTTCCCGCAACAGGCTTATCTGAAACCCAACCCTTGCCATACAGTCTGAATTGTCTATTATAAAAATCATAAAGATTGATATTCTTGAAGGCGTTTTTATTACACTCGATGACTGTGAAAGCATCACAGTCATATCCTATTTTGCCAAAGCCAAGCCTTTTTTCCGAGAAGAATCTCCGTTTTACAGCGGTGTTTTGATTTTGTATACTGACTCCCATGTGGGAAAATGTCATATACAAGTCATTGTTATTCGCCTCCCCTGTGTCTGCCTGTCTATCTAAATAAGGAATAACTGCTGTGGAAGTGTATTCTAATGGAGACCAGTTAATTGTTGCAGAGATATTTCCGCCATGCATTCTCATTTTGGCGGGAGGTACGATCATGGGTACCAGTATTTGTGTAAAATTAAACCTTGAAGGATCATTATCCAGTCGAGTAATAACCCACGGATCACCTTCATAACCTTCGAACGTGATAACCATTTTGCCCAAGTGATTCCGAACCGTAAATCTGAAATCCTTCTTCTTAAACAATTCATCACAGGATACATTATCATATTCAGATAACACCCTACACTGACGTACCCAAGTAAAGTCATTAGGATCTAGACCCTCAGCACCAGCTTGTAATCGTTTAGGATTATCCCAAACATGTCCAATGTGTAAAAACCTTGGATTTCTACCTTTTACTATTTCGATAAAGTAGTTGTGAAAATTGTGCCCAGCGCCTATCTCAACAAGTATATAAGTTTTGTATTTCCACCAATACACTTGACGCCGTACATCTACATTTTCTTCATTCGCTTGCTGTCCGCCTGTCCCGGCTGCGCCCGAAGTAGTAGAGCCGCTAGTTTCCTCTTTTTTGTCTTCAATGTAAAATGCAGCATTGCTAATGCCATCGACCCATCCAGCGGGTGGATTTTTTAATCGATACATAAGATACTTGTAGTCATCCCACGTCGTATCGACGCAGTCTGTTTCCGGGTTTTTATCTTCAACAGTAGGATGTTCTTTGTCACCGCGAATTACAGTAACAATAAAATCTTCCCCTTGCCATGTTGGTGTTAATTTTTCCAAACTCCAATGCCCTGGGGTTGCAGAGTTCTCGGCAGGCTTCATGATTTGAGTTGGAGAAACAACCTTGAATGTGCCATCCGAATCTTCTATAGTGTTGTAGTCCCATTTTATAGCATTTTGCAAGTCAGACAGGTTCCATCCAACGCGTGGACACTCGTCTGCGGGAGCCCCCAAAAGAGCTAGGGCTGTAAAAGTCAGGAGTGCTTCTAAGGCGGACATCGATTTTTTGTATTCTGATGGGTGTAGTGGCACACCCTGCCTGAAAAGGCTACCAAAATGTATCCAAACTTGATGGGGAAAAATATCTTTACCAATTCTGGGGTTTTCAATTTCGTCGGTACACTCTATTTTAGTAGACGGTGGAATTAAGGTGATAGTGCGTTTTGCTTTACGTCCGTTGCATTTATATTCAAAGCCATCACCAGAGACACTTTCTGGTAACCTACTCTTGGCAACCGATCCAACACCGGATTCTATACTTCCCACAAAGTCATACACCACATTACTAGATTTTTCACCATCCTCATTTTCTGTTACAGATACCCTTCTCGTTGCAACAAACATGTCATGAAGAATTTTACGGGGCTTTAATAACGCAGCACCAGCCTCAAACAATACACTCTGTTGCACGGATTCAATCTGTAATGATGCTGACTTTGTGAAGGGATAGGCAAGTTGCTGGTGGGGGCGTGCTAAAAAGGGATCGTGATCCCACACTAATACTTGTGCTCGAACGCGACCAATATTACCAGCAACACCGCTAATACCTCGAACGGAATAATCGGGTTGACTAGGGCTAGGTACTTCGCATAATCCCATTAGCTGTCTCCACTGTCTGTATCACACGAGAAACCAGTGCCACCGAAGCCACCACAAACGTTGGATACACCCTGATCATCAGCAATAATTGTGGGATCAGGAAATATCGTATCCCTCATAAGGTCTTCCACAAACCAGTCTGTTCCAGTAAATATGGCAGCTCTTATATCTCTAGAATTGTCATGTTTATAAAACACTCTGACTTCTCCGTGGGCAAGATCATTAGCACAAACACGTTGTGGTGAAATGTTTCGGTCGCTATCAAACGTGTCAATACCAAATTGGTGGGTAAACACAATATTACCTTCAACCATTCTTTCGTTTGTTTCTGTGTTCACAAAATAATGCAATTCTTCTCGTATCTCGTTGCTGGAAAGATCTCCGTCAACAAATTCTGATCTCATATTCCTTTCTATGGTTGTTTTCACCGACGACATACCCTCTCCAGATGAGGCATTAGCAAACAGCCTGTCATGGAATATTTTACAGAGTAAACAACCTTCATATATATAAAATAAGAACACTTTCTTAGTGCTTGGTTGATAAAAGACATAAGGGGACTCAATGTCTAACACTTGAGATTCGGAATCTATGGTAAGATCTCCTTCCCCAACTTTGTGTCTTTTCAATCTGGACCAATGAACGTTGATTCCAAAAGATGCTTGTTCATCACCCGTAGCAGCATTTGCAATAATTGTTTCAGGTGGTTCACTTGCAGCATTCCTATCAATCCATTGAATGTTGGAATCGTCAATCCTCATTCTATTAAAACCATGATCGATCCATTCCCAATAATCATACCAACTCTGTCCATCATCACTACTCCAGTGGCACTGAAGCTGGTTACCACCCCCAATGCTCTCTTTTGCTGCTGCGAGAAAAAAGAGCCTCATGACACCATCATCCGTTCTGTATGCTGAGAAATGAAGATCCTCTATATCATTATTGGTAAAAGCAGTGTTTGGGCCAATGGCTATTGGGTTCTTACGTACCGGCCCCACATCAGTTGTTCCATCTTCTTTTTCGGTCTCTCGTTCTTCTAGTTGTTCATCCTCTAATGTATCTGGATTGATGCCTGCTATTCCTCGAAAAACCACATCAGTCATATCACCTGCTGCGGGGTGAGAAACGGCACCTCTTCTTAGTTCTCTGCCACCCACACTATAGAGACCTCTTTTTTCCTTGGGGGGTTCATTTTCAGGTGTTTCTAACCGATCTTGCTCAAATCTTTCAATAATAAGAGCATCTTCAAATCTAAACAGAGTGTAATTTATAGGTCGGCAAAGTATCTTATTCATAAATAGATAAAATAAGAAACACATATTTCTATTATGGACATTTACAACAAATGGGTGCCGTGCTTCCTCTTGGTTTATTGCCTCGATGAGTCCATAGTGATAATACCACTGAAGTCCAAAGTCATCACTTTGTGTGCATGATATGCCACCATCACTATCATTGAAAAATATGAAGACCCTACTCTTACTGTCCTCTCCCATTGAAACGATATCAGATTTAAAAAATGTGGATCTGGTAGAAAAATCACCATTAAGTATTGCACCTTTATCTGACCCATCAGAGCTTGATGCATCATCTAAGAAATCAGCGGCTCTACTTTCTTCCAGTTGTTGCACTGTAACATTGAGGATATTCATTCGTGAAACACCGGTCCCAACGAGTTCAATGGTATCTCCCGGCATCCAAAAGTGATTTATTCCAAGTATTTGGCCAGTACCAGAGCCAACGTTGATGCCGTCTACTACTCCTTCAAGCCCACTTCCAATTTTGAACAACAGGAGAGCATCAAAGGATTCCCCGCTATAGGTGTATTCAATTTCTGTTCTACCGTTTTGTCCTAATCCCACAGGAATAATAAGGTTGTCGTTATTGACAGTAAATGTTATTTCTTGTATTTGCGCGGGATCGATAGTGCTATTCTGCGCCAACACCTCATCTATACTTGTGGTCTTATATTTAAAGCTTGCTAGATCAGAATAATAACTAGAACTCACAATCTTGCCCGGCTTAAACCCTAAATGTCCACCGAGTAAACCATCATATCCTAAAAATTTTTCGAACTGTCCAGGAGTGGGGTTGTCATTCTCTAAAACCGGGGGACTACCGAGATCCGGTCTATATTTCATGGTCGCAAAACCTTCATGTAGCCATGATGACTGAAAGTTATTGAAAAGCACGAAATTATCACTATTAACATGTGACACGAAAGAATATAGTCTCGCCGGATCACCTACACAACTGACAGAACTTCTTTTTCCTGCCAACCCCTCAATAGCGACCGTTCTTGGGCCTCTCATCGATGTTGTGAAATGACGTTCTACTAAAAGTCGTGTATCTTCTTCGAACCTCTCTAGAATAATATTGCTGTTAACATTAAAAACAGCAACAATATCATCAGTACTTCCTGTGCCCCCTAATTGAATAGAACCGGCAACACCAGCTTCTATTTCAAGATTAGCGACAGTCATTATAGAGACCGGTTCAACAGGTTCAAATCGTGTATTAGAAGAACTTAGATATATAGACACCCCTGTAGTTGGGTCATTAACTTCAGGGTCATCCATAAATGGGAAAAATGTATCCTTCCCCTGATTAATATCAGAATCTATTTCTACAGCAAGAAACCTATTAATGCCAAATTTATCTACATCCCGTTTTTGCAGTGCTCTAGGATGGACGTTATAAAAGATGTGCTGTCTTGCTTCAGGGTAGTTGAAAGCAGGTCTAAAGTTATTCCTAGAAAACCAGAGGGCATTCTTAAACGCCTGATCAACTTGCTGTCGATAGTTGGCACCCGGCCCCGAAAGTGTTTTGTTTAAATTTATGTTATATTGAACAGATCTTGCTGATCCCGACCTATTCTCTATAAATTCAAGGACTTCACTATCTGTCGCTCCACCTACTGTCTCTGTGCCACCGGAAACGTCAAGAATGTTGACTATATTCACACCACCAGTGGCATTGAATATAAATTGCCCCAACTCGGACACCACAAACCCTTCAGCATTAATTTGTCCAACAGGAGCAATAAAATTCGAACCAATGTCATAAGATTCGACCACCCGCCATCCGGCAACTTTAATGGGCAAACCCTGCTGTTCGTCATTGTTTATATTCCACTCATAAAATCTATAGCTGGCTCCCTTTAGTTGGTTTGGCGACCCAAACGCTTGAGGCGGTATGGATGTAGCCTGAATGAACCATGCCGCCTCAATATTTTGTCTTAAATAGTGTTCTTTAACACCAATATAGGTCAAAAAAATGGTGTCACCCACCGCAACTTCTCGTGCTTCTGCTTGCAAACTGCCAGGCGTAGGTTCGGGCTCGCCCGGTTCTGTGGGGATTTTCTCGATGACCTTCGCAAAATCAACCCTCAGCAATCTGCTAGATGCGTCCCTGTAACTGGCATTCGGTAGATCACCTATACCAGCTAACTCGGTAGCCCCATTGATCTTGGGACCACCGTTGTCTAATCTGTACTCAATTCCTAATTTATTGAACTCGATACCCTTGAGTCTGCTAAGATTGTCAGGAATCTGTCCGAATAGTTTACGAAACGATTTATCAGACTCAGCTTCGTTAGTGCTGTTGATTTCCTCTAATTCTTCGGCAGTCAACTCCTGTTCTATCGGCTGTACTTGATCTGTTACTCCGATAGTTTCAAAAACAAACTCCCCTACATCGATTAGGGCAATTCCTTCTGCATTCTTAGAATCAAATTCTGCTTGAGTTACAATATGGGGAACATTTAGTCGATTGGCAGTACGAGCAAAAATGAGTATGTGATTAGTTTGGGGTGTGAAGGAATCAATTTGCGGTGGGCCAAATTGACCGAATCCGCCGAGCAAGCCTCCTATGGGCAACCCAAATGTTTCACCGGCACCCACGATGGGTGGTGAAAAATTGTAGCCCGCGTCAGAAGCGGCGTGCCATACAGTTCTTCTTGATGGCAAAAATTGATTAGGATATATGCCTACTTGGTTGGGGTACACATTTACCCATGCTAATAGACATGGTGCAGGAATAAATCGCCCACATAAACCAAAGAATTCTGGCATTAGTTATTTACCACCGCTGAGACTTGTGTTAACCCCAGCTTTGCCCCCTACTCCAGTTTGTTTTTGGACTTCAACACCCCCACGGTCCTGAGCTGCCAATTCATCGAGTAGAGGTCCAAGATTTTTGAATATCTCGATTACGGTTTGCATCATGCTGGTCCAGTCACCACCCTTGGATTTACCGAGCACCAGTTTTCTGCCTCCACCACCTTGATTACCTGCCACAGTTGAAAGATCAACCGAACTACTGGGGTCAAATAAGCCTTTAATCCACTCATCGACAAAACCACCGCCCGAGCCACCAGTTCCACCACCGCCTGTACCTGTGGGTTTCTTGCCAGCACGTCCCAATCTACCGGTGATGCGTTTTCGTTGTTTTTGCAATCGTTCTATTTCTTTCCGGCGTTTGTCCCTCTGTCTCCCAATTTGCTTACCAGTCCGAGTGTCGAAGCCTTGCTTGTTGGCACCAGAAATATTAATGCCATCCACAATGCCTTCATCTCCAGCGTTAGTTCTTAAAGCACTCAATTTGCTTTCAATCTTAGCAAGTTCTCTTTGTGTCCTACTCACTCTCGCCGGAGCCCGCTTGCCGGGACCAATAGTGGCATAATCAAAAGCTTTCAATAGACCTTGAACACTACCTCCACCTCCACCTCCACCTCCACCGGCACGGCCGCCTGTCCCCCCAAAAACCTGTTTCCATAAGCCACCAAATAACTGCTTCATTCTGTTGGTTGCTGTCTGTTGCTGATTAGCTAATGCTTTTTGAGTTCTCTGTCCAAATTCTACTTCCGCTGCTGGTCCACCACCTGCTAACCCTGCAACACCGCCTGCTCGCCCAGCTTTTCTGTTGAACATTTTATCCAGCGCAGATGTATTTTTGTCGAGTGACACTATGTTCTTCTTTTGAGACTCTAATTGCTGTTGGTTGGTCTCGTTGAGTGTATTTACCGAATCACCGTAGCTACGTTGTACTTCATCTAATACGGCTCTCGTTTCGGGACGTAGACCCTTCTTGATTTCGTTCATATTACGACGAACATCGCCGGGTCCAACGGCCCCTCCACCCGGTCCCGTTAGAACCCCCAACCCAGCGCCAGAATATCGCCTACTTACTGCACGTCCAGCTCCAGCTTCTGCTCCGGTTGCACCTAACAAGAAATTACGCTTGGCAATGTTTTTTTCTAGTGCTTTAGCAATATTCTTTTCTTGGGTAATGATGATTTTTTCAAATCGTCCTGCCCCAAACGCCTGTGCTTGCACTGCATCTAAATAACCATCTCTCAATTCTTTAACCATTTGCACTTGCTGGCTGAGTACTTTGGCTCTCCTGTTTTCCAATTCCAACAACTTCACTTGGACCACTTTTATCTTAGAAGCTTCCGCACCTATGGAATCCATGTATGCGACTTGCTCCTTGTATGTCTGTATTTGCCCATCGAGATTATCTTTTTGTAGTTGCAGTTGCTCGACGACTCTCATTTGGTTTTGCACTGCCAAACCTGCGGCACCGTATAAACCTTTTGCAATCGAAAGTTGAGTTTGATACAAATCGGTTTGTGCTTTTATGATATCAAGATGAGCTTCGGCGGGTTGCAATGCTGCGTCCAAACTCGCAACCTGTTGCTGTACAGCGTTGAGCATATCGCCTTGAATCTCAGCTCGCTCAGCCAAGGCTCTAGTGAGTGCCTCCTGAGCCTCGGCTTCGCCTTGTTTGCTACTCAGCCTTAATTCTTCTCGACGGGCCGCAATGCTTTGTTCACTTATGAGCAACCTTGCTTGACTGTTCTCAAATAGACGTTGAGACAACTTTACAGATTCTCGTATAGCTTCAGTGTTTTTCCCACTTAAATTAGCCAGACCAGAAAAGTCACTACCCACTAAACGAGTAAGTTTAGAAATAGTGTCCACTGCCTGTCCAACAGACTGCATCTGTTGTGCCCAACCTTTTGCTTGTTCGTTTAAGAAGGCTAATCTTTTTCTGGCCTCGAAAAGTAGATCGGACGTAGACTTTATGTTTGTATTGCCTTTCTTAATCGCGTCGGCGACCTTTTTTGCATCTGTCACTGCCTGCTTCTGTCGGTCTTTCTCTGCTTTCTGTAGCTCCTCTACTTTCTTTATATAGGCACCATATCGTTTCTTGAAATCTCCCTCTAAATCTAGATTTGGAGATGCAGCTTTGAAGGTAATAGCATCGGCTGTTCGTTTAAAATCTTCACTGGATTTGTCTAATTTATCAATAAGACCATCAACATCTACACCAGTAAAAAACTCTACCCCAAGCTTTTTGAAAAAGCCGTCGAGATCACTAAAGTAGTCCTTTAGCCATTCTTTCATTCTAAGGGTAAGATCCGACATTGCTGAGTATCCCCCTTTTCTCAGCTTTGCCCACAACTCCTTACCCTTCTCAATAATTTTGTTGTACACCCTTTTTACTAGATCCCAAAATCCTTGAAATGGTACTTCGAGCGCATATATATATGTTGCCCATTCTCGGAATCTATTAGATAAGTTAGTTGTCTCCCCTGATAAGTCTTTTATCCAAGCAACGAATTTCTTTAAATATGTTGTGATTTTGCCACCAAAAGCATCAACAAGTGCAACGGTTACATTGTCAGCAACAGCTTTCAATTCGCCCAGGACTTCATACCAGGTACGTGTCAGTTCTAAATTGGCATCTGTTTTACCTGTCAATAGTTCCAGAGCCGCAGTTAGTTCCAAGATTAATGCCGGATCAGTAGCCCCCATTCTTTTTGAGAACAAGTCCAGTTGTTTTTGTATATCGCCCCCTGCCAGTCCAACCTTTGTAGTAAATGATTCTAGTGCTGCAAGATTGTTACCAAAAGATGCAAGTATAGCCTGAGTAAATTTTCGGCCTTTTTCTGGATCACCTGTTGCTCTGGTAAACATATTTTGCATCTGGCTAATGCCCTCTCTAACCTTCTTGTTCTCAGAAAGAAACATTTGGCCGAAACCTAAACTAGCAAAATCTGACATCGCATTAGCAACATCGTGTATAGATAAGACGAGATGATCAGTGGTTTTTCGTAACTCTTCATATTCGCTTTTCAGATCCTTAGCAGCCTTGGACCCCCTTCCTGTTGCAATAGATACTGTTATAAAACTTTTTCCCGCATCAGCTAATTTGTTCAACAGTCCGACAACACCAGTAAGCGCCGACATGAGACCTTTAAGACCAACTGCAATGCCTCTAACAGACTTGCCAGCAACAGCACCGAATTTAGACATGCTTTTGGTGGAAGCTTTAATCGATTTCTGTGTTTTAATTAAAGATTTGTTGACTTCTTTTAAGTGCTTACTGACAGCACCGGCATTAACTTCCTCTTCTAGTCGGAGGAGTATTTTCTGAACGATATCTTCCGGTGATGCCATATTGAATGCCTATTTAATGTCTTTATTTGATAATGCCCTGTGGAACCAGCCACGATCTCGTCGTAAATTTCTGTATTTTCTCTTAAAATCGCTATACGCAGCTTGAGCTTGATCGATGTTTGTAAACTCTTTTCTGTGTTTTGCAATCCATTGTTGGCGGGTGAGACCTAAATCGTGTGTTTTTTCAGTTGATCGCAGAAGTGGGGCTCTATAATTCCGTCGAAATGCTCCCCAAAAACCCGGGCGAGGAACTTCGACATTCTCATAGGATTCCAAACCTGGACCCGGCTCCTTTTTGAACCGATTTTTCATTCGGCTAAGCCAGCCGGGGCCTTTCTCTTCTGGCATTGAATATTCTGCTTGCTTTGGCATGCTTTTTAATTATGGGCTGTGCAAATTTATCCTTTGTGTAATATGATATCCACTAAAATTTCTAGACTTGTACTTTGGTCAGAATTCCTGCCACAGCAGCACGAGCAATTCTGGGTTCTAACGCATCAAGATTACGGGTATTGCAAGCAACCTTTATACCGTTGTCATCCTTCAAATCCCAATCCTTAATCAAGCTAGTGAGCACTTTATCCTGAAATTCAGTAACATTCAATTGGATATTATCGTTTGTTCCCAATTGGGCTGACTTGATAATTTCACGACTATCTGCATGGGATGGTTTTCGGAATATAAAGGTAAGTGTATCTACATCCTTATCCTGTGGTACATCTGATTTGTCATGTGTCGCATCAATTTGATCATTTTCTACCTCGTAAACATATACTTCTACAGTTACAGTATCATTCTTTCTGACAAAATAACCCATTATTAACTCCTTTTGTCATAACAACATTCCCTTTTTGGGGTCGTATTTTTGGTAAACCTTGTCCGGCTGTTTAGCTTTATCTTTAAATTGTCCAGTTTCGGAATCAAACTCCTTTTTGATTTGTTTTTTTTCACTTTGTGTGTCTTTTTGTGTGCTTCCTCGTCCTGTGCCACCTGCCAACATAACTTTGAACTCTCTATCAATTCCATCTGATACAAGACACAATCTGAGATGTACCTGAAAATCATAATAGTCCAAATTGCGAATTTCCTTGATTGTCCAACCGTAATATTTTGCAATAAGGTGTTCATATACATATTGTAATTCGGGTAGATCACCATCTCTTTCTTGATTTTCACCTCTCAAGAAATGATGAGCTACCCGTTCGATTCCCCCAAGTCATCCGCTGTTGCCTCCGTCACCGTTTCAAAATTGTCAAGGAGAGCAGTGGCTACCTCTGGTGCTAACATATCAATTATCTCGGAGGAAACCTGAACTTTAGCACCATTGTCATCTTTAAGATCCCAATCCTTTAGACAGAACTTAAGTTTCATTTCACGGTATAAGATAACGTCTAAGTCATTTCTTGACTGCCCGTCGGCTCCTGTTACATTTTTTAGACATTTCGAGAAAATTGTATTCCAATCTTTCCATGTCAATCTTTTCCATGTAGTAGTAAGTTTTTGTATGATTTTCTGGGGGTCATGTGTACTTGATTGCTGGGATATAGGAATACCCGCCATCGGCCCCTGTTTGTCGTTTTTTTTCATAGCAAGTTGATTCACTTCATCTTGCGTTTTGTATCCTCTTTGTTTCCAGTCCTCAATATCCTGAGCACTCTCCAAAAAATAAAAAATAGAGTTCCCATGCGGTTTAATCTGTTCTACATAATATATTTCAATCGACAAAAATGATTTATTGGGATCTAAAATAATTGACACTGTTCATCTCCATAAAACGCCCCGCTGTGTGTTCTTGGTTACACATATTATACACTATCACTAAATATAAAAGAAAGACAAGGGGAGTGTATCCTCCCCTTGTCTGTTATTAGAAATGGTTAGCTACCAACTTCCCAAGCAGGGAATGGACAAGAGGTTCCAGGAGCAATAGACTCGAAACCTTCTTGATCATTAGCGAGTGCGTTCCAATTTATCGTGGTTTCAAATACATCGTTAGTCAATGACATTTCTTCAATCTGGAATACTACCGAAGTTAGTCTCTTGGCAAAAATAGAGTTTGAGGGAGCCGTTGTTCCTTGAGATCCAATCCAGTCTCTTTGGTCAAAATTGACGCCATTGAATTTATCATCACCAATGTAGAAGGCGATACGGATTTCGTTCTTTTCTGTAAATCTCTCTTGATTGGTTTCCGCCAACTCTCTGAGTCGGTGCTGTATACCAAGCAAGGTCATTGAACCGGTAATTTCTCTCTTAGAAACATTGATATCAATTGGGAATAGTGAACCATTTAGAGTGTAATATCGCTCAGCGTTATTATTGATTTCCATATTGAAATCTCTAACTTGATTCGAAAAGAATAAGTCTGCCGGATTGGAACAACCACCAACTCCATTAATAGTGACATCGTTCCATGTTAGAATACGGGCAGGAGACAAGAACTGTTCAATTAGTGGATCACTACCTGCGTTATTATGTGGATCAGGGAATGGTGTACGACCTCTTCCAATGACATTAATGTCCAATGTTACTGGTTCTGATTGAGCCACGGTCATACTCAGTGTATTAACAATGGCAGTATCAAAAGTAAAAGCTGCGTGATTGGCATATCGAATTTCAAGTCTCGCATCATCATACAGCATCCTGCCTTGTGCGCCACGTGCAGTCGCCCAGCACCAAATATTATTCAAGAGAGATCCTGCTACACTACTTGGGTCGTTGAGGTCTGAAACTTCGGGACAACCCCCAAAAGGATTAGGGTCAACATCTGCGAGGATGGGAAGACTAATGCTTCCTTCCACAATTTTTGGACCCAGTTGGTAAACAGTCCTATCAATGCGACCGTCAATAACATCAGGCATTGTTATTTCTTGACTAAGATTGATATCTGCGGCGGTGGCACGCAGAATATTCCTTGCATTCAAACTGTCAATGTTGAGTTTGACGAAGCCCACCCACCCCATGTTAGCAAAATGTTCCGAAGGTTCTGGAACGAAGTTGGGCTGGGCGAAGGTTCTGGTTTGAGATCTGTTACAAATTGCGTCTGCTGTACAAGGCATATGTATCTCCCTTACGTTATATTGGCACTAACGATTGTAAATCCTGCTTGGGTAGATAAAGTGGCAAAATCATTCGCTACAGTGAAAGAAGTATCAATATCATCTTTACGTCCCACAGCGTCATATAATACGGCATCGTTACTACCCTCTGCATCAATCCATTGGTTGATGTCTGTGAACCGATTTTCAAGGCCAGTAGCATCGAGACCAGCGTCAGTACGAGCCTTATCTAAAATATGTCTTTGCAAAGCACTCACAGCAGTAATTACTGACGCTGGTGCTTGCAAGAACACGACTTGAGATGCAACATACGCATTATAGAATGGGGCAAGCAAATCTAACTCGGGGTCAAAGACAGTTAGGGCAACGATTTCATATGCAGCGTTGAAATAATATTCAGTCACACCTTGCACAGCAATTTGTGCATTAGCATAGAATTGAGTTATATTCTGGTAGTTATTTACCTTGATGGCGGGCATTTCTTATCTCCCTTAAACATTTTCTAGACAAATCTTAGTATTCGACTCAGATACCACAGTTGCCACCTCAGCCACCTTTTCTAGAAAGCTGCCTTGGCTATACTTTAATGTAAATTCTGAGAACTGCTTTCGGAGTCCTTTGTGTTTCTTTAGTTTTCTATAGGCAGCATTAATCTTTTTCTTTAATTCATGTTTATCACAAACATATAGGTGTGTATCACCAGCTGCCATAAGTTCTATACTAGGAATTAGGAAGTCACCCTCCTTAAATCCTTCCCCTACAAAGTCACTTAAAAGTTTTGCAATATCCTTGTTAGAACCACAATCACTTAGTAAAGGATAGCATCCACATGCCATTGCCTGAAAAACACTCATGGACGAACCAGATATCATCGGAATCGAAACAAAGACATCCGATTTACCAAATTCCGCAGCCATATCTATCTCAGATATCCCATCCAATAACGATACATATTTGTCTGGAAACAACACAATTTCTTCTGTATCGACGAGTTTTTTCAAATCTTCTAGATCGTGATCACCAGGATCGTGGATATTAGCATGTAAATAGAGTTTTAAGTCTGGAATATCCTTTGTTATTTCGCAGACCGCCTTCATGATGGTTGGAGCGCAATCTACTTGAGCAGACTTTGGGGCGGCCATTACTCGAAAGCCAACACGATCCTGTTCGGTTAGATTATAGATCTTGGGATTGCATCCAACATAATGAATATCAATCGCATCACTGTTGTAGATCTTTTGAATTTGTTGGTAACAGAAATCACTTGTGCACAGAATTCCGTCAATATCATTTAATAGTGTTTGCAAATCTTCTCGTAAAGGAAAGTTATAACCCAACAGCACTGCCATCCATTTGATTGGTTTCGGCAAGAATGATTTGACTGCGTGCATATAAGAAAAGTCTGATAAATCACCAATAGTAATCACCACATCAGGTTCAAATCTATTCAGTGTTTCATAGACCTCGATAGATTCCTTTTGTCCGCGATCAAAAGGAACTATTGGTATCTTAAACTTTTTCTTAGTGTACTCAAAATCGTAATAAAACGATTGGCTGCCATCATCGTTATCTTCTGGTACAAAATATTGAGAATTATGTCCCCACACAATACCTGCCACAGAATGTCCAGTTAAATATAGATATCGCAAAACGAGCGAGTGTATTTTTGATCGAGAAGTCGTTAAAAAAGGGGAAAGACCAATTGTTATCACTTTCATTGTCATGTCTCCTACATATCCAAGGTCAATTTTTACCAGAACGTTTTAAATTAAAACAAATAGGACACCAAGAACCGCCTTTTCTACAGTTTCGAACTGAACTTGGTGTTGCCCTCCAAGTATGATTTCTTTTACATTCCCATAATAATTTTGTATGAGAACCTTCATATTCTGTCGATAGGCATTTGCCGCCTTTTTGATGTGCCAATGCGTACATATCTAAAAGAGAGTACTTTGTATTTTTGGCACAATGCGGACACCATCTGCTTGATTTTATATTCGAAGCAGCAGTACTCCATATATGATTATTGTTGCACTGACACTTTAAAATAGTATCTTGATTGTGATATTCACTAGATAAAATCTCGCCACCACGATACTTTGCAATTTTTATAAGTTCTTTTAATTCGGAACATGAAGAATAAAATTCTTTCATATCAATATACGGCTTGTTATTCGAATTGGGTAGACGTTTATTGATATATTGAATAAGATAATTATCACCGTGCTGAGATGCCCAATAAGGTATAACTAAAATGTGAATACCTTTTAATTTGCACATTTGTAATTTGGCAGTGTCTCTTTGTTGTTGGTCGAGAAAATCGATATACGTTCTATGAAAACGTTTAATATGACGATAGTGTTGTTCTCCATTATATTCAAATGCCATATTTAAATGACCATTGTATCCATCCAATTCATATTTTGATAAAACCATATGATTTTTACGGAAAGATAACCCTGTTAGATTTTCAATAATATATCGACATTTGTTTTCTGTTATATATCGACAGCAATAAGGACACCAGCTCCCGCGGCGAACATTACCGAAAGATGCTCTCCATATATGCTTGTTGGAACACTCCCATTTTAAGATGCCATCCCAATTTTGATAGTTGGATGACAGACAAGTTCCATTACGTTTTATTGCTAACTTTTGAGCATCATGGATGGAATATTTTCGGCAACGGTTACCATTGTTGATATTAGCACACTGGGGACACCACTTTCCTTGTGTAATATTATCTGGACTAGAAAACCACTGATGTAATTTAGAACATCTCCATTGTAATTTTGTTTTGCAATTAATATATTCCCTTGATAAACAAACACCTTCTCGTGATGCAGCTATTTTTTGCATGTCTTCAATCGTCCGTATTTTCATAACATATTCATTATACACCATCAAAACGATAATGGGTCTATAAAAGGAGTAAATCTTCTAACTTCTTCAGAACATTTATAGCTGATTACCGCAGCTTTAAGCATAGTGTCCTTATTTACAGTTCCATATTTTGTTGAATGTGGTAAGGTGTTATAGATGTGCCTGTGAGGGCGAATGACGCTATCACCAGCTGCAAAATCTGCCCCCACAGGCAGCATCAATTCATAAACTCCACTGCCTAAAAATCGTTTTAAAGTGTTAGACCTTAAGAAATCAAAACTTTCAAACCACACCCATCCCAATTTATGACAATTAAAAAAATCATCATCAACAATTTTTATAGTAGTGTCTGATGCAGTTGTTGCTTCTGCAAGAGTGGTTTTATCAAAAGGTTCTACAAGAGGGTAAAAGGATCGGAAAAGAGAGTCTTCAATACCTTTTACATAAGCATGCATTAACTCATACTGTGATTCAAAGTCAGATGCTTGAACGTAGACACTTATATCTATATCGTAGGTTTCTGAGGTAGATTCCAACGTAAGCCATTCAGATGAACGACTATTGGCATTTATAGTAATAGCTGGGTAACGAGGTATCACAGTTGGATCACCGATGTACACTGCTTCGAGAAATTGTTCATTACCGGTTTCAAAGCCAATCAGTTTTTCCATGAAGCTATTTGCCAATGGGAAACTAGCTACTATCGGAGTTTCCAGTTCTAATGTTTTATTGTCTATAAAGTTTTTTATTATATGAACTTCGCCCTCCGCCTGTACTTTAGCAGAAGGTTTATTGTAAATAACGACAGCCTCCCCGGGACAAAATCTGCGTGCTGTTTGCACAGAAATAATCGTATCTCCAGCATTCGCTACTGCTCTCAAAGGAATCATATTGACTATGAAACGCTCAATGACTTTTTTAATTGCTTTGAGTACGTCAAGCATTACCTTCCTCGCAATATTTTAAGGATTTGCTCATCAACCACCCTGATGGCGTGAACCACTTCAGGGTTATCTCTTTCAAACTGAGCCTTTTCTTCTGCCGTCTGTCGATTAGGAACGGATTTATCATCATCTGTCCAAAGTTTTGTCCCGCTGACCACAACATTTGTATCAACTGTTCGACCGTCTAGGTCGTGGAAATACTGGCTACGTGCAGCGAGACGTTGGATAAGGATATTAAGATCTGGTAATGCAACAGCTGCACTCTCTTTTGCCATATAACCTCTCGTGTCTCGATCGCTATTTTTGATCGGACATATCTCTGGAACCTGTGTCAAATCCTTCAGGCGGTTGCCGTAAACTGTAATTCGAATCCAGGTTTGGATTAGCCATCCTGTCGCCAATCCTTAGCTGACACTTCAATATTGCTCTACCGTTTAAAATGTCGTTCAGTTGTCCCATTGCAAATGTGCGTTGAGTATTCCCGTAGTCAGATACATTTGGGGCATTTTGAGCAGCAAAATATTTGTCATAGATATTCGCTGCGGCGTATCTAGCCGAAATCTGATTAACTGGAGGTGGAAACTGTATACGAACAACCCTAACATCATCTCCACTGAAATCGGTCAGAATAGGACTAACCGTTGTAACACTATTCTGATCAATTACTGTATCTACAATATGTATTTCTTCGTCGCTTGTACTATCGTCTCGTATAACAATTTCATCACCGGGAACCAAGTTGGTTGCGTCGTTTAGTTCAACTATCTGGTTGTATTCATTGATATCGGCATCAAGAGCCCATTGTCCATTAGCGCACTTTTTTAGCGGTGTTTTGTATTGCTGTGATAAAACTCCGTCTATTTGACTATCGGATGTAGAAATAAAGAACTCAACTATTTCATTCGGTATCCTGTTTAAATCACGTACATTATTGATGTTAATTAGTGCTATTTTGCTGAATGTAGAATCGGGCCTAGCACTAGTCAGTGCTTGGGCTAGAAACAAATCAACTTCTACTGTGGAGCTATAGCCGATGATACACCTCACTCCTTCTTCAACCGGTATCGTACTGCGGTGTTTTGTATTGCGATAAAATTCCATTTATCTGGCTGTCGGATGTGGAAATAAAGAACTCTACATTATTGATGTTAATTAGTGCTATTTTGCTGAATGTAGAATCGGGCCTAGCACTAGTCAGTGCTTGGGCTAGAAACAAATCAACTTCTGCATCTGCCAGTTTGTCTGATGCGTATCTCATAATAATTCCCTCATCGATTTATCTTCACCTTTTTTACCGGAGTTCCCTCTGGCATAGATGGTGAACTTGCTGGTTCTTCTGTTTTTGTTTGTTTTGATTCAGTCGCCAGAGATTTTATAAGACAGCCATTTGAAACGGTGTATAGAGGATTATTAGCCATACGCACATCTTTGATGGCAAAAGGAAGATCCATTCCTTCTAATATAGTCTTGAATTTACCAATGAAACCGGGTACGGATGCTGTACCACCAGCAATGACTATTTCTAATGGTGTGTCAATCTGGTTATCAAGTTGATTGAATTTAGTCGAGAAATTGGTTAATGCGTGTTCAATCATGTTTTGATAAAAGATATCCAAAGCGGCTTGTTTCATGTCAGCATAATCAATATTATTTAAATCGAGCTTCGTTTCTTTAAATCTAGTCATAGCAGAAACATTGATGCCAGCAGTTTTAGACGCTTCTATATCTATGAAATCTCCTCCTCTGGCTACACTAAAATTTATTAGAGGCATTTTCTTCCAACTGAAACAGCAATTTGTCATCCCAGACCCACAGCTAATTCCGATGCCACTAAAAGGAGCTTCACTATTCTTTTCATCTGGATCATCAGCAACTGGACGCTCACTGAATATAATAGCAAGTGCCTCTGGTATGGACTCTACAGTGTATCCTAAACTCTTCAAAAAGTTACTGAGCATTGTCTTATGAAAAAGAACACTCAAACTCTTGTCCACCGGATCACCTGGAACACAAAAACATAACGACTCATTAGGTGTTGATGGTGGTCCCAGTAAGTTTTCAATTAGCTTCTGAATAATAGCAACACTGAGCTTTTCTTCTCCAGTATTCAATATTCCATCTTGCATTGGTCGTCGTAATTTGCCAACCTTGGTAGCAATCATACCTTCATTTTCTGGTGTTGCCTTAACAGTGAGTAAGTTCTTTAACTTGATAGCATCTTCGCCAAGGATATAGTAATTATCCTCATGCTTGGCATACGTCCAATTATTTTCTTTTAGTGTTTCTTCTGTATCTATAGTTGTAGCTGCTTGAAGGAAGCAATTACGTTCAATTGTAAAGTTAGTGCCTCCAGCGATGTCGTCTATTGCCGACTTCACTAAAAACATAGTGCCAATGTCAATCCCGATAGCCATTTTAATTCTCCTTTGTTCAATATCAATTCATAATTCATTTGCAAGATCCCTTACATTAGAATTGGTGATTCTTACTTTTCTGGTTTTTGATGGTCCGCTAGTCTCAATCCCATCTGAAATGCGTTCAATCGATTTTTGTTGAAGCTCAGCCAGCTTCTCAGGGTCAATATTTACTTCGTCAGATTGTTGATGTTCCCCGGGCGATACAATGTGTATGTTGTTCAATTGATTTCTAATGGCGTCTTGCAAGTCTTTGACACCACTACCTACGGCTCGTCTAACGGTCTCACCAATATCCTCTCGGTTACCTTTTTGGATTTCGTCAGCAACAGTATCCCTGATCAGGTTGCGTAATCGTTCCTCATCAAGCTTGTGCTTTTCAATAGTTTTCTCGACAACAGTCTTCTCAATAATTGTTGGTGGCACAGGCTGCTTTGCTACCTTCCTGGTTTTTACAACACTGTGTTTAACTAGTCTGAGACGATTTGTCTTTATCGCCTGTTTTAAATCTCGACTTCGTTCAATGATATCTCGATGAGCAATTTGCTCTAGATCCAGAATTCTACGAGGACCAATTTCTGCCCTCAGATCTGACAGAATCACCGTCTTAGTTGTAAGATTGTGTACTGTGAACAATTATTACTCCTACCTCATTGAACGAGAACGAGGATACGGTTGTGGTCGCTCTTTACCAAACTGCATTTCGTTTATTTTTTTACATTGGCTACAAGTGTATAAAACCTTTTGTTCCCTAAAATTAAATTCAATTGTAGCATTTTCCCTATCATGGTGACCACACTTCCCACAGACACATAAAATCTCACTAATAGAGATTTGTGCTACACCTTCAATTTCTATTTTTGCTGTCGCCATATCGGTCTCTCGTTATGTGTATTATACAAGGTGTCGGGTACCGTGTCCGACCCCTCGTTATGAAGATTTTGGTTTATTAGCGATTTCTCGTTGACGGTATCTGCCATCTATTTTCGCAACTATAGGATGTCTTACGACCGCATTCTCTGATAACACTACGAATCCCAATTGATCTATCCCTCGTAAAAGCTTAAAAGCATCCTGTAAACCACTTGAGTGTCCACCTATGTCTGACTGGTGTACATCGCCACAAATGACCATTTTGGAACCCTCTCCTATCCTTGTAAGTAGCATCCTAACTTGGTCTGTGGTAGCATTTTGTATTTCATCTGCCACAACAAAAGTGTTTTTAAAGGTACACCCCCTCATAAATGCAAGCGGTAAAACACGAATAGCTGCTTCATTACCGTTTTTATTCATAAGCTTGTTTACCAGTTCTGATGGAATCAATTCTAAGAGAGTGTCAAATATAGGTATCATATATGGATTAATTTTTTCATATATATCACCCGGTAGGAATCCTAGCTTTTCTCCCGCCGCTTCCACAGTAGGTCTTGTAAAAACAATCTTCTCACATTTTTTCCGTAGAAGCTGTTGCAGAGCATATGACACCGCTAAAAAAGTTTTTCCTGATCCCGGCATTCCTTTAACAAAGGTAATCATATTCTCTGAAATGGTTCGCATCATATCTTTTTGCTCATCATTTCGTGCTGCAACCACCATGCTAAAACTGTTAGATACATTACGATGATCTAACACTCCATTCGATCGTTTGCTACTCATATAGTTACTTACCTCCATTGTTTGAGTTTTCGGGCCTTGATTTTATAAAACTGGCCCTTCTTACCCCATATCTCCATCTTTAATCCACCAAAGATTAAAGATGAATCATAGTAATTATTAAATTCTAACATCAACTCTTGAATATACTCCCAAGTGTCTCTGTCTATTAAAAAAACTTTATTGTGTTTAATTGCTTTGATACGAAGGTCAATGAGATCTATGTCGAACGTTGCTTTAAATTCATCAAGCAAATAATCGATATAAACCGTGGCAAAAAAGTTGTGCCAGCCACCCTGATAAAAAGATTGAATCAGGTTTGCACGTTCCTGTTTCGACATCGATTCAAAATATTCTCTTCTATTAGATAAAGGCTGTTCCCCGAATTGGGACCAGAATGATAGGAATGTGTGATTCATTTAACCACCTTCGTCACTGGGTGTTACGCCAAGAGAAGATGGTTTCCTGCATAAAACCCATCACAGAGATAGCGACAATCGGTTGCTGGCTTGTACCCAGCTAAGAGATTCATACCGATCCAATAATTTTTTGCTGGATCGTGCTTCTGGAGATAATTGCACAAAACAATTGGCCCATCCAAGTTTTACTGTCTGCTCTGGCTCGATTTCTGCAATACGTAAAAGTAGATCTATTTTTGAACCATCTACAGGAATTTGAGGATTTTGCACAAAGGTCATTGCATTTTCAAATCGACGGAATTCTTCCATCTCATGTGCTCGACCCTTTCTTGTAAGACTCTCTCTGTTGAGTAATTGTCTTTTGTGAGCAAGTTTTTTTATTAGGTCTTTAATTAGTCCGAAGTTAAGTAGAGATACCGAGGACTCATCAATTGATGATACGCGAAACAAATGATCATTCGAAGTAAAATAGCTTCTAACTTCCGATGCAATTTTAAATTTATTCACACTCTCATTAAACGATGATTGTACTTGTTTGTACTTTTGAAACAGTTCTTTAGGTGATTGAATTTGTCCCGCTTGTAAATAAATATCAGCGTTCAAGTCTTGATTAGTCTGATACCCAAAACTTTTTTTGTCCAACCCCTCTTGGGGTAACCGAGCCGTGGCGATCAACATTCCATCCGCGAAACTGGTGCTCGGCGGTAACCTTTTGGTAAACGTTTTGCCCTTTGGAATCATCTCTTTAAACTTCCACTCGTAGAATTCGCCGGGATCCACTACAGTGTAGTAAGAGTCAGGGTACACAGTTGTTATTGATAGTGCTTTGCGAAACCAACTCATGATATTCTCTTAAAGAATTTTCTATAAGAACTAATCTGCCTAATCATAGCTGTTACTTCGGTGTCAAGTGAATTTACTTTACTCTTATCAATCACCTTATCTTCGAGCATTGCGTTAGCAATCTTTGCTATCTCTCGCAATCGAATCCACCTTGCTTCCTTTTCATTCATCTCGATTCCCTTCCTGGTATTCCAGGAACACCAGATATCGGCGCAACAGTTGGCACCGGTGGTCTCTGACTAACACCCGGAACATCAGGTTCGATGGCTCCATCACCCGGGCCCTGATACGTGGGTGGCATATTTTGCCTTTGTTCCGACCTTACTATAAAAGGTGCAGCTATTTTTCGAACGTCTATCCATAAGTTGTCATTCATATCTTCATGAACAACACCCGAGCTATCCTTCAATTGCACCAAATCCTCAAGAGTCCTGTTTGCTTTGTCTACCATCATATACATTCCCTGTGCATTTGGTGATAAATGTCCCGCTCGTACATCCTTTTTGTAGTTAGGATCGATATTGGCTGCTGTTTTTGCTTCCTCAAAGAGAGCATTCAGACTCATACTAATAATTCTGTCTGACATTTGTGGAGGAAGAAGATGATCGCAATTTTCTTCCGCCCTCTCTGCAATAGGTTCAACCCTGCCTTCAGATGAAAATTGTTGCCACGGTGCGACCTGTGACTCTCTTACATGACCTTGTTCGTTAGCTGCGTGAGCAAGATCAGTGGAAGGATACCCCGGAAAAGGTATCGTTTGCTTTTCGTGGACGATGCCCTGATCTCTCTCTTCTTCATCTTTACGATGAGCTGCTTCATGTTGTATTGTACTTTGAATTTGACACTTAATATAAGGAATAGCATCCTCGTAGATATCAACTTGCTCCGTGAGCCACTGTTCAGGAACTATCTGAGCCTGTTTAATTAACTGAGACTGCTTGAGTATATGACTCATTGAAGTGTACGGATTCATTACTTCTGCCTTATTTGAAGTTTATCTATATTGTGTTGAACAATATCATGCGAATTCCCTATAAGATAATAATGGCAACTAAAAATGTGGATTTCGGTGTCTATTTTCTTCAAGATCTTTACTAATCTTTGAAAATTTAGTTGTTCTGACCATAAGTCATCCAGATTATTACCACCTACTTGTATGAATACATCTTCTCTAAAAACAAGTCGGATATACCCTTGTTCAACCTTTTTATTCATATATGAGAGATGATTGTCGGTTTCGGGTTCCTCTTGTAAGTGCTCTACAAGGGTTTCCCAATGGTGGGATGAGTAATTCGTGCCTGCGATAAGTAATCCATTCGGATCGATCCAATTGCCCACAGATACTGTAAAACCTGATCTGTGGGCCAGATTTTCACATATAATCTCGGACACCCCGTTACTCCATTAGGATTACCGTTTTATTTGTGCTTCTGCAATTAAAGGAGTCTCTACAGGCGCAATATTTACAAACTCAGGTGTGACTACTTCTACTGGCGAAACTTCTTGTCTCGAAATGGATTCAGGGACCATGTTTCTTGGATGAACATCGACATCTACCCCATCACTACCACGGACTTTGTATCGACGCCCTTCAGCATCGTACTCTGTAACAGTTCCCTTCATGAATCGAGGGGTAATAACAATGTCGCCCTTACCCTTCCGTCCTTCAGTGAAGTATCGCACACGGTCGTTAGTACGAAATCGTCGCCCACGAGCCTCTTTTTGTAATACCTGTATAAACCAGTTCATAATTATGTCCTCGGGGTATCCCTAATTATCTCAAATTAGGTAATTATCAACGGATACCTCTTTTATTGCACTGAAGGACCAGAAAAGGATCAAACTATTAATACAATGTCTGGACCTTGGCGCTATCCGCCACCCCACCAATCACGTTTCATCATGTAATTTCTGCGATACTCAGAATGTTTCCAAAAATCACTCGTAGGAGAATACTTGAAAGACGCAACCATGATACCATATTCTTGTGTATCCATAATGTGAACTACATGCAAATGAATAGGCGCATCAGAAGATCCCATGTCCTTCCTGTGCTTTCTTACTTTTCTCAAAAACACATCTCCCAACCCACCATACTTGTTGATTACATCAATATGTGTTGTATGAAAACATACATACTCGGGCTCTTCAGGCCAGTCAGGTTTATAGTGTTGCAAAACAATCCATCGATCCCGTGGCCACTCAAAATGGGTCGCAGGAACTATTTCGTTATCAACCAATACAGAATAATCCTCTTCAGACCACCATTTTTCACTCAAGGTGTCAATTATCATGTTTATCTCCTTCAGTGCTATTATACTCAATTTTGTACATCATTGAGGGGATATATGGGGCAGGACAAAAACCACCAAATGAGCAAATATACATATGAATTGGATGCAGAAGATAGCTCAGATCATAGATTACCCCTTGGCTGGTGCTCAGGTTAGTGGACTGATAGTACGACCGGACGTACCCAATACAGATTCAATTGGGGCAGGATTCTACGAATACAAAGTCCTTCCTGGAATTCGTGAAGTTCCCATGAGGGAGTGGGATGCGACCCCTCATGGCACTTTTTATGCTGCTGATGACATCAAACAAAGCCAAGAATTAGCGGAAGAGATTAGACAATCGGGAGAAATCAATCCGTTGATTATTGCAATAAACGAAAAAGATCAATGGATTGTAGAGGGGGTTCA
>SDBU01000030.1_pt1 | contig 194489 bp, 282 predicted proteins | sample 2277071 | NCBI WGS metagenome assembly SDBU01 (sample SAMN10397929, study PRJNA504765) | marine sediment metagenome | isolation source: marine sediment core GS08_GC12, 126 cmbsf | place: Arctic Ocean: Gakkel Ridge, Loki's castle | collected 2008
CGGTGCCGTCTTCGATGACCTGATGGACCAGACTCGACCCTGGGTCACCCAGGAGTATCTGTTCCGTGGTAGCGAGCTGAACAAGCTCTGGCAGTACAGCGGTTGTTGGTTCCAGACCAAGAACAATAACAACTGGGAAGCTGGCGGCGACGCCATCATCACAGTTGAGTGCGAGCTGGCTTACGTTAGCCGTATTCGAGTGGCCGGGTAATGCAACGTCCCCCCGCGAACTGGCCTACGCGGTATTGGCCCTGGTCTTCGGTAGAAGACAAGCGCCGAACTTTCCCCACAGCTATCATTGCTGAACCGTTCCCGGGAGCAGCTCCTCCTTTTGACTCCAAGGACGAAGATTCGGACGATGACGAGGATAGCGAGGAAGCTGAGGCCAGTTTTTACGCCTGGGGATGCGACACCGATACCGACGATCCGCATGAGCATCCTGCCGCAGTAGACCACTCTGAAGATGGCGAAGCCCGCGATATGAGCGTAGACGCAGAGCTGATGAAGTTTCGGCTGGCCGCTTTTGATGCCGTTTTGGTTGGAAATTGTATAGGTTTCATGACCAACGCGCTCCGCCTAGTCGCCGAACAGGGCATCACCAGCCCGGTGTCAAAGCTCCCTCAGGCTCCTCCCGGGGCCGCTGAGAAAGCCAAGGAACGCTCTAAGCGGGGCCGTGGCGTAGAGGGTGACGGAGACGACGGAATCGACCCCATGTCCACTATGGACAAATTTAATTGGGATAATCTTCCCCTTCCCGGCCTGGGACAAATCTAACACATAGACTAAAGTATTATGGTAACCAGCCGAAATCTCTACGTTCTCTCTCCTATAACCGAGAATGGCGAGGTACTGAGCTATTACTGCCTTGTGAACCTCGCGAATGTAGATTGCAGTTGGGTGCTGATGCGGGAAGATGAGTTACTTTGTCATGGGGTTTGTGATCGAGATGACGTAGGTCTGATGTTGGATTCTCTCTGCGCAGACCTGTCTCTGTCTGGAGGGAACCGAGAGTGGGCGACGGCGACGATACAGTAGACAATAAGGGCGCAGATGTCCTGAAATTTGGGGTCGTCAAAGGCGGCAAACCCGATATCGTCGTGTCTGATTCTTGTATGGACTCTCTTGAACTAATAGACGATGTTAGGGAGCAGATAATCGAAGGTAAAGTCACTAGCTTGTTTTTGTTTGCCCTCACTTCTGGGGGGTTACTAACAAGATTGATTCTTTCAAAGAACCACTTTGAATTGAGGGGACTTGCGCTAGAAGTCGAGAAGATGATTAACGAAGAAACTGATTAGCCCGGATTAACCCGGATTAGGAGAAAATTATTATGGCCGACGAACAAGATCGAAACCCTATGGATGCAATGTTTCCCGATGGTGATAATCCTCAGTACCATGTCAAGAAGAGAGAGCATGAAGAAAAGCTGGGCTCAAAAGCCGAATCGGACGTTCTAGAGCAGCACGGCCACCTCACCGAGAGACTCACGGGACAAAGAGTCCGCACGAACCCTCCCCAAGCCGCAGCACCGGTTCCTCCTCCGCCCAGACCGGAGCACCGTCCGTCGGAAGAGCCCCGGGAAGGAACGGGTCTTGAGGTTGATACTACCCTAGCGACCCGGCACCAGCCCGAGGAAACAGCAGCGCCAGAGGCCCAGGTACCGGCTATTCCCGTGCCCGCTGCGCGGGTTGCCGCTGCGGCACCGGTTGTCGATCAAGACCACCCTCTCCTAAAGAAGCTCCGTCAGGACTTTGGTATTGATGCGATTCCTCTTGAGGAAATCAAAATCGGTGCTCATGTCTTCACTTTACGAGTGCTCGATGGCGGCGCTGTGACCACTGCCGTCCGTTTTGCAGATGCCATGTCTATCGGTCCTCGCGAAACCGAGCTAAACCTACAGACATGCCTGACTTCTTTCGCAGTTGTAGCCATTGACGGAGAGCCTCTGTGGAGGGTGATGGATATTCCTCTGGAAGAGGCCGAGCGGGTGTTCGTGGAGGGACAGTGGAAACCGGTATTTGATCCGCAGTCGCCGCCCGATAGAGTTCGCATGATGGCCTCCACGAAATTCATGGATTTCCTGAGCAAGGAAGCCACGATGGACTTGATGTCTGATTTGTGGACAAACTACAAGAAAAAGGTTGACCCCAAGGGCTCAATTGACTCGCTGTTGGCAGAAGCCGACGTTGAGGAGACCCCAGAAACGCTCCCTTTGTCCTAAAGGCTACGGAAAACGATCCCAATCTAGCGATCCGTGGCTACGTCTTAGCTAAAACGGGCTGGAAACTGGAGTACATCAACTCCCTTCCATTCGATCACCTGATGTTTGCGTATCATTGGTTGACAAAGGTAGACAAGGATCAATGGGACAAACTCGGATCCCAGCTAGGAACGACGTGGAAACGCTCGGAACTGGAGAGATTGGATAGTGCGCCTCCGGGAGCCCGGGAGGGGTCAGACACCATATTTGTACCATTATCTCTAGTTATCAACCAAGATTTGGTGGAAGGGCTGCTGAATAGGGCTAATAAGTCCCCAAGTCAACCGTCAACCGGATCCAAGCCAGCTACGCCGCACGCAGGGGACGGGTTGTACACGGGTATGTCTCTTCCTGCGGGGGAGGAAGTCATAAATATGGCTACTCTACCGAAGAGTGAGTTTTTGGATGTGATTCGATCGGGCGGTTTGCCAACCGAGAAACCGAGAAAGAAGTAAATGGGCATAGAAAATCTTCTGAAGTCAATGGCGGGTACGCATTCCCAGACCGGTGCGGGGGCTGGTGCGCGTGCGCCCAAGATGCCTGCTATGGATTCCAAAACGACAAAATCGTACAAAGAACTTGCATTGACCTTAAAAGACATCCGGTCAGAAATGAAAGAAATCGCTACCTCGAAAGGTGCCACTTCTGAGCTTGGAAATCTAGCTAAGAAGGCGCGGAAGTTACAGCCCCTCATGAAAGCCATTCAAGATGTGAAAAAAGCGGAGAAAGACTACGTAAAGCTGATGAAAAGCTCGACCGCAACTATTCACGAACAAGTGAAAGCCTACAACAAATTGGCTGCCGCTAAGAAGAAGCAGGTTCAAGTCGGAAACGAAATGCAGGGCGCTTTCGGCCGCCTGAAGAACGTTATGGGCAGCTTCACAAAAACAAACCTTCTTCTAGGGGCTTTCGCTCTTGTGGCGAGAGAAGCGGTTTTGGTTGCGAAGCAGGCGAATGAAGGCTTCGATGTTATGGCCAGATCGGGGCAGGCTTTAGGGAAATCTTTTGGGGAGTTGACTTCCGCTACCGCAAGTTACGCATATGGACTGAATAGGGCTGCTATTTCTGGTGCTCTAATGGGACACAGTGGAGAAGAGTCCAAAAAAGCGTTTCAACTTCTTACACAAACTTTTGGTGGAACCGGAGACGCTGTAGAAAACGTTAGTAGGAATTTCGGGGATCTGGCTACGATTGCCAAGTTTAGCGGCATGAGCATAGGTGACGCCGCTTTGTACGCGGACAAGAACTGGAAACGCCTCGGTAAGACGATGGAGGAGTCATCGAGCGATATAGCCCAGATGGGGATGAATACGAGTCACCTGAATAGCCTATTTGGTGCGGGTAAAGTGGACACGAAGGAGTATGCTCAGACCGTATCTGATCTTTCTTTCCAGTCTGGGAACTACAACCAAAATACTAAGTTCCTCATTGAGTCTCTTAACCGAGAGCTGGCTGTTCAACTGTCTCTTGGTAAATCTCGTGACGCTGCTATGAGCGCAGCCAGGAAGAATTTGGAGAAAGCGGGCAAAGCCAATCTAGTCGGTGCTCAGATACTTGGTAGGAAAATACAAGCAGAATTCGATGATAGTGGAATGAGTCATAAGGAAGCGGTGGATTGGGCAATGGAACGTTTTGGCTCTCAAGGCGAAGTGGTTCTGAGTCTTCTGGAAGACGGAATTGAACAGGGAAACAATCTATTTGCTCTTGCTGAAGTAATGAAGGGCAGTTCCGAGATGCAAGGCGAGCTACAGAAAGAGCTTCGAAGGGACGCAGCCAAAGGTGGAACTATGGGGCTGGCCGCGGGGATTACAACCATTGGTGAGCAGTTCGTGATACAAGAAGAAGAAGAAATACGAGCCGCGAAGTTTGCTGCGGTTAGGGCAGCGCCGAAGGGAGACATGGAAGGAATAAAGGAGACACTGGCGACCCTATTCCCCGGAATTGAAGATATCAAGGATGCGGATAAAAAGTCCGAGGCCCGGGAGCTAATTGCCGAGTTTGGACGTACTATCCGAGAAGATCCTAAGGTAGACGCCAGGGAAGAGTTTGCTAAGGTCATAGAAGCGATCATGCCCGCTGAGGACCCGGAAGGCAAGGACCCTGTTGACAGGTTCCTCAAAAAGGTTGGTGGTGCCGATAAGTTCGTGAATATGATTGGAACCGTCATTAGGTTGCCCGAGGTCATTATGGGTTTGCCTGTATCTATTGCAACCGCTATAGCTTTTGAAGAAGCAAAGAAAGCGGGTGCTTTTAAGTGGGCAGCGAATTTACTGGGACTGGATGAAGACGACGGAACAGAACAGGAGATGATTCGGGGTGCCCGTGGCAAGATGAGAAAGAGGTACACCGATGAGCAACTCGCCGAGAATAGGGCAAAGAAGAAGAGAAAGGAGTTAGGTGCGGCATACGATTTTGCTAAGACAGCCAGGAACAAAGAAGGGGGCATAGGTCGCGCTGAGGTCAAAGATCTAACCAAAGAGCAATATATTGTAAAGAAGTTGGAAGAAGAGGCATTTGCGGGTGCTGGGAGCATGTTAGCCCAGAATCGTGCCTTCGACACGACTTTCGGAGATGATCTAGCTGGGACCGGAGATCTCGCCGCGACGGCTGTGGCTAAAAGTGGCGAAACCTTGGTAACTACGGCTACTAAGCCAGGGTCCAAAGCTGCACCGGAAAAGAAGGCTCCCCGTTCGGGGGCTCAAGGCCCGCGCGAACTTGAAGCAGAGGCTTTTTCTGATGGAGGGGATGTACTTCTCAGGGTTAAAAATTTAGACAGAATCGCTGCGCAATGGGAGAACGATAACACAGCCATCCAAGGCTAAAAATAAGGAGAAACAAGATGTCTGCTGCACTAAAAAGATCACTGGCAGCCGGTGGATTGAAGGTACGCAAGGTCGCTTCGGGTGAAGCGGTTATTGTGTTCCGAAATCCGGTCGCCAAGACTGACGAAGACGGGAACAAGTTTTCTGTTACCATCAGTCCTGTTCGAATTGCTCATGGTAACGTCGTTGATCTATTTGCCCGCAAGGACGTAGACGCGGACGCCGTGAACCAGTCGAACCTGGGCAACCTTCTGAAGATGGGCGCTATTGCAGTCGTATAAGTGATGAGTCAATTCTTCACCTGCTACATTTGCAGTGACGAGAAAACTTTAGACTTCGTGAATGAACATCACAAGGTCCCGAAGTCTCTGGGTGGCAAGGATAGCCCGGATAATTTGCTCAAGCTGTGTCCTGGGTGCCACCAGTCGCTACATGTTATTGCAAGAATGATGCGGAATCCCAAGAGGGTAGGTGAGGTAAAAACGGCTTTGAATACGTCCTTTCCAGGCCCCAAAGCGCAGACCCGTTGCGTAGAACTTGCGCAACTCGAATGCCGCAGTAAGGTACTGAATAGGGAAGCGGTGGGGGCAGATTTGGAGCGCGAGATTGGTATTGGACTAAAGTTAAAGAAACCCTACCGGGACGCCTTGCAACTGATCGCCAGGGACCGGAAGCTCTCGATGGCCAACTATACCAGAAAGATTATCGAGGACCATATAAGATCGGTTTTCCCGAGCGTGGAGAAAAGCTAATGCGGATGGTGACTAGGACGGATGCAAAAACCAACGAAATGCTGCTGTGGTGCGGTGGCGAAGATTTTGACGTTATCCAGGCTCAGAAGGAACTAAACAATGCGGGGATGTCTATTTTGGAAATCCGAAAAGATAAGTGGGCCACGGTAGGCCCTGTGGAGACACCCGAAATAAAGGAGAAGGTTGATGGCCGAGGATAAGACTAGCAACTCCCAGCCGCAAAGCGGCGCAGGCAAAAAAGAGAAGAAGGATTTTCGTCAACTCCCTGAGGACAGGAACACGGACGAAGTAGGCCAGGACAACAAGGGCCTTGCTCCGATGCTTCACTGGGATACCGACAAGTCCAATGATGACTGATTATCCCAGATGAAACCGATCGGTTTGACAAGGATGACTGATAGCCTGATTAGTTGGCTCCGCCAGCTTAGCTATTTAGGCAGTTCTCAATGCGAAGACTTTCTTGGTGAAGACAAGTGTGTCCGTAGAACGGGACATTTGGCTTGGCACACTAAGGATTGGAACCTCTATTGGGGTGATCGAAAAGACGGATGAAATAGCGAGCAAGTCCTTGCTCGTGCAATCTTACGACAAAGCCGCGCCGTACAAGCGAATGCTGTTCGACGCGGCCCCACTACCCGAAGAGCAGTGTGAGCGGCAATCCGTACTTGGAGGTGGGAAGGCCGCCCTTCGTGTCTTTAGAGTATAATCCACCCATTCGCGGGCTCGGACCCCTATTTCACAGGATTCCCGCTAACGGGATCAAAAAATACACTAAAATATAGGTAAAATTGGGGTCTATTTAGAGACTTTGGGGCCACTTCAGAACGAAATGGTCGCCGTAATGCTCTAGGAAAGGGCTTTGGCCAGATTCTCGGCGTTGTAGATCTCGTCCGCAATGCCCTCAGCAATGATGGCTTTGCCGCCTGTGATCCACCACTCTGCCGATTTCTTGCCGAGTTGGAACCAGTATTTGGCGTCGCGAGATCTACCGTCTGCGCCTGTTTCATCGGTGTACCGGTCCATCAGTACAGCCCAGTGCTCCTCGCTCCACTTCACGACCTTCATCTGGGCTTCCATTTGCTCCAGATTACCGATGATCTGTTCTTCACCACGGTGGGACATCAGTGTCGTTGACTCGGTGACCATCCTTTTGTTGCCGCACGCCAGCATCAGCACGCCTGCGGAACATACCTGACCTGTGCCGATCGTGATGACCTCGCAGGAGCTAGCTCGCACCAGATCGTGAAATGTGAACATGGAAGTCATATCACCGCCCGGGGTGTTGAGCCAGACGATAATAGGCGCGCTGGACTGGCTCTCCAGATACCGCATCACACAACAAAACCAGTCCCCGAATTCAGAGGTGATATCCCCCGAAACGAAAATTTCTCGGGTCTTGAGATTCACATTCATGTCTTGAATGTGAGCAAGCTCCGGCGCAGCGACAGGCTTTTGGAGATTCTCTATCGCGATAACTACATCTTCCACAGCGTTCTCCTCAGGCATTAGCCTCTTCATTCACCCTGGCCATCTTTTCTCGGGTTGCTATGACTGCTTCGCGACGTTTTATGGGTTTCTCGTACAACGCCAAGATATCTCTGGCCCACGCTATCTTATCTTCAATCCTTTGTCCTTTAGGCTGGGATGTGGACCAAAGCTCTAAATTTTCTGGGCTATTGTCGCTTCTTACACCGTTTTTGTGATGCACTTCTTCTTCATCAAATAGTTCTCTACCCAGAATTTTTGCCATCACTACTCGGTGTTCTGCGGAGGGTTTACCATTCTTGTACACTATCTTGTAGCCTCGTTTATTAACGTGCCCTGTTCCTCTTTCGCGGCGAATAGGAGCATCCATATCAGCTCCACATCTGTGTCTATGGTAATGTAGCTCACAATAACCACCAATGTCTTTTGGGCGTTTACATCCTTCATGTTTACACAGACCCATCCGAGAAACGAAAGTACGGGCCGGTCTAAGCATCTGTTCTTGTGTGTTTCCTCGTTTGTGGCGTTTATAGTGCATCAAACAGAATCCAAGACGAGATTCATGTTCTCTATCGCAGTTTTCTACTTTACAGATCCCCGTCATCCCCGCCATTCGCCTTCCACAATATTTAGGAGCTGACGTTTTCCGTTGGGATACAGGACTGCATGACAATTCAACCAGCTAGTGGGACCGGGATTGTACTCCAATCGCAGCGGTGTGCTCGTGCCTACTTGAAAAACACCCTTCTCGATACAAGGCGAATGGCTGTGGCCAATGATAGACCGGATTCCAATTTTGTTCAGGTTGACAGCGGAGCCTCTGGATCCGTTGGGTCCCATGTCTCCGTGAATCGACAGTTCTACGCCGTTCGCCGTGAAAGTCTCGTCCCTCTTCAGGAACTTGCAGTTTGAAGTTAGCTTTCCGTCGCACCAGAAAGCGAACGGGTCTACGGTATCAGCACCCGCCGACCCGAAGTCGGCCTTTTCAAGCATGTGGTACCAGAACCAGTGGTAGATCTTGGCATTCCACGGCTCCTGCTTCCAGTCGGCCTCTTTCAACCACCTCATCAAGTGCTCGTTGTGGTTGCTGGCTACAATGACGTTCAGAGTGCCTTGGGGCGTAGTGGCGTCGAGATAGTCCCGGGTCTTGAAGAGTTCGCCCTCTACCCTATCCAGACCTTGCTGGAACTTCACGTACTTGGTAACGGGGTTTCCCCGGTGGTGGTGCGAGATACTGTAACCGTCGAAGATATCGTGCCGGACAATGATTTTTGGCTTGAGTGTCTTCACGATGCTGTCGGGGTTCGTGAAAGTAGCGTCTCGAACCTCCTTAGAGTTGAACAGGGAGTGCTCGTCACCGGTCACCAGCACATCTATTGGTCCGGCGGGCGTTACGCCATCCTTGTCGTACCTGTGCTCTAGATCGTAGAAGCACTCCCCATCCCAGATGACGGCGCGCATGTGAAACTTCTTGCCCTTCTTCTCGACAATCAGACCGCCGATGGTGTGGTGGAATTCTCCCTTCACACCAGCCTTGGTTCGACTGTAGTTCCTGACGGAACAGCTACCGGTTGTGTGCATGATCTTTGGCATCGCTTCTTGCGGAGTAGGAACGACCTTCATCTGAAGCTGGCCGTGTCCGTAGATTGCCGAAGCGGCTTGGCTCATGCCGTCAAGACCAGTGAGGGGATTGACCGCAGTGGCCTGGATTCTCATGTGACCCATGACCCACAAGAACGGGTGGATCTTCAGGCAGTTCTCAACCAGATGGGGGAGAACTTCATCGGGCCACCAAACATTGTCACCACTTTCTTCCTGGGGATTAGTGGTGGATGTGGGATTCTTGTAGCGGATCGGAGTAATCAGAAGAGTGGAATCGTTCTTCTTGATGTAGTGCTGCGCTGCTGCCCAGAAGTTAGCATCGACCGGGGTGTTGTTCTGGGAACAAGTAACGAAAAACTTCTTCTTTCGCTCAAGTTCGGCAACCTTGGCCTGGGATAAGAAGAACTCGGGAGAGTCTTCTGCAACTTCCACAAGCGATACCAAGAACCACTTGCTGCATGAGTTACATGCGTACTGCTGCTTGGGCTCGTCTGTTCTCGTGAGGCCCCTCTTCTGCAATGAATCACTGTTGCAATGAGGGCAGTTTTGAGTTTCGACCACTTAGCGGCCTCCTATTCACAGATAAGATTACAGCTACATAGTCTTTAGTCTTGTGCGTCCCGGGAGGAGTATTTTGAGAGCAAATGACCCTTAAATAGGTGCAATCCACGCGAAAGATGCCCCATTTTTCAGCTCTTCTGCTATTTCGTCTATTCCGAGAATTTGTTTTTTCCCGTCCTCATATACGGCGTAATTGTCTTTTCCGCCTACAACGAGAACTCTAGATCTGCTCAGGTAGCTGTCCGCATCGACCTCGTTTCCGTACTCATCTAGGACCCAACATCCGCTAGGTACGTGGAGGTATTCCAGATCTCTTTTGCGTCCTTTGACAGTCTTCTTACCTACCCCACCTCTCTGATTCAGTTTCATATCACGAGAGGAGAGAACAGTCATGGAAGAGCGCTTTGAGTCACGTACCCAGATTCTATCGCCCCTTCCAAAGCCGCAGGCGAACACGACTGGAGAATCCGTTCTAAAAGCTGCGTATTCCGTGAGACTTTTGTGGGGGTTCTGGAGAGCTACTCCCCGGGCGGCTGCGTTCGCCAGGAAGAGCACAGGAGCCTTTTTGGAGGTGGGGGCGGCTCCTACGATGTCTCGGAGCGTTGAGGCGCCCTGAGCGTCATCTAGAGCCGTGTAATGGCGCACTGTGCCTCCCTTTGTCACGACTGAGAAGCCTTCCGTGGCGTTTACAAGGAAACTGTAGGGACGCGCCCTCCGCATGATGAGTTCGGCAGAATAGTCGATGAAGCCCTTCTCGCCCACGATGTGAGCCCACATCTCGGATCCGGTCTTGCCCCTCAGGCTAGGAGCCTCTTCTCGAATCTTCGTTCGCCGCTTATCTACGAACGGCTCCAGAGCATCCAGTTCCCGGGAAATCACTCCATCTATGTTCTTCAGATCGGTCTCGACCCTGATGATACTGTTCTGGGTCGCCTGAAGAGCCTTGCGGTGATCTGCTTCGTTGGACTTACGGAGTATGCCAAGTTCCGTTTTTAGGATGTACCGTGCCTGCGCTTCGTTGAGATGAAGCTGGTTCCCCAGTTCCGCCAGGAGCAGGTCTTCGGTTAGCGCTTTGTTGGCCATGAGTTTGGAGACCTTAGCCCAGCCTCGAACAGCTTTCAACCGGGCATCGCCTTTCTCCATAGCGTCCTGTAGCTCTTTGCGTTCTCTCTTGAGCATTAGGGTTTCAACTTCCCGGCGATAATCAATCCACTCGCACAGCAGGGATTTCATGTTCTTCAGAGAAGTCTTGACCTTGCCCCCAGAGAGTCTCTCTGTCACATAGAAGATGAAGGGTACTGAAGTAGAGAGCATCGGAATTACGTGGTCGCGAATAGGAACGGCGTTCTTGTATTCTATGACAATACGCCACCCGTTGTCCTCGCTGCTTTCATCGTAGACCGCCTCAAGCATTCCCTTTTCGACAAGATCCTGACACTTGGTGATGAAGTTGGGGATGTTGAAACGAGGAGCGAAGCTGGTGACCACTAGACTACGGCCCTCGAAGTGATAGACACACCTGAACCTTAGAGAGGCGTGTCCTGTTCTGTACAGCTCCTCTACTTCTTCGTGTGAAGACAGCAGGACTCCGCCGAACGGGAAATCCGGGGCCGGGATCAGCTTGGTGATGGCCTTGTTGCAGGACTTGTCGCCCTTCTTCAGGACGTACCTAAGAGCTTGAAGGAGATCGCCCAGGTTGTGGGGAGGAATGTTAGCCGATAGCCCTACCGCGATTCCCTCTGAGCCATTCATCAACAGCAACGGGGCTCTTGACGGCAGGACTAGCGGCTCTTCCCGTTCACCAGAGTAGTTTTCAGTGAACTCTCCTACAGGAAGACATTCAAATAGCTTGTCTGAGACTTTGGTGAGACCAACCTCCGTGTACCGGGCGGCGGCGGGAGGATCTACCAGAGTGCCGAAGTTACCCTGACCGCGAAGAAGCGGATAGCGGAGATGCACGAGATTGACTACAGCGCCGTATACGGCGGAGTCGCCGTGGGGATGGTAGTTACCAAGACAATTTGAAACCGCTATTCCTTCTGCCAGGAACTCATGCTTTTCATCTTCAATTTGAATATCGAAAGTTTCTTCATGGGACGAAAGAGTTTGAACACTACAAATTTTCAATACAGAGTAAGTGTTGATAAGGTTATGAAGACGGGTTGCTAAGGGTGAGCCAATTCTGCTCAGTTTTCGCAAAATACCTAACTCTTCTATTTGCCTGTAAGACAAATCTTTGTTTGGTAGGTCTTTTGAGTACCTTATTTTGCATCCATTTGGATATGCTATCCCTCTCCGAAATTTCTTTCCTTCAGTGTCTTTGTACCACCCACTTCCTAAGTGGTACTTGGAAAGCTCCAGAAACACAGATCTTGACGAAATACATTCTGTACTTGTGTTTAATGTTCTCCCTTCGAATTTTGCCGTTCTGTTTGCTGCTTCTATCTTTCTTGGTATCTTGAGATACTTAGAAAGAGCTTCGCATAATCGAGAAGCTTGAACACCAGTCAACACAAGAGTGAATAGTTCCAGGATTCTTTTCTCGTGCTTTTTCGGTGGATTCTTTTTTGCGCAAGTGAATTTAGAACTGATGCCATAATCAGACAACATGCTTTGGAACTGCTGCATCATTTTGGAAGATGTTGAAGCAAAGACTACTTCTCTACTTCGATTAACGCGAATATGTCCGTCTCCATCCAAAAAACCCGCTAAGAAGGGCATATACAAGTTACTGTTTTCAAGAACCCATTCCGGTACCAGTTTGTAGGCGCTAGTCTTCTCACAACATTTGTAACCATCTATCCATTTAGACACCTTAATGGTGTGTTGGAGTTTATGACGAGCTATCTTAGGCTCTCTACAAGACCAGATTGGGTTTAACTGAATACTTCTACAAAAGTTGTATAAATGCTGAATGGGTTCTTTATCCGTCATTGAAATGGATATACGGGTTCCGCGACCTTTGTCAGTCGCGCAACCTTCCGCAATCACAAGACCAGCACAATAGGCTCTAATCGCGTCCTCGTTTGCGGGGGAGTTGCGAAATAGGGATCGGTAATTCGTAGAAAGGATCCTTTTACCGAGAAGTTTATCGGCCTTTTCCCATCGAATTTCCAGATTCTCGTTTAGGATTCTGAACTTTTGTCCTAATGTGGTTGTAAGACTGCCGCCATTTGAGAAACCAACACTAACAACAGCGGAGGGGGGATTATGATAGACTTTTGTTACTTTGCTAAAAGATCCATCAGCGAGCTTAACTGAATCTCCTGTTTCTATAGTTTCAATAGGAACTAATCCTGACTTTGTATGCACTAAAGTCCCTTTTGCGAAACAATCTCCCACCACGCGAGCACTTTTGACTGTGCGTCCAGAGGACTTCAGCTTCACGTCATTCTTGGAGGAATACAGAATGCGCCGCTGAACGGGTTTCAGGCCATCACGAAAGTCCGCAACTGCGCGCTCCTCAATGACGAAAGAGCCATAAGAACGCATCGCGTCATTGGTGAACTCCGCAACCGTGGAATCGGTTACGTTAGTGGATGTCCCCACCACGTTTGATGATGATTTTGTCATAGAAGTCTACTAGCTCCGGGTCGGCCTTGACAATGTTAGGGTCGATTGCGTCGGTTAATGCGAGTCCCTCAAGATTTTTCATTCTGGAGAGGGCCACATACGCCTGTCCGTAAGCGAATCCTCTACTCAAGTCGATCTCTACGTTATCCAGTGTGAGTCCCTGACTTTTGTGAATCGTTAGAGCCCACCCCAGTCTCATTGGGAAGTGTCGCATGGTAGCTTCTCGCTCTCCGTTCGCGTTAAATTTGACGTACTCCTCTTTGTGAACCTGTATGACAGAGCCGTCGTCCAGCTTCACAGATATGAAATCAATTTCACCGTGCTCAAATAACTCTACTGAATCAACGATGCCACGAGTGCCGTTCACGTACTCAAGATTTACGTGGTTCTTCAACAGAAGAACCGGCACTCCCACCTTGATGCGAAGCGGATTGTCTGTCAGGCTGTCTTTAGCCATCCTGGCCTTGAGTTCGCTGGCCCACTCCGGCCTGCTCTTGATGTAGGATTTTTCGATGGAGAAGAGTGGCTTAGCTGTGTACTCTGTTCCTTCGTGAGCCAGTAAACGGGCGAAATTGATCTCATCTGCTTCTTTGTTGGTGCAGACCAAGTGAGTAGGCATGTCCAATTCTCGGCCTATACAGGGCCGAAAGATCTTGCGCACTTCTTTAGGATACTGGCCAAAGCGAATCACATTCAAGGCATTCACGAAGGTCTGGTCTTCCTGTCGCCAGGAGAAGTGCATGTCCACTTCCTTGAAGTTCGCCTCTTTCCATGCAGGACTTTGAAAAGCGTATTGCCACTGAACCGGGTTTTCTCTTTTCTCTACTGGGGGGAGTTGCAACATGTCTCCGCAGAATATCATCTGGCATCCACCAAACGGTTCTGGGTCTGAACGAACCTGTTTGAGCCAGAAATCTAACATATGCACGTAGTCCCCGGATAGCATAGAGACCTCATCAACGATGATAGTCTCTACGAACTGGAGACGGTCCATAGCTCGGTGGAACTGCCGAGTCCCCAATAGGGGTTGTACTTCTGTAACAGAACCAGAGATTCCTGTGCTGAGCAGAGAATGGATGGTGACCCCACCGACGTTTAGAGCTGCAACCCCTGTTGAGGCTGTCACCCGGTATCGACGATTTCGGAGCCCGAACTCCTCAGTGATGGCTCGGAGGACAAAACTCTTGCCCGTGCCAGCGGGGCCGGAAATGAAGACATTCTGGTTCGTCATGGCGGCATCGAAGCACACCTTCTGTTCGTAATTCAGCTCGTCCATTCGTTCTACGAAACGCCGTCCTTTTCGTCAACTTCGTCAACTTCAGCATCGGCCGTGACGGTGGTGGTGCCACACCCATCCCCGCCGGAGACCGTCAGGTCTACGGAGTCTCCGACCTCATGGCCGTCGTTCACCACGTTCAGATCGTCTTTGTTACCCATGTCGTATAGGTTCTGGGTGGAGAGACGGGACGTGCTGCCGCTGGCGAGGGCTTCGGATCTGCAATGGGTATAGCTGCGGATAGCGCCACTCACAGCGCTGCTCATTTGAATAGTGCCGGCCGAGTTAGCGTCGAATGCCATCATGTTTCCTTCGTGGAAACCAAGCTGAGCCGCAACCTGCGTGAGATCCTGATTGGCACCAATGTACGTGAAGTTCCAGCCAGAGTCCTGAAGCTCCTTCACCTGACCAGAAATCTGCTCGCTGGTGAATCGGCTGGATTTATTCTCCACGCCGTCACTGATGACCACGATGAGCACGTCATCAGCCTTCTTGGCCTCGGCGGAGAAGAATTCGATGGCATCACCCACGGCGTCGTACATGGCGGTCATGCCGCTAGGGAAATAGTCGGCAGCAGAGATGTCTTCCAGAGAGTCGCACGGTACTAGCTTGGGAGAACCGTCGTCGTTCTTGAAGACCGGTGTGACTTCCTGATTGAAAGAGAAGAACGCTACGAATGTATTCGCGGCGTCGTCTGAATCCCGCAGAGCAGAAAACTGCTCGTTGGTCCCGCTGATTGTCTCAGCCTTGATTGATTCCATTGAAGAACTGCGGTCCAGCACGATGCCTACCAGCAGACGCTTGTTGAGTTGACCTTTTCCTACGGGCATTTTTCTTTCTCCTATTCAGTGTTGGGGGATTTAGCCTTATCGAATTCGGCTTCTACAAGTTGGATATACTCGGAGGCAGTCTCCAGGGAGTTGTCGACTTGTCGCAGACGGCCCCAAACTGCTCCCAGAAGGTAAGATGCTTTCTCTCGGGAGAAGGGAGTCCAATCACTCTGTAGAGCCAGCGTGAGCTGCGTGTTGGTAAAGCGAGCAGTTTTTATGTATCGAAGTAGCCAATCTCTGGCTTCGGCGTAAGGTCCAAGAACTTCAGTCGTCATTTTCGGTGTCCTCCCTCCGAATTACGTCCGGCGGTTTCACAATCGTGCTCGCTATGTATTTGTAGCGTGGGGGCGGTGGTTCTTCGTTGTCTGGAAGCGGGGGCTCCTCTTCCAAAAGGTCCGTCAGAAGCTCCAGTTCTTCCTCTTGTTCTTCTTCGGCCCTCTTCAATATAGGCCCCAGCCAGGACCACGCAACAGAGAAAGCGTAAAGAGGAATCAATACAGATACACCGAATAGGCCCCACGAGAGGCCCTTTAGGATCATGTCCAAGAGCACCTAGAGTCTCCGGCGCAGCCACCCTACCATCTGGGAAGAGGCCGTTGTGGGGCTCTCCTTCAACAATGTCAGGGCATCCCGCTCAGTGAGGAAACCCCTTTTCACGCGCTCCTTCATGCCCTCCGGCTCGGGTCCGGTCGGGGCAGTCTTCTCAGGTGCGCTCTCGGGGGCTTCAACGACCTCAGGAGCCTCTTTTTCGGTCTCCTGGGGCTTCCGCCTCTTGTTCTTGTTTTTGATGCGTTTTGTGGCCTTTGTGTCAGCCATGTTCTCCTCGGGTGGTATGGGCGGCATAACGGGCAACACAGCAAAGGGCTACAAGTCTAGGACGGCCCGTCATGCCTTTTTCTTACCTTGATCCCACAATCGGCAGATTTTGGATGTCTCGGGATTCGTCACAGTCTTGCACACGGCTTTGCACTTTCGGCGCAGACAAATGAAATGGCCATTCTTCCACTGCCACATATGCTTCATGTAATTCGATTTACGCTCCATGTTTTTCCTTTAGTCTACCTTTAGCCGCCCGCGAACGCTACCGGCTTCTTCACGGACACCATGACTTTGTTTTGCCGGTTCTTGGCAGCCACCACGTAATAACCGCCCCAGGAGTCTGCCGTGGCAGTGTATTCCAGCACTTCCAGCCCTAGATTCTCGATCATGAACTTCACCAGCAGAACGGCGTCTAACCCTCCGTACTTCTTGTGCTTTTCGTACAGGAAGATACGGCCACCTTCGTTCAGTTGATCTATCCATTCACGGAGCCGATCTCTCCACTTCTCTTTGGTCAGATCGTACATCATCATGCAGTCTGGTTTCCGAGAAGCTGATCCGGGCAGGTCTCCGGGATGGGGGCCGTTTACTTTGCCGAACATAAAGCGCTTGCCTAGGTGCCGGGTGATAGAATCCTGGGAAACTTCTTTTGGCTCTGTCAGATTCCTATAGGTGACAGCCGCCGTCCTGAGCAAAAGCTCTACGTCTCCATCGTGTACTGCGATGGTGTTGGGATATGATCGAATAAGGCTGGGAAATTCGGAGGTGTATGCGACCACATGCGGGACGCTAAGGGCAGCAGCAATGTGGGCTCCAGCACTATCGGGGCCGATGAATAGAGTGGCCCCCGCAATAGTGCGAGCGAAGTCTTGTAGGCTGTTTTCCTTTTCCATACCCTCACCAATGGCGGTGATGCTATTGAATTCGACCCCTTCCTTTCGGAAGTACGCTTCCACCAGTGTAGGAATGTCGTAGTTACGGAAGTCCGCATTTCGGGGTGCTAGGTTGCCAGTCACACTGACCCGCTTGGGAGTATGGATCACGATGTCCAAAGGTTCAACCGGAATACTCGGGTCGAGATAGAGCACGGGTGTCCGGCGAATGGGTGGGGCATTCATAGCCAGCGCAAAGCTGTCAATGGCATGTATGCCTCGGTTCATCTCTACGCATCCAGTGGTATTGTAGAAAAAGTCGTAGCCCTGGGGCTTCTTTTCGTCGCTAGGCATACCTGGGGCGGATTCCTGATTCGCCGTGAGGATACCGGGTACGATCTTCTCAATCAGCGGGTGGTGCATGTGCAGGTCAGCGTAGTGTGGATGGGTGCGCAAATGGATCTCTGCTGGTCGGTGCCTGTAGTACAGGGCCTCCAGAACGGGCTCCATCGCGATCATATCGCCTGCGCCGCCGTAGCGGGTTACGAGTACCTTAGTTCGGATCATCCGGTACGTTTCTTGTGGTATCTAGTCAGGGCATTAGCTCTGGCGCAGGTTTTACAAAAGCGTTTTGGGCTTCCGTCTGCCTGTTGGGATAGACCAGAATGCTCCGCCCATAGATGCCCTCTTTGGCAACCTTCAGCCGTCCTCTTCCGCTTTTTGCTGCGCTTGACGAAGATTCTCCTAAGGGAGGCCCGTAGCCGACTCGCATCCTTTCTATTGACCATGTTATACAGTGGTCCGACCTTGTGAATGTGGATGTTCAGATCGACTGCCTTCTTTTCCGCATCCATCCAATAGACGTTTTCCTCTATGGATAGTTTGTTGAGCGTAACAAAGCCCTGCTTGCGAACGTTGGCGAAATGAGCGTGGTCCGCGTACCCCGTTACGATGAATGTGATGGCTGGCTGTGAAACTCCGAACATAGTAGCCAACTGGCCCTGCTTTGTGCCTTCAGCATACAAGTCCCTAATCTCTTGTCTCTGCTCATCTGACAGTCTACGCATGTCTTTCTTGCTCCAGTCAAAGGCGTATCTAATCAGCTTGAAAACTTTCCAGTAAGGCTGGTTTGATGTTAGAGCAAAAGCCACCGACGTAGCCTTCGTATCTCTGAGGAAACGTCTAATCTGGACGACGTGTGCAAGAACTAGAAGCTCTCCCGTCAGTTTCAGAGTAGGTTTGCCAAACGAGCGCTTTACTGGCCCAAGCGCAATCACAACCTGAGCATTACGCACAGCTTCGGTGCGGCTACTGGATTTTTTGATCGACACCTCTTTGGTGGCGTATTTCAGGGCCTCTTCGATAGAGTCCACAAGGCTACTCCTGTGGCCTCTTCCCGGGGCTCGTCTTCTTTGGGTGCTCTGAGGACCAATGTAGACAGTTCGCAGTTGGGGGAATGTTGTTACGTGATTTTTCTTTTTCATGTCTTACTTGCCTCCGATTTCTTCAGATCAGCTTGAGATGGTGTAACGAGCAGGGAATCTTTCTTTTCTGCGTGCTGGGCAGCGACATCGTGAGCAGTAGCGCACATAGCAATTAGCTGTCCGTTGTCGAACAGAAACTTGCGAAAGAGTTCAATGTAGGGCTGTGCTTTCTTGGGAAAAGACTTTATGCTTTTGGTAAGAAGAAGTCGCATGGACAGGAGCATCTCATCTGTCCAGGGTTGAGCGTACCTCTTCGGGTCCAGTTTTAGGCAGCAGCCGATCAGATCGTTGAACTCATCGTACCGATCCTGCTCCTTGGGGCTCATCTTGTGAGGCTGTTCCTCAGACTCTTCCTGAGGCTCGTTATCGCAATCACAGTCGCGACGGATATGTCCACAGATGCTTTCTTTCTCTACTTCACTCATTCGGGTTCCCTGTGGGGCCGCTCAGAAGACCGGAGTTCTCTGGGACCTCCCGCTCAGGCGCTCCGTTCTGCTCCATACAGGCGACGCCCAGAGCCGTCACTTTTCTCACGAAGTCGAGACTTCCTTCCTCTCTCCGTTTTCCGCCTGTCGGATAAGAAAATGCACGGTTATTGCCTCCGTTTTCGAGCTTCTTGGAGGTAATGCTCCATGAATAGAATGAATGCTCCGGTTTCGTGGACGCCTTTGGATTCAGCATCTTCCCACTTTTCCTGATACGTCCGCTCTCCGTCAATCGCCTTGTAGACATCTGCTCTTACAGCCTTGTTGCTCGCCATTATCGCTCCTTTGTGGACCACACGGGAAAACCCCTCCCGTAAACAATCTGGCAGGGGGCATTTTTCATATCTACCCTTTAGTCTTTTGGGTAGGGATGGGGGACTATCCGTTAGGATATACCCAATAGCAATTTCCGTGCCGAACCGTCAGACCCCATTAGTCTTTCGATGTGGGCCTCAGCGTCTTCGCCGGAGGTAATCTTGATTAGTCGACGAGTTTCCGGGTTCATTGCGTACTCTCGAACCTCTGCTGCGTTAGCCTCCCCGTGGCCCTTTAGACGCACAATGGGAGATTGTTTTCCGTTTTTCGGAAGAGCACCTCTCACTTCTTGCAAGCTATGACCATAATAGCGTAGTCCCTTGAAGGAGGTTACGAAAAGAGGTGCGTCTACTACGTAAAGCCTTTCTGAATCAATGAGTTGGGGCATGTATAGCGTGAAGAATGCTAGACAAAGAGCTGCGATGTGTTGCCCGTCGGGGTCTGAGTCGGGCAGGAGCAACACTTTCCCTACGCGGCACGAGTCCGGTTCACACAGGTCACCGGTCTTGGTGCCGATGCAGGTGATAATGTCCTGAATTTCCCTGTTGACGAGGAACTTTGCCGCAGACACTCTACTAGCGTTCGGGATCTTGCCCTTCAGTCCCAGCACTTCTTGATAATAGGCGTCACGAGCAAACTTGATTGAGCCACCGGCCGAATCTCCCTCGCATATAAACAGCTCTCGTTCGTGAGGTTTGCATTTGGGTGCTTCGGCCAGTTTCCCGGGTAACACCCCACGTTTGTTGATTTTGTGTACCACCAGTTTTCGAATGGTGCTCTGCTCTGCCTTGAACTTGTCCCTGGCTTTGTTCAAGGCAACCGCCCGAGCTACGAGAGTGTTAGCCAGATCCATATTAGCCTGTAAGAAATCGGTGATCGGTTGGGATAACTCCTGAGACACGGCCGCTTCGACATCTATGTTGGTCAACTGATCCTTGGTTTGTCCTTTGAAGTGAGGATCTACATGGCGCAGGTGAATAGCGGCAACCATTCCTGCCCGCAAGTCAGACATGGCAATTTTGTCGTTACTTGTGTGCAGTTGACGCAGTAGTCTGCTGATGGTCTTCTGCAAACCCTCTAGGTGAGTACCGCCCTCTGGTGTGGGGCTACTGTTCACGAAGGATCGGGTCACCTCATTGTCGTCATCCGTCCACAGTATGGCTACGTCCATACTAGGGGTTTGTATAAACAGCGGCTTCGCATGGAGCGGAGTTGCTCCCAAGTCCTGAGCGGTTCGGGACACAAACTCTGTCAGGCCCTCCGAAGATTTGAAGTTCTCTCGGGTGCCGCGTTCGTCGTCTATCAAGCATAGACGTAGCCCGGGGCACAAATACTTCAGAGCGCTAAGCCAATCCCGAAGAACTGCGTGGTGGATGGTAGCGTTGAATCCGTCGAATGGACCCTTCCCGTCGTAGTCCGGCAGGAAATGGACAAGTGTTCCTTTTTTCAGAAGTCGCCCACCACCTTCCACTTTAGCAACCCTAGAAGTGGCTTTGCCTCTGGAGAAAGATTGTTTCCACTCTGTTCTCTTCCTGACAGTGCGGACGTGGGTCCATTCGGATAGAGCATTTACTACAGTGACGCCGACTCCGTGGAGACCGGCGGAGACAGAATAAGCATTCCTGTCGAACTTGCCACCAGCTCCCAAGATCGTGAAGATGGTTTCTAATGTTGACTTTTTGGTTTTGGGGTGCTTCTCTGTAGGAATTCCCCGACCGTTGTCCTGCACGCTCACGGATCCGTCCCCGTAATGGGTAATCATGATCTCTGTGACATGTCCCGCCATGTACTCGTCAATGGAGTTGTCCAGTACCTCCTTGACAAGCTGGTGCAGCCCATCCGCCCCGGTGTTCTGGATGTACATACCGGGACGCTCCCTAACATGGGCAGCGTCCTTTAGGACTTTGATGGATTTGGCGTTGTATTCGGGCATCAGTGGACGACTAGCCTCTTCATACCTTTTAGCTTTTGCATGAACATTTCCGGCTCGTTCATGAATTGAGAGAGATGGGCGATCAGGATGTATATTCCGTGGATCTCAAGATCTCCTGTGTTGGTAGGAGCAACTTCGGGCCTTATAACCAAGGTAGTCATCCATTCGTTACCTTCGTTTACACACATTTCTCGAAGAGCTGTTATCACATCCGCGTAGTTTTCCGCTTTGATCCTAAGCAGTACAGGCTCTTCACACTGAGCGGTGGGTAGATGTATGTTGACCAGAGAAGGAGGATCCGCATCTTCGCGAAGATCATACAATACGTAGTACATTGTCTTGTCTTCTGGCGAGAAGCCAAAGGGTCTCATTATTCTGCCTCGACTTCGCATTCCGCAAAGAGCCGGACCACTGTGTCGATCGCCCTCTCAACATCAGCTTTTCTGGTGTAGCCTTCACCACCTGTTGCAACAATCTGTCCGTTTGCGGCTCTCAAACGCCAGCGCCACTCGCCCGCCACATCGCAAATCTTTTCAATTACCGGTCCTTTTGCAGCCATTGTTTCTCCTTTATGACGGCATTACCCCGAGAAACTGGAGTTTCTCGAAGCATTCGTCTCTCTCTCGACAGTTCTTCAGACCCGCCCAGGATTCGTCCTGACACTCCATGAACAGATCTCTTCTCATTGCTAACCTGCCGCAGAAATCTTTGTTTTTCTGCATGATCCTCTGTATGACCTCGGTATCCAGACGAGAAAGGACAAGGGCTTCCAGCCGATAGTCCACAAAGGCTTCCCAGGCCAATGGAAATAACTTAGATACAATTTCTTCTCCTATAACTGTAGCGTATGCTCTAATTTCTGCTTGAGAATGGAAGTCCATTCTAAGTTTGAGGAAGTGGAAAAGATTATGTAGATTTATCCACCACACCTTTTCAGTATATGTTCCTAGAGGTAAGTTAATTCGCGCCATTTCCTTGGCCATCTTCATTTCGAGATCCAAGTGATATCTATTAAATGATGCAGATGACAACTCCGAAGTAGCTTTTTGAAAATCCGCAGCGTATTCTTTATCAACTGAATTACCGCTCCCCTGATGATTCGTCTTGGATTGTTCACAAATACTATCTATCTTTGGTATGTAGTATTCTTCAGGTAATTCTGAATATCTTGCAGATACCTCATTCCATCCGGCTGTTCGATGACGTGCCCATTGCCTTTCACAAAAGATCGGTAGTTTGATATGGAATTTCAGAGTACAGCTTTCCAGCGGTGACGTATGCTGATGTCTCATTAAATATCTTATTAGAGATCTATCGTCTGATCTCGTCTTAGTTCCTTTTTGATAAGAAGTACGGGCCGCACTTGCAATAGCATGATCGTTGCCCATGCTATCTAACAAAATGACATGGCCATGATTAAGAATATTGAATTTTTCTCCTATAAGATCATCCATGTCGTCTCCGTTTTCCGAGCTGAATATGGCTAATGAGGCTTTCACTGACGCTATATTTCCTGGCCAAAGCTCTTCCGGTCTCAATTCCCCTTAATTCTCTTATCCTGCGAACATTCATCTCCGTTAATTTGGAATCACTCCTATCCGAGCCTTTTGTGCTCAAACAGGTAGAAAAAGCGTGTTCCACGTTTTTCTTGTGAGAGATGTATTCTAGATTATCTATTTTTCCGTTCATTTTGTTACCATCTTTATGATTTATTTCCATGTTTTCCGGGCAATCTCCGATAAACGCTTCCATAACAATATGATGAACGTAGACATTTTTTACTGATCCCTTCCGACTCAGACTAACACCCGCGTATTTATTAAGTGGAGTTGCAGTCAAAATTTTGCCACGGACTCGATACTTCCTACCATTTTTACGAAGAACCACACGAGAAACTGATCGAACTCTACCTAGGTTACTTATTTGATAAAATTCTTCAAAACCTTTGACGTGTCTCCAAACTTCTTGGTTGCTCATTTTTACCTCGTATAATCCGTAAGGATTGCGTTGGCGATAAGAATCGCCTCGTCTATTGTTGAAACCCGGAAACCAGTGGCCTCGCGGATCATTGAGTGCTCGTGCAGGTTGCCTTCTTCTTCCATCACTATGATGAGAGGCTTCTTGAGGGCGTAGGCCCAAGCGATCTCCATGACGGTCCCGATAGAAACAATCTTGGTCCCCAAGAGGTTTGCTATCACGATGTCGCAGGTCTGGCAATCGAAGAAGTCGCGGGTCATGATGCCTCGCGAAGTGCTGAGCGGAGTCGAAACTCCATTCTGCGCATCGTAGGAATCCCCGATTGCCGTTTCGTTCTCCAGATACGCTTTGGCTCGCAATGGTGACAGTCCGACGATGCCGTCACTTAGTCTCGCTCTGACGTATTCTCGCCAATCCGTAGCGTTCCCGTAACTTTCACCTGTGATAGCGCCAGCTAGATAGCACGAAAGCGTTCTACTCATTTGTAATTCCTCCGTAAAACTGGGAAATAAGTCTCAACTCTTGCAATGTAGCATCTTTCTTTAGATCCTTTGCACGCCAACTCACTACTACAATATTTTCTCTGATATAGCCTTTAGAGTTATCAATCCATTCTTTTTGCTTCTTTCTTGTGAATCCTGTTCATCAGGTGATTAAGGTGAAGTTGCGTACCATCCCAAGGTTTCATCTCTCCCCACTTTAGTCCCAGCTCGAAGTCAATCTCCAGAGGTATATTAAATTGGACACCCCAAATCTTTGTCATACGCTCCATGAGCTTGGATGTAAAGAAGGGCTGGATGGCTTCAATAGCTTCCGGTATATCCTCAATCGGCACCTGAAGCACGCAAGAGTCGTGAACCACGTCCTGAATCAACCAGCAACTCTTATCGGGGTGAACGTGCCACTTGTCGTTCTCGATAAGCCAGTCGCAGAACATAGCGGAGCCCAGAAAAGCTCCGTCTGACGAAATGCCCTGGATCGGAGAGTTTCGGGCAATGCGCTTGGCCCGCGCTATTTCCTGCTTATCCGAGATACCGAGTTTGAAGGTAACCAAGCGGCGTCGGCGTCCTATATCGCTTTCTACATAGCCTTCTTTCTCGGCAAAGTCTTCTGTATCGTAGAACCACTGTTCCGCAGCTACGAACTGTCTGAAGAAATCGGCGATCTTGCCAATAACTATATTGATGTCTGCTACGCCCAACTGCTGAGCGATGGCCTTGGCTCCCCGACCAAACATGGAACCGAATACGATGGTTTTGGTGTCGTTTCTCTGGATCTTGGTAACCTTTTCAATGGCTACCTCGTACATCTGACTGGCGGTGGATTTGTGAAGGTCACCCTCGATTCCGGCCTTCTTCTTGGCCTCGCACAGTTCCTTGAATTTCGGGTCCCTAGCTAGCCGCTGTTCTGCGATCTTGAGAGCCTTGCTGGGGTGCTTTCCTTTCAGCTCTGAAACGCTCATATCCAGCAGAGCTTCGCCAGCATCGAGAATTGGGTAGCTCATTTTGGGATGCTTGGACGCATACTCGGCACTCAGCTTGTGGTACCGTATGCGAGCCTTCTTGCCGCTTGCGAATGCCTTAGCCAGAGCTTTGCACTTGGACAGAATACCCCACCAACGTACTTCCGAAGTCATGAAGTCGAGCTGGATCAAAGCTGTTCCGGGCTCAGCCGCGTACATATTCTTGATCTGTTTCTTGGCCCAGTTGTCTGCCCGGGGAACTTGTTGAAGATTCGGATCTGTACACGACGAACGACCAGTGTCGGTTGTTGTCACCCAGAAATGGGGACGCACGCGCTGATCCTTAGACCCCTCCGTACCATTGCGGGGATCAAGGAATTCATAGATCGACTTGACGTAGGAAGTCGCCAATTTCTTGAGGCCGGAATGCTCTTGAAGCATCGCAACTTCTTCGTGTATGGCATACTTTTCTTGGAAGTGTTTGTCCAGCTTACCCGAGGGAATTTCTTTACCTTTGCTGGGACCGTAGAAGACTTTTCGTTTGCCTTTACCGAAGTCGATAGGCTCTAGTGACATCACGTCGAGGAATAGAGTGCGCTTGTGGTCCTGTTTGTCGATATCGAAGATCCAATCGCCGGTGGAAGAGAATAAGGGCTTCATTTTGCCGCCCAGTTCTCGCTTCCTCATGAGATTGTTCACCTTCCTAGCGAATTTACTGGTTGGCCACCATTCCTTGATCTCCGCCATACGCTTCGTGATAGGACTGTTTTTCTTGTCATTCAAGAGACGTAGCTGTTCAATGTCTACCCAGAACCCGTTGGAGCCCATGATTGCATTCATACGTACAACCGGCTCGAACCAGTGTTCGCTAAGAAGCATAAGTTTGTCTTTGTAATCCTCACGCTTCGCTCGTTCAAGAATGTTGTAGAACAGTCGAAAAGTATACACAGAGTCGCCGCAGCCGTAAGCAGCTAGACGTTCGATGTCAATCTCCAGCAAGCGACCCTGCTTCTTCAGGCGCTCAATCTCGGGATCGCCGCCATACTTCTCGACTTTTAGGTAATCCCTAATAAGGGATTCCAACCTATACGGACCTTCGATGCCCGACTTGCCTCGATTCTCGTCTTGGCAATATGCCATCGTCATGGTGTCCATGAGCGGGCGATTGAACTTTACGATTCCAAGTCCGAAATTCATGAACATCCTGAAATCGAACTCCATGTTGTGGAAGACCCAGTATTTGAATCCGGGATTAGGCTGTGTGAAGAGCCGGATAAGAGCGGCATCCAGGCGCTTGTACTCGTCAATAGTGAAGCCCGACTCGGGGTGATGATACGGTATAGCCACAGCGTTCTTGCCGTCGTGACAGAACTGAATCATGCCTAAGATATTATCGTACCGTTTGTTGAGATTCTTGGTCTCTGTGTCGCAAGAAATCACTTTGATCTTGGGGTTAGTCAGCAAGAAATCGACATACTTTTCGATTTCGTCAATATTGGTGAGAAGCCGATAGTCCCACGGCTTGGACCATCGGGTTTCCTTCTTCAGAAGAGTATCAGATCCCAGAATAAGCTGTAGATCAGTTCTCCACTGCTCGTACAAGTTATTCTTCTTGAGGATAAATTTGGGATGATGAATAGCGAATATCTTGCCTAGAGTATCGTGTTCGAAGTGTTGACCGCGAGCGATGCTCATCTTGGGTGCAGCAGGGAGTAAGGTCTTGAGAGTGCCGCCCAGCACCACGATCTTGGTAGGCTTGATTTTCTCAATATCAGCCTTGAGGTGTTTCAGGCACGCTTTGGTAGCGGCCGGGTCCGGCGCGATAGTATCCCCAAACTCATTTCTGGGCCAATAGCGAGCGAGGTTGGAGTACGCGACAGATACGCCGCGAATATTCAATTTGCGAATGGTGTCTCGAAGCAGTTTACCTGACTGGCCCCAGAACGGTAGACAATTGGAGGCTTCGCTTTGACTGGGGGCTTCCCCAAGGAAGAGAATGGTCTCTTCTGGGGCTTTCTTGCCTTCTCTGAACTGGGTGGGAACGAGATGGCATTTCCCGAAAGCGGGGCACTGCGATTGTTCGCAATCAAACTCAATAATCCCGGACTTCATAGGATAGTCTTTAGTCTACCAGATGTGGGGGTACGGAGCGAAAAATTACCCTAATTAGGGGTAAATTAGGGGTAAACTCGACCCTCAATCCCAGAGATATCGAACGATGACGGCATTTACGCCCGTCATTGCTTTACGTAGGGATAGAGGGAGCATCCAGTATAGATCATCACGCAGATTAGGAGTAACAATCACCGTTCCTTGCTCATTTTCCTCGTCATACATGCCCGGCGCGAGGCGCTGGACTTCCGAGGTTTCCACCGGCTTAATCGGGCTCAGAACGAATACTCCCTGTGCTCTAGCCGGACTGGTCTCTCTCAGGATCTCGACAAGCCAGAACTCGCCGTCCTTTGGAATGCCGCCATCAACAGGTTCCCACTTGGAGTCTATGACCCCCAGCTTACCCAGTGTTCTGGTGATGAGATGGTTGTGGATCTTCGGTTTGCCTTCGATTGTGCCAGCGCTTTGCTGCTGGACATTTGTGAAGAATTTAACGATCGTCTTCAGACCAGTTATCGGCCTCATGTTACACTCCTAAAATGCAACGCATAATTAGAAAGGAAGGTAATTGCTGTTCGTTCCTACTAGAGAAATGAACGCCTTCTTTCCGGGGTTTAGCTGTGTAGTTAGCGAAACAAAGTACGGTCTATCGGGGGCAAATTTGCTGTCATCCATATCTTCAACAGTCATTTCCCGGAATTCGAAGAGACTCGAAGTGTTGCTGATGGTGTTGTTTGTGGCCGAAAAGACCGTTCCGTCTTCGGCAACCAAAGCAACAGTGACAGAGGCTTGAAGTTCGGCGCTAACTTCCACAACGAGTCGGTCGGGTGGAGATGTCACGACATAGAAGGGGACGAGGTGCCGTATGGACTGTATGGAGACGGAGGCGTTTTCCAGCTTCAAGAACGCCTTGCCGCCGCTTACGTAGACGCCTTCGGCATCTTCCACAAAGGGGTCCCACCCATTCGTCTGGAGAATGGAGCCAGGAGTTTCCCATTCTTTCTGAACATGGATCTTGTCCAGATACGGAGGAAGCATGATATCCGAAGGAAACGTTGCTGGATTCGTGATCTGTAGCTTCGGGGCTTCAATGAAGAACCCTGTCTCCAGAGGGACCGAACCTCCGGGGTATCGTACCCACCCAAGAATGACAGTGTTCTCTAGATCTCCAAAGGAGAATATTCCATCCTTCACCACAAGCGTAGCAGCCGCGCCGCCCTGGACATTCTGGTTCGTGTGTTCGTAGACGATGGTCCAGTTTTTGGCCGCACCACCCACAGTAATACCGTCAGACGCACCGAGGTTCGTAGCGGCCGACTCTATTAGAAGCAAACTGGGAAGCATCACGCTACTGGGGCCTACCGTAAGAGTCTCGGCGTCAAACACAGAGAACTCTGCTCCCGAGAGAACACCTGATTCCACAATAGCCGTAGAAATCTGATTTATTCGATCAGCTAGTACGGTGTCGCCAAAGTTGATAAATCGTTGTTGAGCCATAATACTAATTCACTCCATAAAGTCGGAAGTTTCCCTGTTGAATCAGGCCGGAACTGAAAAGCAGGCGCACACCATCAATCCCCCCGGCACCTGCTGCTCCGCTGGTACCGCCGATATACGCGCCGTGGCCATGTGTGTACAAAAGGTCAGCGCCATCCCCAAAATTCACTGTCACGGACCGGAGTCTAGGATGGTTAGCGAGACCCCCTCTTGTGATTGTGAAGGTTATATCCCCCGTTTCGCTTCCGCTGGAACCCCACATACCATTAGCGGTTCGGCAGGTAGAGATACGTGAATCTGAAGCATCTTGGCTTTGTCCGTTACTTGTGTCAGATGAAAACGTTCTCGCTACCCAGCTATAGTCAGCGATCCCGGATTTGAAGTCCCCAGCAATGGAGAATAGAGCGTTTAGCTGCACAGCGTCCGTGGCAGAAGCCACATTGTCTCCCTCTATAACATATCGAGGAAACGTGCTGCCCAAACCAGTGAAATCCAATACGGAGTCGTTGTTGGCCGTCACCGATAGAAGCAAGGATCTGGTCGCAATCGCAAAACCGTTGGCATCAACTAAGGTAGGTGATTGGATTTCCATTATGCCTCCGCGATGACCACTACGCGGCCAGCCGTGGCTGTCGCGAATGTAACGTTGACCAAACTGGCGCTGACAATTTCGATAGTGGCCGGAATGATCTGCTCATCTGCGGCATCGTAGGTGGCCACGAGCACGTTGAGCGTGTTGAGGTTATGAGTAACGACCCAAGTGGTCGATGCGGTGTAGCTCTGGCTGAAGAACTGGCCAGCGGGTCCTGCGGCACCTGTGGCACCTGCTTCACCAACGGCTCCGTCCGTACCGTCCGTACCGTCCGTACCGTCCGCACCTGTGGCACCTGAGGCACCTGTCGGACCCAAACCCGCCGGAAGAACGTCAGAAACATCAGTGATGGCGAAATCTGTAAATGTGCCAAACATCTCCAACTGAATTTTGAAAATGTCATGACCGAAGTTTTTCGAAAACAGGGCGATGTTGGGATTGATGGAAAGAAGAGTCATGGACTCGTAGTCCTGCCAGTTCCCCGGATCCGCAATAGAGGTGGACCTAATTCGAACTGATTCTGCTGTCACGTCTTCGGGGTTATGTAGAACCAAAGAAATCTCGTCCAGGCCAGTAGAGAAGTCCGAAGGAACGGCAATAGCTCGACTTCGATACTTTCTGCGCTCCTTGTCTTTTGTATCGGAGGTTGCCGATGTAGACGGAATTCTGGTACGCAAGCCTTCAGCGAAGGCGTCAGGAGAGACACCAATGTACAGATCGGTACCTCGCTCGAAGCCGGTGACTACAAATCCCGCAGGCACATCCAAGGTGAGGATGATCTCGTTATTGGCGAGACCCGCCACATCTCGCGTTAGGCTAACTCCCGGGTAGGTGCTGATAGTTGCTGAGATTCCTGTGATCTCTGAGTCGAAGGTGGAATTTGCCAGAGTGGTTATGATATTGCTCGCAGTTGTAGCAGCGTCGAGCCCAACCCCTAGGTTGAATTCTCCGATTGCAGGATCGGCTCCCCCATCTGTGCCTCCAGTCATGCCAGAACCGGGGTTTAGGGATCCCGAGTGGACGGATTCACCAATGGCCGTATTTCCTTCAGCTCCCGGGGTATCATTCACTAAATCAATGTTAGACCCGCTACCGGCCGTAGCTGTGATATTCAGGTCCAAAATTAGATCGTTGATTGCGGAGAGCATCGCTGTCTGTACATCCCCAGCATTGGCATTGGAGTTAACACTGACCTGTTCGTTATCCTCACCTACTCCCCCTCCGGTATCGAATTCAAAAACGACTACTTTTGTGCCATCGTCAAGGGTAAATTGATCCCCGTCTATTAGACCCGAAACGGATGTACCGGTATAAAGCGAAGAACCCGAACCCGCATTGAAGCCCATACCTGTTGCTAGGGAGCTGCTAGGCAGATTGAACAACTTAGTTCCAGACACAGTAAAGGCTCTGTTGACCACGGAGACGGTGTAGACAGTGCTGTTGCTGGTGCCGGAATTTAGCGCGGAACGCAAGTCCGACGCCAGAAGTTCAGGCGAGTACCATTGATTGCTTACGTTCACCGTAATCAAAGACCCGCCTGAGACAGACTCATCAACACTGAAGTTGGTGATGCTCCGGGCGTCGATTCCCGTAGGCAGAGCGGCCAGAGACCCGGTAGCAGCAAGGGGCTTCTTGGCTGTTAGAACTTTGCCCAGCCCCAAGTCAATGGTATCTCCGTCTTCCAGTTGGCTATTCTCCGCTACCGCTATAGTTCCTACAGCAGCCGTAGGGAGGGCGGACTCCCCGTAGGAGTCGCGGAACCTCGGAATTCGGAAATCTTCGTAGATCCAGGGTCGGGCTTCCGGTTCAATTAGGTATCCGTGGAACAGAGGAGTTTTGGGCAAGTGTAGGTCAAGATTAACTGGTCGTACATCGCGGACTTCATCAACAGACAAACCACTCCAGAAGATGTTTGCCAAAGCACACTTCTCGTTGAACGTGGGGGTGATATGAGCCCCCTGGGCTGCGTATACAATTATGGTTGAATCGTTTCCGTCATTGGCTCGGTTTGTGATTTCAATGAAATCTAGAGTGGTGAATAGGGTTGATGTACGAACAAACTGGTCGGGGTTCTCTTCTGTGCCGGGGATAGTAGAATCTTGATAGGTACCAAACTCAAAGGTCAAAGTTTCGGTAGCTGCTCCATCTGCGTCTTCTCCGGTAAGTAGAATCTCTACCTCCATACCGGTTACGTTTGCTGCTCGTGTCAACCCAATTTCAATGGGAGCATCGCCCTGCATGGCAACGCTGATAGGCGTGGAGCCCACAATAGCATCCAGTTTTGTAGGAGCAAGAAGGATCTGGGGTGACTTGAGTAGAGCACCATCTGCGTCAACGAATACCCTGAAGTCTCGGGGAATGGGTCCAGAACCATCGAAAGAAATGACGGGCGTAGGAATACTGGTTATCGCGATTCCATCGGCAACGATCAATTCGGTAGAAATAGGCTGCCTAAACGTCAGATCGTTTGTGGGCGGGGGGTTTTCGGCGGGAGCCTCACCGGCGTATGCTACAAGATATTCGATGGTAACGCCGTTGTCGGGAATCACTTCATTTGCCGGAATGACCAAGATGCTCTCGCCGGGCACGAAATCAGCAGCTAGCTGGTTTGCTGGGAACCCTGTCTCGTAGACACTGCCAAGACGGATAACAAAGTGATCCAGATTGGCGTATCTGGCACCTACGCCTCCGTACAACGTGCTGCGTCTTGTCACTTCCCCTGTTGTATCTACAACGAAGCTGGCGGCTTGGATGTCCTCAGACTCAAGACTGCCGGGCATCTTGGATACGCCAACGTCCTTCGACATGACCATACCGTGCGCGAGGGTCTGCTGGTACAGTGTCAGATTACCGGCAGCAAGATCGTTCAGGCTGGTTCCGTGAGGATTTGTAGTGGTGGGCGTGGCTGTGCCAACGCTTTCCCGGTGAGCAATGTCTACCGGGCTGAACCAGGGTCGGTTGTACGAGAAATTGGTGTTCCCGAGATCAATAGTGATGTCCAGGGTCAGGTCAGCTAGTTGATTGACTGTAACTACAGCCAATACCACGATGTCCCGCTTTCGATCTGGTGAGTAAAGTGCCGTGTTGTTGAAATTATCCAAGGTAGCGACCTTGATAACATCTTCATTCGTCTCGGGTCTCTGCTCTCTCACAGCAACATCTACATTGAACTGATTTACACGGCGGTCGGCACCTTCCTCAAGGAAGTATTCTATGAAGACAATGTTAGTAGCCCCGATAGCTGTGGAAGCCATATCCAGCAGGAAGATTTTGTTCTCTAGTTCAACCCAGTTTCCGTTCTCGGTGACGGCGGTGCCGGGATTGACATTAACTTGGATAGGATCTGTAGAGGGGAGGACATTTAGGGGGCGACTCAAATCCGTGATGGAAATGTCCTGCGGATCAGTATCGTCAACGACACCAAATTCTCCAGAGATCAGGAGTTTGGTGCGCTTCTGAATCTCTTCAGATGTTGTGTCCGCTTGAAAACCCAGATCATCAGTGGATATGGGTGCTCTGTAGTTGACGCCCGGGAGCTTTTCTGTCATAATTCTAGTCCTGTCCTCTGTAGACATAAGTATTTTCTGGGGTCTTTTCGTGACCATTTCTGCAAGTCTTCGTAGACATTAGAGAGCCAACATGCCTCCATCGAAGCGATTGGGAGTCCTAGAGGAATCAAATCGGCCTTTTAATCCAGAGGCGAAATTCAAAAACATTGGTTTATTAAACACGTTCGTTGCTTGCCACTGGGCTTCCCCGAACACGTCCGCAGTGATTCCATAGATATATGAGAATGCCTGATTTTCTGTGGGAACCCAATTTCCTAGCTGTACCTGAGTATCGTCCTGTCCAATCACGATGATCTCAATTCTCTCAACGGGCTCGTCATTTGCCGTTGTGCCTATGAGGATCTGTCGGGGGGTCACAGCAGACAAGATGAATTCTCTAGATTCGTTTGGTACAAAGGTCACCTTTATGGTACAAGGGGTGGAAGCCTCAACAGGAACGCTCCACTCTGTCCCCGGAGGCAATGTTGGAATGACCTCTTGGGTTGTCTGAAACTGTCCTCTCTCGTTACATACGGCAATTGCTGTTATTTCCTGCGAAACACCTCTTTTGCCGAAAGTCATAGCCCCGGACGCCACTTTCCATAATACAACAGAATCACCCATGATAGGCATTTCCGTGATAGGGAATTGTTTGTTGATCGGTAACGGGAACAGGTTGTCATCCACAATAGCATTGCCCAGCTTGTCAAAGACCATCAACGATACTTGCTCCTCGACATCGGGCCGGTCGAATAGAACGCCGGATACGTAGTCCAAGAGAAACGGTCCGATGTCATCAGTAGAACTAGGCACTTGGGGGATAAAGACTTGATTGCTCAGGTAACTAGGTTGCGCTTTCAGGTAAACGTCAGCGCCGCCCGCCAAAGCAGTAATGCCAACTGTAGTAGACTCCTCCAAGAGGATTTCGTAGAACAGGCTAAAAGGCGCTTCTGCATCTACCACACTAAGCAGCCGAGCACGAGACACTTTGATATCAAGCAGGCTAGTTAGGAGGTCGGGGGTGGTTTCAAATGAAAGCTTATCACCCGAGAGAATGTGGTATCGACTCTTGATAATCACCGTTGTGCTGCCAGCGGGTGCGTCTGCCGCAGCATAAAGAGGAGTAGCGTACAGATTCACATTTGCATCAGCCGCAAACTCGCCAGTCACAGGTTCCGTGAGCTGAATAAGAGTATCTGAGAAATCCCGCACAATAGCGAATTCGATATCAGGTCCAATGGAGAGGATGGCTCCAATCTCAAGCCACTTATTCGGCCGCTCAAGATACAATGTCTGAGCATTTCTGGGGGTGGCAGCCTGAAGTTGAATCTCGTTATCCGGGTTGATTAGTGCAAAGTCGGCACCTGTTTTTCGGGCGAACCTTACCTGCCCCTTCAATAGAGGATCAGAGAAAATAGGGAATCCCCTGGGCTGCACCACTACGTTAGAATAGTGCGGCGAGATGCCGTTTATCAGTTCGCTGTATCGTCGAAGTCTACCCATTGCTCTTCTCTAGATCAGATCTAAGAACTCCAAGCCTGTAACCTACGCTTTGCAAATCATCTTCCTGCACTAGCTTGCGCTCCGCTTCAGCTAGAAGGTCAGCTCCCTTGGACACATCGACATCTGTCAAAGTCTGTCCGGGCGCTAACACCGATCTCATACTTTGTACAATACTCCTGAGGACGGACACCATTAGTTTAGGCTCCAGATCCAAAATCTTGTTTGTCAGGGCGGCTATGTCCTGAACCGACTGTACGGCCGACGCCTCCATTACTTCGTCTGGTATATCCTGCCCCTCAATGGAGGCGTAGTGTTCCCGAGCCAGAGAAGCCAAAGACTTGTTTAACGGCTGCGCATCCTCGGAAGACAGGATGAAGATAGCAGCGTCCAGATCCGCAGCCACGTCAGTCATGTTGCGGCTATCAAGAGTATCCGCAATTACAACTAGCTCTGTAAGTAGTGTGTTGATATCCATTTAGAATTGCGTAATAGCCCGTGTCACAAAGTTGCTATTAGCGTTCTTTGCCACAATGGCGAAGTGACTAATAGCGTAAAGAATTCGACTTCCTATCTCGTCAGGATTCACAGAATCCGTGATATCCACATAGATTCCCAGCTCTCCCAGGCCAACATTGGCATCTGTTGTACCGATCCGACAAACTAGAGAGACTGCGGAGGCATTGGGGAATTCTATATCGTAGAAAGACTCCACATCTGGTGCCGCAGCGGGGAACTTTTGGCTCTCTAGGACGGGACTAACACCTCCCGCCAGGAATCCCGTTCCGGGTGTGACTCCAAAGTTGTTGATTCCAAGTCCCCCAGCATCGAATTCGACCAAGGTATTGAGGTTTCCCAGGTCGCCGGTAGCAATGGCCAAGATGGATACAACGTCACCGGATACAGTAGCTTTCACTACATTTTGAATGAGGGGATGAGAAGAAGCGTTGATTGCTGTAGCGATGTTCTCGGCAGTCTCAGCCAAATCGTCACCAGGGACCCAGGTATTAGCGCCAGGAGCATTGGTGTAGATCTCCCAATCAGTGGTGTGATCGGGCACTGTGCCGTAGCCTCCGGCTTGAGTCCAGGTCTTCTCGATTTCGATCTGTACTGCGGTGTTGGTTTCAATCTGCTCCGTAAGCCCAGCCAGAGTGCCCCCTACCAAACGAAGGTTTTGACCTATGTGAGCGCTGGAAACCAGAGTGTTGGGATCAAGATTTATGGTGCCGTGGAGGTTCGGTCCGCCAGCCTCCGTGCCGCTTATGGTGGTGCCAGATGCCACCAAAATGATACCAACAGGGAAAGACACTCCGTTGATAACAAGGGCGTCGTTCACGTCAAATCTATTGTCTAGCACAGCCACAGTCGCCAGAGCCCCTGTTGTCTGGTCATTGATGGGAGTGAGCTGTAGAGGGTTGGCCAAGCCATAACCACCATCGCCTACAGCGAACCCCGCCAGCTTGAACGTCACAAGCGGGGCGTCAGGGTCATTTCCGTCGAGTTTACCACGAGGCACAATAGCTCTGGCTAGGAGATTTCGTCCGGCCAGTGTCAGGTGCGCGACAGGTACATCGCTCTCGGGGGGCAAAAAGGGCACTTAATCTTCCTTTGTCTTCTCTGCAAGCAACTTGGCTATTCCGGGGAGGCCCTCCGAAATAAGCGAGTACCCACGGGCGATTTCGTTCTTGATGGCTGCGAACGTGTTGGCGCTTGTGTTCGACGCCTTGATCGCCTCCGTCATGATGAAAGGCATGAGTTGGAAATTGCAACCCTTCGTGATCTTTTCCTCGCCTGTCTGAACATTAGTCATGATGATTTCGTTCCAGGCGGGACACCCGTTCTCATCGCTCCTCTCGGGACACTTGTGGCACTTGAAGGCTTGCTTGTACTTCATTTTAATCCTTGTTAATTCTTAATCCTTAGTACAGACAATTGCATTCACATACGACGGACGCCACGCTCCGTTGTTGGACACTGTGTGGTCATGAGGAAGTCCGGGTCCGGGAGAGTCATCGGCTGCGGCACCGCCTCCGGTGGTGGACGTATTATAATATCTATTATTATAATCCACTCCGCTAGCAGCACCCTGTTTGTCATCCGGCAATACATCACCGAATGGAAAACCAGCTTGCCTAGCACCGAAACCGTGGTGACGGTGAGCAGCCATTTCACTCTCTACCAAAGCATGGTCGTCTGCCTGGAATCCTGAGATAGTCCAGCTACCTCCGGTTACTCCGCCCGATGCCGCAACGTTCACAACTCGAATCACTTTGTCGTTTGCAGACACATCTAGCGTCCAGCCGGTAGGAACAGTATCCTGTATGAACAGCATCTTGGAGCCGGAGGGAACAGATCCAGAGGATGCTGATACCCAGGCAGAACCGTTGTAATATTCGATGAACGATGCAGTAAGATCGTCTCGGATGAAAAACATTCCACTGCCGGGGGACGAAATAGCATCTCTATCGCTAGCATCTCCAATCTGGAACTCGTGATAGCCGGTAACTGTGTGATGCTCCTCGCTCCACTTGTGGGGGATGGGCACGGCATTGGCGTTTACTAGAAGGGTAGTAGAGTCAATACCGATACCCATGAACCAGTCATTCTCTGCGTCGGTCAAGGAACCAGCAACAGTGCTGGCATAGTACCTAGTACCGGATACAAAGGGACTGCCAGTCAGAGCGACATACTTGCCGCTCTGAATGACATTGTTGTTGTTACCCCGTATACCGAGTGGGAGATTAGTGACACTATCGGCTTTTTCAAACAGAGACCCACTCCAGTAACACGTCATTCCTGCTTGAAGGCTGCCTGAAAACAGATTCGACGGGAACGCAACGGGAGTGGTGGGCTCGCTCGACGAAAGAGCGATGCTATTCATGTTCACCAAGAGCTGAGTGGCTGAAATTGCCCGTCCAATAAACCACTCGTTTTCTACGTTAGTAAGGCTACCGGGGCTGGCTTTGTCGGCATAAAGTAAATCTATTGAGTAGGAGCCGGACACTCTTGTGTATAGCCCCTCCATGATTAGGTTGTTGAAATTTCCTCTGACTCCTACAGGATCCAAGCCAGAGGGTCCGGCTACTCCATCGGGGTCAGCTTGTACAAATTTGTTTGTTCCTGCGTTGAATGCGACAACATCCCCAGCAAGAACAGAGGAGTCCCACAAATCGGGGTCATCGAATTGAGCGTTGGGAGTTCCAAATAGAAGTCGAACAAGTCTGGTGTCAATCTGGCCGCCCTTGGGTCCTCGATTCATCAATAGCTGAGGTAGGAGGGCACCGAGACTATCCCGCTTGCCGTAGGCAACCCGAACAGGTCCGGTTATCTCGTTACTGAGAACCAGATACAGACTTTTTGCACTGTTTACAAAGAATCCTAGGTCATCAGTGGTGCCAACAACGGAGGAATCAACCTCTACAGAGCTGGCGTCGAAAGCGTCCGTTCCGGGGTTTGCTGACCGGACTTGTAGAATTTGTACTTCGTTAAACTCGTCGTTGGTGTATTCCTCGTCTTCAGCGGTATCGGCGGTATAGATGTTGAACCACTGCTGGACGGTTCCCGCAACAGCTTCCAACGGCATCTCGGAATCGTAGACACCGACAAAGAAGCCCCCTATGCTGTAGGGAAGCTCTATTTCAGTTGTGTCCAATGTTTGACCGCTGGCTGGTTTTCCGACATCCACCACAACTTCTGTAGGCACCGCAAAAACCTTGGAGGAGCTGATCCATCGGTTGGTATCGCTGGGATCGAAGTCCTCCAGAGGTAGTCCGTTGCCCGCGTTGGCGTCGGCCTCGTCTTGTGTCAAAAGACGCTCATCGGTCTCTGTCACAAACAGGTTGCCGACTTGGGGTGTACCTTCTGAGCCCGCAACGGCCTGTGCCTGCAAGGTTGTTAAATGAATTTCGTTCGCTATTTCATTCCCGCTATGCTCGATAAGAAGAGCAAGAACAGCCTGGGCATTAGTGATGTTAATCCACGAAGCTCCGTTCCAGGCGAAGAGGCCAGGAACGTCTCCAGCGCCGTCAGTGATGATGAAAAAATCACCTGCACGGTTCGCGTGGAGACCGGAAACTGGAAGGGCTGCTTCTGCTGATAGCAGTCCACGGAACGACGACCTACCTAGAGTGTCAACGATATCGGACTCGGTAGTCTCGATCATATCCGTGTTGGTCTGAGTGCTTCCAGAAGGAACGTTCACGACACCGAACACGATTAGAGTTGGGTTGTTGATTCCCTTTTCACCAATGGGTCCGTCACTATTGAATTCCGATTCCGTGAGGCTTTCAATGGATACGACGGGATCTGCGTTTGAGATGTATTCTTGTCGAATAACGATGTAGTTCTTGACTCCCGCTACAACATCAAGACGAGTTGTTTCAGAGTCTTCTCGAACAAACATGCCATCTGCACCCGCAGTCGCGAAAGGTGCAAGATCAACTTTTAAGGAGCCACCGGGGATCGAAAGGGCACCGCTCCAGAAGAACCCTCTATTGAACAGACCCTTAAAGCGATCGTTGAGATCCTGGGTTGAGTCGGAATTTCGGAATTTTAGTAGTGCTCTACGAGGCATTAGCTAGGTCCCAAGTCTATTACAAGAAGCTGCCGTGCGAGGGCAGTGAGAGAACCCAAGTTCTCTTTCGCCTGTAATGTAATTATGTGAGAAGTATTTGAGACAGAAATCTGATAGCCCTGCACGTTGACTGTATGGTTGAGATCGGAAGCTCCATTACCTGTATCACCATAAGACTCTAGCGCAATTGCACCAAACGGTACTGCAAACGCCACGGCATCAATAGTAAGTTGCACAGAGGCTATTGAGTTGACCGATGCGGCACCCTGAAGGTGGCACTGGGCAAAAACCAGAATACTTGAATTGCCAGTTCGTCCGGTGAAGTCAATGGCCACAGTCCCCAGGTCAGCATACGAGCCTGTTAGGGCGATAGGACTGGATCCGTCATCGGCGTCAGAGTTGATCTGCTGAATCAGGCCCGTTAGAGCGTCCAACCCTGCCGCGTTGTGTCTAGCGGAGTGGTCAAATACATCGAAGGTGTCTCCTGCATTGTCATCAAGGATGCCGGTGGGAAGAATTAGATTTCCCCCGACCTTCAGCGTATTGGTGATCTCCAAGGGACCGGTGAACGTGCTAACCTCGACCCATGTGTTTGAGGCTCCGACCGTGCAGTGATAGACCCGACCGGAACCCAAGTCAAAATATGTCATACCCGTAGACGAGACCAAACTATTAGACTGGGCGATTCCCGGGACACCGGTTCCAACAAAGGTTCTGGACGAGCCTCCCGAATGAACACCCGAGGACGAGTTATGTTCTATCTCGAAGGCGGTTTTGGCGCTCGTCCAGTTTGAGGTTCCTATGATATTCACCAGCAGTTGGGTGCCGGTTATAGCGTGAGCGGCAAAGTAATCGTTTGGTGAGGTCGATATTTGTCCGTTGGAAGCAGTGGAGCAGTAATATCGAGTCCCCGCGATGTAGGAACTGCTGGCATTCTGAAAAAGACCCACTTGGATGATGTTGTTGTTGTTGCCTCGAAGTCCGTCAGGGTGAGGAGTGTTGGGGTCCGTGTCGTCCCATTGCACAAAGTCAGTGCCGTCAAACGCGGCCACTTCGCCCGGAAGCAGACTTGTATCAAAGAGTCCGAAGGGGAAGGCAGTTCCGGGGATGAAAGTAGAGGCCGAAATGCCGATAGCATTCATGTTGACCAGCAGGTGCGTGTCGTCGAAGAATGTGCCAATGAACCGGTCATTGGCTGTCGCGCTCAAAGCACCCGCTGTCGCGTTGTGGGCGTAGACCTGATCTCCAGCAACAAACGCAGTAGATGAAGTGAATTCGTATAGGCCCTCGGCAACTAGATTGTTGGTGTTGCCGCGCAAGCCAACTGGATACTTCGAAGCAGCCACGTCCGCCTGGATGAATTTCCCTGTTCCGGTGTCGAAAGCTACTGTGTCGCCGGGCGAGGTACCTGCGTCCCACGCAGAGTCGTCAAATTGGGCATTCACGCTACTCTCTAGAATCTGCCGCACCCTGGCGTCTACCTGACCGAACAGAGGCCCTCGTAGGAGGAAGGCATTGGGCTCCAGTTCTCCCAGAAAGGTGCGCTTTCCGTAGCCGATCGAGAAGTCTACATCCGCTGAGTTGTCTACCTGAATGTAAACCGCAAGCGGAGTGTTGGTGGTGCCGTAGAAGCCATTCGAGTCTGCCAAGGAAGGATTCAGCTCATTAGAGAGACTGGGTTCCATAAAGACGCCGGTGATTCGGACAGGTTGAAATTCGCTGTTCAAAAGTTCTTCATTCTGCGGGGTTGAGGATCGCGCCCAGATGTTGAAGAACTGCTGAGCTGTACCCACTGCCCCAAATCCAACGTAGAACGGACCTTCTACACCTAGCAACTCGATGGAGCTAACTCCGCCGTTGAAATCCTTTTCGGCAGGTGCAGCAAAGATTTTGGACGAGTTGATGAATACGTTGACTTCGGATGACGGAAGAATCTCACCCGGCGAGTATTCAGAGCGATCAGAAGGGTCCGCCTGCAAAGCGTCGTTTTCGCGTTGGAAAGGAAGCCTAGCATCAGCACTGGTAACGTATCGGTTATTGATATCGGGGGTGGAGGTCGTTCCCAGCAGGGCGTCGGCTTGGTTATCCGTGACGTGATTGCTGTTTACATCTAGATTGTCCCGGTGAGTATCCAGCAGGCTAATCATGGTCTGGGCCTGTGTGATGTTTACCCAGGCAATCCCGTTCCAAGACCAAAGTTCCGGGAACCCGCCGCTACCTTCTGTGACGATGTAGAAATCACCAGATCGGTTGACGTTGGCAGTAGCCGCCGGTAGTCCCGTGGTTGATGTAATTGTACCACGGAACGCAAGACGACCTACTGGATCGACCATATCTCGTTCGAAGAATTCGATGTATTCCGCTAGGACCTCGGTAGCCGCTGCGGGGACATCTACAACTGCGAATACAATCAGAGAATCGGGATAGGCATCTCCGGTGTACTGTGCTTCAGTCAGGGACTCCACCGAAACAATGGGGTCTGCGGAGGCCACATATCGCTGCCGCACTACAATGTAGTTTCGCTCATCGGCTACAACGGAGAGGATGTTATTATCGTCGTCCTCTCGGACGAACATCCCGTCGAAGCCGATTGTGGCAAATGGCGTCAGGCGAACGGTTAGGGTGGAGGTAACAACTTCTACGTCTCCGCCGGAGAATACACCCTTATTAAGCAGACCTTTGAAGCGGTCATTTATGTCCTGGGTGCTGTCTGCATTCTGGAATCTGAGTAATGTTCTAAGAGTCATTTTCTATAATCATCTCTGGGTAACGACTGTGAGTTCTTGTTCTGTGGCAATTAGAACAAACCATTTCACAGTATTCTAATTCTTCGTCGATCCTTTTGTCACTGGCGTAATGTTGAATCAATTTGGAGATTCTGACATGTTTTCTTCCACTGATATCCACGTTATCGAAGTCAAATACATTCGGAGGATAGATATTTCCACAATCGCAACATGTTGCTTTGAATCTATCGACTAAATTCTTCTTCCTTTCCCGGAATTCTATCCTAGCCGCATGATTTACGCATAAAGACCTACGATCATGTTTATTTTCGCACCCAATAACTGAACAGCCTTGCTTTCCATCATGTACCATAATTGGTCTATCAGGTGCAGTTCCATTTTTTACTCTAACGTTATGTAGATTGCAATATTCATTAGAGTAATGTTTTCTTTCGCAGCCCTTCACTTTACACCCTTGTTTTCCATTGCGAATGCGTAATGGGTTATCCATATCTATTCCTCGGGTGCTGCGGTCGTAATGTGCCTTACAGTAGTTTTTTGCGTAATGCTTCCTAGGGCAATCTTTGATATTGCAGACTTTCATTTCATGATGACAATTACGCACTGGTTTTGATAGATCTTTACCTTTCCTATGTCGCTGATAATGAGCGCAGCAAAAACCTCTCTTTTCGGAGAGTCTGTCACAATTTTCTACACTACAGAGCATCTAAAATATGATTGATACGCGAAACTCAACAATTTCCGTATCCACCTTTACACGTAACGGAAAATTTCCGATTGCGAACAAGAAGGTTGTTCCCACCAGACCCGGGTTTGCGGGTGCAGAGACATAGGTTGCTAGCAATCCTATGTTTGACAGTTCGCCTACAGCCTCATTCTGTTGGAGGAAGCAATCAAATTCGGGAGTGAACAAGTCATCCGGTAGAGAGGATTCATCAATCGGCTCAGGTCCAAACGTGATGGAGGGAAGTTCCCCAAGAGAAGTATCTGGAGTGAGAGCAACGATTGGGTTGCCGGAATCGTGTCCGCCGTTTCCTATTTCGAATTGATTGACTACGAAAGAAGTTCCATTGACGGTCAGGTCTGCGAATGCTGCGCGGCCCTGATCTGTGATCGCCGCGAGAACGGTTATCGACATTTTTACTCCTAAAGCTGCTTTAATGATCTAGAAGATCGTCTGCGAGGTCTGTGTGTCCCTTGTCAATCAGAGCAGTCACAATGGATACCACCTCTTTGGGTGGTCGTACCAAAGTACCGTCCGGCTGGACCGATCCAACGAGTGCCCTGATCGAATTCTGGTATTCCCAGATCTTCAAGGGGCGATTTCGAACCCGGGTAAACTTGCTAGCGGCTTCGATGGCCTCATCGAGAACATAGAATCGGTTCTGCTGGCCCATAACTGCTTTGTAATCATCGTCGAGTACAAACATTTGCACCTGTCTCTCCCTGTCAGCCCGGCAAGGTTCCTGCTAAAAGATAATGCGGTCAAGACTACGGGCTGGCATCGCCAATGACCTTAAAAAAGTGATGAATTCCGCTGTTTACTGCCCAAACCGAGCCTCCCGAGAACGTCCCGTCCGCCGTGGCGGAAGAGAGGGAAGATCCCGCGCTGGACCTAGCCCAGATGACGTGGTTTTCGTCGTCGTCGCTGGTCTCGTAAGTGGCGTCTCCTGAGATCTGGATCCAGTATTTAGCTCCGGCTCCTGCAAGAACAGTCGCGTCAAAGTGGAAAATCTCGTAATTTGGCACCCCATCGGTAATACCTGAGACAAATCGGTCCTTTGCTTGAGCCAGCAGCAGCCCGGGTTCGCCCCTGTTATCCTCGTGGATAGTCACCGTCAGGCTGCCCTCAGGGCTCCCTAGACGGTGCAGGAACAGCTCTGCGAAGCGAAGTGTAGCCGAGCCCCCAGTTACTTCGAATTGTTGCGCTATGGCCAGATTCCCGCTTCCCGCCCCAAGGCGCGTATTCTGTCCCTCCAGACCCCCCTGAAAGCCTGTAATGGAGATGAGATCAGGCACGACTGGATTTGACGGGTCTGGGTCAAATCTCAAGGTATTTCGGCTACCTGTGGTAGAGAACTGCGTACTAAACACATCCACGTAGATCTCACCATCAGTGTCGTTCACTACCTGTGTCTTTAGGAAAGTTCCCTGCCTGCCAAGCTCTATTCGCAGATTTTCGGCAGTCACGGGGCGATCAAAACCCTCGGTTCCTTCGCCCGCTGTGAGCTGGACCTTGTAACGTTTCGGAATATAAGCGTTTTCGTCCAAATCGTTGTAGGACTCGTCACCGGTGAACACTGTTTCTTCGCTGTCCGGGTTCGTGAAGGTCAGTTCACTGCCGTACAAGGACTGAGCATATACGTTAACAATGTCGTCCAGCTCGATTTTTGCTCGGGCTGGTCGAAAGTGGGCCTGCTCCGACAGGACGTGCATGCGGCCGAAGTACACATCGTCCCATTCGCCCGATGTTTCAGTCGCAAACGGAAAGAAGTGGATCGCAACTATGTCTGCTCTGTTCAGGGGTTGGCGCGGATTCGTCTGGTGGGGGAAATCCAGCAAAATAGGAAGGACATTTACACCCCGAGTCAGATCTTCTTTGTTAAATATGTGAACTGCGAGATTGCCGTCACCGTCCTCAAAGGAGACCTGGATGTTTTCCAGATTGCCCGGGTAACTGGGTACCCCCGTATCTTCCGGCATAGCGTCTTCGCCAAGAAACACGGTAAGATACACGGTGTCTGCGCCGATGTTGCTTAGATCCAGAGGAGGCCCGGGATTAGTCCAAGTCATCCACGGTAGAAGAGAGCTTCTCCGGGCGAATTGAACGGAGGAGGTGCCTCCAAGAGCAATTTCGCTACTTGCGGCGATGTAACTCGATCCCTTAAACCCTGTGATAACGAAGTCGTCAATGTTGCTGAAGTCCAAGATGTCTGTGTCCACCCGGAACTCGTCAATGGATACATTTTCCTCAAGGTCGTTCACTTCTCCCTCTGCGGAAAGGCTGAAGGGAACGTTGATAGCCTGTGAGAACAGATCCACCTGTTGGGTGAAGAAGCCGTTATAGGCGCTCTCTGGGATGCCCGATCCTACGGCCGGATTGATGAATAGAGAGTCTAGAAATAAATCAACGGGATCGGAGTTCAACGCGAATCCATCGAACCGGCCAGCTAGGGGGAATCCCACCCACCCGTCGGCACCGGGATCAAGAGCGGGTTGATCCAACGGTTCGCCGGAATCCCAAGGAATCAGGGAGTCAAACGTTAAGCGTCTTTGTCCAAGAGGATTGTTTGCAGTGACGAACAAGTCAAATGGGTAACCTGCTGCACTGAATTTGATGAACAACTTGTCCAAGATTTCTACAATCACGCGGAAATTGGTGAAGTTGAATTCAGAATATACAGAAGCCTCTGGATTGTCAAAGTTGAATCTGTGGATTTCAGGTATACCGCCTGCTGTGATTAGAACCTCGCTTTCCCCAATCTCCTGAATCGTGTAGTAGTTTCGGGCCGCATCAAGTAATTTGATGAAGGACAGCCAATGAATAATTTCGTAGTTGGGAATCCACGAGTGAGCCTCGAAACCGGCGAACTCAAGTTGTCTACGAAATAGAGGTATAATGTTAGGCTCGAAAATACCCTCATCTGTTTTTGTCGGAACAAAAATAGGTGTAGTTCCTAGCAGAGCTGCTCCGAAGTCTCTGACACCCTGTGTAGAGCCGTTTTTGGTCATATACGTGCGGGTAATGAATCGGCTGATTAGGGTTCGTAGGGATTTCGGGTCCGCATATAGATCCTGAAATGGAATCAGAATATCTGTCATGCGGGCGGAGAATTGGCTGAAAAGTGCGCGTGCCTGCTCGTTCAGCGGGTTTTGAGTGCTGCTGAAAATTTCGCGTGCGTAGGAAGCAATGAAAGTACCGACATGGGATGCTATTACAGAGGTGAATGTGCCGTCGTTTTCGGTAAATACGTCTATCTGGCTCTCACCCTTCCTCAGGGGGAGGAGGACGGTGAAGGTCTCGTTAACCGGAACCACTACTTGTTCCGTGATCCGGTTTCTACTGGCGACCGTAAGGTTATTGTCTAGGCTGATTAGAGTGGCGCGGATAGTATGCTTTACACCTACGCTGTCCGTGGTGATCCGAAAAGGCGTCCCAAACACGGTGTACTGCGTTACAGGACCCTCCAGATGGGTAAATCCTCCCCGAGGAACACCTTTGAAGGTGCCCACATCGGCAGTGCTACCGAAGAGCATGTTATCCAGAGTGTCCTGATAGACCTGGGGCTGTAGTTCAATTCGAATAGTCATTTTAGCTGATGCTTAGCCGGAAGTTCTCGTTATCAAGGGTTGAAATTTCATTGGCTTCCAGTTCAATAATCTCCACGTCCCGAAGCGAAGTGTTTGTTCGCCGGAACTGTTCAATATTTAATGAGGTTACACCTTGAACCGTGTTCAGGATAGTCTCACGAATTGTTTCAGGATAAAGAGTTACACCAAAAGTATTTTGCTCTACTAGAGCCAAAATAGCGTTTGTTACCTGATCTGTGGTGCGGGGAACGTCGAATGACGAGGCTACCCGCATCGACATCACAACTGTAATTGGCACCTCTACCGCCTCGTACACAAGAATATCAGTTCCGAACAAGAGAGAATCCCCGGTGGTTGCGGGCTTGTAGGTATCCTGCACGTCCAAGATCAATCGGTTGAATGAATAGCTAAATGTTACCACATCTCCCGCTGCAAGGGGAGAAGCAAGAGACACTATTTCACTAGCTTGTACCGTGTTCGCTACGGCACTACTATCTTCTACTATCGCTGCGCCTGCGTTAATAACGCCATTGATCTGCAACACCAAGCTAGAGGGTACAGACGGGGGGCTAGCAATAAGTATCTCCGTTTCTCCACCTATGGCCACGAAGCTTTGCCTAACGGTTTCCAGATTTGACCCGGCAATATACACATCCAAGCCCGGGGTTAGGATAGTTCTTCGAAATAGATCGCTGGCGGTCTGAATCACGGCCACGTCTTGAATGATTTCCGGGAAGGAATTAGAGGCTACGAATCGAACGCCATCCACGGACCCTGTGTTTAGGCCCGCGAATCGTTCTCGGATTCTGTTCACTTCGGAGTCCTGAGTCTCTTCTTTGCTTCCGCCCTCAGCGGGAGCGCGATTTTCTACGCCATCGAAGTTTGTGTTAGGCGTGATGAGACTATTGATCCGAAAAGCTGGAATATTAAAGTTTTCGCCCGGTGACACTGCCTTAACATTAACAGCGACCTCGAAGGTTCGCCTAGCCGAGTTGAAAAAGGCGTCGGCGTTTGAGGGATCTATTACCACATCTTCTTGAACTATGTAGTTGAGTGTGCCATCTAAATTTCCCACTAGGGTACCACGACGTACCAGAGCTGCCTCTGCGGGGCGAGTGTACCTAAAGAAGAATACCACGGAGGTGGCTTTTGTTCCGGGGGCCTTCTGAATCCCGAAATTGGTTGCCAGCGCCGCTGTTTCGGCTTCCGTAGCTACATCTTGGAACCGAAGAGAATACAGAGCGCTAATTCGCTCCTGTTCAGCTTCTATCTTAGCGACCTCGTTAGAGACAGGCTGAAGCATAATATTGAAGACAGGTCCACTGCGGGACTCAATCGTGGGGTCAGCGGTCTCTACGGACTGCTGTATGGAGGATTGAATTTCTTCTATAGAACGTGCCATTACCCTGTTCCCTTTATGAATTCATCGCCGGTCATTGTGTGTTTCTTACTGTTACATGGAGGGCATGTTAATACTGCGTTGGTAATGCAGTGTTTTCCTCCTCGCGCTAGAGGAATATAATGATCCATATGGAAATCTCCTCTTAACGAGAGGGGTGACTTGATTGATTCGTTACAATAGAAACACAGTTTTTCTTGTGTAATCCATAGACTATACTCAACTTCAATCGAAGAGATATCCGGCCACATACCGGCCTGAGACTGTTTTAGCGCACGTCGTTTGCGTTCGCGCTGGCGATGTCCTGACTTTCCCTCAATAGTTTGTCTATACCTTCTCTGGTACTCTCTTTGCGCTGCCGCTACGGTAGGATTTTTCCTGTGCTCACGTTGATAATCTCTTTCTGCTTTTCTGATTTCCAAACTACATCGGCGTTTTCTTGCTTCGGAGTTCCTTACTTCTCTAAATTTGGGGTTTTGGCACCTTTTTGCATAGTCTTCTCGTCGGCTCAGCCTGCATTCGTCGCAGAAACGACGAACGGGGCCGTTAGCCTGTTGCAGAAATGTATTGCTACAGGTTTCACACATCGTCTGCTACCTCCCCTGTGATGACAGGGTTTTTGTTTATTCCCCGAGCCACGATCTCCTGGGATTGCTCCGTAGTTGACGGAGGCAACAGATGATCGAGTCTAACAGGGTTTGGAGCCAATCGGACGTTGCTTTCTACTGAGGGTCCGGCCGTTGTGCGAACCGCGAGCCCAAAGAGGATCTCCGTTTGGTCATTTTTGTGAACCTCGATGGATTCTACGAGTGCAATCTCTTCTTCCCGAGTAGTAGTGGGATTCGTTCGTTGGCGACTGCGCAAACGTTCGATGGCGTCTGAGACATACGAGGCGGCTTGTTGTTCTCCGATATTGAACGATGGATCAGAAGCTACAAGATTCAGCTCGCTACCAAAGTCTCTTTGCACGTCTAAATCAGTCAGAAGAACCTCAGCTATGTCTTGACTAACCTTATCGAATCCTTCAATGGACTGAAGGCGTCCATTCACGTCAAAGAAGATGTCTCCATCTACCATTCTGAATGTGCTAGCCATTTGCGCCTCCTGACACCTTGGACTGGATCTGAATAATCACGTCTCTCCATGACAGAAGCTCCTGAGCAATCAGAGGATCTGCGATGCCTCCTACGGAATCCTCTAGGGTTTCTCGAACATTTTGCTGCTCGTCCAACACAGCATCCTCAACCACAAGGTGCTCTGCTCTGCTCTGCTTCGACGCAATCTCGCCCATAGCGAGTTGAGAGTCTCTCATGATTAGAGAGATTTCTGGCACATCTGCGAACCGTGCAGGGGGTATTTCGAGCGAGTCTGTGCTATCCTCCACTTCTACAATCTCGAAGCTCTCTCGAAACCGAGCAAAGCGAAGAGTTCGTTCTGAGGATTCTTGAAGAACCTTCAGAGAATCGGTTCTTTCTTTTTCGAAAGCATCGTTTAGAAGCGCATCTCTGTCATCTCTTTTGATTTGGAGATCTGCGGCCTCGGTGAACCACCGCATAGCCTTTGACAGCTTGTCGGGATCCTTGAGGGCCTGGAGGATCAAGAACGCCTCGAATTCCCGGGAGATGGGCTGCTCTGGCTCTTGTCCAAAAGCCTGCGTTCCTGCGTTGAAGAACCGAGGCATGTCCGAGGGGGAACGAGCGGCGTATAGGTCAACCTTCAACCGTTCCTCGTTCGTCAGACTCTTGAAAATATCTGTGTCGAGTGCCATCTAAGACCGCCCTAATTCCGCCACTAACTGACTCACGGAGTCTCCTGCGAGTCTTGCCAGTAGGTATTCAGCGTCCGTTATTGAGCACCCGAAATTTGGGTTGAGGATGCTCAGGTCCCTATTAGTAGAGGATCGTGAAATTTTCAGTAGTGCGAAACTCTCCCGAAGCTGTTTCATGGCTGCCTCCTGTGTAGGCAGCATTTCCAAGCTGAAGGCGTTCGGCGCATCTTCGGACGGCAAGATCGAATCTATGACTGATACCGGCAGGTCGAATAAGCGTCCTACGGGATCATCTTCAGCGGTTCCCCTCAAAATAGAAGCAAACGCCCCTACCTGTAAAGATACGCTACTGAATAGGTCTTCAGAGGCCGGATCATCTAGAATGTGGGTTTGGACAGATTCGCGTAAATCATCAATTCGGTCGGGCACTTCTGTCACAATTAGGCTGGCATTGGGGTCCCCGTCCGCTAGCAGAAAATTGGTCATGCTGGATATCGACACGGCTGCCGCCAGAAAATCTCGAACCTCTCCGTTTCGATAGGTGTTGAAATAGAGTTCGAGAGTGTCGGATAGGCTCCCAAGAACACCCACAACCCGAGCAAGAGTCTCGTCTAGATTTCCTTCGATGTCGGTGGGGAAGTCGTTAATTTGGTCTCTAATCCTCAAGGAATTCACCAAATCCGTTGAACGGGTTAAAATGTTATTGGCGGATTCTGTGGTCCGGGTTCCTGTAAAGCGAGCCACAGCAGAAGGTGGATTCAGAAAGGTCTCATAAGCAGCCCGCAGAGCCGCCACATCGCTGGCCACTCCTCCGAGGGCTTGTTCTATAATTGCGTCCGAAGACAAGGGTTTCTGTATGACGAGGGTTCTAGCGTCAACACTGGCAACTAGGCGCTTCGCTGCGGATACTACATCTCCCCGGAAGTCGGCTGTCGTGTTCAAAGACCTATTCGTGTATCTAGGCGTGTCCGGGGACTGCTGAAACGCTTCCCCCAGAACCTTGCGTTCTTCAAAGTTGCTTTGTGCGGGAAACACAAGAGTGCGGAGAGCGTTAGCCGTAGCGTTCACACCCCTGAAATTCTCGTCGTCTCGGTTCTGGAGAGAGTTATTGAGATCGGAGTCTGATGCTCCCGCCTCCCGCAGGTTATTCAGGATATCCGAAGAGACAATTGTGGTAGTTCCGAAGACAATTTGTGCCAGAAAAGTGCGAGCGTCTTCTTGAATAACTCTTATTACATCTAGCATTTTGCTGATGCCTGTCTGGCTGGGGAGAAGTGCTAGTTGAGATTCCATCTTCTCCAGAAGTCCGTTGAACAAGCTAGAACTGGACAGTGCCAGATCATCCCCAAACGTAGCAACCCTAATTTGCGGGTTACTCAACTGAAAATTGACTCTCATCTTGCTAAAGTTGGCTGTGTTGGCGTTTATAGTCCCGTACCAGATGATTCGTGCGTTAATCTGATCTTTCCGAAGCCCTAATCGCCTAGCAGTGTCCGACATAGGGGCATTGAGGGAGATGAACTCGGGTACGACCAAAAAGGCAAGCCCCGGCATGTCGGGGAAGATGAACAATTCGAAAGTATCTTTCCCAATCTCGTCTCCGATCTCCTCGTGTGTCTTCGGCAGGCCGCTGGCGTTTAGATAGGCGATAGCTTGAACGGTGAACCGGTTCAGAGCCAAAGTAAAGCGATCATCCACCGCACGTCTGGGGGGATGGGCAGCAAGCTGCGTACTTACGGTATCAAGATCCTCACCAACGCTAAGGTAAAGTTCCTGTAGGGCACGTAGATTATTGGAGGCCGGAATAGAGGGTAGAAACGTGTTGCCTATAGTGGTGATGTTCCCAAGACCAATACGTTGCTGGTCGAACAGGTTACTGGGGTTGATAGGGGGTAGGCTTCTGTCTTCGACTGTTAGGTCGTAATCCCGGCCCAGTACGTCCAGCGTGATGGCGTTATACTTAGCTCGAATAGCCAACAGAGAGTCGAGACTGAAGTCAAGAGCCGAGATCTCGGAGCGAAGCGTAGCCGAAATACTAGCAGCGTCTCTTTTGATGTCGTCTATAGCGTCTTGGATTGACATTATTCTGCCCTAATCGCCGTTTTGGCCTGAATGGAGCCAGCACGTCCTCGTGAACTGCTGGGAGCGACATTTGTCGAGTTACTGCGGAAACCTCCTTCAGACCTAACTACTCCCGTGAAGTTGGCAACAGGGGTGTTGAAGGTCATAAGGGGAGATTCGAAAATGATCTCTTTACGAGCCAAGATAGTAATGGTATCTACTTCAAATGCCGTAACAAGTTCTGTGAAACTAAGGTTACTGCCGTTGGAGCCTACTCGGATATTAAAGTTTCTTCCAATGCTGATAGTCTTGTCCCTGCCAACTGTTTCGTCCGTGTCTATGTCAATAACTCGTATTTCATCCGCATGCACAGTCAGTGTGCGGTCGTTATCCACCGTTTTGGTGTCGTCGTTGTGGATATTTTGAATCTTGTCAACTAGGATATCTACCTCTTCGTTTCGTCCAATGAAACGCTTGAAATCCGAAGGATCAATCAAACCTATTTCAGCAATCAGGTTCCCGGAGGGCAGGATGAACTTGCCTCCTGTAGTAGCTTGTACGGGATGCTCAATCTTGAAGTTACCCAGTTCGTCCAGTTGCACGAGTACAGAAGTTTCAGCAGGGGTCCAGTATTCTCCCCGGGCTCGTAGCTTCTCTCCCGAATCGTCCAGCCGGTACGGTATGCCAGTATCGTCTATGACATGCCCTGTTCTGGTGTCGAACAAGATGCGGGGTGGCGTGAGCTGCGGATTAGTCATCCTCATCAGGTGTTCTTTTGCGAACCCCACTCTTTCGTCGTCCCGTTTGCCATCGGGGTCGGGGTAGAACTTGTCAATCGTAGAACCGGTATCCGGTCGCTTTACAACACCGAATCTTTCTTCATCTCCAATCTCGCTTGATTTGTGTTGATGGTTTTGTCGAACGTGGATAGGAGCTTTGGCACTAATTTCCGTCTCGTCCTGATCCATAGTGAAACGCATGATACCAGCTCGCATATCCAAGTGCGGTCGGTTACCCATGAATATCTGGGCACCTCCTCGGGATACGATGTCTATTTCGCCGGACTGCAACGGTCTAAAGGCTTCTCTGGAGACCAGTTGCCCCTCTCCCGACAATAGGGAATCTACGTTTTCTCGGAAGAGCTGAAGTCGGAGTTTTGTGTCTGTGTGCCACCACCGTAGGTTCTCGGGTTCTTTGGTGTCGCTCCTTGTAATCAGAAGAGTACCCATGCCACCCTCTGGGGCCGCGCGCATCCAGGCAGACCTTCCCAGGTGTGGCTGGGGATTGAACAGGATTCTTCTACCGCCGTGGCTATCTACGAGAGTAGTATCCGCAGCGGCGTTGTATTCCTTAACGAATCCGAAGTACGGCTTCGCTGTGCCTTGACCTTTATCTTCGCGTCTAAGGTTAGCACGGCGTAGCGTCTGTGTTTTAGTTTCGATGTTCCTAGCCACGGCTACCCTCGTTGCTGTTTCTACTTCTCTTTCTGGCCTCCGCTACGAGTCGGGTTCTTTCTTCCGTATCTGCTTTTTTGAACGCGGCGCTGGCCCGAAGATCTTTTAGTGCGATCCTTTCGCTCTCGTTATCGAAAGTCAGAATACCCACGGAGCTTTGGAATCCGGGATCTTCCGGGAGGACACCTTCCGCCTCCGCTACGGCTTGCGCCTCTTTTGCTTCATCAGAAGAAGCAGCTATTTCTGTATTTACGGGAATAGTCTGTCCGGGGAACAGAACATCCCATCCGTCCTGTAGTGACTGAGAGAGTTCATCCCACGCCTCTCCAAGCTCTTTGTTGACTTTACCCCACCCTTCATTCCATTCTTCTCGAATGTCGATGTTTTTGATAGCCTTAGCTCCCAAACTGAACTCAGCCATAGCATCGTCAAGATTGCCCTTGTGCTTCTCGTATAGGCCCTTGAGGTATTCTCCCGATGCTGCAATCTGATCTGTTATGTCGATGGAGTCTCCTATACCGAAAGCGCCCGCAACAAGGTCATCCCCCCGCACGTCTCCCTTCATCATGAACATGCCGAAACCGTCAGTTGATATATGCCGGGCTGTCTCAGTGAAACCAGACAACATTTGTCCTGCTGCTTTGAAGCGACCAGCCATCTCGGTCGTGAACCCCGCCTCAGTAGCCACATATTCATTTATGGCTGCAATAGCAGTTTGGTTGCCGGGCGTTAGCACAGGTTTTGTAGTCTCAAGTCCAGTTCCGGGGTTTCCTGTAGCATCTGCTCCGCTTCCTTTCTGAGTCGAGTCTGATTTGCCAAGACCTATACCTGTATCGGTGGATCTGCCTCCATAACTAAGAGGACCCTGGGTACCAATCTTGTATATTTGCCTATACGTGATAGGCATAGAAGTACCGCCAGTAATCAACGTATAGCCTATAGTTTTGTCCTCTCGAAAAAGGGCTCTTCGGACGTATCTGCTACTAATAGAGGTGGAGGCGCTTTGGAATACTTCTATCCGGTTGTTAATCGCCGTGGTTAAGGCCATTCTTTGTCGTTCAAAATTCTCCATCGGACGATTAGGTAAAATGAAAGGTCGGTAGTCGAACTGCATGTCCATGCGATTCGACTCAGCCAGTTTCTTCTGGAACGCAATCTGGGCAAGGCGTTTTAGGGAGGGGGCGTGACTGATGAACGGGAGGGCCAGTTCGTGCTCCACTACTCCGTACCGGATCATCATAAGCGGAGCAACTACAACCGCCTTGGGCTGAAACTGGTCCTCAATGTTGGCTTCGCTGGCAGGCGAGATTCTCCCGCTCGCTATGACAGCAGTGGTCATCTCGCCAGCCTCGTCCTGTATGTTGTCGCTTTGTAGGTGCTTATCCACCCGGAATACGTGCTCGTACTCGCCGTAATCCCTAGGATAGAAATCGTACTGTGGGAATTCGACCACGATGTCGCCCATCGGCGTCACCCAGAATTGGTAGTCGATGCGATTAGAGAAGTCCTGAAGAATGTCCAGCTTGCCGCGAAACTCCAACTGGTTTCCACTAGCGTTGAATGCGTCGAAATCCAGAAGGTTTCTGGCACCGGTTCCCTCAGCGGGCAACAGCATGTGCAGGAACATAGCGTGCGGAGCCCAGGCTCCGTCGTGAGTAGTCTCTGCTCCAATAGATCTAGCTTCGGCCTGCGTCAACCAGCGACGGTTGAAGGGCTTATCTAGCGCTATCTTAGCTCCTCTGGTTACGGAGGTTATCGCACTAACGACTACCTTCTCGCCCTGAACCCTATTTCTGCCATCGTAACCGAATAGGCACAGAGTATGCCAGTGCTCAAGACTATCCGGCTGCTCCCCTGTGTTTTCGTCTCCGGGCTTGTGAAAAATTCTCTCGCCTACTGTGAAATCTCCAACACCCCGACTGAAACCGGAATCTCGGAACTGTTTGTTAAGTTCTTCATCCTGTGTTGCTGTTCCTGTAATAAGAAACTCCATGACATCCTCATATCTGCGACCGGAAAGAGGATGAAACTTGATGGCGGGGTCTAGCAAGTCTGAAAAGAGAGAATCAACACCAGAATCGGGTCTGCCTCGAAAAATAGCACGGGGATTTGTGACGCCCGTGACCGCTGTAGTCTGCACTCTCATTTTGGAGATGATGGCACGGATGTCATAGCATGTCAGCTTCACATTAGACACGCCAGACACGTAATTCGTGTCGTAGCTAATATTATCCAGATAGCCTGTAAACGCAGGCATCCACTCATCTGCTTCTCTGATGGGATTCTTTCTGAAGATCCGTATAGGATCGTTTTTGTGGAAGACCGTAGATTGATATCCTAGTTGCCAGCGTCTATCATTCTGGGGCACACTTTTCTTGCCGCCCACGCTCTTTTGGCCTAGTTCCTGTAAGGAACCGGGAGCAATGTTGGCAGTTTCGTACCCTACGGAACCCTTCTTGAAACCAGTAAAGCTCTTATCAGCCACAATACCTTGGCTACTACCAGCCTCGATGAGCTTCATGTTTTCTATGTCAACCCAGGGATTCCGGGTCTCATCGGTTTTGTAATCAATTATTTCCTTCTTGGCTCGTTCGCTGTATTTGTTTTCCCCGGAAATATCGGAACTTCGAAACTTAGGTTTACCGTCAGGTTGTCCTACGCCAAGATTTTCATAAGTAATTACAAAATTGTTACTAGCATTGTTCAGAGAAAGAGAAGCCTCGTTCCACCCGTCCTTGTCTACAATACTGATTTCTAAGCTCTCTACGACGTACTTGGTTACGTCTACTCCGTTGATGAACACAAGGAAATCGTGTGTGTAGACCTGATTGATCTGTTCATGAAAGTCTACTACTGGACCCCTAGAGGTGCCTACCTTAGAGATGTTAGAAACTCTGGGACCCTCTGTTGGAAGATCCGCAATAGCGCCCTTCTTCTCCTCTGGGGGAGCTAGTCCGGGAGTTTCATCTGCTGCTTCTGGGGGCGGTTTCCTAATCTCGACTGCCTCGTGGGGGGCTATCCCGTCCTCCTGCGCAGATTTTACAGCGGCGATTCCTTGTTCACTCTGTGGGGCGACTTCTGCCGCCGCTGTACCAGAAATGTTTTTAGAGACGCTGTAGCGCAAAGTGGTTTCAGCTTGACCGGCGGTAGAAGCAACCGTACCGAGTTGCTTTTCTACACCAACAGTTTCTCCATGAACAACATCCACTGTACCCAGAGGACCGTATGCCGTGACGGTCTGGTTAAAGGCGGTTTGCCCCGGTTTCGGTAGGGCTTCTACTTTAACGACAAACGTGCTGTCGAAAAGATCAACCACTCTAATCTTGCCAGGATGTGTCGCTCGTACAATGGTCCCGGGCGTGGTAAGAAGCTCCATCTTATTGCTGATACGGCCTCTCCTCGTGGAGCTTCCGGTATCAAGCAATTCGCCGTCTGCGTCATCTATAGGAGAAGCCCCGGACAAGCCGAATTTGTTCTTGGCGTCGGATCTCGTATTTCCGGTAACATTGCCCATCTAATGCTCTCTATGTTGGGACAGGATCCAGTCTTGGTGGTCGTCGTCCCAAGTTATCACGTAGATAGTGTCGGAGTAGGGGTCGAGGGCAATGTTATCCGCAGCATTGCTGGATGCCGGATTGTCACCGAAGAAGTTGTGATGCAACTTCGCAAGCGCAGGAACATTGACGCAGACCCCGCAGCCGCATTCAAGCAGCTCCACGTTGTCCACATACACCCTTGCAGTGTATTTTGGCCAAGGCCCGGTGACCAAACAGCCGAGGGCGCATTCCGTATAGTCGTAAATCTTGGAATCTAGGATATCGAACCGCCGACCACAGTCCGGGCATCGCACCTTAGGTACCCCTGATGTACTCGGCGGCGGAGACCACGATGTCGTAATCATCATTTAACATTCCTAAACCTGTATTACACTTGATGCACAAAAGACCTCTGACCCCTCCACCTTTGTGGTCATGGTCAACAGACAAGTGGCGTCCAATGGATACACTTTTGCAGATCGCGCATTTACCTCCCTGTTGTTGAAACAGGAAATCATACTTTTCAGAAGTAATTCCGTACTTACGTAAACGGCGATTCCGGCGAGACAAGTTCTCTTCTGTGGAGTTTAATAGGCGGGTCTCATGGCGACGTTTTTGGTGTTTCTTGGGATTTTTATGGTAAGCTCGGCGCTGGGTGTCCCGGTGGCAGACCCTACATTCCTGCTGTCCGCTTGGACGAATATAGGTGTTTTCTTCGTTTCGGGTATGTCCGTTTCTGCACGGAGTCTCCATGCTGTTCTCCGGGTGTAAGGCTACAATAAGTCTCTACCCTAGAGAAATAAGCTACTCTTTGCAGGTTTCGTGCTCGTCGCAGTCGTCTTGGCAGTCGGGGTCACCGTCTGCGGGGCATTCGGCTTCCGGGAGGCAGGGCTCCTCTTCGGGGGGATTATACGGCGTTGTGGGTGTGAATGCGTCCAAAATTTCCTGAACACTCTCGGGGCTGTTGACCGTTGTATGCGCGCAGTGGGTCAGCCACGGATGGAGCCCGGAGGGGCTGTAGGACACGGCCACAACCGGAATCCCCAACAAGAAGGCGTAAACCGCCAGTTCGTTGGTGGAATGAGCGTCAACGATTAGGACATCTGACCGCACTAGCAGGTACAAATCACGGTAGATCAGTTGACTGGTGACTGTGCAGGAATCGGCTGCCATGAGGGTCGGAAGGGCGTCGCGCAGAGGAAGCCCGATCGTCCCCTCCAGCCTGAGGGCTGTAGAGAAGGTACAAGATAGAGCATTAGGCTGCCGGGTTGACAGATCGTCTCCAATGACCTCAAGCTGGCTTTCCAGGGTCAGCCCAGGCGAGTAGACGGTAAGTCCCCGGAAATCCGATTCTCGCAAGGCTGTGGCCCATCTAGGCTCGTTCCCGCTGTACGATAGAAACGCAAACATTTACTTACTCCTTCTTTGGGGCTACCGGGTTCTTGCCGAAGAGCTTGTCAATCATCAGATCAGCCACCCTATCGGCGTGTTCGGGTCCGAGTCCATACAGCCACGCTATTTCTTTGGACGCCTGAACTATCGACAGATTGCCGCAAATCCGGTTGAACCTTTCCTCCTCGAACGGGACATCCTGCCCGTTCTGCTCGAATTGCTGGAGAATGGCCTTTACGACCAAGTACGCCGCGCCCTGCTTCTCGTAGAGATCGGCAATTATGTCATCTAAGGCCCCGAAATAATTGATAGGTTCCCGCCTATCCAGTTCCCCTTGATCGGGCTTCGTTTGGAAGTTTCTCAGGAGCTTTTCCATTTCCCCGGGGGGCCTACTAGGCTTCTTCGGCTCCCTAGGCTCCTGAGGCTCAGTTTGAGTTTCGGGATCCAAAGACCCCCCTTCGCCGTCCACGATTTGATCCCTCAGGCTGAGATCATCAATCTTTGCGGATTTCCCTTGAACGTGTCCTACTACGGGTTTTCTAAATATCGACATCAGTCAAATGACCTCCTGACGTTGCGGGCGTCAAGGATCTTCCTGCCGTTCTCTCCGATCTCTCTGAGAGCGAAGTAGGTCTCGTTCAGGTTTGTCTTCGCCAGCTCTGCAATTTGTAGCAGTCCCTTCCATTGATCCCTTCGACGAATGATGGGATCTAATACATAACGGATCGCCGCATCACGAGTTTCCTTGTTGGTACAGGACTTCATTTCCTGGGCATACTGTGTGTATAGGTACGCAGTACCGGACTTGATGAGAATGTCCAGATCATCAGCAAGATTATTCCCCTGGATCAGAATACCGGTGACTCGATCACGGAAGTCCTGTGTTTTCTCCATCTCCTTGATGAGCTGTTTCAAGTCGGAGGCGGATCTAGGCTCGAATGCTTTCCTGTTCGGTTGCGAAAATATCACGTAGCTCTTCAGCTCGTCCACTAGACTCGGATCGCACTTGAACTTAACCCTGCGAGCCTTGCCGTTGAGTTTAACGATCTTCTCGTCTGTACGAGCTTCGGCTAGAGGATTTACTGCATCAGCCATTTCGTTTTTTCCTGTAGATGAAAGAGTACATGCGGTTTTCGGATCTTTCTCCGAACTTCACCAAACAAATTTTCGGATCCGGTTTCGCCAGCTCCGGGAAGATCGGATTTTTCGGATTTTTCTCCTTGACCACGTAATCTAGCACAAGGTAGAAGTCGCTGACTAAAATCGCGGGGTCGCCTTCGAAATGCAAACTGTATCCTACGCAGTACCCCCTCTTATTGTAGTGACCATTGATTACTAGCAGCTTGTCTGCGAAAATCTTCGTGATGGTGGGCTCAAGATCTGATACTGTTTTGGCGAGCCTTAACACGTAAGTATTCGCATTGATGCGAGTAATAGTTTCAGGTTCGTACTCTTGCCATTTTAGTTGCAGTTTCCGTTTAGCCATGCTATTCCTGAATCACGGGGGCAATTGAGGAGGCGGGTACCTTCAAGCTCTCCATAATCAGATAGTCCGGTAACACCGTTAACCGGATGGAGGAGTATTTGAGGCCCTCGTCACGAGTTAGTTTCAAAGTATCTGCGAAGCTATCCGGGCTAACTGTGAAGGAGATTTCCTCCTCGCTGTCGTAGCCGGAGATATCTATTTCAGATTCTATCTCCCCAGCGGCGCTTTCGGATGCTAAAACAGCGGTGTCTCCAGAGAGGGTAATGGTGAAGCGGGCCTCTTCTTTGCCGCTGGCCCGAATGATACCCTTCGCCGACTCGATAGCCTCGGTAACATCCTTTCCGTCAAGCTCAATGACGGCTAGGCTGTCCTGATCCTTCAAGCCTTGGATGATGTTACCTACATCCTGGGTCTCCGTGTCGACCACAGCATGGTAGAGATCAAAACGTTCTGTCTTGATTCGGAAACTGCGGTCATCGGCTCCTGCCTTCACAGTCATATCGCCGTTTGTGCAGCCAATGATGCTCCTCCAATAATCCATCTCGATAACCAGCTTGAAGCTGCCCTTCGACTTCACGTCTTCATTGTGCGCCGAATAGTATGTACCGATGTAAGTATCATTGGAAGACATAGTTAAGGTCTTGTTATCAATCTCAAGAACGGCATTCGGGGCGCTGGCTGATAGAAGAGGTTTGAATGCTGTAGCCCCCGTGGCAAATATCAAAGCCTGTGCGGGCATGATGGCAGCGATCTTGATAGGTTGTTTCGGAGGCACAACCTTTGCATCACAAGCGTCAAGTATACGAATGGCTCCCCGGGATCGCCCCATGTTCACACCAATGTAGTCAGAACCGGGCTCATAGACCAAAGTCAGAGAACCCTTGGCCTTTATGGCGGACAAGTATTCAACCTTCGAGTACACGTTACCGTCGCCCTCAGTCTCTTCGGTCTTCAGGGGGACTTTGACGTAACCCTCGGCATTGGATGCTTCAATAGTGGCCTTACCGCCCTTCACAGTAATTAGGCAATCCACCTCTTGACCTATCAAGGCACAGAGGGTCCTTACAGCTTCGTTATACGAACCGCTGTCAACCACTGCTCTCATTAGTAGTTCCCATCCAGCAAAATTATCACCTGCTGATTCTCTAAATCTACCCGAGAGATATTCACATCGACCTGACCAGCGAGAACCGGAAGACCGGACTCCGCGAGTTGCTCGTCCAGCAAACGCTTGGCTACGATTAGATCCTGTGCCACAACTACTGCGGCTGTGCCTACCGGGTAATGTCCGTCGAAGTTTGTAAACGTGAAAACATTCATTGAGTTTTCTCCAGAATTCGTATCAGGATTTTGGCCGTCATCCGGGCATCGTCAACTCCTCGATGCGGAACCCCGTCGAAGTCCATACCAAGCTGCCTCAGAGCCTTACTTACACCGAAGCCCTTGCCTTGCCCCGTTAGTATCGAGTACAGGCCCTTGATGCTGAAGTGAGACCGACCAAAAGGATACTTCAAGCCTTTACGAACGCATTCTCGGAAGAGCTGTACTCGATCGTAATCTCCCCAAGAACCCCAAGGCATGGATTGGATATCGAACTTGTTGGCTTTAGCCCAAGTACGCAGCTCCTCTAGAACTCCGAACAGGTGTGGTCGGTTCGCCACGTCCTTGTAGGTTAGTGTGGTAAGCGCCTCGCAGAACGCTCCCATCGGCCCTTCAGGCTGCACAAGAAACGATTTCGTGTCCAGAATCTTCAGTGCGGGAAGGTCAACGATCGAAGCACCGATCTCCGTGATTTCTTGGTCCTTTTCAGCAGTCCAACCGCTGGGCTTGTCCAAATCCTCGTCTTGGAAACAGGTGCATTCAAGATCTACGACCATCATTTTTGAAAATTGCATCATTCAGCCTCCGGCCTATCCACCATATCCCAAAAGTACGGACTTGGATCATGATACCGTGATTTGTTTCGTGGCGACCACTCGTGAAATGTCACACGAAGATTATCTTTGGCTCTTGTTAAAGCAACGTAAAACAGACGCCGTTCTTCAGCTTCTCTGCCCTCGTCTACAGACTTGGGGTACGGTATAGTAGCTGCGGAGCACCCTACTACGAACACGCACGGCCACTCCAAACCTTTGGCCGAGTGCATGGTAAGAAGGCTCACGGCGTTCTTGAGGTCTTTGCTATCTTCGTCCTGAATTAGGGCGATTTGCTGGAGATAGCCGCTTAACGACGGATTCTTGGTCCCTTCTTCGTACTGCCCGATGCCGCCAAATAGGGTATCAATGTTGACTTCGCACAGAGCTAAACCGGGTTTCGTTTCTCTTTTTTCATCGGCTTCCTTCTTCAGTTGCGCCCGGTATCCGCTTTCCCTGATAAGCTCGTCGCCAAGCGTATCCAGACCCTCTCCTGCTTCCAGCTTTGCTCTGTACTTATCCAGGAGTTTCTCGAACTCGTATAGCTTCGCTCTGGTCTGCCTGCCGCTAGGCTTTATTATGCAGGCCGCCTCGGTCACGGAGATTCCCCGCTTTTTGGCTAGATTATCAATCTTGCCCATAAGGACATCGCCCACTCCTCGTTTGGGGTTGGAAATGGCTCTCTTGAAGGCATTGCTATCGGTCGGATTTATGAGCAGCTTCATGTAGGCGAGAGCTGTCTTTATTTCCTTTCGAGAAAAGAAGCTCATACCGCCCTTTACGACGTAAGGCACGCTATGGTTCGCCAGAACCATTTCGAAAACTTGCGACAGGTTGTTGAGCCGATAAATGACTGCTATGTCGCTCCACTCGTAACCCTTACTCTTGAACCGTATAATGCGCTCAACTATATCCGAAGCTTCTTCTCTATCCGACTCATACTGACCCGCAGTTACTTTTCCTCCCGAGCCTCGTTCAGAAATCAGAGTAACTTCTGCTGCGTCCGTATTTTTCCAAATAAGGTTTTCCGCTGTCTCCAAGATCTCGCTTTTGGAGCGATAATTCTTTGGTAGTGTAATGGTGACTGCCTTGGGGAAGTCCTGCTTAAACTTGAGGAGATTTTCGGGCCTTGCCCCTCTCCAACTGAAAATGGATTGCTGGGGGTCTCCCACCATAAACAAGTTACCGTGCTCCGATACTAGGATCTTGGCAATGGCGTATTGAACGTCATTCATGTCTTGCGCCTCGTCCACCAGCACAAACTGATACCTCTGTGAGAGCTTCTTGGCCTTCTCGGGGTACTTGGTCAGTATTTTCCACCCCAGATACAGCATGCCGCTGAAGTCAACAGCATTAGCGTCAACCAGCTCCCTGATATACATCTGGAGCCGCTCGTCCTCGTGTTCCAAGTCAAACGATTTACCGCTCTCCCTAAGAGTATCTAGTGCCTCAAACAACTGAGCCCTTTCTCCTGGCGTCAGTTTTTGATCGAAGTCGTCTGGGCGGTTCTGTTTGGCTAGCCACATACCATGAACACGACCCATCACAGCATATGAGTCTTCTTGATCCCAAATAGAAAACCCGTCTTTCAGCCCTATGTCCTTCCCGTGGTTGTAAAGAAGTCGTAGGCATAGCTGGTGGAAAGTGCTTATCCATGTACTGTTCCCGGGGTCGGCAAGGGTGATTCTATCTTTCATCTCCTTGGCGGCCTTGTTGGTGAAGGTAACACAGCAAATATTTCGAGAATCGACTCCTCTTTCGATCAGATTGACTACCCGGGCCGTGAGCGTACTGGTCTTGCCCGATCCGGGCACCGCAGTGACCAAGCAAGCGCCCTTGAAATGATCCACAGCCTGCTGCTGCTGAGCATTTAGATTAGTCAAAGAGGAAGTCATGCAGTCCACCATCAAGAAAACTCTGGCACTCAAAATCAGCGAAAATCTGCTCCAACCCCGCCCTAGAGCCGGGATTCCACAGGGTTTCAACCTCTAAGTTATCCTTTAGAGTAGTCACCAGAAGGTTGCGCCTGACCCGGGTTTCCCACTCCACAAGTAGGTTGTGGGCTTTGGGTTTAGGCAACTTAGATGCACTTTCCATAAGCATCGCTACGCAGTCGTCTCCGGGCGTGTATTCGATGGCGTTGAGAGCCGCGTGGAAGTCTTTGCTGGGAATCCTGGGGACTTTGGGAATGTTGTCACTCGCGTCGCCCATAACAGCTTTGTAAAGCGCGATCTTATAGGCATACTTGCTGCTTCGTAGTGCGAATCTGTCCTGTAGATGTGCCTCCGTGATGACCTCGGATTGGCGCATACTGACCATCTTTACCGTGTCCAGCCCCATCAGCGGCCACAGGTCTTTATCCGAACTCATGACCAGAGTGGGCTTCTCGTAGGACATGACCATAGTGGCGATCACATGGTCCGCCTCTTCCTCAGGAGCCTCCGCAAATGTACAAGGCATGCACTCCAGGGTGGCGCGGAAGGACTGCATTCTCAAATCTAGGTCTTCCGCTTCAAGAGTTTGATGACCGTCCCGGTTCATCTTGTACTCTGGCATGATTGCCTTTTCAGCTACGGGCTCATTGTCCCACACAAACACCAGAGCAACCCTTTGCCCGACACGGGTGAATTGTTTGATGTTGGCTCGGATACGCCGGAAGGTCCCGAAGACCTGCCCACTGGGTATGTGGGTAGACGTGCAGATAGTACCCATTTGCTTCGCCAGAGACATGGTGAAGAACAGATTCAGTGCGTCGTATACGACAATGATATTGGCTTTGTCTGGAGTAGTGAAACGCTGGGGCGTACCAAACAAAGGCTTGAATCCCAGCGGCCCGGTTCTTTGTTTGGTTACCTTGAGCGGCTTACCGTCGGCCCCTCTAAGACTCATAATTACTTATCCTTTTTCTTCAACTCCCGCGCCACGAGGAACATCGCTTCAGCGGTCTTTTTCCTCGATGTAGATCCAGATGCCTTCCATGCTCTGTCCAGTAATTCCTGGGCGCGCTTGAAGTCCCGGCCTCCGGTGAGACCGAGATGTTTAATCAGGTGCAGCAGTCCGCGAGCGATGAGCTTCTCGTCACCCCCACGCTCCTTCGAGCGCCTGAAATAATCCATGCTTCTCTGGATATCAGCCATCTATTTTCTCCTCGGTCAACCAAGCAAAAACCACTTGACGAATCTCTTCTCTCGGCCCTATCGCCAATGTTCCTAGTCCGAACATGTTCTCAGCGGGACCTACCTGCTTCGTGAGATATAGCTCACCAATTTTGGCAAAGATTTTATCCGTTAGCTCTGTAGCCTTGTTGTTCTGTAGTTCTGCGAAGTCTAGATCAGCCATTTTAACTACTCCCGTTGAGCCAAGCGAATTCTCCATGATATCGTTTGGCTGCTTTATCGTAAGCAACCGCTGCTTTTTCCTTAGAGCCAAATAAGCCCAAATAGTGTGCCTTGCCTTCGACTGTTATACGCGCCATCCATTTATCGCTCTTTTTGTGAAAGGAAACGCCTTTTAATCCTGTTGTATTGTTGCGTTGTGGCCCACGATTACACCCATTTTGAGATTTATTTGCGATACGCAGATTTTCGCGCCTGTTGTCCAAGCCATTTCCGTTCGCGTGATCCACGTTCTTGTCGGTACTGAGTATCAATCTGTGCATTTTCACTATGCGGTTCTTATAGTTGCCTTGATATTGGTTTGCATATGCGTATTTCTTGCCACCAGCGTCGATGTGCGAGTACCAGTTATATTTTTTCACCAAAGCACGATCTTTGTCATCAAAATAAACCTTACTGCCATCTTGCAGAGTAAAACTAGCCATTGGTTTGGCTGTCTCCCGGAAATATTCTAATAGAGTCCTCTTCGAAATGGGTGGTGGAAAACTCTATGAATCTCGTCTCATCGGCCAGCCCCCGGAAGCGATGGGGTGTCATAGGATCTATGGTAAGAGAGTCGCCTGATGTCATAAACAAACTTTTTGTCCTAAGTTTCCCCTCCGCCTCCAGTTGCGTTACAGTTACCTCTAGATTGTTGGCGAGAATCTCGAAAGGACGATCGTACAAATCCACTATCATGTCGCCAGAGATGACGTAGAACGTCTCTTTCTTGATTTTGTGGAGATGCACCGAGCACTTCTTATCCTTGTAGAGAACCAGTTCTTTGCCGCAGTAATCCGCATTGTTGTAGATCCAATACTCCATTCCCCAACCCTTGAGGTGATTGGGAACGTCTCGAAAGTTAATTACTTCATTCATCGTCATCGTCATCGTCCTCATCAAAATCCAGTCCGGGTATCGTCTTCCATGTGGGATGCTTCTTCTGCTTGGCCTTACGAACACCCCGTAGATCCCTGTTTTCTGAGGTTACTCCTATGTCCGTGAACATTTGCCACTCGAATCTCTCTTTGAGGGAAAACTTGAAGCCCTTGCTGTTTCTGCTCTTTTGCTGGGTAATCTCTATGATGTGGCTCTCTTTCTCCGTATCTCCATAAGTCCAAGACCACATGTAGTCAGAATTTTCCTTGATGGCTTTGGAGTATTTGACATCTCCCTGCTCATTCAACTGTGCGCAGACAACCCAAGCCGTGTTTGTCTGACCTGCCTGGACTTTAGCTTGACGGGCGATCTCGCCCAACTGGAGTGCATCATTGTTAGAGTCAGTATCTCCCCTGCTCAACAAGTTAATGTAGTCGACCACGATGATATCGTATTCAAAGGGCCGTAGCCATAAGGCTATCGAGGTCATAGTGGTATCGGGCTTGTGATAAATCTGCAACCGAACCCCGTCGGCCTCGTTTTTCTTATTCCACTCGTCAAACACCGCACGTGTGTGCTTCTTCTGCTGCGCGCTTGCTTTGGCTAGATGAAATGCTTCGTGATTGGTCCGGGCTATATTTGCCATCAGCCGGTTCGTAGTTTGTTCCGCATTCATCTCTAGCGATACTATAGCAGCGCTGTATCCCGCATTGGCAGCGTTGATACAAATCTGCATAGCCATAGTACTCTTGCCTCCGCCAGAATTGGACGCCAGGGTTGTAAGACCGCCGCGAGGAAGACCGCCTGCATGGGCATCAAAATCTCTGAATCCGGTGGGGACGACATTAGGAGCTGTACGAGCCAGTGACCTTTCGATATGCTCCATGATGTTTGAGTCGGTACCGATACGAATGGTAGTATCGTTGTTGACGTTCCGAAGATCTATCAGTGCCCTCTCGTACACCGCCTTCACATCGTCTGGATTCGCATCCACAGGGTTCATGAGTGTCGCAACGTCTTTATCGACTTTTGAAACTATGCGAGCTTTACGAGCCCTCTCCAGCACATTAAAAAACATCTGAGCATCGGCTACGTTCTGTGCTTCTTTGTGTATATCGTCATTGCCTGCTATAAGCTCTTGGGCTTCGGGGCTGAGTTGCGGGGCAGTGGACAAGGCATAGAAGGTTGGAATAGCTTTAAGTTCCCTGGACAGGGCTTGTATGCACTTCCACGTTTCTTTGGTACGGGGGTCATGGAAGTGTTCTTCGCTCAGCCCCAGCTCGATTAGAATCGCTCGGGGCTTATCCAGTTTCCCGCACATGGTTTTAATGGCTTTGATTTCATTGTCCAGTTCAACTTCTCTCATCGAGAACTGACCTTTCTAGGATTACCTTCAAAATAGTATATCTCCTGTGGCTCCAAAAAGAGTTTCTCTTTAGCGAATCCCAACGGACTGTCGCTCGTCGCCACTACAGCTCGATACACACCTTCAAATGTAGTCTTCAATAGATCACCAGCAAGAGCTAGCCTTTCTCTGGAGGAGTTGTTGTTCAAGTTGTATAGAACAACAACATCGGGTTCGGTTGAGTAAAACTCTTTGTCTATACTCAAGCACTTCTCGTAGTCTTGGATGTCGTCAATACGAACTCGTATCGCCTGATCGGCATTCCACGCTTGCGCGATGTACGCTGTGGCGAGTAGGCAAGCTGCTGCCAGTGCGTGCTCATCCGTAGGGATTGACGTGAAACAGGCGAGCCTGTTACAGGCTAGCAGATCTGGGTGTTTTATACGCTCTGTTAGGTATTGAGACTGATCGCTGGCCTTCACATGTTGAACGTCGCCCTTGAAGTCATATTTTGCAATGACGGGATGGATAGAGGACGGGTTTGTGTTCCAGAAACGGGAGGGTATCCCGCACGCCCACTGCATCTTTTCAAAACCGGACGCACGGTAATACTCAGGCGGTTTTTGTCGTTTCCACGGTTCTCTGCTCATGTGTTGCCTTTAGTGTACGGAAGTCGAACAGAACACTGCTGTGCCGACCGGTCAGGAGTATTTCTACATCGTATACTCGAAACCGATCTTCCTTCGTGTCCGTGTCTATAAATGTCCGAACTTTGCATTTTTTTCTACCTCTCGTTGTGATAGAGGCTTCCACCTCCACTTTCTGCACATGTGCAAGAGTGGAAAGGAATTGGTGAACGTCGCGCTCAAGCTCTTTCAGGGAACTCATCATCGAACCACTCCTCTGAATCTTCAAGCGCCTCTCTCAGAAACTTTTGGACTTTCTGCTGTAATCCTGGAAACTTGGATTCTCGATTGCCCGCTATATTGAGTGTTTCAATTTCGTATCTTTCTATGAATGACCTGATATAACGCAAATCATCCTTATCGAATTCCTCAATGACCAAACAAGGTTTGTGGCTTTCTTTGCACATACGTCTGGTCATTCTAGAGCCGGTTTCTGACGTGCGGCCGAAAATTATAGTCCCATCGGAATCCACCACGTTGTAGCGCGTGCGGGGAGGGTATTCATGAGAAGCCAGCTCCTCCAGGCCATACCTCGCGAGTTCGGGCATCGGCCCGTTCTCGGTTTTGAACCCGAGAGGTGCCTTGCCGCCCGTTTCGAGACCTAGAATTGAAGCGGCCTCAAGGCCACCCTGGTCTGCTCCGGTTTGCCCCCCAGATATGATTTTTTTCAACACTCTCGTCGGGCTCCTTGGAACCGATTTTGGCCTCTGTGATTTCTAGATACCATCATCGAGGTGTGCTGCCAGCAGTAAGGGTGACGAAGAGGCACAGTGCTCAACGGCAATTTGCGCATACAGGGTCGGATCTCTTCGCTGTATTTGTCGTACACCTTCGCTTGGCATCTCGGACGTTTCTCGTCATTTTGTGTCATAACGCTAATTCCTATGCAATATCTATGCCTTCTTCGGCAATAGAGGTTCATATCTGGAATATGTTCTTATTCTATGGCAATTTGCGCAAACTAGCTCACAATCTTCCACCTCTTCCCGAAGTCTACTAATTGCGGCTCCGCTGCGCAGCAATCTGCTGATACTTTTTCTTCCCCCTTTTCCATTTATGTGGTCAAAATCAAACACATAATCAGGAAAGAAACCACCACAATCTATACATTTTCTTCCCTTTTCATCAACCAAAATAGCTTTTCTTTCTATAGCTCGTAAGCGGGTTGCATGCGGAGAGCAGAATCCGCGATCATTGGATTTCCTATTACATTTAGGAGTTGCGCATTTTGAATCTGAGCCATGTTCTCGAATTTCTATGTATAACTCTTTGCCTCTATAGCCATTTTGATACCTCGCATAATGAGCTTTACAATAACCTTTAGCTTCATGCTTTTTATCGCAGAGCGGAACAACACATATTTTTTTACCATAACTCCTTATTGGAGAGTCAAACGGGTCATTGAGTCCATATGCAATTCTTTGGTAATGCGCCTGACAATATTCTTTGGCGATGGCTATTCGGCAACATTGTCCGACTTTGCATAATGCCTCAACTTTTGCTATCTTTCCCGCATGATTCAATTTTTTTGATAGACTCATCTCTTATCTCTGCTAGGAACTTTGTAGGGTTCAAGGCCCTGTCTCTGTCCCAACTCCCTTTATTATGAAATCCACCCTTACCTAGGTGGAGTGTATAAGATATAAGACTAGTAACCACTTTTCTCCCAGCGATTTCCCTCGAATAGAAACCATCCCAGCCCCGGCCGTCCGGGACTTGTATTTTGTTGGGTTTGTCTCGAAAACTTTGAAGTCGAAAGAACATGCTGATTCCCGCACTCATGCCCCTCACTACGGTGTCGTAATCTACGATGTTATTGTGTGGCCTGTTGTGTTTGGGTGAGTGGAACTTGGCGTTATAGAGGCAAATTGTACCCCATTTTGGGTACAATCCAATGATTTCGTGAAGTCTGTAGAAAAAATGTGGATCATGATAACCGTCGCTGTCCACCATGTATAGGTATGTCGGCCCCTCCTCACCGAAGTCCTCCTTCAGCCAGGGTTCGAAGATCTCTGGCTTGAAGTCTCCTAGCAAGCTCTTTACGATGTTGGAGCGCAGATCCTTAACTCCGCGTCTCCCACCATGACCGTGCTTATGCCGAAACACCCGATCTCCAAATGGTTGAAGCCACTCTTCGTCGTATTGTGTGGAGCCGTCATCATGGATGTATATTTTGGAGTTCAATTTGTACCGATTGGTTGCCCCGACACACGCCTCGACTGTGGCTTTTCGTTCGAAAGTAGCCGGGCACAGCACTGTTTCTGAAGACAATTTCAGAACCGCATCGTGATCGTAGTTTTCGAAATGAGCAGCGGCGTCAAACGGGGGATCCGATTCGTGTCGGCTCCTCTTCATTTCCCGCTCAAGTTCCTGTTTCCGTCTTCTAACCACGTTTAACTCTCCTGTACACAGCCAGAGCTGCGCTAAGCACGTCTTCCATTCGATGATCCTCCACGCATACTACTTTAGAGTAGCCACGCATGGAAGGGGGAAATTTGTCTGTCAGGGAGGCTATAGTGGGGACTCCTAATGCGGCAGCGATGTGAAAACCGCCGCTATCGGGGCCGATGAACATCCTCGACTGTTTGATCTCATTCGCCATTTTCAGGATATGGCTCTTACCGGGCTCTATAGGGTCCATGCCGACAACGCGCACAGTGGGCTCCTCCCCGTGTTTGGAGAAGTATCCCGTCAGGTGATGCACGATTCTGTTTTTAACCGCCCACAGAGCATTCCTGGGCTCGTGAGGCACATGTATGGTGATGTCTACCATCTCAGGGGTCTTGACGGGAGGATGGGAGATGACGGGGTATCGGTCGTCCTCGGTCTCAACAGGCCGCTGTTCACCGGTCAAATAGAGCACAGGTGTCCGGCGGCTGATCTCCACACCAGCAGCACGGGCGAATGCGTCGGTGCCGTGGACTCCGAACGGGGCGGACTCTATGACCCCGTGTAGGTTAACGTGAACGTCATATCCCTCCGGGGTCGGGGTCCAGCATCCTGTTCGTGTGCAAAGGATCTTGTCAATTAGGGGGTGGTGCAGCATCAAGTCGTAGACATACCGATGCGTGCGGTAAGTAATCTCGCAGGGCGCATACTTGTCGTGGACAGACTGGAGAACTGGTTCAGACATTATCATGTCCCCGACGCCGCCCAGTCTAGTTAGTAGGATTGTAGGTACCAACGTACTCTCCAGCAGCCCCGTCAGGGGGAACATTTTCTCCACGTATAAACCGCACCATTTTTTCCATTTGGTGCGTCCAGCTCTTATCCCTAGTCCACTCGTGTCCTCTCATGGAGATCTCGTGTCTTAGCTTGGGCTTGTCCATGTAGTATCTGATCTGGTCTATCATGTGGGGGATATCTCCGACCTCAAACATGGCCAACTCTTTTTCGTCTGTAAACGAGTGGTCAATGTCGGCGTTTCTTTCCGCTAAACAGAACCCCCCGGAAGACAGGACTCTTATGACCCTGTTGGATGTGATATCCCCTGGGGTGAAGTTGGGGCAGATGGCACTGTTCCAGTAGGCTTCGGCGGCATCCTTGTGGAAGATACGCTTCGAGGACATCAGCTTGAACCCAGCATTTTTGATAGCCCTGAACTTCTCTGCCCGGCCGCCATCACCTTTGTAGCGAGCACTACCTAGAAAGCACAGACGATCTTGGTTTTCCCGAGGTAGCGTACCCGGTTGCCAGATATGGTGTCGGCATCCTTGATAAACCTGCGCTATGCGACCTTCGTACCCCTGTTGTCGAAACCAGCGTGCGCCCTCTGTACCCGTCAGGAGAATACGATCACACAGCAGACCACGGGCTCCTAGCTCTACTGGCCTGTCTGGAGGGCCGCAACCGTCGCCACTGACAGAATCGAACGTTAGGAAGGTGGTGTCTGCGCACTTGTCGATCATCATTTTGTATATGTTGAGCGGTATCGAGGTGCCTTTGCCTATCACCACCGTGTCGCAACTCTCTGCTTTCTTTGCTACATGGTCGGCATACTGCGGTAACTGGATATTAACGGGAGCCCTGCGCGGCTTCGTATCCACGAAATCCCACTTATGGCCACACTCCTCCAGGCCCTCGGTAACCCCGTGGATGGTGCTCTTCAGATCGCTAAAGGGAGCAAGAATCAGGATTTTCACTGTAAATACTCTTGCAACGCCGACATAACTTCTGCTGCCGAGGGTAGCCGCTGTTGCATGTAAGTAAAAGGAGTTTCAAAAGGATTCCAGTAATTTTCGTATCTGGATTTACTGGAAACGGTGTCCCTACGGTTGTACCACACAACGTGAGGCGTTTTACACAGACTGGCTAGGTGCAGAGGAGCACTGCTGGGGCCTACGCATACTTTCGCCCCTGCCAAAGCATTGCATTGTTTCTTCAGAGATTCTCCTCTCAAGTCAATAGCGCCCTCTACATAATAGTTATCCAAACCGCCTATGCAAGCCACTGAAATGTTCGCCTCCATCAAGAGATTCACCAGTTGTTCGCAATTTTTTTGCGGGTACTCCTTGTCCGTTAGAGTCTTCACTTTAGCTTGGGGTTTGCGCTGAAATATCTTGGGAGAGCGAAAAGCGCATAAGACATTTGCCACATGCTCAGCGCTTTCGGGAAGGTATCTCCATTCTCTTTTGGGGGTTGGCTTAAATGGCGGCCTCTGTCTGTGGTGGGCACTTCCAAATGTTCTTTTTTCGGGTTTTCCGTGTTTGCCTTGGTTTGGCTTTTCTACAGTGGCCCCAGGTTCCGGCGAAAACGACTCACCTTGGCCCCTGTACTCATCCGAGAAGCGAGACAGGGGCTCATTGGGTCGGTATTCGTCGGCAAATTCGTACAGGTACTCCGAACGAGCAGGCCCCTCTACGATTACTTTGTCATACTCCTGAGATATATGTCTCAGGAACGGATTCCAAGAGCACAGCTCCCACCCGAACTCCCCTACCCACGGGCCAGCGTGTAAGATCTTCGTCATAGGTATTTAGAGTTTTCTAGCTCTGAATAGGTAGTGAGAGTTCTTTCTCTCTGCTGTGATGATACCAAAGTCCTCATCTACCACGGCACCAAGAGCTTCGCTGATAACTTGAGGTCCACGAATGCTCATGTGGAACATCGCCGGGAGGGCTTCCCCTTCGCCTCTAGGCTTGGCATCGTCAATAATGTAGAAGTATCCTCCAGACTTCACTACGCGATCCAGCTCCCCGGCCCAGTTCGAGAACTGTTTTGGGTCTACGATGTGCTGCAAAACAGTCAGAGACATGGCAGAATCGAAATGTCCGTCTGTGAACGGGATAGTGTCCTCTGGCAGGCCAACGAACTCCGCTCCGGGCACTTCTGGAGCGTGCTCAAAAGCACCCGCAGCGATATCTACCCCCGTATAGGAGCTTGCCTTGGTAAGCGCGGTTTCTGCAAACCTGCCCACGCCACATCCAAAGTCGAGGATGTTTCCCGGATCTGTGTCTCCAATAGCTTGAAGCAGGGCACTACTAAACACCGTCTGCTGGACGTTATTTACTTTCTTACTGTTGCCCGAGGATACGTAAAGGGCTCCCTGTTTCTTGAGATGGTCAGACCAGTATTGTCGGTGATTGTAGTATCCTGTCATTGCGTACTCCGTTTCATTCTGACATAATCTTCAGCATATCGTCAATACGATGTGCCACTGTGTGTTTGTTGAGGTACTCTTGGTAACCGGCCTCTTGTATCTTCATACGATCTTCAGGCCGAGCCAAATAGAACTTAGCCAACTCCACGGCCTCCTCAGGAGTTCTGAACCACACTAAATGCTTGTGGTTTTCGAATATCTCCTCTATTCCCGGAAACCACATCGTCAGACAGAAGCCCTTGGAGGATAGTATGTTGTATAGCCTGTTTGATGTGTATCCCAGAGCAGGAGGCGAGAGGGCTAATGAAATGGGAGCCCTTTGGTAAATCCACTTGGCGTCCACCGTAGTTCCTTCCCTTCTGATAATATCAACAGAGATATGTTCCTGTAGCAGGGACAAGAAGGGTAGTCTGTTGCTGTGGTAACCCCTGTCGCTCTGTCGTCTGTTGGTGGCAGGGCGTGGCACAAAGTTGCCGCATTCTTTGTCTCTCACCTGTTGTTTAGTGAGACCTGCTATTTTTCCTTCAGCGTCTAGGTAGGCTGTTATAGGCTCGCTGCTTTTCGAGACACTTCCGATGAACACGGCATCTTTGGTCAAAATTCTGCCTTCGTTCACAGGCAGATCGTTGCCGCACTGGGGGGAATGATGTGCTTTGGCTCCGTAGTAATCCTCATAATCATCCAGAAACAGACGATTACATAGAAATATGTAGTCGAGCTTACCCGGACCGTTGGTACCTACTACTTGTTCGGGTGCTCGAAGATCGCACAGCCACCAGCCAACTTTGGCCTTGGTTGCTGGAATATTTGGCCTCTTGTTGTGGAAGTATATTAGTGCGTCGTAATCGTCCCAGTTTTTGCCATTGGTCAAGAACAGCTTGTCAATGCCCCGGGTCTTAGAGAGCGCAAGTAGGGATCTAGCAATAGGTCCCTTAGGACCCCCCTTAGTACCGCCAGTGTGGTCAGGGAATACCAGCGCGTATTTCATAGCTTCTCCAGAATTTCTTCAAACAACTTCCTGTTATCCGCAGCCCAGTCATCCCACAGAGGGGGCTGTAGGCCCCTCAGTAGCTTGTGCAGACTGTCCCAATTACCTTTATCGTACCGTAAAGTGCTGTACTCCCAGCACCACCCCGTATCCGGTGCAATAACGGGGACGCCCTGAGCTAGAGCCTCTAAGACCGGAAGTGGACCGCCCTCGTTGAGGGAAGTCACAACGTAGTAATCCAGGCTCTTGAAGAACTCGTCTCGGGAATCGGAATCATTGTTGTCCATGTCCACTTCCGGGCAAGGCCATCCCCTTCCGAGAGATTTAACGTCGTACCCCGCGTCTACCATATTTTTGACTAGATACTCCCCCTTGCGCCCTGTTGAATAGACTCGACCGCAAACACCAAATCTCAGGGTCTTTCGGCTAGGAACTCCGTTGTGGATAACACGGACGTTCTTGGCACCGTTGTTCTTGAGTATGTTTGCAGTGTTCTCACACGGAGCCACGCAATAGTCAACTTTACTTATGGAGTTCAGGAAGAACTTATGCCAGTGCCCCTCCTCCTCCAGATGGGTGTACCAAGCCACGGCGATACCGGGCATGTCTTTGTACTGTGCATAGTTGATAAAGTAGTTGACTTGTCCCCGGTCACCATTCATAGAGACTTCCGGCACACAGCGCTTGATCTCCTTCGCCATCCGCTCCAGAACCCACCCATCTTCCGCGAACACCAGATTTACTCTATCCATTTTCCTTCTCCAGCTCATCCGCCGCTTGTCGCACAGGACACGGGTGCTCCACTAGGCCCTTACACGCATAGCAGTACGGCTTAACTTTGGGCTGGCCGTGTAACCCTTTTGTGAAGAGAGGGACATGGGTGAGCTGGACACCCTCAATCAGTAGTTTCAATCTAGGGTCCATTTCTAGTTACCTTTACCAGACTGATTTTGACCGTGCCCCAGGGTTTCTTGAACGTGTCTGCGCCAGACAAGATCTCTACTGAAAACTTATCGGTATCTAGGGCGTGTATCAGTGTTTTGCAGCCATTTTTGTCAGCGTAGCCCTTCTCGTCGTCTTGGTAATAGTCGTCAAATATGACTACCGTGCGCAAACCCATGACCTTCTTCACATTGTCCCAGTCATTTTGTATTGTCTGGAGGGAATGTCCGCCGTCAATAAACACGAAATCCATGAAGGGAAGAGAAGTTTCCTGTAAGGTGACATTAGTGTCTCCTTTCACCAAGGTGATCTTGGCTCCGGTAGCGTTTAGCTTCTCCTGTACCTCTTCGACACGGAGTCGCCGCCCAGTCGTCGGGCTACCCTTAGAGCCCTGGCTCTCTTTTTCCAATATAGGGCTGGCCTCGAATAAATCAAAACCGTAGTATTCTACGTCGGGACTGTAGATCTTAGCTTGCTCTATCATCTGGCGGGAGTGTTCACCGTTCCAAGTGCCTATTTCCATGATTCTTCTGGGCTGTACTTTGTCAACCTCTGAGAACAGGTTTTTATAGCGCATATTAAGACTCCCTGAACGTATATGTTGTGTTAGGTTTGACTAGATCTGTCACCACAAGATCCATCTCGGATACTCCGAGAAATCTTGTCAATCTATCTGCGGAAGTCCTGTTTAGAGTGGTTACGGATACGTTATCTGTAAGCTCTTCGTAGGAGACTTCAATATGATTAAGCCCGGAAAGCATTTTTCGCGTTCTGTTGATGTCAGCCCGCACCTGCGCCGTCAGAGCTTTCGCGTTCTTAGCGCTGATCTCAAATTCCCGATCTATTTTCTCTTGAAAGTGGGCTCGATGCTCTTTACCTGGAGTCTTCTTGTCCTGGCTATTGGCTAGTCTGCTGTGGGCTACCGATTCGGGGTCGCGCACAAGATGAATCACCTTGTCAGTTGCGTACCTTATTTCTGAAGCACCCATACGATTATACATCAAAATGGCACCCTTACATTCACCATCCGAGGGCGGGATTAGTGTATCTTTGAGACTTAATTCTCCCGAACACGATATATTTGGATGACTATTCAAGGCAGATGCTAGCATGTGGGATCCGCTGCGCTGCGTGCATATTATGAGAAAATCGAATTCTTGCTCAATCATAGTAAGGCATCATCCCTATTTCCATAATTCCTAGGTTTGGTGATGTCAATTTGATTTATCCTCGCTCGAATACCTCTTTCGGGCTATCAACAAGCCGTTCCCTTTTTTTTCGAACTTCCAATTTCCTTTGAAAGGACCAAGATCATATGTAGCAAATACTGTTTTGAATCCTGCTTTCTCTACTTTACTTTTCCACCAATCTAGGTCTTCCTTAATGTAGTGAGTGGCGTCCATGTTATAAGCGGGTATATTATAGCTTTCTCCATCGCCTAACGGAACCATTATAAGCACTTGCTTCCCTACAGCGAACAAGATTTCAAGCTGCTTTTCAATATCAGAGTATGGAACATGCTCTAGAACATCCTTTGCTATGACCCAATCATAAGAAGCTACAATGTCTTGACACGGGTCAACTAATTGCAAGTAAGGCTCTACCTCTTTAGGTGCCTCCCCTATAGCGTATTCACTAATATCAAGACCGTAGGATTTATAGCCCAACAGCCTTAACGCTTTAACTAGATACCCTTTGGCGCACCCGAAATCGAGAATTGTGTCATCAGGGGTAAAGTTGCAGTATACAGACAAATGATGGGCAAGAGGAATGGTTAATTCAGGTATCCATCTGAAGTTAGTGTACAGGGATTTCCCAGTATTGGCACCGTTTTCGTAGTATTCTTGATCGAAATCAGTCATACGAATTCACTATGCACCAATGTCGTGTCCTTGAACTCGTCAAATCTATCAACTCCCTTGTTTACAAAGTCATCAAGCATATTTACGTTTTCTGTGAACACACATCCTTTGCATTTCTTGGTGGCCTTAAATTTTTGATCTGTTTTCTTGTCTATGTAATCCAAAATGTCTTCTGCTTTGCACAGTGCGTACTCTTTAGCAAACAGAGCTATGGCTCCATTCAACACAATTGAGTCACAAGGATAAACGGTACCCCCGCCTACCTCACTTAGATACGGTCTAAAGTAGGACTGATGGCAGGTATCTGTCTTCGGCGCTGCATGTACTTTGAACTGGTGGAACATTCTTGGGTCGTTTACTTCTTTCAGGGTTTCATCTAAAGCATCGTGCTGCTCTAGAAGTTTATCCTGTTCCAGCAAACAGTCTGGGAGCAGGCGTATGTATTTAGCCCCGCAACTGTCAGCTACTTTAGAAATCTTTTTCAGTAACTCAACTCGATTTTCAGTTTCTTCTGGAGATTCGTGGTCAGCGGTGTAAATAGAGCTGCAACCCACTACACACTCTTCAGAAAGTTTTTCATAAGGCAGCCTTATTCTTGTTTCCCAGTTAGGGAACATATTTATGCTGACTCTTACCCAGGAAAAGCATTTCCATGTAGCATCCTCAACTTTTTGAGTTAGGGTGCCGTTGGTTATCAGAGCCGCTGAAAGATTTTCGCTTTTAACCCATTGAACTAACTCATTGAAATGCTTAAAGGCTGTAGGTTCTCCTCCGCCTGTTAGTATAACAGCTTTTAGACCCCTTAGCTTTAGGTCACTAACGTACTTTTTGAGAGTCCCCATAGATATACGTTCGTGTACAGCTCTATTCGTAACAGAGCAGTAGGGACATTTTAGGTTGCACGCGCCTTCAGGAGCAATATGAGTGGAGATAACTGTGTTCGGGTTGCCATCTCTGTAGTTTAGCATCTTCTCTTGATGCTTCCAAAATTTTATGCCCGTAGATGTATATTTGTGCTCTTGCTCGGATTTAACTCTCATATTGATAAAACTCTCGCATTGGCCCATCTAAAATCTCTTCCTGAAAAGAAGGAAGAAGATTCTCCGCTACATCACCAACAATGCCGTCTCTCCACGAGACTAAGCACTTTGGATTTTTTGAATTTACGCTATCCTTCTGAAAATGCTCCGCATAACTGTACTCGCTAAACACGAATTTGTTATAAGAACCCATTCGCCAATCCCAACCTTTTAGGCTTTTCTTCTTCAAGCGGTCTATGGATACTTCTAAAAACTTGCCCTCTTTAGAGAAGAAGAGTGAAGTGCCTTGGAATTGACTGTAGAAACAGCTCTCGATGTGAGTTTTTACATGAATGTTGCTTCGATACAAGGTTACAGGTTCTTTGTACAGCAGTTCCAGTCTTTTGCCCTCATCTAGAAAGCCTCTATCGTGAAACACGTCATTATCAGTAAAATAGCAGTAAGCAAATGTAGAGTCCTTAAACTCCACCAAATTATCATGCCGACACAAACCACATCTTTCCCTAATGGTTAAATGGGTGTTCATCATTTGACGAACATGGGGGGTATATTGTCTGAGAAAATCCAGATCATACTCATCTGAAAAGTCATCTATTAAAAACAAAACGGCTCCTGTTTCTGAGCATACTTGGCTAATCCTCTCCAAGCACTTTTCAGTTATACCTTTGCGGTTATGCGTTTTAATGTAAATAGCTACATCGCTGTGGTCACTAGGCATTCTCGAACACCTCAATCAATTGTTGGCATACAACGGAGTACCGCAAATCTTTCATAGAGTCTGAGAAGAAATCACGGAGACTCTTTACATTCAGAACTCTTTCATGGAACCCAGACGAATTTTGATCCATTGTCACAACAGGAACTCCGCAAGCAAGGGCCTCTGCTGCCATATTGCACCACCCGAGCCGAGGTTCCGCCGAAGCAAACCAGTCTAGAGAGTGGTAAGTGTCGCGTAAAGCCTCGTCAGTCAAACCCGTCAGGGGAACCAAAGTGATGTTAGACAAATCCTTCAATTGCTCTAGCACTATTTTCCCTTTGCCTCCGTGAAAACCCACTCGCCGTTTCTTGGGTTGCCAGAAGTCAGAGATCCCGCCAGTCAATACGGTTGCTTTCGGGTACCTATCCAAGAACTTGGGATTGTTCACTAGCATGGGGTACTGCGTGAGTTTGTCGTAATGCTTGAAGTATTCTCCTCCCGCTATCACCCAGATAAACAGCTTGCCCCTTATGGTAGAAAAGTCTGGTCTGGACAAGGGATCTCCCGTTATGACGTAGGTATCCTCTATATTGGACCAATCCTTCACAGGGAAGGGAAAATCCCACTCGTGCTCCTGGATAGAACCGGAATACAAAGTGAAAGGCACGTTTATCTTCACAAACTCTTTACCCAGCTCGACGAAGCGGCGCAACCCCCCGTTCTTAGTCTTTAGATGCGGGACAATAGCCCCTACAGTTTCATTAGGCTTCATTCGGTCCACTCGAACCTCTCCAGATTGGCTCTGTACCACTCCACAGTTTTGGCCACAGCTTCGGCCGTAGGGGTGAGATTCCTTGGTGTGTACCCCAAATACTGCTCCAGATCCCGCCAACCCTGTTCGGTGATCTCAACAACGGCTTCCTTGTCCTCTCCCGGCCGCATGTCCACCCGATTCACCTCTGAGGAGGATCCTGTGGCCTCTAGTACCAGATCTACGAACCTATTGATGGTCATGCCGCCACCAACACCTGATTCGTACAAAATGGTGTTGGGAACGTCTGGGTACAGAAGAGCCCTGGACAGTACCTCAACGAAGTCCTTCACGTAAATGAGATCCATAATCTGCTCACCGGAACCGTACACTGTAATGGGCTTGTTGAGGAGAGCTGGGATGACTACGTTGGGGAAGATCTTTCTCACAGGCTTGTGAGTCTGGCGCTCCCCATAGATGTTCATTCCCCGGACAACTCGGATGTCTGTGCCGTGTTCCTTATTGTACATCAAGGCAAACCGCTCCGCCGTGTTCTTAGTGAGGGAGTAGGGGTTGTTCATCCAGTAGTTTCCTACTGCGATCTGAAGCCCCCGCTTGTTATAGATCCGCGCCGCGTCGAAGATGTGCAAGGCACCGAGAATATTCACCTGCACAGCAGGGATGGGGTTGTGGATCATTTCAGACGTACCGAGAAGGCCCGCTAGGTTAATCCACACGTCGCACTGATTCACAGCTTCTCGCGTGCAGTCTTCATCCTTTAGATCCCCCATGATGAAGTTTACAGGCTTGCCAGTCCAGCCGTATTCTTCCCACAGTCTGGGCTTCAGGAAGCGATCTAGGAGGAGGATTTCGTGACCCTTACCTAGAAGATTATCCGCTAAGTGAGATCCGATGAACCCTTGACCTCCAAATATAAGAATCTTCATTTCATCTCCAAATCACATTTGAAACTGTCTAGCTTCATGTAACCCCTGTTAAAAACTCCTACGTATGGGTCCCAAACAGAGCCAAAATCAATAAATGTGTGCTTGTCTCCAAAAGTCGGGTGCATTTTTGCAACAATCAAATCTGCCGTCCATCCCGCACTCAGCGAGACTACAGAAGGCTCAAGATCTTTTAGTATGCCCTCGATTTGTTCGATGATTCTTCTCTTTTCGTAATATGTATCCGTTTTTGGTATCGGTACAAAGTGCGAAGCAAACGGTAACTTCTCCATATGCTTCGGACCAACCACTATTACCTCACGACCTGAAAGGGCCTGTATTATAGGATCCAGCCTATTTTCCATACTTGCTCGGTGGAATATATCTGCATCGAACCATGTAAGGTCTTCTATATCGTTGTCGTGAATCCAGTTCTTGACACGTTTTCCAAGATTGCCTCTCAACGAAAGACCCTGAAGCCCCAGCATATATTTTGGTTTATCGAGGAGGACAGCTCTTAGGTCGTCGCCGATCACCTTGGAGTATTTATGTCTGTCTCCTGTTTGGCCCTCCGTTTTGCCGAGAATCATGCGCCATTGCCCGTCATTCCATCTAGAAAAGGAGAAAGAGGTTCTTTCTTCTATCAAGTTCAGAAACGTTTCCAGAGAGATTGTCTGGACTAGGGTTTCGTCAGTTCGCATGTGAAAAACCTTTTGTCCGTAGAAAGACTCTTTAGTGTCCAGCCCTCAAAACCGTAGTGCCGACCGTAATTTTTCCACTGCTGCTTCGCTCGATCCATGTACAAAAACGAGCGGGGAAAGAAGAACCGTTTGTGCGTGGGGTCTCCAAAGGCGGCGTCTGGCCAGCTTTCGGCATCCGGCACTTTCCACCAAAACACGCCCCCCGACTTCAGCACTCTGAAGATTTCGTTCATGGCGAACATGAATTCATCGTTGTCAAAGTGCTCCATTAGGTTATCCGCCTCCACAAGATCTAGTTCTCCGTCCTCGTAGGGAAGGCGCTCGTTACCGATGTTGCAAATAACGTCAGCAGGCTGAATGACATCTATATTGATGTAGCCCTTCTTGTGTAGCTTACCGCACCCAATATTCACCTTAGTCATCGTTCTTCCTTTCACCCTTCTTCAATTCAGCCTTCTCCCTTTTCCATTGGAGAAAACGTTCCCTGCGCTTCCGCTTCTCTTCCGGGGCGTTGTGATAATTTTGATCTCGAAGGTCGGCTACTTTTCGTTCCGCGTTTGACATACTCATTCTCTTTGCTGCTGCCGCCTTCCGTCTTTCTGCGAAGAAGGCTTCACGTTTCACCCTCCACGCTTCCTTTTTGGCGTCTCTGTCTGCTTGGGCCTGTTCCCTAAGGAGCGCTTGTTTTTCTTTGTCGGCGGGTTTACCGAAAAACCACTTATTTCGATACCTCTTACGAGATTCCAGCATGAGGGCCTGAATGTCTTTCCCCCGTGCCAGAGCAATCGGGCTGCTGGATTTTCCGTGATGAAAGATGAATACGTCACTCCGTATAGCCAGTTTATATTCTCTTAACAGGAGTTCCTTACAGAAATCGCTATCCTCTCCGTACAGAGCGTATCCCTCGTCAAAGCCTCCTACTTCTTCCCACACTTTCTTTGGAAATACCATACAGAAACCCACCAGCATCTTCGTCTCAACAAATTCTTTCCTCTCTCTTAGCCATTTTTTCTGCCGTATCTCGTTTCCTTGCGGGCCGCTGGCGCTATTTGTGATGGGACCAACAGCCCCCAAGTTTTCCATACGATCAAAGGTTTCTAGTAATTTGCTGAGCCACCCGTCTTCTTCAATTCTAGTATCGTTGTTTAGGAGACAAATGTACTCTTCATCTGATTCCCGGATGCAATCATTCCAAACCTTCGACAGACTTTCATCAGCTTTGTAATTGTCGTGAAGGGTGAGGATATACTCTCCGATATCAGTATGTTCTATCACACTAGCAGCGCATTCCGCTTCTAGCTCGGGTAAGCCGTATTTCACTATGATTATGTCGCAGCTCATGGTTCTCGCTTCACCACACGGGTGAATCTCTTGTAGCGGCCGGAGACTTCGATCTCCTGCCACGCATTAAAGAACTCGTCCACGGCCTTATTGGCTCCTGGGCACCTGGGGCCGTTGTAGTCATCGAAGACCATAATACCCCCCTCTACCAAACGGGGCCAGAAGAATTCACATGCCGCTTTGGTAGAAGTATAGAGATCCACATCCACATGGACCAGCACAAACTCCGTGTCATCTGGCAGCAATCGAGCGCTATCGGGGAAGAATCCTGGCCAAAAATGAACATTGTAGCCCTGGAGGTACTCGTTCACAGTCTCCAGAGAGGTATCTGCGAAATCGCCGGGGAGGTGCATGTCGAACTCCGAGGTTTCCGGCATACCTTCGAAGGTATCGAACAGATGTACCATGCGGTCGGGCATGGACTGGGCTAGGATTTTGGCCGTCCCGCCCTTGTATACCCCTACCTCAGCAGCCTCCCCTCTCAGGGTGGACACATGTATTGCCTGTTGACGTAGAAATTCCTGTCTAGGCTTCGGAACTACGGACATGCTTTTCTTTCTCATCCCCACACCTCAACGATCTAGCTCAAGTCTTTCGATAAAAGGCTCACAAAACACGTCTATAAGGTCTCGTTGCTCAGAAGCCAGATCCTCTAGCGTGAAAAAGTTTTCGCGATGGTGTCGAAGACGAGATGGCGTCAATTTCGTGGCTAGTATTTCTTCTGTCACTTTCGCATCAGTGATACCAAAATGGACAAGAATCTCTTTGGCATACGAGATATCTGTTGTCACCTTGTCGAAGTCTACCCGCTTAAAGCCTTGGCTGACACACCACTCGATGGTATCCAGCTCTGTTTGTAACTCTCGTAAAAATATTTCCCAGTGATGTGTTGGTCTTCTATTCATAATACTGACTACAACTTCGTATGGATTACGAACCATTACTCCCAATTTACCGCATTCGTGATCGTCATCCTTTATCAGTTCCTTTACGAGAGGCAAAGTAAGACCGTTGACTTCTCCGTAGTTTTTGGTTCCTTTGTAGCGCTCTACTAGCTTTGAGAGTCGAAACTGTAACTCCTTCTCGTGCCGTGTTATGCCAAGGGCGCGAGATGGGCCGCCGCGTGCATAACGTGTATCGTTTGGTGCCTGAGGCTCGTGCAGCACCTTCCATGACCTAGACCGGTTCATCAGGCTGGAAAGGAACGTAGTGCCCGTTCGTTGTCTACCCGTGATAAGGAATCTGTATTTATCGTGAGGATTTTTCTTCATACAGCTTAATCGGTACTCGTCTCGCGGGACGTATTAGTTGGACTTTAATCTGCTTGAAACCGGGTAGAGGGTTTCGCGTTAGCCCTATAGAAAATATAATCTTATCCGGCATCTTCGTCTATCCGGGTCCGCCTTCCCCAGGATAATCTCTTTATCTTCCTGGGTTTGAAGGCTGCGTTCTCTATCTCGAAGCCCTGCTCCAGATACACCTGATTTCGCTTCACCATAGTTCCGATGATAGCGGCTCTCACTTCGGGATCGGGGTCATCAATGAAGTCTCGGATAAGAGGAGTAGGCTTACCTTTATACCGGGTTCTGATTCGGCTTAGTTCTTGATAAAGATTATGTGGATCGGATGTGGGTAGGACATTAAAGAACGTATCCCAACGGGGTACATCTATCCCAAGACGTGTAATACGACGCATGGCCACTACGACCTGCACCTCTCCACTCCTGGCCCTCTCCCAGAGTTTATCTCGTGCGGTAGTGTCACCTGTAACAGGGATAGCAGTGATGCCTTCTGCGTTGATCGCCCCAGCAAGTTCTTTGGCGTGGGCTACACGATCGGTAGTGATGAGGATGTAACGACCGTCCTTGGCATCTGATACAGCCCATTCTACGATCAGACTGTTCCTAGTTTCGTTAGTCACTAGCCGTTTAATCAGCGTTGCCCACCCGTTCCGGGGGATATCCTCGACTACAATATCCGTATGTACGTAATTAACTATACACTTCATCTGCTCGCTATGGCCTTTGGTCACGACCGGGCCGAGTATGTTTTCGATTACAACATGAAGCTCGTTAAGTTTGAATGGGGTTGCCGTATTTCCACATCTATATTTTGCGTTAAAGCCATTAACCACCTTGCTGTAGCACGGAGGGGAGGATAGGTGACTTTCGTCAACCAGAACGATGCCGAACTGATCTCGGAACCTTTTCAAGTAGTGACGTTTACTCGGATGCCACCATGCTTGCCAACTGGAAAGCACGATATCCAGCTCTCCAAGGCGGTCCCAGTCCCACTTGTCGAGTCTGGCCACCAGTTTCCGGCCAGCCATCTTCTCGATAGCCTCGACATCCGTGTGTTCACGAATTGTTCTTTCGAATTGATCGAGGATATCCCACTGGTGGGAGAGAATAAGGGTCTTCAAACCCAGGCGACACACGATATCGGTTATCGTAATGGTCTTTCCAAAGCGAGCGGGGGCTTGGATTTGACCGTAGCCGTACTTGATCCATTCATCCGAGACTTCTTGCTGGTTACGTTCGGCACCCTGGGGGTCCGTCTCGGGAGTGTAAAGCGCGCTCACCATCGTGATGGGGTGATCCATCTCGGGAGTGACGCGCTTGTCTATTAGCCTGAAATGAGGAGGCGAGAAATGCTTCCGAACCTTGGCCAAATCCCCGGAGCAGAATGCGTACACCCGCCCCAGATCTTTGTAGAGCTGTAGCTCTATCTTGTCTTCGGTGTCCGGTTTGTCGGGGTCCGGGACAAACGAAGTCCAAGCCTTGAGGTGATCCTCAGTGACGTATTCACACGGTACAAATAGCTTTTCTCTTAATAGAGCCTTAGGAGTCTTCTCCTGATCCTTCATCCTCAGAGGCATCGGTGGACTCCTCTTCTTCTTCTTCATCTACCACATCACCAGAAACAATGTCGCCAGTAACTACGTTACCGGGTCGTCCCTTGCCTCTGTGTGTTTCCGCTACGTGCTCTCCTAGAGTCACTTTCTTCTCTTTACTCATTATCCCACTCCGTGTCGGGCAGACGATCGTCGTCTTCCAGATCGTCCAGCTCCTCGTTTTCGAAGTCCTCGGTTTCGTCCGGCTCTGTTGCCGTCGAGCCCTTGGCTCCCTTTAGTCGGCGGGGACCCTTCGCTATCTCGTGGAAAACTCCCCGGATCTGGTCGCGGGGAATTAGCTCCAGTCGAACGCCCCTCCTGTAGGGACGACGAAGGGTTATGCCTTTTTCATCATCAGCAACTACGGTTCCTTTCCAGGCGACTGTATTAGTCACCTCAAACTGCACCGTCACCTCTTTATCAACAAAACTATCAGCAGCCATTACACGCTCCTCACTTTTACGCTTCCAAGATCAGACTCATCTGAAGGCCCGTGTTCGAGCACTTCCTTCTGCTTCTTTAGTGTAGATATTGCCTTTTCCAGCTCTTTTTTACCGCAATTTCGGCAATAATTGTCCATTTTCATGTGACCCGAGAATCTATTGAACTCGGTGGTCACTCTTAGAAGGACATCCGGCGCTTTGGTCTTCTCCTCGCAGTTCCGGCACTTATTCCCTCGGGGTCCGGCGGTTATAACTGAAGGTAAAATCATGAGATAGCCTCACCGTGTAGATAACGGAAATGCGCTATAGTTGCCTTATACTGACGGCGGTCGAGGGAACTCGGGGTTCCTCCAGTAAACCTTGCCGCAGTTGCACTCAATGGAGAGAGTGGTCAGAAGCAGGGGTCTGGTGTCCGTGATCGCCCTGTGGGGGTCCAAATGCGCCCACTGGTACATGTGGTGGCACCACCGCATAAAACGGGGCCACAGAGCAAGCCTGGGCCAGAAGGTCATTTCTCCGGCTCCTTTCGTTCTAGGTAGAGCAAGGGAAAGGCTTTGCACAGAGACTCTTCTGAGGTGCCCCTGAAAATGAAGGCCGCAGCACCGACACAGGTGTTGCCAATAAGATTGTAGATGACCTTATTCATGGCCCGGCCGGAAGAGATGACATCATCTACAATCAGGAATTTTTTTCCCCGGAACGCCGGTCCACGTAGTCTCTCCTCTACAGTGAGAACCTTGACTCTTGGTACGCTTAAGATTCCTGCTATCACGAAAGCAATTTCAATCCCACCCAATATAGGAGTGGCTACGAAGTCTATCTCGTTCCTGAGACTTTTGGGTATGAGATCCGCTAATTTGGCCGCATACTCTATCGTAGCATCGGATGAAAGAAGGTCAAAATCGTAATAGATTGGAGATTTCTTTCCTGAGGAAAGCTCGAATTCACCTTCTAGACGACACTCTTCAAACATCAGTGACCACCTAGGCAACTACACCCATCAGCGGAGCATTCGCCCCCAATGCGCTTGAATTCGTGCTCCGTATGAGAGCAATAGGGACAACGAGCGGTTGTCGGCAATTCTTCAAGCTCGTGACCGAGCGTGAAACCGGCGGCCTTTACATGGCCGCCTCCACCGTAGCAGGTTGCCAGTTTGCTGCCGTCAAAATCGCTATCTTCATCGACACGAACGCTGTACTGGTACTTTCCGTCGTGGCGGCGGAACCATCCCAGGGCAAACTTGCGGCCCTGGGCAGCCTTGTGCAGAACCTCGGAAATCCCAAAGTAGGCTGCGTTCACACACGGAATGTCCAAGTGAATGGCACCGTCGGGGGCCTGGAAGTCTATCAACCGGCTACCGGCCTCGATAGATGCCTCGTTGTACATGTTGAATAACTTGTAGTGCCACACGCCTTTTCGAATTTCCATTATCTGTCGTCTCCATCACCACCTAGGACGTTTCTTTCTTGACGACTGAGAATTTGTTCGTAGTTGTACTCTAGAACGTCCTCAATCGTTAGTCCAAGCTCCTCTGTCAGAGCTACCAAATACCACATAACGCCTCCAAGCTCTCCCAGGAGCTTGGTCTTTGTCTCTTCGGAGACCACTCCACGGCAGTCTCTTAGAATCTTTTTCACCTTGTTGGCGACTTCTCCCGCCTCTCCGGCTAGCCCGGTCGTGGCGTAGAAGATCTTCAACATCTTGGCAATGTTTTCATCGGAAGCTTCGGCCACAAGGTCATCCACTTCATCCCGATAAATGACAGCCTTCTGCGTCATGGCAGCGTACTCTTTAAGAGTCAGGTCAGACATTATCCCTGCTCCTTCGTGTGCTTTACGAGAGCTTGTCTTTCGGGGATGGTGTTGGCCCTGACGAACTCTTCGATGTTTTGACCATGATCGTCCTTGAAGCTGCACCAGATTGCGGGTCCTCTAATTTCCCTTTCCTCCAGGGCTCTAATGAACGGGAGAAATCTATCGACCCCCACCTCCTCGTAGGTGGACATCAACACAGTAAGTGCTCCGGGATTACCCTCACACAGATCAATCACAGCTTCTAGCGCTCTCGGGTCAAGATCAAGCATCCAGTTTCTCCACTCGTATGTTGTCGAGGTCAAATTCATATGTCAAGAGCGCACTCCACTCGGGACACTTAGCCTCCACCACCTCGAAGTATGCGTCAAGGTCTTCTGGGTCCGCTGGCATCCATGTGGGTAACTTTCCGCGAAACCCCACGAACCGCCAGACGAACTCATGGCCGATCATCTGTTTAAGACCTGGGTCAGCTTGGTCATTCAGAGTTGCGTCCAGGCCAGTCATAGGACGGAAGATCGCCCTAATATTCCGGTCTTCGTAGACCGGGTGTAGAGGGGGGTTCACTATGCACAGTTTGTTCAACGGCATTTACACCTGTTCTTTGGGCAGATCGAACCTTACGCGAATGGCAACAGGGAAACGTGCCGTCTCACTGACCGCTTTGGCGTCTTTCTGCTGTGTCATTTCTAGATGCGTACCGGGCAGATCAAACCGCCCATCCCAGTCTCTCTGGCGGTTAGCGTCGCCACGAATGTTGCAGCTTGTTTCGGCTCCGCTCCGAAGGCGTACTCTGTACGACCCTGCCCATTTAGCATTACGGCCCTTGCCCGGAAGCACTTCCAAGATAATTCCGTCGATGAATTCCAGTTCCTTACGCTTGAGCATCGCCGACGTTCGGTCGGGAAAGTAGGGGGCATCCAGCAATTTAATCATGCTCCCCTCATGCTCTTGTTGTAGGAAGTAGGTATGAGCGTCGTCTAGCTCCTGTCGGTTATTTACGATGATCTGCTCCATAAGTTTGATGGGGCTGTCATCGCCTGTAGCTGCAACCATCTTGACTAGGTTTGCTCGCCTTTCATGAAAGGGTGTCTTGTCCAAAGCGATAGCGGGATCATACACGTCAAGGGTCATTTGATCGAAAGCCCAGAACTTGAGATCCCGGCGAAGCTCAACCCACATTTCTGGGGTGATACGATCCGGGTTAAACACGCCTTTTGACATTCCTGTTTTCAGCATGGCCGAAGTTTTGCCCCACGGAGACTTGTAGCGCTTGCCTCCGTAAGTCGAGAGGGGTCCTGTCTTCTCCCAATCTGCCATGATCTCACCGTCTGCCGCGCCAGTGTGAACGACGGGTCCGAGGGAGGACAGAATATGCTCAAGCACTTCATTGTATTCTTTGCCGCTGCGGGTCTTCGCCACACCCTTGTCGTCTGTGTAGACGAGAGTAATCCGAAGACCGTCCAGTTTGGTTTCAGTCGCTACCGGGTAGGGCAGTTTCACGTTGCTGTCAAACTTGTCTGCCAGAGACACGGCAAACTTTGAACGAAGATCCGGCCACACTTCTCCGAAAGTGGCGACGTTCGCACCTACCCGGAGGTCACGGTTGATAACGCGCCCGTACCAAATACCCCGGGTGGGGTCAACGGCGTGGAGGAAACGGTGGATCGTGTCAACAGCTTCTTGTCCTGTCAGCTTGCGGTCGGCTAGTTCGTCCAAAAGCATAAGGAAGGTTTGCCACTCGTCTTCCATTGAATACGAAGTGGAAAACGCCGAAGCCATCTTCGGAAGCTCGGGCATCTTGAGTGTCAGACCATAGGTGGTCTGCCAATCATAGGTGCGTTTGAAGAGTTCTTTGAGAACTGGATTATCGGCTGCGGTACGGAGAAGTTCTGTCTTTTCCGATCGCTTGGGGGTCTCTTCCAAATATTTCAAACATCTGATTGCTTCAGTAAGATTCTGCATCGGTATCCTATCGACAGCTCGTCCTGAAACTTTAGCCTATAGATCGGTCCACGTTACCTTGACCCCAGCCTCTTCCAGCATATCTATAGCAAATTGAATCGACTCGCGCCAATCTTTCCGGTCCCTGAAGGGGTTTTGCGTAGTAACGACGACTTCCTTGATCCCTGCCTGGATCAAAGCGCGTCCGCAGTCCGTACAGGGCGGGCTCTCCATGTAGGCAATGCAGTCTCTTGTTGAAACCCCGATTCGGGCAGCGTTGTAGATGGCGTTTCTTTCAGAATGTTCGATCCAGCTATATTTAGCTGGCCGCTCCCAGCGATCTGGATCAGATTCGTTAACACCCCTAGGGAAACCGTTGTATCCTGTAGACCTGATCTCGTGATCGGGTCCGACAATAACAGTTCCAACCTTTACACTGCCGTCCTTGCTTTTTCTAGCCACTAATCGCGCCATTGCCATGAAATAGCTATCCCAGTCTTTGAAATTATTCATTTATCTATCCTCTAAGGTAGTGTAAAGCTCGTTCTACAACTTCTGTACTTTCTTGAAAAGCCCCTAAAGCCCTGTTGCATTTGTGACAAAGGAGGCCACGAACTTCCCCAGTTTCGTGGTTGTGATCTACACAAAAACTATGTCCTATAAATTGCTTCCCTCTACATATAGCGCATACGTCGCCTTGGTTTTTCAGCAGGGACTCGTACTCCGCAGGATCAAGTCTATAACGGCTCTTCAGAACCCACTCACGAGTCCTTTTACGATAGTGAGGGTTCTCTTTTTGATATTTCTCGTACTGCGACACGCCATGCTTTTCGACAAAGCTACGGCGTTGTCTTTTGTTTCGACAAGTGCGGCACCGCAACAGCCCATCAGAACATTTTCGTCTACCTTTGGTTTCATAATTTTTACCGCACGAAGAACATGTAACTTTTTGTATTCTTTTCGAACTACGTTTTCTTGAAATTCTTTTCATCGTATTTTTTAGTCGTCATCGAAATACTCATCATATTCATCAGGATCACTGAAGTCGTATTCCTCGCCATCAACCTCTTTCTCGTAATCGTCGGTATAGGTTGCGGGACTCCAGTCATCGGTGGTTGTTTCTTCTTCGAACCGTTCTACCTGATCCGGTCCTCTCTTGGGCCTTCTTCCTCGGCGTTTCGGCTTAGCCACCACGGCAACTTTCTTTCCTTCCGTAGAGCCGGGATCAAATTCATCGTATACCTCAAGGAGGTCACCTATGCCGACACTCCACTCCTTCTCCGTGGTAGAGTCGTAGACCCTCAACTTCATCCCGTAGGTTTGGGTATCATAGGTTTCCTTGAAGCAGCAGATCACGTCTGCACCTTTGACACCGTACTCCTTATTGGAGTCCTCCATGTAACAGCGGATTCTCTGACCCTTCTTTAGTTTTCGGACGGCCCTGGCTGTAGCCTTGTCTATGGCTTGAACCACGTCCGTACACACCATGTGCAAGTCTTCTAGGGTCGTCCCGTCCGTCAAGATCAATTCTCTAACGCCGTTAACGAGCCTTTTGCTGTTTTTGGACATGAATCTTGGGTCCTCAAGGGTGTGAGCTACTGGTTCTTTAGTGAACATGAAAGTAAAATCTAAAATTAGGGCAATTTAAGGCTAAAGTTTGGGTATATTTGACCGATGAAAGAGCCAAAGGAGATCCTATGTCCGCTCCGAAATCGGTGAGGCGTGCTGCGCGCCAAGGTGGAGATATTGAAAAGTCCCCCCGGGGGCCAAAACCCGCAATTCCTAAGCGAGAGAACGAACCCGCTAAAGTTTCAGAGCCGGATGCCGAAGGGCTTCAGGCGAAGCTCGAATCACTCGTCAAGAATCACGGGATTGCTGAGATCCTGAGTGCGCTTGGCGAAATATCACGTAGGAGCGATCATGCCCGTAAGCAAAATTGACAAGAAAAAAGAAGCGACCCCCAAGAAAGCCAAATCTCTGAAGGTTTTTGAGCAAGTTCGCGGCGGCGCGATCTTCTGGCAAACGGAATCGAAGATTCCCGCCTTGATGGCAGACAATCTGGCGTTTTCTCAGACCGAAGAGGGGCTGTGGGAAGTCGAGCGCCCGCTGGCGGCTGAGCTTCCCGAGTTTGCCCGCAAGATCGAGGGCTACGGTTTCAAACTGAAGCGCTTGGAGCGGCGCGAGGTAGTGGCGAACGCTGTAATCGAAGAGACCGCTTTGACCGAGGGCGAAACCTTCCTGAAGGAGTATCAGACCGCTCAGGATGCCGTGAAGGCTGCGGAAGCTGTCAAAGACGAGAAGAGGGGCGATCTTCGGGGGTGGTTGATAGACAACGGCGCTCCCAAAGATCCCGCTCACGATGATGCTCGCGTGGCACAGATCGGTACGCACAGGGTTCACAACTCTTGGGTCAAAGGTCGCGAGACAAAGTTTGACGACCGAAACCACGAGCCCGTCGGAGATTGGGCAATCGAGAACGATTGCGCCGACGAGATGGTTCAGGTGATTCTCCACAAAACTGTTTCCTACGAAGAGTTCGAGAAGAATGGCGTGCCTGCGGGTTTCGAGGGCAGCATCAACATTGACCCCGACGTGTACGAATGGTACGCCAAGATCGGTGCGATTCCCCCGGACATTCACGATGCTTTCGAGGCGCGTGGAAAGGGGTACTACGGAGTCAAGGTCTACGAAACCAAGGAATTCAGTTGCCCGTCCTGCGGACACACGATGGGTAAGACTCAGAAGTTCTGCGGCGAGTGCGGAACGAAGGTGAGCGCGTAGTGGCAAAAACCTTCATCGGACTGGAGGATACGATCGGCCTCGGTACTCTTGTGTATCAGGCTTACTATCCCCAGAATCCCGGCATTGTTCGGCGGGTGGTTTCGGACAGCAGCCGCCCGCTCCGAGGCCACACCGGGCATGTGTATACTCATATTCGTGACGTGACTGTGGAGGTGGAGTGGCTCAAGCAGACGTTCAAGAGGGCAAAGACTACGATCGTCAATGTCATAGGACTCCAGAGTTTTGACGCTTTGATTGAAGGTCACGAGCGGAAATTCAAAGCGCATAGCGCAATGGCCGACAAATTGAGAGGAATGTGATGCCCGTTTCTAAAAAAGTTGCGAGAGCGGGTAGAGGTGGCCGAAAAGAGCACATGGCTTGGTGCAAGAAGCGGGCACTGGAATACCTGCCGCACGATCCTTCCCAGGCAGTGACTTCAATGATGAGCGACCTCAATAAACACCCAGAAACGAGCGGCGAGGTCTATAGAGTGCTTATAATGGCTGGAATGCTGGAGCTTCAAAAAGGTCCCGAGGCAGTCCGCAACTGGGTTGACGGTTTCAATTAAAGGAGAAGTATGTGTCGAGCGTAGAAGAGCAGTTTGAGAAGATTGCGATGGATGCCAGCGAGAAGGCCGCAGACATTGCCTGTAGTGCTGAGGTGTATCAGGACGGGCTGCGCGGCATTATCGAAATCCTGCAAATTGACCTCCAGGCGGCGGGGGGGTAATATTTTACGAGTCGGCGGTCCATGCTACCAGTGAAAATCCAAGGCGAGGTTGGCCGTCGGACTCTGAAGTTTCGTCACACCCTCGGGACAATTCTGTCTCCGGGGTGATGAAAAACGAGGTAACGCAATGAAGATCCTGAAGGATCAAGTCGAAGAGACAGTCAACAAATGGGCCGATGCCGCTTACGCCGCAGCAAACCAAGATTGGCGAAAGGCACAGGACAGGTTTCTGCTCATCGCAGACAAAGAGTTTGGAGACCTCGATCCGAAACTCGCCACGGCGATAGAGGAAGAGGTTTGGCGCTGCTACGGCAACCAAGCAGTCAATCGTGTTATCCAACGAGACAGAAAGCGAGCAACGGAGACTCCGAAGCCGCAGCCCGATCTTACCAAGGGTGGCGAAACCCCCACAAACGGCGGAAAGCCCAATTCTGTCCATACGAGTGGTGGGGGATTGGATCGCGCCGAAAAGGTGGTCGTGTTCGAAGATACTTTCCAACTCACCTCGTGCAAGAAGTTGATTGGTGACGCCACGTTGGCTGATCTGGAGGCGGAACGAAGTAGGGCGCAGTCCAACAGCGACACGTATGGGAAGCATTCGAGGCTGTACGGCGGACTCATCGACAAGATGCAAGACGCTGGGGCAGGCCCGAAAACGAAGGCACGGGAAGTTGTGTCCTCGGATTACTTCGCTACCCTTCGAAGTCGAATTTACGGTTGATATGAGCCCGGCGGTCCTGAGTAGGAGTGAAAATCCAAAAACAGCGAGGCCGCTGGGCACTTTTTCAGCGACGGGTCCCTGAATTGAGTGAATAGCCACGACGACTTTGGCCTAGTCGCAGGAGAAACCTTTATGCTCGGCAGTCTATGGAACATGAAAATCCACTGCCCCTCTGGCTGCGGGGCCACTTTCGCGACGGGTCCAATCACCACATGAAAAGCCAAGAGTGCCCTGGCCCAAGTCGCAGGAGTACAAAATGAACGTTGACAAAATCGTAGCAAAGATTGTTTCAGCATACCGAGATGAGCGAGATTTGATGAGGGCGAAAATCTCCCTCGGAAACCGACTCGCTTCGCACGTTCGCAGACATTGTACCAATGTGCATTGCAAGGGTGAGGCGTGCTACAAAACGAAGCGAACACTGTGCAAAGAGGATAAAGCGCTGGCTGATGCCGTCGAGAAGCGGATCAAACAGACGGCACTTATCAAGCCCAAGCCACTGAGGCCCGAACTGGGCGAAATGGTTGAGGATCTAGCGATCCTGATCCACCCCGTTGCGGGGCATCTGGCCGTGATGCACAAGCAGACCGAGATTCTCATGAATGCTCGCAGGAAAGAGATCGAGGGCTACGTTGCCGAGCTTCCGCTCGGTCCCTGGATCGAAGGTATCTGCGGGCTGGGTCTGTTTGGCGTCGGTCAGCTAATTGCTGAGGCAGGTCGCGACCTTCGTAGCTACGGCAGCGTTCGCTGCCTGTGGAAGAGAATGGGTGTGGGCAGGACTCTGATAAAAGGCGAGTGGGTCAACCAGAAGCGCGACAAGAACGCCGAAAATGCTCTGGCTCACGGGTATCGCCCAGATAGGCGGAAGGCCCTCTACAGCATCGGCGACGCGCTCATCAAAAAGCAAAACATCTACCGTGACTCCTATCTTGAGTACAAGGCCAAGCACGCTGCTCAGCATCCTGATGGAAAACCTAAGTGGCACGACCTCCACGCTCAACGCTTGATGGTGAAGGATTTGCTGAAGGATTTCTACGTTGAGTGGACCAAGTGCCTTGAGATGCAGGAGGCTGCATGATTTATCGAGCCCGGCGGTTCACAGCAGCCTTGAAAATCCTTCAGGATACTGGCCGCCGGGCTCAACTTTGTCTTCAAACCCGGCGGTCCCGAAAGCGTGTGAGAATCCTTCGAAGCCCTGGCCGCCGGGCTCAACTTTTATCGAGGGTCCATGATTGCCATGCTTCTCCAATTCGTTCTTGGCCCTCGTACAGCCCGGCGGTCCCCAGAGTGTGTGAAAATCCTTCGAAAGAGTGGCCGCTGGGCTGAAGCTGCCTACTAAAGAAAGATAGACTAAAGTTTCAACGTAGTCTGCCGAAGAGTCTTGCACGAGGCCGCAATGGGAGCGGCCAGTCAAAAAGGATCTGAAAAATGGGATATTTCTCCAAACTAGGAATCATCGGGTGGGATCGGATTGAGCCGATCATTCTCGGTGCCATCCTCTCAAACAAATCTGTACTCCTGAAGGGAGCCCACGGTTCGAACAAAACCGAGGGCGCACAGCGCATCTCCGAAGCGGTGTTCGGTGAGGGATCGAAATTTGTCCCTTACGATACGTCGCTTGTCAATGCGGACGACCTTCTTGGTTTCCTGCATCCGGGGGAACTGGCGAGGGGTAAGATGGAGTACATCTCTACTCCAGACTCGATTTGGGACTGTACTTCGTGCTTGCTGGACGAAATCAACCGCTGCAATCCTTACAATGCGGCGAAGTTTTTCGAAATTGTCCGCTCCCGCACTATCAACGGACGCAAAACGAAACTTGAATTTGTGTGGGCGGCTTGTAACCCTCCCGACAAATACAACACGGCGCATATGGATGCCGCTCAGGTGTCTAGATTCGTGGTGCTGACCGTTCCCACCTTCAATGACATGACCGCTCCCGAACGCCGGAGTCTGTTGGGCCTGAACGGAAAGGGTTCGATTGGTTTGCTCAAGTCTCTTCTAGACGCTGCGCGCACCGCGAAGGTGAGTACCGCACAGGAGAAGGCGATCAACGAAAAGACCATGAAGCTCTCCTCCACCCTTAACAATAAGGGCGTTGAATTTTCAGGCCGACAGGTTCGGGATCTTCACTCCCTGCTCATGAGCATGGATCGCGTCAGTTCTACATTTGAAGATCTTCCCGATATCTCCGAAGAGTCAATGACCGACGCAATCATGGGTTTGGTTCCCGAATCCACCGGATTGATCCGAACTACTGCGGACGCCACAGCCTTGAGGGCTGAAGTTGCCACGATCATGAAGGGCTTCAAGCTGAGCGATCCAATCCTGACTGCGACCTCCGTCGCTGAGCTTGCGCAGGCGCAGGGCAAGGATATGCAGGGATGGGCCGGAGCATTGACGGACATGTTGATGGTTGAGGAAGATACCAAGGCGGTTATTGCGGGATGGCAGGAGCTTACCAAGCGGAATGATGTTCCTCCGGCAATCTTCGATGCTCTGCGACAGTCTTTCGCAGCCAAAGATGCGATCCTTACCATGAAAAATAAGGGTAAGGATACTCCGATTGTTGATGCGGCGGATGTGCTGTCCGCTTCACTGAAGACTTTCGGACCCCGCGCAAATACTTCAACTCCGAAGAAGCGCAACAAAAACAAGAGCAAGAGCAGGAAATAGGAGAGATGATGGGTACTGCACACAGCGAACATATTTGGGCAGGAGATCAGGAGTTCAACGGCAAGAAGTTGGCCCAGATTTTTGAGCAAGAAGTCAAAAACGACAAGATCGCTTGGTATGTTGACTATTTCACACAAGATGCAGCACAATTTAACGTTCGATTCTTGGCGGGTCTCGATGAAGATCCCGGACGGGTCATGATGACGAACGAGAACAAAGAACAGCGGGACCCCAACGACATTGAAGGTTCTCAGTGGGAGGGTGTCGATGTTGCCGAGTGGTTCGGTAAGACGAAACCGCAGCATACTTGGATCGCAATTTTCTCTCACGATATGGGCGAAGTGTTTGGGATTCACATCGAAGCCAATCGGGTGTTCCCGTTCGGTGCTCGCGCTCTTTCCCTTCCGGTGGAAAATCTCTGGACTGAATACGTTGAACATGGAATCCTCGGTCCGCTCAAGACGTGTCTCTCGGCGCAAAATGCCAAGTTGGTAGCGATCGTGGCCGACCCGAGATTCGAGACTCTTGAGGGATACAGACTCACCCAGGATTACATGCTGACCCTGGCGGCAGTTCTAGACGGGTAACGGCGAGGGATCGGACGCTATCCCATCTCAGGGCGACCGGTCCCCACGGGGTCGCATCGGGACTCAGATCCTCCCGATGCGGCCCTGGCTCACTAAAGTTTCAGGCTAGATTGCCGATAGGAATGTCATGAGCACGAAAGAAGGTCAACTATTCCTCGAAACGATCAAAACGAAGATCCGCGCCAAGGATATTGTGGGCGCTGAAAAGGATCTTCATTACCTGCTCGTGAATAAGGATTTCGACCTGTTGTGGGGCGAAACCACTCTGCCCGTCCTGTGGGGCTTCGTGGCCCATTTCAGAATTGATGATAAAATCGGGAAGCTTATCGGTCACGCTACAGCCTGTGTGGATCTCAGGAATGGAGAGGTCACTATTGATCCGCAATTCTTTCTAGAGAATATCCATTCTCTTGAGGATTTGCTGTTTATCGTTTTGCATGAGAGGGATCATCGACTCATTCGCCGTCTCTTCCGTATCAACTGGCACAAGTTGAGTAAGATTCTCGACTACAAGGCAGAGTGGATCGTGAAGGTCCGACACATCATTGAAGATAGCTGGATCAATGCCAGTGTCCGGTCGGAGATGGGGATCAATTCCGGCCTACCTGAAACTAATTACTGTTGGTCAGAGAAGGATTCGGAGCATCCGGGAATGCCAAGTCCCGAGAATCCTGAGGGCACCGGTTTTGATCCCACGGTCCACAATATCGGCGAGCCGAAATCTGAAGAGTACGCCCTTCTGACGTGCCTGACACCGTTCACAGATCCGGGTATTCAGGACGATCACGGCAACCTCTACATCGACGCTTCTACACTTCTGAACCGACACGGTATGCAGCCGACCGGTCACTCGTCCTATCGACGTGGGAGCAATTACAGTAACTACGGTTCAATGCTGTCCTTCCCTGCATGGTTTGAAGCCTTTTGTGACTGGTTCCAAATTCACAAGAATGATCTTGCGCAGCCGAGCCCCGACTGTAAGGGCGATCCTGATTGCCCCGTTCACGGCAACGGCGAGGAAGACACCGAAGAGGATCAGGAAGGAGAGGGTGAAGGAGAGGGTGAAGGAGAGGGTGAAGGAGAGGGCAAGGGCAAGGGTAAGGGTAAGGGCGAGGGTGAAGGCGAGGGCAGGGGTAAAGGCGGCGGCTCCGGTTCCGGTTCGGGCGGCGAGGAAGGTAAGAGCGAGCCTAACAAGGCCGAGGGCGACGCTGGCGACGATGGCGATCCGGTTAAGGGCGACCACTCTCACGGCGGAACCAAAAAATGCTCTTGCCGAGGTGGTCAAGGTCTTCTCGGCGAGCCCATGACTCTGGCTGAGCGTCTTACTCGAATCCCTGGTTTGGTCATCAGTAGAGATGAGCTTGACGAACTTCTCGACAAGCAAGCTGGCGGAGACGACGACGATGATGACGAAGATAACCGAAAGGGTCCGAAGCCAAGCGAGCCTGCCGAAATGTTTATCGGAGATAAGAGAAGTCAGCATGGCGCGGGCTGGGGCGGGCACTGCCGAGCAGTTGAAGTTGCGCCGCATGAGGTCCAGAATCTTGACGAAATGGATCGCGAGCTACTTGAGATGGGCGGCTCCGCTCTGACTGAAGCGTGGAAAACTAACACGGTTCGAATCAAGGGTGCTGTCAAACAGTACGCCGACCAACTGGTTCAAAACATCGCTACCATGCGAGTGACTGAGCATAAGATCATGCGTCCCGATTTCAACATCCCCGCAAGACCCACTCGGCGGGATCTCATGAATATGGGCATGGGTAATCCGCCCATAATGTGGCAGCATCCGCAGTACATTGAGCAGCAGGAATTGGTTGTCTACACCGATGTATCGGGTAGCATGAATCAGTGGTATTCTGTGGCTCTGTATATCACGAATCAGTTGAGAGAATTCGGTTGCGATCTCTACCAGTTTTCTACAATGGTTTGCAAGCCGGTTCCGGGTCGCGACGATAACATTTTCTGGACAGACGGCGGAACCGATTTTGACACGGTTGCGGAGCACATTATTAACAGGGGGTTCAAAGCGGTGGTGATTATCACCGACAATGAGGATTCCCTTGACCCGAAGTATTGGGAAGCAATGAAGGAAGTTGACGAACTTTACTGTATTTTCCTTCAAGACGGTCAACGTCCTCCGAACTTCACTCCTCACAACTTTAACTGGGGTGGTTCATGGGGCCGTGCGGGATGGCAAAAGGTGACGGAGAAGATTACTACAATCTTCGGCTCAGATATAATAGGTGGACTATGAGCGATAGAGCACACAAAAGAGCTACCTCACCTGGGGGCATAAGTTTCCTACGGGTTATGAACCCCATCGAATCAAAGAGACTGTTGAATACTTGGAAAGTCGGGTACAAGAACTCCATGTAGAGAACGAACGAATGAGGACGGCGGCAAACGGAAATCTGGCCCAGTCTAGCTTGGGCGCTTCTGACCAATCGGGGTGGGGCATGAGGCACTGGAGGCACTGGATTTGGTGTTTCTTCAAGGGAGGCCACGACTTCCGTGGTGCTATGCACTGTTACGATTGCGGCACATGGCGTTGGTACCCCTGGAGTTGCTGGCGACCGTGGAGCATGAAGCCAAAAAGAAGCAGGGCTAAAGTTTCAGAAGAGGAGGCCGATAGGCTAAAGGAACCGTGAGAGATCATTATCTCTCCATTGTAGGACCGCACAAGCCGGTCCGAAAGAAAGGTAGGTGAAGAATGCACCGTGACTACTCCGTAGCCGTCATTATCGGACGGTTCCAACCCTTCCACAACAATCACCTCAAACTGGTAGAACAGGGTCTAGAGATCGCCGATAAGGTTCTGATCTTGGTAGGCAGCGCCTACGCAGTTAGGACCCCCAAGAACCCGTTCACGTTCGAAGAACGCAAAGCCATGATTCTGGGGTGTTTCCCGGAGACCGTATCTGCGCAAATTTTTGAGGCCAATGCCAAGGATTTTATTCGTAGGGGATACCACCACTACTTCGATTGCGACAGGAACGACCCGAAGTGCGCAGCGTGCCGCGAAAACGGCGTGGTAGAGCAGTCGACGGCCACCCAGAGCACCCCGTATAGCGGGCGGATCTTCGTGGAGCCCATCCGAGACTACTTCTACAGCGACGACGTGTGGCTGGCGAACGTACAGGCCATTTGCGCCGATTACATCGAAGACGGTGAGACTGTGGTCCTCCTGGGAGCCTTCAAGGATGCGTCTTCGTACTACCTGAACCTGTTCCCACAGTGGGAATATGTCCCACCGGGATCCTCCGATATAATGGATGCCTCCTCGGTCCGAGAAGCTCTGTTCGATGTTCTCTACAGCAAGGGCTGGGGAGATCGCGGAGAGCTTCCCAAGTTCACGGATGAAACGCTGGAGAGGCAGGACAAGTTTTTCGCTAAAAATCTCCCGGATCGGGTGGCAGATTACATAAAGGTTTTCAGGCACACTGCGCCGTTCATCCCACTTGCTGAGGAGTATGAAGACAACGCCGCATACAAGAAGTCCTGGGCTCAGTCTCCCTTCCCTCCCATCTTCGTGACAGCCGATACGGTAGTCACTTGCGCAGGACACGTCCTAGTAATCCGACGCGGAGGCAATCCAGGCAAGGGTCTGCTGGCCCTGCCCGGCGGCTTCGTCAGGGAGAACGAGAGGGTCAAGCCCGCCGCTCTCCGGGAACTGAAGGAAGAGACCCGGATCAAGGTGGATAAGCTGATCTTGGAATCGAGCATCGTTGACAGTGCTGTGTTCGATTATCCGGGCCGCAGTCTTCGTGGTCGGACCATCACGCACGCCTTCCATGTGAAGCTGCGAGACGGGAAACTACCGGAGGTGAAAGCAGGCGACGATGCAAAAGGGGCTAAGTGGATGACCCTGGCTGATTTCTTCAGAAATGAAGAAGAAGTATTCGAGGATCATCTTCACATCGTGAAGCACTTTGTTGGTGGGTAAGGTCAGCGCAACGTCAGTCAGGAAGATTTTCTGAACTGGCTTAAACGTGTAGGTCCGCAGAAGTCGGACCGAAGGAGATAGAATGCTGAATACACTACTGGACGAAAACTTCATCTTGGCTGTCGACTCTTACAAGGTCGGGCACATCAATCACCTACCAAAAGGAACGCTGCGGGCACATATCAATATCGTAGCCCGCAAGCCCTTCGTGGACAAGGAGCACGGGATCGAGATTGACGAAACTGTTGTACTGGGTCCTCAGGTTGTAGCTCAAATCCTCGCGTCCGTGAAGATCACAGACGAGATGATTGACGAAGCGGAGATCGAGACCACGGAACAGGGCTACGACTTCCCGCGAGCAGAGTGGGAAGCCATCAGAGATCTGGGCTACCTTCCTCTAGTCGTCCGGGCTGTGCCTGAGGGCACGGTGCTCCCGGTTGGGCTCCCGAGCATAACCGTTGAGAATACGGTGGATGGTTTCGCTTGGCTTCCCACCTACGTTGAGACTTGGGTGCAAGACATCGTATGGACGATGAGCACTCTCGCCTCCAAGCTGCGGTGGCTGCGGCAGCAGGTCGATACCTTCACTGCCAATACGGGCGTGGACCATGATTACGGTGAGTACATGATTCACAACTTCGGAGATCGCGGAGCCGGTGGGCAGGATAGAGCCATCATGGCAGGCATGGCTCACGCCGTGTTTTTCAGTGGCTCAGATTGCTTGAGAGCGAACCGATACCTCAAGAAATACTATCTTGCTGAGGGTCCGGTTCTATCTTCTGTGGACGCCAACGAACACAGCACGGTCTGCGCCAACTCCGACTGCGAGGCTAAGAATGATTCGGCTGCGTTTGAGATGTCCCTCAAGACCCTTGCCAGAGCAGTGGACAGGGCCAAGAGAGGAATCGGTGTTCCTGTTGTGTCTTGTCTCATCGACACATTTGATGATGAAAGATACATCAAGGAGTTCCTGCTTCCGAACGTGAAGCGTATCGAAGAGATCGTGGGAGACAGCGGAGGTAGATATGTGGGTCGCCCTGACTCGGGCAATGCGATTGAGAAACCGATCGAAGTGGCTAACTGGCTGCGTAGTGGGCTGCGAGAGCAGAAGATCTACGGCACTATCACCCTTGGCGACTTCTGGCACGGACCCAATTACCTTGGGACTATCCAGGGTGATAGTCTGAAACTGTGGGACTTTCCCCCTGTTTTCCGGCTGGCAGAGAAAAACAAGTTGGCGGCGGATAACTTCATCTTTGGTTTCGGCGGCGGCTTCACCAACGGGTCTACCAGAGATGACTTCAGCTACTCCATGAAGGCCACGGCTATTCAGAGGGCTGATGGTACCTGGGTGGGCTTGCAAAAGGATCCGAAGTCGGATCACGGCAAGAAATCCCTCAAGGGCCGCGTCACGATCTGTCTCAGCGGGGAGAGGTTCCTTTCGGTGGAGACCATTGAAAGGGCTGAAACCACGGAAGGACTGGACGACCTTATGGTCACCCTCTACAAAGACGGCGGCGTAGACAACACATCAACCTTTGACGAAGTTCGAGAAAGGGCACGAGCATGAAAATCTTTTCCGGTAACGCTACTTTAACGCTGGCGCACAAAGTTGCTGATGACTTTGGTGTAAAGTTGGGTCAGGCTACTGTCGATCGGTTCAGCGATGGTGAAATCAACGTCCAGTTGGAAGAGAATGTACGTGGGCTGGATTGCTTTGTAATTCAGTCCATATGCGCTCCCACCAACCGGAATTTGATGGAACTGCTAATCATGCTGGACGCGCTGAAAAGGTCTTCTCCCCGGCGTGTAACGGCTGTGATTCCGTATTATGGCTATGCCCGGCAAGATAAACAGGCCCGAGCCCGAGCCCCCATAGCAGCGAGGTTAGTGGCAGATCTGATTTCCACGGCTGGAGCAGATAGGGTGCTGGCAATGGACCTTCACGCAGCACAGATCCAGGGGTTCTTCAACATTCCGGTTGACAACCTTTACGCCAAGTCCGTGCTGGTCGAGGAGATCGGGAGACGGTACAGTCGGGAGTCCATCACGATCGTATCGCCAGATGCCGGAGGTGTCGAGAGAGCTAGAGCTTACGCCAAGTGTTTCGATGCGCCTCTGGCTATCATTGACAAGCGTCGCGAGCGAGCTAATCACTCAGAGGTTATGCACGTCATCGGAGACGTGAAGGGTCGTAACTGCGTGGTAGTGGACGACATGATCGACACGGGTGGGACACTGTGCAACAGTGTCAAGGCAATTCGTGAGCGCGGAGCCTTGGAGGTTACGGCTGCTATTACGCATCCCGTTCTCTCAGGAGAGGCGTTTAGGAGTCTCGGCAAAAGCGGGCTCTTCGAATTGATTACCACGGACACCATACCCCTTCCGCCAGGGTCGTATTACAGTCCCAAGTTCACCGTAGCAAGCATTGCGCCGCTTCTGGCAGAAGCCATTCGACGCACCCACAACGAGGAGAGTATTTCTTCGTTATTTCGGTAAAATCATGTCAAAGCTAAAAACCAACGAAAAATTCTGGAAGAAAATATCAAAGGGCGCAGGCGACCAATGCTGGCTATGGACTGCTTGCAAAAAATAAAGACGGTTATGGACAATTCCGATTCAAGAGCCAGTATCATAGCAAAATTCAAATGTGTCTCGCACACCGTGTATCGTGGGAAATCCACTTTGGACCTGAAAGTATAGAAGGTATGCAAGTTCTGCATCACTGCGATACCCCAGCTTGCGTTCGACCTTCTCATCTGTTCTTAGGAACGGAGGCTGACAACGCCAGAGATAAGGTTGAAAAGGGCAGACAGGCCGAAGGCCTTGAGCATAGACAAAAGGCTATACACAAAAGAACAGCAAAGAGGAAATCTAGGTTCTTAGGGGTTTCCTGGGTTAAAAGTCGCAACAAATGGAGAGCACAAGCCTTTTTGAGGGGTAGAAATGTCAGCCTTGGTTATTTTGATGAAGAGCGAGCAGCGGCGAACGCATATAATGCTGCTGTTAAAGTGGCCTAAGGAGATCAAATGAAGTTTGGATTCGACATACACGGTGTGGTAGACACACACTGCGATGTTTACGCGGCAATCACCTCTGCATTGGTATCGGCCGGACACGAGGTCCATGTCATCACTGGAGCCGTGATGAGCCCGGAACTCGACGCCACTCTAAAGAAGGCTGGAGTCCGCTATACTCACTTCTTCTCTATCGCCCAGTATCACATGGACAAGGGCGAGCATGAAGTCCAGTGGGTAGATGGTGATCCGTGGATGGATGAGGAGATTTGGAATCGTACCAAGGCTGAATACTGCCGCACTGAAGGAATCAGGCTCATCATCGACGACAGTCCTGTGTACGGGAAGTATTTCGAAGACACAATCTACCTGTTGCAGAAGGATCCCAGACGATCCGCTTTCTGGGATACGCTGGCAGAGCTTTTGCCCCGGTTCAGAGCGAGACCCCAATAGCTACGCCTTGTCCGTATTATTTCTCTGTGACGGCACAAGGAGATAGCTATGTCAAAAGTGACTGAAAAGTCGCGTTCGCATGCTTTGGAACAGAAAGTTAAAGCTGGTTGGTATCGCGGCGAGCACTGTAATTTTGCCCCCCGGATTCCGCCGATGGGACCCAAAGATGCCAAAATGGGTCCGCTAGTTCGAGAGCACGTTCTAAAGGGCTGGATACCTGATGTCCCGTTCTTGACCAAAGAAACACCCATCATGACGTTCGGAAGTTGCTTCGCCAGCTCAGTTCTCAACTATTTGATCGAACACGGCTACACTGTAGCGGCTCGACGTGGCTTTTCTACTGGGGCGTTTAAGCGTAGAAACAGGGCTATGCACTTTAACGCTGGCGTAAACAATACTTTTGCAATCAAGCAAGTATTTGACCACGTTTTTAATAACAAACTCACTGTAGAAGACACTTCACACGATGAAAATGGCGAACTTGTAACTAGGCAAGAGAAATTCAGAGAGGAAGTACTCGCAATCTTTGAAAAAACGGAAGTGTTTATCCTGACCCTGGGGCTTAGCGAGGTTTGGCAAAACAAGGAGACTAAAGAAGTTTTTTGGCGCAATGTGCCAGAAGCTAGGTTCAATCCAGACGTTCATGAATTCAGGGTATCAACGGTTGAGGAAAACAAGGCCAACCTTCAATACGTTTATGATCTGATTAAAGAGAAGAGGCCCGAAGCCAAAGTCATATTCACCGTTTCGCCGGTATCTCTGGTAGCCACCTTCAGACCCTTATCCTGTATTACCGCCAACAGTGTTTCAAAGTCCATCTTACGAGCGGCAATGGACGAAATGTATCGTTCTCGCGATGGCGATAATAACCCCGATTTGTGGTACTGGCCTTCTTATGAGATTGTAGAAAAATTCTACCCCAACCCGTATAGAAAAGATGGTGATACACGGCACATTACAAAAGAATGCACCCAGTTCATAATGGAAGAGTTTGAGAGAGCCTACTCTTCGGAAGTGTAAGAAAATGCTTAAAACGGACGAGATTCTTCTGATCCTAGACAAGATTGGTCGAGAGGTGATAGTGTCCTCTACCGAAGATTTCCGGTACGAAATTATCGCGGCCCGAAGCTCTGGGTACCACGAGGCTATCCTACCGTCAGGACATCCCCTCACTCACACAGACCCCGAAATACGTAAATTGCAGACTAAATTGTTGACTATGTTGCAAGCTGCTCGCGAAAAAGAAAGAGAGGGATAGACTTCCGTTGTTCCTAATACAAACGCCCCGGTTTTACCCCGGGCGTCGCCGTCTTCTTTGTGTTATTACTCGCCCCGAGAAACCCCTGAGGCTCACCACTGGACTGGACGGAAGTCCGCTGTTCGTGTTTTCCTAGATTCTACGGGACGCCTCAATAGCCTCTCGTCTCTTGTTATGGCGGTCATAGCCAGCGCGAGGCAGGGGCGGGTTCGTGACCGTCCTCAAGGACGCCTCCGTGACCCAACACACACCTGTCCAGAAGACCTTCTTGTCTTCGATGAGCATGTGATCGCCCACCTCGGGCTGACCGATTGGAGCCCCTACTATGTGGTACGTGCCCCACATTTAGAAAGGTATGCCCAAGTGAACAAGCTTCTTCACCTTGGTACCTCCTTCTGCATCTACTCTCGGGCCAGTTTTAGCTTATCTGATACCTCAAATTTGAACTGGAGATCGGGATCCGGTTCTACAAAAGACGCAGCCAAACGTAGATCTTCGAGGTCTGCGGAAACGAATAGGGCAGCGGTTTTGTCCTCTGTTCCGTATAACGCTATGTCCATGAAGGCGTAAGTTACGTTCATTCCGGCGTCGCTTTCAACGTACTCTTGGACCGCACCAACACGAGGCTTATCTTGACGCCCCGACCTTTTCATGGTAGCTCTGGACGATAAGCCAAGGAGATACTTGACAGCAATTTTCTTAAAGCTATCCGGTGCTCCCTTGAGGACATCAACAAACTTGCCATCCCGGACAGCGATCTCCACCTTGCTCTCACTAAAGTTTTGACGATAGTCGTCTAGGACTGCTGGACGCATCTTCACTAAAGCGGGGTTTAGAGAATCTGGTTTGATGGACACCAGCCTGGAGGGGTCTCCCTTCGTAACGTCCACCACCAAGTCCGTGACATTGATTAGCTTATCGAAGACATCGAAAATGATGACGCGAGCTTTAGCTTCCGGGAAGAGAGCCGCTATTTTCCCTAAGGTTTCGGTCCCGTCTACCAGAAGCAAACGCCGGGTACCCTTGCGGGCTTTCTTGGCGAATAGAGCTTCTAGCTCGTCCTGAACTTCACCATCGAAAGCCGAAGGAACGACCACCGTGGTGAACTTCTCTCGGTCCACCATTAGACTCACTAGCGATGGGGCATGGAAGGCTACACCTATCATTACTTACCCTTTAGTCTAGCCGGAAAAGGTGCTCCGGTTGTCCTTCTTGATGACAGACCAGTTAGTGTCAAATTGTGCAGATTCGATACCGGGACGGTGAGAGGTGATAATCACTGATTCCTGGCCAAGCTGCGGAAGGAGCTGCGAGGCGAACGCATATTCCCCAACGGGATCCAATCCGTCCCCAACCTCATCCAGAACGATCAAGTTGCACTTCTTGCGGGGAGCAACTAGATCAGCCAGAGAGAATATGAAGGCAACTGCGAGGCGCTTCTTCTCGCCGCCGCTCAGCTTTCCAACCGGGTATTCTTCGGTGCCGGTCTTCAGGAACCTGCGAATGTAGAACTCGATCTCAGTGGAGTCCGGGTCGTTGTCTACGAAAAATTCGATCCGGGGCTCCTGAAACATGACCGTGGTGTATTTGGGTAAAGTTTTACAAATAGCGTTACAGATCTTCTTGAGCTGGTGAATCTTCAAGCCCTTAGGTCCGTATGCGGCCTTCATGGCTTCGAAGAGGGATTTCCGCTGCTGTACTGCTTCCCACACCTCAAGAGACGACTCAAGCTCATTCAGGCGCTCTGAGAGCGTCTGAAACGACTCCTTACGGCCCTTGGCCTCTGAGATCTGCACAGCCAGCTCCGAACGGGCGTCTTCGTAGTGCTCCCCCAACTCCGAGTTTCTCTCGTACTCGTCTTCGTCCAGCACCTCAATTTCAGGCATGGAATCCAGTTGAGTCTTCAGGAGGCGGAGGGTCTGTAGTTTCGTGACCTGTTTATCCAGTTTCCGGGCCTTCTCCCTGTACTCCTCTAGCTTCTCTGGCTCCAGAGAAGAGGAGAATTTCGCAAGTGCCTCGGACAACTCACCCAACCTTCTGGCGATTCGCCCATTTTCCCGAACCTGCTCAACTACCTCTTCCAAGCGAGCGCGCTCAACACGGAACCCGGAAATTGCTTCACCCCGGCCCTTCAGGGACCCTGTGGGCAACTCTCCAATCTGCGCCGTAACCCGGACATGTTCTTCCGACTTCTCAGCCAGTTTGACTAGCTCCGCCGAAACCCGCTTTTCGCTTTGAATGGAGGGCTTCAAGGATTTGACTACCTTCTCGGCGCGATCTCTAGATTTTTGAATTGCTTCCACATCGAGAGATTGGCCGCAGGTTGGGCATTCTGCTCCGACCAGCTCCTTGACGCTAGTCAGAGTTTCTTCCGCAGTCCTTAGCTCCAGCTTCATATGGATTAGAGCTTCATCGGTTTTCTTCAATCTGTCTTCCAGATCAGCGGATACACCAGTCACGTCCGGCAACTTTTCTTCTAGCACAAGGCGACGCTTAATGAGCTTCACCTCTTCCTCTATGACAGTGACCTTAGACTGAACATCGTTCAAGGCAGAGATGGCGTCTTCCAGGCTAGTGTCCAGATCGGCAATGTACAGTTCTTCTAACTCAGACTTTTCGTCCTTGACCTCAACGAGCAGTTCTAGCTTCTCTACCCGATTCGTTAGATTTCGCACCTTCACTTGACGTTGAGCGACGGCTTCTTCGATATCAAGTGTTTTCCATTTCGGGAAGATCTGCTCTAACTGCGTCTCAAGGTTGTTCCGCTCTTCTATTTTGGACTTGGCAGCATCCGCTTTCTTGAGCTTGGCACTCCAGATCTCATGCTTCTCGTTGAGGAACGTCTTGGTGGTTTTCAGGCTGACGAAGAACTCCTTGAAGTCCTCTTCACCCATAGTGATGGAATCAAGCTGCTCCCTCAATTCGTCTCGCACGGCCGCTTTTTCTGAAAGCGCTCCGATATTGGCGTTGATTAGAATCAACTCCTCGTCTACTCCCTCACGAACAGAGTCATACCGATCCAGTGTGAATAGATCGGAGAGGTAATTTCGTTTGTCGGCACCCTTGCCGGAGATGAGTACGTGTCCGGGTCCCTCTTGCGCCAAGTAGACGTAACCACGGAACTCGGCTTCGGTGATTCCTACGATCTCTTTGATGAGGTTTATACAGTCCTGCATGTGACGAGTGCCCCTGGGCGTTACGTCCTTCCCGTCTTTGAGTATGATGTATCCGTCCTTCCGTTCTCCGCCCTTAGCACCACGGAACTGCGTGATGGAGTAGTCGTGTCCGTCCACCTCAAGGAGAAGCTCGCCTCTGTAGCCCTGACCAACAAACTTGCCGCGAGCGTAGCCCTTAGAGGTCGAAGCAAAGAGTATATGCTGAAGAACTTCAAATAATGTGCTTTTACCGGCCCCGTTGCTTCCTCCTGTATCCTGATTATCTCCCGCTAGAAATGCACGACCCAGGTTCTCAAAAGTAACTAGGGAAGTCCCCTGAAAAGGAGCTACTCCTTCGAACTCCAGCGACTTAAACCGAATCATGGAGCAACTCCATAGCTATTACATACGCTTCTTTCGCTTTTTTTATTGTACGATACGAGCCAATATGCAGGTGAACTACATAGCGATTTCTAGATTTATAAACACCCAACGGGAGGTTTCTATCTTTTACGATTCGTCTATTTTGCATTTGTTCACGAGGAAATGACCATCTAAGGTTACCGGGAACATAGTTCCCGTCATTATTTATTCGATCTAGAGAAGTTCCCTTTGGCTTTGGACCTAAGTTCTTTTCTACCCAACGTATAAACAACTCCGGTTTGTTCAGCCAGGGCTGATATAAAGAAATGCCCCTTTTTCCGTAATTGCGGTAATATTTGCTGTTAGGGTTGTAGCATCTTTGTTTGATTCCAGACCAGCACCTATAAAGGGGACGAGTAGCAAAACCGTGTTTACGTCGAGAACATCCACAAGATTTAGTATTACCGCTTCTTAAATTAGAAACTTCTACAGTGGTTTCTACGCCGCATTTACATAGGCAAACAAAAAGACTGCCTCTCTTAGATTTACCTGCTTTTCTTTTAACGACTAAAAATCCGTAGGTCTTTCCCGTCTCCCCCTGTTCCTCAATTTCTCTACTCATAGGGGATCGTATCCATATCTGTACATCAGTACTCTGGCTGCCGGAGATAGTATCTCGACCGTAATTCGGTCATTGGGAGTTCTATGCCTATTGACGGTGGTGGGTATACTTTGTACGATATCCCCGCAATGCTGAATCCTAGGAGGCACTGCGTTAGGTTGAATCACGTTTCCTATGTTCTGGAGCAGGTTAGCACTCATGTCCTCCAGCCTGTATCTGACATAGACCAGATCAGAACGCTTCATGGCTGCGGATTCGATCCACAAGTTCCAATTGACCCAGAAATGAATCAGACGTTGAATCTCCTCGGGACCCTCTATTCCTTCTGCGACGCCGCTTGGCCACACCCAGTCCTGTGTGTTTTCCCAGATGTATCTCTTGTACGGAAGGGGCTTCTCATATAGGGGGTCTGTTTTCAGACCCGCGTTCTCATCCCATGTGCGGAAGTAACTATCGCCACCGGGGGGAAGGTTCGAATTTAGAACCTTGATCGGGTCACGCAACTGGTGGAATACTACCGTTCCAGCGGGGAGCTTGGAAATCAGAGGCGCGGCCAGCCAGCTTGCATCGCCCCATACATCAGGAGCAGTCGGGATATCCACTAAGCCCCCCGAGCAAGTGAAGTGCTTTTCGTGACCGCAATTCTGGCCCAGCTCAGTAAGAACCTTCGAAATGTACTTGGTGCCGGATCGCGGTAAGGAAGCGACAACGTATCTAATTTGACTCATTAGCCAGCCTTTTAATCAACAATGTATCATATCTGATCTGTTAAAATTTTAAGATGCCAACCACACAGATTCGCATTTACTCGTCTCTTTTATCGGGGATGGCGAGGATGGAACGAACTCGCAGCTTGGCGCTAGCTGCACCAAGGATGTGCCTCAAGGCACCCGCTGTCTTCCCCGACCTACCGATTAGCTTTCCGACATCTTCCTTCGCAACATCTGCCTCGAACATGATGGTGCTACCGGCCGGGTGGGCAGAGATGTCTACCTCGTCCTCCTTATCCACCAGAGCGGTCACCATGCTCAGTAGCATGTCCACCAGAATTTTTTCAGCTTCTTGCTGGTCCATTTTAGTTCCTTTCAGCTTTCGTTGATATCGAACTCAATTGGGCAGGCTCCGCTTTCGCAGTCCAGCCTGTCCGAATCTACCCCCTCGTTGGTAAAGCGGTCTATACCCGATATAAGTTCTTCGTACTGTTCCTTGGAGATGTCCTCCTCAGGAACATATGCGTAGGCGCTTTCGTTGATCTGCGGCATCACGGAACACGCTCGAACCAGAGGTTGGTTCTCCAGCACCATCTCAGTGAACTGGCTGTAGCTGACAGTTTCCGGGTCATATTTTAGAGTATAGGATATTTGGTTATTTTTCCCCTCTCCTCCTAACCAGTGTAGTTCTAACAAACGTAACCATGTGTACTGGTCTATAGGAGTAACATCTGCCGCCGTGGTTAGGTCGTCTCCCATCATATCCGCAATGGGCATCTTAGTTGGGAAGCCAATCACACAATGACCTACATATTGGCGGCTGACATCCTTCACCGGATAACCACGATCTTTGTGTTCCTGAATAGCAGGGTCGTCCAGAGCGTACAGAACCCAGCGAATGTAGTAGGGCATAGCGGCAAGATGGGCTGCTTCTGTGCAGTCCATTACCTTACTGACTGTCCCGCTGGGCTTCATTGTGGTGAATGTGTGAGGGATGGCAACTTTGGTCACCTCTGCGAAGTCCACAGCAGACTGCTCAACTGTACGGCGCATCTCTGAGATGAATGTCCAGAATTCGAAGGACTTATCCATGTTCAGCATGTCCCAAAAGGTCAAGCCGAATTGTTTGTAGGCGAACTCGTGAATGCCGGTAAGGCCCACACCTATGCGATTAGTTCTCTCCACCTCGCTAGCGTATAGGGTAGACATGCGGTTGACTCGCATCAAAAACCTTGGCATGAGACGAGCAGCATCCAGGGCTTCCTGGGAATCTTCGACATTGCTCAAACAGATATCCCCAATAACACAGTATCCGCCCATGAGGGAGAGGCAGATCTCTCCACAAGGATTCACGATGAACTTGTAGCGCTTCTTCTTAGCCCACCTCAGAGTATGGTCGATAAGCTCAAGTGTCTTATCGTGCAGTTCCAGCTTCTCCATCATCTCTTGACTTAGGTAATTGTTTACTGTGATGCGATCCAGGCCGGTCTCGTTATTTGTGAGACGATCAACATTGAGGAAGCCCGGCTCGCCAGTCTTGTCGAAGTACGCGGCACCTACAGCCGCTTCGAAAACACGTCTGGCGTGGGAGGGCTTTTGCTGGGAAGCCAACTCCCAAAACTCGGCGTCTACCGAAACGGAGTTATTTGCAGTGTACATCTTAGCCAGTTCCGACTCAACTCTCTTGATGTCAATAAATTCGATGACATCTTTGTCTCTCCAGCTCTTTACAGCAATACGGGCGGAACGTCTAATTCCCCCCACAGCAACGCACCGGGACAGGTAATGGTCAATGAAGAGGGACTGTTTCCAAGGCTTCATGCCCGCGCCCTTGATAGTCGTCATCTTCTCCAAGGATCGAATGAAAGGTATTGGTCCCGAAGCTGGGCGTCCTTGTTGGCCCTTAATCGGTGTTCCCTTACATCTAACCTGAGAGAAGTCAAAGATAAACAGCTTATTAGCGTGCTTCTCCTGGGCGGCGGCGGTCTCCAGAGCTTCCACAACTTTGACCCACCCTTCCCCAGAATCGTCTACTTCGAACCAACGTACTATCTCTGACTCGCTGTCATACTTGTGCTTGGCCTCAGCCAGAGACTCGATACCTTGTTCCCAATCCGGGTGTTTTTCATCTATCACGAATCGAGTATTGGGCATGAAATCCCAATTTACCCGGCAGATGTCGGAGTCGTAGCAGCGACCTACACCGCTACCTTTGAGAAGCAACCAAAACTTGATGAAGCTGAACAGGGCAGTGGAGCAATTTACAAAAACTTCACCGATCTTATCCGGCTGTCTCAAATCTCCGTGTTGAAGATGCCGACCTGAAAAGGGCATGACACCGGACTGAGCGAGAGCGAGAGTTTCTGCTAGTTCGGGCTCGAACTCTTCTCGGGCTCTGGGGTCCAACAGGAAATTCCCGTTTACTACCTCTGAGAGCCGCTCACTCCACGTCTGAAAACCTTGTTCGGTTTTGCGGGCATATTTGTTTTCCCACACCGAACGAGCCATCCCTTTAGGGACGGTGAATTGGCGCATTACTTCACTCCTTGTCGTCTTGAGCATTTTTTACCCGGGTTACAAGACGCGCAGTCATGGCCACGAGTACATGATTAGCGTCAACTGTGAACTCCTTCATCAAAGAAGCACTCTTCACCATTTCATCAAGCATGAAGGACATCAGCTCAATACTGATGAAATTTTTGTTGATGTCGTTCTCTTTCAGGGAGGATGTCCAGCGCTGAGAATACGAGTCCACCAGCTTCGGACTGATGAGGGAGAACATGGCTTGTCTATGCGTATCCATGACGCAAGATAGGAAATAACTCACGTTGTCAACTAGGCTGACTATACGAAGGGCAGTGGTGTACTTGCCCTTATAAATCGAAAGCAGATACTTGTGAATGTGCTCGCTGGGTGGTACCAGAACGACCTGTTCTACGGCTGAAACAATCTTCTCGGCTTCTGTAACGTCCCCACCACCCGCAGCGTAGTTGCAGACAGCTTCCAGAGCTTGCAGGGCATCACGAGGATGTCCGCGAGTCAGATATGTGATCTGCTTCAGGACTTCAACCGGGAAATCGTGTCCTTCTTTCTTGGCAACATCCCTCAGGAGTAGGGCACACTCCTTGAGGGATACTTGACTTAGCCGGATTTGCTGACAACGGCCGATGATCGTGTTCGGCAACTTCTCGGGCTCGTTTGTGCAAAGGATGAATAAGGTTTTCTTGGACGGTTCTTCCAGAACTTTCAGAAACGCCTGTTTAGCCTGCGGCGTCCATTGGTGAATCTCGTCAAGGATGAAAATGCGATAATTCTTCTTGGGGGCATATCTGGACCCCTTGATGAGCTGGCGCACATCATCAATGCCGCGAGCCTCGGCTCCGTTCATCTCCACGGTGTCTGTGAGTTCTGTGCTGTCGGGGGCCTCGTCATTCGCCATGCGGGCGATGATACGTGCCAGGGTGGTCTTACCGGAACCAGTCGGACCTGTGATTAGGAAGGAAGGGCCAAGCTCGCTACGCTTGAACATTCCTTTGATTTGCAGAACTGCCGCGTCCTGTCCAATCATATCTTCTAGAACCAACGGACGATACTTCAACGAAAATGACATCAGCGCCTCCTGTTCAACTCAACTGACAATGGAAACATAACTACCACATGAACTTTAGTGAAGAACCTGCTGGTCGGGAATGCCTCAATAAATGTTTTTTACAGCGTTCAAAATTAAGGGGGTAGTAAACCCTAAATAGGGTCAAATAGGTACCCTCGAACACGAAGACGAGCCAATCATCAAATTAAAGAACCGAATCAATCTATCGTGAAGCTCCGTTATTGTACCGTTGTTGTCTACAATAACGTCGCAATCTCCTCGAAGAACCTTGCAGGAGGGGTCGAGGGCAGGCCAGCGCTCGAACGCCTCCACCCAGATGCTCAAGTCGCATAGATGTTTGGAAGCCAGAAACTCTACCCGGCTTCTGATACCTACGTACATATCGTACTTGGCGAAGATGGCCGTAGAGAGTTTGGATTCGTCCGCCTCATTATAGGCTCGGATAGCTGCATACCAGTCCATGCGATGATTGACCCGATCCTCGTAACACTCCTCCAAAGAGTCATAGGTGATGCCCATCTTTTCCAACCAGGGCGTAACCACATGCTCGGCACAGAACATAGAGGAGGATTCGAAGGTCAAGCCATAACTCTTCTGAACAAACTCAGCAACGGTGTCCTTACCGTGTCTTCCATGCCCTATTACAAATAGTTTCACTTAAAGTTCTCCATACGGTTGGCGATAGCCTTCCAGATTTCTAGAATTACGTTATCCCGCTGGGGCCAGTTAGCGGGTAAGTCGATCTCGAAAATGAATTGTCTTGACCCGTTGTAGACAATCCATGTCGGAACTGATAATCTAGAAAACACCTTTTGCCAAAGGTTCTCTAGGGTGCGAAAAGAACTGATCGAGAAGAGGATGAAGGGCCGCTCAGGCACATTCTGATGCCCTTCGTAGCGGTACCCAGCACAAGACGTAAGCACCTCAACGGACTCCAGCTCATCGAGCTTGGAGATCAATCCGTGAAGAGGTGAACCTTCTTGCTTACATTGCTTGCATCTCATCCTCTTATCCCTTTTCCTCTGACAACATGTGGCGGATTGCGGCGGCTAGTCATTTTACATACTTCTCCTGCACCCACCGAACTGCCTCTTTCTGCAACTCTAGGGTGATACCTTTGGCGTGTAGGAATTCTGACAGACCTTCAGTAATCGAATCACCGAATTCGACTTGTACCTTTTGCGGTTCCTCGCCGTCATCCTCCACATGAGCCGCTCCGTCCGCTTTGATGACGTTCTCGGGCAGGTCAATGATGCCCTCCAGCGGACCCAGGTACCGTATGTAGCAGTCTGTCGGCCACTTCTCCGGCTCCTTTGTTATCGTAATAAGGGGCTTGATGTTCTCCAGTTCGACCAGCTTAACCTGAGGCTCTTCACCTTTCTCTACGGTCACCACCAACACGCCTTTCGGTTGGAGATCGCCGAAGTCGTGCTGGATAGGTGCTCCGCTGTACCACGCCTTGTCGGCCATCTGCTGGGATTTGTGAATGTCACCCAATGCCCAGTAGTCCACAAATTCACAGTCCTTTGGTATCCGGGGACCGCCGCTCAACGAGGCTCCTGTGTCTGTCATGCACCCGGTAATAGTGGCGTGCAGCATCATCAGGAACGGCAGGTCGTCATCGGCCCGCTCATAGAGCTTCGCTACGGCGTCCGATAGATCCTTGGTGGACATGTTGCGGTGAACGACCGGGATAACGCCAATGTGCATGTCCGGCAGTTTTACCAGCCGGGCCTCCCCGTCCACAACGGTCGTGTTGGCCAGCCCACCGAAATCGTTGATGAGAGAGGGAAGCCACATGTGAGAGATCCCAGTGACCAGCTCATCGTGGTTGCCGTTGCACAAGACTGTTGTGTGCCCGCTGGCGTCGTGGGCAAACAGACGCTCCATGAACGCCTTCTGCTCGCTCCAGCGGATGTTCTTGGATTCGAAGATATCGCCCGCCATCAGCACCGTTTTTGTTCCACTGGATTCAGCAACTTTGAAGATGCCGTCCAGCATCAGTTCTTGGCGCTCTAGATAGTCCGGTAGGGTTCGGCTCTTGCCAATGTGGAGATCCGCTGTATGGATGAATTTAGGCACGGCTACACCCATCGCATCTGACACGCGGTCTGCCCCTCCCTTTATAGACGAAAATGAAAGGTTCCGCGCATTCCTTACAGATGCCGTTCCTTACGGTATCAGAGGATGCCGAGATTCTGTTTTGTGTGCTATCGACGGGACTTTCTTTGGCAACCTTCCTACCCCACCCACACTTGAAGTTCTCATCAGGGACAAACAGTGTCTCTTTCTCGGGGGCCTCCTTTTTGGGGGCCTTTTTGGCGGTTTTAACCTTTTTGGAAACTCTTGATTTCTTTTGTCCAGGCTCCCAAGTGTCCATCCAGTCACCAGATCGGTATATCCCAATAGCTTCTACATCCCCGTCATAATGGCCAGTCACTCTCATACTTCTGGTAGCCAGGGGGACGATTCCCCGACTCTCCAAATTTACCAATCTGTCAAAAATCACTATCGCCTTCGCACGATGTTTCAGACCATCAACGAAGTTCCAGTAAGCCCCATAACTAAATTTTTCGTTATACGATGCTTGCGACCCCTCATAAGGGGGGTCCAAGATAGCTACTCTTCCGTCCGCCGCATAATGGCCGATGTGGGCATAGTTTGTATTGAACACCACAGGATTCAGTTTTCGCCATCTCTCCAGAGCGCTATTGTACTCTTCTTGAATTGAAACGGATCCTATTCCCTTCTTGACTGGAACATTGTATCCATTTTTGCTATATCTGAATACACCCGAGAAGCTCATGCGCTGTAAACAGAACAGATAGCGCCACCAGTTGGGCTCTGACCGGACCCGGTAATAATCCTCCTCTGAGAAGACTTCGGGAACTATCTGTTCATCGAATCTTCTAAGAGCCAACGCCAACATAGGATCCGCGTCGTTTAGAATCGCATTACTAGCAAGGTTGGCGGAAAGAACAGCGCTACCGCAAAAGTATTCAATCACCGGCTGCCCCGCAATTAAAGGCTCTAAGCGAGAAACCCAATGCTTCTTACTACCCACGAATGAAGGCAAAAAACGGATCATTATTTCTTGGGCCAATCGACCCCTCCAACACATTGACCAACTTTTGGTTCAAGGGGCTTGTGTTCATGGTATGATGTCAAATCGCTGTTTCTCAAAACTCTCCTGGGGATCGCATAAAAAGCGGTTTTATTGGCTTGCGTCGCATTACGTTTAGGGCTTTTTATACAATCCTCATATTGATCCCTATTCTCCATGAACCACTCTTTCAGCTCTTGCATTCTCGCGAAGACGTAGAAAGGCTCTGGCGTGTCTCCACCACAAAGGTATAGAAGCCAGTCCGCCTCAGAGGTCATCATCCAGCCCGCTCTGACGTTCTCGTCTGACCAGTGTTCAAGCGCTAGATTCCCGGTATAACTGTCTCTCTCGGCTTTTACTTCCAGAAACCCTTCTTTTCCATTTTTTCTTATGAGGAAATCGCCGTTGTCATCATACGGGTCCAGAGTCTTAACGATTTCAATCCCCTTTCTTTCGAGGAAGGGTTTTAGATAAACTTCGTTAGTCCATAATTCATATTTTCTCTCTGGACACTCTTCGAAATTCATCTTTTCCTCAGATAAGGTAGAAGCTCGTCTGGTTTTAAGATAACTGTGAAGGCTTGATATACCATTACATCATCCTTGTCCAAATTATAGTCAACACCGATCATCATCTTTCTAAGGGCGCGTGCAAATCCTATCTCCATCCCAAAATCTTTCCCGTAATCTTTGAGAATACCCACAAAAATTGTGCAGTCTGCGATGAACTCCGTGTTTACTCGAAAAATCTCACTAGGTTCACTATCCTGGGGTGTGTCGATACACGCACATTTAACATCAAAACCGGCTGCTGTTAAATCGCGTACCCATTTTTTATTGAGTTCGAGATGCCTATTAGGCGAGCACAAATAGATGTTTTTTGGTACTTCAGACATCCGTATTACCTCGACCATCGTGACCCACAGACCCTCCAGAGCTTCTGCAAAGGTGTTAAATTTGCCGCCAGTATCATTGCTCGGCTCCGACATTACTTCGACTGGAACTCGGCGGGGATCAGTTTCTTCCCTCTACAAACTGTGCATTCATTGGATTTAATCATACCTTATCCATTGAGGGTTTTTCAAATCGGGATCTAGCGACAGAGGAATTAGCCACCGTAGATTAGGCAGAACATCGCTAGGTAGCTGGTCCACAGGATATACGAGGACTTCTTCATCTGTTGTGGTCTTCAGTGTTGTTAAGTCAATCCCAAAGGCCCGGTAGAAATCGACGCTCCAGTCACTACCCTGAAGCTTTGCGAATAAATCCCAGTCAACAATCTCTACACCAGTTTCTTCTTTGAACTCGCGTACCATTGCTTCAGGACTAGATTCTCCTTCCTCTATGTGCCCACCAATTCCATTGAGACGACCCTTCTGCCAGTCCGGCCGCGCCTTTCTAATCAAGGCAACTTCGCCCCCGATTCGATACAGGTAAGGCCCCTCATCAAAGGCGAACCCGACTACGTAGGAGATCATCATGCGTCGTCTCCTTGCGGAGTGTCGAAGAAACGCTCGAACGCATCCCCTTCTCGGAGCTGTGTCCAACACGCCTCTCGCAATGCCTCGCCGTTTTCCGGGTCCAGTACCAAAACCTTGAATTCCTTCCAAGTCACCTCCTGCTCGAATCCTTCCAACCCAATCAGATACTTGGACGTACCCGAGGGCTTGCTGATTTGGCCAGTCATCTTGAGGAACTGGAAGGTGTCAAACACTGGATCCAGTCCGGGTCCGGGTCGTCCATTAGACTCGAACCACCACCGGATCCAACAGTGACGATGCGGACTGAAGTCCTTGCTCTTCTCGCAGTCCAGCTTGGCGAAGTTGTACCGATCTACGCCCTGCCCATCCCAGCACGGTTCTTCACCGACACCGCCGGGCTTTTTGTTGTACCCAGCAGGCACTCCTCTCTTTCTGAGAAGAGCCCGGTTATCATGAGCGTGTCGAACTGCATTGCCGCCCGGTGCGTACTCGGGGTTACCGAACGATACACCCGGCTTCTCTCTGATCTGGTTGGTAGCTACGATGGTGAACCGCTTCTTCAGCATAAGAGAAGTGATTCCCCTCAGCTCCTTGGCGAAGACTCTGGCAAGTAGCGCCTGGGCTCCACTTTCATCCTTCCACTCCCCTTTCGACTTCTCCTTCTTGCCTGCGAGAGCCTCAGGTTTCATGCAAGCAATGGAGTCGATGTAGAAGATACCTTGCGCGCTACCGTCCTCGGCAGGGACCCAGAAGTTCTTGGTCTCTGTGTAGAGCTTACGGTCGTAAGGCATTTTCGCGGCCTGAACGTCCTTCAGTTTCATGTCGTCATAGACGTAGTACCACTTGCTGTCGTACTGTAGTTTGTCAGGATACGACTGAAGCAAGCGACTCATGAACTTCAAGGACTGCTCAGCGGTTTCAGGCACGTAGTACCGTAGATGGGGTCCGGCTTGGAACCCAGCTTCAGTCTTGCCTTTCTCCTGGGCATCCTCATCTCTGAAGTTGCCGTACAGCTCTACGCCAATCCTGCTCCAATACGGCGGGTCAGCAGATCCCTCGTGATCGAAGAAGAACGAATCAACGCCCTTCTTCTGAGCTTCTGCTATGCTGCTAGCACACGCCGTTGACTTTCCCCCGCCTTCAGGTCCATACTGACCGCACCAGCGGCCGGGGGCAAAGCCCCCACCCACTGCAAGGTCGTATGCGAGCAGACCCGTGGAGACCGCAGTCCCCACGAAGTCCACTCGATCCATACTAACGGGAGTCATCCCCACACTCTGGCTAACTTCGCTGACTAGCTCATCGTAGTTAGGCTTCCAGAAGACGGGCTCCTGTTCTTCGACCTTCTTTTTCGGAGACATCTCTACTCATTTTCCTCGTCATCAAAGTCAGCATCGTCATCGAAATCGAAGTCGTCGTTTTTGTCCGTGGACTCGGCTTTCTTACCCTCAGGAGCCTTCTCGGCCTCCCCAGCGTCTTCCTCGTCCTCGTCATCGAAGTCTTCGTCATCAACGCCTAGATCAAGATCATCCTCTTCATCCTCGAAGTTCTCTTCCTCCGCTTCAGCAGTGACTTTCTTATGCTGTCGAGGCTTCTCGTCGTCGTCATCAAGGCACTCAACTCCCTCCTTCATCGCTCCAGCCTTCTTGGTGGCCTTGGCTTCAATAGCCTCTTCCGGGGTTTGGCCCGGCTCCACGATGAGGTAGCCAGCGCGAGCAAGGGAGGCAGCAATCTTCTCAACACCGTCCTTGGGGTAAATACTCACTGACTCCGGGACCCTCTTTACCTGTCTCTTCTCTTCCTTAGTGAGCGGAGAAGCATCACCGAGCTGGATGTTGTACTTGGCCTCGGCCTTCGCATCCTTGTCAAACTGGAAGAAAAGGTCAAAACCCCCATCCGGGTTAGTGGGGTCGCAGTTCTTCTTCTTCGTCTTCTGCTCATAAAGCTCGATGGCCTTCTGAACAGCCTTGGCGAAGGCAGTCGGAACGGTTGCGCACTGAATGTCGCTGAATTTCTTCGACTCCAAGCACTTCTTCTTCAGGGCGATACCGGTACGCTCTTCCTGGCGCTCCCTGTCGATGAAGAAGATGAGGAAGTTCTTCGTGGGCTTCAGGCGATCCCACTTCTCATCACCGCTGGTGTCGTCAATGAACTTGTAGTGAGCCTTCCGATACAAGCACTCGTTGCCGGTGAACTCCTCAGAGGCGGAATCGAAATCCACGCAGATTGAGGGGTACATCTTGGCCTTGGTCTTGTACGGGTCCCAAGCCTTGTTGGCTTCGGTGGGAACCCAGAACCGCATGAACGGCTCGACATACCCTACTAGGCGGATAGCTTTGTACTCGCCCTTGGCAATTTCCCGGATATCCTTCATCTCGAAAGGAAGATCTTCTTCCCATTTCTGTCCTTCGTCTGCACCTGTTTTTACTTCTCTAAATGACTTAGGCATGTGTATCTCCTTAATGACCTGTTGTCGTTGTATTGAGATCGGCCTACAATGGCCTTTTCTTTCACACCCTCTTTAGCCTATGGGGTGATGAAACTTCATTAGCGCTAGAGTTTGTCGTATTTGCTCTCTTACTACCTCGCGAGGTGGGAACTTAATTTTCGTATGAAGATGCGAAAATGTACCAAATTTAAGGGAAATATACTTCTCTGTGACTGAATCCAAGTTGGACAGCAGCTTAATCAAAGCTATGCTCAACTCTCCTTCCTTTTGTTGGTCCTCCTGATCTGAGTCCACTAATGTATCCAACAGTCTTGCTGTACCGCCGTCATGCTGAATCGGTTGGTCTATCGGAACCAGTTTGATTACGCCGACGTATTGTCGAATTCTTTCGGAGTCTTCATCAATGTCTTCACCACGTTCCAGCTTGTTGTACACATGCCACACGGCGCTAGGGATCTTGAAGAAAGAAACTTCCTCCTTCAAAGATAACAGAATGGACTGTCGCACCCACCAGCGGGCATATCCCGAGAAATAAGTATTTCGTTCCCGGAAAAAGGTTGAGATGGCGCGGATCAATCCAAACACCCCAGACTGGAATACATCCTCGAAAATTGTTCGAGAGGGACCGGATAGTTTACTGGCCTCGGAAAATACCAGTCGTAAATACGGCTGGATAATGATGTTTCTCAAATCGGTATACTTCTGCTTGTGGTGCTCGACACCCTTCACTATCCCAAAGAGACGCCTCTGATCGAGCCCTACCGCAGTTTCTATTCCTTGTTTCAGAACCCGGATACGGCTCATCCTTGTCCCAAATGCTCCCTTGAGGGAATGGGCCAGCCGAGCCTCCTCAACGCATAGAGCATTATATTCTTCGGTGCGGTGACAAAAGTCTTCGATCAGTTCTTCGTAAATTGCTCTAACCCAGGACATCTCGATCAGGAGTTCCTTAATGTGGGCAACGTTTTCCTTCGTTTTCCGTCCAATGGTGCAATGTAGAAGCTCACCGCAAAGGGCAATCCATTCTTCCTCGCTATGCCTATCTCGATTGTACAGGACACGACCGTAGGTCATGTTACCCATAGCTCGGATTGCAACTTCAGACAAGCGATGCTCAACGAACCGGCAGGGAGAGTTAAGCAGGTAACAAACACTGCTCCACATCTCCTTGTCCATCTGGTCAAAGGTAGAATCGAGCAGCTCTCTAGTCAGAAGCTCCTTGCTACTGAACACGCCGACTCGAATATGCTCTAGGGAGTCTACACCCTTCTCGTCAATCATTTATTATCTCTCTGGTATGAAGACCTTGCAAGAAATGCTTAACGATGCCAGTAACTCCCGCCACGGCCGCACGGCCCGTGCGGGCGGCATCACCATTCAGGGCAAGAAATCTGGTTTCCGGTCTGACTGGAAAGTGCCAGAAACTACCTATTGGGACGCTCCTGGCGTACAAGAGGTCATTTTTGTCACTTTGGGCAGCATGGGCAACATGGGCACGAACCCCCTGTCTGACGGTTCTTCGTACACCAAGCCCTATCGCGCCACTTACCGGTTCCCTCTGGATCCGGCTACCGGCGGCCCATTTCCCGACACGCTTGGCCTTAATGTTCCTTGCTGGGTTCACTGCACCTGTCCCGCTTTCCGCTTCTACTGTGAAAGGCACGCCACGGACGAAGGCTCCAGCGACATTATCGAGTCCAACGGAGGCCCGTATCGGGTCAACACCCCTAACTATCTCTGCAAGCATCTCATCGCCACCTCTAAGCACGCAGTCACAGAGCGTCGGAAGATCGGAGTGGGAGTCACGGCTGACACGATACAGCAAGACCCTGCCCGCATGAAGCCCAAGGGTCGTGATCCTATGAAGCCTATCCCTGCCAAACCACGCTCCGATTCTGTCAGCACTACCAGTAAAGTCTCCGCTACCGCCAGTGACGCCATCCCTCAGACTTGGATGGGTCGGTTGATGTACATCCTGTTTAACGAGCGAACCGGCCGCTAGCCAGCGGCTTCTGACTGGTTCAGCCCGTCCACATAGAAGCTGACTCTATCACACGTCTCTTTCGTGACCCCCTCACAACTGCCGTAGGTCAGGGAAAAGTCCTGACGCCGGTTCATAGCGATTACAGCCACATCGGCTTCAGGGTTATACTCCGTCAGTCTCTCAATCAACTCCGATACTTTCAACCTCATGCCATAGCCTCCCCAAAAGACTGCACCAAATCAACGGTATCGTCCCAAAGGCCCAACAGGTCCACCCTGTCGGAACAAATATCAACTCGTTTTGTTAGCTCACGTACATCACAACCTAGCATAGTATCCACATTCGCATGTATCCGCAGTTTGTTCAGCGTAACTACGCTGATTCTCATCAAAACAGCTTTTTCTTCTTCAGTTTCAGCACCATCAGTGTATGCTAACAGATTTTCGAGCAGGTTTTTGAACCTGATTCGAGATATCTGATCCATACTCTTTTCTTCTCTCCTGAGTTCTAATCTTGTGGCAATTCGAGCATACCATCTCACATTCCGCCAGTTCAGCAGCAATACGCTCCCATGCCGCTCCACGACACGCAAGGATGCTTACAGCCGTGTGATTCTTCGGGTCCTTCCCGACGTAATCGAATTCGAACACTTCAAGTGGATAGCCCCTAAGACAATCTTGGCAGCGATCATCAAATTGGGCCACCATCTGTATTTTCTTTTCGTGATAAACCTGAGCACAATAATGACGAACACACATACCATTAGCTGCATGGGTATTAGAGCAGCCGTCCAAGGAACAAATCTGCCAGATTCGCCCTATACCGTACTTCTTCTCCTCAACCCCCTTCATGTAATTCTCTACTTCTTGTCTTCGGACAAACGTGCGGCCCCCTTCTCTAAACTTCTCCAATACTCCTCTACGCAACCACCTGTATATGGTGTTGCGGCTGGTGCCGCATATGCTGGCCGCTTCTGCTGCGCTTATCAGTTCAGGAGTCATGACATCTCCTCGGCGTGCTTTTGCTCTAACTCCCGCTTCTTCCACAGCCTCCACAGGTATCTTGCTCTGTCTGGCCGAAAGCATTGTCCGGCGTATTCGCAGAATTTGACCCTCTCCCCGTATTTCTGGTTGGGGCACACAGCCTTGGCCTTCTTGAACCGTTTACCGGTCTTAATCATTTCAACTACTTCGGGCACGTCATTGCGCACGTTTTGCAGGGTAGTTGCGTCTCGGGGATGGAAAATCATTTTCATCCGGTTCGGGTAGTCCCTGGGGATGTAGCAAAAGGCGATTCCCTCGATCTCCTGATCGAGTCCCCACTCCAGCGGAGTACACATCTCGGCATAGGTCGTAGCCTGCGCGATGTGAGGGTCGTCGGGGACCTTCAGGGCCTTCACAATAGCCGAAGTAGCCTTAGTCTTGGCTTCCAGTAGGTACAACCTAGATGCTACCAAGATAAGCCCATCACATTTCCCTTTTAACCCTGAAATTGGGTCTAAAAGAGCGAATTCTTCGTATCTTGTGGCGTATCCTGAGGAGCATGGTCCCTTTTCAGGTCCGATAGCCTCGCCATCAAGGTCAGTTCCGCGCGCCCAGGTCAGCCGCTTCTCTCCGCAGTAGGGAGTGCCCAGGTTAGGTGAAGAGACCCAATAGCATTTTTTGCACTTCCACATACCATAAAGGATACCACAGCGACCTAGATAGGTTTGGACCACATCATGAGCGGCAGAGCCCATATTAACGAAGATCCGGCCCATGTAGTTGTCGCCAACGCTCACGTCCATGTTATCCAGCTCGGCGAAGAGGTACTGAACTTGGCAGAAAGGCAGCGAAGAGGGCCGTATCTGGCACCTAAACGGCGCTTTCCAGCTTTCGTACTCGGTCAGCATCTTAGGAACGTGATTGAGGATTTTCTTGTGATTCGTCATGGAGCTATGTCTTTAGTCTTTCGGGGTCCTCACTATACAAGGACCCTAGGCTAAAGAAACTATATCATGCCAGAACTAGACAGAGATTTCGTAATTGACCAATTGGAACGGACGGTCTCCAAGACCAAGATTCTGCGCAACGACATCATGATCGTTTGCCCTTTCCACGCAGATACCGACCCCTCATGCAGTGTTCACATCTCCGATCACAAGGGATTCGCTATCGGAACTTATCACTGCTGGAGCTGCGGGGCCAGCGGAGGCTGGGGCAAGCTGGCTGATAAGCTGGGCTTAGAGCACGGCGAATACTATCACCCCGATAACCCCTTCGGTTCCAGACTTAAAGCAATAGAACGAAAAGAGAAAGAGGAGATGGATCTGCGGCGCGAACTGTTCCGCAATCACATGCCTCTTGGTTGCTCCCCCTGGGAATTTGGTGACTGGAGAAAGATTTCGGAAGAGTACCTAGTTGGGCTGGGAGCCCAGCGATACTACGATGACAGGAGCGGGTGCTTCCGTATAGTGTTCCCCGTTAAGAGCCGCATAGGAGTCATCATTGGTAGTATCACTCGCCGTCTCGACGACGGGACAAACTACCGCTGGCTCAACTCTACTGGGAGATGGATCAGAAAGGCACTCTATCCTTGTGATAGTCTCCCGAAGAACATCAAGACTGTTGCGCTCGTAGAAGGTGCATACGACGCCATTCGATTGAACCACATTGGCATTCCCGCATTGTCCATCTTGGGAACCCAAAACTGGGACCTAGGGAAGATGTCCATCTTGGATGCCCTTGGTATCAAGAACATCGTGATTTGTATGGACGGTGACGCTGCTGGCAGAGGGGCCGAGGGTAAAATCTTCGCAGCTACAGAAGACAAGTTCAACAGGAAACGTTTCCGTCTACCGTTCGAGAACCCTCCGGTGGACCCGGGCAACATGTCATTGGAAAGAGTCGAAGCGCTTAGGGAGTTCGGCGGGTTCTAAGGCGCGTCGTTCACGATGTCGCTGGCATCCAAATCCACAGAATCATCAAAGTCGATACTGGCAGGGGACGCCTGTTCATCGGTGAACCCTACGTCCGCATAGCCCGGTCTCCAGTAATGCAGCAAGGAAGCGGAACTCACGTAGGACCCAAAATCAGTTTTGAGGTCAAGGGCGTGGCCGTTGTTGAAGATCTCCGTTGCTTCCCCAGCAGCAAGGACAGTGTTCCAGATACCTAGGTGGCCCAGGTATCCCGGGAAGTGCTTCATTGAAGGTCCCGTAATATCGGCGGCCCCGTAAAGGACCGAGCGGTTCGTATCGGTCATAGTACCCGGGATGTCAATGGTCCATATATCGGGGAACGTTGCAACTCCGTTGATGTACACGGTTAGCAGAGTGCCGTTCCACGTTAACGCAATATGCCGCCACACATCACTGGAGAATACACCGTTAAAGGTGTACTGCTTGATGACAGCACCAGCAGAGTCTTGGACGATGCACTCTAAATCTGCTGATCCTGTGACCTCAAGAGAAATGGCATTAGAGTTGCCGCCTGGAGTTCGATAAATGCGAAGAAGCTGTCGGTCCGTAAGTGTCTGCTGCTTGTTGGCCCACAGCGAGACGGACCACGTATCGGCAATACCGATAAGTAGATCAACGGTGTGGGCGAAGAACTCACTCACTCCATCTAGGGATACAGAGCGGTTCTCGGCCAGGGGTGCCTCGAAGGGAGAAGCCGGGCTGTCTCCCTCAGGTACAAGTGTGCCTGTGATGAGAGTCAAGACCTTGTTGCCCGCCGAACGGTTCATGTCGATGAAGTTCCGACCTAGTGTGAAGGTATCCTCGCCCGGCTTGAAGTAGCTCTGCAAAGCCTCCGCACTTGAGTAACTGTCCACGTCGTACCGGAGATCTAGTTGCTGTCCTTTGGAGTACACGGTCCTGATGTCATCAGCGCTCAGAACTTCGTTCCAAATACCTACGTGTCCCATCTTACCCTTCCAGGGATTAGTGACTTCGCCTACCGGTGTTCTAGAATCAGCAGGGTCGCCCGTTATAAAATCAGGAACGCCAGAAGCAGACTGTCCGTCCAGATTCCAGGAGCTAGTTCCGGGGCCAATATTCCACAAAGCGGACCAGTCGAAAGGTCCTGTGGCCGATGTTGTGTCGTTGCCAAGCTCGTAATAAAAAGGCATGTCGGCTGACGACATATATGAACCACTGTCAACCAACCAGTCTATCTCGGGGGGATTGTCTGAATTGTATAGCACCGCCTGTTCAGCACTTGCCAGTGTGACGTTCCAGAGTCCTAGTCTATGGAAGCGCGCGGCCATTACGTTTTCCAGTGTCCACTTGACTTGTCCCGCAGCACTTTCCGTGTTGCCATAGGTAATTTGGGCAGAAATACCCGCTTTAGTTGTGGCATGGGTGATGCTTGTACCGGCAGTGCTGATTCCCGTAGTTATCTTGACCCCGTTCATGTAGAAGGAAATGATGTTAGAAACACCAGACTGGGCTTCGTCGTAGGTCATACAGAAGAAGTTCCACTCGTTTATGCCGTTTGTGAAGATATCCGCGATGTCGGCGGTTCCGAGGGTATGTTCCCAGAGTATATTAGTGGCCCCCGTCGTCGCAGAATTTACGTCCCAAATTTGAACTCTTAGGGTCCAAAGACCTCCGCCGTCTTCAACGAGCTTGATAGTTGCGCGGTTATGGTTTCTAAGAACATCTATCCCATCGTAACCGGAACGATCAAATATGCCCAAATCGGAACCAAGAATAGGAGTGGTGCTCTGCGGCTTTATCCATCCAGCTATCGACCAAGTTGAACCGCCCCAAAAGGGATTAGCACGACCTTGAGTGAGCATTGCGTCGCCGAAGGAATTTACTTCTACACTGGTTTCTCGGTCAAACGGTACAGCAGCGGTTAGGGGACCTGTCCCTAGCAGTATATCACGAGAACTATTCGCCTGCGAAATTCCGGCTCCTGCACCAACGACATCAGGTGTTAGAAGCTCCCCGTCCAGATAGGTGTTCAGCGAGGCTCCGTCCCAGGTAGCAGCTACGTGCTGCCATTCGTCCTCTGCAAGCACGGTGTAATACTCGTGCGCGAAGATAGTAGTTCCTGTCATGTCTTTTACAGTGACAACGAGGGGGTCGTTGGCTGTACCTCCGTTCTGGCTAATCAGAATGGAGTCAATCTCGCTGGAGTCGGGGCCGATGTAAAGTATATCTGAATCCGTGGTGAGAACCTCACGGGGCTTGATCCACGCCGATACGGTCCATTCGTTGACCATACCAAGGGGTACCGCTGTAGGCGTGCTCATGGAGGAAGCTCCGTCGAAGTCCACAGAGGTTCCGGCGGGAGCTTCACCCACCTTTAGGATGTCTGACTGTTCGATGACGCCTTCCTGTTCAGTGATGGCGATGCCGCCGGAGTCTACCCAGTCCGCTATGAACTCGTTACCGGCGGGGTGAGCGTCAGTAGCTCCTTGTCCCACTCTCCACCAGTGTACCAAGTTGATGGCATCATTGTAACCGGGGTTTCTATCGTCTCTGAGGTCCACATCTTTCCAGCCTCCGCCATACACGGATCTAACAGCCTCGTCGGAGATTGCCGTATTCCACAAAGCGATAGAGTGGATATCTCCGTCAAAATCACCGTGAGGGTGATCCGGGAGGATCCAACTGTCTGCGAGGCTCGTATCGAAACCAATTCCGCTCGTTTTCCCGTTGTTATTCGAGGGAGGAACGCCAACCAATTCCAGAGTTTCGGATACTCCGTTAATGAATAAACGCGCAGAGTAGGTATCGTTCTTGCATCCTAGGACGTGATACCACTTATCCACCTCAACGGGGGATGTTCCCACAACGATCATAGTGTCGGGGGGACTACCTGACGCGGCAGTGATTGTGTAGGTCCAATGGACTGTACCTGCTCCGTCCTCCAACAGGCCGATACGGATCTCGTTTCGATGGTAGTAATAGTGACCATGCCCACCGAGTGACCGGTCATCAGCGATACGGAATACGTCGGCATCCAAGCCCGAGCCCGGCAATGAAGCTGGTCGTACCCAGATACCACAAGAGTGGGATTGAGCCGTGTCGTAGGCTTGCCTCGTGGTATTCTCTAGACCCGAAACTCCATTGGTCGTGAAATACGACCCGTCCGGGGAGAACCGTACTACATTGTCGCCGAGTGTCGCAAACACCGCTAGGTCTTTCGCGTTGTCACTCCAGTCCACAACAGGTGCCATAAGATCTTTTCCTAGTAGCCACCACGCTTCCAGGGTACGAATATCGAAGCCTGTATCGGGACCGTAATCCTCTACTCCGATATTCAAGTTAAATGTTGATCCACATCCGTGGTTCCATATCTGCCTGATGGCTCCTTGCGTCAGAGCCTCCCTCCAGTAAGCAGCAGAGTGCATGAAACCAGTAAAGGGGTTCGTGAGGTCAACTCTTGATCCGATACTAATCGACCTATCTGTGTTGGTTTGCGAACCGGCAATATCTGTGATTACCGTCATAGCGGAGTTCATCAGGTATCCGTTTCGGTACATGTTGAAATCGGATCCGTCCCACGTAACAACAATCTGGGACCACGTTCCGCTATGGAACCATCCATCTATGCTTGTCAGACCGCTCTCGGTGGCGTCAATTTGGAAGCGCTTAAATGTAGCCCCTCCGCTATTGGATGCTCGAAAGACCAAATCCCCAGAGCTTTCAATGTCGATTCGTAACGAGTTAGCGTCGTCACCAGAAGAGGCCAAATTGTGAATTTCAAATAGCGTCTCTGCGGCAGCAGGTTCTAGTTGCGTGGGAAGAACCCATAGCATCACGCTCCACTCGTTACCTATTCCCAGGTCTAGGTCTGCTGGGAGTCTTGCGCTGTCGCCTGCGCCGTTAAATTCGAGACACGAACGATGGACATCCTCTGATTGCGGGGCAGCCGCGATGAAACCATCGGGCGTACAGGCTAATGTGGGCTTCGCTCCACCTAGTAACCTATAGGGGATGTCCTGCATTGTGCCTGCCATCTATTCGCTCTTTCCCCATCGACCGGGCTTCGGGTGGGCTGTCAAGAGTTCTCGGAGAGCTTGCCAGCTATCGGGACCGGTGAACCGGAATCCTCTGTCGTCCACGTACAGATCAGCGTGCTTCTTTTCTACTGTCACTTCGATCTGAGGGAAACCGTGATCGTACAGCCATTCCTGAATGCAGTCTTTCCCCATAGGATGCGAGGCACGGGTGGACAGGATGAACAGCTCGTAACCTGCCTGCTTGAGCCACCAGACGGTCTCTAGCGCGCCTCGAACGGGTTCGCCAGTTGGCATAGGACCCGTCCATTCAGAATAGTCGTGAATTACGCCATCAAAGTCCAGAGCAATAATGCGCTCTCCGCCATCGTCTTCTGCCACAGTTATCCTCCAGTGCATTTCTTCGGCTAGGCTCATTTTTCTCTTCAATTTCCGATGAGTAGGAGGTATTTTGCTTCGGGGTCCCCTGGCGATAACCCTCACGGTAAAGATAATACGAGCCCCCTGTACTTCCTTTACTAAAGGAGGTAGAGGAGAGACTGAAGTATGTCGAAAAAAATGAGAGTCGTTGTGGACTTGCCGGAGGATCTCTACAAGCAGATCAAGGAGCTTGCGGGGAGCGCAGATAACGTATCGGCCTTTATTTACAAGGAGATGCGGGACAATATGCGTGCCCATGCCGCTGCTCATTTTCAGAAATACACCTCCAGGAAAAAAGAATGCCCGCCCAATTGTCGCACTCTAACGAACAGGGTCGGGGACAATCTTTGCAAGAATTGTAGGCTCCTCTTTGGGCGGTAAGGGAGACGGGCGGCACAAGCTCTTCAACCGGGCTTTCGATAAAGCTGCGGCTGGAATGGATCTGACCGAGGCTGAGGACCAAGAACTTCGTCGATACATCTACGCACGCCCCCTCAAGACTGTTCCCTGTCAAAGCTGTGAGCACTTAACCCGCGATAAGGACCGATCCGGGAAGCCGTATTTTTTGTCAAGGGGGGTTCGTTTATGCGGCCCCTGCTGTGAAGGAAAAACTGATTTCTGGGAGACTGCTTTTTGGAAGGGTAGACTCTGATGCCCCGGGCTTCATGATTATCTCTTCTGAGAGAGCTTGACATAGCCATTAGGGAACGTAAAATAAGCAAATGACTGAGACACGGAGTTCGAAGATGTTTAGAGCGTGCTTGGAGGGCCTTAGGCTTTCAATCCAATCGGCTGAGGGCTCGACTCCCTCCATGCTCTCCACCACTAACCCGATCCTTGGCACTTTATGTGCTGGGGACGAGACGACCTGTTAAAATGTTCTTCACCTGAATGCCACGGTAGCCGCGCGCCTCCTTGGGAGAGTTGAGCAAACTTCTGTCAACTCATTACCCCCAAGGAGCATAAAATGCGTATTCAAAGAGATCCCGGTTACTACTACATCAAAGTCAAAGTCCTGAGCCTCGCTGCCGAGGCCAAAATCATCCGCAAACAAGAGCAACTCGCCCGAGCCCACCACAATCGCCGTTTACGGGTTGGCTTGATGGGCCACCGACGAGGAATCGTCCGTCACGAGGCTAGACACGCCTTGCTGGCCTACGCTTTCCTGAGAGGGACGCCCTACAAGACCGTAGAGGCCAAGTGCCACGACGGCTGCGGACCGGACTTCAAAAAGATTCGAGAAACCATTGAGAAGTACGGCGCGATTCGGCCGTGGAACGGGTACGACTGGGAGGAGGGACGAGACGAGTTCAACCCGCAAGAAGCAGATGCTAGCTGACTTCGACAAGTGGGTCGAGGAAGCCAAAGCATAATGAGCAGGGTCCTCGGGAAACCGGGGGCCTTTACCTCAGTATCAGACTCATTTCTTTGCTCTAGCTTCTCGTTGCAAACGGTTTGCTCTATTTCTGTTACAATCTGGGGAACACACTTTTGTCTTGGCCGATTTAGGCTGAAACATTCGTTCGCATTCACCGCATTTTTGCTTGGGTCGTATCTTAGTACAGAGATGAGAAATACCCAGTTCCTTAGCTTTTTTAGCGACTGCTCCTCTTAAAGGGGCGCGTCTCAAGCGTGTCAAAGCCGCGAACTCAAACGACGGTTTTTTCTCCACCCGGGGCAATCGCTCTGGCACCTCAGTCTTTTCAGTTGACGTTCTAGCCCACTCTCGCTGTCAAACAATCCTCCAAGGCCCATATTTTCTGCGGCTCCGTCCAACCCCGGGTACCAAATATTCTGATTATTTTCACCCCTTTTGGCGCTTTTAGCCTTCAAAACCCAGTTGTACAGTTTATTGCCGCGCTTAGGAAGATGAGTTGTTGTAAAACCCTCATTTTTGAATTCTTGTAGTTTTTTCAACTGGTGTTCTATTCCAGTTTGTGCTGGTTGATTAAGCCAAACCCATCTCTCCGGCGTATGACGCCACCACGCTTCCTTTTTAGGAGGTAACTTACCTCGATACAAACTGCGGAATTTATTTCTCTCCAGCACCGCACTTAGGTCGAGTCTATTTTTTTCTTCTTCGGTAAATCTCTTATTCATCATTACCTCAGCAGGAAGGCGTACATTCCCATCCTAGTTGCCCCCGCCCCTTCTTGTTTGTACGAGAAGAACTGAAAGTCTTCTCCCCACTTATCCCAGTCAGACATCAAATGGTGAGCAAGACGTTTCGGGAACAGTTCTTTGCTGTGTACCGTGTACGGAGGATATGCGTTCTTGAGCATAACGTTGACGCATACCATTGTCCCGACCTTACAGCGGGACATGACGAAGGCAACATTCCGGTAAAGCTCATCAAGAACTGGGGTGCTCGTGCTGTCGTAAAAGAACAAACCGGGATCAAAGTTTTCAGCCGACAGAACACACTGGAACAGATCCCCGCAGTGGTGATTGGCTTCGGGCCAGCATTTTTGATTCTCTTCAATGATCTCAAGATCACTGTCTATCCCGCGAAACTGGGAAGGCTTGATGAGCCCAGAAGCTACAAATTGAGCTATCTCGGAACCCACCCGAGGCTGCTTGTGAGCTAGGGTCCAATATTGTTTTTCCAGGGGCAAGCTGTGCCCTACCAGGGATCGGTAGAGCGTCTGAAGGGCCTCCCGTGACTCATTCTTTTTCTGGCCTGTATAGGTTGTCATGATTCTCCTCGTTGTTGGACTTTCTTCTTTTTGGTGTAGCGGCTCATGCTACTTTCCTCGTCTTTTGCCGAACAAGTCATACCATGAGATCCACTCACTGTAGCGGTCGGGATGGGAGGGCCAGTCGGAATGCTTCGGGTTTTCTTTTCGATACGCAGACTGGTTACAAATTCCTTCTTTCTTGACTGCTTTCTTCAGTTGCGGGAGGGTCAGGAACTTTAGCTCCTTCCTCCCAAACAAGTCACGCCAGGAGATCCACTCGTCCCCATAGTGTATGTGAGGAGCAGAAGGCCAGTCGGAATGCTTCGAATATTTTTTTCGATACGCAGGATGGCCACTAATTCCTGCCTTCTTGACTGCTTTCTTCAGTTGGGGGAGAGTGAGATACTTCTTCTTCCCGAACAAGTCACGCCAGGAGATCCACTCGTCTCCGTAGTAGCGGTTAGGGTCAGAAGACCAGTCGGAATGCCTCGGGCTTTCTTTTTGATACGCAGTGTGGATACTAATTCCTTCTTTCTTGACTGCTCTCTTCAGTTGCGGGAGGGTCAGGAACTTTAGCTCCTTCCTCCCAAACAAGTCACGCCAGGAGATCCACTCGTCCCCATAGTAGCACCAGGGATCAGAAGGCCAGTCGGAATGCTTCGGATATTTTTTTCGATACAGAGGTTTGCTACTAATTCCTTCTTTCTTGACTGCTTTCTTCAGTTGTGGGAGGGTCAGGTACTCGCGGCTCAGTTCGTTTAGCCATACCCACCTCTCCGGCGTTGCGCGCCACCACGCTTCCCTGCGCCCGACGATAGGACAAGTGTCCAGGGTACCACGGAGGTATCTACGATACCAATCGCGCTGTTGCTGCGCGTCCTGATCGAGCCGTTCCCTCTGTTCTTTGGTGTAGCGGCTCATGCTGCCTTCCTGCCGAATAAGTCATGCCACGAGATCCATTCATCATAGCACCTATCTGGATTGGATGGCCAATTTTGCTCCTTCCGAACCTGTTTATACGCAGCCTCTCGATACACGCCTTCTTTTTTGACAACTTTCTTTAGTTGAGGAAGAGTTAAAAAGGCTTTCCTTGGATAACCACTTCTACCAAACAAGTCATTCCAAGAAACCCAGTCTTTACCACGACCAGGATTACTCGGCCATCCCTTGTGTAGTTTATACTGAGTATTATACTCTGATTTGCGGGATATTCCAGCGCTTTTTACTGATTTTTTCAGCTCGACGAGAGTCAAAAATTTGCTGCCGAAAAGATCTTTCCAAGAAATCCATTCTCCCCGGTCTCTGTAAAATCTATCGGGAGCGGATGGCCATCTTGTCCCCTTCTCGGTCTTCCGCTGAATTTTGTATTCCTCAATAGTGAGGACTTCGAACTTTCTTACCTCCTCCTTCAGTTCGGCAAGAGAGAGATATCTATTTCCCAAAAAGTCCAACCAAGAAATCCAATCTTCTCTGTGAGTTTCAGAAGGCGCTTGTGGCCAGTCTTCGTGGAGCTTTGCTTCGGCGAAGTATTCTCTTCCTCTCGTAATTCCAGCCATTCTCGTTTCTTTCTTCAATTGATCGAAAGATAAATATTTCCCAGGCTCCTTGCTTATCCACGCCCATCTCTCCGGCGTTTTACGCCACCATACCTCTTTTACGGGATTCCAAGTAGAGCGCAGACCACGTTTGGCTCTACGATACTGACTTCTTTCTAGCTGGGCGGAGAAGTCGTAGAAACCTTTCTGTACTTCTGTGTACCGTTTAGCCATCAAGACCCTCCTGATCCGTATCCGACCGGGCGAGTCTCAATTCTCTTTATGAAGCCTTCGTAGTCGGTCGAGTAAAGATCAGGAAAATTTCCACGAATTATCTCGTAAGCCGTTCTCAGATCTTTCTTACTTAGGTCCGCAAAATACAGGGTCCCTCCTTGAACAACCTTATCGAAACCAGCGCGTCGCATATAGGTTTCGTCTATTTCGCATCGAATGCTAGGTGGCTTGAAGTGACGGAATATCCTCAGCTTCAGGGACTCCGCAACGACTTTCTTGTAGTCGTCAAGCGTAAGGTACTTGTCCATGATCGACTCTATGACGATATCCATACCTTCTTCCGTTTTATCCAATAGCCTCTCGTAAGACTCGAACATCTCATCCAGAATCTTGAGGTAGAAATCTGTTCCGTAAAGCATCTCCAAAGTCGAGATCTTCGGACCGCTCGGCCCGCTCTTTTTCTTGGTACCGGGAAGGTTCAGCTTAGTGGGGTATGCCATATCCTGCAACATGGTCAGCACCAGCAACATGTTGGTCCGATCCGACAGTATTTCGCGAGGCTCGACGGTGGAGGAATCCTTAGGTATCACAAACCTCTTAACAAACGTCAAGATAGTCACCTCGTCCTTGACTTCATATCGGCGAAACGGTCGCCCTAGGGTCTGCACCGCCACCGTAGGAGAAGACTCTACAGCGGCATTGAGAATGAAGTCGCAGGGTACCCAGTCTGTGCCCTCGCGTACTAGGTTGCACGACAACACTATATCAAACTTGGGCTTGCTGCTGGTGTCCTTCGGTTCCTCCAACAACAGTTTCTTGTTAGCTTTCTGTTTCGATACGGTAAGACCGTCCCTCACCACTAAGTCGCAAACATTTCCGAGTTTATTCAGTTCTCTAACCAGCCTTTTAATCCTGGGGCAAGAGTAATCACCACGCCATTTCTGATTCTTGGGCGGCACTATCACGAGGAAACGTCGTCCCGGATTCTTTCGTATGACATCTAGCATCGAGTTGATTGGGTCCGCGTCAAAAAATAGATATTCGAAAGACAACTTAGAAATGCCCAGCGTCTCCCAGTGCTCAAGCCAATCTAGATGGTAGAACTTGAACTTCTTCCTGTGCTTCTCCAGAACGATGGGGCAGCTATCTCCACGGAAGAAGGTGGCTGTAGTGTAGCACAATTTTACAGAAGTTGACTTAGAGGAAAGGATGTAGTCAATTATCTTCCCGAGACCGTTTGCTTCCTCTTTCGCAATAGCGAGTTCTTCCAATGTTAACTCGAACTCAAACAGGTCAGGGTCGGTACCCGACTGTTTGATATGGTGTGCCTCATCTACACGAAGGGTGAGATTTCGAATTGCGCGACTCTTTTCTGATTTTGTCAAACCACGGAAACCTGGGCGTCCGAACCAAACCATGACTAGAGCCTTCTGGCTGCACACCGCACCCAGACCATTGATAAGCTGGGAACTTGAAGCAGCCCTAAGATGTTCTGGGGTGGCGAGAAGCCATTCTCGCAAGAGTTTGATTTTTCCGGGAGAGTATTCAGTGAAATTTGCGGAAGGGTACCAGTCGAAGACTCTCTTGAGTAACCGAATCTTCATCCTGGCGAATCCGCTTCCAATGTGGTTGCAGGGAACGGCGATAAGCTGTTTCCGTGTGAACCTGCTCGTTATGATGTCATAAACAGCAAGGAAGATCTGTAGCACTGTTTTTCCAGAACCGCAGAAAGCCTGAATCACCGAGAATCTCTCGTCCTTCACAAATTTGAAGGCTTTCGGCTGCCACAGGGTCAATCTCTTGATCTTGGTTAGGGTGTCTCGAAAGAGAATTCGGGTCTCTCGCGCATTTTTGTTTTCGAGAATAAAAGGTTCGAACACGTTTATTTCCTCCGGGAAAGTAATCCCATCCTTATCGGGATATACGTCTGAAACTTGAGCCCACACTAAAGACACTCTATGGACAAGACCGGAGGTAAGATAGATTCACGTTCCAGGCAGGAGCGCCGGAAAGAAACGGGGGAGGACTTTACCCCTATACCGTTGGTAAACGAGATGTTGGACCATCTACCTGCCGATGTATGGACCGATTCCGGTAAGACGTTTTTGGACCCCACCTGCGGGAACGGGAACTTCCTAGTCGAAGTCAAGAAGCGCCTGCTCGTCGCCGGGCACTCTGAGGAAAACGCTCTATCCCGCATCTTCGGCATCGACATCATGCACGATAACGTGGTTGCGGCGTGTGAGCGACTCGGGGTTGATTTCAATAAAAACGCGGAATGGGCCGTGAGTCGAACTGTAGTCTGCGCCGATACCCTCAAATACGGTACCAACGAGAAGCTGGCCGAGCTGTTCGAGAGAGCGGGAGAGTCATTTCACGCTAATTTGTTGGATGCCTTGAGAAAAGCAGTTACCGGACTCAAGACACCGATACGGAATCTCCCCAAGGACGATGATCGCAAAGCCCTGGTATCCGCATACAAGGAAATCATGAGGCTAGTAAAGGCTCTGGCTTAATTCCCGTTGCCGTTGGCGCGGCGGGTTCTCCATGCCTTTCTTGCCGCTGTTGACCTCTTTGAGGCCAAGGACTTCTGATTACTACGACGGGTCCGCCACGCTTTGTAGGCGGCTTTCTGTGCTTTTGTTTGGGACATTTGAATCTCCTTTTTACAGTTCGTTGGTTGTGCTCTCAATGGCATGGATCTCTTCAGGACTTAGCTTGTAGTGCTTGTAAAGCAGCTTATCTGTCCACTCCACAGTGAGGTCTACGTCTGGCACGTACTCGAAGATGTTCTCGGAATTGGATGTCGTCATGCGGCTCTCACGAACCAAGAACCGAACGAATTTGGTTTCGAGGTACGTCTTCAAGTTCTCAGATTCCGCTTTTGACCCCGCCGTCATAAATACTACGGCGTGGCCGCAAACCTGAGAAGCCTTTGCCACCTTCAGAACGCCAAATCCATCAGGGGTGCCCCGGAGGTGATTACCTAACTGGCACATCACGACCTTGTGCTTTCCCCGCCCTGCCGATTCGGTATTCTTGTCGATGTATATCTTTTTCATGGGGCCGTTCCCGCCCATGCCGACTATGAACTCGACAGCGTTCGGATCTTTCTTGTTAATCTCTACAGCTTGCTTTTTCTTCGCGCCCGGCCCATTAAGAGCACCCCGAGCATGGCGGTGCCGAATACTCTTGAACTCGCCAGCCATCTCGATCCTGGCGAATATAGTAAGCAGGTCAAGGTTATTGGAGGGGATGAACTTCATCTCTGCCAGATCAAGCTCCATCTCCTTGCTCTTGGAGTCTCGAATTAAAGTCTTACCCGCGTAATCGCGCTGGCATACCACATAGCAGATGTTCTTCTCGATGCCGGGGAATCTTGCTCTGCCAAGCGCAATAAACTCACGCATACCTGCTTCGTTAAACAGCATTTTCTTGAGTTTATTTCTTTTGGGGCCAGACCATTCCGCAGGAAGCACCACCAGCAGGTGATCGGGCTCTAGCTCCACAGCCATAACCATAAAGCGAGCAGAAAGGTTTTTGCTCGTGGTGGAGTTCTCGTTCCCTTCCTTGCTCTGGAAGGGGAAGTTCCCCACGATAATGAGATCGCCCGTGTCCACGGTTTCTCCAAACTTCACTTGTGGCAACAGCCCTCGCACCTACCCGCTTGGGACTCTTCTGGAGTAAACAGTTTTGTCCCGCAGTTGCACCATTCTTTCCCTCCGCCGAGGGGATGCAATTCGTGGGGCTGCACATCTCTCGGATCCTCTTTTGTAAGCCAACCCTCGGCGTTGAAGCCCTCTAGGAAGGAAGCCACCTTTTGTCGGCGAGTCCAACCGCCGCCGCGACTACCGCGATAATTAGCAGCATTCATGCTCGCCAATTTCACCAGTTGCTTGCTTGTCATTTTGGCAGTCCAGAAAATCACCTGAGTCTTCTCGCCCGCGACTTTGGGCAGGTTGATCCAAACCGATTCGGTGGGGACTCCCGCTTCCTCGGCGATCAGCTTTACCATCTTCCTGTCGAATTTGGGGACCGGCACTTATTCTTCGCCTGTCCAAGCATTCTGCACAGCCGCCACAAAATTGGAGTCTTTCTTTTTCAAGAGTTGTTTTTCGCTCTGCCGCTGGCGATGCTTCCGGCCGCGCGCCTTGCGTCTAGCAATCTCTCGCAATTCCTGCTCGTGAGGGTGGATAGAAGTCATGTAAATCTTGGCCCCAACGACAGCCGCCATAGCCTTGACCTCGGACTTCATGGCCCGGATCCTCTGAATCTCTTCCCCGCTCCAGCCCTCGGTCCAGATGGCCAGGACAGGCTTCGATCGGGACTTTGGCAGGAAGAATACATACTTGAGATCAATCCGCATCTTATCGGCAGCTTGGATGCGCAAGTCCGCAGTTCGGGCGTGTTTTCTAGAAACAGGCATATGATCCTCTCGGGTCTGCTATTCCTATCGGCAATTCGCAACGAAACTTGAGCCCTACTCCCGGTATTCTTTGTAGACCTCCGCTTCCACGAACGCCCCAGACGTGAAGCCCAGCAGGCTCCCGTCGGGCATCTGTGCAAGGCTGATCGTTCCGTCGAGCAGCACAATTACTACCGGAATGTTGTCCTTAATCAGGCCACATTTGCGCGAGTTATAGATCTCTAGGCCCTCGGCGTATTCTTCAGGTGTGAGTGTCCCATCGTCCCCCTTCTTGTTCAGAAGCCACCATCTGGTAATCAGAGCCTTCGACTCGGTGCTCAAATCCGTCACTAAACACACGGGGGCATCCTTGACTGTATAGCCTTTAATTGCTTTTCCGGTAGCGGGACTCGCCACGATACCCGAGCAACCAGCTAGCAGCAGGGCTGCGATGATAGCAATACCAATTTTATTCATTTTTCTTTCCCTTCATTAGTTTCAGAAAGTCAAAGTAGCACTCTTCGTTTGCCTCTTCGTGATTGACTTCCGCAGCCCCGATCATTCCTTTGAACTCGCCCATTCTGATAGAAATCCGCTTCGAAATTCTGATTTTGTTCCGAACGAAATCGGCTCCTTGGTGAGTAATGCGCCAATACCCTGAATCCTTCTTGGTTGGATCATCCACATTGGGCTTCGCCACAATCAGGTCCCAGTATCGGAACTTTGCGAAATCGCCCCCGCCAGACTTGCCTTGAAGATTTTTGATATGGATCCAGACGTAACCGGCAGGTTCGCCCCCCTTCTTTCGGCTCCTCTCTTCTAGAACTGTCAAGTGCAGCAGCGAAACCAAGGCTGGAATATCGGCTGCGGGCAAGGTCCGGCGATATGTCTTGACCCTGCCAGTGCAGACAGGGCATTCCGTGTCATCTTGCGCCTTGACGTAGGCTTGCGCTTCTGCCACTGTTGAACTAGAGGTGATCCTAGTCGTCAAGGTCTGTGTCCTCCCCTACGGTCTCGAAAACGTCCATCAGGTGTACTCGGGCCTGTTGGGCAACAACTTGCGCCACAGCCTCAATTACGGCCTCTACAACGTCATCTGTGGACAAGATTGACTCGGCCTCGTCTTCGTCAATCATGCTTACGACGGCTCTGGTCCCTCGGGTTATCCCGTGCGGATGCTCAATTTGGAGGCTGACCACCCTATCGAGGACGATGCACTGGTCATCGGAGTCCATCTCCACACTGATCTGGCCCTCTAGTCCAAATGCTTTAACAGCCATCTCAACAGCGGTCACAGCGGTACCAAATTCGCTCATAGTGGTAATCCTTTACCTATCGTGGGAACCTGTGGGTCCGTACTGCACGTTCATTCGCTCCTCGTAGGAGGGCTGAGGGGAGAGAGCGGCGACTCTGGCCTTGCGCTCTTTTTCCTTTTTCCATGCAGAATCAGTCGCTTTCATCTCTTTCCGCGCATAGTATGCCAGAACACCCGCGATCACCAGAAACGGTAGGACCTGCAAGAACTGCTCCAACTGATCCATCAGAACCAATACTCGTTCATAACGGTAAGCAACTCTTCGGTAATTTCGCCCACATCTATGCTTGTGATAACAGAACCTATTCCGCAGAAGGGACACAAAACTGTGGCGTTTCCGATTTCATCCTCCGCTTCGCAATCCACAAACTCTGTAATTGCCTTATCGGATGGTTCCCATATTTCGCAGCAATAGAAACACCCAGCCGTAGCTGAACCGCCATAGGCAAAGTAGTTCTCGGAAGAAAAGGCCCAAAGGCGCTCTAGCTCTCCGTTGGCTTTGCGCTCAGGTTTGCTGAAGTCGTCTTTTGTAAATTCGTCGGACATGATACCGCCTGCCTTGGTCTTTAGTGAATTGCAAATTTCCCAAGTTACGATGGGGTTATATCAGAGAGTCAGAACACCGAAGGCTATGACAACGTGCATAGAAGTCTTCAGGCCCGACCGGGAACGCGACCTAGGATTCTGGGACAGCCCCCCGTCTGAGTGAAAAGTGTTGAGTCAGTAACCGGAAAACAGTGAAACTATTCAACTAAGGACAAAGTGACCCCAATTTATGCCTAAACAAACTGTATTTGCAACAAGAGCCAGCCGCACCAAAGCACAACGCTCCGGTAGATTTCAAAAACCCAAGAATAAGGGTAGAACTTACCGTAATTTTGACCATGAAAAGGCTCATCGTCGTTTGCTGGCTGCTGGTGACTGGTGCGAGTCGATCATGTTGACGCTCACCTCACGTCCCGCTCACCCGCACTGGCAACCATCGTATTTTCACTCCGATGTATGGATCAAGACTCTACGAATCTATTACGAACAAACGAAAACTATTGTCTCATACTACATTGTTGCCAACAACGGGAAGTCGGGAAATGAGCAAGCGAGCGCGCATGTGTGCTTCGAAGAGCCCCTACCTGATCTTGACCTGCTCGTGAGGATTTTCGAAACCAACCGCTTCGGCATTGCCAAGCTCACGGACGCAGGAGGCGAAGTGACCAAGTACATGGCGAAGAACGCTGTGGAGCCTGACGCTGAAGAAAGATCCTCAAAATGGCGGGATCACGAGAAGCGCTAAACGCTTGTAAGACGAAAACGCCCGTTTCTGCGCTCGATCAAGACCTTCCCGCCTTTTGAGACCTCACTCGCGAGGAAGTGCTGGGTGCCCAATGCGCGACGGATCGCTTCGGTCATGGTGATGCCGTTGACCTCGGCGTAATCCCTGAGGTGTTCAACGGACTCGGTAGGAAGGTTCACTGTTACTTTGGTAATCGTTCCACTCATGTCGTCGTCTCCTGGGGCAGAACAGGGCAGGGCACCACCACGCGCTGGCCCTCGTTGCATTCGCCGAAGCGCTGGATGAACTTCCCGAAGTCGCTGAAACCCACTGTGCCATTATCGTCTGCGTCAAATCTTGGATCTGTCGTGCCAAAGGCCGCCACGAAAGCGCCAAAGTCTGCGAAGTTCACGATCTCATTGTCATCCGTATCGAAATCGAACACCCACTTAACGGTGAGCGTTTCACTTGGCACGCTCTCGCTATCGTCTTTCACCCCCACCACGTAGTACGTGTATTCCCTGTCATAGTCCAGACGGCAGATCTCCATCTCCGGCTCTTTGGTTGTGAACTCATAAATCATGTCTTCGTACACGTCGTGCTCTAGGGCGTTCTCTCCTGGCTCCCACGCCACGATCGCACATGCCACCATCAAAGTCGTAATCATCGGGTCAAACATTTTTAATGTACCTCTAGTTTTACACCTTCGGGAATGTCTTCGAGGTATGGGTCAACCTCGGGAGGGATCTGGAAATCGAATCCTTCGATCTCGTCTCTCATCCGGGAAAGGACTTGGTAAATCCCATCGAAATACTGGCTCAGATCGGGGGGCGTGAAGCCTCCTCGAACCACTATGTCCTCGTTTTGCTTGATCTTTTTTGTCAATACATTCATAAGTTGCCGGGGCTGGGCGAAAACAGCGCCCAGTAAACCCATCTTCTGGGGGACGTTGATGAGCTGGTAGTTGATGTACCCGATCTTGTCACCATCCAACGTCAATGTGATTCGAATGTCCATATTCTTCCCTATCGGCAACTTGCTCTGAAACTTTAGTAGCCTCTGACGGTGGCCAGAATGATGGCGAGGTGCTCTGGATCGTATCTCAGGATGTCCCGGAACCGCCCTCTGTGCTCCAGAGCCTCTAGGCCCATAGAAAGCAACTCCGTGACCGATTGCTGTCCCGAGCTGTTCTTGTAGACCTTGGAGCAGTATTCGTTGTAGAATTTCTTAGCCTGGGATCTCGGTGGCTTGAAGCTCTCGAATTGTTCGTAACCCTTGAGCCTCCTCTCCTTGACCCCATCCGTTCGCTCGTTGTAGAAGTCCAGAATTCTAGCCTTTACTCTACGATTTCTGAACTCAAGCTGGTGCCCAAATTCGTGAGTAGCGGTGCTGGGGAAACTGTTCTGGTCAAGAACGACGGCATTCGCTAGCTCATCAGCGTGCGCCCTGAACGAGACTTCGGATTGCCACTTCAGATCCCACAGGTAATGGCCTTCTGGTCCCTCTAGCAGGTCTCTGTGCAAGTACCCAACAATCCGGGTTATCGTGTCCTTTATTTGATCGGCCTGGGCGTACTGTGCTCCCGGATTCATTTCGCGAACTTGCTTTCTGTGTCGCGCCAGTTCATCAAAATCTATCTGGTCCTTGCGACTGACTTTCCCGCTCTTGTCTGCTGGCGGCTTGTCAAGTTGCATGTCTCGCCAAGTGTTCTGATCCACTCTGGACAGAATTGCGGCTATGGTCTCGGGTTGAGCCTGTGTGTCTTTGTTGGCCAAGGTTAGGGTGAATTGCAAGTCTTCCCGAGCCTTGTCAGCCTTCTTGTCCATTGCATACTCGGCCTCCGCTTTGGCTTCTCTCGCGGCATCGTACTCGTTACTCAGGTTCGGACCTTGTTCGTTAAGCTCATTGGCGGCGTTCTCGAAGGTGATCTCGTCGATCTGTCCGCTATCGCGTTGAGTGCGAAGGTCCATTTTCTTCTGAAACCATGAGCGGTATGCTACGTCATATCTCTTCTTAGCAGCTTTGGCCCCTCTCTCCAGTTTCGCTAGTGCCTTGTACCCCTCGACGAATGCCGGGATGTCCAGTTTCAGCTCGGTCTGGGCGGTCCTGATGACTTTTTGAGCCGCTTTCCGGTAATCGTGGATAAAGGACTCTGAGGTCCACTCCTCGGATACCCCGAACTCTTCCCACATGAAGTCGTTGGCCACTTCCGACCCGTACTTGGCTGACTTTTCGGCTATGATCTTGGCAGCCCCGTAGTTAGGAATCAGAGGAGAATCCACAGTGTTGGGGAGATGAGGTTCGTCACTGCGTATCAGCCCACCCATCAGATTCTTTGCCAGCTCGACTCCGTGCCCCGATCGGGGGTTTTGTTGCCACCTCTTGAACAGGAGATCAAGCTGGGCTGTTTTCTTACTGACGAACTCTTCCTGCTCCGGTGTCATGTTCTCGGGGTCAACCCCCTTGAACCGGAAACCGGGAATCTCCGTCACACTCTGCATTGACTCGGGGTCTCTTCTGAGTTTGTCCCACGCTAGTAGATCCTGCGGCTGTTCGATAGAGTATTTGTCGTTTTCGTACTGATCCAGCAAATCCTCTGTCAGCCGCATCTCCTTTCCCTTCGGATCAAACGACCAACCGTTTGACGGCATCGTGAAGCCTTGAGTCCACATATGACCCTTACGCAGCTCGTCACCAACGGCCACGTCCAAATTGCGAAGAACGCCACGCAACACATCGGCAATTTTGTCTACATCTTCCTGATTTTGCGGCTGAAACTCTCTCCACCTTTCCAGGTCCGCCCGCACATCCGTCCATTCCTCGGCTCGTTCCCCGGGAGACAGGCGTTCGGAGTCAGGGTACTGATAGTTCCCCATGTTGGCTATTGTACACATAGTGGCAATGTGGTCTATGCTTCTGCGCAGCTTGTTGCGATATTTCTTGAGAGCGCCTGAGGTTAGATCCTGCGGTCTGAGATTCTCTCTGTGTTGCTGAATCTCAGCGTCCTTCTGTGCCCACTTTTGTACAGTAGCTTGCCGCACGGACTCGCGGCGCACCTTTTCCGCTTCTTCAGGCTCAAGCTCCGGCTCGGGAGCGGGCTCAGGCTCAGGTTCCGGCTCCGGCTCGGGAGCTTCCTCTTCGGGTTCGGGGGCTTCCTCTTCCTTGGGCTCCCACTCCGTCTCTTTGTCGCGCTCTTCTCTGGATTTGGGCTTGTTGGTATCCCACGGAACATCGCGATCTCGACGCTCTTCAGCGGAGTTTTCATCTGTCCAGTAGGGATTTTCCCCGGGGGAGGGCCTGTGAGCGTCTCCGTCGTGACAATCTTTTTCTTTGGGTATCCACCCGTCGCCACAGGGTTTATCGTCTTCGCTGTGGGGGATTTTGTCCCCCGCGCGAATATGATGCTCTTTCCAGTTTAGACGCATTATACCTTATATCTTTGTATATTGAGAAAATATGTGAGGAGAAGGACTTTGGACAAATGTAGAAAAAGCCACCTCTATACTGAGGAGAATACCTATGTGCGAAAAGACGGGACGCGTGAGTGCCATATTTGTAGAAAAGCCTATCAACTAGTCTACAAGAAAAATAATCACAAAAAACTTCGAGCCAAAAGAAAGATTTATCGTGATATGAACAAGGACAAGATTTCAGCTCGGGATAGGAAATATAGAGAAGCTAACTCAGATAAATGCCGCGAGAAAGCGAGAACATATTATTATCAGAACAAAGATGCCTGTAAAAAGCGAATGTGGAAATATCACATTAAGAGAACTTATGGTCTTACTCTCGAAGAGTACCTGCGGCTAGTAGAGCAACAAAACTACAAGTGCAAAATATGTCAGAAAGAAGTTAATTATCGTCTTCATGTGGATCACGATCATCTTACTGGAGATATTCGTGGTTTACTATGCACTGCTTGTAACTGGGGATTGGGAAGTTTTATGGATTCAATAAAATCTCTCCAAGTAGCCATTAGTTATCTGAAGTCGGAGCCCACTGGATTGAAAGTTGGAGGCAGGGCTCTAGAAGAATTAGGTAAAGAGTAGTTGGTCCGTGAGTCCTGAGATCCGCCTTTCTTACGTTCTCGGGCCAAGCCATTAGACCCTCACTAACTTGGCTGGGCTGTTCTGGCCACCTTTGCCAGATCCCCTGAAGTATTCGATCCGCACATCCGATTTTCTTACGTTTTCAGGCCACACGCCATCGTAATTCTCGTTGTCGCTAATTGGTTGCTTTAGTGCCATCCCTTACTGCAATCCTATCCGCGTTTTCTTTTTGCCCTGCGCGCAGCAGCCGCGTCATACAGGTTAATTCTTCCACAATTTTCTTTATAGCATCGACATCCCTGGAAAGGATAGCGGCGGCTAGTTTTCGATCAAGCTCATCGAGCGTAACCTCTGTCTCACCCAGGAAAGTGTCAAATCCTTCTTCGGGCATCATCGCGAAATCACTAGGTTTAAGCATCGTAATCCTCCGCGTCTTGAGCCCGCAGCATCTTATAGGCCTCCCTCAGCGAGGAAACCTCATCAGGGTCGATACGATTCTGGTCAACCGCTTTTGCCAGCCTCATGTTTCTCTGAGCATCACGCGGGGTCCCTTCGAAGTTCTCCTCGATCCACTTGGTGAAGTTGCCGTGGCCTACTGCTTCTTTGGCATTCAGGAGCAGCCTTCCCGACTCTACGGCGTGCTTCACTGGATCAAGAAACTGCATGGAAAACAACCAGTGCCGGAGCCGGTAGCGTGCCAATCGCGTCTGGAGAACGAATCCCCTAGGCATCGTAGTCCTCCGGGGCACGGGTCAGTACCTCCACACCATTAGCCGTCATGAGGAGCGTGTGTTCCCATTGAGCACTAAGTTTTCCATCAGCAGTGACAGCAGTCCAGTTATTCTCCTCTAGTTTCGATTCCCATCCGCCAGCATTCAACATGGGTTCAACAGTGAAGGCCATGCCGGGCTTGAGGGTAGGCCATTCGGGCCATCTCATGTTCCCTTCGAACCTCACAATCATATGAGGAATCGGGGGGTCCATATGAAAGGTCTTTCCTGTACCGTGTCCGGTGTACTGCTTGACTACCTGGAAGCCGTGCTTCTCAGCGTGAGGTTGAATGGCTTTTCCCACTACGTTGATAGGGCAATTAGGATAGAGAGAGTCGATACCTATCATCAAGCACTGCTGTGTCACCTCGATTAGCTTGGCAGCTTCGTCACTTACCTTGCCAATCGTGTACATACGGCTGGAGTCGCCGTGGTGCCCGTACAACTTCGGGGTCACGTCCACGTTAATAATGTCACCTTCCACTAGCTCTCGGTCACTGGGGAAGCCGTGACAAATAACTTCGTTGATGCTGGTGCAGCAGTGCGCGGGGAAGTCGCCGTAGTTGAACGGTGCGCTCAAGGCCCCTGCATCGGAGGTGAGCTTGTCCACATGCCGGTCTATCTCCAGGGTGCTGACCCCCGCCACGATGAACGCCTCAAGCTCCTCAAGGATATTCCACGCCAGCAGCCCCGCTGCCCGCATATCCTCAGCGAATCGCTTCGCACGTTTTCGGTCTGCTCTAGTTTTTGCCATTTCTTGTCCTAGCGTGTGCGATTTCAATTATCATCCCTTCTCCTCAAAATCGTTCAAAAAGTCTTGCGTGGAAATAAACTCGCGTCGATGTGGGTAGTCATCATCATCCAGTCGGTACACCATCCCTGCTGGAGGGCTGCAAACGATACCCACGATGCCACAAGAACACTCGACGGGGTATACCTCACAGTAGAGGACTTTGACCACGGCCCCGTCTATCTTGCGCCGGTAGTAGTTTCCGTTTGTCAGATCCACAGTAGTACCATGATGACGTATGTGAAGAAGTGAACCAGTTGGTCTAATCCCAGCCAGTACCAAAATTCGCCTTTGTTTGGTGTGTAGTCGCTACGTTTGCACAACCACATCTTGAACCAGTCCATATGGTAGTGGACCAGACCCTCAAACACAAGCAGCCCAACAATCCCGAGGAACATGTAATTGCCCGCATAGAATGAGAAGTAGGCCAGCAAAACAAAGAGGGAAGCCACTACGTGGACGAAGGCGTGAGCGATTCCTCCTGGGTGTCCGTAGGTGCCTTTGTTCATGAACATCGCAGGGGTCTGGATCTTCGGGTGAAAATCACAGAAGAAGTGCTTGACCATGAACACACTCAGCATGAACAGAGCAATGTTCATGGTAGTACCTCCTCATCTTCCCTATCGGTCAAACCTTCTGAAACTTTAGCCTCTTCTTCTTCTTCCCATTTCTTTCTGGTCGCGAGAACTGCCGCTCTCCGGCCGGTGGTCGCAGGTGGCCTAGCGCCAGGAAAAGCGTGGTTTTCACAGATCTTACGGCGTGGAAGTACACATCTCTGACATTGGTGAACCTCGCATACCGCGCGAGGGACCAACCCGGTGCCGCGACACGTCAAACACTTCATGCTCTGCCCGTGCTGCGGATCTTCAAAAATGCCCTCGCCGTCACAGGCCGGGCATTTTTGAACTTCTTGAGGTGTCTGACCTGGGCGCTGACCGGCCAGTCCATCCTCACCATAGCCTAGGATGAGTATCCCGGATCCATTGCAAGGCTCGCATTGTCGCCCGTGTCCATGATCGGGATCAGCAACTCTGCCGTGTCCATCACAACGGGAGCATTTGGTCGTGGTCTCAGGCATCGTAGGCCCCGAATCTATCAGCCTCTTCATACAGTTTAAGGAGGTCATATCAATACTCTACCTCTACGCGGGTTTCGACCGGAACTTCGATCGTGGTGTTGTCGGGAAGGCGAAGAATCACCTTCAGGATATCCGAACGCCTGAGTTGACGGTACTCGACCCCGCCTAACCCCGGCTTCTTGAAGCGTCGATTGATGTCTTCTGAAACCAATTCGCCAATGTAACTGTATGCTACGGGCATGGGACCTCCGTGTGTGTGTGTGTCGTTTTTCTGCCAGCTTCGTATAGAGTGTTCACGCTGACACATTTCTTTTCGTAGTTTTCAAAGTGGTCATTGATGACCCAGCTTAACGATAAACCAACTACAACGGCGATCATCCCCGACAGTATTACGTATTTCACCATTGTGTCTCCCTTCGTAGCCAATCCGCTTCGACTTCTACAACCTCGCAACTAGAGCGTGGTCTGGCCCTTTTCAAGGGTGTGTCACATTCTCTACACCGGGCATCGGTCAACTTTAGTCCTTCGCGATCTTCCCAACGGTAGATCGTTTCGCAGGAAGGACACTTTCCAACCCTGAGTGTTGGATAGAGAGTCATGCCCTTCCAACCTCAACCATGACTTGGTAGTTATTCTGCACTGCGTAAACGCTGATGGCTATCCCTAGTATCAAAATGAGGATCTTGAGTTTCATCCGTATGCGTTTGGTGTATCCTAGAGACACCAGAATGAATAATGTAATTACCCCGTCAATTATCAGTCCGGGCAGCAGACCGAAAAATCCGAACAGCCAGTTTGCTACAGGGTTTGCTTCGAACACTCCCGGCACTGGATTGTGGAGGCAGGCCCAGGTAGTGTAGGCGTCGCCCACAGTCACCAGCATGAAAATACAGATTAGGGTCCAGATTGCTCGCATACCTCATCCACTTTTCGGTCGGTGTACTTGTCTCGAACCTCGTTCACTTTATCGGTGACTTTTGCCAGAGCGGCCCCTTCCTCGTCACTCAGGTCCGTGTCTAGTGAGAGGCGCTTGAGCAAAGAGGACAACCGATCGAATAATAGCAGGCTAAGTCTACTCATGATGCCCCGGCGGGATAAGCGCTTCCGCGTCGCAGGTACACTCCCGGACGAAACAACCTGGAAAATCGGTTCTTAGGTCGAGAAAGAATCCCGTGTTTTCAGTGACGCATTGTTTTATGCAGAGTCTCCCAAAGACCTCGATGTGGAAAAGGCATTCTCTGTCAAACCCTGCTTTTTTCATCGCCGCGATTTGCCCCTCTAGGGCAGCTTGCGCAATCTCGATAGACGTTGTGTTTCTGGGTTCCTCCAAACTTTGTTTTGTTACCGATACCCAGTCGAGGCTCGCAAGTATTATCAGCAGACACGCCACCCCGCACAACACCCCTCTGGGATCTCCCATCATGAAGGCCAGAGCGCCCAAGCCAGGGCAATGGTGGCTGATCCGATAACTGAGCCCGCTGTGAATCCCAGCCAGAGAACGAACTGTTCGCGCGCCTGCAACACTTCCAAGATCACTGCGGCTTCGTTTACATTTTCAATGATGGCAGAGTGTTGAGAGGGCTCCCAATCGAGGATCATTTTATTGATGATTTCTTCTGAAACACCGTGCGTATTTCGCGCAACGGCTACGTCAAGATCAGGATGAGCCACTTCTACGAAGACTACCGCGTACCCAGCAGTCTGAGCCGATTCGACGTAAGGTGCGTACTGCTCGACCTTAACGTTCGTGTTGTCCACAATAACGCAAGGAACACGCTTATCCAGAGAACCAATAAAGTTCTCCAAATTCTGTGCGTGCCGTTCACCGGCTAGCTCGATATCGAACTGATATTCCCCGTCCACCATGCACAGGTCATCGGTTGAATGGATGACGGCAGGCTCGTCGGTCTTGCGGGCAAGCTGCTGAGCTACAGTTGATTTGCCGCTGCCCGGTATCCCGCGTAAAATGTATACAAATCTCATACTGAATCCTTTGGCAAGCCACTTGCACTTTCTGTGTCTAGTATTTCGCGGAGAGCTTTTTGATATGCTTCTGAGGCTTCTTCAGGAGTATCGAAAGTGCCGAGATATTTTGTGCCATTCTTTTCAATTTGTGCTTTGTACCGGGAACCTTGTTTACTAACTCCCCGAAAAGGGATTTCCTCTTTAATCTTCTGATTTCGGATTTGCACGGCATTAGTGACAAAACGCAAGTTTCCTGGCTCATAATTGCCATCGTTATCAATGCGATCCAAAGATAGCAAAGGATCGCCAGCCCCAGGAAGCTGCTCTAGATAACGCGCAAACTCCCCTATGTTTTTGCGCCATGCAGAGAATACCTTAATGCCTCGGCCCCCATATCGGGGGAATTTAGGATTATTAGGATTATGACATCTTCCTACGGCCCCAAGACAACATCTGTAAAGAGTGCTGCCATGAAACCCGTGAAGGGTTGCCAATTCAAGCTGAAGACAGCCACAACTTTGTGTATCTTTTGACCGCAAACGCGAGAGCCTGATCGTGAGTTGCTTTCCGCACTCACATTGACACAAAAATTTACGATGTTTTTGCCCGCTTGGAAGAATATACTCGTCCTTTTCCTCAACTACGGTTAGCATGCCAAATTTGGTTCCTGCTAATACTTCGAGTTTCTTCATTACACGGCTCCAAATATTTCCAAGTGGCTCTTGATGTAGTCTGCGAGCATTGAAGGGGTCACGCTAAAGACTCTCTTCCACTGACCCCTTTCCACTTCGTCCCACGAGAGTCCAGAAATTTCCGGTAGGGTCGGATGCACACGGGACCCGTCGGGAAGAACGATGTTGACGTGCGACTTTCCGACTTTGTACTTGTACGCCTTTCCATCCACAGTCAATTCTCGCATATTTCTCCTATCGGCTATCTCTTCTGAAACTTTAGTCCAACCGGCAACTTGCCTCCGCCCTGCGGGAAAATGGGCTTATTTCTCTGATATGCTCCGCTCTTCCGAGAAAAGCCCCAAAATCTACCCTCCTAGGTGGGCTCGTGTGCTCGGGATCTCCACCGCAGGGGACGATGTGCCCGAAAGCGGGGACGATCAGCGCTGTGGGGATTCCTTCATCTCTAAGGACATGGACTGCCACCAGGGAGGCGGCGGAGCGCCCGGAACGGAGCCTACTCCCGAAGCGGGCGACTGGATTCAGGCTGATCCTACCGGAGCCGCTATACAAATCTTCAGGCAGAAGACGGCCCGTCGTCCTCGCGGACAAGGCGGCGTAGTGACCCTGACCAGCATGGATGTGCAGATTGCTCTTACTCAAGGGAAGTACGCCCTGCTCTCGGCGGGTCGGAACCCCAATCATGCAGAAGACATGCAACTCTCGGACGAACAGATCGCTGTCCGATCGCAGGCTTTGCAGCAGGATTTGGTCAATTCGGGGTACATGTTCACTCCTAGCATCGGAAGATACGGTGGCGAGACTGAAGACTCCTACCTTGTCATGGCTCACGAAGCGGAAACCCAAGAGGTTATCGCCCTGGGCCAGAAGTACAATCAAGATTCGATCATTGCTGCCGATGGTGGCAACCAGCAGATGATTTTCACCACCGGTCCAAATGCAGGTCAGGCACACGTCGGTTCTGGTTTCGAAGCGCTACCGAACGAAGCGCCTGAGTACACCCGAATCGAAACAGAAGACGGCCGGTCAGTCAAGTTCAGCTTGAACTTTGACTGGAGTCAGCTTCGTCAGGCAATTGCGAATCTGTTTCGTCGAGTGCTTGTTTAGCAGTCTCAAGATCAAGCTCCAGTTGCCCAATCTCCAGTTGAAGAGAAATGAGCCGTGGTCCTAACTCGTTAGGATTTGCCACAAACTGCTTCCCTGCTCTCGCACAAGAAACTACGTTTTCGATCAGAAGTTCAAGAAACCGCTCTGCATCGAATCTCCTCATTCTGGCTCCTTGTAATCCAAAGCTGTATCAAGGATCTTGTCGTTCACCGCAACAATGGTGCCAGTGGTCACGTTCACAACGAACTTGACCTCGTGAAGTGCCGTGATGAGCTTGGTTTGCTGCTCAGGTGTTAACTCTTCACGGGAATAGGCAGATTCCTTACTTATGTGCAGCTTGTGCAATTTCACCGGTGCATCTCCATGATCGCTTCGTTAACGCAGCAGCAATTCTTTGCCCCAGGAGCCCTGCCAGTCACAGCGCTTCCCGTAGCGCCGATGTAGAGTCCCCATTCCCTTTAGGTTATCGGTGCATAAATCGCTCCAAATGTCGTTCCAAACCACCGAATATCTCTGTCCCTTAATAGGTTTGTAGGTGAAGGCGTCGGCTTCTATGATCTCTAGACGGTCCCCGTAGCGTTTCAGCAGTGTCGGGCCGACCAGAGAAATCACGTCAGAAATCAGCTCAATCACGGTCACTTTGTCCACGGAGTACCGGATCTCCCGATCGGCAATAGGCTCGCAAGTACACTGTCCACGGTGCGGATATCCATTGCATTCTTGGCAGTGCAGTTCAGCATTCAGCATGGTTGCTGCTACCATGCCCAGACCCAGGCCGTTGATGAGAACGTGCCCCCCACGTCTTTCGGCTTCGGCGACTGCCCACATGTGGTCCCGGATCTCGTCCGGCGTATCGCTCATGATGGTGCTGCCGTTGCACTTGAGAGCCGTGTATCGGCCTTCGGGGACGCCCCGGGCTATGCCGGTGACCACCATTCGAATGCGCTCCATAGAGGCGTCTTGCTTGCCTACCTCGAAATGCTCTACGCTCCAGTCTCCGCTGGTGCCCTCGGGTAAATCCACCTTCGCTCGCTCGATGTAGCTGATTGGGCTCATGCAGGGTATATCGGCAATGGCGTGCCAAACTTGAGTCCTTCCGTTATCTTTAGGATAGGATGATAAATGCGCATTGTGGTCCTTCTTAGGAGAATGAAATGCCCAATTTGACACTGCTTCTGGGAGATGCCGACGATGCGCCCCCGGACCGAATTGAGGGGAATCGCCAAGAGAATCACCGATTCCCCCACCGACCAAGACCTAGCCAACGCGCAGCAGGCAATCTTAGACTTGCTTGAGGAGCGTTCCCGTTTATCTCAATGTATTATGAGAATGAGATCCTACATTCAGAGGAATCCACCGAAGGACCCAGAGCCACGAAGATCGTTGAAAGAGATCCTTTTTGGATCGAAGCACAGGAGTTAGATATGCAAGCAGCCAGTATCGTGAATCGCAGATACAGAAATTTCCCCAAAGCCGCCTTCATGTTTGAGGACAGTCTTTCAAACATCACGGCTGATATTTTCACGGATACAGGTGTAAGTATCACTCCAGATAACGGAGTTAACCTTATTTTTGCCCGAGCTAACGCTTCTGCTGGAGACGCTGGAGTTTCACCTGTGCTTAGAGCAACTTATAACGGAGCAGAACTTGGGCGTTCAGACATAAACTCGTCCAGTCAAGGGGGACATTGGAATGGAAATGAAATAGGAGTTATGAAAGTTGTAGATACCAGCGGTTTGGGTGAGGTTAAAATTCAAGGCCATAGTAACAGCCCAGTAAACAGCACTGACATTGGAGCACAACAAATCATTTCCATACCTCTGGGAACTATGGGGTTAGTGGAAGGGGTTGATTACTGGTATCAAGAAGAAAGTGATGATACCCCGTTTGATATAGTCTGGGGTGATAGCGGCACCGACATAAAAACAGCCGCCACGCTAAACTGGACTGCTCCCGAGAATGAAGCCTATCTAGCATTTTGGTATGCTGAAGGTGCCATACAGCAAACAGCGGGTTTGGGCGCGTATGCTGTGTACTTCTACGAAGGAGAAAACAACATCACTTCCCATAATATGAGAAGTTCGGGAGGAATTGCAGATTTTGTCTACCACAGCCACGCTTGGGCGCAAGCGATCAGTATTTCCGCAGGACCAGCTAGTGTTTCAGTTCGTCCCCGTATATGGAACCAATCAGGCGGTACCACTGCCCACTTTCGCCGCTCCAGAATGTTGGTAATTAGAGCGTCATCAATATTGCAAGGATGGGGAGTAGGTGGGCAGCAGGAAGCCGCTTTCCCTCACTTCGATCCCGTTACACACGGTAGTGGAAATGCTTTCGCCACAATACCGGGCTATACTCAGACTTATACCCCCAGTGTGAAAGAGCAAGTTATAGTGATGGCTATGATGGCTTCAGAGAGTTACGATATTACGCCTGCCAAACCAGCGGTACCAACATACGTTCTCAGAGACGATACGGAGGGTGTTGATTACGCTACTGACTTTGGAGAAATGATAAATAAGGTAGGTAATGATTGCATGACTATAGCTTTTGCTGTGAAGGAAACCAGTGAACCAACAACTTGGAAAATCAAGATTAGGGATGCAAATGATAATGGAGTTGCATTCAAAGACACGCCGACGAAGGCGGGTTCCGAGAATATCCACGGACTTGTGTTGATCTTCGGCCTCGCGAATAAGACTTAGTATCTAAGGTGTTGCCGGTCGCATAGAGCGTAGTATGAATCCATAACTTGGTGGAAGAGTTTCCACGCTTCGTCTTGATTAGCATCGCAGCTTAGGTTGAGCATGACAAAAATGAGTCCCCTCATGGCTGCTTGTCTGCTCTCCAGATTCCCTTGAACCATCCATCCGTCGCGCGTCATCAAGTCTTGAAATGCGGCTACCTCAGATCGGAGATAGTCAATGCTGAAGTCCAGTCCTGCGACCCGTACTCTACCCATGTTAAGAAATAATAAACTTGTTTGCTGCTTTGCACTTGCTACAGAGGTAAATTTCCGCGTTGCTGAGCCATAGTCAGGTTGTTGGGTGTTTTGTCGATGTTGTCGCACCGCATTGCGATATACACTAGATGATCGGCAGGTATATTCGGCGCTGGAATTACCTCCTCCAAGGAATATGTCTCGGAAAATGTCTCATCGAGGCACCATGTAAGATTACTCAAGTTTGCTTTTTTGTAATCCCTGCCCCACTCTGCTCTGAGGAACCCCTGCACACCCCATTTTGCCAACTTATACAAATAAGTGCTTAATTTGGATTGAGCGGGGTCGTGTTTATCCTTATCCTCAAGCATCCTTATTACGGCCGCAGATGCCGCATCCTCTCTCCACGAAGAGATAGGACACCACCTATTGGCTGCGTATGCAGCAATTTTCGATAACTCTAATGCGCTAAACACGCGAGTGCTCCGTTCTCAGGCAATTCTTGCACGTCACTTTACCGATCTTCAGATTAGATTCCATTTGCAAACTCCCTCAGCCCAGGCGTTCATTTCTTTGTCTACCGCCTTCAGCGCGAAAACGAGATCTTTCATTGTTGCCTCCTAGCTTGTAATCGCCTATCGGCAGAAACTCTCGAAACTTGAGGCCCCAAAGGGCTGAGACCCGGAAAGGAGCACATTGTCCTATCCGAGCCTCAATTTTTACCCTAAATTAGTATATTTTTACTGTAAATATGCCGCTTTTCGCGGCCTTCTTTGGCCAGAGCGGGCTTCTGTAAGCCCGAAAATTCGACCAGAGTTGCCTTCCGCGACCGCAAGACGCGCGCCCGGAATCATTGAGTCTTTAGTCTACTCCTGGGCGAACCCGGCGTCATACGCCTCGATCGCCGCAATGGCGAGCGCGTCCACCTTGACCATGCACTCTCTGAAGCTCTGGCCTTCCCTCTTGTTTCGGAAGACCCTGACCGGCGCGCGTCCGGCGTAGGCGCAAATGTACGATACCCAGTCGCCTTGGCCATTGGTCTGGTCGAAGTTCTCGGTGTCTCCACCGAAGGCTAGACCCTTCTGTCGCTGACGCTCTTCTTTGAATTCCTGAATGATACGCTCCATTTGATTCTCCTAGTTGCGCTAGAGAGCAAAAAGAAGAGGGACGCCCCCAAGCAGAAGGCCGTCCCTCACACAGTGTCTTTAGTATAGGTTAGAACGAATCCTTTTGAGGTCTAGCTGAGCTAGTATCCGTCTGTACAGGAAGCAGGTGTTTCTTAGTCCAGCATTATTGATCTCGGAGGTTTCCAACAGGTCAGCGGCTCGGAGTTCAAGTTCTGAAGGTACCCCCGCTCTAAGTTCTCGGGTAACGCAGCGGTAGTCGCAGTCTTCCAGCAAGCCGCTGCATTCTAGGTGATTTTCCACGGTCAGGAAGTCCAGACTTGGGCCACGTTGACGTGCCGGAACACCTTGTTTGGGTAGCCGACAGGTAGGGCCGCTCCTGTTCGGAGGCGTCGAGCGATGTTCTCGGGACCCCAGTAGTACGCAGCCACAGCCGCGCGAGTGTCCCCAAACCGCTCTAGGAGCTTCGAGAGGTAGTAGGTCCCAAACCGGACGCTGTTTTCAACGTCATGGAGCACCTCGGGGCCTTCCCACTTGACGCCCAATTCACGGGCGATCTGGACGCCCGTGTAGGGCATGACCTGGGTTAACCCTCGGGCTCCCTTGTAGCTGACCGCAGCGGGGTTGCCTGCGCTCTCCACGCGGATCAGGGCGACCATGAGCCACGGATCCACGCCGAACTCGCCGCTGGAGTCTTCGATCGCTTTCGTGATGCGCTCGGCAAGCTCTAGGTTATCGGGGATGAGCAGGTCATCTGCAACTTTCTGGACAATCGTGCGCCACAGTTCATCTTCTCGGGCGTCCATGTAATACACGATTTGATCGGGAGCTTTTTGTGCAAGCAGGGTGGGCCAGACAAAGGGTTGAGGCTCAACTGTGCCGCCGCTCAGGATGAGCGTGCAAAGGGCAATCAGGAAAAACAGTTTTGCTCTCAAGTTCACCTCGTGTATAAAAATAACGGCAATCCGGCGCGAAACTTTAGGCTTGTGTCCCCGTGGGGGTTACTTCGTTGATTGGGAGCGTAAATAATGGCGCTCGATATCGCGCTCGATATACAGGCCCAGCGGCAAGTAGCGAAACTTGAGCGCCGGTGCAACGTCGAACAAGAAGAGGTTGCGTGTGAATGAAGAACAGTAATGCTTCAGAACTCGGTCATTTTTTTCGACTTCGCAGCGAGCCCGGGGACACTTGCCCCACTCGGCGTGGTTGATGACCTCGGCCTGTTCGCCGCTCAGTCGCCCCTCGATGCAAACGGAGTCGAAGTATCTGCCACCCCACAGAACTATGCTGAGCCAGATGAATAGCAAGAGGCCAAACTGCCCTATGATGATCCACTTGAGGTTGCGTCGCATAATTTAGCTCCGCGATACAGGTGTGGGTGATATAGCGTTATCTAAGGGTCCCCCATTTCACTCCGCTACTGGAGTTACTGGGTTGTCGCTTTTCGCGAAGACCCTCCCACACTATACCTATCGCGTCCCATACACGCCTCTGCGAGGAGCAGGCTAAATTTATCGTGCTAGCCCAACACTAAAATCGTAATGATAACGCGGGGTTGCGGACTCTCGATCTTCTTCGACCGGATCTACCTCACCCATCGCTCTCTCCTCCCTGCCCGTCGAGGGCGGCGCGCTCAGGCAGCCCCCCGGACGCTCTCAGGTCGGCGTAACTCAATTCATCGCCGAGAGTGTCTTGGAGCAGCTTGTGCCGCCAACACAACCCGGTGATTTTCCCGTCTCCACGATTGCAATTACCCGTACAATTATTGTCCGCGTTCAGCTTAAGCAGGGCTCCGATGAACTCGTAATTTTGGCCCGCCAGATCCTTGTCTTCCTCCCGTAACTCGGCAATCTCTCCCCGCTGCTTGGCGATCTCTTCATTCTTCTTATCAAACGCCACTATGTTCAGCGCGATTTGAGCGTTCATCAAATTCCTCAGCCGCTCCACCTCCTCGGCGAGCTTCTCGTTCGCTGCGCGGAGGGTGGTGATCTCGTCGGTAAGTCCAATCGATTCACCAAGAACATCGACTACAGCGAGCGGTAGCTTGGGGCCGTCCATCACCTCCACCACTTGCTGCCGAAACTTCTCAAGATCCATCATTCTCTCCCCGAACCTTCGCCAGATCAACGGTCATCGGATCGGCTCCCCTTCGGACTCCATCTTCGTGCAGAAGTATCCGGGCGGCTGACACCACAAAATCTATGCTTTCGCCTTCGTTGCGTTGACAGCGGCTCTGCGTCCAAGCACTTTGTTGACGGCGGGACCTCGGGCCGTCTTCGCCTTTCGGTATTGTCTTCGCAGACCCGGGTTTGTCTTGACCGTGGGCCAATGGTATCCAGGTCCAAAGATCAGACGCCGCAGTTTCTTCGCTTTGCTTCCTCTCATGAGAAATTCCCAGTCTCGTTCCTGATTTTGAGATATTTGGATGCTCGTTCTTTGAGCAAAGCCCTAGCCCGAGCCATCCAAGAAGAATGTTCGTTGCTTTTGATCCGTTTAGTTCTGTCTAGAACGTCGATGACGTACTCCGCACACTCGATCTTTTCGAGATCAGTCAAGTGCCTCATATTTTCTCCTATACCCTTATATTCCCTGTGTTGGCGACGAAAAGAACCATCGCCGCTGCAAAGAATAGTAGGGCGCTTACGAGGTTGTCGCTAACCTGCCAGAAGCGATTCCTTTTCCATCTTGACGGAAGGGCGCTGAGAATCCATATCGGCAGCAGGTACACTATGGTCGCGGAGAAAGCGAAGATTGCTGCTAGGATCATGGTTACGTATTCGAAAAGGTTCTGTATGACGAATGCAGTGCTCAAAGGGCGCTTGCTGAGATACTTGATTTTCTCCTCAGGGCTTGCATCTCGGCCCTCATTTTTTGTCCACAACACGAATTTTGTAGTAGCTGCGAACGAGCGGTTGAAATACTTCCAATTGAAAGCGCAGTGTAGCTCAAAAAGCCCACTGAAGAAAAGCGCGAAGCCCAGCAATAAACCCAACATGGTGATACCTCTAGTGGAGTCCAGCGTTTCTTTGATTGCGTTGTACTTCTGGTTCACTCTATCCGTATCTTCCCTGCTCAGGAAGGCACAGGACGCAAAGATGGGGTAACCGTTGATGCTGCGGGGGAGTGTTTGGCTGCGCCCCTGTGTATCGTGGTACCGGGCGTAGCACATACCGGGAGGGCTCTTCTCAAGAGCGCCCAAAGTTTCAGGAGCCCAGCCGCCAAGCGCCAGAGGCATGAAGATCATGCCCAAAAGGTTCGCTTTGTCTGACTCGCGAACGTGGTACTCAGTGAAGATCTCGTTACGGTAGATGCCAAGCGCGAACTCTTTCACCTCTTTATCCGTGAGGCGAGACTTTGACCAGTCGTAAGGCTCCGCGTTCTCGCGAAGCTGTATGTTTGTGAAATCTCTTTTACTTTGCGGCATCCTCAACCTTCTTCGCCACCACCTTCTTAGCGGTTTTCTCAGCAACCTTCTCTTTCAGCTTCACGGCAACCTTTTCGGAGATAAGTTCAACGGTATCGGCGGCATCTTCAACGATCTCTTCGGCTAGCTTCTCAGCCTCGGCATCCTTCGCAGCTTCCTCGGCATCGGTCTGTTTAGTGACGGCTGTGGATCCGCCAGCTTCAAGGATCTTCTTTTCAAAAACAGCGTCCATCGGATCGGGGTCGCGTTCTTGTTCCCAGAGCCACTTGATTTCAGTTTTCCCGCCATGAGCGTGGACATTCGTCACATTCTTGACACCGGCATAGACATTCGTACTGCCGTCTTTGCCCAGCCAGCGCACAATGCACGTACCGTCACTGGCCTCAAACACGTCGGCTTTGTGGTCGCCCTCTCCCGAAACCCCATGCACGTCTTCATGGCGCATGATCCTCCCGACCCGCACTGACATCAGTTTTTCTCCTCAGACACGTTAGCCCAACGTGTACCGGACTTGATTCTTGAAACCACAGTTTCACTTACTCCGAAGTGAGTAGCGATCTCCTTCTGTATCATGTTCCCGTTCTGTAGAAATGACTTTATTTCTAGAACTGAATGTTCGGAAAGTTTGTTGCTCCGCTGATTTTGTGATTGCTGAGAAGGAGTAGCCCATCGGCAGTTCGACGGCTCGTAGTTTCCATCGTTATCAATGCGATCTAAAGTAAGTCCTTCTGGTCTTTCGCCCATATCCTCTAGGAATTTTTCAAAGTTTCCCCACTGGGAACTGACCCTAATACCCCTATCGAAGTATCTCTGACGGATTTCGCCCGTGGCGGAGGGACTACATCTCCGCTTCATAGCGTGCCACGACTCGTAAGTGCGAGTACCGTATTTGCCGTGGGTTCTATTCTGCTTCCCTGTGATTGCTGCAATTTCTTTCTGAAGACAACCACATGATTTCGTATTCCCGTTTCGAAGATGCGAGCCTGAAACGTTCGTCTTCTCTCCGCAAGCACAGATGCACGTCCAGATGATACGCTTGCTGACCCGGAGAAGAGAATCCCTAATGACCACGAGTCTGCCGTACCTGTTGCCTGTCTCTATTCTCATCGGAACCTCTTCCCCAAGTCTTTAGTCTGGCTTGGACGAAGTGAGCAAGTATCGGCCGGGTTGGAATTCCTCCATCTTGTCGGCGAAGCCCAAGTGCTGGATTCTGTTAACCATTTCCTTCACGAACCCCTCTGGGTCGCGCTCGATTGAACCCAGTTGGTCAGTCAAAACCAGAATGGCTGCGTTGTTGCCCATTTTACTACTCCTTGAAGATCAATGCTAAAACGCCATGCACAACCATCACGACGCCAATAGGCACGAGAGACCCACCACCCGCCCCGTCAATAAAGGACGCTAGAGAAAAGACCGATGCGCCACCATAGATAAGGAAAAATTTGAGCATTAGATTCTCCCAGCATGGGGGGGTTGATGGATGAGCACCACGCACGACACGCCGCTCCAGATATGAATACAACCTGCTTTTGTTCCGTCGCTGAATTCGCAGGCCACCAAAAACAGAACCGCAAAACCGCAAAGTAGTACCTGTGCTAGTTTTCTCATCTCTCCTCCCTTTTGCGCTCGTAATAAGCGTCTTCGTCAAAGTTGTCTTCGTGATCCTCAGCGTCTCGCTCCAAGCCTTCACCGGCCTCTTCAATCTCAGTTTCGCTGAATAGTTTCTCGTCCAGCCGGATATAATCGTAGTTGCTGAACTGCGACCACTTGTACCTGCAAGCCCCTTCCCGTCCGCGATTCAAACACTTGAGCATGAAGTAGTCTCGCACCTTGATGTAGAAGGGGCGGAAATCTCCGTACAAGGTAAACTCCAGATCCTCAATATCCGTGCCCATCATCTCAACGCCGCGATTGCCGTCCGCGTCGGCTCCGTAGTTGTCGGTCCAGAAATTGACTTGTCCCTCGACTTCGACTACGAAGTGGTCAAGCTCATGCTCGTCAAGTAGTAAGCGAGGCTCGAAAGGTTCTCCCGCCCAGCCTTTCGGTCGCCCGATCTCTATCGCCGTGGTTGCGAACGTCATGCCTTAGTTATCGGCCACTTCGGGTGAAACTTGAGGCACGCAACTCTTTTTCAGGTCAAACCTGAGCGTCTTCCCTGAGCCGGGGCCAGCTTCTCCAGATCGTCCGTAGGGTTGAACGCTGTTATGAACTTCCGGTGAGCCTTGCCCACCTTGAAGGTTTGCGTAAAGCCCTCTTCAATCGGCTTGTTCCAGCCATTCTTGCGTGCGTCTGATACACTCTTGAACGGACCCAACTTCGCTAGGACGTGAGCCCAGGTTGTGCCCGGGTCCACGAACACGAACACATCTTCGTCATGCAACGGACCGAAGAACAACTCAAGATCATTCCAGAAAAGGTTCTCCGTCGAAACGACGACGTTGACCTCGCACTGGTTCTCTCGAATCAGCCCTTCGACACGCTCGTCAACTTGTTCTAGGTGTACGAGTTCCATATTCTCTTCGTATCGACCAACCTTCGTGAAACTTGAGGTATCCCATATTATCCAAAACATCCTGTTCGGTGTATTTCACGGGTTACCGTACTCCATTTTGTTCCACAGTTTCCGCACTCGTGCGGCTCGCGTCTCCAGTTCCTCGGTCCACTTCTCTACCATAAGTTTCAAGACCTCCTCACGTAGGTCAATCTCTTTTTGCTGGAGAATCCCGACCACTTCTAACCGCTCTGCTGTTGTCAGTGCCATTATTCCTCCCCGTTGAGAACGCCAAGTCTCGTGTTCCAATACTTGCGCATGAGGCCGCGCTTTACCCGGCTATTGGCCGCAGCGGTTGTGTTGATCGCGTGCAGGTGCAGATCGCCACCGTGAACATCCTCCAGAAATACACCCACAGCAACCGAACGGCTCACGCCAGCGTCACAGTGAACGGCGAAGTTTTTGCCATCGGCGACGTGCTTATCCACAAACTCGTGAATGGCGTCAATGTGAGTTGTACAGAACGCTCGGATCTCGGGCATGTTCTTGGGAATCTTTATCACGTCGTCAAACTCCAGACGCAGCACATCCTCCCAGCCTTTCTTCAGGTCTGCGGGGTCGCCGGGAGCGCTGATAGAAATCATGACGGTGCCCTCGGTGGGCTCTAGATCTTCGGCTTGACCTCGATTGTATACGTCAATCTTTCTCATTTGCCCGACCCCGGAAGAAATGATTCCACTGCTAGGGAGGCTTCTTTCGCAGTGTTGAAACTACCCAGATATTTCTTCTTCCCAGAAGAAAGGGTGACTTGGGCCGCAAATTTATTTCGACGGTTAATGCGCGGCTCGTTTTCGCCTATCACGGATAAGCGGTTAAACCGCATACCAACAGGTATTTCCAGTCGTCTCATGACTTCGATCCCAATATAGAATCGGCTTTTTCGTTGGCGAATGTCATAGCTTTCGTGTAGAAGCCTTCTCGCGATAGTCCGGGGTCAGTTTTCCCCGTGTCGAACCCCTCACAGAATCCTAGCTGTATGTATGTGACTGCCGCGCGACGATCTAGTTTCCTTTGGATTTCTCCGGTCTTTTTCGCGAAGTCACGCAAGATTTTCTTGAACTTCTTGCGCTCTTGCCGCCGGATTCTGGCCTCCTGTATCTTGCTAACTAGCAACATCACTTGACCTCAAGCCATCGAGAATTTCGATCATGAGAAGTTTGTCTGGACCCAACTCGTCGTGTCCGACTCGATTTCGCCCAGCTTTCTTAGCCGCGAACATGGCACGGTCCGCTCTTTCAACAACGTCTCCAGGCTTCGTATCCTCGTCTTTTTGAAGCGAGAAACCAAGACTAACAGTAACTTTCCAATCTACTTCAGGGTGCTCCAGATTCTCTACAGCGATTCGAATCCTTTCTGAGAGGAGAGCGAGTCCAGTAATACTGGCGTCTCCGACGAGACACACAAATTCCTCGCCACCCCAACGAGCCGCGTGGTCCGCTGATCGGGTGCAGCCTTTAATCGCTCCAGCAACGGCCGCAAGTACATCATCGCCTACCCGGTGCCCGTGTTTGTCATTCACTCTCTTGAAGTGGTCAATGTCGCACATGATGATGCCGAAGTGTTCGCCCTCGCCATCATAGTTCGCCCTCTGGACTACCCCAAAGGCCGCGCTCAGTAGTTCTTCGAATGTCTGTCTGCCAATGAGCCCCGACACGCAATCATGCCGCAACTGATCCACAAGATCGTGGGCCAGCCTTAGCTGTTCTTCAAGATCGGCTATGCGAGAGAAGGGATCTATTCCCATATTTCACTCATCGGCAAAACTCTGCGAAACTTGACCGTGCTTCGCCAGCACCTCTACCAGCATCTCGCGGAAGCGATCCAGCACCGTGGGGATGCGCTCAGTGCCGTAGCACACCTCACATGAGCCTCCGGCCTGCTCCAGCAATTGTGCTGCCTCAATGGTTCTCTGTCTCGGGTCCATCTGCATCCTGAAGCTCAAGTCAGAAGTCTTGAGCAGTTTCGGAGCAGCTTCCACGAATTCCTTGGCCTCTTTCAGACCCAGCCCAGTCAAGTTGCGCACTTCCTTGATGCACTGAATCCTCCTCTGTCCGCAGGACAAGAACATGATGCCCATAGCGTCACCCTTCATCAACTCGGGAAGCTGCACACGCAACAGATCGGCAACATCCACGCTCGCCTTGAGGTGGCCTACCCTCATCATGATCTCGGGCCCTGCCGTGAACTCGACGTTATCCAGTTCGAGATCGAGCACCGTGGATTTCATAGATATTTTTGATTGCGGCATTTTTCCCTTGGCTTCATTCTTTTATCGGTCGTTCGCCGCGAAACTTGAGGCCCGCCGGGAGCCCCTGCAAGGGAGGGGAGGGACCCCCGACGGACCTCGGGGCTAACTGTAGGACGCTAGGGTCTTTTCGAGAGCCTCCGGCGTAGCGTAGGGTTCCAGTAGCTTCACAAGCTCCGCAACCTGCTCGACTGTCACTGTCACTGAGGCGTCGATAGGCTCCGCTGCTCCCGTGGTGTATCCGTCGTGGTGATGAAATTCGTTCGGAATTTTGAACTCTAGGCGAACGGTTCCGGTCGATCGAAGGAGATCGACGCCACCGGTTACATCGGCGGTAAGATCCGCTCTCATCTCGGTCTTAGAGGCATCGGGATGCGAGCCGGGTTCGGATTCGTCGTTAGAATGTCTGCCGCAGAGCCACACGTTGACGGAGGTTGTTCCTTGAAACAACACGCTCTCGTCGTCGTCCAGCTCTGTCTCACGATGATATACGTACACGCTGCCAGATCTAAAACTCAGGTTGTCAATTTCGACCTTCATTTCGTTCTCCCATTCGCCAAATCGGCAAGGCGATAATCCTTTTCGGTCAGAGTCTTCTTCCCCTCTTCCCGAATAAGCGCGGCAATCTGCCTGCACACACCCCTGCGCGTAGCTGGGAATGTTTCGGCAATCATAGCATCCTTGTGGCACTGAGCCGCAGCGTCTTTTTCGTTACTCATTTGCCTCCCCTTCCCTTGTTTTATCGGCTGAGGCTGGCGAAACTTGAGCGGCATCGTAAACCTCGTGGTACGTTCGGTCGATGGCCCGTTCGGAGACCCATGTTTCGTCGCCGATTTTCCGGCCCACAAAACCTTCTTTGCCGCCCTTGAGGACCATCCGTAAACCTTTGCGGCGATCCCATTCGACGCACTCGTAAATGCCGCCGAAGGCTTTGAACTCACGCCCCACAAGATCAGACCACCTCATCATTTGACCTCGCTTTCGTGTGCTCAATTGCTTCGCGTCTTCGGATCCTGAGCCGACTTTTATCAGAATCCTCCCGCGATTCTAGTATAAGAGTTATTGCTTCTACGTACTGGACAGTGATTTGCTTCTGAGTTGCCAGTATTGCCTCAAGGTGTTCTGTCTCCAGATCCCCCAGACGCTTTTTCTCCACTTCCCGTAGTTCAGTACCGAACGTGACGTGTTCGGCCAGCCCACCCTTCCCATACGTGCCCCAGCCCAGAGCTTCGGCTTCTTCTAGCTTCACAGTACCCCCGCCGCTCTCAGAGCGTTGAGAGCGTGAACCGCCACTACACCGGCAAGGGTCAGGAAAATGGCCATCCCAAAAAAGAACCGGAGAAGGTCGCCCAGCGATTCCTCTTCGGCCTCGATGCCCCAGGTCTTAGTCTGCTTCCGCTGGTTCTCAACTTCGCGCTCTCCCGCGAACCGGTCTCTCATCTCTTCTCTCCCTTCTTCTCCAGCTTCTCGATGGATGTGATGATGTATGAAGCAGGGAAGATCACACTTGCTATGTAGCTCCGTGCTTCATCTTCGCTGTCTGCCTCCACGTCCATCTGATCTAGCGTGTTATCCTTCAGGAACTTTATCTCTGCTCTGTACGTCATCTGCAAACCTCCGGTACAGTGCCGTTACCTCGGAAATGCTCCAAGGCATCGTCCAGAGTCTCGGTCTCGTCGAATTCTTCGCTATGCTTGTGCCGGTCAGCGAGACCGTCAATTACGGAGCAGGAAAAGTGCTTGGTGTCGCAACCCTCATTCAGTCCATGCTGCATGTCGTCGTACATAAGCTCCCACGCTTTGTCGCCTTCGGGCTTCACCCTCGGCACAATGTCAAAAGGCACGAGAAGGTAGCTCGCCACTAAGCCATCGACGTAAGTGATTGCAGCCGAGTTGTAAGCGTACAAAGTGTAGAGAGTCCCGCCAGCCTGTTCTACCAAAGCCGGAGCATTCCAATCTAGGGTCTCGTCTATCGCCACTACCGTAAATTTCCTCATGTTTCTCCTATCGGCGTTAGAACACGAAACTTGAGTTGTCGAAATCGGCAGGCTCTTCCTCGCGTTGCAATTCCCAGCCCTTGAGGGTGCTGTAAAATCCTTCGCTAATGTCGTCCCACGGGGTAACAATACCCGGTCCGTGTTCCTGTTCGATCAAGTCCGACAAAGCCCGTCCGATACCTTTTCTTCGATGGTCAGGATGGACGTAGAACATTGCTTCGCCCTTTACTGGCCTCCTGTTAACCGGCATTCCCCTTCCTCGTTTCTTCGCACCCTGTCCGGCTTTGTACGTTGTGTGAACGCGCAAAACCCACCCAATAGGCTCACCGTCTAGCAAAGCCACCCAGGTATCAAGCAGACCGGGATACTTGGTTGAATACCTATTCATGCCACTTCCGACATCAGCTTGGCCAATTTCACCCCATTGGGGATCCTCGATTACGAGCGTGCAACCCTGGAGCTTCTCCTGCATAGCTTTGTCCCAACAGTTCCAGCGACGCCGAGAAAACTCTAGTTTGCTCACTGATCCAGACCAATCGGCAAGGACTCGAAACTTTAGCATGGCTGCAAGCATGATTGCTCCAGAAAGAACAGAAAGGCACAAGTCCGGTTCCGGCACGTATTGGATACATATGGCGTCCGTTGCAGCTTCGGCCATCAAGTACCCACCTTCATCGGTGAACGGGTGGACCCCATCGTTGAACAATTCTTCCCACCCCGGATAGCTCACGAATACATCGAAGAAATCCAAAACCAGAAGCCCTCGAAACTCACCTTCGTCTCGAAGCCAGGGTCGATAGAGGGCTTCTAATCGTGCCTCCCCAGCCGCCTTCTTCGCTCCAGCGGGGTCAATGTTCTGCATTGGAGTAGGGATACCCAGGATAACCACTATCCCCGCCTCATCTAGCCGGTTCAGTATCGAAGTCATGGCATCGGTGTAGTCGGCGAAGTCGGCTAAGTGGTCATCGTTAGTCCAGTCTACGAGTGAGTCGTTAGTACCCAGCATGAGAACGACGACGGCGGGGTCTATGTCGATCAGGTCTTGCGTATAGTCTACGAGAATACCCTCTTTTTCTTTGGGCTCTTTTCCATTGAATTGCGGAGCCCGCAGACCACCCAAAGCCGCCTTGTGAATCTCCCACTCAGCGGGTGCAGCATCGACAAACTCGGTCCAGTAAGCATTAGTGATTGAGTCTCCCGCAGCCGCGCTAACGAGGAATTCCTCGCATTCCCGCGCCTGAACCGTAGTCGCAAAGAACAGTAGAAATGCGATTATCAGTTTGGAGATGCCCATGCGTTCTCCCTTGTCCGGCTCCCTTGCCGTGTCATTCTTATCGTCACTTGAGCTTGAAACTGCCCTGCCCGACCGCTTTTCGCGGATCAGGTGCTACGCCGCCCACACGTTCCGGTGCCTTGCTGGAAACCCGTGTTGGGTTCGATCGCCAGCCCAAGGCTCAAGTTCACGTCATATTTTAGGCTCTCCTTACTTACGAGGCGGTTCGTACCGCGCTCGGTCATGTGATCTCCCTACACCTGCTCGATTGTGAGACTCACGAGTCTCTTGATTCGAAAGCTCGCAAGGGCTCCCCTGATCCCGTGGTCAACGTACCGATCCCAGGCTCGTTTATCCCGTTTCTCGTCAACGGAGATACCTCCGGCCTCGATTCGGACTGTGTGGGTCGAATCCTCACCGCAGCGGCCGAACCCGACCACGAATTCGAAAGTATGGGCGTAGGTGCCCCCGGGCCGCACGTTGCCGTAGTGTGTGAACCACTTTGCAACTTCTTCAGACCCCCATTGGGAGTCCGGGTCCCTCGGGTCACGTTGCAAAATGTTTTCATTCGTCCAATGAATGAGCGGAATCTTGGAGAAATATCTCACGTTGTATCGCTCCACATCCTCGCTCCAGTAATCCACGTACCACGCCCAATCCTCGCGGTCGAGAACCTCGAATTTGAAAGCGTCGTCGAACGTTTCGCATCGGCGTCGATCTCCGAAAGTTGCGTCTCCCATGATAGTGCCCAGAATTACGTATTCTCGATTCATGTTTTCTCCCTTTTTAGATTTTATTGCAGTGACCACAGTTCACCGGGTGACTCGGCATACAATTACACGCTCCGTCACCCGGACCCATCGTAGCGCAGTGGACAGAGTGAGCGCGATGTTCGCAGCCGAAGTCCACCTTTACCGAGCCTTTTCTCTTCGCCCATCCAAACACAACTCGGACGAATCCCCACCACCCCACGAACAGGACCCACAAAACCGCCATCATCTTGACGAGGGTATCGGGGCTAAGCATCGAAATGACTACACCCAATCCAATCCAGAAAATGATCTTGGGGTCGATTTTGATACTGCTCATTTGTTCGTTCTCCCTTGTGATCTGTTTATCGGCAGATCGTCACGAAACTTGAGGGAGGTGAGTCTTGAACCGGTCGTAGTTCGCCTTTACCCAATCTACCGGAGGCACCCACTCGCCATCGGGCGTGTCTCGGACCTCCAGGGAATAGGGGTGGCAGTAACTAAGCAGGTAGATAGCCGCCCCGTGAGCGAATGGAATCCCCGCTTCATCCCACTCGTATATGTAGGAGTGGCACTTGTCCCCGTGGGCAACGACGATTCCTGCGACACCTTCCCAAGCCACGCCCATAGCCTCGAAAAAGGCTGGCAAGTGCTCGTCTAAGTAGTCGTAGTGGCTCACAGATCGTAGTCGCCAATCTTCATCGCTTGGGAAATCAATCGGCTGTCTTCTTCGCGAGACTTCACTTTCAGGGAAGTGCTTTCTCCATACACCCTCGCCTCAACAACGTGAAACGGTTGCCCGGAGTGTCGCCCGTCAGCAACATCCACAGCGGAAAATCTCACGTACCCAGCCCCCAGCACGTCGTCCGGGGCGATGCCCAGGGAGCGTGCCATATCGTTGTGCCCGACGTGTGGGGGGAACAGAATGGGGGTTTCCATCTTCATGATTCCGCAGAAGATCTCCACTACGATGTATTTGGTTCGCTCACTCATAATGCTGCCCCTTTCGTCTCTAGAAACATTCGAACCCTTCTCTGTACTCGGTAAGCCCGCACTTCCTTTGTCATATGCTACCTTTTCTAATCGGCCGGTTGCTCCGAAACTTGAGTTCCCAGCAATTCGTCGGCGTAACATAGATCTCCACTAATTCCGCAGTTGATAGTCTTGTCCCCTCGATAAATGGCGGCAGCCAGCCTGTGATTGCCATCCTCCACAATCCAATCCGCACAGTACCCTAGGCTGGGTACTCCAACGTCCAACTGGATAGTATCACTCCACCCATGCTTCACGAACCAAGCGATTCGGGCTTCATGCACGCTCGCTGGCTCAGTCCAGCCCATTTTAACAGTGAGTATGGGGGCTGATCGTAGGTTCCCTGTTGCGAGAGCCAGTGCGACGCCCTTTTCCGTCACCCCCGCGTACCACGGGTCGCGCCGCAGTGCGTCGGGGAGCATGGAAATGTCAACTTCGGCAACACAGTCCCAGTTCATTTTACGCCGCCTTTTTTCGTCGCTGCCACAGCCGCTCGTCGGTCGTTTCTCTCGACACTAGCCACGTCCGTCTTGGCGAGGCGCAAGAGCCCGCTCACGTTGCCGTCGGCATCTGAGCACCACAGAGTACGCCCACCACGGGGCAGCTTGTGGATCTTGAACCGGGAGACTTTGCCTCCACCGTAATTGAGGGGCCTCACGCTCTCGATTACCTGCCCCACGATGTACTTTCGGCTCCGTAGAGCGGCAGCCGCCCGTACCCTTGCGCGCCACTCGCCTGAATACTTGCCCATGCCATCGGAAGGAGGCATTTCCTCGGCAAGTTCGATGTAACTCACGGGGCAGTTTATCTGGCAAGGCCCCTCATCCTCGTCCATCGACTTGTAGCCCCAGCCATCGCTTGAACGCTGGAGAAGATGCACGCCTATGAAACGGTAGACCTCACCATTTCGTCTCGTGCTCTCGTGGACGACGTAGAGCGTGTTGCCGCTGCAACAATGCTTGATCGTTTTGCAGCCGACGCCGCTTCCGTCGTCATGCGTCCAGTCGCGAGTGATTTCTTCGATAACGGATCTGCGGGTCGCCCCGTAAGTGAAACTCCAGCCCATTTGTTGCCTCCCTTGTGCTATGTTTATCGGCAGAAGCTCTCGAAACTTGAGGTGAGGGCAAGGCGGCGCAGGAGGCCCCTGCGCCGCCGGGAGGCGGGTCCCCCGTAGTTCGGGGGACCCAGAAACCCTTACATTGTGCAGGAGCCGAACCTCACTGCCCTAACGAAGCCTTCTGAACGGAGGCAATATCAATCTCCGTCGCGGGCTCATAGTTTTCACTCGGAGCTACGAGGGCACGTTCAAACTTCGCGAGTTTTGCTTTTGCCTTTTCCAGTTCACGAACCGTTCCGGCAAGTTTCTGTTCGGCCTTTGATCTTTCCATCTCGCCTCCGTGTTCTTTCTCTTCGGGCCAAGTAGGCTCGAAAGGATTGATTGTTTTCTCCATTTTGTGCTCCTTTTTCTCATCGGACGATGCGTCTGAAACTTAAGCTTGAGCCTGAAACGACAACGGACCGCTTTTCGCGGTCCGGTTGTCTTCTCATTTATGTGTTTCAAATATAAGGTGGTTCAAATAGGTTTCATTTGTAGGGGCTACCACTTGTCGTGGTTAGTTGCTACCTTGCGACTGGCCCACGCCGCGCTTTTGCCCCGGACCTCAGTTCCTCCTTTCTACTAGACGAGCCCTTTCGGGCACTCAGCGGCATTCTCCGCCGCCGGACTACTTCTTGAAATGTTTCTTCATGTGCCGCCCCGCCAGTTTGAGACAGGCCGCTGTGAGAACGAGAGAAAACAGTACCACAGCTATTTCCTTCAAGAGTTGGTCCACGATGACCCCCTTATGAAGGCCCAAACGCCTATGGAGAAGGCGATTAAGGCTATAATTGCGTGTTCGATGCACGGGTGCGCCGCGAAGTGAGCGCCCGCTCCGCAGGTACACGCACTCGCTCCAACCGCAACGGCGTGGAGCTTCTGGAATCGTGCGCGTAGTCTATGAAACATCCTCACCCCTGCCCGAGTCGCCGCAGCACGGCGAAACGGCTTTCGGAACGACGATGCGCCGCCCCGCGTTCGCGATCTTCGCCGCGATCTTGACGGGGCAATTGAAGTTATTGCTCCACTTGTAATCGCAGCCTTCGCAAATGTAAAAAATCATCGCCTTCATTATACCCTTATCGGCCGGTCAGCTTGAAACTTGAGTGGGTAAAAGTGGGATGAAATCTTCACTAATAGGCAAAAGATCTCCTAAGTTGATTCGAGAAAATATGCCTGCAAGTTCCACTTTCACTCTGGCTTGCGTGTTCCGGTTAAAGGCTTTGCCCAATCTGGGACGTAAGTGCTCGCCGATCCGAGCGAGCAAGGCTCTGGGCGATCCCATGATTCCCTGTGTGGTGAACGAGAACTGACCACTTGGTTCCAGCGAGCGTTATTGGCCGCGATGCGGTTCCTCTCTACCATTTTTCGCCGTCGCCAGCGGCCATGTATATGTGCCGCGCAGAACAAAAAACCGCCAGGGACGATCAGGATCGCGAAAGCGTAGATGAGCAGCCTCACTCGCTGGCAACCTCGCCCACTTCGCCGCCCAAGTTGCGCCCGGCGTCGAAGAGATCCCGGCTCAAATCGGCCACTTTGGGCGCGAACGTCGCGACCACTAGACCGATGAAAATTCCGATGATGAGTTTCCACATAGTTCTTTTCTCCCTTTAGCCTATTATCGGCGAATCGCCCCGAAACTTTACTTCGGCCACAATACGATGCAGGGCTCGGTGAAGGTCCCCATCGGCCCTTCTACTTCATCTTCGGTAATGTCTTCGTTTTTCTCATCGTAGTTGTAATCGAGTGAATGGTCTTCGAGAGGGCGGAAAGCGTTACCTTCCGGGTCGATCGCCATGATGATAAGCGTATCGTCCGGGACCTCTTTTAGAACTTCCTTGAGATCGCCTACCGTGACTTTCTTTATAGTCCTCATAGCCTACTCCCTGTGCTAAGAGTTTACTTGGGGTTTTCGGAGCTTCACGTAGAGTGCATTTACAAATGTTCCGCTATCAGCGAAAGAGCCTGGGGGCAGGTCTTGACTCTGGCCGCGCACCCGCTCCACCAGTTTTCGGAAAGCTACAGACTTCTTGTCCCCGCGAAACTCTGTTCCAGCGCTCATGATTGCCACAAGAACGCCTCCTGGCTTCAGGAAATCCCAGGCATGGCGAACATGGTCTATATCTCGGCCACGGTCAAAGGGTGGATTCATTACGATGCGGTCATACACTGGAGAAGGTTGCACTTTCAGGAAATCGGCACAGAGAACATTGTTGAAATTGTACAATTCCAATTCCTGAACCAGTTCTGGTTGCAATTCGATAACGTCTACTACGTGCCCCGGCTCCGCCATGCCGCAAGCTAAAATGCCCGTGCCCGCGCTCGGCTCCAAGCACCGGTAGGGCGCATCATTTTCGGAGCGATACAACTGGGCAGCCTCTAGCACACGTTCGGCCACGGGCTTCGGGGTTGGGAAAAATCCGAAGCCTCGGGCATGGCCCACCGCTCGGTTTTGAAAGGGAGCGTCTTCGTCTTCTACACTCTCTTTTCCGAAGCCGAGGCTATAATGGTCGGCAAGCAACTTATTTACCTTTTCCACGAGGTCCGGTTTCGTAAACCACAGGTGAGCATTTCCGTTTTTGAAAACCCGCACGCGAAAGTAATCGCCCTCGTGTACTGATTGATGAATCCCCCCTCCCGAATGGCTTTTCCGTGCTGTTTCGATCTCGCCCACAATGCCACCGTAAGTTGCACGGGGGCTTTTGTTGTCTAGGACTAGGAAAACTCTCTCTATATCAATGAGAGTATCTCGTTGGTTGGCGTAGTAATTCCAGTGTCCCCAATCATCGAAGGCATTAACTAGAATCACACGCGCTCCCACCTTAAAACCGTCATGGGATCGAAAGCGACGGTCGAGAGAACTAAAAGCGTTTGCTATGCCGCGACGAAAAATCTTTCCCGCATCTTCGAGCAAGCCTTGAAGCGTCGATTCAATCGCCTCGACGCTGATTTCGGGTAAACCTTTGGCAATCTCTTCGGCATTGATAACCGCCCCGGTTTGCGCGTCGATATTTTCGGGAATGTAGGTCATTTGTTCTCGCAGTTCGTCTTTCGCCAGCTTGTCCATCAAATGATCCATATCGGTTCGCTCAATAAGAGCACCCCATACCTGAATATCGGTTAGCCGTTTCGCTACCCGCATGTACTGCGCCCCATCCGGTAGCTCCACCGCATTTCGGAACGCTCCTACTTCGCCGTCATGCGGCTCAACGTAGGACGGGTGAATACCGCCACAAGCGGAGTTAACTGCGTCTTCGGCTTCTTGAATTGCTTTGGCGGCGCTCGCGATTTCCTGAAAGGCGCGCTCCCACAACTCTAGGGCTCGGTTTCGGTGCCCGACAATTTCCAAGATTCCGTCTCGGGGGATGAGATTGTTACTCATTAGTGCGCAACCTCGATGTAGCCCTTGCCTCCGCAGTCGGGGCAGTCGGGCTGAGGATTCACCGGGTCGCAGGCTCCCGATTTCGCTCCGGGGCAGTCGTGATAGTCCACTTCCACCACTTCCACCACTTCCATTACTTGCGTGTTCCGGTTAAAGGCTTCGGCCAACCGCTTGAGCATTGCAGTCAGTGGGTGATCTTCCTCGGGCTGCGGCACGCCCAGGGGGCGGGAGAATTCGTCTTTCTCTGCGTCACGCATCGCATCGCAGCGGTCGTCCATCTCTTCCACTGTCTCGTGATACTCGCTCATGTCCGGCATTGTTGCCTCCTTGAAATTGTTATTGGCAAACCGGCCCGAAACTTTAGTCAGGGAGAATCGCCCGGTAAAGGTCGATCCACTCTTGAGCCGGTGCTTTGCCTTCTACCCCGTGAATGCGCCCCACATCGTGCCCACAGTGGCCGCACTTCACTCGGTCGCCCCTTGACGCTCTTCGTGTTTGCCGACGCATCGAACCTCGGCATTTCTGTAACGTCAACTAGGATCGGCACAGCATTTTAGCCTTGGCTTTTGCCGTGAGTATCTGAAACTGTCCCCGCGCAGCGTGGAGCCGTTCGGTTGCCCGGTTCTTTTGCACCCTCAGCTTCTCGACTCGCGCCTCTTGCTTCGCGACCTCAGCCTCGGCCTTCTCAAGCTGGAAGTGCTGTTCGAGATTCGACCATTTTACGATCTTGACCTTCATAGATAGCGCCCGTATAAGGCGGCGAACCCAGCACCGATCCAGGCTGCCGCGAACGAAGCGGCGAACACGAAAATCAGGACGCCCTCACCGAAGTTTTTCCACTTCACGGTCTACGCCTCCCGTACTCAGCAAACTCGGCCGCAAAGTCCACGCCCGTTTCGATGTTCAGCTTTCGCGCCCAGCGTCGGGCGAATTTCTCGTAGGGCTGGTGCCCCGCGAGATTCTGCGGGTAGCAGAAGTGCAAAAGTGCCGCTTTGAACGTCTCACCCCGGCGCACTTTACCGGCAACAAAGCTTGTAAGGTTGCCCATCAAATGATGATCCTTGCCCGAGATTTCCCGGTTCTTCTTCCTACCAAAAGCGCGTCGATGGAAAATACTGTCGCTCCGCTTATCGGCTGGAATCAGCTTGTGAACCGAAGGGCCAGCAGGCAAAGCCGGTGCCTCTTTACTGGAACCGATGACCATCCGGCGAACCTTGGGGTTCGCTGCATACAAAGCCTTCAATTTTCGGCGCGCAGGGGATTTCTCAAGCGCTGCGTGAGCTTCGGCCAATTTCTGCGCGTCCCAGAAGAGGATGTGCTGGCGTGTAATTTCCATTTCTCAGTTTGCCTCCCTTGTAGTATCCCCTGCTTGCGTGGGGAGATGGCTCAATCTCGATTAGCCCCAATCTTTTTCGTATCGGTAGTAGTATTCGCAACTCGCGCCTTCGTGGTAGGTCGCCGCTAGCAGGCCGTCATGCGTCCCGCGCTCGATTTCCTCTGGGTTGAGAGAGCCGTGCATCTGCCGGAAGCGCCAGCCAAGCTCGGATCCCAGAGTCCTGTTGCCGTCGTAGCAGTAACCGAAACCGGGGGAATCTTCGTCACGGTGCGCGAAAGCGTCGGTGCCCTTGATGATATCGAAACGCGCGGCCACGGCCTCATCAAGCGCGTCACGCGCGACGTGGTAGTTGACCCCGGTCAGAACTGTTGCTAATGCGCTCATCTGTCTCCCTTGCATTCCTTATCGACCGATGCGCGTGAAACTTGAGACGCGCCCATCAGATATAGCGTGCTTCCGAAGCCGGGTCTGGGCACAGGAAGCCATCGCGCTCGCGTTTGAGGCTGGAGAGTTTTTCGCGCTTCTCGGTTTCTTCGGTCTGGAGTTTGATTAGAGAATCCTCGATTTGCTCGATTTGAGCCGCGATCCTCGATACAGAGACTTCTCGCTCGACTTCATCGGGGTCGATTGGGACGAGTTTGAAATATTGCACCGCTGACACCTCATCGGGGCTGCTCGGGCCGAAGTCTCCCCCGCCCACAAGATTCTCGTGAATCGAATACACACGTTCGGTCCCATAGATCCATGTCTTGAGAATTTTCATGCCGAATGACTTTACAGCAATGTGCATACTAAACCTCCAAGGCCTCTTTCAGGAGCTTCGCCGATACCAGTTTGGATAAAAATTCGTCGGTCACGGTGAAAGTGTCATCTTCCATCGCAATGCTGTGCTGATTCGGTCGCTGCTCTCCAATAGGAAACGTCTGTGCGGTCATGTGGTTGTGGGTGCCTTCGATCAGAGCGTTGAACGTGAAATCTTGAGTGCAGCACTGGTTCACCATTTTGCCTAAGTAGTAGGCGTTGATCTCATCGAAGGTGAAGGAAATCCAACCCTTCCCACGATCCTGTAGAAACCGGATCACCCAGCGAGCGGAAACCTCCGTTTCGGAATTGCCAAAGGCATCCCAGTAATGTCCGTCTGTTCTGAAATCGTCCGGTGTCAAGCGTTGTATCAGCAACATTTGTACTCCTGTTCTCATGCTTGTTTATATCGGCCAATATCGGCGAAACTTGAGCCGCTAAGCGTGGCACAGCCAGAGCCTCTTGAGCCGGGTCAGCCAGTAGGGCCGTTTACCGAAAGTCACACCTTTACTGGAAACCCGTGCCTCAATCCATTTCGTTTTCCAGATATTTTTGCGGATAAGACGGAAACCGATTCCTTCCAAATGGGTGCGGGGAATCGGCACACCGCAGCCGAAGCACACCGCCTCTGTTCGGTGCGTCGGGTAAGGGTTTTCCGGACGGAGAATTTATCGCTATAAAGAGCCATTTTTCCTCACGATTCGAAGTTTTCGGGTACTTCCAGCCCCTCGCGCACTAGGGCGATAATTCCGTCCACAATGTCCACAGCAGAACGGGAGGGTTGGCTAACAGCGTACTCCGAACGCATTTCCGCAAGCGCCTCGATCAGAGGGTCTAGGATGCGTGTTCGTTCGTTTTTCTCGTCTTCGAGAATGTTGTCTTTTCGGATCTCGCTCTCCCTTGCCCACTCCACCCTCTTGGCGTCGTCGCGGGCTTTCACAGAATCGGGGTGGTGTTGCTTGCAGTAGCCGTCTACCTTGGCCTTTCGGCTACACTGGTGGCTTGAGCCCCAGTTCCCTGAGGCAACGTAAACGCTTTTTTTGCAATATCCTTCTCTCGGATTTTTAACGTCCATATTTTAATCCTCGGCCTTCTCCCCTTGCTGCAATTTGGTATCCCGGGGACGCTCTGTCTGTTGCGCGCATCACGTCCCAGGGGCCACATTTCGCGGCGCGCTCTCGCTGTACAATGGGACTTGCACCCACGTTACTGGCCGCACTTTGCGGGCGGTAAACCATGAACCGACCGAGCGCTTGCCATGTTTATCGGTCGGAACGGGTGAAACTTGAGTCTAGTCCACGTCGTTCCCGAGGGGTGCCGTGGGGTTCACTGCGTCGAAAAACGAAACGAGTTGAGATACGAACGCCACCAGCCCACTAATGGTAGCGTAAATCACCAGCGGTATCTCTTGGTCGAAGATCAGACAGCTACCGACGATCAGAGCATTCACCAGCGAAACGAAACTGACAACTCGTAGTGTTTTCACGTACTTGTCTCCTCGGGTTGCAGTGCCTCCCCTTCCTGAAGCGAGAGCCTTACGGCCGCAAGTTGCTCGTCCGTGAGGAATATCGTCACCCTGGAGCCGTCCACTTCGAGGTTGATCGTTTTGAACGGCTCTCGGCCGTTTTTGGGCAAGCCCGGATACGCCTTCACTACAGACTTCAGTTCCTTGCCCGTGGCGTGCAGTATGGCCTCGCCCGCGCCATCGGCACGCACGTCGAGTCGGAGCGCGCCAGTTTCGATATCGATTTTCATTGGGTTGCCCTTTTCCATGATTGTTTCCTGTGCATTGTTATCGGTCAGAACGGGTGAAACTTGAGCGACCTGCCCTAAGCTGTCTAGTATAGCCTTGTTGCGGCATCCGGCTTGTCGCTCCGCTAGTTGCCTACCGGAGAAGAAAGGCTGCCGTATGACGCCTAGGCCGAAGGACAGGCCGCGTAAATCAAGTTTTCTGGCATGTACAAACGGGCGCACAGTCACTTGTGCAACCCTCTAAAGCAAAAGGTTTGGATTTCGCTACACCGTGCGGCCCCAGCTTCTTGCAGAAGTCGACCCATGATTCCTCTTCGCACTCGATTAAGCGGCGGCGCGTTATCTCCGCTTCTGTTTCGCGGTTTTGGTGTCGATAGTTGCCGCCCTCAGAAGTTGCGTAAATCTCAGCGTGAATGTCGCAGCGAGTCTCCCCGTCTCCGCAGACTTCCAGTGGCCCGCCACAGTCGTCCCAAAGGTCGATACACACGGACTCGACTTCACCCAGGAGCCACGCCTCGGCGTCGCCCCGATTGCTGAATGTCGCGATCCTGAGCGCCCAGTCTTCGTCAATCGTGCGCCGCCACGCCTCACAGTGCCCGTCTGCGCCTTCAAGTATGAATTCTCGCCGTGTGACTACGCCCATGCCTACTTCCTCCGGTTTTTTCGTCGTGCCTTTTTCGTTGCCTTGAGGGCCTTGCGTTTCTTCGGGTCGCGGGTTTTGATCGATGGCTTGCTGTAGCGATGGTTTCCCATCGATCGGGACTCATCGGCCATTATGGCACCCATTGTGAGCAGAGTCGCAAGAGCGTTCGGATCCTTCACGATTTGTTCGCCCGTTTGATCCCCGCCATGAGAGTATCCACGTAAGGGCGGAGGTTCTGGGCCCCGCCGATGCGCAACTTCAGAAGCTCCGCAGCTTCTTTCATGGTGGGCTCTGGTGGTGCGCAATTGAGAGCGTGTTCTCTCTGTACCAGAGTCACGTCCGCATAGAGCGCCTTTCGCTCGGGGCCGGTCAATGCTGCGTCCACGATGGCGTTGCCGAAAACCATCCAAGCGCCATCAACTGCATAGCCTTTGCCTGCTACTGATCCGTTCATTTTTTCCGCCTTGAGGTAAACCATGAGGTAATCCGCGTAGTTGCGGTATCCTCCGCAGGTGCAGGAGTGACTGGCTGATTCTTGGCTGCGAGGTTTCGGGCCCTCGTCTTTACCCGCCGCTCATTCTTCGTCGATCGCCGGTAAGCAATTGCGTTTCCCAGCGCCGACCGCTCGCCGTCGTCCAGCGAGTCCACAAACTCGCCCCAGGAACCGGTCCGGGACTTGCGCCCGCTCGGATCTCTCTTGTCGGGATCGTCGAAGAGTCGGCACGCCTCAGCAGCCTCAGCCCCCACAGCCTTAGATTTTCTCGGGTGAAGCGATATCAGAGCGTTGTGGTAGGCTTCGATACGCGCGGGGGTTGGCCTCAGCATGTTGTTTTCCATGTTGGAAATCCAATGCTTTTGAACGCCGAGAACGTGAGCGACTGACGCTTGAGTGAGCCCCATGCGCTTTCGTAGCGCCCGCAGTTTCGGCAGAGTGAGAATTGCGCGTCGGTACTTGCCTGTCACCCTACCCCGGAATTCTACGTTATTGAGCCGGGTCGGCCGCTTGCCTCGGGTCAATTCCACGCCCGCGTCCCTGAGAATCTCTCCCATGCGGCTCGGTGAGTACCCGTGACCTTCGGCGATCTCGTGAAGCGTCCGGTAGGAACCGGAATTTTTCGCCTCGGTATACAGTCTAACAAAATACAAAATTCTTTGAGCAGTTAGCTCTTCCACGTTTTCCACGTTTTCTCCTATGACGCAACTCCTGCAATCATGATGCCAGATTCCAGGCGTCGCCGTGAACCTCGGCCATGCGCCGGTCCATATCCTCAACTGTAGCCTTGAGATACCTCAGTTCACCTACCACGGTGCTACTCATGTAGCTAGTGTCAGTGTCGTTGATTTCCTTGAGGGTTTTCAGGAGTAGTCGTTTCAGTTCAACCATCAGTCACCTCGCTCTCGCGCAGGATCCGCTCAATCTGCTCTCGTCGGCTTTTCAACCGGCGAATAGCATTATCGGCGCACGCTGTGGTCTGGAAGTAGTCCCGGTGTTGCTCAAACCACTGAATTTCTTTGTCAAACGCCCGTAGTACTGCGTCCATTTATCTCTCCTCGATGGCGGCTAACACGTCGGCTATGGCCTTGTTGTAGGCTATATCCTCAGGTTCGCCGGTATCTTCTGTTAGACGCTCGCCTTCGATAACAGCCACAATGCGATCATACTCTAACGTTGTGGCTTCAACGGCGCACTGGATTAGTTCTTGAGCGGTAAATAGTGCCATTACAGACCTTCCTGGGGCTCACAGTCGAGCCCTTCCACGTCGTCGTCGCCAAGTAGAAATCCGTAGTTGCGTGCGTAGGACGCGGCAGCTTCGCTCATACCGTCCCACTCGCAAGCCCAGAATTTCGGGGTCAAGCCTCGGGGCAGATTTTCAGCCTCGATGCATACCGTCCCTGCGGGGATGACGTGATGCTCGATTCCGAAAGCGCCACGGTATTCGATGTCTTCGGTAGTTACGATTCGCACAGTTTGTCAGCCTCTCGATATTCAACCTCGCCGACCTTGAGAGCGGCCAGCTTCGCCTTTTTGGCGATGGCTTGGGTTTTGTTGAGGTTGTACCAGCTATGGTCCCGCCTTCCGAGCCCCATGCCCGAGCCGCCCGAGCGGCCAGCCGCGCGAACGATTCTGCGCTCGATGTTCGAGTCGAAGAAAAGGTCAGAAGGGTAGCTCATCGTCACGATGTAGTTGCTTTTCATTTCGTTCTCCCTTGCTGTCGTTCCTTATCGGTTGGAGCCCACGAAACTTGAGGCTAGTTCGGACTTCACCGAGTCAAAGTTGCACAATGAGTGCGCAACCCGGTTCTGGAAATCGTCCCGGCAGTACTCCTCAATCAGGTCCATCGCTTCGTCCACGGTTTCGCATTCAGCGATCTCTGCGTCCGGGACTTCCGTGGTCTGCGGGCGACTCTTCCCCGCAAAACCGTCTTCTACTTCCCATGTCACTTCCATTTTGCTGCCTCCGTTCCGGCTACGAACGACCTTTCGGCCGTAGAAAATACCGCTGACGATCCGCTCTGCATGGGGTATGCAGAGGTTTCATGAAGGGTGGCTTCGAGGTTTTCTGCCACCACCACACTCGCTTCTGGCACCATGAGCATTTCATGCTGTAACCTCCCGAGTTTATTAGCCTATCTTGCTATACCGCACATTTTGACAGGCTTTGTGTTCGAATCGCCCACTGGTACCGACCCACTCTAGGCGATGACGGACCGGACTTCTGTCCTGCCAAAACCACACTCGCTTGCGACACCATGCGCATTTCATGCTGTAACTCCTCGTTTACCGGCTACTTATGCCGAGCGTGCGACGCACCGTCCCGAGCCGTGCTCGCCCTTCGTTCGGTCGGCTTCGCCACAACTGCGACAGGCCACCGGAGGGGAGGCCGTGGATGCGGTCTCTGGTTTGTCGTCGTTCTCGAAATCGAAGTCCCGGTCAGGGTGTAGGCCCGAGCCCGCGAGTATCCGAGCATTCTCTGCGTTCCAACCCGCGCAATCAGCCTTGGCTTGGCTCAACGCATCAGCCACCCTGAAGGGCAGCAGCGTTTTGTCCTCCGCCTCGTTGTCCATGTCATCCGCGTCCGCATAGACGACCCACTCCGGGTCGCACATGAGCTTGGACTCGGCTTTCACTATCACCAGCTTGAACTTCCCGCTGTGCTGTGCCATATTCCGAACTCCCTTTTTATCGGCAGACTCGGGCGAAACAGATTTTCGCAGCGTTCGCCAGCCCGCGTTGCGTTGAGTCGGTGCAAACTCGGCCGTTTTCGTAGGTGATGATGTTTCCCACTCGGATGTTTTCGTCCACGTCAATGCAGCACCCGGAGAGCCCGAAAACCAGCAGAATAAGAGTCAAGTTGCGCACCCTAAACCCCGCAGTCGCAGTCGCAGCAGGGAGCCCCGTGATCGATCCAGCAATCACAGTGATCGCAGTCGGCCTCATCCGGGACTTCCAGCCATTGAAAATAGTCAAATTCTTCGTCCATGCCATTTGTTATCGGCAATAACCGGCGAAACTTGAATCCGGGGGATTGGCTACCCCCGGACTCACTCAACCCTCGCTTGTCGAGAGCCGAGATAAGGCTAACCGTAGCGTTCCACGTACCAGCGTCGCTTCCGCTTCCACAGGCAAGAATCGGGCCTAAGGTTCCGGTGGAGTAGACGATTCTCGCGGAGTACGTAAAGCACGGCCACGGTGAGGTAAACTATGATGTAGAGCCCCGGGGTCATCGCACGATTTCTCCCTTGTCGCCACGCTGCCAACAGCATACTATCGGCAGGTCAGCCCGAAACTGTAGCCTTAGAAGCCGGAGATTCGCTCAGGAGCCCTAGAAACGGAAGGGGCGACCCCTCAGCCTGAAAGCCAGCTATAGAAGGGAATAGCGCTCATGAGGCTCCGTAGCCGCGCGTATTCTGCCTTGTCTCGCTCGATTCGGGTGTCTTTCATTTCATACCTTTTGCATCGTACCACCCATCAAGGCGCTCACGCTCCAGCGTGCCCCAGGTCACCTTTCGACCCGCTCGCTGCTCCAACTCACGCCACTGGCGCATGATGATCGCCCGGCGACGCCGAACGGCTCGGGGGGTTCGGCGAACATAACCGCCCCAGTTCAGGTTTTCTGGACAAAGCTGCATCGCCAATTTGGCGAAAGCCGTTCTGATCTCGGGCGTGAGCCCCTCGGGAATCTCGTCTACGGGCGGCTCGGGAGTTTTGACGAAGATTTCGCCCGTGCTTCGGAAGTCGGCGTAGGTATTGAGCGTGCGGCGCATTACTTGCCTCCAAGGTTCACAGTCGGGCACTCGCCGTTGTCGATGGAGTGGCAAGTCCAGTGCCAGCCACAGTGTCGGCAGAAGCCAGCGGCAACTGTCCCATCGACTTCCCCGTCGGAGAAGCGTTTTTTCGTCAATACCGGGTACTCCCCCGCCGTCGCCTTGATGAGCGCCGTTCGGCCGTGAAGCTCGGCGTTCGTGAGGTAGCCCACGGTGAAGAGGGGCCGCACGCCGAAAGCGATCTTGTAGGCTTCGGCGAATTCACGCACGAGTTCGTAGCGGAGGGGGTTGACGGGGTACTCGCCTTTCATTTTGTTCTCCCTTGGTTGATGTGATATATCGGCGGATCCCTGCGAAACTTGAGCCCAACGTTTACCGTTTCCGCAAAGGATTTCAGCCATCAGAGCGGGCTGTTTCAAGCGCCGCTGCTTCTGTGGTGAATGGGCCGACGGGATCGGAATCCCAAAGGCAGCCGGGAAAGCCGTAGGCGTAGTAGAAGCCCGTTTCATTGGGTTTCTCGAATCCCTTACCAAAGCGAGGACGTGGATCGTCGTCATCTTTACCGTTTTCACGTTGTGCGGGGTAACAAGTTGAGTGAAATATCTCAACATCGGGCAGCGCGTGCGGATCGCTTGCTCGGCTCTCGTCGGTGTAGTGATAGGCCATCGCGTTTTGTTCTCCCCTGGTTGATGTTCTATGTATCGGCCGTTTCGCCTGAAACTTGAGAGGCGAAGTACTCCGGTTTTAGCCCGCCGTTACCGGCCAGTTTCAGAGTATGCGTAGAATTCTTGGTCACCGGCCACGCCGTGCAACTTTGCGCTGCGATGTGGGAAAGCGAAAAGGCTACAGGGGATCGAGGATAACCGGACTATGCCAGCCATTGCCTCGACCACCCTGCGCCCCGAAACCCACTTACCCTAAGGAAAAGCATCACCTTGTCACTCATCCGCTTGCGCGCATAAGCCTAGGCCGGAGGATAACCGGATATTACTTCTCGGCCTACCGGATCTCGCCTCGCCGGTAGGCGTTCGAATTCGCGTCCGCCTCATCCTTCTCGGCGGCGATCCCGTCCGTATCGAATAGGTCGGCCCACTCGCTATAATCGGGATCGCCCGGTTCGCGTATTTCTTCACAATTCCCGTGCGCGTCGTCTCGCCGGATCTTGCCCGTATCCTTTTCGGGTGCATGAATTATGCCACCGTCCGAAAGTTCGATAAATTCTCCATACCAGACACCGCCCACCGGCTCTCCCTGGGTCATTTGGTGTGCGCCTCCAGAAACGCCGCTTCCACGATTTTTTCGCAGGGTACGCAGTACGTTCCAAACCCGTGCTTCGAGAAGAGACTGAATTCGGCGTCTCGCCCGCTCGCGCCGCAGTTTTTGCAGATCGGTTTGTCACTCGCCATTACCGGGTACCGTCCATTTTGATTTCTCCCTGTGCTGATCCTCGTTTACCGGCCACCGTTTACCGGCTACTGGGGCTCAAGTTGCGTCCTCGTAATAATCGACATTGCTGCCAGCGACCTTGAGGGCGTCCAGTTCGTCTTTCAGAGCCCACGCCTCGTCCTCGGTCAGGTCAGCCCAGCTATGGTCTCGTTTCCCGAAACCCATACCCGAGCCGGATGAGTAGCCAGCCGCATCGCGGATTTTGCTCTCAACGTCCGTGCTGAAGAAAAGGTCAGCAGGGTATTCCATTGTCACGGTAAAATTACGTTTCACTTTTCAGCCTCCATGTCTGTGCTTATCGGTAGATGCTCCCGAAACTTGAGTCAAAGCCACCGTTTACCGGCTAATCCTCGGACCCGGATCCACACCCGGACCCGCCCGTCCACGACCATCTCCCCTCGCATTTACCTGCGGCGTATCCTCGGACTCCAGCGGACGTTGGCGTTCTTCCCCGCGCACCGAACCCCTTTTCCCCGTCTTTTTCCAGCTTCCGGTATTCGATCGCTATGGCTGCGACCACGTAGTAAAACCGGCGACTCTCATCCGGGAATTCCTGCCGGTACTGGCCAAGCCGCTTTTTGCAGAAGCCAGTACTGGGAGCGGCACACTCGCGAAGGTCCGATTGCTCGGCGAAAAACCGGCTCGGGTCCACTTCGTCCCCGGTGGAGAAGTGGTAGTACCGGACTCCCGGAAGCTCCGAGGCCATGTCGTTTTCGGCCATGTTTTCCGAGGTTATGTAGCCGTAGCCACCGTAGAGCCCGGCGTCCATCAAAATGGTTTCCAGCATGTCCGCCATGCCGCGCCGAACGTCCGGGGGGCATGTGGAATGCGCCAGCTTGTAGTTTGTGCGCTTGAGGATCGCGGCGATACTCGCCGTTTTTCGAATCCGGGCCATTTGTGGGCCTCCCCTTAGTAGTTTACCGGCTCAAGCGAGCCGCTTTCGTCCGAAAACCAACCGTAACCCCGCACGCTCGGCACGCTGAAGCAATTCTGCTTGAGGTTGACAACGAAAAGCATGTGGGGCCGGTGCGCGTTGCGAATCAAGCCGTAATGTGCCCCCCGGGGACCGCGTAGTTCGTAGTCCACCGTAACATTCTTACGCCATTTGGCCGACGGCGAAAGCGCCGAGGAATCCGTTTTCGTTACCTTGAAGCCCAGCACTTCCATTATCGGTCCCCTTTCCCCTGTCTCGCGACACATGTGCAATCAGGGTCGAAGTTGAACACGGGTTTCCCGGTCAGTCTGAGGATGATTCGAGCGGCTTCCCTGTGAGGGTCAACGCCCAAGCCACCCATGATTCGAGCGCCCGCGCAGTGCATTCGCATGGTATCGCGAGCGATTTTCAGTTGATGTTTTTCTGCTGTTCCCATCGGTGCCTCCGTGTTCTGTTATACTCTTATCGGTCAACTTCGGCCAAACTTGAGCCTTCAATGTGCAACCCCCCGGGGCTCAAGTTTGAGGCGGTTCGGTCGATAAGTAGAACAAGGAACAAGGGAGGCAAGAATGGGTTGGGTGATTCTAGCAGGATTGATCGGTACTTACATTTTCATGATCGAAGAGAATGCGCGCGAGACACGGAAAAAGGTCCGCGTCCACGCTCGCTGAAAGGTGATGGCACGGGGGAAAAGTTCCCGCAGAGCGGGTCGCCCCGGTGAGCCCAACGGAACGGGTCCGATGCAGTCCCTTCAGTGGGAGCGGATCCGTTCCTCCCAATCCACCCGCGTATGCAACTTTGCGCTGCGTCCAATAACGTACAGTATTCTTATTACATTAAGAGGCAACTTTGCGCTGCGTTCCCCGACGCAGGAGCAGGAGCCATGTCCGCTCTCAAGACAGGAGACGCAGCAGCTAACGTACACTGCCCCCCGCCAGGGTGAGTTTTAAGTCTACCCAAGACTTCTAGCAGTGATAGATTTTTCCGTCCTCCACGTAAAGGGTGAATTCGCCAAACTTCTCGCAAATCTCCGTCAGGAGGTCGCCGCCGATCGGCCAGTCCCCATCCCAAAAGCCCGCGCCGTGTCCGTTGCGCGTGAGCCAAAAATCGTGCGCGCCAGCCGTGGCGTCGGCGTTTTCGTCCAGAAGCTCGCCAGCCGCTTCGCGGAACCGATCGCAGTCGAGCCCGGCAGCCGCGATGGTATCGGGTTCGATATCCTCGATGCCATAGTTGCGGTCTAGCGGGTCACCGCCATCCTCGCGACTCTCGTCTGTGGTACTCCAGAGCGCCGCCACGAGATATTGCCGGGTGAAGTCGTCCATTATCTCCCCTTTATACTGAATAGCATATAAAAAGCGGTCAATTATATGCTTAAATGCATCATTTTTCGCACCGGCCGCGCGTCCCGAAGTCGCAGACTTCCAGCGCGCCGCTCTTATCGGCAGCGGGGCAGTCCACGCACTTTTTGGGGTCGATCGTCTCGACCTTCTCTTCCAGCATGAAAATCCCGGTCGCCCGCGCCGGAAAGTATCCGTAATTTTGCGAGGTATCCCCGTTTTCTGCGTAGGGGTCGAAGGTCACCACCATTCGGAGCCCTTCCCGGTCGGCGACTTTTTGCGCCCCTATCATGGCCTGTTTTTTCAGCATGTCTATGTTATCGGACAAAGCGCCCGAAACTTGAGGTTACGCAGCCTTGGCCTTCGTCGCCTCGATCGCAGCCCTGCGCCCGGTCTTGCCCTTTTTGGGCGGATTCACCGGCCAGCCCAGCCGCTTGAGCGAGCGAATCGCGGACTTGATCCGCTTGGCTTCCCCTTCCTGATACTCTTCAATCAGGTTTTCCACGTAGACGAGGGGGTCCACGGTGCCCGCTTTCACGAAACCCTCGGGGCAGGTGTTTGAGTAGCCCCCACCGTAGACGTTTATCGTCTGCGCGTCGGTGTCTACAACGTACACCCATTCAAGGTCACCCTGATTGCCGAGAAGCTCGAAAATTGCGTCTTCGTTGGATATGTGTAGTGCGGGCTTCGCTTCTTCGATGTGAGCGCCCATGCCGTAGATTCCGGTTTGCTCGCCCACCGTGAACCCGGCCAGCATTTCGGGGGTTACGGTGCGCCGGCCAGAATCCTCAGCGGCAACGCACTTCTCAGCCTTGCGGATAACGGTTTTCAGAAGCGGTAGGATCCCCGTGGGGTAAGAATCACAGTGCTGGTAAAGCCTGAATCCCTGGGGGGTGGAGTATTTCCCTTTCCCGATGTAGACGATGATTCCGCGCGTACTCATTTCTTGCCTCCCAAGTGTTCGATTGATTTCTGTATCGGCGAAGCCGCATGAAACTTGAGCCCGTTCTCAAGCGTAGAATCCCCACGCCTCGTCCTCGCTCACTTTACGCCCGAGGGCCTTCTCCAGTGCCCGCCAGCGTTTCATAATCGAGCGGTACTTACGCTGCGCCTGAGCCCGTGTAATCTCGCCGTCACAGTGCAGATTTTCCGGTGAAAGCTGGTTTGCGAGGCTACGGAATTCGTTTTGCTGAGAGGCGTCAAGCGTCCCGCTATGAGCTTCGGACATTTTATTCTCCGGGTGGGTGAGTTCTATGTATCGGCGAGGCCGCCTGAAACTTGAGAGGCGATAAGCCTTCGGCTATGAGAGCCCCCCGGGGTCAAGTTTCACGGGGTTTCGCCGATACGTAAAATCACAAGGGAGGCAACAAAAAATGGCGCATGACCTAGCAGAGAAGATTTTTCGGGACGTTTACGAGAGCGCGTTCGGCGTTCGGCCCGTTTTCAGCGTGGCTTACTTCACTGGAAACGAGTTGGTTGAGCGAGCCCGTGGGATCGCGAATGCGCAGACTGCGCGGCTGCTGTAGTGGGCGACGACTACCCGAATTGGTTTAATGCATGGGCGGCGATCACTGCGGCGGGGAGTCGGCTCTATCTGGGGCCGCACCGCCGCCGACCGGTTCCCAAAAGGAATCCAGCCAAGCGTTCGGCTCGCAAGCGGACGCAAACTGCTCGCCGAAAACAGCGAGGCCGCTAACCCCCATGAAGGGCCGATGGTACGTTAACAAACACGGGGTTTTTTGTCTCTGCGGTCCTCGAATGATCAACGGGCGCTTTCGAGCGATTTACCCCGGCGACCGTTCGATGGTTGCGCGTGGACTCAGGCTTAGACGTTGGCTGGGGCTTCTACCTCAAGTTTCGCATATTTTCGGCCACCTTTGAGGCCCGGAGGGCTTCGCCCCTGAGAGCCCGGCTATGAGGGCGCAGGTGCCCCTCTAAAACGCAGTATCGGGGTCGGTTTCCCCAATCACAAGCCAATCACAAGTCAATCACAAGTCAATCCCAGTACGCAATACAGTCCCCACTTAGGGCGACAGTTGCCGATATCTTATACCTTCCCCCGGGGCATCTTACCGGCCACGGCCGTCCCCGATACAGGCGGGGGCGGATACTTGACCGGCCTCCGTTTGATTTCGAAGCCCTTGGCGTACAGGTGCGAAACGAATCTTTTGACCAGTCCGGTGACCATCTGCTCTCGAATCCCTACGAAAAGAAACGACTGGCGAATGGCCTGAAATAGATCCTGCTGCTTCTCTTGATGGCGCTGGCTCATATCTCCCCCGGATTGTTGTATTCGAAGCTATCAGCGTGAGCATCGCACCGGGTTTCCCCGTCCTCGCAAATGTCTAGCGGTCCCCCACAATCCTCTCCAGGGATTTTGTTTCTGTGGAAATCGAAGCATTCTTCGTCCATTTCTCTTCTCCCGTGTGAGTCCAATTTATCGGCCAGTGCCAGCGAAACTTGAGAGGCGCAGTCCTCCGGTCTTGAGGCCGACCACGGCCGGAAACCGGAAGCCAGAGCCCCGAGGAGCCCCCGGAAGCCCTGTTAACCGGTCACCGGTTACCGGGTGCCAGCGGCCCCAAAAGGCCCCTCGGATCCTACCGGATACAGGGACGCTATCCCACCGTTTTCGGTGCTCTCGATGCCCGGTAAAGGGGCAAAAAGCGCCGTTTAGCGGTAAATACCACGTATACAGAATGTAACACAAAGCAAGGTGGGGAAAAGTGGGATGAAGCCCCATGAGAGCCCATAGTTGCCGGTTAACCTATCATATTGGGGCAATATAAGGCTTAATTGACTGTAAATTAAGGACAATTCGGGTTCTGCTTAAATGAGGTACTTTGCTCCTACCCAATGTGATGAGCCCTACGTTGCCTCAGATCTGCCTATCGCTGGAGGTTTTTTGCGCAGGAGTTGCTGTGGAAATATGCCCCAGTTGCTCACTAGCTGCCGTTCAACTGCTCAACGGTTGCCAGTTAACAGTGGCCTCTAGTTGCCGGTTGCTGAGGCGAAGATGCTGTTAAGCTGCCTTGACGCACTGTGTCACTAGCCACCGGTCAACGGTTGCTGGGGCGTGGTGCCCCTGCGACACTACGCCATAGTGTCAGCTCACCCACACGCAACTTCCCCCGGGGAACCGTTAACCAGCAACTTTGCGCTGCGGCGGTAGCTTCGGCGAATGTGTTCCCGAAAGGCACCGTTTACCGGTAGCTACTGCGAACGGATTTGTAGTAGGCCTTTGCGCTGCAACTTATATCTAGGCATAGGAGACTGACCGATGCCTGAGGACAAGCCCAATGCGTGGATATGGACGGGACTGATCATAGTGGGAGGGGTGTTGCTTCTCGCGCTCGTGAGTGCTTTATTCGTCACTGCGGTACATCTGATTTAGAACTCGATCGGCAACTTTGCGCTGCGTCGGCGAGCCCATAGGAAAAGCCGGGTGCGGAATTTCCGACCCGGCTCTACCGTCAAGCACTCTGAGATTCGCAGTGTATCTAGCCTATCGGCTGGGGCGTGTGAAACTTGAGAGGCCTCCGACTTCGACCCACCGTTTACCGGCCGCCGCTCTCTTGGCTGCGCGCTCAGCGGCCTTCGGACCGTGTTCCAAGTGCCTGTAGAACCCACCATGTGCATTTCATTCCTTCTCCTTTCGGGCATCGACCCGCTTGGCGATCGTGGGATACTTTTGCCGCTCGAACAGCACGCGGCGTGGAGGTTCCAGGCTCCCAATCCCTGCCACCACCAGATCCGCTTGCGGCACCATGCGCAGGTCATTACTGTCCCCGGGGGCGATGCGGCAGGCTGTGTGTTCGTAACCCCGAACTCCCCCGGAGTACCGGCCGCATCCTCGAATCGGTGGAGCGTCGAGCAACCGTAATAGCCCTCGATTTCGCGGGTACCCACGAGGGTCAGCGGCAGGGTCAGCCTTTCCTTGACGTTTCCCACATGTTCGTTCGACTTCTGCGCATCTCGGGCCTTTTCGAGCACCTTCTCGAATGCGCGCTCAGCAGCCACGATAACCGACGTCGCCAGCCCGCCCCGTTTCGGGCGAATGTAGTCGTCCGTGCATACGGCGCGCAGGTTATACAGGTAGTCGTTGTCGGCGATATCGGCGTCCGTCAGTGCCCGCGCCCATTCGAGCGCCTTAGCGGCGCGCGTGGCGTCGGCCCCCGTGGGGACCAAAACCGGGCTAGTTTTCTTCGTCCAGTAGGCGTGAGCCGCGATGTCGGCCGTTGCGCCACCTTCCTGGCCTACGTAACCGCTCAAATGCGCGAGCACGGGTGGTGTAGCCGGGGCAAGGCTTACGATGAAGGGCACCACGGCCAGGTGCATCATGGTAACGCCCGTTTAGGAGAAGGCCCCTTGTAGTAGGTTGTAGTTGTTTATCGCGGCATATCCCCTGATTAAAGCGAGCGCGAGAAGTATAGCCAAGGCGAGCCTTGACTTCTTCTCGATGGCTCTGTCTACAAAGTAGACTACCACTACCAGAGCCCATGCCGCGTTGGCGATCATGGTAGGGTATAGCCCCCAGTGCGCCATCAATAGGTTGCTGAAGGGGTTCGTTTCCGCTACCCTATCGCCCAAAAGGCGAAGGCACACGGCGGTGGTCGCGTTATCGGCTACTACAGCCGTCATCGCGGCGGCGGCAGCCAGTACAACCAGAGTATTTCGGCGACCGGTCATCCTCGGAGATACCGAACCGAGGCGCAATCGGTCAGAGCGTGCGCGCCGTGGTCGTCGCTGTAGACGTTGCCCCGTGCGTGCTTCGCGGGGGCGCTGTAGCTCGCCGCCTTGAAGATCTCGCCGGTTGCCTTGTTGACGAAACTGTGGACGCTGCCACCGGGTCGCGGCTCGCCTGTCGCGGGGTCATTTTCGCCCCGGAGAAGCTTCGCATATTTTCGGCCACCCTTCGCGACCGTGATCGTGGGAACCGCGAACGTGAAATCGTTCCGCGCGAAGTACCTGCGCAAGGTCGCCTCGGCCGTCGCCCGGTACGCTTCCAAGGCGGCTTCGAAATTCACGCCGTCGAATGCTGCCGCTTCTGCCAATCTCATTTTTTTACCTCCGATGTTCTATGTATCGGCGGTTCCGCTTGAAACTTGAGCCCACCGTTGAGCGGGTTACCCGCTCTCTACGAGATCCATATCTCTGTGGTCTATCTCGCCCAGCGAGCCGTTATCCCATCGAATCCGTACAGAGCGCGGATCGGCTGCAACTACAGAGCCCTCGTTGTCGCGATTGCCTTCCCATATTACTCTATCCGCGATATTGAGTCGCTTCGATTGTGCTTCGGTCATTTTCGCCTCCGATGTTCTATGTATCGGCTGAACCGCCTGAAACTTGAGGAGCCGAAGGCACCCAGCTACGAGTCCGCCGTTGAGCGGCAACTGACCGGCAAGGTGCACTTCGCACTGTCCACGGGCAACTTTGCGCTGCGGCCCACCGGTTGCCGGTTACTTGCACATTCGTGAGCAAAGCAAAAGCCGGGGCTCTCACCCCGGCTCGATTGCTTTTGCCCCCTTACGCGGCTTCCAGTGCCGCCTTAACTGCTTCGGGTCCGTACTCAGCGACGAGAGCGGCCACTTTGCCGCCAACGTCGGCGCGGATCGCAGCCGCTTCGGCGTCGATTGCCGCCAAGCGCTCGCGGGCGTTCGCGACTACCGGATCCGCCTTCGGCGCAACCGGCTCGGCCTTCGGCTTGAAGCTTTCCGCCACCCTACCGAATGCCTTCGCGGTCCGGTCCTGAGCCTCGCCCAGCGCTTCCACGTCCGCCAGCGCGGCTTGAACGTGCTTGCACCATTCGATGGGGTTCCGCTTGTCGCGCGACTGCGGCGAGCCGTACTTCTGTCCCTTACCGTTCCCGTTCCCGTGGCAACGCGCGCCGCCAAGCGTCTCGCACCAGTGACCGTTTTTGCTGTCGAAATTTACAGTCACATTGTAAGTGTCTTTGCTGCCGCCCACCTCAAGGTAAAAAGACTGCGCGGAGCGAGCCCTTCGGCCGCTCGGCCCCATTCTGGAATCGTTTTGTCGGATACCACCACTTCCCTATCACGTAGGTCAGCCATTTTTTGCTCCCCTGCGGCTCGGTGAATTCCGTTTGCCGCCGATGTTCTATGTATCGACAGAACCGCTTGAAACTTGAGCCACCGTTGAGCGGCAACCAATGTGCAACTTCGCCCCCGCACGGGACGCAGCGCAAAGCTACACTTCGCACTGGCAATTGGGCCTCGTGGCCAGCACCAGCAACTTTGCGCTGCGTCAGTCGGGTTCGCGGGCCTTTCGGCCCGCTACCTTTCGCGCTTAGTTTGTGAGTTTGGCTCGGAGGCGAGCCGCCGCTGTAGTGTGTATCTGACACACTCTTGATTCGCTCACGTCGAGAATCGAGCCGATCTCCCTCATATTCAGATCTTCGAAATAATAGAGGGAAACTATCATGCGTTCCCGCTCGGGGAGCGTTTTGACTGCCGCCGCGACTCTATCGGCGGTCTGCCCTTGACTCACTACGGCGAACGGATTTTCAGACTTGTGATTCTCTACAATCTCGACCATCTCCCCGCCACCCTCAGAATCCCGCGCTGGAGCGTTAAGACTTAACACTGAAATCGCCGCCGCTTGATCCTGTAGAGTGTGGAAGTCGCTCGCCGCTATGTCAAGAAAATCTGCAATCTCATCGGAGTCGGCGGCACGGCCAAGCGCTTGCTCTACTTCGGCATAGGCTCGCTCCAGTTTGCGCGCTTTCCGTCGAGTGCTTCGCGGAACCCAGTCCATCGACCGCAGTTGATCGAGGATTGCGCCTTTAATTCGATATTCTGCGTAGGTGCTGAATTTACTTCCCCGCTCGGGGTCGAATTTATTCGCGGCGTCCATCAATCCGATAACGCCGATGCTGTGCAGGTCTTCGGCTTCGATGTGGGACGGCAGCCGAACCGCGATACGGCTCACAATGTAGCCGATCAATTTTTCGCCCGCTTCCCAGTCTATTTGATTCATCTTGCCCCCTTGACTATGCTCGGTAGTATCGCCCATCCGGGATTGAAAATCAAGCGAATAATGCACCCGAACGAAAGAAAATTTAATGCAATTCCTGTGCCGTTGCCTGTTCGTGATACGCAGCGCAAAGTTGCACTTCGCACTGGCAAGCGTGGCTGGCAGGCTGATTACAGCCCGCCTGTAAAATTATTTCCGTGTCTCGCGGATCTCTTGGAACTTCCTGCGCGCCTGTTCCCGCGCGTAGACGCTCGCCTCGTCTAGGTAGTATCCTGCGTTTCCGTCTGGGTCTACGCTCGCCAGCGCTTCTCTCAAGCGCGGGTAACGAGGCGACCACACTTCGGCGGTTTCCCGCGCGTCGGTTCGAGCGAAAGCGAGTTCTGAATCGGTCATATCGGCGGCGCGTGCTTCCGTTGCGGCAAAATCGAGTTGTTTCAACATGTGGCATCCTCCCAGGATGTTCTATGTATCGGCTGAACCGCCTGAAACTTGAGTCCACCGGGGATACGCAAGTAATGTGCAACTTCGCTCGCCGCCGAGGATCGCAGCGCAAAGTTGCACTTCGCACTGGCAATCGTGGCTGGCGGGCCGTCTCCGGCCCGCCGCTCTCGCGAGTTCTAGTCCGCTGCTTTGGCGTCCGCGAGCGTGCCGCTCCAGTGGTAATCCCGCTCGATGTACAACCCGCCCGGTCCGCTGATCTCCTCCAGTTCCGCACGGCTGAAATAGCCAAGCTCGCCCTCATGGCCGCGAACGAACCCGAAAAACAGCCCTTCGGCGGGATCGTATTCCGTGGCGTACCACGTCCAATTTGACCACGGGCAGAAAAACTTGACCGCTACCGGTACTTCCTCGGCAGGTTTTCCGTCCAGCGCGCCTAGGGGTGGCAGGTCCGCGAGGTTTTGTTTCGTCAAAAATAGCTGTCGCCTTCCCATCAATTCCGCTCCCAATCGCCCGCTTCGGCGGTCAATTCCGCCTCGTGGCCTTTGAAGGTTCCTGTCAGTACCAGAATCCCGCTCTCTAGCCGCGTCGCGACTTGAGCGGCGACCGTTTCCGCGTCGCCCTCCGCGTTCCACACTGCTTCCAGGAGAGTCGTTTTTTGCGTCATGTTCTATGTATCGGCGGAATGCGGCCAAACTTGAGGGTCCGTAAGGCGGCAAGTAATGTGCAAGTCGCTCGACGGCGTGGAGACCGCAGCGCAAAGTTACCCCTAAATGAATGTTAAATAGGCCGCAATTTGCGGCATGTGGCGTAATGTCCCTGCGACAAAATGGAACATGACGCACATGTGTCACTTGCGTGTGAGTTGCGTGACGCACCGTGTCATGTCGCAAAATGTCACAGGTGACGACATTGGGCGTCAACGTGTCGCAATTTGCGACACTTGAATTCTCCGCGTCTACTGTAAAGACTTGCGTACTCGTTGCGCACTCGTGATGAGTTGATGTGCAACAAGGAACAAGCAAGTGATGAGTCAAGTCATTGAATACAAAGAGGAATCATCGTGACTTGCACGAGCGAGGATCAACACTCGTCTACGCGGAGAGTTGCACATCCATGAGCGTGCATCGCTCGTCTCTAAGTCCGCGTTATCATTACGATTTTAGTGTGGGAGGGGGACCCCCCGGTGGGGGG